>Ga0316205_10000006_pt1 | contig 624962 bp, 559 predicted proteins | sample 3monthpyrite_MG_FD_204941 | JGI IMG/M metagenome (GOLD analysis project Ga0316205, IMG submission 204941) | Microbial mat bacterial communities from mineral coupon in-situ incubated in ocean water Damariscotta River, Maine, United States -... | ecosystem: Environmental > Aquatic > Marine >...
TGGATTAACTTAACTTTCATATTCACGTTATCACCTGGCATTACCATTTCTACACCTTCTGGTAATTCGCAAGCGCCGGTTACGTCAGTCGTACGGAAGTAAAACTGTGGACGATAACCTTTAAAGAATGGCGTGTGACGACCACCTTCATCTTTACTCAAAACATAAACTTCTGCTTCAAAGTAGGTATGCGGTGTAATGCTACCAGGATGCGCCAATACTTGACCACGCTCGATGTCTTCACGCTTCGTACCACGCAATAAGATACCGACGTTATCACCAGCACGACCTTCATCCAACAACTTGCGGAACATCTCCACACCCGTTACTGTCGTTTTCGCTGTTTCTTTGATACCAACGATCTCGATTTCTTCACCTACTTTAACAATTCCGCGTTCTACTCGACCCGTCGCTACTGTACCACGGCCAGAGATTGAGAATACGTCTTCTACAGGTAACAAGAATGCGCCATCGATAGCACGTTCTGGCTCTGGAATATAAGTATCCATCGCTTCAATCAATCGATAGATTGAAGGAACACCGATTTCAGACTGGTCACCTTCGATTGCTTTTAGCGCAGAACCAATAATTACCGGCGTATCATCACCTGGGAATTCGTACATATCTAACAATTCACGAACTTCCATTTCTACTAGCTCTAATAACTCTTCGTCATCAACCATGTCCGCTTTGTTTAGGTAAACCAAAATGTAAGGTACACCTACCTGACGTGACAATAAGATGTGCTCGCGAGTTTGAGGCATTGGGCCGTCAGCTGCTGAACAAACCAGAACCGCACCATCCATTTGGGCCGCACCAGTGATCATGTTCTTTACATAATCCGCATGTCCAGGACAGTCAACGTGCGCATAGTGACGAATATCTGATTCGTATTCTACGTGAGCAGTTGCAATGGTGATACCACGCGCTCTTTCTTCTGGCGCGCTATCGATTTGATCGTAATCTTTCGTCTCGCCACCGTGCTTCTCAGCCATACATTTGGTCAATGCAGCTGTTAGGGTTGTTTTACCGTGGTCAACGTGACCGATTGTGCCAACATTTACATGTGGCTTATTACGTTCAAACTTTTCCTTGGACATTAAAGGATCCTCTCTAAAAAATATTTATTCAATAAATCTATAAAAACCAATCATGTTACTGGAGCCCACACCCGGATTTGAACCGGGGACCTCTTCCTTACCAAGGAAGTGCTCTACCCCTGAGCTATGTGGGCAAAAATCATCAAAGCTGAGAGATTCACACCTAAATCTATATGACAGATGCCTTTTTCTCTCCAACTTGTCACCACAACAACCCACATATGGAGCGGGTGGCGGGAATCGAACCCGCGCAATCAGCTTGGAAGGCTGAAGTTCTACCATTGAACTACACCCGCGTTTTCGCTCTACAAAACGCTTATAGCCTTACCTAAAAAAGCTATGGCCAATAAATAATGGTGGAGGGGGAAGGATTCGAACCTTCGAAGGATAAACCGACAGATTTACAGTCTGTTCCCTTTGGCCGCTCGGGAACCCCTCCAAAAAATAGCGGTGTATTCTCTACAAACCACCAAGGCATGTCAACAACAAACGCTCGAAATCAATGAAAAACTTACATTTACACACCACAAGGCACAGTAATAGCAGTAAAAACAACCACCATTAAATACAAGCTCTCATTCAAGTGTAAAAAGAAGCAAGATTAAGCAATTAAGCTTCTTTGCCTTATTAATTACTCATCCATAAAAAAACCCCGCTTAACACGGGGTTCTTTATATATGGTGGGCCGTCCGCGACTCGAACGCGGGACCAATGGATTAAAAGTCCACTGCTCTACCAACTGAGCTAACGGCCCTAAATCGAGGGCTGTATAATACAGATAAAAATTCAAATAACAATAGAGAAGTGCATATTTTTTGAGGGTTTAAGTGTAATTATTTGCCTCTCCTAAAAATGAAGTCAAACCAATAAAAGCACACCATATTTCTAATGAAATGTGGTGTGCTTACGCATTTTTAAACAGCTTCAAGTTTGCGCAATCCTTTTGGTAACATTTTCATATCAACCAAACTTGTTACCAACGCCTTACCAAAACTTGCCTCTTCCTCATAAACCATTTTGTAATATTGAATTTTCATGGTTAATGCACAACCGAAGATAATCGAGAATAAAGCGAGAAAAGAACCCAAAGCCAATGTTGAAACGCCCGTAATACCTTGTCCAATCGTACAACCTAACGCCAAAACACCACCAAAACCCATAAGAACCGCACCAATCATATGAGTAACAAAGTCTTTACCACTAACAAACCATTCGATACGAAAACCTTTACTAACGATTGCCCATAGAAACGAACCAAATATCACACCAAAAACAGCCATAATACCAAAGGTTAAATAACTACTTGCCAATCCAGACTTTAAATACCCAAATGTTTGGCCAATGGGATTAATAAAAGTATAAGATTGAGCACTCAGCGGTGCAAAACTCGCGGGCTTACCCTCTTCTGATTCAGCAACGAAATCCCAATTCTCAACAAAACTTCGCAAACTATGAATTTCACCATCAACATCAACCTGGATAACACCACTCACATACCAGGCAGCAACAACCGTCAGCCCTACGATTAGACCACCCACAATATTGTCAGAATTACTGCGAAAATCAGTTGATTTAAACGCAAAAACAATAAAGCCAATCGCTAAGATTGCACCAATTATTGTGTTCGCGGAAGCACCAGACTCTTTGCCAGCAATTAAGCTACCCAAGTCTTGACCACGCCCCAAATCAATGGCCAAAGGCCTAATCCAGCCGTAAAAAAGCTCTGAAAACAAGGTCTTATCAGTACCAGGAAATGGATTTAACATGTAATAGGAAATTAAAGCGATAACCGCAAATACTAAAATCGACTTAATATTGCCACCACCAACACGCACTAATGTTTTATTACCGCAACCACTAGCCAAGGTCATACCGATACCAAATAAAAATCCACCTAGTATATTTTCAGCCCAGATCAATTGACTTGCACGATAAGGCGGAAAAGAGCTATTTGCGCTCATTATATCCATCGCCTCAAAAACAGTCACACCAATCATGGCTACAGCCATTGCAAAAAACCAGGCTCTCAAACGCCCAGTATCACCAATATTGACCCAATCGGAGACAGCACCCATCGTACAAAAGTTTGTCTTATTTGCCACTGCACCTAATATCACAGCAATTCCAAACGCCGACCAGAGTAATACGGATTGTCCTTGAAAAAAATCTTCAAACATCATAGCGTGTAGCCTCCAGCTTACTTAATTTTTAGATTTATATACGGAAATGCTCACCAAATAAACGTCACAAGTATACACCGCGCAACATGAAACTTATTTGAACAAAACTCACTTCAAATCCACTATAGTTCAGTATATTACTATATATTTATTTAACTACTTAATTAAAAATACTTTCGCTGCCATAAAAACAATAGAATCAACGATATATAATAAACCTAAACATCAATTTGCAATTAACTACTGATAAAGCGTTTGATCTGACACACCTGCATCGACAAAACCTTGACGTCGCAATCGACAAGAATCACATTCTCCACAGGCCTTACCAAGCCCATCTGCCTGATAACAAGATACTGTTTGCGTATAGTCCACAGATAAACCCAACCCCAATTGAATAATTTGAGCTTTTGACATATTTATCAAAGGTGTTTCAATCCGCAAGGCTTGCCCCTCAACCGCCGACTTTGTTGCTAAATTTGCCATTTTTTCAAAAGCCGCGATATATTCCGGTCTGCAATCGGGGTAACCAGAATAATCCACCGCATTTACACCAATAAAAATATGATTGGCTTGCATCACTTCAGCCCAAGCCAATGCCAACGATAAAAATACAGTATTACGGGCAGGCACATAGGTGACTGGAATACCTTCACCTGGTACATCGGGCACAGCAATTGTTTGATCCGTTAATGCCGAACCACCGAAATCCGCAAGATTGATTTTCAACACTTTATGCACTGAAACTGCAGAATATTCAGCTATCTTTTGAGCCGCATTTAGTTCCGCTCGATGTCGTTGACCATAATCAAAACTCAGCGTACTGCATTCAAAACCTTTTGACTGCGCAACTGCTAATGTTGTTACAGAATCTAAACCACCCGACAATAAAACAATCGCCCTTTGCTTTTGACCAGTCATCATTATCTTCCTGGCTCGTCAGCCCACAAAATTTTATGCAACTGCAATTGAAACCTGACAGTTAATTGATCCTGAAGAATCCAATCTGCAAGCTCAACCGCTTCCACCTGATCAAAACTACTTGAAAACCAAACTTCACATAACTCACTTAACTGATATTGCTCAATTATACTTACAGCCCACTCATAATCACCTCGATCACAAATCACAAACTTCAACTGATCGTGCTGGCTTAATTCACTAAAATTATCGTATAAATTCTTATCACACTCCCCCGAGCCTGGCGTTTTAACATCCAGCACTCGTGACACACGTGTATCAGTTTCCTTGATACTCAATGCACCGCTGGTTTCCAGGGAAACTTCATAATTCAAATCGCAAAGACGAGACAGTAAGGCCAAACAATTCTTTTGAGCCAACGGCTCGCCACCGGTAACCGTTACATAAGCTGTACTATATTGCCGAATATTTTCGATAATATTCTCAATTTCCATCCACTCACCACCTTGAAACGCATACTCCGTATCACAATATGAACACCTCAAAGGACAACCAGTTAAACGTATAAAAATCGTTGGCCAACCTGCCGTTCGAGTCTCTCCTTGCAGGGAATAAAATATTTCAGTAATACGTAAACGATTAGATTTTGACATAAAAGTATGAAGATCTTTTGGTTATCCGAAACGGATTAGGTAAAAAAGATGAGCAATGAAAGCTAAATATGCCCGTCTTGTTTCATTTTTTTCAATCTGCGATCGGCCAATCGAGCAGCAGTAGACGTGGCATGCTTGGCCAAAATTGTTTCCAATGCCTGCTTGGCATTCTGCCAATCTTTAATTTCGTAGAAACTGAACCCCATTTTTAAATAGGCATCCGGCACTTTACGACTATCAGGATAAGCATTAATCACTTTTTTAAATTGTGAAATAGCCGATTGGTAATCTTTTAAAACATAATAAGCTTCTGCCATCCAATATTGCGCATTGGCCGCATAATCGCTAGCAGGATAAGTTATCAAGTAAATTTGAAAGGCCTCAATGGCCTCTTCGTATTTACCCGCCTTAAGGACAGCAAGTGAAGACTGATAACCCTCTTGCTCATTTAAGGCTTGCTGGTCATTAACACCATTTTCAGGTGCAGTTATTGATGCCGTAGGCGCCATAATGGCAGTTGACCCACTATTCAAGCGCTTATCAAACTCCTGTAAACGCTGATCAAGATCCAAATAAATATCTTTTTGCTGTTTCTTAATGTTGCTCTGATCATGATGAAGCAATTCCATTTGACCACGCAATTCACTGACTTCTCGCTGCAAACTCTGCAACTGATTCAACATTTCAAGCAAATTCTGATTCTGCATCAACCTTTCAAGATGCTTGATGCGCTGGTCATAGTTTTTTACCGTGCCTGCAGCAAATGCATTAGCAGTAAATGAAATAACCAAGCTGAGAACTAAAAAATGGCTGGTAAAGCGACACGCTTTAGAACCAGCCATTTTAGAAAAACAATTAATCACAGAATTATTATTAATTTTTAAAGTTTATCTATCATTATTCGGCGTATACAAACACTGCACGGCGATTCCATTTCCAGGCTGAATCATCATGCCCTTCAACGTCAGGTCGCTCTTCACCGAAACTAACAACTTTTATCTGATCCTTGCTCACACCCTGTAAAGCCATAAATTGCAATACAGCGTAAGCACGACGCTCACCCAGCGCAATATTGTATTCACGAGTTCCACGCTCATCACAATGCCCTTCGATAACTACCGAAGTATTTGGATTCGCAACTAAGTATTTTGCGTGCGCTTGCAAAATTGCTTGATACTCTTCTTTGATTTCCGCCAAATCAAAGTCAAAGTAAATTTTTCGCTCTGACAATAGATCAGCGTCGCCACCAATATCGGTATCAACTGGCTCAGCAACAGGTTCCACAGGCTGCGCATCACCTGTTGTACCACCATCACCTAATCGAGTTCCGTCTGAAGCACCTGAAGTTGATGCACCACCGCTAGGTGTAGATACAGCGCTACCAGTATCGGCGCCTTCATCTTTAACCTCGGTAGATCCACAACCTATAATAAATAGCACAGGCAAAATTGCCACCACCAGCTTTATAACCGGCTTCATAAACGACTCCTTATATCAAAAAATAATCAGTTTAGATAAGATGACCATGCGGGCTCTCGCACCTCACCTAATCCCTTGTCCACAAAGTGCTGGTGCACGTTCCCATCTACAGATGCTGCAACAAGCCCGGTTTTCTTACCTTTTTTACCTTTCTGCGCATAGTTTGCAGCATAAATAATCATACTGCCATTTGGCGCAAAACTGGGTGACTCATGTTCTGACTCACCAAACGAGGAATCTGCAACTATATGCATTTCCTTGGTGTCCAAGTTCATAACCGCAATATTATAGCCGTTATTTCTACTTAAGTGCACGAACGTTATCATTTTTCCGTCCGGAGAAAAAGAGGCACGAAGATTTTGTTTGCCTTTAAACGTCAATCGTTTGATTTTTTTGTCATCAAAAGTGTATTGATAAAGCTGTGGTGAACCACCACGCTCTGAAGTAAAAATAATTCTAGAACCATCGGGTGACCATCGAGGCTCTGTATCAATACCCCAATGACGAGTAATACGTTTCATTTTTTGCGTTTCAATGTCCATGGTATAAATATCGGCACTACCTTTCGACAATACCTGCACAGCAATTTGCGTTCCATCAGGCGACCAACTCGGTGCCGAAGCCTTAACTGATCGTTTGGTAATTCGTTTTGGTTTTTTACCGACACCCACATCAAAAGTAAAAACCCCCTGCCCTAAACTACCGGCCATAGCAAATGCAAGTTTTCCATTATCTGGCGACCAAGTGGGTGAAAACAATGGCCAACTATGGCGCATAACCTCCTGCTCTCCATATCCGTCAGAATCCGACAAATACAATCGATAAGGTTTACTTGTTTTATTAGGAAACTTCTTTATATATACAAGTTGTGTATCAAAAGCACCTTTAATACCTGTCAATTCTTTGAAAATAATGTCGCTTATTTTATGCGCAATCTTTCGAAGCTGCAGTGGTTGTGCATTATAACGAAAACCCGTAATTTGCTTTTGTCGATAGACATCATACAAACGAAACTCAACAATATAAGCACCATTCTGACCTGGCCTAACCTGACCAATAACAAGGTTAGGAATTTCAAGAATACGCCAGTTTTTAAATTTGATTTGTCGCGCAGTAAAAGGGCGAGCAAGCATGTCCTTGGTCTTTAATGGTGCAAATTGTCCACTACGACTCAAATCAGCTTTAATAATTTCCGCCACATCACTATCTTCTGGCAATGGCGTCGTGCCTGTCCATTTAAATGGCACAACCGCTATTGGTATTGAATCCTTCACACCTTCAGTAATTTCGATAGTTAAAGCCGCATGGGCCTGACTTACCATCGCCAATACTAAAACTCCAACATATACAATTTTCTTGATCAAACTTCCACCTTAACCGTTAATGATTCTATTTATTTTTTTGGTTTACTAAACTTAAAATTAATTTCTCGAAAATGTTTAAATAATGACTTATTGGGCGGCAGAGGTAAAGGCGCCGCTTTACGCACCGCATCTTCCACACTACGTTTGAAGATATTATCACCTGTGCATTTTTTTGCTTCAACCTGTAATACATCTCCCGTTGGCATCATTCGTACAAATACAACGCAGGAATCTGAGCTTTTCATCGTAGCAGGCTCATGCCAACTATTGGTGACTTGTTTTTGGATCAATCCCATATAACGATTAATGACCTTACCTTCTTTCTTCGAACGAGCACTTTGTAAGCGTTTGTTTTCTTCATCTATCTCACGTTGACGCGCTTTTTCATCATCAATACGCTGTTGCCGCTCAATTGCTGCCAACGCTTTTTCTTTGGCTTTACGTTCTATTTCTTCTGCTCGCTTACGTTCAGCTTCAGCTCTTACACGCTTCGCTTCTTCTTTCTTACGATTATCTTCTGCTACGCGCTGACGCTCGACCTCTTTGGCACGTTTTTGCTCTGCAACTTTTGCTGCTTTCTCTGCTTTCTTTCGCTTATCCTCAGCAACTTTACGTTTGCGATCTTCTTCTTTAAGCTTTTTCTCTGCTGCTTTACGTTCTTTTTCGAGTTTCTTTTTCTTTTCTAATTCTTTTTTACGCTTACGCTCTAAATCTTTAAGCTTCTTTTGTTCTTGCAGACGTTTTTTGCGCGCTTTTTCCGCCTCACGATCGAGCTTCTTTTGTCGGTCGGTTTCTGACTTACGTTTTTTGTCTTCAAGCGCCTTCAATTTATCAAGCTCAGCTTGTACCTGCGTCTCATCAACCATTGTCGCTTGAACAACATCCACTTCTTTAGGTGTTATCACTGGTTTCTGATCAAAATGAAAATTAACCACAAACGCACTACCCGCGACTACATGAAAAATAACAGCAAGAGCAAATGCGCGGGGGTATTTAGTAACAAGGTTTGTCATGACTTATTGTTTTGCACCATTGGTAACAGTGATCGGCTCAGGTGCCTCAGTAATCAGACCCACACTGGGTGCGCCGGCACGTTGCAACAACCCCATAGCAACAACAACCTTTCCATACAACACATCCTTGTCTCCACGAACCATTACAGGAGTCTTTGGCTTTAACCTCAATACAGCGGCTACGCGATTTACTAACGCTTGATGATCAATTGCTGTTTTTTCGTCTTCACCAACATTGAGATAATAATTTCCGTTAATATCAACAGTAACCACCAATGGCTCTTGAACTTCACTCTCAATTGGCTCAGACGCCGCCTGGGGAAGCTCCACTTTAACACCTTGCGTTAATAAAGGTGCGGTAATCATAAAAATCACCAGTAATACCAACATAACATCAATGTAAGGCACCACATTAATTTCGGCGACACTACGACGAGGTTTTGTCCTACGAGCAGATGACACTATTTATGAGCCTGTCTTTGTAATACGTTAGAAAATTCTTCGTAAAAAGCATCATATCGGCCAGTTAACCGATCAATCTGGTTAGCAAATTTGTTGTAAGCTAAAACAGCAGGTATCGCTGCAAACAAACCCATGGCCGTTGCAATTAAAGCTTCTGCAATACCTGGCGCAACCATACTGAGTGTTGCTTGCTTGGCGTCACCCAATGCACGAAAAGAATTCATGATTCCCCACACTGTACCGAATAACCCCACATAGGGACTGGTTGACCCTGTAGAAGCTAAAAATGGTAAATGATTTTCCAATGCATCAACTTCACGATTTAAAGAAACGCGCATGCTTCGCTGCACTCCTTCCATAATCACTTTAGGTGACATATCAGGATCTTTACGTAATCGAGCGAATTCCATAAAGCCAGCCTCAAAGATTGACTCGATGCCATTATCTCCTGGGTTCTTCTTTACACTTGAAGTTTGCTTATATAAATCACTTAAATCATTCGCCTTCCAAAAGCGATCTTCAAATGCTTCAGCATTTGCATTTGCGGATTTTATCAACTTCCACTTACTAAAAATAATCGTCCAAGATAATAAAGACGCTAACAAAAGTAAAAACATGACTAGCTGCACTAAAAAAGATGCGCCAGTAATTAAATGAATAATTGATAAATCAGTGCTCACTCAGAAGCTCCTCAAATAAGGTATCAGGAATTCGTTTTGGACGTAATTGGGATGCGCTCAATGAAACAATGTCTATTTTTGCATCACAAAGCAGTGAATTCTCTGTTTTTAATTTCTCAAAATCAACAATTTTACCTGAAATAGGCAAAGTAGCGGCTTTGTTTCGATAAATTGCTTGCTCAAATTGCAATCGCACTTTACTTGATTGCGTGATACGCGCTGTCACTAATAATTGATCATTGAATTTGGCAGGAGACAGATAATCCACTTCGACACGGCGTACAGCAAATATTAAATCTAAATCTTTCATCAATTGATCTTGTTCCTGGCCTTTAGCTCTTAACATTTCCGTGCGACAGCGTTCCATAAATTTTAAATAATTTGCGTAATAAACTACACCACCATGATCAGTGTCTTCGTAATAAACACGCACCGGATAGCAAAAACAATTCATTCTATCAATTCTTGAGGAAAAATCATCTGACGTGATTAAACCCGAATATCTCACAAATTGCACGAATTCTCGCTTGATCTTTTATTTTACAGGACTTCATCTTCATTCGACCATACAACCTAGTATGTGCTGCTCAATCAGATAATTGCTTGTAAATTAAAATCTCTGCGCGATAAGAATGTGAATTTATGAAACATTCAAGTTAGCGCCACATTAATAATTAACAAATTTTTACGTAAAAAACATCTGTGCAATTTTTCTACCGGATATTTCACGACATTCCATATTTCAGCGATAGTATCGCTTTATACAATTTCAGCTTCAGCGCTAGGAATAATCCCAAAGTGTAAATAGGCATTTTTTGTTGCCACTCGGCCACGTGGAGTTCGCATGATATAGCCCTTTTGAATTAAAAATGGCTCCAACACATCTTCAATGGTTCCGCGCTCTTCACCAATCGCTGCCGCCATACTGTCCAGACCCACAGGACCACCGTCAAATAATTCAATCATGGAGCGCATAAGTTTGCGATCCATAAAATCGAGGCCTTGTTTATCAACATCTAACATGCTTAAAGCTTGATCAGCCACATCATCACTGATTTCTCCATTAGCTTTAACATCAGCAAAATCTCGTACACGCCTTAATAGACGGTTTGCTATACGAGGAGTTCCGCGTGAACGTTTAGCAATTTCATCTGCACCACCTTCATCTATTACAACATTCATCAACGATGCACTACGCTTCACTATCGTGCTCAATTCTTCAATAGTATAAAATTCCAATCGCTGCACAATGCCAAAACGGTCACGTAATGGAGAGGTTAATAAACCCGCTCGAGTAGTAGCACCCACTAAAGTAAAAGGCGGCAAATCCAGTTTAATTGAACGTGCAGCTGGGCCTTCGCCTATCATAATATCCAACTGAAAATCTTCCATCGCCGGATACAACACTTCCTCCACTATCGAACCCAAGCGATGAATTTCATCAATAAACAAAACATCATGTGGCTCAAGATTAGTGAGTAAAGCAGCCAGATCACCTGGGCGCTCAAGCACTGGCCCCGAAGTTTGTCGAATATTAACTCCCATTTCATGGGCAACAATATTTGATAGTGTCGTTTTACCCAAACCTGGCGGCCCATATAACAAAACATGATCAAGAGATTCTTCTCTTTTTTTTGCAGCACTAATAAAGATTTCTAGCTGGGAGCGTACAGCCTCTTGTCCCACATATTCATCCAGCATTTTTGGACGTATGGCTTTGGCAATAGCCTCTTCTTGAAATTCACCCACTGGGGATATTAAACGGTCGCTTTCGATACTCATTACATTCGGATTTCCATCTTAGAGCGCGAGTCATGTGTGCCTGGTGATAAATTTTTCATTAATTATTAATCGCCATTGATTGCAAGGCTAAACGGATAATTTCTTCACTGCTCTGGTTTTCTGCTTCAACACTTTTCACCATACGCCCCGCTTCTGAGGCTTTGTAACCCAACGCAACTAAAGCGCTAATGGCATCATCAAAAGGTGAATCAGGAAAACTCGGCATTTGATTGACTACCGCCGCTGATCCCGATTGCACTGGGGCTATGTCTTTTATTCGATCTTTTAATTCAATAACCAACCGCTCAGCGGTTTTTTTCCCAACACCTGGCAATTTCACCAAAGTAGTGACATCATTTTCTGCCACGCAACGGGCTAACTCTGAACTGGTAATCCCCGACAATATTGTTATACCCAATTTTGGCCCTACGCCATTGATACGAATAAGCAAGCGAAACATCGTACGCTCACTTTCTGACGCAAAACCATAAAGCAATTGAGCATCCTCACGTACTACCATATGCGTCAGCAAGATAACTTTACTACCCGCATCAGGCAACTCATAAAATGTCGTCATGGGTGCTTCCACCTCATAACCCACCCCATTAACATCTATAAGAATTTGCGGTGGCTTTTTCGAAATAATTTCACCAGATAAACGTCCGATCATATATCGCCTCGATTTTATGCTGTATGGTAACCACGCCTGCTTAGGCGATTTAGTGTTCGTTGAGTTTGCGCATGGCAAAGCGCAATAGCTAAGGCATCAGCTGCATCAGCAGAAGGTGATTTTTGTAAATTAAGCTGGGTTTTCACCATATGCTGCACTTGTTCTTTTGTTGCATGTCCTCGACCAACAACCGCTTTTTTAATTTGATTGGGAGAATACTCACCAACTTTTAATGAACGCATAACACAAGCACATATCGCAGCACCTCTGGCTTGACCAAGTTTCAAGGCCCCGCCAACGTTTATTTTTACAAATACCTGTTCAATCGCTGCTAAATCGGGCTGGTATTCCGCAATGATCGCGTCTAATCCCACATAAATTTCTTTTAGTTTTTCTGGGAACTCTTCATTCTTTATTCTTATGCAACCGCTAGCCACATAGGAATAATCAAATCCGCTAACACTGATAATACCGTAACCGGTAATACGTGACCCTGGATCTATGCCGAGTATTTTAGTCAATGGTTTAGGCTATTCCGTCAATTGCGCTAAAACATCATCACTGATGTCGGCATTAGAATAAACATTTTGTGTATCATCTAGGTCTTCCAACATTTCTAATAACTTTATCATAGTTGTCGCTTCTTCTAATTCCAATGAAACGCTAGTCGATGCCTGCATGGTTACCTCAGAAGATTCTGGATCTACGCCAGCCACAGCCAACGCCTCTTTAACGTCAACAAAAGTCTCAGGCGTTGTTATGACATCAATACTAGCATCATCATTGGTAACAACATCTTCTGCGCCGATTTCTAGCGCCAAGTCTATAATTTTTTCTTCATCAATGCCTGCGGAAAAACTAATAATACCTAATTTGGTAAAAAGATAAGAAACTGATCCCGAGGTTCCCAAATTTCCAGACATTTTATTGAAAGCATGACGTACCTCTGCCACCGTTCGGTTTTTATTATCGGTCATACAATCTACCATTACGGCGACACCAGCTGGACCATAACCCTCATAACGAATTTCGTCCAACTGACCTTCTTCACCATCACCCGTACCGCGTTTTATCGCACGATCGATTGTATCTTTGGGCATATTGTTGCTCAAACCATTATCAATGGCCGCTCTCAATCGCGGATTTGCAGATGCATCCCCACCACCCATACGAGCTGCTACGGTAAGTTCTCGAATAATTTTAGTGAAAATCTTACCGCGCTTGGCATCTTGTGCGCCTTTGCGATGTTTGATATTTGACCACTTACTATGCCCTGCCATGAATGCCTCATACTACGTTTGTTTTTTGAGCTACAAGCTGATAAGTGTAAATGTTAATCAAGCAAATAGATAAATCCTTGTTTGAATTTTAGCACCGTTAAGCAGAAAATTTAAGCAATGGATTCAAAGATTATTCATCAAGTAATGATCGGAAATTGAATCTTTGTCTAACTTAAGATTTAATGGGCAACATCATACCTATAAAAAACGAGAGTGCGCATGTCTAACCTATATACAATTGTCATAAGCCTATTTGCTTTTGCTGGATTAGTAATCGGCATATGGAGCTGGAAAAATATTAGCAAAGCAAAGAAATCGGAAGCTTGGCCAAAAATCGATGGCGTTATTACCTCTTCAGACTCTATGACTAAAAAAAATAACCTAATGCCTCAAATTGAATACAGCTATCAAGTAAACGGAAACACACATACTGGCACCTTAGAACTTGCCACTAGCGACGTCGCAATGCCAGGTCATGCTGAACAACACGCGGAAAAATACCCACTTAATTCTACAATTAAAGTTTATTACAATCCCGAAAACCCTGAGGACTCTACACTTGAACCGGGCGTAAGAAAAGATGACTGGTTTATTTTTTGGCTTTGCGCAGGCTCCTTACTAACGGGGGTAGCATTTTTATTCTTCAATATTTAAATCAAATAAATTCATTATAAAAAATACTGTAAATTGAAAAAATTAGTAACTAACTCAACGTCTCTGTTAGCATCTAACACGACACCAGCGTTTTATTTTTGACTTTTGTACAACTAAATGGTCTAAATTCAGCACACCTTAAAAAAATAGACCGAAAAATATTTCAATATACTCCAAGGATACATTATGAGCACCAATAAAAAAGTCGATGGTAATACCTCCGCAATTTGGCAAAACCATGTAACTATTCCCGATACTCCTGAAGGTTTCACTCTTAGAACGACTTACCCGAATAATCCAAACGGTGCTGAAGTTATGCTTGAACGATGGGAAGCAGGATCGGAAGAGCCACCACATTCCCACCCTGGTGATGACATGACTGTTGTCATAGAAGGTAAAATGTCGATACAATTTTTCACAAAGTCATCTAATAAGCTTACTCCCGATGGTGAAATAATTTATCTCAATGCAGGCGACACCGGATATATTAAAGCTGGACGAATTCACGACGCCAAATATATTGAAGATTGCAAATTAGTTTACGTTCATGATAAAGCCTTTGGCTTTACTGCGGAAGATAAATAAATACGCCCAAGTATAATCAAAGAAAACACATTGATTTATTCTAGAAGTTTCATAAAACAATATTTAAATAGAACAATGTTCATCGATAAGATTTTCAATTTATTCGAGAATTATTAATGAATAAAAATGACCAGCTATTAGGTATTTTGGAAAATGGCATTGAAAAATTAAAACTCAATGTCGCGATAATTAGTGAAATAATTGATAAAAACTACCGTGTAGCGATCTGTAAAACTGAAAACTCAAGCATAAAAGTTGGTGATCAATTTGAATTATCATGTACGTATTGCTCTGATGTCATTAAGGAGAATAAGACCAAGTATTACAAAGATGTAGCAGACATTACTGAAATGTTAAAACATCCTTGCTATCAAAACACTCAACTTCGAGCCTACATAGGTACGCCCATCATAATCAATGGTGTTACTTGGGGGACGTTAAATTACTCTTCATTATCTCCACATAAAGAAAGTTATACGGATGAAGAAGTGCTATTTATCGAGTCACAAGCAAAAGAAATTGCTTCAATACTAAACAATTGAAATCAACTATTTGTCTTCAACTAGCACTTATTGAAAACTCAATATTGAGATGAGGTCCTAATGAAAAAATTTTTAATTTATATCACATTACCCTACATACTAATTTCCTCACATTTTGCATTTGCAGATAAAGCGATACTAGCTGGCGGCTGTTTCTGGTGCATGGAATCAGATTTTGAAAAACTGGATGGAGTAAGCGATGTAATCTCTGGCTTTACTGGCGGCACATTAAAAAACCCGACATACAACGGAAACCACAACGGACATTATGAAGCAGTAGAAATCACATATGACCCCAATAAACTGAGCTACCAAGAACTATTAGAACATTATTGGGTCAACATTGATCCATTTGATGATAAGGGGCAGTTTTGTGATAAAGGATTTAGCTATTTAAGTGCGATTTTCGTGGCAAACGAAAATGAAAAAAATATCGCAGAACAATTGAAAAACAAAATCATCCAACAATTTCCTAACAAAAAAGTAGTAACACCCATACTAAAAACATCAACCTTTTACCCAATAAAAGGACAAGAAAGCTACCATCAAGACTTTTATAAAAACAACCCTATTCGCTACAAAGCTTATCGTTGGAATTGTGGTCGAGACAAACGCTTGAAACAAATATGGGGAGATAAAGCTACTCATTAAATAGTATTTTTTAATAATGTGATTTTTTATCAACTATTGCCATGTAGGAATTTTCCATTTTTAGAAAACTCTGCTATTTCAAACGCAACTCGTTTAGAAAATAACATAGTGAAATGTGATGTTGGCAAACAAATTGTATCATGTGCACTACCAAGCTGAGTTTCTTTCACAGACACAGCTCCATCATGGGGCTTTGGTAAATCAGCAAAAAACTGACCTAAACCTTTTCCGCCTACACCCGCAATAACTCCTACATTATGTTCGCACAACAAATTTAAGCCCGTACAAAGCACATCATAACTGCGACCATATATTTTCTTACCGAGAGTAACTTTACCCATTTCTCTGACGACAATACTGCCATTAACAGGGCTGCCGAAAATAACACTATTCCGAACATTGTTGATAGAATACTTTTCTAACAACTCAAGCACAATTAATCCACCAAGACTATGTCCTGCCAAATGCATTCGTTCACAATTTATCGTGTTTAGAAATTCAAATAACTTTTTGGTATTTTCATAAATATCACATGAAACAGATCGGTAATTGAAATATTTGACATCATATCCAGTTTCTTTAAGGTGATAACCCAAATACCAGAGGTTTAAAGGGGATTCCCATAATCCATGTATTAAAACAATTGTTTCTCTGTCAGGCATATAATGAAGTAATCCAACTATATGAATTGAACCATATTAAGAAGGGAAAAAATCTAAAGGATATTCTATAACCGTAGTACTAACATCTTTAGCGCCAAAATTCAGTGATTTCAATTTAATGACAAATTTCTTTTCTAATCGCGGTGAATTCAATTCACTTTGTATAATACGGCAAGTCATTACCTCACCTGACGGGGCTATGGTTAATTCAAACAAAACTCGACCTTTCAAACCGGGTTTTTTCCTAAGTTGGCGATTATATAGAGTCGTAAAGCTACCTTTATAGCGTTCCAGCACCAATCGAATTTCTTCAATTGTGCGCACATTGACGCGCTCATCACCCTTACGTGTTTCATCTCCAGCAGTTTGTATATTTGTACTAACTTGGGTCAAGTTTCGTTGCGCCAATTCTGTACGTGTCGTCTGTTTACTCAACTTGGAGGTATCAATGCCTCCGCTACCCTTAGCGAGATTTTTTACAACCGTAGCACGTGAAGTTTTTGCCGCAGTTTTGCCGCCAGTAATTAATTTACGTTTTGGACTACTAATACGCTGCAATATAGGATCTTCTCGCAAATCCATTAAATCGCTTCGCAAGGCAAGTAACCCCACTTTCGCAACACGCTCTTGAACGGTTTCTTTCTTTGCAACCTTAGGCTTTTTAGCCTTCTTCGCTTCTTTAACCGGCTGCTTTTCGGTTTTTTCTTTGGGTTTATCAGCTTCAGGTTTTGGTTTTTTCTGTGGTGCAGGTGGCTTTGGGGGTGGCTTCTGTTGCTTCTTCTGCATCAAGACCTTAGCAAAGCGCGGTGGAATTTCTTCTTTTTTTTCTCGATCCACTTCTAATAGTGGTAAAAATGGAATAACAATACTCACTAACAAGAAACCAATAATTACCCAACGTAAAATCTTCCTGAACTTTTCTTCATTGGAATCAAAGAACCAAGGGTCATTTTGATATTGATTTATGGTTGGTGGGTACATATCAACCTAACCTTTCGCCTTTTGTTGAACAGCGAGCGAAATATTTCCAAAATTAGACTCAGCACAGGTTGCCATTATTTTTTTCAACAATTTATAAGGAATTTTTTTATCACCCATAATTGTGATAGCGCCAATAAATTCTGCTTTATCAGTTTCCGCATTAATCCCTTTATTTGCATGATAAAGTAATTCTTTTTGCAGCTCTTCAATAATCAATACATCAGAATCTATGATTCCTTTCACATCAACAATTTTTCGACCTTGAACAACGATATCTTGTTCATTAACTTTTATCAGTATTGTTTCTCGTGGTTTAGTTTCAGAAATCGACTCAGGCAACTTGAAACTTTCATTACTCGAAATTGTTTCCACTTCAGATGAATTCACTAATAGGAAAAAGACGAGAATAGTGAATATATCCATCAAGGACACCAAGTTTATCCCAATGTTTTTATGACGACGACGTTCCTCTCTATCAGCTCTTTTGCAAAAACGTTTCATTTATTCCTCGCTTTTGGCGCATCACCAATTGAGATACCGGGGAATAAATCTTCAAGAACGACAGAATCTTTTACTTTCACCTCTCGCATGCGAACATGATCCATGACCTGAACCAAAATATCGTATTCAATATCAGATTCAGCTAAAATCGCTGCATCCCGTTTATCGGGAAATTTTTCTTTTAATGTAACTAAATGCTTTTCCAAAGCTGCGTAATCAAAACCAGACTTAGTGAGTTTAATATTTTCTTTTAAACGGCTAGACTTCTCATTAATATAAATTCCGGTTTTACGAATAACGATTTCTAATTGAAATTGCTTTTGAATGCTATTGGTAGATTGTGCTTCGGGAGGAAGATAAAGGTCTAAAACAGTCACGCGAGAAAATACTGCCGTTATCAACAAGAACGGTATCAAGATAACCATCAAATTCAAGAACGCGGTAATATCCAGTTCTGTGCTTACGTGCTTACGCCGACGTATTCGCCTTTTCATCTGCTGAACTTCCGAAATTGAGTTTTATTCACTAGAAATATCTCCTGGTAATACTTCTCGGATACCCCCCTTTACTAGTCATCCATTTTCTTTTGTGCTGATACTATATTTAAGAACTTAACAGCAATCATTTCTAGGCCATCGACAATTTCATTGGTTTTTGTTTGAATAACAGTGAAAACAAGCAATAATGGAATTGCAACCATCAACCCAAAAGCTGTTGTATTCATCGCAACCGAAATACTAGAAGATAACAAATCAGCCTTTTCTGCAGGATCAGCTTGAGACACAGCTGTAAATGCTTGGATTAGTCCGATGATTGTTCCCAACAAACCCAATAAAGTTGCCACATTCGCAAAAGTTGAAAGATAATGCGTTCGCTTCTCTAGACGCGGAACTGTTTCCATTAACCCTTCTTCCATCGCTGTTTCAATTTCAGTCAGCTTGCTATTGTTGTGCGCGCGAATTAAACCGTTTGATAACATTTTACCAATACCCGCTTTTGACTCAGACGCCAATGCAAACGCATCACGATACCGACTAGCACTTAACATCGGTTGCAAATCCTGCCACAAACTAATATTAGTTCGCTTCGCGCGCATTAAATACATATAGCGCTCAATCGCGATCGCTACGCCACAGGCTAACACCAGCATAATGGGATACATAAAAAACCCACCTTCCTGGAAAAAACTTACAATAATAGAATATGTATCCATCATCCCCTCCTGAATACTGAGATAAAACAAGCCATAAAACCTAATTAAACCAGGATTTATTCAAGCTAAAAAATACTATAACGTGTTATATTTAATTCAAACTGACTATTTGTTACTCTAAATGCGTCAAACCATATAATTCAATCTGACGTTTGAATGTTTCTGGGTCTATCAGCTCCAATTCTTCATCCAATAATATACCGATTTCTAAACCTTTAATATCCACAGGCGTTAAAGGTCTCCAGGGTACAATGTAGATTGCCTTAGGTGCTTCTCGATTACCAATAATGGCACCTTTCTCTAACTCTATTCTGTCTTCGGCATGACACATTAATACAGCCAAGAACAAAAACGATCCAAGTAATAATTCTTTTTTAATCAGTCTAATCATCTATTACTCGCCTGTATTCTTTGGTCTAAATCTATTAGCCAAGTCTTAACCGTTTCATTGTCCGGATCCATAGCTTGATATTGCTGATAGTATTTTTTAGCCATGACATAATCTGACAAATATAAATCAAATAAAATCCCCAAATTTAGGTATGCACTTGAAAAGTCCTTATCTTGCTCTATAGCAAGTAGATATACATTTTTTGCCTCATTAAATTTCCCCTGATGGCGATAAATCACACCTAAATAATTAAAAACTTCAGGGTTATTAGGGTTCAAGGATTTTGCAGAGATCAATAAATTTTCGCCTTCCTGCCATCGGCCTTCCTTCATGGCGATAATACCAAGATTAATATAAGGCCCACCCATACGAGGATATTTGGCAGAAATTTCCTTCAATAGTTTTTCTGCTTTCATTAATTCGCCACTTTGTAAATGAACGAGAGCCTCTTTGTATTTGTCTTTATCAGCATCCGTGACATTAGTCGTCTTTTGATTACTACTGACACTAATCGTTTTACTTGAAGTATTTAACTGGTTTTTAATTTTAGATTTGTCTGATTTCGAAGCACAGGCTGCCAAAAAACTTATTGCCAGTAAAAATATCGTTAGCTTAGTCAAGAGCAGAATACATTTCATTAAGCGACTCCTCTTTTTTATAACGTGCTGGCTGCAATTCACCTAATTTGCTAATACTTTGTTGAACCCACTGATCATAAACACCTTGAGGAATTCTGTGCAAATTTGTTTCATATATTGATATGGCTTTTTCTTCGAAAGGATACGCTTGCTCTTCTAACAACAAGTCATATTCTTCACGTTCTTCAGCACTTAATCGCTTGGGTCGCTGAGATGTCATTATGGACTCACCTAACTCCTGATAAATTTGTGCTACTCGATACGTTGATGCTGTCGTAAATTGAGCTACGCCAATATCAGCCACATTTTCATATGCTCGCAACGCCTTTTTCATTAAATTTTGCTTTTTCTTCAATGATCGCTTAAGTGGAAGTTTCAATTTAACTTTTTTATACGAAACCATCTTCTGATCTGCCAAAATAACCGATGCATTCGCTACGATAAATAAGCTACGTTCAGATAATTTGCCTTTATTTCTATCGTAACTGGATACAACATTTTTCAACCAATATTCTCGTTTTTTCAATTGGCCGCGACTATAATAAAGATCAATAAGTTTTTGCTTACCTTCCAGCGCTTGTTCTATCGGTTTTGGAAATGCCCGTACATATTTTTTATAGCTCGATATAGCAGACTTTTTGTTGTCATCTTGCTCATAAAGATTTGCAGCACTCCAAAAAGCTTCTCTCTTCAGCTCCTTATCATTTGAAGCTTCTCCAATCAACCACGTCTCACGAGCTGCTTTTGAATACATACCTTCATTTTCATAAGCTACAGCTAATTTCACCCCAACACCAGATTGAAGCTTATGTTGTGGGTATTTTGTGCGAAAACCTTCTAAGACTTGAATCGCTTTTTTCCATTCCTTCAAATTAATGAACGCAGTAGCTGCATCATATTCTGCTTGAGCACTAATTCCAGATTTTGGGGATACAGCAGAAACGGAAAGAAAACCTTCCGCTGCCGCCATTAAATTACCTGATTCTTTCATAGCTTCGGCTTGACGATAAGTGGATGCCGCTAAACGCTTATCTATTTCACGTCTCAAACGTTGGTTTTTAATACCCAATTCGATAGATTTTTGGTAGCTGCTCTGCGCTAACAAATAATCTTCACGCTCAAACGCAATATGACCAATTATCACTCGCATAGCCATTTTAAATTTATTGCTACTTTTATTATTGGCCAATACACGTCTTGCATTAATATTTGCCTCATCAAAGCGTTTAAGCGCAAAAAGGTCTTCTGCGACTTTTACTCGAACCGAAAGTGCACGTTTATCTTCAGGATAAGCTTGAAGATACTTTATAGAAGCTTGAAGCAATTTTTCTCGCCACTGTGGCTTCTCTTCATTAGATACTTCCTTCAGCGCTTTATTATATGAATCTATGGCTGCATACGCTGCTTCGTGAGAATATTTATGTACATCATATGCATAAGCCGCTTTCTCATAAGCCACAGCAGCATTAGCAAATAATTTCTTCTCCGAATAAAGTTCGCCCAATAAAAATTGTTTTCTAGCAGCTTCTTCGTCACCTGGAAACATCTTTATAAATTGTTGATACCAATGAGTTGCTTGAACAAAATTATCATTTTTACGATTTTTTTGTAAACGTGCGTGGTAAAACTCAGACAATTCATTAAGTATCGTTTTAACCTGCATTCTCAAAATTGCTTTTGTTGAAGAATTTTGCCTATACCAAAACTCCGTACCTATACCAAATTTTCTAATAAACTCTTCTCGCGCACTAAGCGCAGATCGACCAAAACGGCCTTTGTCATAAACTTCAATTCTTTGAATTTGCAAACTTGCAGACATGGGATGAAAAGGCTGACGATGAACAAACACACCAAATGCATCAGCTGCATCTTTAACTCGTTCATGTTTAACAAAATAAACACCTAAACGATTAAAAACTTCATATTCAAAAGGGAGTTGAGTGTATTTATCAAAATACTTACTCGCGTAATCGACACCACCTGCATAGGAAACACACAAATTAATAGCTCGAAAAATATCATCAAGCATTTCCTTTTCTACTTTTGATAAAGCTCGAGTATCGATTTTTTCTTGTAAATCGTAGACAACTGGCATTTGCTGCAACATGGAAAAAAATGCATCAAGTGCAAGCTCATAGCGATCCTGTTTAAATAACGACCACCCATATTTATACAATGATCTTTCGTAATATTCTGTATTCTTACCCTTGCGCAATACCAGAGAAAAGGCTTTTGCGGCCTCTTTATACTCACTTAGAATAAAATAAATTTCACCACGACGAAATTGAGACTCAACAAAATATTCACTACGGGGATATCTTTTTACAAGCTGAGATAAAACTTCCAAGGCCTTTTCAATCTGACCTAATTGTTCATAACCACGAGCCAATTGATATAACACCCAATCATTTCGTTTATCATTAGGATTTGCACTCAGCAAATCTTCATATAAATTAATGGCATTTGTATAGTTTTTACTACCTTCCAGATCAGTTGAAGTAGATGCCACCTCAAAAGCTTCTTGATATTTTTCTTCTTTGAGCTGGAAGAGCTTTTCATCACCTGCCATCATTTCCATATCAGCTAAGCGATTAAGTGCATTCTTATACATTGGATGATTTGCTGGTGCTGCTTCCAAATATTTGTGATACGACTCCATAACTTGGTCTCGAGAAACTTTATCAAGTTTCTTTTCTTCTATAACCAATTCACGATCATTTAAACTTTGTAAAGTCGCAACACGATCTTTTGCACATGCACTAAATAGCACAGTCAAAAAAATAGTAGAGATGATATATCTTTTTTTCATCATTCTAACCTCTGAGCTTTATCCAACAACTCAGCCATAGCAAATCTTGTTTGACTTAAATAGGTAACAATATATTGTCGTTTTTTGTTCAACGCCTTAACCACATGCTCCTGAACAAAAGAATCGTACATACCCAATAAAATCGTCATACGATTTTCTTGCAATTTAACTCGATCGTCTAACGTTAAAACAGTTTCAACATAATAACGTTTATCTTTTGTAAAAGTTCGGCTACGTGGGTTTCTTTCGTTTTCAAAGCCAGCGTCTTCAGGCATCGCTCTTAACATGATTTTCATTTTTCTCAATTGCTCACGCCATTCACGCAATTTTGACTGTAATTGTTTCAAATCACGATAAGTGCTAAACATATGTTGAAATTCTTTATCATTCAAAAGGTCACTCAATACTCGACCTTCCACACTATCTTTATGTTCAATAATTTTTCTTGAGATAGTAAAATCGTCATAAGATTGATCACCTAATAGAACATTAAAAATACTGCTTTTCTTTGCCAAGCCCAAAGAAAGATCAATTTCTGTTTTCACGGCTTCATATGTATCAATCGAGTTTTTGTACAGTTCCAATGACTTATCTTCAGCTTTCAACTGCATAAAGGCATAAGGTACCGCCAACAATGCTTCTTGAACCGCAATTTGACCCGGATCTTTCTCAGTTAAAGCCATCCAAGGAATCAATGCTTTTCTAAACTGCTGCTTTTCTGTATATGCCCAGCCCAAACCAAGTAAGGCTTTATTGGAAAATGGGCCTGACAACCTAACATTCTCTAAAACATCTATTGCATCTTTCGAATTTTTATTCCGCAAAAAATAGTATCCCAATACGATATTGGACTTATCCTTTAACGCGAGCATATCGTCGCTTGCTTGCTCACTATCTCCTACATCTCGAATAAAATCTGCACCCTCGTCACCCAAATTCGCTTTAATGTATGACGCGCCCAAATTAAATTGAAACATCTGATACCAGAATGTGTTTTTATCGATTGTTTTTAAAACTGATTTTGCATTAGCCAAATCTCGTAATTTTAAATAATACATACCTAGAATGTAGGCTCTTTCGTCCTGTAGTGATTCTGGCAAATGTTGTTTGGTCTTTTTTAAGGCTTCGCTAAGTTGTCGAAAATTTTCAGCTTTGTAATATATCTTTGCCAAAAAATACCATGCCATTGCTTTTTGCTCTGGCTCAACTCCACTGCGAATAACTTGTAAAAAAGTAGATTCAGCCAATTCATCCAAGTCGTACATAAAATACATACTACCGAGTAACAATTGGTTTCGATTAAGGTTTTTAGGAAGTTTATTTTCATGCAAACCAGCATTAAAATTAACTAGTGCATTGAATGCATCTTTACGATAAAAGTGATAAAAAACTTCCTGATAACGTAATTCTTTCTCTTTATTTTTTTGGCTTTGCGCGCTGACAGCAGCTGAAGTTATCGCACTACTCAGCATCAAACTTATTAAAACTATTTTTTTTGCGCTATGTAAAAACATAATTTAACTAACATCTCGTATATAAAATGCCGGCTGTTGTTTTTTTACATCATCTTCAATACTGATTTCCAATATTTTTGCATCATTTCCTTTTAGAAATAACCCTTTCACACCACGTTTATATGGACGACCACGAGGACCCTTACCTAAAAATATTGCCGTTAGCTTATATTTCCCAGGCTCCATATTCCCAATAAACAATCGTTGAGAAGAACCTTTACCAAAACCCCTAACTTCACGTGTGGAATACACATGCTCTGCAACAATTTTGTCATTTAGAAGTAATTTAACTTTTTCCAAAGAAAACAGTACTGCCACATCCATAGTCAGATAAACACTGACACGACTCTTGGAAGGATATAGCAACACCTCTTCAAGTACTTTAATATCTCGCCCAAGTTCAATCATTTCGGCTTTTTGAGTATCAATTTGCTGTTGCAATGACAATGCGCTCTCCACTTCATCAGTGGCATATGAGAAATTCATCGTCAGTATCAATGTCACGAAAATTTGCGAGATAAAAACGAGTCGAATCATCATTTTTTATAATTCACCTAGTAAAAAACACTTATTCCAGTTATTACATCAACATTGTGGCTTTTCTTTTCATAACCTAAAAAGCTAGAATCATACTCCGAAATCTTTGCTTCAAATCTCAGCGCCAACCAATCAGTGAAAAGTATTTTTACTCCAAGCCCCCCCATCACACTAAAATAACTCTCGTCATCAAAATTCACACTGCCCGCTCCGGCAAGGAGATACAAATCCGAGGTGAATGCGTACTGCCGACTCCAAAACATTTCACCTGATAAAAAATTCCAGCCTAATAGAAAATTCAAATCAGAAATTGTTCGCTTACCACGTTCGCCAAATAAAGGTAAATTTAAACGTCTAAACGTATCATCTTTAATCTGGGAACGTCCGTAATTTGCATTTACAAAAACGTCTTCCGTAATATGAAAAAAGCCTGACACACCATAAGTGTAATTTGCACCGAAATCTTCAATGTTTAGCATACCTCCGTAAAGGCCAATTTCAATATCAAGTGCATCAATATTGGGTATCGCAACATCCCTTCGACTTAGTTCAGGCGACATATCTGGAAGCGCACCAGATAGGTCAAATAAAGGCGCATCATCAGCAGCATGCGAGTTAATGCTGGCGAGTAACATGCTCACTAAAAATCCAAATATAATTAGTCGTTTGTTCATTTTTTTATCCAAACAACGCATATATGCCAAAGCGAAAATCAAGATAATTCTGCTCAGGCTTATTTATGTAATAGTTATTTACAGAAAAACGCATATTGAGTCGTTTGTAGGGAATATAATTAATTCCACCGCCACCAATAAACAAGTTTTTTTGTTCTTTTTTTGCATTAACCAATGACTGCCTAGGTGTGTTTTCCATTACCCCTAAACCAAGTGATATAAAAGGACTGATCACTTTATCCCTAAAAATTTGAAACATAAACTTCCCACTTAATAAATTGGAATGTGAAAAGTCACCAATTACTTTTTTATATTCTGTTTGAAAAGCCACAGACGGTTTAATATAATAACCCGCACTCGCAGTAAAACTATTATCTGAACCAAACCTTCCTGCAGATATACCCAACTCCCACTTAGCACTCACTGATAGTTTCCGTATATTCGGTTTTGATAAGTAAACAGATGAGGCATAATCGTTATAACTGATCCACCCCTCCTGCCCTTGTTTTGATTTAATCTTGATCCAATCTGTTTTTCGTTTTAGTAATTGGAATTTTTCACCATTTTCCACAACAAAGAACACTGGATAACCTCGCCCCGCAGCGGTGAAAACCTCAAGAAATTCTGATTTAACCGTTGCTTCATTTGCAATTGAAACCCCGCAAAAAAAATGACTAGCTATTAATGTGCTTAAGAGGAATAAACAACGTTGATAAGTATATTTCATCAATTGGCAATCCCAGAAATCCAGTCTTTAATCGCCAGATATAAATCACTACCAACTGGTAAAATTGGTATTGTTTTCTCAACATCTACCCAATGCTTATCATCATTCATGTTACCTGATGGGCGCGCTAATATATAACTTTTATCAGGATCAATGCGATCGCTCACCATACTTAGAGATACAAAAAAATCACTTTCAACCTCCCTAAGAAGTACAAACCGGGAATTAATAAATACAGAATTATCGCTACCACTAACCGTTTTAGTAGCGTGACAACCACCACATGCTTGGATTAATTCTGTATGAAAAGATGCAAATACTGCCAATACCGGTAGAGGGTCAACTCCTTCGCAGCTTCCATCTTCATCAAATGGATCATTGCAATATTGCGCTCCACCGTCTATCCACTCTGTTATCAACCGTTTTTCATCATCCGTCAACATTGCAGAATGATCCAAGCCATTAACAGGCAGCGCTTTATCAGCAAATAATTCTGCACCAAATATTTTTTCAACTAAATAGCTACCGCGCGCATAACCAGCATTTACCAATGGAGGCGCACGACGCACAACTTCTGTATTCCCAAATTTTTCTAATAATGGTTGACCACTAGAATCTAACAATACTTGCCCTACCAATAAACTATTGTATGAAGGCATTTTTCCAGCACCAACAAATCCATTCAAATCAAAAGAGGTAGGGTTTCTTTGAGAATCTTCAATTCCGTTATGACAGAAGTTACATGGCTGATTTTGACCATTGATTGTCCGCTCTAAACTCCATATTGGTTGAATATGAGTGGGATAATCAATTAAACCATCGGTAGGAAATTCGGTACTTAAATTTTCATATAAATAATTAATTTCTGGATCTACTGCTCTTTGAGCCGAGTCTGTCCAGACATCTTTATAAATTACATTTAGAGACAATTCTAATGCCGATTCATCCACACGAGTTCGTGTTTCTGCCATAGTCTCATCAAGCTCAGCCCCCCCACTTAAAATCTGCCCCGTGGTAGATTTCAATTGCGTGTTGCTATGAAACCCAGCTATTGGTGCACTATTTAAAGCTGTATTTTTACTAGGCGCATGACAACCATGACAAGTTAATGTTTCTCCTGGACGAACTTGAATCCAATTGGAATGATTTTCATAAGCGCGTCCATATTTATCTAGAACAGAAATTGAAATAGGTACATCAGCAGGTACTTTAATTTTAACAGAGCCATCTGGCTCTACGGGTGCGTAACCTACAATTTTTTGTAATACGAACTCGGTTTCACTAAGTGGCTGCACTGTAAACTCTTCCGGAATCGGAAGGGCTTGACTGATTCTCACAAACCGAGCCGGACGTTGATCAGCTGTGGTTTGCATGGGGTCTTTTAAACGAGCGATATCTGCAATGAACTGACGTGTATCTAAGTCTGGATTGGCCGGTGTTATTAATGGGAACGGTGTTAAAGCATTTTCCTGAGCGGTTAATACGCCTTGCCCCATTCTTCCGAAATGGTCTGTATCATAAACGCTTTTGATATTTAAAATACCTTCAACTTGATTTGGATCAAACACACCAGGGTTTAGGGTAATACTGCGTTGGATAACAGGAGGTTCAGTACGCGGAAATATCGCAATTGGATCAGTCATGGATTTATCGTCTTCAGCTAGTACCAAAGGCTTCAAACTTTTATCTGATGTATTAAGAATATAAATACCAAATGCAGGTGGTGCTTCTCTATCATCAATGGAATTTAGTTGATCTAAAACAGATTCGTCTCCAGTAAGTTTTTGAAAAAAACTAAAACTCACAAGAACTTGATTACTTCCGTCCATTAGAGGATAGGGCGTAGTAAATCTTCCTAATATTGACACGGATTTATCTAAGGGAATTTGTTGTATTGTTGACGATACTTGGCCGCTCGTAGTTTTGTCACTGACTTGTGGCGCAGGCTCATTAGCATCGGAATAATTTTCAACATCCAACGTCATTAACGCGCCGCTTTCCCAAGTACCTTCAATAGGTAAAACTGTTGTTATAATCTTGCCATCCGGTAGCTCGCGAGGATGTAAAAACGCTTCACCTGGACTATGAGCACCATACATAACATCCATATCGCTGCCATCAGGATTTGCGCTATAAATTGCTAGCTGATTACTATCATCGGAAAATTGCCAACGACTAAAAATAATTTTGCCGTTACGTAATACCGTGGGGTTACGATCGTTCCCACGATTAAATGAAATCTGCTCAATATTAGTTCCATCATCTCGCATCGTATGTAAAACCGAAACAGGCAATCGCTGCTGTTCATCAGTAAAAACATAACCATGCTTTTCTAAAATGCTTTTCTGACGAGTAGATGAGAAAACTATTTTGTTATTGGGTAAAAATGCGGGATCAACATCATCTGCTTCATTGGCCTCAAAAAACTCCATGACCCTTCTGAAAGACTGTGTATCGATATTGTAAATCCAAATATTCCAAGTAGTATCAGCATTACACGCTGCTGAAGAATCCACAGAACATTTCATGCTAAAGATTATCTGCTTTCCATCAAAAGAAACTTCAGGATCAGCAACATCACCCTTACCCAATGTTAACTCTTGAGTAAGGTTTTTTTCGGTAGATACTGGAGATGAAACATCTCGAAAGTATAAATCGCTGAATGCAGTGACAGGATTATTATCCGTAGGATTAATAATGACAGCCTGTGGACGTTTAACATAAACGATAGGAAAATCGCCACCGACAATCACAGAATCACTTTTACTTGAAAAGTCACAAGCGGTTAAAGCGGCTATTAATACTGCAAACACGAGCAGGCATTTTAGTATTGCTTGCATGCCGTCTTCTTCCCCTCTGTACATCACCTGATACGGTCGTGTTGCAACGACTTTTTCAGGTTCAACTAATTGAAATTATAAGAATTATCCCCAACATGCTAGACAGCTTGACTTAACACACGATTAAACTTACTCAATTAGAGGAAAAATAAACTATAATCAATAGCTTACACTAGCATTAGCTTATCATGAAAGGGAGATGTATTTTTTAGTTGGTATTATTTTGGAATGAAATACAATAAAAACAGATTTTATAACTCGAATGAAGTGTCATAATTTCCCTAAGGAATCTATAACTAATTCTCCACCCGAGTTTTGATTACAATAGCTTTATCGAATTATGCCACCAGCTATACGCTAGAAATTGAGCTCCATTCCTACACGAAAGCCATCTTCAAAACTTCCACCTTTAGCATCATCTGGATCTAAATAAAATTTACGATATTCAAGATATGCTGAGGCTTTTGGCAAAACTTCATATTCTAATCTTGCTGCTGTTTCATAGAAGCGATCTGCATCGATAAATGACACAATTTCAGGCGCATAATATCCGTCGATGCCGAGAATAATTCTTGGATTTTGAGGAATCGAATAACGAATCATACCTCCAACACCCAACACTAACATTTCGTATTGGTTGTCATTAATGGAACCGCCATACAATTTTCCACCCAAACCAGCAACTAACCCTTTTATTTTACTGCCAACTTCATCAAACACTAACAAGCTTGTGTCAACCAAATAACTATCGTCACTATTGTAAAGGAAATCGGCTCGTAATTCGGTTCTTCCATAATTGCTACCACCGACCAAAAAACCATAACCCACTTGCGCACTTTTTTCGCTTAAGGTTATTGACGCAGTTTGTGCGTTGGCATTGGATATAACGCCTAAAATGACCACAATAGAAAATAAACCAAAACGTTTTAGCATATTAATTTCCATTTTTACTGATGCTCTCCTAAGTTTAAAAAACAATCGTAAACCTACTTACAAAGATTAAAAATAATAACCGTATACTATCCGATAATCTTTGAATTTCTAAGCTTTATCCGATAATTTAAAGCGATTTTTTAACGGACACAAAAAAACCGCCAGTGGGCGGTTTCTTTACACAAAAATTAATCGTTATTACTTAATTTTTGCTTCTTTATACATGACGTGTTTTCTAACAACAGGATCATATTTTTTCATTTCAATTTTTTCAGGTTTAGTACGTTTATTTTTAGTAGTCGTATAGAAATGACCGGTACCTTCTGAAGAGACTAATTTTATTTTTTCGCGCATAACCTAATTTCCTTGCTTAAACTTTTTCGCCGCGTGAGCGTAAATCTGATAATACCTTATCGATACCCAGCTTATCGATGATACGTATACCTTTCGTGCTAATACGTAATCGAACCCAGCGATTTTCATTTTCTACCCAAAACTTACGCATGTGCAAGTTAGGTAAGAATCGACGTTTTGTTCTATTGTTTGCATGAGAAACATTATTTCCGGCAATTGGCCGTTTCCCAGTGACTTGGCAGACTTTTGACATTCTTTTCTCTCCGGTTAAATCTTCTCTCAGCTGCTCGCGAGAGGGCGCATTTTATACCAAAATTAAGCGCTCAATGCAACGCTCGCATGGTATATCGTTAAAAAAAACACGATATTTAACGAATTATCCCACTATATGGAGACTCAATCACCCACATAGACCATTACAGGTGATTTTTTAAACATCCAACCGATGACAAACCCGCCAAAAACATAGCTGTTTTTCTCCACTAACGGGCTTTTTTCAAAAACCGCATTGGTCAGCACATCATATCGAGCGAAAACACTTAACCATAATCGTTTATAGCTCTTTTGCACATAAACTGTCACCCGACTACCGCTATACCCTTGTTTTGCTTGAAATAATTTTCGATTTTGGTTTGCATATTCTTGATCTACAGAATAAAAATAATCATGGTATCTTTTTGACGCATATAATGGACCCGCTAAAATATCAAATTCCCATCCATTCCTACCTTTATCTTCATATTTATATAAAAAATAGGGGGAAAACATCCAGCCACGATAGGCTAAACGAGAAAAAGAAACGGACATCGTCAAACGCAAAGGCAAAACAGCAGCTATTTGGTGTCGCTCATGTTTCCACAATTGAAAATTTAACCTGGGACCAAGTTCAAGTGTTGCATCTAAACCCGGCATACCCTCTCGCGCACTAGCTTTGCCGCTTTCTGGCACAGGCAAACCCGCTGCTAGACTTAAATCCAAGGTAATTCGTTTTGAACGGAACAACCACCGATGACCGCCATCATCGTCAACACTGTATTTTTTGCCACGGTAAATGGCAAGCGGCAGTGGAAGCAAAATATCTCTACCCGATGCGGCTCCACGATAATAGGGTAACTTTGCGTAACCCAGAGCAAGGCCCAACTCCCATTCGGGCAACCTTTGTGCAGTTGCCTGGGAAAAAAAGATTAAACCCGCTAAGATAAATCCTAATCGAATCAAAATGTCAGATTAACACCTAACATCAGTGAGGTGATATCTTGCTTATGCCAGGTATAAGATAATTCAAACGTAGTAGAACTGCCCATCAATGCCCCTGCCGCATATCCTAACCCAAGACTTGCACTTACTCCTTTCAATGCGTCATCTTCATCGCTTTGTGCATCGCTTGATCGACTCTCATTACCGTATGAAAAACCCGCCTTTGCTTTTAAATATGCGGAAGAAAACAATAGATGACGATAGGCCGCATTCGCCGATGCTAACCATATTTTATACTCGCCTTCTTCTGTAATAGGATCTGTTCTTTTATAAGCACCGCCCGTTAGCGATCTATCATAATCTAGTTCTAGAGAAATTCGTTGAGTAATCCCATATCCATAAGTCAAACCCAGTGTTGTCATAGCATCAGGCTTATCTGCAGCATCACGCCACAACATGCCACCTTTGACTAGATAAAAGTGATCTCCTCGCTCTGCGTAAGCTTGCCCAATTGAGCCGATAATTAATACACACAGTAGAAAAACTGTACGCTTCATGACTTCTCCCTTATATCCCTATACTTGATATTTCACTGAATTATAAAACATATTACGCTTTAAAATTATATCAATCCATGTTCTGCAAACGAAAATCCATCTTCACCTACGATAAAATGATCCAAAACTCTGACACCCACCAAAGCTAAAGCTTCTTTTAATTTTTGGGTAATTTGTCTATCTGATGCACTGGGTGATGAATCACCAGAGGGATGATTATGAGCAAATATGACCGCAGCTGCATTTTCTTGCAATACCAGTTTGACTACCTCGCGGGGATATACGCTAGCGCCATCTATTGTTCCGTTAAACAGTTCTTTAAAACTCATAATCCGATGTTTATTATCCAATAACAGTATACAAAACACCTCATGATCATAATGGCGCATTTTCGCTATCAAATAGTCTCGAGTTGCCTGAGCGTTGACTAAAGCATCGCCTTTTTCGAGTTTTTCCTGTAAATGTCGCCGACTCATCTCTAAAACCGCCTGCAATTGAGTAAACTTAGCACTTCCAAGCCCCAAACCACGGCAGAAAGTCGGCAAATCTGCTTTCATAATACTTCGCAAAGAACCAAATTCATTCAGTAATTCACGAGATAAATCCACTGCACTTTTCCCTTTTACGCCCGTTCGCAGGAATATTGCCAGTAATTCTGCATCTGATAAGGCGGCAGCGCCTTGCTTTAATAATTTTTCTCGTGGCCGTTCATCAGCTGGCCAGTCAGTTATTGCCATTTGTCCTATACCTTATACTTATACCCGTAGTAAGTTGTTAAATTTAGGGTTAAAATCCCGTTATGAATCCACCCATCCAAAATATTTTGCTCGGCGTCACTGGCGGCATTGCAGCTTATAAAAGCGCCGATATTATTCGCCGCCTGCAAGATCAAGGCATTACCGTTCGCGTAGTGATGACTCAAGCCGCTGAAAAATTCATCGGAAAAGTGACTTTGCAGGCACTCAGTGGCTCACCCGTATTTACCGATATGTTCGAAAGTGACAATCGCGTCATGGAACATATTGATCTCGCTCGCTGGGCAGATAAAATATTAATTGCGCCAGCCAGTGCAGATTTTCTTGCCAAATTAGCCAACGGCAATGCTAATGACCTTTTGTCTACTTTATGCCTAGCAGCGAACTGCCCCATTTATCTAGCCCCGGCCATGAACCATGTCATGTGGGCAAATCAAGCAACTCAGGATAATGTAGAATTATTAAGCTCCCGTGATTATCAGTTACTAGCCCCTGAAAAAGGTGATCAAGCTTGTGGAGAAACCGGTGAAGGTCGATTGATGGAAGTAGAAACTCTCGTCGAAGCCCTATTACACAATTCAGGCTTGTTAAAAAACAAAAAAGTACTTATCACTGCTGGTCCAACCCGCGAAGCTATTGATCCCGTAAGGTTTATTAGCAACCATAGCTCAGGAAAAATGGGCTACGCACTCGCTCGACAAGCAAAAATGGCGGGAGCAGATGTCACCTTAGTCAGTGGTCCGGTAAATCTTAATAAACCTAAAGGTATTGATACCTTAAATGTGGAAACTGCTGAAGAAATGTTTGCTGCCGTAAAAAATCACTTAGAACACACTGATATTTTTATCGCTGCAGCAGCAGTTGCCGATTATCGTCCAGATAATTCAGCTAATAATAAAATTAAAAAAACCAATTCATCAATGCAAATCGAAATGCAACAAAACCCTGATATCCTTGCTAATGTAGCATCTGACCCAAACATTTTTTGCGTTGGGTTTGCAGCAGAAACTGAAAACCTTGTGGACAATGCTAAATCCAAATTAAACAATAAAAATCTAGACATGATTATTGCCAATCAAGTGGGCAAAGATAGGCAAGGAAATTACCAAGGCTTTCATTCCGATCTCAACAAACTTATTGTTATCACGCCAAACTCACAACAGGAACTGGCTGAAAACGACAAAAATCATTTATCCAAAGAACTTATTCAACTAATTGCAGAGGCTTACACAGAAAATAATGACTAAAAACATTCAAGTTAAAATACTCGACGATCGGATTGGCAACGAATTCCCACTACCGGCGTATGCTACGCCAGGTTCTGCAGGCATGGACTTACGTGCTTGTATCGACAAAGATAGAGAGATTCAACCTGGAGAAACACAACTCATTCCGACAGGCATATCCATTCATGTGGAAGACCCTGGTTTAGCCGCTGTATTATTGCCACGTTCTGGCCTGGGACATAAACACGGTATTGTTTTAGGAAATTTAGTTGGTTTAATTGATTCAGATTATCAAGGTCCACTCATGGTCTCTTGCTGGAATCGTGGAAATGAAAGTTTCACTTTAAAAGTGGGTGAACGTCTTGCGCAAATGGTGATAGTCCCTGTAGTCCAAGCAAATTTTGAAATTGTTAAAGAATTCAACCAATCGGAACGAGGCGAAGGTGGCTTCGGTCATTCGGGTACGCATTAATAATAAGGATTAACCCATGACACAATATAATTCAGATTTCCCGATTACCGACAGCATATTCAAAGCCTATGATATTCGCGGCATTGTTGATGAATCGTTAACAATGGATATGGTACATGCCATTGGCAAAGCTTTGGGTAGCGAAGCGCTGCATCTTAAGCAAGAAACCATTGCTGTTGCCAGAGACGGACGATTATCAGGACCGAGATTATTACAGGCATTAATCGACGGAATTCTTAGCACAGGCATAAATGTTGTCAATGTTGGTCGCGTTCCTACACCAGTTTTGTATTTTGCTTCTTTCCATCTAAATACCGGTTGCGGCATTATGCTGACAGGCAGTCATAACCCACCAAATTATAACGGCCTCAAGATGGTGTTAAACAACACCACTCTATCAGGCGATACCATTCAGAATCTAAAACAGCGTATTATTGATAAAAACTATGCCATTGGTGAAGGCGTCTATTCTGAACAAGATATTAGTGATGAATATTTAAAATGTATTACTGATGACATAAAACTCACTCGACCACTTAAAATTGTTGTCGACGCTGGCAATGGTGTGGCAGGTGAACTTGCACCTAAACTATTTCGAGCATTGGGTTGTGAAGTTACCGAACTTTTCTGCGAAATCGATGGAAATTTCCCTAATCATCATCCAGACCCAAGTCAACCGGAAACATTAGAAACACTTATCAACACAGTAAAAAAAGAAAAAGCTGATGTTGGTTTTGGGTTTGATGGTGATGGTGATCGACTAGGTGTTATTGCACCCTCAGGTGAAATCATTTGGCCCGACCGTCAAATGATACTGTATGCACTTGATGTTATTGATCGCAATCCAGGTGCCGAAATTATTTACGATATAAAGTGTTCGGTTAACTTGCACCAGGCAATTGAAGAAGCTGGTGGCAAACCAACAATGTGGAAAACTGGACACTCGCTCGTCAAAGCAAAACTTAAAGAAACCGGCGCACCACTAGCTGGTGAAATGAGTGGTCATATCTTTTTTAAAGAACGTTGGTTTGGCTTTGACGATGCACTATATACCGGTGCACGTTTACTAGAAATTCTTTCTAAAAGTGAAAAAACTACTCAGGAAATATTTTCTGCATTACCAGACATGTGTAATACACCTGAGTTACGTTTGGAAATGAACGAAGGTGAACATTTTCCGTTAATGGAGAAGCTGATCAACGCGGCGAATTTTGATAATGCGCGCATTACTGACATTGATGGCATACGTGTAGATTTTGAAGATGGCTGGGGCCTGGTTCGCGCATCAAATACGACACCTTGTCTCGTCATTCGTTTTGAAGGGCGTAGCGAATCTGCCATGAATGCGGTACAAGAAAAATTCCGTGCACTTTTTCATTCTGTAGATAAAACACTAACCTTGCCTTTTTAACATAGGTTCAAATATGTCAATTGATATCGATTCAGCAAAAAACATCGCCAAGGTTCTCATTGAAGCCTTGCCCTATATACAACGATTTTCTGGCAAAACATTTGTCGTTAAATATGGCGGCAATGCCATGGTGGAAGACAGATTAAAAGAGTCATTTGCACGTGATATTGTTTTATTAAAACAAGTCGGCATAAATCCTGTCATTGTGCATGGTGGAGGCCCACAAATTGGAAGTTTATTAGAAAAAATCGGCAAACAAAGCGAATTCGTTGAAGGCATGCGCGTAACGGATAAAGAAACCATGGATGTTGTTGAAATGGTTTTAGGCGGACTTGTAAATAAAGAAATCGTCAACTCCATTAATCAACAGGGCGGCCGCGCTGTTGGGCTATCGGGCAAAGATGGTGAATTAATTCTTGCGAAGAAACTCCATGTATCACGTCATTCCCCAGAACTCGACGCACCAGAAATTATTGACCTTGGCCATGTCGGCGAAGTCGATCAAATTAATACTGATGTCGTTGACATGCTGGTTAAAGATAACTTTATTCCCGTTATCGCACCTGTCGGTGTCGATGCTAATGGCATATCTTATAATATTAATGCGGATCTAGTCGCCGGAAAACTCGCAGCAACATTACATGCTGAGAAACTGATTTTATTAACCAACATTCAAGGATTACTCGACAAACAAGATAAACTACTCACCGGGCTTACGGCAAGTCGAGTGGATGATTTAATCACTGATGGGACAATCTATGGCGGGATGCTACCAAAGATCGATAGCGCTTTAACTGCAGTTCAAGGTGGCGTCAAAAGCTCTCACATCATCGACGGTAGAATCCAACACGCTGTTTTACTGGAAATATTAACTGATGAAGGTATTGGCACCCTAATTAGAGGATAGCCCCATGATCACTGAAAAAAAACTGCATCGTCGGCAAGAAATTCTGCAGACCATTGCCTTTCAACTAGAAAACAAACCAGGCACACCCATTCGCACAGCTGCGTTAGCAAAAGCCATTGGTATTTCAGAAGCAGCTTTATATCGACATTTTCCCAGCAAGGGAAAAATGTTTGAAGCACTTATTCAATTTGCTGAAGAAACTATATTTAGTCGTATTAATATCATTCAAAAAGAACAAAATTCTGTATTTGTGCGCTGCGAAGCAACAACCCATTTAATGTTAACTTTTGCGGATAGAAATCCCGGAATTATCAGCATACTCACGGGCAACGCTATTATGGGAGAAAGTGAAAAACTCCGCATACGTGTCTGTCAATTTTTTGATCGATTAGAAACACAAATTAAGCAGTTCCTAAGAGAAGGGATTGCACACGAAGAAATCAATAGAAATTGCAATATTAGCATGTTGGCAAATTTGATAACCGCTCATATTTCGGGAAGAATTAATCAATACCAACGCAGCGATTTCAAACAAAGCCCATTGATTCATAGCGATGACCAATGGAAATTAATCGCCCAGGCACTTAAAGAACCCTAATTAGGGTTTATTGGGAGAGTTTATTTTTTTACTGTTAATTTTTTATAATCATTGATCAACACAATAAACTCTTCACGAATTTCATGTTGTTCTGTGCGCTTCAACTCAATATATTTTTTATTTTTCTTAATACTCTCTTTCAACCGTTGAATATCTTGCAAATTTTCATCTGGTACAGGTTTCAGTTTTTTACTTAAACTCAATGCATGTTCTTGCAAATCGTTCAAGTTTTTTTCAAATGATTTAATATGAATTTTAGTAATATCAATTTGACTTTGCAATGCCATAATTTTCTTATTACCTGTCTCGCGAATATCTTCTAAACTTGTAAAACGACGCAACAATTGTTGGTTTTTCTTTTTCTGTACTTCTTTAGCGCGTTTCTTTTCAGTTCGAAGCTGTTGCGCATTGGCTTTTTTTACTTTAGTCGCAACACTGGGAACTTCCTTAATGATCATCCCTTGTTCATTAATAATTTTATAACCGTATTTTGTTAATTCTCCCGGAATGGAGTCTTCTATATGGGTGAGGCCCTTTTTATCCTTGTATACATAATAAACCTCACCTGCAAATAGAGAGCAACTTAGTGATACACTAAGCAGTAGAAATAAAAGTCCGTTTTTATTAAACAAAATACGCATAAACTCATTTTAAAGGATTGTGGCCTACATTAATTTTATATGACCTGGTTTGATTCAATAATCCTGTTTTTTATTTCCTTAATTGCCAATATTTTTTCAGCTTTTGCGGGCGGTGGTGCAGGGCTCATTCAACTACCCGCCCTAATTTTCCTCGGACTCGCATTCAACATTGCATTAGCCACACATAAAGTAGCCAGTGTCTTTCTCGGTATCGGCGCAACCCTAAGAAACCTAAAGGAAAAACGCCTCAACAGCAAATTTGCATTGTTCATTTTAGCAACAGGCTTACCCGGCGTGATACTTGGTGCAAATATCATCCTCAATATAGACAACCGGATTGCAGAAATAGCATTAGGTTTGTTAACCATTGCGCTGGGCGTCTATTCCTATCTACAGCCTAATTTGGGACAAACTCCCTCAACCTTGCATAGAGACTATACCGGTTACATCATAGGGGGAATAGTCTTATTTTTCATAGGTATACTGAATGGATCACTGACCTCTGGTACTGGATTATTTGTCACTTTGTGGTTGGTTCGATGGTTTGGCCTCGATTACAAAACCGCCGTATCATATACCTTAATTTTAGTTGGCTTGTTTTGGAACGGTAGCGGCGCAATTACTTTGGGAGTTTTGGGCGAAATCGCTTGGCCCTGGTTACCCTCTCTCATACTAGGGTCTCTTCTTGGCGGCTATATTGGCGCTCATTTAGCCATCAAAAAAGGCAACAAATGGATAAAAATTGTCTACGAAATTATTACAATAACAGTGGGCATTAGCTTGTTGCTTAATTAATAAACTCGATCAATCAGAAAAATTCAAAATAAACTTTAAACAACCTCCTTGTCATCTAAAGCTTAAATAATATTAATTATCCCAAGTTCGCGTGCTATGACAAACATTACATTCTCGCGTTGTTCGATCGTGATCATTAGGCAATGCATGACAGGTAGAACATGAACCTGTCACTTGTTGATGATTAACACGAATAACTCGATTCCAGCTAGTCGTTGAGTGACAAGCCTGGCAAACATTGGATGTTAGAATATGCCCTGGATTTTTAATATGACAATCACTACAACTCCCTAGTACATCACCATGATCAACTGCAAAAACCGGTTGCCAACGTGTCGTTAAATGACAAGATTCACAATTATTCGTGGAATTAATATGTGTTGAACCAAAAGAATGACAACGTTGACATAAGCCAAGCACGTTTGCATGATCCACTGACAATACCGGTAACCAAGCTAATGTCGAATGACAGGCATCGCATGCGGCACTTGATAGAATGTGCGTTGGATTCTTACCGACAGCTGTTTGATTATCGTGACAATTTGAACAATTACCAAATACTTGCGTATGATCGATCAAACTGGTTCCGATAGTTTGCCAGCCTTGAATCGAATGACATGCTTCACATAAATCTGAGCTATTAATATGACTTGGCGATTTTCCGCGCGCCGTCGTCCCGTTATGACAGCCACCGCAATCACTAGTAACTAACGAATGCGTAAATATTGCAGGCAACCAAGCAACTGTCGTATGACAAGTATCACACTGATCAGAACTGAGCACATGACCAACATGTTTACCTTGTGCAATTTGTCCATTATGACAAGTAGCACATTGCCCTAATATTTGCTGATGATCAACGAGAATCGCTGGCATCCACGATTGTGTTGCATGACAAGCTTCGCACACATCGCTAGAAGCAATGTGAGAGGCACTCTTACCCCATGCAACAATATTATCATGACACTGAATGCAATTGCCCAAGACTTCGTTATGATCGACAGTAAACACCGAAATCCATGAGTTTGTTGTATGACAAGCTGAACATACATTTGAAGAATTAATATGATCTAACGATTTTCCTAGGGCAATTCGACCATTGTGACAAGAAACACAATCACCTGCCACTTGGGAATGGTCCACTATAAACACAGGTTTCCAAGCAACTTCACTATGACACAATTCGCAAGAAGAACTAGCAGACATATGCCCCAAAGGAAAGTCATGACAGTTTGAGCAAGTACCAATAACTTCTAAGTGATTTACCGTAGTTGGTGGTGACCATGCAAGCGTGTTGTGACATTGCATGCAGTTAGCTGTCGTCGTTATATGAAGTGTTGACCTACCGATAGCGGTTATTCCATCATGGCAATCAGAGCATTCACCAATGACTTGAGAATGATCAATCAAAATCTGCACACCAATTTGCGTCCAGTTAGCAGTGATATGACATGCCTCACATAAATCGGAACTCGAAATATGGTTAGCCGTTTTTCCCGTTGCAGTAATACCATCATGACAATCAACACAGCCATTAATGATATTCGTATGAGAAAAAATGATGCTTGTCCAGGCTAACGGAACATGACAAGTTTCACATAGCTCTGAGCTTTGAATATGACTTATAGATTTACCTCTTGCGCTCACCCCGTCATGACAACTAGCACACGAACCCGAGACATCACTATGACTCACCGTCATAGCGGGAACCCAGGTTGTTGTAGTGTGACATGCTGAACAATTATCAGAGCTACTAATATGCGAAGCAGAACGACCAAAAGCAAATGAACCATCATGACAAACAGCACAGCCACCTAACACTTCGTTATGATCGACTGTTGTTACAGGAATCCAGCCAGTGATTGAATGACATGCTTCGCATTGTTTTGTGGTTTCAGCATGGTTTAACCCTTTCCCTGTCGATTTAGCCCCATTATGGCAAGTACTACAAGCACCTAATACCTGCATATGATCGACTTGTAATGCCGGAGACCAGGAAACAAATGAATGACACGCCCCACAAACCTGTGTCGAACTAATATGGAATGAATGCATTCCCACTTCATCAATGCCATTATGACAAGACTCACAAACTTCTGAAAATTGCGTGTGATCTACATTAATCCCCGCTTTGAATGTCGACGTTATATGACACAGACCACACAGATTTTCGGTTAGGGGGTGATCCGCAATTTTTCCGCGCGCAATAATCTCATTATGGCAATTAACACAATCACCAATTACGAAATCATGGTTAACTTTTGGAATAGGCGACCAAGCTAATACACTATGACATGCGCCACATTGATCTAAAGTAGAAATATGAGTCGAATCTTTTCCATCAAAGTCTGAATTTGAATAGTGACAATCCACGCATTGGCCTGCCACAAATTGATGATTAACAAATCTTACTGGCTGCCAAGTGGCAACAGCATGACAATGATCACAATCTCCCGTAACAGCAATATGACCAATACTCAGACCATCTGCTGAGCTACCATGACAGCTAGTACACACATCAGAGGTACCTGTATGATCAAAGGCATATGTATTATGAGAAAATACGAATAAAAATAACAGACTCAATAAGCATGCAACATTTATTGGCAACAAAACACTATTTCTGCAATTTGACATTGCAAAACTACCGGGTGTTTTCACGTTTTTTACCTCCCACGGCGCGGAACGTGTAATAGATTTTTTTTAATACAAATATTTATTGATAACTAATAAAACATCATTTTTTCCTTGCATAAGATTATGCATCTAAAAAGTAAGCATTTTCAGATTGAAAGTGCTATCCCGATCTTTAAAGCACATTGAATAGAATGAAAATAGGCGGTGCTGTTGTCATTCATATATCAACGAACACTAATTGAATAGAAAGTGAAAACACAAAATTCATATTTAATTAATTATTGTTTTTTAAAGGCAAAAAATATTGCCTTCAAGATATTGTCATTATCAAAAATAAGTATAGTGTTAGGAATTCTTTTGATCAATGACGTTTTGCCATTGAAAGTATTTTTCGAACGCCGATTTAATACACAGACTTAAATCATGCTGAACAATAGATTTTTTTTAGGATCATTAGAGGTACATTCAAGTGAAATTCACTATTTTATTGAAAATTTAACAGATCAGAAATACATTTTCACTCAACGTCAATAGTTACCAAACAGACTTGTGATCATCGCTGCTCTTAAATGAATGATCGTCTTCTTCTAAAACTCTCTCAATTTCTTCACGACTTTGCTGAGTTAATGAAATGACTTGATCTTCTTCCTGATGCACATGATACAACTTCTCCATTAATGCGAGATCATAAGCACGATATTTTTGCGCTGCACGGTGTGCACGATGTTTTTCAAAACCCAAAGTTGACAATACATCAGTACCTAGTTTCAATGCTGAATCAAATGTTTCACGTTGAAAACCTTCAACATTTAAATCTTTCAATTGATATACATGAATTAAATCCCATGCACGAGCCAAAATTTTCACATGGGGAAAATGTTCTTGAATCAATTGAATAGTTTCCAAACCCGACTCGCGATCATCCGTTGCCATAATAAATACCTTAGCTTGCTCCAATCCTGCAGAATGCAATAAATCCAACCGTGAAACATCACCATAAAATACTTTAAATCCAAATTTTCTAACACGCTCAATATGATCTGGATTTTGCTCAATAATGGTCGTACCAATTTTATTTGCATGAAGTAAACGAGCTACAATTTGACCAAACCGACCAAATCCCGCTATTACAACCGGGTTTTCCTGAGGCTCAATATTCTCTTCCATGGTTTTCTTGGGCACAGCAAAACGAGGCTCTATCAGCTTCTCGTTCAAAATAAGTAATAAGGGCGTTGTTAACATTGAAAACGCCACCACAACAATTAAAATATCAGCAATCTCCTGTGGCATAGCAGAAAATCCAGTGGCAATACCAAATAACACGAAAGCAAATTCTCCACCTTGCGATAAAACAAAGGTAAAGAAGCCTTGTTGACTTACGGGGATTTCAAATCGCCGAGCCAATAGGATCAATACGATCATCTTAATTAAGACCAATCCGATGGTGAGTCCAATAATCATGAATGGCTTTGAAATTAACAGACCGAAATCGATCGACATACCCACCGCAATAAAAAATAAACCTAACAACAAACCTTTGAATGGCTCAATATCTGACTCGAGCTGATGACGGTATTCCGAATCAGCCAGCAATACACCCGCAAGAAAACTACCTAGTGCCATGGACAACTCTACAGCTTGCATCGCCAGTGAGATACCGATAACAAGAAACAATGAAAATGCCGTAAATACTTCTCGAGAATTAGATTTTGCAATAATACGTAATATAGGGCGCATCAAATATCGCCCCGCAACAATAACCAGGGCTATTGCACCAAATGCCGTTAATGCACTGACCCAACCTGCATTATCATTTGTAACTTCAGTGCTAATACCCAATAGAGGAATCACCGCGAGCATTGGGATGACAGCAATATCTTGAAAAAGCAAAATTGAAAACCCGTTATTACCTGCTCGAGTAGATAAAAGATTTCTTTCAGTCATGGTTTGCAACACAATTGCCGTAGATGACAATGACAAACCCATTCCTGCAACAAGTGCAACCTGCCAAGATAATCCAAATAAAAGCCCAACGCCTGTAAGCAGGACAGTCGTGCCCAATACCTGCATACCACCCAATCCTAATATGGGTTTTCGCATCTCCCATAATCGTTTCGGATTTAATTCCAAACCAATTAAAAATAACAAAAGTACAACACCAAACTCTGCAAAATGTAAAATACTTTGTGTATCCGTGACAATGCGCAATCCCCAAGGACCAATAATCACTCCGGCAATCAAATAACCTAATACTGAGCCTAGACCGAATTTCTTCGCCATGGGCACTGCAACGACGGCAGCCCCAAGATAGATAACCGCATCAAATAAAAATGTACTTCCTTCTGCAGCCATACCTAATATATTCCTTTATCAAAACAAGCAGAACCATCCTCAACATAGGCTGATAGCAATTGGCGATAGCATAGGACGTGCTCTACCAAAGATTCATTACTGATTTCATAACTTTGATGCACAATAAACGGATCATGATATTTTAACCCACACATTTGCGTAGTCGCTTTCATCGGTGTCAGTATTTCGCTAATTGTAAAATGATTATGCCCTTCATGTTGATAAGCTTTCGCCTTACCACCCGTAGAGATAACTTGTAAAAAGTCTTTAGCTTGTAATGCTGTGCCATTTTTCCCATATGCAAAACCACGCTCAAAAACTACATCTTGCCACAGCTTTAATATTGGCGTTGTGCTGTACCAATACAAAGGATGCTGAAAGACGATTAAATCATGCTCATCGGCTAGATCTTGTTCTCGTTGTTTATCAATATAAAAATCAGGGTACGCATCATAAAGGTCGTGTACAGTTACTGAAGGAATATCTGACACGGCATCCCGTAACGCCCTATTTATTCTTGAATGATGAAGCGAGGGATGGGCAAGCAAAACCAAAACTCGGTATTGTTTATCAAGCATACTATTTTTCCAAAAATCAATTATATAATATAAAACTAACGACAAGCAGATTGGATTGAATTACATTTAGTTCTTAATCAAGCCAATCCAAAGCAATAAAACTTATTCCCAACGAAAAATTTTCGCACCAGCAAACAAAAATACAATACTCATCACGCTTAACACAATGAGATTTGGATAGATATCAGCAATTCCCTGCCCTTCAGTCATAATCGCTCTTGCACCGTCAACCAAATGCGTTAAAGGCAATATTTGAGCGATATTTTGTACGAACGGGTGTGTACCTTCCAGGGAAAACCAAACGCCGGATAAAATCATCATTGGCCAAGTAATTAAATTCAATACACCGCCTGCCAACTCCTCGCTAGAAATAGTTGCGGCAACCAACAACCCTAATGAGATCATGCAAATTGAACCCAGCAATGTAATTAATAACAATAAAAAATAAGAGCCCAACATCGTAAAGTTCAAAAATAAGTCACAACCCCAAAAGACAAAAATCGTAATGCTTAACATCAATAACAGCCTAGAACACATTTGCGCAATTAAAAATTCCAATGCACTCAATGGCGTCGCTTTTAACCGCTTTAAAAAACCACTCTTACGATACCGTACAATGACATAACCAACACCAAATAAGCAGCCCATCATAATGTTAAAGGACAAAATGCCTGGCAGAACCCAGTCGACATAACGAATTTCTTTTCCATCCACTGTTTGCTTTTGAAAATTTTCGCCGCCACTACCCAATAATATACGTTCCAACATATAACCTGCCGGTGACGAAGTATTTATCCAGTAATTTGATTCTGGCTCTTCGTTAACAACCATATCAACCTGATGATGACGAAGTTTAGATAATGCTTGGTTTTTATCTTCATAAACAACAACCTGAAGATATTGAGTCGTCATAAACGGGACAGTAGAAGCTTCAAATTGGGTTTGATCTCCCACATAGGCAACTTTATATAAACTTTTATTGTCGTCAGAAAAAATAAATGCAAAAGCAAAAACTAAGAAAAATGGCATTGCTAAAGTCCACGACAAAGCAGCGCGATCTCTTAAGAACTCCAAGTTTCTAGCATGCATAACCGCTAAAAAACGTTTCACACTATATCCTCAACTCTTTACCAGTGAGATGAATAAACAAGTCTTCCAAACTCCAGGCCCGTAATCGCATACCCGCCAGACTAACACCGACCTTAAGTAAGGCTTCTATAATCACCTGAGGATCATGGGTTTGAAACTCCACCCATTCGCCCTGCGCCTTATGTTTCATACCAAGCTTTTCTAATTGAAAAGAATCAATATCTTTTTGAGGTATCTGTACAATAGAATCTCCAAAATGATTTTTCAGTAAAACTTCAGGACTCCCTTCCGCGATTAATTTACCTTTATCGACAATAACAATCTCGTCACACAACTCAAAAGCTTCTTCCATATAATGCGTGGTTAAAATGATGGTTTTATTACGACTACGAACTAAACGGACTAAATCCCAAAAATTGCGCCTAGCTTGAGGATCAAGACCCGTAGTGGGCTCATCAAGAAAAACCAATTCAGGGTCATTAACCAATGCTAAGGCGAGCAACAAACGTTGACGTTGACCGCCGGACAATTTTTGGTTATCACGGTCCAACAATTCTTGCAATGAACATAACTCAACCAGCTCATTCCAATCGAGGTTTTTAGCATAAAGGTTTTTAAACAGTTGTAAGGTTTCTCGAACGGTTAAGAATTCCTGCAAAGAAGTTGCTTGAAATTGAATTCCGGCTTCATTTTTAAATTGACTACCGATAGCCTGGCCTTTGTACAGAATTTCTCCTGCGCTAGGCTCTAACACCCCTTCCATCATTTCAATGGTTGTCGTCTTTCCTGCACCGTTAGGACCCAATAATCCAAAACATATGCCTGGTTTGATACCAAAGCTCAACCCATTAACAGCTTTGACATCACCATAATGCTTTTCAAGATTTTTAATTTCAATAATCGGTTCCATTGCTATTAGTTTAACATACTGATGAAAATTCTATAATAATACTGATCTTCGTAAATACATTGCTAACCCAGCACTTCATCAATATACAAGTGCCTGTTATGATCTAATGGCGTCTTAAAGTAATAAAATGGATAAATTAAATTGAGCAACAAGGAACCAATTCTTAAATTACAGGATATTTGCAAATCGTACATTCAAGCAGACCAACCGCAACTCATACTGGATAGTGCGAATTTAGAGATACATCCAGGTGAAATTATTGCCATTATTGGTCGCAGTGGTTCAGGAAAATCCACTTTGTTGAACATGATGAGTGGCATAGATAAGCCTGATAGTGGAAAGGTCATCGTTTCACAGCAAGTCATCAACGAATTATCCGAATATGAACGAACTTGTTATCGACGCAAACATATGGGTTTTGTGTTTCAGTTTTTTAATCTCATTCCTACATTAACCATACGTGAAAATATTTTGTTACCTCTGGAGCTAAATAAATCCTTAGATCCAAATAGCATTGATTTTGTTAAATCACTGTTATCCAAAGTTGGCCTTAACAATCGGATGAACCATTATCCTGATCAACTATCCGGCGGTGAACAACAACGTATTGCCGTATTACGAGCAATTGCTCATAAGCCCAAATTAGTATTTGCTGACGAACCCACAGGAAACCTCGATACCGAGACTGGTAGTGATGTTCTAAATTTATTACAAGACATGGTTCAAAAATTTAATATGACATTACTTATGGTCACTCATAGTTCGGATGTTAGTAATATTGCAAACCGAGTATTTACCATGAAACACGGAAAACTGGTAAAACTTAAAAACCATGATTAGCCACTTACTCGCAAAATCAAGTCTACGCCACTTAATTACTCATCCCTTACAAATATTTCTCACTATCCTCGGTGTAGCAATGGGTGTTGCCGTTGTTATCGCGATTGACCTTGCAAGCTCAAGTGCTGAAAAAGCCTTTTCTGCCACGGCAGAAGTATTATCGAGCAAAGTAACTCATAAAATAGAAAATGGCTCTCAAGGCATTGATGAAAATGTTTACGCTCAGCTACGCCTTAAGCAACCTGAAATTGCAATGGCGCCTATTCTTGAAAAAATAGTTAGCTTAGAAAACCACCCAAATCAATATTTCCGAATCTTTGGCATTGATCCTTTTTCCGAATCACAATTTAGAAACTTTAACGGAAAAACCAAAGGTAATAATTCGCTGACAAGCTTACTCAACCAACCCGATGCCGCGATGATCTCCGAGAGCATGGCTAATACCTACAAAATCAAAATTAGTGACAAAATTGTATTAAATAGCAATGGCCGACAAAAAAGCCTGCTAATTGCGGGGCTTATCAAAACCAAAAATAAAAACGTAGAAACCGCTCTCGACAACGTATTCATTTGCGATATATCAGTCGCTCAAGACATATTGGATTCTAACGGAATTCTTTCGCGAATTGAGTTAAACATTCAAAACGAGTCAACACTTGAAAAAATAAAATTGGATATTCCAAAAAACTATCAACTGACTTCAACGAATGCTAGCAATCAAACCCTGACACAAATGACGGCTGCATTTCGAACCAATTTGCAAGCCATGAGCTTATTGGCTTTAATCGTTGGCATGTTTCTTATATATAATACTATTACATTTTCCCTAATCCAAAGAAGGGAACAATTCGCAACATTAAGATCTATTGGTGTTACACATAAAGAAATATTCTTTATGGTTTTTAGCGAAACATTCATTATTGGTTTGGTTGGTACTATTATTGGACTAATTCTGGGTTTATTTTTAGGCAAGGGATTACTTATCCTTGTCGTACGAACAATTAACGATTTATATTTTGACTTGAACCTTTCTCAATTAAATATTAGTCCATTTTCATTACTTAAAGGTCTGTTTATCGGTTTGGTCGCGACATTATTTTCAGCCTGGCTACCCATGCGGGAAGCTTTTAAATCATCACCACGAGAGAATCAAAACCGCTCCAATTTTGAAGCAAGCAAAAAACGAACAACACCAAAGCTGGCTTTTTGTGGTGTGATAATACTGATCTTAAGCTTAGTCATGCTTTTCATAATGGAGGATTCTTTGGCGTTAAGTTTTGCGTTTATGTTCTTTGTATTCTGTGGTTATGCCTTACTTGTCCCATATATCACTGTAAAAACGATTTCCCTCATTCGTCCCGTAATTGCAAAATATTTTGGGTATATTGGAAACATGTCTATTGGCAACATATCCAACAGCCTGAGTCGAACCGGTGTTGCAATGACAGCGTTAACACTCGCTGTAGCAACTACAGTGGGTGTAGGTACCATGGTCTCGAGTTTTCGATATGCGGTTGCTGATTGGCTTAACCAATCACTTATTGAAGATGTCTATATCTCTCAAAGAAACCAAGCAAACCATCAAACTGATAAACGATCATTAAACGATTTACAAGAACACCTAAAATCTAATAGCGATGTAAAACATATTTCGATTAGACTCTGGACAAGAATTAGTAGCGACTTAGGAGAACACCCTACACTAGCGCAAGATATCCCAGAGCATGGGTTTCAAAAATTTAAGTTTTTATCTGATAAAAGTCTCGCAAGCTATGAAGCCTTCAACAATAAAAACAATTTATTGATATCAGAACCCTTAGCCAACAAACATAAATTAAAAACAGGAGATTTCCTAAATCTGTTTACAGATAACGGAAGAAAGAAGTTTAAAGTTGTCGGCATATATCGAGATTACACCTCTGATCAAGGCGTAATCTCTATTAGTCGAGAAACTTATTTACGCCATTGGAAAGACAATCATATTTCCAGTATAGGTTTATATCTGCAACCCGACATTACATCTGAAGAATTCATATCTCAACTCGAAAAAGAAATCATAGCTAACAAAGCACTCTTGGACTCAAATATTGAAATTCGATCAAATACAATGATACGAAAACAATCATTAGAAATTTTTGACCAAACTTTTGCCATCACTAATGTACTGAGAGTGCTCACAATTATCGTAGCATTCATTGGCATACTTAGCGCATTTATGGCTCTGCAATTGGAACGCGGTCACGAATTTGCCACTCTTAGAGTTATTGGACTCACACCGCAACAACTATGGATTGCTTTAATTTGTGAAACATCATTTATGGGTTTTTTAGCTGGCCTATTCGCCATACCATTAGGTTTACTACTCTCCGCTGTGCTTATTTTTGTGATAAACATTCAATCTTTCGGTTGGAGCATGGATTTAACACCTAACATTCCTGCCCTAACATTAGCTATATTGTTTAGCATATTTGCTGCCTTTCTTGCCGGAATTTATCCGGCTTATAAAATGTCTCGAGTTGAACCCGCTATATCCTTGAGGAATGACTGATGCCTATATTTCTCAATAAAACATGGCTATCAATCACCCTATTTTTTTATATAACAGCCTGCACAAATCCTGAAGATAATAAAATTATCCGCAACACGTCTAATTTATCTCCCATTTTAGCCACAGAAAATAACGAAGGCTTTAAAACAGCGATAACACCTAGAGATTTTGTTTTTCCCCAAGACCATGGTAGTCATCCTGATTTTAAAACAGAATGGTGGTATGTTACCGGCAATTTAGAAACCAAAACACAAAGAAAATTTGGCTTTCAAATCACATTTTTTCGCTGGGGCATTAGCCCGGATCAGCCTCAGTCAGAATCACAATGGGCTACAAACCAAATATACATGGCACATTTTGCGATTACCGACACAAAAAATCAGCAACATTATGCTTTCGAACGATTCTCCCGAGAAGCTTTAAAATTAGCAGGCTCGCAAGCTCACCCCTTTAAAGTATGGCTATTAGACTGGTCGCTAAATAGTAAAAACGAAAAATTCTTTCCATTAGAATTAAATGCGAAACAAGATAATGTAGAAATCAAGTTAAACTTTGATTCAATCAAACCCCATATCTTACAAGGAGACAACGGATTAAGTAAAAAAAATGCCACTCCTGGCAGTGCTTCTTACTATTATTCATTTACTAGACTAATCACCGACGGCAAAATAACAATTAACAATGAAACATTTTCTATAACCGGTAACTCCTGGCTTGACAGAGAATGGTCGACATCCGCCTTCGAAAAATCTCAGCTTGGCTGGGATTGGTTTTCCTTACAGCTATCAAATAACGAAGAAATTATGTTTTATCAATTACGCAACAAGAATGGGGAAATCGATCCAGCAAGCAGTGGTTCTTATATTGATAAAAATGGCAATATAACAAAACTTAATCAGAATCAAGTATTCATAAAACCATTAACTTCTTGGAAAAGCCCTTCCGGTACTGAATATCCCAGTACATGGAACTTTAGTATTCCTTCAAAAAACATAAAACTCCATATAAAACCTCGTATAGAGAATCAAGAAATCGATCTTTCAGTTCGCTATTGGGAAGGGGCTGTAGGAATTAAGGGCAATATTGGTTCGAAAAATGTAACTGGAAGTGGTTATGTGGAATTATCTGGTTACTAATTGCCTTTTCAATTAACGAATTATATAGCAGGAGACAATAAAGTCTCCTGCCAATCTTCAATATCCAACTACAAAGAATTATTGCTCACAATTAAAATTATTAATTGCAGTTTCAAACTCATCTACCCGTAATGGATCTGACCAAAAGTTTTTATAAGTAATAAACGCATTTGGCATTGTTTTGGGCTGACCACAAACCACGTAACTGGAAGCAACAAATTGTGCATACGTGTCAGGAAAACCGCGAGCTATGTGACAAGTACGACAGGTTTTGCCATACACATTATGATACAAACTTGTTTCATCAGCTGTTGGTACTCCAGGCGTCCAATTCGATGGCACTGCAGGTAATACAGGCACATTACTCACCCCAGGATACCAAGCGTCAATTAACTCATCTATCTTATTACCGGAATTAATGGCAGCAACTTCATCATTAATGATTCGGAAATTAGCAAACTCAGTTGCACTCAATATTGTATTACCATCCGAATAGTCCCAAGCTCTATCACTTGAATAACGAAAAGACGGTAAATCAAACTCTCTGAATTTTGCATTAACGACTAAATCATTCGAATCCAATACCGCGCCATCACTGCCATGACATACCATGCACAAATGAGGAATTGGTTTTGGCCCTAGCCCATCCAAGTCTGCAAAACTAATTCGTGTAGAACCCGCAACACCGCCACCATAGGCATAAAAACTTACTGCATTGTTACCAGCAGAACTATGATGCTCCATGGTTACAGTGGCACCTTGAGTAGCCGGGTTTTGAGTTTCTGCATCATCCGCATTTGCTGGGTTTTGATCGGGTAAACCATAGTTAGTCACGTAACATGCGTAATCATTACTATCACCCAGACAATGCATATCACGACCAAACCCTAAATCATTGTGATTTAAATAACTTGCCCGTGTACCGCCAGAACCATCTGCGCCAAAGCCGTTTTCTACCCACCAGCTGCCTAAATTCAACTTTAGGCCTGCTGGATCAATTGCCGCATAATAATCAGCAGATGTTTGCACAGGATCCGAAGGCAAATATTGTCCATAGGGACCCGTCAAAAAGCTAGGGCGTCCAGTTGCATCGATATCACCATAATAAGGCAAGTCCACAGGATCAGCAGTTAGTACGATAGGATCACCACATTCCGCATAAGGATAGTCAGGCCATAAATCGGTACCTGTCATTTTTGGTCGTGCATCCGTATTGATAATGTCATTCAATAATACTGACACGACACCACTGGGTAATTGGCCGCGCAATTCAAGACGTAGCGTATTTCCCGCGGGAGGATTAGAATACGGGATACGGTAAATTGCATGATATTGATCACCATCCAACGCAGTCTCTTTTACTTGTGATGCCGTAGAACCCGCCTCAGTCACATAAGCACGCAAAGTCAAATTTGACCACGCATTTAAAGAAGGATCTAACTCTAGTCGTACACAAGTCGCAACATTGGGATCATTACCAGCGACATCCATATTTATCGTGGAAAAATGTTTTGTTGGCCCTTGATACATTAATCCGGAGGCCGTATTTACCATTTTTCCTTCACCTTCTTCAATCCAAAAACCGGATTTTTCTTCATAGCTCCACATAGGGATCGTTGGTTTTGCAATGCCAGCTTGATCATTAGAGATCGGTACATCGAGTAATGCCTCCATACCTTCTCTCAAATTAACTTCATTACCAAAAGCATCACGAAACTCAGCATATAAAGCACCAAAGCTCACTAATTCCGTATCATCACCGTTACTATCTATCGCACGATAATCACCCGGCAAAGTACGACGAGCGGGATTTAATGTTGCCATCGATAATCGAATAGGACCTGCTGCTAAAGATTGGTCGGGATAAACTAGTGATCTTGCTGGTAAACGCAGTCTTGCACCTCTGCTCTTACAATCACGATTCATCGAAACTTCATCTTGTTTAATGTCTTTCTCCGTTCGATCATGCTTTTGCTCATCACGGTCAATATTGCCTCTGCCACAAGGACCACTGCTGGATTCATCAACAATATCGATTGGATTTTCAGGATTGTGAAAACTTATTTGAGATCGAATGAGCTCAAACGTATTCCCACGACTGGTCTTATCTAAAACTCTAGAATAAGTTGCATAGTTAAGATGATTAATATTCAAAGGATAGCGTTGCTCAACGGCCAACTCTGGCACCACCAAAGAAAACCAACCCTTATCATCTGTTTTTGTTTTTTCACCAAGCACATCAATACGTGCGTTTTTAACTGGCAAACGGGTCACTTCATCAATCACTTTGCCGGAAAAATTGAGTGTCGGATCGCCAACAACCATACTTAAACGATCGAAAGCATAACCACCATAACCATCCCTTGCCATGACGTAAACTTGATGCGTTCCAGCCAAGCCAGGTAATGTCCATTGCTGATCATCTGCGTCCACATTTGAAACAGTACCCGCACTATTTAATACCTGCCATTTATAGGTCAATGAATGAAGATCATCATCACGCGCAGTTAAACGAGACTCAATCGCAATATTGGGATCCGCACGTGTAATACCTTTACTACCGTCAAATGCAGCAAGGGCAAGTGCTTTTGGCACATGGTTATTAATTGGAAGATCTATATGATATGAATTACCACTATTTACCAATTGCGGAGATGTTGTGTTTGATTTTTCACAACTAGACCGAACTCGGTATCCGCTTGCAATGGGTTTGATTATCCCAATTTCCTTTGATAAGGCAGGCTTTAAGGCAGTTATATTTTCAGAGAACTCACTGCCTCTAGAAAATGTGTTTGATACTAAGGTATTAATCTTCCTAGTAGGTTTTGGAATTCCGATAGCATACTCACCAGCAACATTGGCTTTAACACCATTACCAATCACATTTCCGACACTATTAATTAAGTCTATTTTTGTATACAGATCAACAGCAAAAAATGGATCATGCAACCAGCAGGGTCGATCCTCTTTCATTTTGCTCAAGCCATACACATAATCGCCAGTTGGCTGAACCAAAACCTGTTGTAGATATACCGCTTTTTTCTCGACTTTAAAAAAGCGTTTGCAACCTTGAGTCAAATTGTCCACTTTCCAACAAATTTGATATTCTCCGGATTTAGGGGCAACTAAATCAAACTTACCATCTAATTGTGTAAAAGCTTCATCGACAGTCTGAGCGGCATTATCTTTCAAATAAACATATGCTTCTGGAAGACGAATCTTATCTAAAGATTGATCATTATCAGTAAATTTATTCAACAATACCAAAGTTCCATTAACTGGTATTGGTTTGTGAATACTTGTAATAACAGGTGATTTTACGAGTTCTAACTTCGAATTGGTTAATATAGATTTAAAACTAAGTGGTGTAGATAATATTTCTGCTTTTGCAATTGAAAACAGAACCATTAACAATAATATAATACTAAGCCCTGAAGCCACTGGACTTTTTCTCAAAGAATAATAGATGCGCATATATCCCTCCATGGAATAATGTGATTTATTCAAAGTAAATGTTTAATTTCAATGAAATAACTTTAGGATAACAATCCCAATTTTTCATTCATCGATTTAACATGAAACAACTAATAAATTGAGGTAGGTTTTTCCGAGCTAACGACCATGATATTTCGGAATACAATAATTTGAAAAATAGAAATGAATATTACTATTTTGTTTTGTCAACCTTAAAACTTTTGATAAAATGAATCCTTTCATTTTATATCTCCTTGATGATTAATTCCAAAATCGCAAGAACATTACAATACTGCCTATCTTTATGAGATTCTCTTCCTACGCATTCTCATAACTGAAGCGATAAGTGTAATTTTTTTTGCGAGACCTATAATACGAATAAATAAATAGTTTGACTATGAACTAAATCACATTTATTTTTTTTGAACAGACTTATACTTCTATTGTGGTTTAACTCATATACGTTCCATAAACAGGAAGTTCATTCCCAAAAAATCACAAGGATGTGAGATAAAAATACGATATTACGTATAAACGCGTTTCGCCCACCACTCATCTTCTGATGAACATCAGAAGATGAGTTTATAATGCCTCCCTAAATTCCATGAAAAATTTATTCTTACCCAGTGTGATATAAGCTACATGTTAGTTACTATCCAGATATTATTCTAATAACAAATCAAATATCAAAAGGAGCAAACAAATGTCAGGACACTTTTTATTAGAAAACATCACTAGCGACGAAATGGATGAAATTCAAAATATATGGATATCCAACAGCAAAAAATGCCCTCTACTCACCGAAGACGTAATGCACGCCGAAGGTAGCTCAAACAAAGGTTCGGAGCATGTTTTTGCCGGTTGGAATGTCGCAACCCGTGCGGAGTTGGAAAAAGCCAAAGCGGGCACTATGGGAGATAACCGAGAGCAATTACCGCCACATAAGTACTTCATATTTGCAGTCGGTGAAGCAGATATCAATTGCGCAAAATATTTGAAAAAAAGTGAAGCAAATGGTGGTTGGGTATCAAGATTGTTAGCACCCAATATGGGTTTAAAAGAAATGAATCAAAGCGCAGCTACTCTTTGGAAAGCGGGTAACAAATGGGAAGCCATAACACGGCAAATATTTAAAGCTGGCGCTGCTTTGGAAATCTATAAAATTGATGGTGTTGAGATTGCTTGAAAAATTAACATTCATGTTAAGCAAATTAGGACAAACTACACCAATAAAGATCGAGGTACGTAATTAACAAAGCACACATAATTGGCAAATCTATAAAAATCTTTGGACTTTGATAGATAATTAAGGAAATACGATTGATTAAAACTACTCACAATCCTCACAACAAATTGCGAGGATTGTGTAAAAAACAACACGAATAGATACGGTGTTCTTTATTGCAGCATTTGATAGTTGAGAGTTTAAGTAGGTATTTACATACCCATGCCACCGCCCATACCACCCATGCCGCCCATACCGCCACCACCCATGCCGCCCATTCCACCCATTCCGCCCATGTTTCTATCCTCCTCACATCGTTGTTGATGTTTAATTAATGATTTTTAAGAATTAAATTTATATACTTCGATTAAATAGAGTATTTGCTTTCGCTCTACCCTTCATACATGACTGTATATATTTAATACGGGATTATTATCCCTCAGCTGTGATTACCGATTGATTTCCAAAACATTAACATTTTGTAATGTTTGAATAGAGTGAATAAGGGACAGGCTGAACCTCTCCTATATAAATGGGTTTGACAGAAAATTTTCAGCAATAAATAAGTCTCACCATGCAAAACTCTACCTACACCCTGGCGATGCAGTTTTCGAGCATTGTATATTTATCGATAGTATTTATCTCCAGTTTGAATAATTTACTCAATCTATCTACAACTGGAAAAGATATACTATGCATACACCTCATTCGCTTACTTTCATATCACTTTTATTTCTTGTCGCATGCAGCGAACAGAGTTTCAAAAACCAAAATAGTACCGAAAATACAACCAGTCTTGATTTTATTAACCAAGGTGAAAACAGTTTTCAGCAAAGAAACTTTGATTTAGACGATGATTTATCTCCAATCGAAATATTAGGAAAGCTGATATTTTTCGATACCAATTTATCAGAACCTGCAGGCCAATCCTGTGCATCTTGCCATTCTCCACAAGCCGGATTTGCCGATCCGAATAAAAATCTACCGGTTTCCGAAGGCGTCATACCTGGCAATTTTGGTGCTCGGAATGCGCTAAGCGCTAGCTATGTAAGAACTATTCCTTCTTTTGATATCGGAGCGACGCCCGCTGATACTTCTGGTGGTTTATTTTGGGATGGAAGAAAACTCGATTTGGAAGATCAAGCCAAAGCCCCTTTTCTCAATCCGCTTGAAATGAACAACCCCAGTTTTGAAAGCGTCGTTGCCGATGTATCAATTGCCTCATACTCACCTCTTTTCATCAGTGTATTTGGTCAGCAAGCATTTGATGATCCTGCAATCGCTTATGAATATATTGCACAAGCCATAGCTGCGTACGAACGAAGTTCAGAGTTAAATGCCTTTAACTCTAAATATGATTTATTCATGTCCGGAGGCATTGCCTTATCTCCAGAAGAAAGTTTAGGTTTATCACTTTTCATCGGTAAAGCTCAATGTGCTCACTGCCACGTACTCAACAGTAACGCAAACCCACTTGCACATGACATATTTACCAATCACAAATATGCCAATATCGGCTTACCTCGCAATATGAATTTTCCTTATGACTTATTACCACCGGACACAGTAGACCTTGGTCTTGGTGCCATAACAGGCATTGCAGAACACAATGGGAAATTTAAAACACCCCACCTGCGAAATTTAGAGTTTAGTGGGCCTTATATGCATAATGGTATTTTTAATACATTAGAAGAAGTAGTACATTTTTATAATACACGCGATGTACATACCCATGTTTTACCCCCTGAAGTTCCAGAAAATATTGTAATGGGCATGGTTGGTGATTTGGGTTTAACTCCTGACGAAGAAGAAGCTATTGTTGAGTTTTTAGAGACACTTAATGATGGCTTTCAAACAAACAGTATTACCGAAAATACAGCCTTAGATAATGAAGATATTGATTTTGATGATCCTTAATTTGTAGGACCATTGAATTCAATCAAAGAATGCTATTTACACACAACGCACATAAATATTAATGATGTGTCATGAAAAACTCGCCCAACATTGGTATTTTGCCTTTAAGAGACAATCATTAGGATTAGAATTTTAAATAATTAACTTGTAAACACCGTTAATACCCTTCAAAACGTAGAATAATTAAGCATTTACTCAACCTTTTGCTTAAGCATCTTTGAATTACGCCCGCTACTGTACCAAGCTTATTATTTTAAAAAGATATACAGTCAATCAAGCAATGAAATCTTCGGCAAACGGACAATCTAACAACACCGTATCCAGGCAAGCTTCCGGCCGACATTGGGTAGATTTTGTCCACGGACCGATGACAGCTTGGATCGTTCTTGCTGTTTCATTACTCGTCACATTAATAGCCTGGAACATCTCAAACAATTATGCTCACCAACTTGCTGAGGAACGCTTTGAGCATCAAATAGAAGAAGCTCAAGACGTTATTCTAAAACGCTTCATCAATTATGAACAAGTATTGCGCGGCGGCCTGGGGTTGTTTAATGCATCAAGCAATGTCGAACGCCAAGAGTGGAACAGTTATATTTCCACCCTGGATATTGATAAGTATTTTCCTGGCACTTTAGGCGTGGGTTATTCAAAATGGTTAAAACCAAATCAATTACAATCCCATATACAGACCATAAGAGAGGAAGGGTTTCCAACTTTTACTGTCCGGCCGGAAGGTGATCGCGCTGAATATAGCTCAATAATTTTTCTTGAACCGTTCAATGAGCGTAATCAACGCGCGTTTGGATATGATATGTATTCTGAACCCGTGCGTCGCAAAGCAATGTCACGCGCCAGGGATACTGGAAAAACCGCGGTATCAGGTAAAGTCACTTTAGTGCAAGAAACCGGCTCAGGTGTTCAAGCGGGATTTTTAATCTATGCCCCCCATTATGAAAACGACGCTAACAGCATCGAAGAACGTCGCAAAGAACTCGCGGGTTTTGTTTACAGTGCTTTACGCATTGGTGATTTAATGCAAGGTATTCTCGGCATCGGCTTACCAGAATTAAATTTCACAGTTTTTGATAGCGAGATTATAAATAAAGACAATCTATTATACGATTCAAAATCTTCATCTGACTCAATATCACCGGATTATCAGCCACAATTTCAAACAACAAATATTCTAAATATTGGTGGACATAATTGGAGCATAGTTTATCAATCAAATCCTACGTTTGATAAAGTTTCATCGAGCAGTCAGCCTACATTTGTTGCAATATTCGGAATTATAATAGATTTTTTACTGTTTAAAATAATATTATCTTTAAGTACATTACGTAGAAACGCTCAAATACTTGCTGATGAACGTATGGAAAAAATCAGTGACCATGAAACTCAATTTCAAGCAATCACCGACAATGCGAACGATGGAATTATATCTATCGACGATAAAGGAAAAATTAGTTATATCAACAATGCTGCACAAGATTTATTCGGCTATGTTCCTGACAACATCATCGGCAAGGCTATAAATATACTTTTTCCAATTTCTATGCAAGAAACAGTTGAAGCGGCACTAGAACAACATGAAGAAGAGTCAGATAACGAAACTAACAAGTTAATCGAGCTTGAGGGAATGCACAGAAACGGGGACTCATTTCCCATCGAGTTTTCACTAGCACGCTGGAAATCTGGTGACCATACGCATTATACTGCGATCATACGTGACATCACAGAACGTAAAAAAATGGATACCATTAAAAATGAATTTATTTCAACCGTTAGCCATGAATTGAGAACCCCACTAACAGCTATTAGCGGATCTTTAAGCCTTGTAGAAAATGGTGTTACGGGGGATGTAAACCAGAAATCCCTAGATTTAATTAATAATGCAAACCGAAATGCAGGAAGATTGGCAAATTTAGTCAATGATTTATTAGATACCGAAAAAATGGCATCTGGCAAGATGCGTTATAACATGCAAATATGTGAAGTTACCGAACTGATTAAAAAGTCGATAGAAATTAATCTTCCCATTGCAGAGCAATCAAACGTAAAACTTTTATTTTCAGGTTATAGACACATTGAGGCATTTATTGACCCAGATCGTTTCATTCAGGTAATGACAAACCTTATTTCAAATGCCATCAAATACTCACCTGTTGAAGACGCCATTGAAATTACTCTTGAACGTATTAGTAACGAAATACGCATTGCAGTCATTGATCATGGTAGCGGTGTACCAGAAGAATTTCGAAAAAATATATTCAATAAATTTTCCCAAGCAGATTCATCAGCCACTCGAAAACATGGTGGAACAGGGCTGGGATTAAGTATCGTTAAATTTATCGTGGAAAAATTTAACGGTCGTATTGACTACCACTCAGAACCCAACAAAGAAACAACATTTTTCTTTTTTATTCCAGTTGCTAAAACTGAAGAAGAGCCAATACACGACAAACAACAATCATCCATGTAAATTAAAAAATCCACTAAGAGCCACTTTCAAACTATATTGACGAATGCAACGCGTAGTTTTAGTATCACAGATACTGCACATTCTATATGTTTGAGCGCATTTATGATAAGGAAATCTAAAATGACACAGCGTATTACCAATTATCAAAAACAAGATCATCCGCAATCATGTACTGCCCTAGCAATTAAATGTGCCCTTCATGAATTTGACATTATAAAATATGATGGACTGAAAGGTGGTGAGCTAAAATTATGGAATAAACTAAAACGCTCGAACTCTAAGGGTGAAGAAGATATCATGCCCCATAGCGCAGTTAGCTATCTGCTCAAAAAAGGCTGCAAAGTCGAGATAATTGAAAATAAAACCAAATCTGCTCCGCTAGTACAATTAGCTAACAAAGAGTACTCAGAATACCAGCAAGGACTAACACAAGAAAACCTAAAACCTACTAACCGGCCTCTTGATGTAATCAAGGACTTTGAAAACGATGCACGAATTTTTATGATCGTGGGTTTTTTAAATCAAGGAAAGTTTTCAACCCATACATTACTTTGTAGAAAAGATGCGAACAGTTATTGGGTACTCAATCCCGATGGTGGTACTGATACTTCATATACATATTCAGAATTTGATGCTTTTTTAAAACACAACAATCCTCAAGTACAAAGCCCTAACTTTGGATCCAAGACAAATTACATTTTTACTGGTATTTGCTTTCGGGTTACCTTATAAAGGGCGAGCTTCAGGTTGACCCCCTTTGAATAGTGTCATTGTCTTCTACTTTTAATTTGCCATAATCTAATTTTTTAATAACAGCAAGACTGACACATACTTGCCTTGGTGATTTTTGGGTCATTTATCATACTTTACTGAATGAAATAGCGATTTACCAATTAACTTTGCAACTAGAACATGCAATGAAAATACTTTAAATATATTAGCTCTGTACATGTATAGATTTTCTACATTAGATACTATTAGCAAAATCGAAATTGATGCGGAAAATTATTTATGAGTGTTGCTTTAGATAAATCCGTTGTGTTCTTGTGAGAAATAGAATACTTGCTCAGATAATTTTATGTGATAGGATTTTCCAACGTATCATTTACTAATGATTATTAGAGGTATATCGTAATCATTAAAAAATAGCCAATCAAAATTATTACTAAAACAAGTACTCTGAGGAAGAAAGTGATAAAAAGCGTTTTGAACGATTTACGAGAATTTGTCAATTCTGAACATGAAGTTGCTCAAGACCAACTATTTGAAAATTGGGACAAGCCGCTAAACAAAAAGCTGGAATCTGGCCATTCTCAATTGATAACACACTTAGAAAAATCAGATGAAAGAGACTGTATTTGGGCCTACTTAGACAAAGGTGAATCACGTTTTAGAGAAGGTGACATGGTATGTTTACATCTTGGTGATGCTGTTAACGATCGTTTTTTGAAACAATTATCCATTGAAAGAGATGAGGATACTCGTTGGTTGCTATGTAAAATGGGTTTGAATACAGATTTTGCCAACTACAAAGGTGGCAAATGTTATGCTGATACTGACTCAATGGATCTTACACCATTATATAATAAATCATTAAACGAGTTGGCTGACACATCAATTGGGCGTGAGATAGTTTTGCCATTGCTGGCCGGGCAGCTCAATACCGACAAAATCTATGAGTATGCCTACGATATGGCTGCCGAATATGCTGACGAGATGCAACTTAATGAACTGCAAATAGAGGCTGTAGCAATATCGGTGGGTGCTGAATACGTCGCATGCGTTCAAGGACCTCCCGGTACAGGGAAGACAAAAGTACTATCAATTATTGCAGAGTTATTGGTAAAAAATGGCGAAACTGTTTTAATGACTTCTCATACTCATATGGCAATCAACAATGCACTCAATAAAATATCTGAAACGAAAGTTCCTGTTATAAAAGTTGGTACGAAATCATCGAAGAAAGGATTGAATGAAAACATACCTATTTATTCTTCTGTAGATGATTGGGTTGATCGCCCAAGCAATGGTTATGTTATCGGTGCGACACCCTATGCAACTTGTACAACGCGATTAGAATCAATAGATTTTCACACGGTTATTTTTGACGAGGCCAGTCAGGTTACAATGCCTCTTGCTGTAATGGCTATGAGAAAGGCACGAAAATTTATTTTTATCGGCGATCAAAAGCAACTACCACCAGTAGTGCTGTCAAAATCAATCCTAGATGAGAAAAACCATTCTGCGTTTGGCGAATTAGTCTCTAGGTTATCTAATACAAAAGTGATGTTAGACACAACTTACCGGCTGAATCAGTGGTTGACACAATGGCCTAGTGATAATTTCTATGAATCTAAACTAAAATCTGGCGGAGATAATCAACAAAGACAATTCAGACTGAATACTGTACCTAATAAATTTAAAGACGTATTATCACCGGAACACAGCCTAATATTTATACCGAGCGCCGAAGCTGGAGCCAGAACTGTGAACATGAAAGATGCGAAACTTATTAGTGAAATTATCAGTGAAGTGATTAGCAGTGGTTTGCCTGCAGAAGAAATTGGTGTTGTAACTCCCTTTAGAAATCAAGCAAAGAGAATTCGAGCATTATTGAAAAAAGACTTAAGTAAAAATATTACTGATCTAATTATTGTAGATACTGTCGAGCGTATGCAGGGCCAGGAGCGTGAAATGATAATTCTATCATTTACTGCAACTGATGAATTTTTTATTAAAAATATTTCGACATTTCTATTTCAGCCAGAAAGATTGAATGTCTCAATTACTCGATCGAAGACCAAGCTCATTATTATAGGTCCAAAAATTACCGAAAACTTTTACACAGAAGACTCTCGAGTAATTCGATGGGTTCAATGGTATAAAAATATTACCCGTCATTGTAAAGAAGTACGAGCAGGATAAATCACTATGGCACTCATGATTTCAGATACATTGGTAAATGTTTCGCGCCATATAAGAAGGCATATTAGAAAAAGTATTAAGCGCCTGCCTGATAACTATATTGTAAGGTCACCCTACCTGAAAGATAAATGGGCGCCAGACTTGATTATTGAATCTAATGAACGTTGGTTAAATATGACCTTTGTCGATGATATAGAATCCCTATTCAATGATTCTGCATCACAATTAGCTGACAACCGAGTTGAACTAGTGTGTCAGGCTTGTTCAAAATTCGGTAGAGAGCTCGACATAAAATTGATCTTAGTTATATGGCAGGCTAGTGATGATGATATTAGTCGTGCTACATCTTACTTAGATACTCATTCTATCGTTGTGGTGAGTCGTTCCACCGTAGAAAGTGAGCTTATGGATTTATTCGATCAACAAAGTATTTTTTTTGATGCGAGTTTAAAGGATTGGTTTAAAGCATATTTTTTTCCTGAAAGTGAGATACCAGCTGCTTGTACTACCAGACAAATATCACATCGAGATAGTAATGCACAACTTTCGCGATTTTTTCTGGATTATGATCAAGAGTGGGCTGCCAAATTAGACCTTTTAGATATTAACAAAGTAGATAATGAGGTTGGTTTTAGCGTTAGACTGATAAATGGCGTTGCCGGTAGCGGTAAAACTCTCATAATCGTCAATAGAGCATTGGACTTTTGTTTAATGTACCCAGATCGTCGGGTTCTGCTTCTAATATACAATAAACCTGTCATAGAAGATATTATTTATAGAATAAAAAAACATTGGGGTAAGATTCCTAAAAACCTGGAAATATTGAGGTTTTACCAATGGAGCAGAAAGCAGTGGTTGAATTTATTTTCGGCTAGAAGTGTAAGAATAGAATTTGGTAAAGAAAAAATTGTAGAGCTTATAGCAGGTATTCGTCAAAGTTTTGATGAGCTAAAAATAAGTAACACACAACTATATACCGAGGTGTGTTTCATTGATGAGCATCTATTTTACACCGAGGATGCCTATTTAAATGCAAACCGCGCTGGTCGAGGATTTTCTTTGCGAAGCAAAGAGAGAGCACTTATTTGGATGATCTACGAAAAATTAACGCCTCTTGTAACGAACTTGAATTCAATATATATGCATACTCGCCTGATAAAAGATGCGTGCCTTAAAGTAAATGAGAGCAATAATACAGAGAGTTACCATCAGATTATTATCGATGAAGCTCAGTTTTTTTCTCCCTCATGGTTTGAATTGGTAAAGTCTAGCATTAAAGACGGTGGTCAATTATATATGTGCGCAGACCCTAACCAGGGTTTTCTAAAAAGTCGATTAAGTTGGAAAAGTCTCGGGATTAGCGTTATTGGTCGGACTAAAAAATTGAGAAAATCTTATCGAACAACCAGGCGTATTCTAGAGGCTGCGAATAAGTTTGCTGCAAGCGTCATTACTGAAGATCCTGAGGAGTATCTAGTTCCAGATTATAGCAATATGACTGAAGGCGTGAAGCCATTCGTCATCTATTATCAATCAGCTCAAGATATGATTGATAGGACGGTTAATGAGGCTGCAGAAATTATTTCTGAGGGAGAAATACCGGCCAATCAAATTTTGATTTTATATACTGGCTCAATTAATCCTTGGGGTTTAAAGAAACAACTCGATTTAAAACTTGGTAAGGATTCTGTATGGTGGTTTTATGATAAGAAATTTGAGCCCGACGTTAAAAAGAATTATCTGAAAATGGCCCAACTAGAGTCAGCAACCGGCCTAGAAGGTGCGATTACGTTCGTGCTAGGTATTGAATCAGTGCTTGATGCGCACTTAAATTTAGATTTAAACGATGATGAACAAAAAGAAATTCAGTATGAGTCCATGAGAAAACTCTATATGGCGATGACCAGGGCAGGCCAGCGTTTAATTATGTTTTCAAGTACTAAAATACCAAGCGCTTTGGAGGCGTTAGTGGATTGTGAGAGTGAGCTAGAATTTGCATAGGTAGGCACTCGTTTGGAGACTGTCGATATTCACCACCTTTTTTAACTAATCATTAGTTGCAAACAATTTACGTTTCTTAGTCACTTTACAAATATTGCAGTTGAATCACAATTACTGAAGCACCGAGTTAACTCAATCTTTTTTTTACACAACACTACATGACTACCCGACTAAACAATCTTGACGCGTTTCTTGAACTACCGAGTATTCCTCGGTAGCTCCATTTTTAGCTAACGGATTACGCAATAGGGGACGCTATTTATCATAGATCCAATCCAACACTACCTGTTTATGAATACATTTTTTATGTGTGCTCTGCTAGCGGCCGCAAATCATTAAGCTCCATCGTTAAGCGATCTATTTCAGCAAACACAACATTCCCCTATAAATTTGCATATCAAATTTTTAATTCGCGCAATTCACTAGAATTAAACTTCCTCTTAAATACAATTACATCAAACCCCATAACGCTCACGATAAGCCACAACTGCTGGCAAGTGCTCAGCCAACTCAGAATTATTCTCTATATAACCTATCAAGTGCTCAAACTTCACAATGCTATCCACACTCATACCATAGCTGGCTTCAATTTCTTGAATCGCTGATGTATCACCTGTTCCTTTTTCCTGACGATCCAATGCAATCATTACGGCAGCTGGCGTAGCTTTATTTTCCTTAATCAAGTCCACAGATTCACGAACAGAGGTTCCTGCAGAAATCACATCATCCACAATTAAGATTTTGCCCTTTAATGGTGAACCCACAATATTGCCACCTTCACCATGTTCTTTTGCTTCTTTACGATCAAAGGCATAAGGCACATCACGATCATGATGATCTGCCAGAGCAATGCTAATGGCTGCCACTAAGGGTATGCCTTTATAGGCAGGACCAAATAACATGTCGAATTCGATATCCGAATGTACGATAGCCTGTGCATAAAAACGGCCTAATTCTGCCAGACTTTTACCGGTGTTAAACAAACCACTATTGAAGAAATAAGGACTGGTTCGTCCAGATTTTAGGACAAACTGCCCAAATCTGAGTACTTCGGTTTCAAGGGCAAATTTTAAAAACGCGTTTTGGTATTCTTGCATTGGGCTATCCTGGATGTTTAATTTAATGGGATTATAACAAAACCAACAAAATAAGATAAAATGAACGCATAAAAAATTACTCTGTGAGGATCTATGAAAATAATCACCGCTAATACCAATGGCATTCGTGCGGCTGCAAAAAAAGGTTTTTTTGACTGGTTAATTGACCAAAAGGCAGATGTAGTCTGCATTCAGGAAACCAAGGCGCAAGTTGACCAGTTATCAGATGAGGTTTTTCACCCAAAGGGTTATCACACTTATTACCATGATGCTCAAAAAAAGGGCTACAGCGGTGTTGCGATTTATAGCAAGAAGAAACCCAATCATGTGCAATTTGGTATTGGCTGGGAAGATATGGATAGTGAAGGCCGCTGGTTGCAAGCGGATTTTGACAATACTAGCGTAATTTCACTTTATTTGCCCTCCGGCTCTTCTAAAGAAGAACGTCAGGCATTTAAATATGACCTCATGTATCGCATGACGCCTATGTTGAAAGACATGCTTTCTCATGGTCGGGAGTACATTATTTGTGGCGATTGGAACATTGCCCATCGAGTCATAGATATCAAGAATGCTAAGGCCAATGAGAAAAATTCTGGCTTTTTGCCAGAAGAACGGGCTTGGTTAGATGAGCTATTTGACGAATTGGGTTATGTTGATGCCTTCCGCGTGGTTAATGATGAGCCTCATCAGTACACTTGGTGGTCAAATCGAGGACAGGCATGGGCAAATAATACGGGATGGCGGATTGATTACCAAATTGTCAGTCCTGGGCTAAAAAAACGGGTAAAATCTTGCGAAATTTACAAAGATCAGCGTTTTTCTGACCACTCGCCTCTCATTTTGAATTATACTGGCAAACTCTAAGCTTTGATGGATGGGCTAATGAAATGCGTAAAATCAAAAAAAATGAAAATAATAATCAGGTTGTAGGGCATATTGATCGATTAACTCGCGGCGCCATCGCGTTTCTTATTTTAGTTATCTCCTTCACCCTCCCTTTAAGTATTTTAGAATTTGCTCAAATGTGCGGCGTCACCATTTATTTCTTTTTTACGGCTTTAACTCGCTGGGATCCGTTCTACGCGGTTTTCTATAAATTACAGCAGGAATATAAAGACAGCGCGGCTATCAATGGGCGATTTTAAATTAGACAAACATTCTTAAACAACCAGTTTCTTTCTCACCATCACTACAGATATATAGTAAAAAACAATCGCGTAAAACCCCAGCACAAAAATATGCAATGCAACGTTCTGCATTTCTGTGCCTGCAATTAATGGCCTGATCAATTCAACGGCATGAGTTAGCGGTAAGAAATTAACAAGCACCTGCATAACATCTGGCAGAGTCGAAACGGGATAAAACACGCCACACAGGACAAACATTGGCGTTACTGCCAAGGTAAAATAATAATTAAAATAATCATAACTGGGTGACATGCTGGCAATTACTATAGCTGGGCCCGTAAAACATAGGGCGCTTAGAAACACCACCGGAATTGCTAACACGGCTTGCCAACTTTCCACCGCACCCATGAGCGCTGCAACAATAATAATTGCGGTGCCACTAAACAAGGCTTTGGTTGCACACCACAATAATTCCCCTGCCATAATGTCATCCACCTCAATAGGTGTTGCGAGAATGGCAGAATAGGTTTTTTGCGGCACCATACGCGTAAAAACAGAATAGGTGCCTTCCAAACTTGCTGTCATCATGGCAGAGGATGCCACCAAACCCGATGCTAAAAAGGTGAGATATGTCATTCCTTCTATATCGCCAATAAATACACCGAGACCAAAGCCTAAACCAAATAGATAAATAAGCGGCTCACCGAAATGTAAAACTAGTGCTGGGCCAATCAACTTTTTCCATACAAGTAAGTTTCGATACCAAATAATCCAGGCATTTCTGCCAAAGCTGGGAAGTTGATAATAATTCATTCGCGAAGTTCTCGGCCGGTCATTGTTAAAAACACATCCTCCAAATTGCAAAGCCGTGAAAAATAACTGACATCTGATTTGCCTGTTAATAAATTGACAATGTCATTTATTTGATGAGAATAACAAAACAAGGTATCGCCATAATTTTCTAGCCGAACCTGTTTCAATTTTTCAAACTCGGGCATTAACAACAAATATTCCCCGCGCACTTCAACTACGTGATTTTCAACATGACGTTTAACAATGTCTTTTGGCGAACCTTGATCGAGTATTTTTCCATGATCCATAATAATCAGTTCATCACAAAGGCGTTCTGCTTCGTCCATGTAATGCGTCGTCATTAATATGCTTTTTCCTTGCACCATAAGCTCACGCAACTTTGCCCATATTATGTGACGAACTTGTGGATCCAAACCCGTGGTGGGCTCATCCAATACAATCAATTCAGGATCATTCACTAATGCACGTGCAATGGTAAGGCGTCGTTTCATTCCACCGGATAATCGATCTGGCTTTTCTTTTGCGCGATCATCCAAATGCATAAACTTCAGCAGTTCAATTATCCGTTCTTCTAATATGTCTTTGGGAATACCAAAATAAACACCGTACATACGTAAATTTTCAATGACGGTAAAATCAGGATCCAGATTATCCTCTTGCGGTACAATACCTAAGCGAGAGCGAATTTCTTTGCCGTTTTTAGGAAGCGTATAATCAAAAACACTCAAGCTACCCGAACTGATGGGAGAAATACCTTCTATCATGTGTAGCGTTGTGGTTTTTCCTGCACCATTCGGCCCCAGGAAACCAAAGCATTTACCTTTTTCAACTTCGAAATCAATATCACAAACAACTTGCTTCTCACCAAAGGATTTACTTAGCTTATTTGCACGAATAACAATCTCTGGTTTTTGTGTCATCAGGATAAGTCTTTCGAAATAACTTCAGGAATAAGCTTGGGAGAATGAATGCAAAACCGTTTTTGACGACTGCTTTCACCATTGAGTAATTCAACTTGCGACTTGGGGACTTTAAAACTTTTTGAAAGAAATTGGATTAATTGCTGATTAGCTTTACCATCAACGGGTGCCGCTGTAACGCGAATTTTAATTGCATCACCATGCACAGCACAAAACTCATTTTTAGATGCTTTGGGCTGTACATATATGCGAATAATTAGATCATCTCCCTGCCATTGACAATAGTCATCTGCACTCATAATTACCGTAGCGTTAAAGCAAAATCACTGATGGGGGCAACGACCAACATGGAAATAAGCTGTAAACCAATCATCGCAACAATTGGCGATAAATCAAAGCCATGAATCGGCGGGATTATTTTTCTTGCTCGCCCCAAAATAGGCTCGTTAATTGAGTACAATAAACTTGTCATTGGATTGTAGGCACCTGGATTAACCCAACTTAATACAACTTGAATCAATATTGAAAACGTAAAAACGGTAATGATCAAACCAAGAATCTTTGCAATACTAATAACAAACATAGCCAATGGCAGGAACTGACCACCATTAATAAAGGTTATCAAAAATAATTCTGCATATTGAATGACTAATAATATGAGAACGGACGCCATATCAACGCTACCCATACTTGGGATCACTCGTCGCGTAGGAACTAATATAGGGTTTGTGACTTTTACAATAAACTGAGAAACCGGATTACGAAAGTCTGCACGTACCATTTGAAATATTAATCGCAATAAAAAGACTAATAATACTAATCCAACTAATGTTTCAATTAAAAAATTACCGGCATTGGTTGCATAACCCATTATTTATCTCCGTATTCTTTTGCTAATTCTGCCGCACGTAAGTTTGCTGCAGCTAACGTTTTATTAATTGTATCGTCTATATTCGACGTTTCCATGGCAGCCAATCCTTTTTCTGTTGTGCCACCTGGAGAAGTCACTTTTTCTCTTAACGTTGCTAAAGTATCATTACTTTCCATGGCCAATTTCGCTGCGCCCAGCGCAGTCTGTAATGTTAATAAGTGGGCTGTTTTTGCCGGCAAACCCAATTCACATGCCGACTTTTCCATGGCCTCCATAATCCTAAAGAAATACGCTGGTCCACTACCTGATAAAGCGGTGACGTAATCCATTTGCACTTCTTCATCAACCCATAATGCCACGCCAACGGCTCGCATAATTTCTTCGGCAATGGATTTTTGATCTTCAGTCACAAATTCATTGGCAAATAATCCTGTGGCACCCGTTTTAATCAATGCCGGCGTATTTGGCATGGCACGAACAACGGCCGTTTTGCTACCCAACCATGTCATTAGATTTTTAATTTGAATGCCTGCCGCAATGGATATTACCATAGGAGAAAAATCACTAATAGATACTGAAATTTCTTTGCAAATTTCGCTTATATTTTGTGGCTTCACGGACAATACAACAATATCTGCATTGGCAACGACGGTTTTATTATCACAACTCGTTTGAATACCACAATTTTGTTCCAGTGCGGTTAGGTTTTTATCTGAGGGATCACTAGCCCAAATATTTTTTGCGTCAACACCGTCTGCCACTAAACCGGAGATTAATGCATTTGCCATATTACCTGCGCCAATAAATGCGATTTTTTGTGTTTTCATTTTGTTTGTACTCCTCGCTAAAACTATTCTCTTGCGCCAAATATATCTGTTCCAATACGAACATGGCTGGCGCCTTCAGCAATCGCTGCTTCCAAATCTGCTGACATACCCATTGATAAGGTATCCAATGTAATATTAAACTGTTGTTCAATATCTTCTTTTGCCTGCCTCATGGCAGCAAACGGCTTTCTTTGCTCCTCCAGGCTTGATGACTTCTGGGGAATTACCATAAAACCTCTTAATTCGATATTTGATAAACCAAGTACAGATTCTACTAAAGAACTCAGCTCATTAACGTTTATTCCCGATTTTGTATCTTCTTCACTGATATTAACTTGTAAACATACATTTAGCTTTGGTAAATTTTTTGATCTTTGCTCATTTAAGCGCTGAGCTATCTTTAATCGATCGACACTGTGTACCCACGCAAAGTTTGCTGCAATAACACGCGTTTTATTGGATTGTATAGGGCCAAGGAAGTGCCACTCCAACGCGGGATTATTAATTTGTTCAATTTTCTGTACTGCTTCTTGAACATAGTTTTCACCAAATATCACCTGCCCGACGTCAATAGCCGCTTGAATAAGCTCAACAGGTTTTGTTTTACTCACGGCGATTAAGCTAACCGCATCCGCCTCCCGGCCATATTCACTTTCTGCTTTTCGAATGCGATTACGTACATTTTCCAAATTTTGCTTAATATCTAACATCGTCTTTTATTTACCGCCATCAGGAAAACAAGCTATTTATCACGATCTCATAGTACTGTTCAAAATCGCGAAATTATTACGCTGAATATTGATTTTACAGGAAATAATCTAATTGAGCATCGTACCTTTGTGTGTAATTGAGTGAATGCAATTTTCTGAAATATCGAAGATTTGTAAGAAACCGTGTAAATCATGAATTATCCGGGATATCATGCAAAAAGTACTACAAGGAATACTGCAACATGGAATGTAAAACTTTTAACCAATTAGCACTGAAAAGTGGCTTTTCAAACTTCTCTTGCCTTCTTTTGTTTAATAATCAAACATTTCAATTGGATAGTGATAAAGAATCTAATACATCTGCCGTTAATTTATAGTACCGTAAGAACTCTTAATATACTTTTATTCATATGTAACAACCATTTAGAGGCAAAGCATGGATATTTCAGAATTATTGGCTTTTAGTGTTAAAAATCAGGCGTCTGACTTACATTTATCAGCAGGCGAGCCACCAATGATTCGAGTAGATGGCGATATACGACGTATTAATGTCCCGCCTTTAGAGCATAAAGTTGTTCATAGTCTGATCTACGACATAATGAACGATAAACAACGTAAGGAATTTGAGGAGTTTTATGAAAATGACTTTTCATTCGAAATTCCTGGCTTAGCACGTTTTCGTGTTAATGCATTTAATCATAACCGTGGCGCAGGTGCCGTATTTAGAACCATCCCCACCAAAATTTTGACATTAAATGATTTGGGTTGCCCACCAATATTTGAAGAAATGGTGGAAGCCCATCGAGGCATGGTACTGGTAACTGGTCCAACAGGCTCTGGTAAATCAACCACACTCGCTGCCATGATTAATCACGTGAATGAAACACAAAGCGGTCACGTCTTAACGATCGAAGACCCTATTGAATTTGTTCATGAAAGTAAGAAATGTTTAATAAATCAACGGGAAGTTCATCGAGATACATTAGGATTTAATGAAGCACTACGATCTGCTTTACGTGAAGACCCCGATGTCATTCTGGTTGGTGAAATGCGTGACCCAGAAACCATTCGCTTAGCATTAACCGCTGCAGAAACAGGACACTTAGTCTTCGGTACATTACACACCAGTTCAGCAGCTAAAACCATTGATAGAATTGTGGATGTATTCCCTGCTTCGGAAAAAGACATGGTACGTGCTATGCTTTCAGAATCACTACAGGCAGTTATTTCTCAAGTACTCATGAAAAAAACAGGCGGAGGGAGAGCCGCTGCTCATGAAATCATGCTTGGTACACCTGCGATTCGAAATTTGATTAGAGAAAATAAAGTTCCGCAAATGTATTCAGCGATTCAAACAGGACAGCAATCGGGTATGCAAACAATGGATCAGGCGCTTATGGAGTTAGTGCATCGTGGCACTATTAGCCGATCAGAAGCACGAAGCAAAGCTAATTCTAAAGATCAATTTTAAAAAAAAAGATGGGTCAAATTTGAATTTTTGACCTTTATAAAAAATAGTCATGTGGGGAATTGAAATGCATCTATTATTAGATATATTTCATTAAATAAAGCAATGGATTTTAATTCATTATTACAATTAATGTGCGACAAAAAAGCCTCTGACCTTTTCATCAGTTCAGACATCCCACCGAGTTTAAAAATTCACGGTAAAATCCATCCTGTTTCAAATACCAAATTAACTTCCGAACAAGCAAAAAAAATCATCTTTCGTATCATGCCATCCGACCAGAGGCGTGAATTCGAGCGCTATCATGAAGCAAATTTTGCCATCAACCCAGACGACATTGGTCGATTTCGAGTTAATGTTTATCAACATCAAAATCACATCGGCATGGTCTTGCGTCGCATTGAAACAAAAATACCCAGTATTGACGAATTAAATTTACCTGAAATATTCAAAGAAATTGCCATGTATCGACAAGGCTTGGTGCTTATTGTTGGCGCTACAGGTGCAGGTAAGTCAACAACATTGGCGGCAATGATTAATCAACGCAATCACCATAGCCATGGCCATATAATTTCAATCGAAGATCCTATCGAATTTGTACACCAACCTGAGTCATGTATTGTCACGCAACGTGAAGTAGGCATTGATACAGAAAGTTTTGAAGTCGCATTAAAAAACGCGCTAAGGCAAGCACCAGACCTAATAGTCATTGGCGAAATTCGAAGTAAAGAAGCCATGAGCCAAGCCTTACAATTTGCAGAAACTGGCCATCTTTGCCTTGCAACTTTACATGCAAGCAATAGCCATCAGGCGTTTGATCGCATCATGAGTTTTTTTCCTGATGAACAACAGAAACAAATTTCTTTGGATTTATCCTTAAGCTTAAAATCAATTATTGCTCAACGTTTAATTCCTGCAAAAGATGGTAACACCCGACGGGTTGCTGTCGAATGCCTATTAAACACGCCATTAGTTGCCAATCATATTTTACGAAATGAAATCCATGAAATCCGTTCTGTCATTGAAAAATCTAAACAGTTAGGCATGTCTTCACTTGATCAAAGTCTTTTTAATTTGTACAACAAAGGTGAAATTACTTATGAGGAAGCATTAAGACAATCGGACTCAGCCAATGAATTACGCTTGTTAATTAAGCTCAGCAAACCTCATGATCCGAACGCGAAAACGTCAGAAGTATTGCGTCATGCTTCTTTAATGGCAGATAATTAATTATTTAAACTATAAACGACTTGGCCTTCAAACAAAGTATGAGTCACACGCCCTTCAAACTCCCAACCTAAAAATGGCGAGTTGATGCCTTCACTTTGAATATTTTCTTCTGTAAAACTCCAGACTTCCTTCGGATCATAAATACAGATATCTGCTGTCGATCCAACGTCCAAGTTACCCAGTTCCAATCCCAAGATTTTTGCCGGCTCTGAAGTTAAGCATGCAATTGCATCACTTAAATTCAATACGCCTTCACTAACTAATCGCATGGTCAGTGGCAATAACGTTTCTAACGAAGAAATACCGGGCGCGGTTGTACTAAAAGGGCCAATTTTTGCGTCCAGCTCATGAGGTTGATGGTCAGAACAAATCACCTGAACACTATGTTCTTGCAATCCTCGACGCAAACCATCTCGATCCCGAATGGAGCGCAGTGGAGGACGAACATGATAATGCGAACTAAACTCTCCAAGTTCCATATCCGTCAAATGCAATTGATGCGCAGAAACATCCGAAGTCACAGGCAAACCATCAAATTGTGCTCGTGCAATCATTTTCGCGGCTTTGACCGTTGATAAATGACAAAAGTGCGCTCGCACCCCCGTTTGCTGAACTAATGCTAAGTCACGGGCCACTGCTATTGTCTCAGCGATTTCTGGTATTCCTTCGAGGCCCATCCGTGTACTAACTGCGCCTTCATGGGCACACCCAGTACCCTTTAACCAAGGATCTTCAGCAAATAAAAATACCGTTAAATCATGTGAGCAGGCGTATTCCATGGCTCGACGCATAACTAGAGTATTTTTAATGGGCTTTAAAGCATTGCTCACCGCCACGGCGCCAACTTCTTTTAGGGCAACCATTTCACTAATTTGATTCCCTTCCAATCCTCGAGTCAATGCGCCTATACTTAGTACTCTGGCTTTTTGACTTTGCTGAGCGCGATATCGAATCATTTCTACCACTGTAGGATTATCGATGACTGGAACCGTATCGGGCGGACAACACAGGGTAGTGACACCCGCACTTGCTGCTGCAGCTGTTTCAGTTGCAATAGTCGCTTTATATTCAAATCCGGGTTCACGTAAGCGTGCGCACAAATCTACTATGCCAGGAAAAACATATTGTCCGTCGGCATCGATTTCCTGGTCAGCAACAAAACCTTCGGGTAATTGCCCAACAGTAATAATTTTTCCATTTTCAACACAGACATTTGCAGTAGCATCAAACTGGGTCTTCGGGTTTATCACTCGACCATTTTTAATTAAAATACGCATCAGGTCGTTCCCTCCCGTGCGGCAGAATAACTCCCCATGGCCATTGACATAATTGCCATGCGTACCGCGATTCCATTAGTTACCTGTTTCAATATTACTGAACGTGGACCATCTGCAACGCTAGATTGAATTTCTACACCGCGATTTATCGGGCCCGGATGCATGACAATAGCCTCTGGTTTCGCATAGGCTAATTTTTCTTCCGTTAAACCATAAGTATGAAAATACTCTTTCTCACTCGGCAAAAAAGCACCATCCATTCTTTCTTTTTGCAGGCGTAAAATAATAACCACATCCACATCATTCAAACCTGTTTGCAGGTCATGATAAACATGTACACCCAAGGTGTGAATATCTGTAGGAATCAATGTTTTTGGCGCAATCACTCGAACTTCATTAGCGCCCAAAGTCGTTAGGGCATGAATTTGCGATCTTGCCACACGGGAATGCAAAATATCACCAACAATGGCAACCTTCAGTGGATAAAAATCGGTGAAATGACGACGAATAGTAAACATATCCAACATTGCTTGAGTCGGATGAGCATGATTTCCATCACCTGCATTAATCACACTAATGTGAGGCGGTGCATTTTGAGCGATAAATTGTGCTGCTCCGCTGTTGGCATGTCGAACCACAAACATATCGCTTTGCATAGCTTCTAGATTGCTCAATGTATCCAACAAAGACTCGCCTTTGGAGGTTGCTGAAACACTGATATTCAAATTTAAAACATCGGCAGAAAGCCGTTTGGCTGCTAATTCAAATGTGGTTCTTGTTCTTGTACTGTTTTCAAAAAATAAATTAACAATGGTTTTTCCGCGTAAGATTGGGACTTTTTTCACTGCTTGATCAGCAACACTGGAAAAATTCTCTGCCGTATCGAGTATTTCTGTTAAAACAGCTCGTGGTAATCCTTCAATAGTTAGGAAATGACGTAATTTTTTGTCTTCTGTTAACTGAATATTATTCCGATAACTCATAAGATTAATTACTTCCCCCTAAACTGCATTAGACTTAATTATACTTAACTCCAATGGAGAAGGACCAGATAATTTTATTTGTTCACCAGCATCCAAGGATATTTTCTTTCCAACCACATCCGCTTGAATGGGAAGTTCTCGCCCACCCCGATCCACCAATACTGCCAATCGAATTGACCCTGGTCGACCATAATCAAATATTTCATTCAATGCAGCGCGAATTGTTCTGCCAGTATAAAGCACATCATCAACCAAAATTATTGGCTGATCTTCAACATTACTCGAAATTACGGAAGGTTTGACTTGGGGGTGCATACCAATTCGGGTGAAGTCATCACGATAAAATGAAATATTTAAGCTACCCAAAGGTTGTGCTAAACCCATCAAAGTATGTAATTGCTCAGCGACCCATACACCACCAGTATGTATACCGATCATTAAGGGATCTTGGCCGGCATAAAGTTGTTTTAGTTGTTGCGCCATCTCATCCAGCATGGCCCCTACATCATATTTGGTCATAGTTTACTTGCATCGATCTGATTGAACCATTGTTCAATAATTAGCTTCGCTGAGATAGTATCGACGTTTAGTCTATCACTTTCTGAGGATTTATTTAAATCCTCTAGATACAATTCTGCTTCATAAGAACTTAATCGCTCATCAACCCATGTTACGGGTAGCTGAAACCGCCCAGCTAGTCTATTCCCAAAGCGCTTGGCAGCTATTGTTACCGCTTGTTCACTACCATCCATATGTAATGGATACCCAACGATTAACAATTGAGGTGACCATTCATCAATCAATTCTTGTATTGCAGACCATTGAGGGGCACCGTCTTGAGCGTTTAAAAGTGTAAGGGGTGATGCTGTTTTCATTACCATTTGACCCACAGCTACTCCAATTTTTTTCAAACCAAAGTCAAATCCTAATACTGTTTTTATTTTGCTGATATCTGGCTGATCAGGCATGACCAATGTCACTAGACAATAAACGCATATCCACACCTAACAATTGTGCTGCTTTATCCCAGCGTTGATTTACCGGTGTTTTGAATATGACATTCATATCTGCAGGTCCGCTTAGCCAGGCATTAGCTGCCATTTCTTGTTCTAATTGACCAGCGCCCCAACCTGCATAACCCAAAACCATCATAAACTCTTCCGGTCCTTGATTTTGGCCGATCGCAGTTAATATATCGAGTGATGAAGTCACCGCCAACTCGCCATTTTGAATCAATGTTGACTTCCACTGCCCAACAGGTCTATGCAAAACCAATCCACGTTCTACATCAACAGGACCACCTGTGAATATTTTTTCGTTTAGACGTGGATTATCTGCCACACTTTCAAGCTTCAATTCTTGAAAAATTTCGTCAATATTGGCATCCATTTCACGATTAATAATAATGCCAAATGCACCTTCTGCATTATGCTCACAGATATAAGTCACGCTACGGAGAAAATTAGGGTCTTGCAAATTGGGCATGGCAATCAAAAAATGACCGCCCAGATAGGAAGTTTCTGTCATGTTTTTTTGTATCATTTGATTAGTATCGTAAACTTAACTTCTAACTGCAAGTTAAGTTTATCGAGCTGTCATCTTATCGCCACCTAAGAATTTCCAAGTACGCGTAATATGTAAGATATCAGTTTCTTTCCGAATATTTGGCGGCAATGGTGCAAATGGGGCTGCCAGATGTACAATACTCAATGCAGCATCATCGAGAATTTTATGGCCTGATGAGCGAGCAATTTTAAAAGAACGAATTGTTCCGTCAGTATTGATTGCAATATCCAGTATGAGACTGCCCGACAAATTTCTGCTCTTGGCTTCTTGAGGAAAATTTAAGTTTCCTGTTTTTTCCACTTTTCTACGCCAACTTTCCATATATGTTGCATATTTATATTCTTTAGTGGCTGCAGAGATAAACTTTCGACGCGGCATTTGCGAATATTGTTTCATTGATTCGCCAAGTTCTACCTCAAGACTTGCAATTGCTTTTGCTTGGCTAATCAATTCCGTAACGTCAATTTCTTTAATTTCGTTTTTTTCTTCAGGCATGAGATCGGCAACAACCGTTTGTTTTGCAAACTCCTGCGTCATCAATTCACTACGAGTCGCTCTTTCTTCTTTTGGCACAGACATTTGTGGTGGTGTTGGTGTTGTTATATCTATCACTTCTTTGGGAATAAGTGGCGCAAAAGGTGTTTCTGGCCGTGCCTTATCTAAAATATTACCGCCACCTTCTTGATTCGCTTGTGCAAGATAGTCTACTTTATCAGGTACATTTTCACTTCGCGTATTCACCAAGGTTACTTCCATACGAGGAATAATTTTATTTTCTTCAGGTTCGTCAAACCCACCAAAATTTATACCAAAAATTATCACAGTATGTATCGCTGCGGCACCAATCATTGCAAGCGTAAAATGACTAGGTTCGTAATTAATTTTTTTTTGTACGATTGAAGGTATTAACATTCAGGTTTTAATTTCTCATAAACTTTGGTTGCTATCATTCCATTAAATACACCAAATAAAACTGCTGCAGTTAACATGATGGGCAATATATTTATCAGCGCGTCATGTGGAATAAAAAACCAATAGACCATAACAAACTGAGCAAACATATGCGCCATAGCCATCAATACAGCGATACCAAATAGGCTGATCTCTATTTTTTTCAATTTTGTCACCACCCAAAGTATAGCGATACTAGCCAATGCACCGCTTAAGCTCAATATAAATGTAGGCGACAAAAAAGTCCCTATAATCAAACTACCAACCAACACTCTCAGTACAGATACCCAAGCTGCTGCTTCCAGACCGTATTTAGCAAATGCAATCAGTGTGATAATGTTCGCAAATCCCGGCTTTATACCTGGCAAAGGACTCGGTAATACACTTTCTAATACATGAATGCCAATGGCCAGAGCCGCCAACGCTGCAATTTGCCTATCTTCGACCGATGAGTTTAGACGTAGTTGCATGTTTGTTAAGAGTTTATCGACATATAAAACTAAAAATTGATGGCATCGTAAGTTTTATTCTCGTTTGAAAAATGCACACTTATCCCATTGGGTAAACAGGCAATTAAACCAATAGTTTGATTCAACCAGCCACTACGAATACAGAAATGGGTACTACAGGGAGATTCAATAAAGCGAATCTTACCATTAGCGACTTCTAACTTACTCACACCTTTAACACCATCAATAGATAAGGTTTTTTCCTCAAACAAATCAATAATATAGCGCTTTTCACCGGCAACATATAAAGAAGCGTGTCGTGTCGACGCCGTATTTGACCAAGTGAAAAAAAACAATATAGCCAACATAACTATTGACATTAAAATGATGACTTTGTCTGCTGAAGTTAGATTATTCATTGTGCAATGACCAGATCCAACGATTTCCGATCTGCGAATTTCAAACGTTTCTCCATTTTTGCGGTGACATAAACTTTACCACCCTTATCAATCAACATAACGTACTCAATTGACATATTTTTAGCAATTCGTTGCCAATTTTCAGGCCCGGCAATAAATAATGCTGTGGCCGCTGCATCAGCAGTAGCGGCGTTGTTGTGTAATACAGTTACTGAAGTTGTTTGATCTGCAGGATAACCAGTGCGCGGATCGATAATATGATGGTATCGTTTACCTTCATAATCATAAAAACGCTCATAATCACCGGAAGTAAAAACACTTTCATCACCTTTAATTTCAATGCCTGCAATGACACCCTCTTCACGTGGATGACGAATACCAATCGACCAAGGTTTGGTTCCTTTACTACCAATAGCACGCAAATCACCACCCGCATTAATTATTGCATTGTTCACACCTACAGATTTCAGATACTCCATAGCTTTATCTACGCCATAACCTTTTGCATAAGCGCCAAGATCTATTTGCACGGCTTCGTTGTTCGATACAACTGTTAAAGGACTGATTTTTAAATCTGTCATTTTTGGATTTTGTTGAAGAATTTTTTCTATTAATGCTCTATCTGGCGGTGGGCCCGTGGGTAATTCTTTCAAAGAAAAGTTCCACAAATTAATTATTTTGCCGATCGCAGGATTAAATAAACCTTCACTCTGAATCGATAAATCAGTCGCCTTTTTAATCATATCTTGCACAGCTGGGCCGATAGAAAAAGGTGCTTGCAAGGGAAGTAAATTATTGACTCGTTTCAAAGAACCCTTATTTTTTGGGCTCCAAGCGACATGCATATATTTAAAGTCTTTCAATAAATCATGGAAAACTTTTTGCGATTTTTTCTCTGTTTCTCCATAAATACTGACTTCAACCACAGTACCCATGAGAAACATCTGCTCTTCAAAAACCGGAAGCTCCGGCTCTTTTTTATCACAAGCAGTAAGAAATAATAGAGCAATTATAAAAAATAATTTAGTGTGTATTTTTAGTAATTCGATTTTCAATAGCATCCATTAACAATCCTGCGATATTCAAATTGTATTGCGCATCTAGCTCTCGAATACATGTTGGGCTCGTTACATTTATTTCAGTTAAATAATCCCCTATAACATCTAGACCAACAAATATTAATCCTTTGTTCTTTAGTGTTTTCGCAACTTGCTGGCATATCCATTTGTCACGCTCAGTTAACTCAACACCAATGCCTGAGCCACCTGCCGCTAGATTTCCCCGAGTCTCACCTGCTTTTGGAATCCTTGCCAAAGCATAAGGCACTGCTTCGCCATCAACAATTAATATCCGCTTATCACCAGCATCGACAATTTCTGGAATATACTTTTGTGCCATGATGCTTTGTTGACCAAACTGAGTCATGTTCTCAAGGACAACAGATAAATTCTGGTCATCTGGTTGCAGTCGAAAGATCGATGCCCCACCCATTTGATCCAAAGGTTTGACGATGACGTCCTGGTGCTCTGCTATAAAATCACGCAAATCTGGCATTGTTCGACTGACCAAAACTGGCGTACAACACTGAGGAAACCAGGTTGTGAATAATTTTTCATTTGCATCACGCAAGCTTTGCGGTTTATTTACCATCAAAACGCCACGTTGCTCTGCCAGATCCATCATGTATGTGGAATAAATGTACTCCATATCAAATGGCGGATCTTTTCTCATTAAAAGTACATCAGCTATTTCATCTAATGCTGACTCGCCAGAATCGAGAAATCGAAACCAATTTTCCGACTGATCTCTAACTTCCAAGCCACGCCACTTAACCATGGTTCTTCCATCACGAATGAACATGTCGGCTTGTTCTATATAAAATAAGGGCCAACCACGACGTTGAGCTTCCAACAACATCGCAAAAGTGCTGTCTTTATAGGCTTTAATATCCTGAATTGGATCCATAATGACAGCCAAATTGATTTTTCCGATCATAATATACTCTAAAAGCCCCTAATGCTCAGCTAACATTTCGTTTTTCATACTATTCAATATACTCCAATTTATTGAATTACTTAAGATAATTATTACGGCCAACTCAAGTGAGATACATTTTGGACGATAACATCAAAGCCAATACGACACACTATCTACATGGCATGAGAACTACTACAGACATTGTGTATTTTGTTATTAATTTCAACAATTTAAATGCAACATAACTTAAGCCTGGAGTAAGTTTGATGGCATATATTTAGGCGTTAAAGTTGAGTATAATTCAGTGCTAATTGGAATTGAAAAGTAACCACTACACTCAACGCAATTACTGAACATAACAGTAACTGCTCTAAATACTTCTGAACCATAAAATAATGGTCTCAAATGTAAATGTGTAGTTACAAAAAAAGAGGATGCACCCATGGAAGCCAACGAAGCATCTAATACTGCTGATACTGCTCCAAAATTAAAAGTTATGGTAGTCGATGACAGCAAAACTATTCGTCGAACAGCAGAAACATTATTGTCAAAAGCAGGATATCAAGTTTTTACTGCAAGCGATGGCTTTTCTGCCCTCGCAGAAATTGTCGACCACCAACCAGACATAATTTTTATGGACATCATGATGCCCCGTCTAGACGGTTATCAAACCTGCGCTTTAATCAAAAATAACGAAAAATTTCATAATACCCCAATTATTATGCTTTCTAGTAAAGATGGACTATTCGATCGAGCCCGGGGACGAATTGTAGGCTCAGATAAATATTTGACTAAACCATTTACTAAAGAAGAGCTATTGGGTGCTATTCAAGAATATGCGATAGGTTATTCAGCGTAATCTTCGCGTTTCTTGTAGATACACTTTTAGGCGAGATTTCCTAAAAAAGAGTTGTTCATATCATGCAATCAATTTCCACCACTCAACCACTACAAATACTCACTGAACTTGAGAATGCATGTAAGCAACACCATGCAAGAACAGTAACTCATTCGCCAAAGGCTCAACTTTGGAGTGGATTAGCTTTTCGTATTGCTGAATTTAAACTATGTATTAATAGTAAGTATATTGATGAAGTGCTAGATTCTACTTTTCAAAACAATTTATCTAGCGTGCCAGGCGCAAAAAGCTGGTTGCGTGGATTGATCAGTGTTCGAGGCCAAGCTTTACCTGTAATAGACCTTCAACAATATTTACTTGACGAACAATCTTTGCTTACAACATCTAGTCGATTACTAGTTATTAATTACAGTGATATGAAAATTGGTCTAATTGTCAGTGAAACATGCGGCTTAAAACGTTTCGAACCAAACAACCAAAATGTCGACAAAATAAAAACCTTACCAGAAAAAATTCAAAAGTATACAACAAATATTTACCAAAATAACGAACATATATGGATAGAATTTTCTATAAAAAAATTGGAAAGTGATCCGAATTTCTTAAACGCTGCAAGATTTTAAACCTTGCACTAAATAAAATATAAAAATGGTTATCAACTGGAATGAATCTTTTTAAAAAACAAAATTGGCAGACAAAGAAACCCGTTTTCGTAATAAGCACCCTAATCCTTTGCTTATTGATTATGGCAGCTTTATTAAGCTATTCCTCTACTTTGTCAAACTATAGTAAGGAATACATCAATTTAACAAGTAAACTAAATGTTGATATTTTGAAAATTATCAAACATGCCACCGACAGTGAAAAAGCTGAAGCAGATGCCTTCCCTAAATTATTTGAATCAAAAGAGAATTTTAGAAAGATATTGGGGACTTTAACTAATGGTGATCCAAACACTAACTTGCCAGCCACTCCGATTGAAAACCAAGCTAATCTTAAAAATATTAATCAACATTGGGTAGATTATAAAAAAAATATAGATACCATTTTATCAGCTGAAAAAACGATTCGAATCACCAAAAAATTCAGTGACGCAATTAACGATGTAATGCCAGACATTGCCAACGCATCAGAAAACCTTATTACCGGGTTTATTAATCAAAAAGGACAGGCCAATCTGATTTTTGTCGCTAGTCATCAATTACTCTTAGCTCAGAGAATTACCACCAGTATTAATCAGATTCAGCAACAATCACAAGACACGAATTACAACCTTGACATGTTAATAACAGATACTGCAACCTTTAGAAATGTGCTTGAAAGTATGCTTAAAGGTAACAAGTCTACCAATCTAAAACGCATCAAAAACAGAGGCCTTAGATCTGAAGTTGAATCTTTGCTTTTGCAATTTGAGACAATCGAGGAATTGGTTATTCGTGTTCAGGAAAAAACCCCTCTGCTAGTTAGCGTCCATAATGCAACAAATTCTCTGATAAACAATGCCGACAGTCTACTTAACAGCATCAACCTACTCTCAGCAGCATATGAAGAGAATAATAATAAGTTTTTAGTTTACGACATTATTGCTTATATATTTGGATTAATCGCACTAATTCTATTTGTATCATTAGGTTCAACAATAAACAAAGCGACACAAGAAAGATTAAGCTACGAGGAAGAGTCAAACAAAAAAACACTTGCTACTATCGTGAAATTACAAAATGAAATTTTACCGATTGCGGCGGGAGATTTAACAGCATCTGCCACTGTCACGCCAGGTATTACCGAATCTATCGCCGAAGCGGTAAACTTTTCTATCGACGCACTGAGAAAATTAGTTACAGAAATCAATTTTATGTCTGTCCAAGTGTCCGATACTGCCGAAGAAACCCAAGCAACTGCGATTCATCTATCTCGAGCAAGTGATCAACAGGCACAACAACTAACAACTGTTACAAATGCCATAAACAGCATTGTTCAATCGTTTTCCAGTGTCGCAAAACAAGCAAAAGAATCCTCTCAATTAGCCAGTCAATCGGTGGATATGGCTGAGCAAGGTGGTCTAACCGTTAGAAATACTATAAAAGGTATGCAAACTATCACAGAAGATATACATGAAGCATCCAATCGCATTAAACGTCTTGGAGAAAGCTCCCAGGAAATTGGTGATATTGTAGAGCTGATAAAAGATATTGCAGATCAAACAAATATTCTTGCACTAAATGCTGCAATCAAAGCCAGTGTCGCTGGCAGCGAAGGCCAAAACTTCACAGTGGTAGCGGATGAAGTTCAGCAACTCGCTGAGCGAGTCACCCAAGCAACACAAAAAATTGAATCACTAGTCCAATCCATTCAGCTTGATACTAATCAAGCGGTTATTTCTATGGAGCAAAGTAGCGCTGATGTTTTACATGGCACCAAAATAGCCGAATCCGCGGGAGATGCCTTATTAAGGATCGAAACCGTTTCAGCACACCTATCGGACTTCATATCAAATGTCGCTAAAGCAACGTCATCACTAACGGATACTTCAAAACAAGTATCTAAAAATATGAATGCCATTAAAAAAACGACTGACCATAATTTAGCAGGTACTAAACAAACTGCTGCTTTAACCGGAAAACTCGCTGAACTAGCAAAAGAACAAAGACTAACTGTAAATGGATTTAAATTACCTCAAGCATGAAACGTAATTTCAACCCAAATACATTGATAAATCTGGAGCGATAAAGTGAATACTTTAGCACAACAACAATATTATCAACCACTCATCTGGATAAAACCTGAGCTGGATAAAACAATAAAAAATATCCGAATATTGTTAGAAGAATATTCTCTCGACTTAGAAAACAATAACCCTCTTGAAAAAATCAACGAGGAATTGCATTTGCTTAAAGGTAGCCTGGAAATATTAGAGTTTTTTGGCGCAGGTTTATTAACCGATGATATGAGCAAAGCTACCGGTGTTTTGATTAATAATCAAAAATGCGATAAAAAAGAAATTTTTGAAGCTTTACTACAAGCAACATTATCAATTGATGCATACATCGATAAGCTTCACAAAGACCATAATGATATTCCGTTAGCATTGCTTCCTATTGCAAACGATGTTCGTGCCTCAATTAATGAGCCGCTATTAAGCGAAAGCGCTCTATTTCTTCCCAACTTATCTATCGTTCCCAAAACACCTGAAAGCAAGGGTGAGGACCAGCTTGATATTCAACTCAATGAAACTGCCAAATCTTTGCGCCCTTATTACCAAGCCGCACTACTCACATGGATTAAAGACTCAGCAGACCAACTAAGCATACAACAACTAAAACTTGTTGTTCGCAACTTAGAATCCGCCAGCACCGCCCCAAGAAACCGACAAATCTGGTGGATTCTTGGTGGAATATTTGAAGCATTGTCTGACAAAGGCTTAAAATCCAATGTTGCTTTACGTCTTATACTCGGCCAAGCTGACCGGATAATAAAGGCATTGGGGCATGATGGTGAAGATGTTTTCGAAAAGAATCCACCGGTGGATTTGCTAAAAAATGCGCTCTATTATATTTCACAATCCACATCAAATGGAAAACGTGTAGAAACACTAAAACGCGTATACCAACTAGACCGTGTACTACCATCAGAAAAAGACCTTTCCGCTTTACGACACACACTAAATGCACCTAATTCCAACACGCTCACGTCTATTGCGAAAGAACTGAAAAAATCTCTTGATCAATCAAAAGCCATTATTGACAATTTTTCCAGAAATACACCTGAAGATACCGACCGATTAGAAAACGTTATCACACCACTAAAACATATTGCAGACACATTAACATTACTTAGCCTTAGCGATGAAAAGAATTTATTAAATAGTCAAATTCAACAATTAGAATCAATTGTTAACTCGGGGATACCACCTAGCAAAGAAACCATGCTATCTATAGCAACTTCATTGTTACAAGTTGATTCAACCTTACAAAATATCAACAATACATCCAAGAAAAAACAAGATTGGCAACTAAGTAAATCAAAACCAAACACAGGTGATGAGATGAGTAACAATGGCATAAATAATCTTCCAGAAACTGAATATCGATTACTAATAATCAAAACAGCTATGGAAGCAAAACATAATATTGAAGAAGTAAAAAACAATATCCTAGCTTATCTTGCATCTGACAAAATAAATAAGAATATTCTAAAAAACATACCGAATCTACTTACCGAAATTCAAGGCTCACTCACCATATCAAATAATGACTACGCGTCCAGTATCGTTAGCGCTCTAAATCAACTCATTCAAGATAAACTACTCGACAACTCTTCAACAGAAGAAAGCATTGATCTTGATCTGCTTGCAGAAATTATTGTGAGCATTGAATACTATCTTGAGGCCATTGCTGAAGAACGGACGCCAACCACACCAATATTGGAGAAAACTCAAGAAAATCTTAGTAATTTAGGTTATTCAGTTTTAATACCTAAGAATGTCACTAAAAATATTCCAATTCTTGAAGCAGTCGTGACGCATATTAGCGAAGCACCAACTCGATTAAAAGTAAACGCCCTGTCTTTACCAAAAATGGAATCAACTTTAGAAAATAAATCCCCTGAAGTGTTATCAATAACACCTGACGAAATCGACGAAGAAGTTGTTGAAATATTTATAGAAGAAGCTTTTGAAGAACTGACAGAAATGACGACGCACCTTCAATCACTAAGGCTAAATCCTAACGACGAAGATGCGTTAAGTAATATTAGACGTGCATATCATACCCTGAAGGGTAGTGGAAAAATTGCCGGGGCAAATGACATCAGTGACTTTTCCTGTCAAGTTGAAGAATATCTTAGCCATGTATTATGTGGCGCACAATCATTAAATCAAGATGGTATTATCCTTTTAAATAACTGCCAACAATTTTTATTCGAATTAACAGATTGCTTCAAGAATAAGAATCCAGCACCGGAAGAATTAGCCATACTATCTGAGTCAATAACCAGTGCAATGGGACGTAAAACAGCGGCTGGAGAAAATGAAAGTGAGATAGCATCGGATGTAGAAAACATAGATGTTGCTGAAATCAACCCTCAAACTTCTCAGCACAATGAAACGACTAAAGAGTTGGACGATATTTTAAAGTCTGCTGTCGCTCAAGTAAACATTATCGAAGAATACATAGGTGAATTTTCAAATAGCAGCGATTTAAGCTCTACCCCAGCAGCTCTTCACGATGCCATATTAGAACTTCATCATTGTGCAGAAAAAACCAATATAGCAGAATTCATACAAACAACGGATTTACTCGCCAAATACATAAATAACATCAATAAAAACAGCCATGCCATCACCATTGAAGCAGTGGAAATTCTTAAAGAATTTTGCATCACTACAAGAGAAATTCTTAACGACCTTCCTAATTTGATAAATTTCAACTCATCAAAACTTCCAGAACACACTCTTCCAATACCAATTGGACAAGTACCTACAGATGTATTGGAACAAGAAAAACCTTCTGTAAAAGAAGTACCTAAAACAATTTTCGATGAGCCACAATCATTTGATACAGATATTGATGACGATATTGATCTAATCACAATCTTTATGGAAGAAGCCATTGATTTGATAGGGCGCGGTAACACTATTTTACAAGACTATGAAACTAACCAAGACAATGACGCGTTATTGTCATCCTCACAACGTTTATTGCACACGATGAAAGGCAGTGCACGGATGGCAGGTGTAACTTCTGTTGGCAATCTTGCTCACACACAAGAAACATTGATTGAATTAATAATAACCAATGAAATTGAACAACCAGACAACCTAATTGAATTAATTCAAGCCTCCTTTGATGCAATCAATGACATTATTGAAGATATTCAATCAAATAATGATATTCGAATGCATCATGACTTACTCGAGCAATTAGAGGCACTAAGCCACCCTCAGATTGACACTCTTGGTGGGGATTCAGAAATCATCTCACTTCAGGAAAACGAAGCAACTACCAAAATCCCAGATACAGACATATCAAACGAATTACTTAACCTAGATAATACTACAGAAGAATTAAATGAGACGAACAAAGATGAGGCTGAAGCACCAACCGACAACGTTACAGAAAACACCCTTGAATCAATAGATTTTGATTCAGAAAATATTACAATGGATTCGACAACGACAGAAACCATTGATTCTATAGACAATGACGAAACTCCAACTACCGTTGACGAAACCATAGAACGAGACATTGATTATCCAAGCACTGAAACAGTTGACAACTCGTCTACAGAAGAAGTTACACCAACTTTAGATACTGGCCTTAAAAAGGAAAATATACATGATGTTATTCGTGTTAATACAGAAACCTTAGACAGTATGATAAACATAGCAAACGAAGGAAGCGCAGCCAACCTTCGAATTGACGACCATATTCATGGCTTCAAAACAAATTTATTAGAATTAGATAAAACAATATCCCGATCTTTGGCTCAAATGCGCGATTTGCAATTTGAGACTCAACAAATCAAAAAGTCGTCTTCAAATGATACAAACAATTCAACTCGAGATGGTAATGACCTAAACATTTTTTCAGAAGAACAAAAAACTATTCAACGCCTGATGGAAAGCATTGGCGACATTGAAAATATCCATAGCACTCTCACACGCTCGATGTTAGAAGCTGATAATTTATTTCATCAACAGAAAAAATTGCAATCAATGCTTTATGAAAACCTCCTTAACACTCGAATGGTAACATTTTCTATTCAAACCCAGCGTATGCAACGAATTCTTCGGCAAACATGTAAAGAGCTAAAGAAAAAAGCAACACTGACTCTCGAAGGTACAGATGGAGCAATTGATCGCTCATTACTCGAAAAGCTTATGGGCCCAATGGAACACATTATTCGAAATGCTGTAGCTCATGGCATAGAGTCACCCAATGAACGTAAACTTGCTCACAAAAGTAAAACAGGTAATGTTAAAATTTGCTTTAGTAAAGATAAGTCTGAACACTTAATTGAAATTCACGATGACGGCGCTGGAATTGATGTTGAAAAAGTTAGGAAAAAAGCAATAGCGCAAGGATTAGTTGATGAATCTGAGGACATAAGTGATGACGACCTAAAAAACATCATTTTTGAATCAGGGTTTAGCACCAGTAACGAAGTATCACAAATCTCAGGTCGTGGCGTTGGAATGGATGTTGTATTGAATGAAATCCAACAACTTGGCGGAACGGTATCAATCAACTCACAAGCTGGCACTGGTAGCAGCTTTTGCATTAGAGTACCATTTACCTCATCAAGAAATCATACGCTTTTTGTAACTGTAGCTAACAATACTTATGCACTTCCTTCGTCTAGTATCGTGCACTCTTTCTCTGCAGACCAAGGGGAACTTGAAAAAATGTACACGAATTCAAATCCAACATGTACATTTGAAAATAATGATTATCCTCTTTGGCATATGAATGCCTTGCTAAACAAAACCGAAACTTTTCTACCCGATAAACATCAAAAAGCATTTGTTATTTTAATTCAACACAATCACAAACTACTTGCATTACAAGTTGACGAGATAAATGAAACTCGTGATAGTGTTTTACAACCAACGAATCCATTATTAAGTGAATTGCAAGGAATTGCTGGCACTACAGTACTGGGAAATGGAAAAGTTGTATTAATCATTGATGTGCCAGCCATTATTAAACTATCCGAATCTAGCAGTAACAAACCGAAAAAAATTATTTATTCTGACTCAACAAATGATAGTGACACCGCAATCAAAGCATTGATTGTAGATGATTCCGTTACCGTAAGAAAAATAACTGAAAGATTTCTAAACAGACATGGAATTAATACAGCAACAGCAAAAGATGGCGTTGAAGCCCTCGAAAAAATACAAGAAGATAAACCCGATGTGATATTGCTTGATATTGAAATGCCAAATATGGATGGATTAGAACTCGCAAAAAATATAAAATCTGACACTTTGTTACATAACACTCCAATCGTTATGATTACATCACGTACGGGACAGCACCACAGACAAACAGCGAACGAAATTGGCGTGGAAGTATTTTTAGGAAAACCCTATCAAGAATCAGAATTGCTCGGTTATATCCAAGCATTAACCGGCAAGCGTACACACAAAAATGTATAAACAAACAACAATTGATAGCTCAATTAACGTTGCTTGTACGTTAATTCCAATTCAAGGTTATAATCTGCTAATACCTAACCATTGTATTGCTGAAATTTTGATACGGGCTGAAATTAAGCATTTTAACTCTCCGCATTCCTGGCGTATTGGGGAAGTAGATTGGTATGAAGAAAAACTACCAATTATTCACTTTGAAAAATCAGAAGCAACGGCAAAGCTCAATCCTGGTAAAAAGAATATCATTGTTGCTATTCAATTTCCAATCAATAAAACCGAAATCATACATTTTGGGATTTTGGCTAATCAAACCCCTCAAGTAATACAAGCAAACAATCAAACCATGGATCGAGAGATAAACCCAAGAAAAACACATAATTACGCATTGAGTTATGTACTAATTAATAGTAAATCAGCCTTAATACCTGACCTTCACAGGATTGCAGTTTCTCTACAAAAATCCTCCAGAAAAAGCGCTTAATCCAGTATAAGCTACCAATAAACTTCGATATTTTAGAAAATTTTCAAAAAAATCCATTTTTTTCATAATTTTACTAAAGTTTTACAATTTTGGACCGACTATCGAACTATCAATGTATGCTTTAGTTATTATTTTGGGTGCTAGTGCACAAAACTGGATACAAGAATGATTATTTCGTCTTCAACGAATATGATTAATTTAAGCTCTTCTGAGCCAGCGGAGAGTGCAATTCCGCTCGCTAATAAAGTATCACGTCCAGACCTCAAATTACCGGAACCGGTATCTGATCATTTATTTTTGAACAATATACGACCAGAGCAAGCTCGGGAATTTTTATTAAACCATATTAATCGAAGACTAGAGGTTTCCGCTCCACCGCCAATTAGAGGTGCTACAGATTATTCTGAAGATGTCAGTTCTGTCAATGCAGCTTCAAATCAAATTATTTACAGTGTCAATAGAGCTTTAAAATTAAACTCAAACGACAATAACGCAAAGATTAATGAGGTTACAGATAGTGTGAGCTCCGCATTTGCGGAAGCCAGAGATATACTAAAAAATCTCAATATCCTACGCCGTGAATTTTTATCGGAGTTTAATGACATTCAGAAGAACGTTAGCGGATTTCTGGAAAATATACCCTCAAAAACTTCTACTCAAACTTTAGATCACATAGAGTAGTTAAGAAGCCTGTAAATTAGCATAAGCTAATACCAGCCATTTCATACCCACTTGGTCAAAGTTAACTTGCACCCTAGCATGTGCGCCACTACCTTCATAACTCACTAAAATACCGTCACCAAATTTAGCGTGTCTTACCGATTGACCAATTTGATATTCACTACTTTCTTCTTGATATGAAGTATTGCTAACAACTGGTCTAGACACCATTGCCCGAGGCCTAACTTCAATCATTACATTATTGGGAATGTCGCGCAAAAAACGTGACGGCACAGGGTAAAGTTCTCGACCATACAATCGACGATGTTCCGCATTAGTTAATACAAGTTGTTTTTCAGCTCGAGTCATTCCGACATAACACAACCGACGCTCTTCGGCTAAACGTTCCGGGTCAGTTACAGAACGCTCGCCCGGAAACAACCCCTCTTCCATCCCCACAATAAATACCGTGGGAAACTCCAAGCCCTTTGCTGAATGTAATGTCATGAGTTGAACATAATCATCACTTGGGTCCGATTGGGTTTCACCTGATTCTAGGGCGGTATAAGCTAAAAACACAGACAAAGTATCTAGATCTGCGAATTCTTCATTCTCAGCTAATTCAAGTTCATCTTCTTGTTCAAATTGTTTCGCAGCGCTCACAAGTTCTTGCAAGTTTTCAACCCTAGCTCGACCTTTTTCACCTTTTTCTTTCTGATAATGTGCAACTAGACCTGTCTGTGTTAATGCAGCACTGAGTAACTCATTCAAAGTAACAGTTTCAGCCACATCAATTAAGTCTTGCATAATAGTTTTGAACGCATCTAAAGCTTTTACTGCACGAGCAGGAATACTCTCAAACTCAATGGTTATGCTCATGGCATCCCAAAAAGAAATTCCTTCTTTTAATGCCATGGCGCGTATGGACTGCAGCGTTTTTTCACCAATACCTCGAGGCGGTGTATTTACAATACGATCAAATGCTGCATCATCTAGCTGACTAGACACTAAACGTAAATAAGCAAGAGCATCTTTAATTTCTGCTCGATCAAAAAAGCGCATACCGCCGTAGATACGATAAGGCACATTTTCCATCAACAATGCTTCTTCTATTACACGAGATTGTGCATTCGAACGATAGAGAACAGCACACTCTCGCCGACAATTACCTTCTTCAACCCATTGTTGAATGCTATCAACAACAAATCGAGCTTCATCTCTTTCGTTGTAGGCTGTGTATAACTTAATTAACTCGCCATCACTCCCAGCTGTCCAAAGCTTTTTTCCCAATCGATCTGTATTTTTTTCAATGAGCTTATTCGCTGCATGTAAAATATTTCCAGTAGATCGATAATTTTGCTCAAGTCGTAGAACATCAATTCCGGCAAATTCTTTCTGCAAGCTCTGAATATTCTCTACTTTTGCACCTCGCCAACCATAGATGGACTGATCGTCATCACCAACGATAAATAAGTTATTTTTTTCGCCAGTTAGCAATCGCAACCATGCATATTGAACGGTATTTGTATCCTGAAACTCATCAACTAAAATATGTTGAAATCGACGCTGATAGTGAGTTAATAAATCCGAATTTTTCAATAACAGCTCATGGGCTCTCAATAACAACTCGGCAAAATCCACAACACCACTTTTTGCACAAACTTGTTCGTATAAACTATAGATATTGACCCATTGAGTCTCAGTAACATCCCCCTGAGCATCGAGATTATTAGGTCGTAAACCTTCATCTTTTTTACCGTTGATATACCATTGAGCTTGTTTTGCTGGATACTTACCATCATCAATTTGATGGTCTTTCAATATACGCTTAATAATACGCAATTGATCATCAGAATCTAAAATCTGAAAACTTTTAGGTAAACCAGCTTGATCATGGTGTGCGCGCAACAATCGATGCGCAATACCGTGAAATGTCCCAACCCATAGACCTGCCGAGGGTATTGACATCATTTTTTCAATACGACCCTTCATTTCCGCAGCAGCTTTATTCGTAAAAGTAACTGCGAGAATGGAATAAGGAGAAACACCAAACATTTGAATGGCCCAAACAATGCGGTGAACCAAAACGCGTGTTTTACCACTACCGGCACCTGCCAGCACTAATATATGGCTATTATCTGCCGTAACTGCCGCGCGTTGTTCGTCATTTAAAGATTCTAATATGTGAGTAACATCCATCCGGGCATTTTAACAAATAAATTGCCATTTGAGTGTGACTTTGGGAGAAAAAATAGAGCTAGACTGAGCAATCAGTAGAACATAATTAACCCGTAGCATACATTATGCGATAATGTGCTATCCAAAATGAAGGTTATTCTATTGATGTCAGTAATAATTCAGGGGTACCAATTTCTGCTGACTTGGCACCACCTTCAACAAAATAACGCTCCCAAAAATGCTTCAAGTTTTGTACAAGCTTTGGATTTGCATAACGTTTCTTGTCTGGCATTAGACCAACACCATACATGTAAACCTTGGCGTTTTTCCAAAAACCCATCATTCCACTACGACGTAATTTGGCGATAGTGGCCTTGGGTTTAATATTTTTTAACGTTTTATTTTTATAGAAAGAGGTTACAGCACTATTCTCCATCCCATCGGATATTATCAATACTGTTTTTTCCAAGGCTTCATCTGGCACAACCAATTTTTTAGACAATTGCTTTAATGAACCTAATAATTCAGTTTTCGGTATTTTTGGGTTTAGGTTTCTTAATGCAGCGTTGACCTGCATACCAAATTCTTTATTAAATTTTTCTTTCTGCTCTTCTAAACACTGTTTAATAAAAACTTTATCTCGATAATGCAAATTATATAAAAAAGCTGAGTCTGGAGCCGATTCTATTCTCTGATGGAAAATCAATTCAGGATATAATCCACGATAACTGGCAGAAAATCTTGCAATTTTTACCATATCGCCTTGCTTTCCCCAACCTCCAACCAGTTTTTCCACTTTCGCTTTCATTTCTTTGCTTAATGGAACTGTTTCATCAACCAGGATATACAAACCCCTACTAGCCCGCTGCTCCATAGGTTGAGCGTATTTAATACCTGCAAAACAACTACCCTCACTTGCAACCACAACAATGGAATGCAAACTCGATAACGCAATTAAGCTCGCTAGCAAAAAATAGGTTTTAAATTTAAACCGAATTTTTTTCATGAATCACTTCCTGAATTCTAATATAATTTCTATCTATTCAATTTGTAACATAAGCTATACAAAAATCGCACCTAAAATATTATTCCATTATATATAAGCACACTTCATATTTGTTCAAATGCAATTAGCGATCCCACTAATAAAATTTGGCAACAAAATCGCAATGCATAAAACAATATGACTTTCATATGAACAAAAAAAGAGTGGCATCTCTTTTGCTTTGTTACATATGAAAGCAAATATTTAATTATTTTTATGTTGTTAGGAGTTGTCATGAAAAAAAGCACCATTCGATCAGCTATCGGGATAACCATTGCTGTTATGGCTACGGGTTGCTCTCTGATGAAAACATCTGATCAAAATCATCAACAGAATTCGCCGGTTGCATCAAGTAGTGCCGATCCTAACTGCGGACCCGGCATGAATATGCCTGTCAACCAGTACTACATCAATAATTCTGGAAAACAATCTCAATCGGTAAAGATTCGAGTAACTGGTTATGGTGCAAGACCCAAAAGTTTTTATCCAGATCCGCAACGGCGCTTAATGGCCATGAGAGCGGCAAAAATTGACGCATATCGAAGTTTGGCTGAGCGTATTACCGGTATACAAATCTGGGGTGGAACCACCATCGGCGACATGGTTGTGGAAAAAGATCGTTTCAGAGTCTACTTGGATACACATTTAGCAGGTGCACGAGTGATATCTGAAAACGCTCAAGAAGATGGAACATTTGAAACGATTGTCGAACTTAAAGTTGGCCAAAGCTTCTTAAATAAAACTTTACCAACTAAAGTTAGTCATAATTGCGGTCAATCAAAATGATAATTCCATGAGAATGACTCGAGCAAAGCCTGGCAAACAATCGTCTGAAAATGATAACTATGTATTATCGAATTTCAACTTTCGCCAAGAATAAGCACTATCAATACTCAATTAGTTGCTAATAATTTAATGCAATAAAGGTTAAACAATGAAGAAGTGCTGCCCAAACAAAAATCTAAAAAAATCTTGGGTATTACTATTCAGTCTATTACTGCTCGTTACCAATAGTTTCGCCTCACGTGTAGTAGAAACCACAGGCAGCGCTAACATAAACGCTGGCGCACAACATGCTGCTAAAGAACATGCCATTAAGAATGCAATGCAACAAGCATTACTACAAAACAGTGCTCACATCGACAGCACATCTACCATCTCTTCTAACGTCCTCGTCATCGATAGTGCAAGAGTAAATACTTCAGGCACAATTGAAAACGTTAAAGTACTAGAAGAATGGATTGAAGATGAAATATATTATGTTCGAATTAGAGCAAGTATTCCTGATACTAACGTAGGTATCGAAAAAAGTACTACGCGTTATCGAAAAAAAATAGCAGCCATACAATTTGATGTTTTACATCGAAGTGAAATATTCGACGTCCCTGAAATTGAACGAGAGTTACCTCGAGAATTACTTAGAAGGCTGGATAACAGCGGTAATTTCATTATCATTGATGCAACCCAATTTTTAGTTTCAACACTGCACCCTGGCCTACGATTTGACGATCCAGGGTCCTATAAAATGATCGCTGAAAAAACCGGTGCGCAAATTATATTGTCCGGTCAAATAAGAGATTTCCATGTTGAAGAAGGTTTTTTTCAAAACAAACGACAATTGGAAATTGAGATTTATTTACATGATGGTATTTCAGGCACACGCATAGCGCGCCATCGCTTTAGCGAAACTGTTCCCAATGCAAACTACTTTAAAGAAAGTCAGGCTCTATTTTCCAACGCTGGGTTTTATAAAACTATTTTTGGAAATGTCGTCGATAAAGTAATAAATTCTCAAGTTGAATTTATCCAAGAAGATTTGAAACAGATTCCATTTTCGGCACGTATTCTGAGAGTAAACGGACAAAAAATATTTTTTGATGCTGGTACAGCTTCATTGATTAACATAGGCGATATGCTAATGACTTTCCGTTTAGAAACTGACCCTTTGAATAGTAATAATGGTAGATACTTGGGCTTTCTGGAAACACCCGTTGCAAGCTTATCAGTAGAACAAGTACAACCACAGTTTGCTGTCGGGAAAGTTGAGATAAAAAATGCCAAACTCAGCGTTGGTGATTTAATTCGCTTTGGTCGATAAGTTTAAAATAACTCGATTATTAAACTTAGTGAATATCTTCTAGGGTTCCAGCTAATTGATAAGTTTCCCTACTTGAGCCAGCTATTACTCGCTTAACTTCTAGTACTGCTGAAAAAGAAGGCGATATCTCAAGCTGAGGAGATACACTGATTTTTATCCGAGTTCCCACAGGATATCTATCATCACACTCAAACAAAATACCAGTTGCACTCAAATTAATGCACGTTCCCATTTTCAAGTTTGGACTACTAACTACTTGATAACTTACAGGACAATCCATTTCTAAACGTTTAAAATTACGTTTTTCAGAATTAAATCTGGATGGTTGCATACCACACTCCTCACCAATGGTTGTTTCTTAATCAATACGCTCCAATTTCCATGCCAGGAGTGATTAATAGATTACATCAAGATATTTCGCCTCAGTTAATCGTATTAAAATCAACCAATGCGATTCCAAATATACCAACTTTAAAAATCAATACCTCATAAATAAAGCTTCCTATTTGCATTTACTCTCAATATTTCCCTTTTACATACTAGGAATCACTAAACCTTTGCATTAAAGGTGTCGATATGAATTGTATTATTTCAAGTACTTCTTCAATAAGTTCGATCAAAATGAGAACCGCCTCAGGAACGTAACCCAAGAATCCCAATTTAGTGCACATGGAAAAGAAACCAACCACAGCGCAGGAAAAAAAGGCCGGAATTTTTCTAAGCCTGATTGCAATGTTGATTTTAATGTCTTGCATTACCAGTGTTGGACTTTGGGGCATGAAACTCATCCAAGAAAAAGCCGAAATCATTGTTAAAAATCGACTCGACAAAGTTCGGATTGTCACTGCAATGCGTGCTGCAGCGCGAGAACGCACAGTCATTCTTCAACGCATGATAATGCTGAATGATCCTTTTGAACGTGATGATGAGTTTATGCGATTCAATCATTTTGGCGCGAAATTCGTAAATAATCGAATTGAATTTAAGAAACACCTTCTCGATACTGAAGAGGTTTTAATCCTTGAAAGACAGGGAGCGATTTCTAAAATTGCAGTACCTCTGCAAAACAATGTAATTGATATGATAGTTGGTGATGAAATCGACTTAGCTCGAGACATACTCGTACAAAAGGCAGTTCCTTTACAGGGCAAAGTCTTAATTGAATTGAATCAACTTTTGGAATTTCAATTTCAAGCAGCGGATACTGCAATAAAGGAAGCAGAAACCGCCTATTCAGAAGGACGATTTTGGATTCTGCTAATGGCAGCTGCAGCTGCCTTTATCGGCTTAATAATAACGATAATTGTAAACAAAAGAGCTAATATTGCCAAACAACAACGAGAAAATTACGTAACACAATTATTGGAAGCTACTAAAGCTAAAAGCGCATTCTTAGCCAACATGAGCCATGAAATTAGAACACCATTAACCGGAATTATCGGGTTTGCTGAACTTTCTCTTAACCCTTCTCAAAGTAAACAAGATCATGTTGTTTCTATTAAAAATATTGTTAGTAGCGGAAAACATTTACTAAGCATCATAAATGACATATTAGACTTATCAAAAATTGAAGCCGACAAACTTGAAGTTGAGCACATAGAAATGTCTCCATTAGAAATTTTGGAAGATGTAAAGTCGATTGCTAGCTTACAAGCTGATGAAAAAGGATTAGAGTTTTTCATAAATTATATATTCCCGCTCCCCAAAAAAATATACAGCGACCCCCTACGCCTAAAGCAGATATTAATCAATTTATGTAGTAACGCATTAAAGTTTACAGAAAAAGGAGTAGTTCATATTAATGTTAGCGCCAATACTCATAGCGAACAAATGCAGTTCGAAGTTATAGACTCAGGGATTGGATTAGACCAAGATCAACTGACCAAAATTTTTGACGCGTTTAATCAAGCTGATGCCTCTACAACTCGTCGTTTTGGGGGGACAGGACTTGGGCTTGCTTTATCTAAGAATTTAAGTAACAAACTTGGCGGTGATATCAGCGTTGAAAGTCAATTAGGCGTAGGTAGTAAGTTTTGCGTTACAATAAAAACAGGGGAGATTAAAGCGGACGATATCGTTTTTCGAGTTGAAAATACATCTGAAAATCAAAATGAAGCAACTACAAGTTTCGAAAACATTCAACTTGACGGAACAATACTCATCGCAGAGGACACTGCAATAAACCAAACTCTAATAGAAATGTATCTTGGAAGTTGCGGTGCGAAATTAACATTCGTGGAAAATGGCAAACTTGCTGTAGATGCCGCTACGAAAACAACCTACGACTTAATATTAATGGATATGCAAATGCCAATAATGGATGGTTTAACAGCGACTAAAAAACTTAGATCATTAAATTATAAAGGCCCTATTGTTGCGTTAACAGCAAACGCAATGCGAGAAGATGTCGAGTCATGTAAAGCGGCCGGCTGTAACGAATTTGTGAGCAAACCCATAGACATAAAAAAACTAGAAATGATAGTTACAAATAATTTAAAAAAAGCAAAAAACAACGTTTTAAAAGAAGAGCCAATAATCTCTAGCAACAAAATCACATCTGACAACATGCTTAGCTTACAAAAACGATTTATTAAAGAAGGTATTCCAGAATTTCTAGGAGAAATTCAATCAGCACACAACTCACACAACATACCAAAACTCAAAGAATATTTACATAAAATGAAAGGGACTGGTGGCAATTTCGGTTATTCAATTTTAACCGCGCATTGCTCAAAAATAGAAACTCAATTAAATTCAAACAACACAAACCAAATAGAAGAACTTATAGACGAGCTATCGAGTATTTGCGATCGAATAACTGCAGGTATAAGCACTCTCCAAAAACGATCTGCTTAATAAAAATTAGCAATAAATCAATACTCAATTTATCGCTAATTTCTGCAACATTCTAATGTTTCGACTTTCATACCAAAAACCTAATATATAAACAATCAATAATTGCCAAATTGCGTTTACATATAGTCATTTAGCCATCAGAAAAAAGGAAAATCCTATACTAAGTTCAGTAATCTACTACTGAATTTTCCCATGGCACTGCTTATATTTCTTGCCTGATCCACACGGGCAAGGCTCATTACGGCCCACTTTTCGACCATCGCGAACAAATGGTTCCGCATGCTCAGCAGGTTGACCTGCTTCCTCGCCTCCACTTCCCAATAAACTTTCTGCATCATCATGTTGAAATTGCATTTCAGGTGTTTGCTTCCTCTGCTCTTCCACACGGCGCACATCTTCTTCCATAGAAATTTGCACATGAGAGACAATGCTAATCACTTCATGTTTTACACGTTCCAACAAACGCATAAACAACTCAAACGCTTCACGCTTATATTCCTGCTTAGGATTTTTTTGCGCATAACCTCGCAAGTGAATACCTTGTCGCAAATAATCCATAGCTGCTAAATGTTCTTTCCACAAATTATCGACAACCTGCAGCATGACTGCTTTTTCAAAGTGCCGCATATTTTCGGCGCCAACAATTAGCTCTTTTTCTTTATAAATACTTTCAAATTCTTCTAAGATACGATGACGCAATGGCTCTTCATGCAGTTCATCATCAGCATCCAACCACTGTTGAATTTCTAGTTTTTGACCTAATTCTTTTTCAATAGCAGCCTCTAACCCCTTAATGTCCCACTGTTCATCCAAACTTTGCGGTGGAATATAGGTATCAATTAATTCCTTAACAACATCTCCACGAATATCACTAATGGTCCCTGAGACATCGTCCGTCCCCATAATTTCGTCACGTTGCTCGTAAATTACTTTGCGCTGCTCATTGGAAACATCATCGTATTCAAGCAACTGTTTACGAATATCAAAGTTACGGCCTTCAACTTTGCGCTGTGCGTTTTCAATAGCTTTACTTACCCAGGGATGCTCAATCGCTTCACCTTCTTCCATACCTAGTTTTTGCATTAAACTAGAAACACGCTCAGAAGCAAAAATACGCATCAAATTATCTTCAAGCGACAAATAGAATCGTGTAGAACCTGCATCACCTTGGCGACCACTTCGACCACGTAACTGATTATCAATACGACGAGACTCATGACGCTCTGTACCAATCACATGTAGGCCGCCATTCTCCAAAACTTGCTGATGCCGTTCCTGCCAATCTTGAGTTACTTTTTCACGATCCGCATCGCTTGCAGATTCCGGTAATTGGTCCAATTCAGCTTCCAGGTTTCCGCCAAGCACGATGTCAGTACCACGACCAGCCATATTAGTTGCAATAGTAATAGAACCAGGTGCGCCTGCATGGGCGATAATATCTGCTTCACGTTCATGTTGTTTTGCGTTTAACACTTCAAATTTGATTTTTTGCTTAGTCAATAAATCGGCAATTAACTCAGAAGTTTCTATAGACGCTGTGCCCACCAATACAGGCTGTTCTCGTTTTTGGCAATCTAATATATCTTCAACAATCGCATTATATTTTTCTGGCTCTGTTAAATAAACCAAGTCACTCATGTCATTACGCGCAACGGGCTTATTGGTTGGAATGACCGTTACTTCAAGACTATAAATTTGCTGAAATTCGAAAGCTTCCGTATCGGCTGTGCCCGTCATACCTGACAAATTACCGTATAAACGAAAATAGTTTTGAAACGTGATTGATGCGAGAGTTTGGTTTTCCTGTTGGATTTCCACGCCTTCTTTTGCTTCTACCGCCTGGTGCAATCCTTCAGACCAACGACGTCCAGGCATAGTACGACCAGTAAATTCATCAACAATAACAATTTCGTTATTACTGACAATGTAATCCACGTTTTTTTGAAACAAGACATGTGCGCGTAATGCCGCATTTAAATGATGCATTAAACTAATATTTTGGGGATCATATAAACTTTCCCCCTCTTTCAGCAACCCGCCATCGGAAAGCAAATTTTCACAAGTTTCATGACCTTGATCTGTGAGATAAACTTGCTTGGACTTTTCATCAACTGAGAAATCACCCGGCGGTTCTTCCTGATCAGGTTCAAAAGGTTCCTGGCGGGCTAATTTTGGAATATATTTATCGATTAGGGTGTATAAATCAGAGCTACCCTCAACCGGACCAGAAATAATCAACGGTGTCCGTGCTTCATCGATAAGAATGGAATCCACCTCATCTACAACGGCGAAATTTAATCCGCGTTGAACTCGATCTTCATTTCGAAAGGCCATGTTATCGCGTAGATAATCAAAACCATATTCGTTATTCGTCCCGTAGGTAATATCGCATGCATATGCGGCACGCTTAGTATCATTATCCTGTCCAGATAAAATTACACCCGTGGTTAAACCTAAAAAACCATAAAGCTGCGCCATCCACTCTGAGTCACGTTGCGCGAGATAATCATTCACGGTAATAACATGAACGCCTTTATCCTCCAAAGCGTTTAAATAAACCGCCAACGTTGCAACCAGCGTCTTACCTTCACCGGTACGCATTTCTGCGATACGACCTTCGTGTAAAACCATCCCACCAATTAATTGAACATCAAAGTGACGCATATTCAAGGCACGTTTACCTGCCTCACGAACAACAGCAAAAGCTTCTGGTAGAAGCGAATCTAATGTTGCTCCATCCGCTACGCGTTGACGAAACTCAACCGTTTTTGCTTTTAACTCGTCGTCACTTAATTCACTGACAGTCGCTTCAAGAGCGTTAATTTCTGCAACACGTTTGAATAATCGTTTTATTTCTCTGTTGTTGCGACTACCGAAGACTTTACTTAAAACTTTACCGAACATAATATAATCAGGTGCCTTTTTATAATTTCTCAGAGAGGGCCATTTTGTACTGTACTAAAATCTTGATTTGTCAGGACTTCTCGTTATTGTTATTAATTATTTAACTTCTTGACGAAAGCGTAAATATTAGAGGTTTCACGCGGAAATACAAGTGAAAACTAGCCCATGCTATAGAGAAGAGGATCGAGGAGAGCAAACTACTCTTAAGTGCTGAATTATCAACCAATAAAATGACTATTTTGCCTATTTACCGATTAACGAGAAGCACGAACATATTTCATCGGATCAACGGATCGACCATGCTTATGCACCTCAAAATGCACATGTGGCCCAGTAGATCTACCAGTGGAACCCATCCGTGAGATTGTTTGGCCCTTTTTTACTGCATCACCAATTTTCACTTCAATCGATGCATTATGCCCATAACGTGTCACATACCCATTTCCATGATTAATTTCGACTAAATTTCCGTATCCGTAGCGTTTCCCTGCCCAGGTAACAATTCCCGATGCGACAGCAATCACTTCTGAGCCTTTTTTACCCGCTAAATCAATACCATCATGATGTGCGCGACGACCCGTAAACGGATCGGTTCTACGTCCATAGTACGATGAAATCCAACCACGCTTAATCGGCCGACCAGATGGATACACTTCGTCATGTAAATCACGATTCATGAGCATACTTTCCAAAATGCTTAATTGAAAAGAACTTTTATCCATTTTCTTTCCAAGATCATCTAAGTTATTTAAAAAGTCACTTACGCCAATACTTTCGCCATGTTCACTACGAGCAGATGCAGGTCCTCCGACAGAAGGTTCACTATCAAAATCAAATTCACCTTTATCAAGTTTGGCTTTTTCGATTAAACGCTCACCCAACGCATCAAGTCGAATGATATGCGCTTTGGTTTGCGCTAATCGTTGCGCTAATGCGTTCATATTTTCATCAACACTTGACTCAACAATCTCTAGCTCACCCTTGTAGACAGCTAGCTCTTTTTTCATTTGCGACAAGACAACACCAGGCTCTGCTTTTTGACTGCCAAATTGTTGACCAACATAAAAAGCACCACCCGTTAACCCTACAAAAAAAAGTAGAACAATAACCCACAGCACAGCGCCCATATGAAAGCGGGCGGTTTTGCCACGACGATTAGTTATTAAAATATGACTCATTAGATCTTGTATTCCTCATTCCCGGAGAACGCCCCATTATACATCTGGTGTTTATTCATTATATTTATTAAAACTGTTTGAAAATCAATATCTCACACATCAAATTTGCGTTAGACTTATAATTCCAGATTTATTTATATAATATCGACGGTATTCCTACATTCTTAAGAGATCAATGTGACGAAAAAACCTCAACTAGTCGGCAATCTTTTAGGAATCAAAAATGCCAAAACAAAGTCGATAATTGCTAAAGCCAAACATATTTCCCAAATTAATCTTATTGTAAACCAATTACTTGGCCATCAACTCGGCGAACACGTTTATGCATCATCAACCAACGATGACCAACTCACTCTGGTTGTAGATTCGCCCGTTTGGGCAACTCGCTTAAGGTATATTCAAAGCGAGATTATAAACGGCTTGAAAAAATTTACTATATCCAAAAATATCGATCGTATACTTATTAAAGTCCGCCCAGTGGAATTTCAACAAACACCGAAAAAAATCGTTAAAAGAAAAATGACCATCTCGCTCTCATCTGCTTCACAAATGCAAGAAGAATTAGACTCTATTTCCGACGCTTCACTTAAAGACTCTTTAAAGCGAATTTTACGCCACGCAAAGTAAGCGCTAACAACATTTTAATCAAGGTTACATTTGTAAGATAAGAAATTGATTTCAATTGGCACTTTTCTCATCAAAAACAACAAGCGCAAGGTAAGGTGATGAAAAAGAATACAACCTTAACTGAAAGTAGTGCAAATATGGCTATTGAATATCCTCTTTCTAGAAAGCAGCAAGAAATTAACTCAAAATTAAGCAGAAACGAAGCTTAAAAAAACGTCACAACGCAAACATCCGTTTTACGTGATGGCGATGCTCATGAAGTTTTAACCCTAGGAGAAATATTGTCTTGCTAGAAGAAGTATGTGCTAAAAAACTACATCATCCATCTAAAAAAACCATCCTCAATCATCTGATGAAAAAACACGCAATTTTCTCTGCTTTTTAGTTTTGAAAGTAACAACCTTTTTAGTTTTCTAATAGTTACTCTAAAACAGCTTTTCAGTGAACGAGGCTCGCTATGGCACCTTACTACTTGTAATTCTATTTGAATATGTACATACATTAATTTGCCGTTCAGAAACACTACTATTTTAAAATAGAAATCTTCCGCAATTGCTTCTTATTATTCGTCACTCTCACAGCTCATTCATATTGATGCCATGTATACACCTAGACTAAATACAGTTCTTGGCATCCAATTCATGTCACTTGAACATTGCTTAGCATCATTTGCATAAGCCTTTGTCGTGTCAGTTCCTATGAAAACTCATATATGGTTTAGAACAAAACAAGTCATTACACAGCCAATCAGTCAGCGTAAGTTTTCAACTACCAACAAATGCAGCCGCCATTTGATTCAATCAAACAATTTCTACAGATCACTATCTAACTAATCTGCACGCAAAACATACAACACTAATTACTCTTTAAAACTTATTTTATATAAAACAAAATATATTTTTCACCACAAAGACTCACCACATTTCCCAATGTGATAATGTTTATGTTAAACATACTTACAAATCCTCTAGACAAACCATTTGAGAACCTAGTGATTAATGAAGAAAAACGTAGAACCAATTATTCACCAAAAATAATTTGCCCCAGTACAGCCACTATCATTCATCGTGCACGACTATTCAATATACTGGATGAATCACGAAAAAACGCAAAAATCATATGGATAGCTGCCCCAGGTGGCTCCGGAAAAACCACGCTAGTTTCCAGTTATTTAGAAAAAAACAACATATCACATTGTTGGTATCAAATAGACGAGGATGACAAAGATTTAGCAACATTTTTTCACTATCTAGGACTAGCGGGTAAGTTAGCGTCGCCTCGAAGAAAAAAAGCCGCACCTAAGCTAACTCCGGAGTACCAACAAGGGATACCAGCATTTACTCGCCATTTTTTTAAAGATATAACATCTCGGTTAAATAATAATGGCCTTATCGTGTTAGATAACTTTCAACTTTTAGCAGAAACAGATTCTATCCCAAGCTTACTACCAATTATTATTGATTCATTAGCCACAGGAGTTTCACTAGTTATAATTAGCCGGCATCTACCGCCATCATCAATGACAACATATATCGCAAAACGTCAGCTAAATGTTATCGATGCAAAACAAATACGCTTTACTGAAAATGAGTGGCTTGCCGCTGGTAAATTATTTAACTCTAAATATTCCAAAGTAAATCAATTATCGTTACATCACAAACTAGATGGCTGGATTGCAGGGCTAATCTTATTACCAAACTCAGAAAATATATTTGATGATCAAAACACTTCATATCTCGAAATTGAAAGACTTAATTCATACATTACAGAGCAATTTTTAGATTCTCTAAATTTTCAAACAAGCCAGCTATTGATGAAAGTTTGCTATATGCCTCATATTACAGTATCCGCAGCACAAGTGGTCAGTCAAATTTCTCAAGCGAAATATTTACTAATAGAGCTCGCACAAAAAAATCTATTTGTCCTACGACAAGGAGAAAAAGGGTACACACTCCATCCGCTAGTGAGAGAATATCTTAAACAACGAGCAAAAAAATCTCTAACAAAACAAGAACTACATAAATTGCGTCTAACAACAGCCGAAGCATTGCTACTAGATAATGAATTCGAAGCTTCTGCAGATCTATTACTTGAATTAAAATCCTGGAAAGAACTATCAACTGTCGTCCGAGATTATGCCGCTGATCTACTCGATAGTGGCCGTATTGAGTCCTTACAACATTATTTATGCGCATTACCACAAGAGTTCACTGAACATGATCCGTGGATTAATTACTGGAAAGCAAAAGTATCAACTTATAAAGACATTATAATAGCACTTGATTTTTATGATAAGGCCTATTCCGATTTTCTGGAAAAAGCTGATATCAAGGGAATTTATCTGACATGGTATTCCGCAGTATCGACTATATGTAACACACTATTAGGTGGCAATAGCTTAGTTACCTGGATAAACCGATATTCAGAATTTAGTATACACTTCCCCGAACCACCTAAAATATTGCAGAAAGAGTTAATCGATGCACTTTTATTACAAGCATATTATTGTTCTGGTTTAGATCCAACAAAAAGAGAGTCTCTTCAAACACTCATAGCAGATAAAATTTATGATATAAGTGATCCTAAAATACGACTGAAGATGATATCAAATTACATTCATGTCACAGTACTATCAGGTATAAAAGAAAAAGATAAAATAATTATCAAATCTTTTGACAGTCACTTAGATGATGTAAAAGAAGATCCAATATTATATCTTGGCGCCTTAACTTTTTGCTCTTTGAGTTCAGGGTCATTCAATGATTTTGATAAAGTACTCAATTTAGAATGGCGCGCACTAGAAATTGCAAGAGAAAGTGGCATTTCTGTTTTTAATTGCCACATCTACGCCAAAATTATTATGGCAGCACTAGGTTTAAATAAATTAGACTTAGCTAAAGAATATATCAGCATCATGGAAAAAAACATACAACAAAAAGATCAAGTTTATCAATCCCTATATTTTATGTGTATGATTGCAATGGGAACTTATCTAAATAATTCTGATAAGCTAGACAAATCAGCCAAGCATTATTTCAATATTTTGGAAAATATACAGTTTCCACCTTTTACCCTACATATCAAACTTTTTTATATCTACTATTTATGCACCCAACAAAAAAGAAAGCCTGCGCTAGCGCTTCACGATGATTTACTCAAACAAGTCACAAAACTGGCTTTTCCTGGGCAGTCGTCTCGATTTTATATGATCTATGCAAAGTTTTATTTTGACAATAATGAATTTGATCGTTGCGATGACTATTTAATAAAAAGCTTCGCTACAGCTAGACGCAATAAACTCATAACCTACTCCAATTGGCACCCAGAGCTGATGACCTGGGCTTGCCAACGAGCAATTTTACAGGGAATAGAAATAGACTACGTCCTTCATTTTGTAGAAATACACTATCCTAATTTGCCACATCCAGAACCTAAAATGCTAAATAATCAATGGCCATGGCCTTTTCGTGTTTATACGTTTGGTGGTTTTGGGCTAAAAAGAAAAAATCAAACAATTTATCCAAAACAAAGATCTGGGAAATCAGTTGAATTATTGAAAATATTAGTGAAAGCTCAAGGCAGAAACCTATCAAGCTTTACAATAAAAGAAAAACTATACGGCGCAAACGAACATGAGAAAGCATCACAATCTCTCGATACCCAAATCCATCGATTAAGAAAGTTCCTCGGTAATGAACAATCTATTTTACGGCAAGGAGAGAAAGTTGCGCTCAATTTGAAATATTTTTGGTTTGATACACAAGAGTTTGATACCTTGGTGAAACAAACAATCACTAAAGAGAATGCATCAAAAATTGCAAATCAACTACAGGGATTGTACCAAGGTGAATATTTACCTGAGAATGAAGAAATAGATATCATTGCTCATCGTGAACGATTTCGAAACATGTATTTAGCCACTTTATTCAAATGTTTAGATCTTATGGAGACAGAAATAGATAGAGCAATAGAATACTGTCAACATGCGCTTGTTCTGGAACCCCTATCGGAACCTTTATATCGCAAATTAATATCAATCTACCTCAGGCACCATAACAGAGATATGGCAGAAGCAACATTAGAACAGTGTCGAAAACTAATGAAACAACATATCGGAAGTGATTTATCTAATGACACATTATCATTGCTAAATCCAATACAACAGTCTGATTATACCTAAATAAAAAACTTGACATCAATCCATCAGCAATCAATTCAAGAATAAGCCCGAAATTGAAATGCTAGAGACTTAGAAAACACGTCTCACGTTAAATCAGCTTTATAGTGTGCTCTCTTAATGCGCCCAATACATTCCTTAGTCTTGATTAAGACTCATATCTAACTGATAAATATAGATATTGAAAATTATTCCATCTATGTAAGTCATATGTAAGGCTTATAAAAGCCAACAGTTAAGATAACCATATATCCTAAAAAATAGTTGAACATAGGACTTGAGTACTAAATATGCTTCTTCAAAGTGTTTAAGTACTACGACAACTAAGAGCTAATAAAAACAATCACCATAACCAAATATACGGAGATTAAAACTCATGAAGAAATGCTTAATATCGATGCTAAGCGCTGTTTTATTGATGATGATTATGCTAAATCCAACATACGCTCATTGTGAGCACTGCAATAAAGGCATTACTATTATCAACGGTGAGCCAGTAGCAAACTTCAAGCTACCGTCTTTACAAATACAAACCGATACGGGATTTGAAGAACCAGTGCTGGGTGAGACTGATGAAGATGAAATACTATACAATATACCAATTGATGGAAGCGACCCTGTGCCACTGCGTGAAGTCCCAACCTTATACCTCACTGATGGGAACTTACCTGTTGTTATCGACGAATCAATCAATGCAGAAAATATAACACGTGGCTTAGTTTATCCTGGTGGTCCGAACCCAATTACATTAGCTGATTGGATCAAAGGTGGTGACTCCACACTGAAAATCAAAACTCTAAAGAATGGAATGAGCAAAGTGACCATGAAAATAAAGGGATTGCTCCCGAATAGCCTATACGGCGTTTGGCAATTTAATCAAGCAGGAGGACCACCTGGGCCTTGGGGTGGCATTCCAAATATCTTTGTAACCAATGCAAAAGGAAACGCCACCATGAAACGAACACTCCCTTTCAACATGAATGATATCGTCGATAATTTGCTAGTAGCGTATCATTCTGATCATCGAATTTATGGAGGTACGCCATCCATACTTAGACCCAAGGGCGGACCTGACCTCCATTTCCAGCTAATATTCAATGTAAAAGGAACGCAATAACTGTCACATCTAACTCTCCTTAGAAACTAAACGTCTTTAAGGAGAGTTTAATCTATCAAAATAACTCTTTTTCTCATTCACTTTGACTCTTGTCAGCACCTAATACACACCGATATTTGGCGCATTCTACCTCCCATATTGGCGTGATAGTCCCGAATTCTTCACTTAATACTCTTTACACTTCTCTCATACTGAGAAATCAAAAAATCTGATCTATTTCTCATTCATCTTATTGAAAAGACATATAAACACAGGATAAAAAACATGAATCAGACCACCTTTCACACCGAGGAAACACCTCCAACATCAACAAATATTTCAATTAACACAGCAATACAAAATTTGAATATATTTAGCAAAGTAAATTACGCTTACCTGGGTGTGGGCTCTTTCACACTAATTTTAGGCTACTTGTTTTATGTCATATTTAGGCAATACGATCCACTTTTTAAAGGACTTAACAATTACAGTCTATTTGAAAATAGTGATAGCTTGCTACATCTTGCTTTACAGTATTCAACGCCCTCATTGATTCATGTGGTTAGTCTAACGCTAATACATTTGAGTTTTATTGAAATCAAACAAAAAAATATTATCAGTGTTGCAACTTTTTGGACTGCTGCAAATATATTTTACGAAATCATGCAAAACTCGACAATTTTTGACACTCAAATAATCTCGGGAACAAGCGATCCGGTGGACATGTTGTTTTCTCTCATTGGCGGGATGATCGCTGCTGCAGTTTCACAAATAAAATACTTGAAACCCAACAAGACTTCATCGCATAAACTAAAATTCAACAAAAGACAGAAAAATATATTATTTAGCTGTGTTGTATTACTAGGCACTGGCACTATGTTAGGTTGCGATACATATACCGAAGCAAAACCGATTTATTTAAGCTATGAAGAATTGCGATCACCCTTAGTTATTGATGAAAAAGGCCCATTGACTCTAACAGGAAAGCCTTATATCAAAGAATCAACTTTACTTATTAACAATCGAAATAATGGAATTCATATTTTTGACAATAGTGACCCTGAAAATCCGATTTATCAAAAGTATATCAACATCCCCGGTAACATTGACATGGAAATAAAAGAGGGTTTCTTATATGCCGACAGCTACATCGACCTACTCATTATCGACATTAATGATACTGACAATATAAACCTGGTAAAACGACATGAAAACTTTTTTGCTTACAACACTCATCAATCTATTCCTTCGGAAATCGTTTTACTCGATCTAGATATTTCCAAAGGCATTGTAGTTGATTACGAAATTATTTATTCAGAGGGAAAATAATGAAAAAATTTAAAACCACCTTTTTAATTAGCATTCTGATAACTTTAATTGGCTGCACTGAAGATAATGAACCCACACGTACTTATTGGGAAAAAGACATCCACAATTTATTCGAAATTAATAATAATGAATTTTATGCTATTTATAAAAAGAAGCTGGATATACATGAAATAGTAGACCCAGAAAACCTTGAACATACTGACACACAACTCTACGACGAAAATCTAACCTCGTTTGTTATTAATAACAATTTAATATTTTCTTCTGATCAGAATAATAACTTCTATCTATCTGACATAACTGACCCCAGATTCCCGAGCAACGTCGAAGACTTAAATATTTACCGTTACAACTCATACACCTTACAAAACAATCATCTTTACACAACCACATCCAGTTACAGTGATTATACAACTTCATATTATTTGAACATTATTGATCTAACGGTGATCGACACACCAAACTTTAGACAAAACATCTCCATAGATCGTCCAATAAGTATGGCGAGCCAAGCAGGCAATTTATTTGTATGCACCTCAATACCCATAGTTACGAGTACAAATGACAGCACTAATAATTATACGAAAACAATTTATGTTGAAAGATTAAGGGTGTACGATATTACAGATTCTAGCAACATATCAACGATTGAATTAGACGAAGACATCAATTGTGGAAGTTTGAAAATTCAGGAAAATACGTTGATAGACATATCAAAAGGAAAAATCAGCCAATACGATGTTTCGGAATTACCACCGGTATTACTCAGCATAATTGATCGCAATAATATAATTTAAGCAAACAATAACACTTAGCCAAGCAATTTACTTGGCTAAGCTTTTTCTGTAAGCCTCTGGCGAACAGTTCGAAACCTTTTTAAATGATTTACGAAATGCACTCGCATCGGAGAATCCGAGTAAGTACGAAATTTCATCAATATTTAATCCTGAAGTTTCGAGATAATATTTTGCTGAGGTTTGTCGCACTTCATTTAACACTTCTTGAAATGTTGCACCTTCTGCTTTAAGTAAACGCTGAATAGTTCGAGGACTTTTGTGTAATTTTTCAGAAATGCTCTCTAAACTAGGTTTATTACCATCCAATGATTTAAGCAAACAGGCTGCAACGGTTGATTTAAAATTATCTTCACGACCAAACTGACGAACTACTGTTTCTGCTCGATGCTCAAATAATTTAAACAACTCTGGGTTTTTTGTTAACACATTAGCTTCAAAACATGATTTGTCATATAGAATCGAAAAATAAGCTGTAGAATATTTAACATGGGGCCCAAATATTTTATTAAATTCTTTTTGCTGAGCAAGTTTTTCCGGTGCCTTTCTCCCAATATTCACTTTTACAGGCTCAACTTTCCGGTTTAACAACCAATCAATCGTTGCAACAAAACCAGACATGTGAGAATAAAACGCACCGCACATATTCACTTCACCTAATGCCGGGTGTGGTACAAAACTAACTTTGACCTCTCCCTTGGAAGTGCTAGTTTGAATTTGTAACCCTTCACCGTATATCTTCTGAAATTTGCAGAAGCTTTCCACGGCTTGTTTTACCGTAGGTGCATTTAAGACCAAAAAACCCACCAAACCCATGTCAGCTGGCTGAAATTGACTACCGTGATGCAATCCAAATAAGGGATCGTCTGCTAATTTTTCTGCCTCCTCCATTAATTGGAATCCAATAATTGAATCAATTCTTTTATCGGGATCAGAAAGCAATTGGGATGATATACCCACCCGTTGCTGCAAAGTATCGATATCGACACCTAAACGCTGAGCATTGCGGATAATGGTTACAATGGCGTTAATTGAGGCTTTCGGCATGAATGATTTAAATTCTACTTCTTATTAACTTAAGCTACAATTGTAGCGCATCAATTTCAGCAAGTCTTATAGCATGTGGATATCAATGAAACAATTAAATCACCTTGGTTTATTTTTCTTATTTCTTACAACGATTTCCACCCCATTAAAAGCCATGGATCGATATGTTTTCGCAGTAAAAGGTGGCATTAGCCTTGGCAGTTATGAAGCAGGATTGAATTGGACATACATTGAACACCTGCGATCCCTTCGCTCACAAAAAAAAGCTAAATTAGACACTTTTGTTGGTGCCTCCGCAGGGAGTATCAATACCTTGTTATCAGCTTTACGCTATTGCCAGGATGATTCTTTTGGTTCTAAAGAAAATAGCATGACCCTATTCCGAAAAACCTGGGATGTGGGTATTCAAGACTTTATTGAAATGCCAGGTAGCAAAGCTAATACTAATCTTACAAATAGTGACATTTTACAAAACAATCAAGATAGCATCTTCTCACTCAACGGTTTAAGTCGAAGCTTAAACTTTATCAACGAGCAATTTCGATTATCAGAAAATAATCTAAGAGGCAATTGTCAAATCAACATTGGCATAGCTGTCACCAAACTGATTCCTGATTCAACAATAATCGCTGGTATTGAAGTAATCAATCAACGCTATATTTTTCCTTTAACAGCGTCTACACAAAATGGAAAATTGATATTTCGAAACTTAAATGCAGACAACGCCAAATTTACACGCCAAGATAATTACCTTTATTTGCCAGAAATCAATGACGAAATCGCTTTTAAAGATGTTTTGCGTATTGTATTGGCATCAAGTGCATTTCCTTTGACATTTCCGCCAGTGCAAATCACATACTGCAAAAAAGTGCTAAATTCCGTTACTGCTAGTCCCCATTGCCCACAAGGCTATACGAAACACAAAGATCAATTTATTGACGGGGGCAATTTTGACAATGCACCAATTGGTGCAGCAATGAAAATTCACGACCCCAATGAAGAGCACAAAAACGCTGTCTTTATCCTTATCAACCCAAGTAATAAACGAAACCGAGAAATTGACGCCAACTCATCCAAAAAAAATCCAGAGTCAACGCTTGTCACACCTGGCATTAAGGAATACCTAAAACTGGGCTACCATATCTTTGATCACGGCATGTCTGCAGAGCTTTATCAAACAGCACGACATATTGAGAGATTGCAGCGCAAATCAAACTCAGACCGTCCTTCCATTACTATTACAGACCGATACTTTCCGGTAACTGGTGATTATCTTTTACATTTCGGCGCCTTTTTTGACAAATCTTTCCGCCAACATGACTTTTGGATTGGTGTTTACGATGGCGTTATTAATATCGCAGAAAACATCTGTAAAATTACCCATGTGAAAAATCATAAGCAATTTTCTCAATGCATCGGAACAGAAACATGGACGTTAGTTAAATTACTTAATCTTAAAAAACAACATGAGTTTGATTTTTTCAAATATTTGAGCCAACGTGAATTTTACAGCGCCAATGCAAGCAACTCCTGGCAATGGTTATCAAATACAGCACAACCGACAGAAACGCCAACACTTATTAAAATTGCTCATGCAATTGACGAAAACAACTGTCAGAAAACACTCGAACTTGAAAATTGCATGAAACCCAAACCAGCACATTCTTTCGATGAGTTTTTACAAAACATCAAGCAACAAGATTCAACCTTATATGATCTTGAACCTTATACAAAACAAATTATCAATAATCAACGTGGTTGGAAATACCCCATTTTAAATGCTGCTGTAGATAAACTCTATGACATGGAACGCAAAAAATATTTATCAACAGAAGAAAGTAATCAAGACTGGATTGACCAAAGAAATTTATTTGATATCTTAAAAATGAGCACTTACGTTGGAAAAACTTATTTTGCAAAAAAAGAGACAGGCCTGTGGCCAAATTCCACACTTGGACATTCTAAATGGTTTGCTAGTGTGTTTGTACCCGACGAAATTGGTATTTCCTATCGACAAACATCTATATATGCAAAATACAAAACTGAGAAGCTGATATCGAGAAAAATATTACCCATTGGTTTCGAAAGCCGGTTTATTCCAATCAATTGGACCAGCCGAACAAGAGATGCCAATAAATTCATGGGTGCAGAATTTATTTTCAAATCTCATATAGCCAACCCACTTTTCTCTACACTCGGTGTTGGATATGGCTACTACAATGTCGAAATTTATAATCGCTCATATGATGAAATAATGGATTCATTTGCTAGCCCAATGCACGGGCTCATTCTCGACTTTGGTGCTATTGCGAGCAAAATAAAAATATCTTTGATTTACAGGGGGTCAAAGATTAATGACGATAACAGAGGCTATGTTAATTGGGCAGTTAACCTCGGTTTGAACGACATCAAAGGATTACGCTGGTTATGGTAGCTAGTGCAAAATATGAAAGCATGGACTTGAAACACTTAGTTTGAGTAGAATACGCCCTTACTGACAGTTTAAGAGTATTTCCCATGGGCAGAGCGTACCAAAATAGAAAAGAATCAATGGCCAAAACCTCGGATGCAAAAGCCAAGGTTTATTCACGATATGGTCGAGAAATCTACGTTTGCGCTAAAAATGGCGGCATAGACCCTGATGGAAATCTAACCCTTCGACGTTTAATTGATAAAGCAAAAAAAGACCAAGTCCCAACCCACGTCATTGATAAAGCCATCGACAAGGCCAAAGGCGGTGCTGGTGAAGATTTTATTACAGTGCGCTTCGAAGGTTTCGCACCAGGTGGCTGCATGGTGATTATCGATTGCCTAACTGATAACAATAACCGCACGTTTGGCGATGTTCGCCAGTGTTTTACAAAAACTAAAGCCAAAATCGGTGCTCAAGGCGCTGTCGCCCATATGTTTGACCATCGAGCAATATTCGAGTTTAAAGGTAATGATGAAGAACTTGTGCTTGATGCTTTAATGGAAGCAGACGTCGATGTCAGCGAAATCGAAGCCGACAATGGCGTTATAACCATTCTAGCGCCAGCAACAGAATATTTCAAAGCAAAAAATGCACTCACAGCCGCCCTACCAGATGTGGAAATTGATGTAGATGAAATAAGCTTTATACCACAAACGAGCAAAGTCATCAGCGGTGACGATATAGCCATGTTTGATAAATTTATGGAAATGCTCAATGATTGTGATGATGTACAAGACATCTATCATAATGCCGAAATCGAAGAATAACGCTTCAATTAATTTATCATTTCATCGATAACCAAAATTAAAGAAATGTATATGCCATGTCGACAAGCTGTTAATAGGATAAACAGTTATTTTTTTAACATTTAGCGCTATATATCTACCGCAATTATCATTGCAACTGAGACGAATAGGCTAAATAACATACTTACGACACACGGCCAAACAATATGACTGCAAATAAAGACTCTCGTCAAAAAATACTCATGATTGATGACGACCTCTCAGTACTCGATCTTTTAGAAGCTATATTAGAAAACGAATACCAAATCGAGAAATGGGATTCAGTTAAAGATGGCATTCAGTCGTTACATTCTAGCAAACCCGACCTCATAATTTTAGACATTAATCTGGGTGAAGCTTACGGCATTGATACAGCTAAGATGATTAAACTTGATCCAGAGAATAGTGAAATCCCGATCATCTTCATATCAGGACTTACATCAGATGAAGATAGAATTGCAGGTTATGAAGCGGGAGCAGTAGATTTTTTAAGCAAACCATTTGTCGCCGAAGAAGTTCTACATAAAATTCGTATTCATATTAATTTTCATGCTGAAATCGATGAACGAAATCAAACCATCGATGAAACTCGCCAAATGGCATTCACAGCCATGGCACAGAGCGGCGAAATCGGTCAAGTTTTACATTTCATGCGTGACAGCTTCACTTGCAATACCTTTGAAAAAGTCGCTGATCGAATTTTTGAATATATGGAAAGCCAGCAACTTAATACTGCCATTCTCATAAAATCAGAAACCCCCATTTACTTTTCACATGAAGGGGAAATCGCACGATTAGATAGAGAAATTCTCGAACGTCTAAACATGCTGGAGAGAATTATCGACTTTGGGAAGCGCTCACTTTACAACTTTGAAAACATTTCCATTCTTATAAAGGACATGCCAATTAATGATGAAGGATTCTACGGCCGCATCAAAGATAATGTATGTCTCATATTAGAAGCAGCAGACGCAAAAATTGTAGGCATCAACAATGAACTAGCATTACAAAAACATAACCTCGCAATTACCAATGCAATCAAAACCTCTCGAGACACTTTAAAAGAAATCGAAACTTCTTTTCAGAGCAATGCGAAAATGAATGCCAAGATTATGTTTCAACTTAAAGATCAAATTGAAGATAGCTTTATTCAATTAGGATTAAGTGACGCTCAAGAAGAAGAAATATCAAACATTGTTGATAAAGCAGATAAAGATTCTTCTGCATTATATGACTCAGGATTGCAGATAGAAGACCGTATTACTAAACTAGCAAATACATTTTCGGAATTGAGTGACACAAAAACAGAATAAACATTAAAACCTTATACTGTATATCTGTAAAAACCAAATCACCCCTAGATCGGATTACCTCCAAACGTAAAAACACCATCAACTTCACAGCTTTAAAAATCACCTACATATGTTTATATATTCATGGGAAACATCAAAATGTTTGTGAATCTTTATGGCACATGTCGTAAAATAACATTAGTTTAACATTCAACTTCATCTTTTCGAAAAACTTGAAAGTTGTATCATGATTCAACTAACTGTTGTCGCCTATTAATAGGACGTTAAATTTCGAGAAAATTTTATGAAATTAGACATTTATCAAATAGATGCTTTTGCAAATAAACCTCTTGAAGGGAATCCAGCCGCAATCATACCTCTCGACGAATGGTTATCTGACGAATTAATGCAGGCAATAGCGGCAGAAAATAACCTATCAGAAACTGCTTATTTTATTTCAACAAGCAAAGGTTATCACATCCGTTGGTTTACACCCGTTCAGGAAGTGAATTTGTGTGGTCATGCCACAATTGCAAGTTCATATGTGCTTTTTAATCTACTAGGATATGATAAAGCAGAAATAGTATTTGAGTCGAAAAGTGGTGAGTTGAGAGTTAAACAAAATGATGAGTGGTTGGAAATGGATTTTCCCTCACAAGCACCGGTAAAATGTGAAATTCCACAACAAATAGTAAATGCATTTAACGAAGAACCAGTTGAATGCTTACAATCAGAAGATTATATCGTAGTCTTCGAAAACGAACAGCAAGTATTAAATGCCAACCCAAATTACAATCATCTTTCAGAGCTAAAATTACGCGGGGTTGCAATAACTTCAAGATCAGAAAGATATGATTTTGTTTCAAGGTTTTTTGCTCCAAAATATGGTATTAACGAAGACCCCGTAACCGGTTCTGCCTTTACACAACTTACCCCTTATTGGTCGAATAAATTGAAAACATCTAATTTAATTGCCAAGCAAGTTTCTAAAAGAGGTGGTGAAGTGAAATGCACGTACGCAGGTGATAGAGTCCTAATATCTGGGAAAGCGGCTAAATTCATGGTTGGTACTATTGAAATCTAACAATCAATTAACGCCGACTAAAATAGCCTTCATCGCTATCCACATGCTTCTTTTCTAATGTCTACTGTGTTCTAAGTCACAATAATGTAATCATTTTATAAAGTATACTTCCCAAAAAAATGAAAAGGATTTCATAATGGCGACTTATTTTAGATGGACAAAAACAGATTCTCCGAACTTAAAGTTATGGCGTGAAAATCCACAAAAAATACAATACTTTTGGAATGGCAAGGAATCAAGAAAAGCATTTTGGATATTTTCAGAGAAATCTGATTACAAAGCCTCAGCATCAATTCAAAAGAATCGAACACTTGTAGCATTTGACTTCACGGATGAAGGAGACACAATAATTCAACATCCAGACAATGCAGTCTACTTTGGATATGGTAGTGACAAGTTACCCGTAATGATAGGAGAAACTGATCATCCCAATGGTATTATTTGGAAATCTAATGAAAAAGATGCATTTGGAATTGGACGGATAATTAGAGAATGGTTAGGTCCTAGATTAAAAAAGCCTGGGATAAGACAAGCAACAAAAGAAGAAACTAGGAAGGCGTTAGGTAAAGGAAAACTTGATGATATTTCTTGGAAAAAATGGCCTAAGTTAAAATAATAAAACTGCCGTTAGTTATTCATGACAATCGATGGGTGACAAGTACCTGTAGTGTTCATCAGATATTATTAAACTACTTTCATTAAGTAATATCTCGTACCAGACCATTTAAAAATACAGTAAATTATGGCATCTAGACTGTGAACGCCACTATTTTAACGTTGATCTAACAAACAAATAAGAATTTACATCACCCCAAGCAATGCACTATTTTGGCGTAAGGAGTGCCTAGGGTGATGTAAATCTATACAAACAGTCATCAAATCCCTAAATAAGAATTTAATTCAGGGATTTAATATATCACATTTTAATCAGCTTGACGTCGTAAAAACGCTGGAATATCAAGATGATCTAAATCGTTTCGCTCAGCTGCTGCTGGTGCTGCCGATCCATAACTGCCATTCACAACTTGATTACGAATAACGGTTGGTCGCTCTAATGCATCATAGTCTACTTGACCGTCATTTCGTTTAACCAACTGAACTGGCTGAGGCATATATTCATCGGCTGCATCACCAATACCCGTGGCAACAACAGTCACACGCAATTCACCACTCATTTCAGGGTCGATAACGGTTCCAACAACAACAGTGGCATTTTCCGAAGCAAACTCTTTTACAATACTACCAACTTCTTCAAATTCACCAATTGACATATCTAATCCGGCAGTTACATTTACTAAGATACCTTTAGCACCAGACAGATTAACATCCTCTAAAAGTGGGCTAGCAATCGCGATTTCTGCTGCTTCACGCGCACGATCTTCACCAGTTGCACATCCAGAACCCATCATTGCGATACCCATTTCAGACATAACTGTTTTCACATCAGCAAAATCGACGTTTATCAAACCTGGACGGGTAATTAGCTCAGCAATGCCTTGTGTTGCGTTAAGCAAAACATCATTCGCTGCTTTAAAGGCATCTAATAAAGATGTTCCTTTACCTAACACACTTAATAACTTTTCATTAGGAATGGTAATTAAAGAATCAACATATTGACTTAACTCTTCAATTCCACGATCAGCTACTTGTTTACGTTTCTTGCCTTCAAAGGGAAATGGCTTAGTAACAACTGCAACGGTCAATATACCAAGTTCACGTGCCGCTTTCGCAACCACTGGCGCACCACCAGTACCTGTCCCGCCACCCATGCCAGCTGTGATAAAAATCATATCAGCACCGACTAGTATTTCTTTAATTCGACCTTCATCTTCTAAGGCTGCTTTTTTACCAATATCTGGATTTGCACCAGCGCCCAAACCGCGCGTAATATCGGATCCTAATTGCAATACCGTTCTTGCATTAGAATTTTTCAAAGCTTGCGCATCAGTATTTGCACAAATAAAATCTACACCATCAATGTTCGCGGTTAACATATGCTCAACGGCATTACCGCCACCACCACCAACGCCCACTACTTTAATTACCGCATTTTGTGCTTCGGTATCCATAATTTCAAACATTTGCTCTCTCCTTACGCCGTACTCATGCCAAAAAAAACTAAAAAATATACTTCCGCCCACATCTCACATCAAAACTAAAAATTCTTTTTAAACCAAGCTTTCATTTGTGCCCACACACCTTCACTACTATCATCAATTTTTTGATAACTCTGATCTTGATGCTGTTGTCCATATAACAGTAAACCAACACCTGTCGCATAGATCGGATTACGAATAACATCAGATAACCCACTGACAAACTGAGGTGCGCCTAATCGCACAGGAATATGAAATATCTCCTCAGCTAACTCAACCACACCTTCCATTTTTGAACTACCACCGGTCAATACAATACCTGCCGCAACAATATCTTCCATACCGCTGCGACGTAATTCTGATTGGATTAAATTAAATAGTTCTTCATATCGTGGCTCAACTACTTCAGCTAATGTCTGTCGAGCTAATCGTCTCGGTGGGCGATCACCCACGCTCGGTACTTCAATACTTTCATCGGGTGTTGCCATTTGGGTCAAAGCACATGCATATTTAATTTTAATTTCTTCCGCATGTTGAGTTGGTGTTCGTAATGCCACCGCAATATCACTTGTTACCTGATCACCGGCAATTGGAATTACAGCTGTATGGCGTATCGCACCTTCAACAAACACCGCGATATCGGTTGTTCCACCGCCTATATCAACAACACAAACCCCCAATTCTTTTTCATCTTCAGTTAGTACCGCATAACTGGATGCTAATTGCTCGAGAATGACATCATCAACTTCCAAACCACAACGATTAACGCACTTGATAATATTTTGTGCAGCACTAACAGCGCCTGTAACCATATGCACTTTCGCTTCTAGCCGAACACCTGACATTCCAATAGGCTCTTTTATGCCATCCTGATTATCGATTAAAAATTCTTGAGGAATAACATGTAGTATTTTCTGATCAGCAGGAATTGCAACGGCTCTAGCAGCATCAATAACGCGCGCAACATCACCTGAACTGACTTCACTGTCACGAATAGCGACAATTCCATGAGAATTTAAACTTCGAATATGACTGCCAGCAATCCCTGTATACACCGATCGAATTTGACAACCTGCCATCAACTCCGCTTCTTCTACAGCTCGTTGAATCGAAATCACCGTTGATTCTATATCAACCACTACACCTTTTTTCAATCCTCGTGATGCATGAGAACCAAGACCAATAATCTCGATTTTACCGTCTTCAGTAACTTCACACACAATAGCGACAACTTTGGATGTCCCAATATCCAATCCAACAAGTACATTTTTTTCGATAGGCTTCGTCATTCTTTAGGCCAATTGGTTTATCAATAAAGGTTGTGATTTAGCAGATGATTGTTGCCATCCAATTGCTAATCCATTCGTGTAACGCAAATCTACTTTTAAAATCTTTCTCGTTTCATTTTGTAGCTGCATTTTATACGCTTTTACAAATTTTATTAACCTTTCTTCAACATCAACTCGTCCTAAAATTAGTTCAATGCCATTTGATAATTTTATTTTTTGTGACTTACGTTCATCATAGTAAAAAACTCGTGCTTCAAGGTCGTTTTCTTGTAATATTTTACTACTTTTTTCAAATTGACTGATCGACTCTTGAATGTAATTTTTTGCAACAACAAATTTAGGAAGCTGTTTAATAAAAGAACTCACATCTTGACTAAAAACTTCTCCATTTTGATTTAACAAACCTTTATCTTTCAAAATTGCGATTGGTTTTTGTTCTTGAAAATTAACTTTTATGGTGTTTGGCCAAATACGATGAATCCAGACTTTTTCTACCCACTGCAAATCCACTAATTGCTTATATATTTCACCGACGTTCACCGTAAAAAAATTACCATTCACACCATTAGCAATAATAGGCTGCAAATCTTGACTCAGAAGATGCTCAAACTCACCACTCACTTTTATTTTCTGAATTGGCAACACATCGTCTCTCGTTAAATGCGAATACGCCAAAGAAACTAAAGCAATAAACAATACTACCCACAAAATGCGCAACATAAATTGCTGAAACAGATAAGTTGCTTCTGCATCACCGGCCTCTTGTTCAATTTTTGCAGTTTTAGATGCCATTTAATCCTGCTTTACACTTTGATCTAAAATTTTCATCACTAATTGATTAAAATCAATCCCAGCCTGCTTTGCTGCCATGGGCACCAAACTATGATCTGTCATTCCAGGTAATGTATTCACTTCAATTAGATAAGGACGACCACCCGAATCAACCATCAAATCCACACGCCCCCAATCACTGGCACCAACGGCTTTAAATGCTTTTATAGCCAATTCTTGCAATGACTTTTCTTTTCCCACATCCAATTCACAAGGACAGTGATATTGTGTGCTGTTCGAAACATATTTCGCTTCATAATCATAAAAAATATTGGCGGTTTCAAGGCGAATTAGTGGCAAGCTAACATCACCGATGATACCTGCAGTATATTCGTCACCTTCAATCCATTGCTCAGCAAGAACCGATGTATCGAATTTCAACGCAGTTTTCATTGCATCAGGTAATTCACCTTTATCAATGACTTTACTCATTCCAATACTTGACCCTTCACGCATGGGTTTAATAATAATTGGTAATCTTAGACGTTTTAATACTTCTTCAGGGCGTGTTTCATTATCAATAACGTAATAAGCAGGTGTTGGTAATTCATTAGCCAACCAAACTTCTTTTGTTTTTAATTTATCCATACCCAATGCAGAAGCCATCACTTTGCTTCCGGTATAAGGGATTCCCAACAATTCTAATGCACCCTGAATGACACCATCTTCGCCCCCACGACCATGTAGCATATTAAATACACGATCATATTTTCCAGCATGAAGCTGTTCAATCACATCTTTACCAACATCTAAAGCATAAGCATCCACATCATTTGCTTTTAATGCTTTCAATACTGCTTCGCCACTTTTTAGAGATATTTCTCTTTCGGCTGACATTCCACCCATTAGTACAGCTACTTTTCCATATTTTTCTTTAGTACTCATGTGCATCACCTAAAAAGTGTACTTCATGAATCAATTTCACCCCGTGTTGCTGCGAAATCTTGTCTTCCACTAAACTAATCAGTGTTTCGATATCTGCAGCACTCGCGTTCCCTGTATTTACAATAAAATTTGCATGTTTTTCTGATACACATGCCCCACCAATACAAAACCCCTTTAAACCACTCATTTCAATCAAACGTGCTGCATAATCATTTTCCGGATTTCGAAAAACTGAACCACAACTCGGTTGATTCGTTGGCTGGCTAGCATTACGCTTTTCTAAAAGCATTTTAATTTCTGCTAATGACTGCTCTCCATCACCAGGCAATAATTCAAAAATACCCGACACAAACCATTCGTCCGCAGGCCCTTTAACACTTCGATAAGCAACTTCATATTCGCTTGGTGCACGTTGATGCCGTCTACCTTTTCGATCTAAAGTTTCTACTGCAACTATCTTATTCCAAGTTTCCCCACCAAAAGCACCAGCATTCATAGCTAATGCCCCACCAATTGTCCCAGGGATACCTGCTAAAAATTCAGCACCGATATAATTCTGCTTTGCTGCAAAACGAGCGACCTTTGGACATGCAACTCCTGCTTCTGCTCTAAGGAGATTATCTTCTAGCAATTCCAAACCATTCAGTAATCCACTGGTAATAATCACTATGCCTCGAACACCGGCATCGCGAACCAGTAAATTACTACCCAATCCAATCCAATAAATTGGCTGCTCATCGTCTTGCAATGATAAGAACATTGCCAAGTCATCAATATCTGCGGGCTTAAAATAAATATCTGCAGGCCCACCTACACGCCATGAGGTATGTTTGCTCATTGGTTCACTATATAACAGCTCACCGCGTATTGGATTTTTCTTTTCGCTGTTCATTGACTGTATGTGAGCTCCAATGTTCATGACGCTTTTGCGAAATTTTCTAACAAATACGCTGGTACTGACCCAACATCACCAGCACCCAAAGTCAATAACACATCATTGTCTTGCAAGACGTTGGTTAATATTTCTGGTAACAATTCAAATGACTCAACAAACACTGGCTCGTTACCACTTCGCATTCGAATGGCTCTCATCAAAGCTCGCGCATCTGCGCCGGTTATGGGCGCTTCACCAGCAGGATAAACTTCTGTTAGTAACAATACATCCGGTTCACACAATACTCTTGCGAAGTCCTCAAACAAATCTCGTGTTCGGCTATATCGATGTGGCTGAAAAATAACAACCAAACGCCGATCTGGCCAAGCCTCACGAAATGCATTAAACATACTTTCTACTTCTTTAGGGTGATGCCCATAATCATCAATCAACAAAACATTGCCATTTTCGATTGGCAGGTCACCATACATTTGAAATCGCCGCACAACCCCTTTGAAATCTGCCAGTGCCTTTAATATCGATATATCACTCACACCTACTTCATTAGCGACAACAATGGCAGCAAGCGCATTGAGTATGTTATGCCGCCCAGGCATATTTAAAGTTACTTTTAACCAGTCTTTTTTATCAGGATGAGAGACATCAAATTGTGTTGTTGCTTTATCTTGGACGATATTTGTCGCACGAAAATCTGCATTCTCATTAAAACCATACGTTTTAATAGGCCGTGATACATCTTCTAAGATTTCCTGTATCACATCATCGTCAATGCACATTACAACCAAACCATAAAATGGCAAATGCTGAATAAATTCTATAAATGTTTGCTTGAGTTTATTAAAATCCCCGTCATAAGTACTCATATGATCTGCATCAATATTAGTGACAACCGCCATCATGGGCTGCAAAAATAAAAATGAAGCATCACTTTCATCCGCCTCCGCAACTAGATAACGACTTTCACCTAACTGTGCATGACTACCGGCACTATTTAATTTTCCACCAATGACAAACGTTGGATCTAAATCACCTTCCGCCATAACACTGGCAACCAAACTTGTGGTTGTTGTTTTGCCGTGAGTACCTGCTACAGCAATACCATAACGAAAACGCATTATCTCAGCCAACATTGCCGCTCTAGGCACAATAGGTATTCGTTTTTCTTTGGCAACAATAATTTCTGGATTACTTTCGTCTACCGCAGTTGAGACTACAACCACATCAGCATCACATACGTTTTCTTCATCATGACCAATGGCAATACGAGCGCCTAATGCAGACAAGTGATTAATGACTGGGCCTTCTTTTAAATCAGATCCACTGACATCAAATCCCAAATTAATCAACACTTCCGCTATACCACTCATTCCAACACCACCAATTCCAATGAAGTGCACGTGTTTACTGCGCTCCATGTCGCTTGCATTTCGTTGGTTGGCAAACATACGTTCAAACATTTGCCACTTCCTCACAATATTTCACAACTTGCAAAACAGAATCGGTTTTACGTTTAGAAAATGCAGCTTTTGCCATTTTTAATACTTTGGTTCGATCGTCAATCAATTTATTTAATATTGCACCCAACGTATTTACTGATAATTCGTTTTGCGGCAACAATTCCGCCGCACCTGCAGACACTAAAAACTCTGCATTTTTAGTTTGATGATCATCTACGGCATGAGGGAAAGGCACCAATATGGCACCAACTCCCACCGCCGCCAGTTCCGATACAGTTAAAGCACCGGATCGACATAACACAACATCTGCCCAACAATAAGCTGCTGCCATATCGTCAATAAATGGCTCTACTCGTGCTTTCAAATGATTTTTATCATAATTTTTTCGCGTATCGGTAAAGTGTCGTTGACCCGTTTGATGCCATACGTCTAAATTGCCAGATTCTGTATATTTCTTTAAAGTCTTTGGCGCTATAATATTTAGGGCCATCGCACCCAAACTGCCACCGATAATCAACAAACGTAACCCCGGACCACGGTTTTCCATACGCACTTCGGGTGGATCCACAAGTAATAAAGATTTTCGCACTGGATTACCAAGCGCAACTGCGTGATATGATTTTTCAAATGAACCAGGGAATGCTTCTAATACTTTATTAGAAATGCGGCCGAGCAATCGATTCGTTAAACCTGGAATAGCGTTCTGCTCGTGAATTAACAATGGTTTTTTACTCAAGTACGCCATCAAACCGCCAGGCCCTGTTACAAAACCACCCATACCAATCACTAAGTCTGGATTTCGTTTTTTAATTATTTGTCGCGCTTGAAATGCTGCTTTCAATAATTTAAAAGGGGCTGCTAACCACCCAGCTAAGCCTTTACCACGCAAACCCTTAACACTAATCCAATCAATTTCAAATCCAGCTTTAGGTACAACATCAGCTTCCAATCCACTTTTTGTTCCCAACCAGGTTACACTGACGCCTTGGCTTTTTAAAGCCTGAGCAACAGCTAAAGCGGGGAAAACATGCCCACCTGTACCACCTGCCATGACAAGAACCTGTTTCATGATTTTGCTCTACGCTCCTTTTTAGTTTCGCGATATTGAAATCGCAATTCATAATCTGCACGTAATAATAAAGCCAAAGCAAAACAAGACATCAACATACTGCTACCACCATAGCTCATAAATGGCAAAGTGAGTCCCTTTGTCGGCAGCACACCCATGTTGACACCAATATTGACATAGGCTTGAAAAATCAACCAACTACCAACACCAAATGAGATATAAGCTGCGAAATATTGCCCGAGTTCTTGGCAAGCACGACCAATTTTTAGAGCACGCCATGCAATACAGGTATAAAGTCCAATTACGATCAACGCTCCAATAACACCCAACTCTTCTGCAATGACAGCAAATACAAAATCTGTATGAGCTTCTGGCAAATAAAATAATTTTTGAACGCTTTCACCCAATCCCACGCCAAACCATTCTCCACGCCCAAAGGCAATCAAAGACTGACTGAGCTGAAACCCGCTATTGAACGGATCTTTCCAAGGATCAAGAAAAGAGCTCATTCGCTCTAATCGATAAGGTGTAGAATAAGCCAATACGAAAAAAGCCGTTCCAGCTAAACCAAGTAAACCAATAAATATACGTAGCTGAACACCAGCTAATAACATCATGCTTAAAACGGTTGCAAAAATCACGACTGTTGCGCCAAAATCTGGCTCCATCAATAACAGTCCAGCAACAACGAATAACAAGACAATTGGAACAATGGCGGTTCTGCATGAATCTCTTAAAAATGCTTGTTGCTTTGTTAGATAACCAGCCATAAAAATGACAATTAATATTTTTACTATTTCGGAAACCTGAATATTAAGACTACTGAATCTAATCCAGCGGGTGCTACCATTAACCGTTTGACCAACACCTGGAATGAGAACCACAGCCAATAATAATAATCCAATCACCAATAATATTGGCCGAATTGAAAACCAAACTGACAATGGAATTTTCCACGTGGCATAAGCTAGTGTTAATCCAAAAACAACAAACAAAAACTGTCGCTCAAGATAATAAAACGCATTGTTAAACACCTTATCAGCTGAAGAAATAGACGCTGAGGTCATCATAACCAAGCCAATGAAGATCAATGCTAAGGTACAAGTTAATAAAATCGAATCCACAGGTAACCGATCGAACTGACGACGTTCTACAAATCGATTAAATCCAATATTTATTTGTGCCGCTTTGGCTAACACGCTAAATCCTTCACTGCATCGACGAACACTTCACCTCGATGTTGATAATTATCAAACATATCAAAACTTGCACAAGCTGGGGATAACAAAACGCAATCACCCGATTGAGCAATTTCAGACGCTTGCTTTACAGCTGCAACCAAACTAACTGCACGAATAACTGGAATTTGGCTCGCTATGGCTTTTTCAATTAAACCTGCGTCACGTCCAATTAAAATCACATTTTTCACTTTACCCAACAATGTAGTTTTTAATTCAGAAAAATCTGCGCCTTTGCTCTCGCCACCAGCAATCAAAACAACAGGTGCATCCATTCCAGTCACTGCAGCGATTGTTGCTCCAACATTGGTTCCTTTAGAGTCATTGATATAAACAACACCATCTATTTCTGCAACAATTTGTGTACGATGTGCCAAACCTTTAAAGTTAATTAACACCTGACGCATTCTTTCCCTTGGCAATTGAAATATATCGCCGATAGCACAAGCAACAATTGCGTTAATTTGTTGATGACGACCTTTCAACTTCATTTCTGAGGTTTTAAGAATTAAACCTTCACCAAAAGTGATCCATTGTTCACCATCTACCACTCGCAAACCATATTGCCCGTCCTCCGGCGTATGACTTGTAAAACCGATGGTATCTGTATCTTTTTCTACATGTTCTATTAACCACTGATCATCTAAATTTAATAATTTAGATTTTGCATATTGATAAACGATAAGCTTACTTTGGGCATATTGATCCAAGTTTTCATAGCGATCCATATGATCTTCAGATATGTTTAATACCACTGCCACTTCAGCTTTTAGCTCAGGCGTTGTTTCCAATTGAAAACTTGAAAGCTCCAACACATAAAAATCTGGTACTTCTTGCTCAAGTAATTCCAACACTGGCACACCGATATTTCCGCCAATTTTTACAGTACGACCAGCCTGTTCAAATAATTCAGCAACCAAACAAGTTGTTGTACTTTTTCCGTTCGAACCGGTGATGGCGATAATTGGCGCTTGTGCTTGGGAAGCAAATAGTTGAACGTCACCAATTATTTCTACACCAAGGTCTTTCATCGATTTAAGCACAGGTGTTTTTAAGCTCACGCCAGGACTCGCAATTACTTGGTCAACTTGTTGTAAAATATCTTCCTCAATTGCCCCTAAACACACCTCAACCTGTGGAAATTCACAATAAATTTTCTCCAAAAGTGGTGGATTTGAACGAGTATCATAAACCACTACTTCAAAACCTTGTTGCACTAAATAACTCACGCAGGAGTAACCTGTTATTCCCAAACCAAACACCAGTTTAATATGTTGTGATTTATTTTTCATTTGTGAGGCTAATAATGTCATTTTTAATTAACGCAGTTTCAACGTTGCTAAACCAAATAAAACTAATATCAATGTAATAATCCAAAAACGTACAATAATTTTTGGCTCTGCCCAACCTTTCAATTCAAAGTGATGATGTAATGGCGCCATTCGAAATACGCGCTTTCCGGTAAGTTTGTACGACGCCACCTGCACCACCACCGACAAGGTTTCTACAACAAATACCCCGCCCATGATAAATAACACCAATTCTTGACGAACAATAACTGCCACAATTCCTAAGGCTGCACCTAATGCCAATGCACCAACATCACCCATAAAAACTTGTGCAGGATATGCATTAAACCAAAGAAAACCCAAACCGGCTCCAACCATTGCCCCACAGAATATGGCGACTTCACCAACACCAGTAATATTTGGGATCACGAGATATTCTGCAAATTTTGCATGACCAGTAACATAAGCAAACAAACCCAATGCACCACCGACTAAAACTGTTGGCATAATCGCCAACCCATCTAATCCATCCGTTAAATTCACCGCGTTACTCGTACCAACTACAACGAGATAAACAAAAACGATATACCAAAGCCCCATATCTATAGAAACATTTTTAAAAAACGGGACTAATAATTCAGTTTCAGCAGGACTTTGTGCGGTTACGTAAAGCAGAATTGCCACAAACAAACCTGCAATTGTTTGATATCCGTACTTTTCCTTTGCTTTAAGTCCTTCGGGGTTATTTTTAATTAGCTTACGGTAGTCATCTACGTAACCAATTGCGCCAAACATAGCAGTGGTAAGCAATACTATCCACACAAAGCGATTACTTAAATCTGCCCATAACAATGTACTAATTGCCATTGCAACTAAGATGAGCGCACCACCCATAGTAGGCGTTCCTGCCTTTAATAGATGTGTCTCTGGACCATCATCACGAATCGGCTGGCCAATTTGATGATAATGTAATTTGCGAATCATCACTGGCCCAACAACAAACGCAATTATCAGTGCTGTCAACACACCAAGAATTATGCGCAAGGTCAGATATTGGAATACATTAAATCCCGAATAATACTCTGACAAAAATTCTGTAACAAAAAGTAACACTTACATTTCTACCTCATCGGTTTTAATTCAGCAAAATTACACAAGCTGACTTACTATCTCTTCCATTCGCATTCCACGAGAACCTTTTACTAAAATTGACACATTTTCATGCAACTGTTTTTTTGCATAGTCAATTAATTGTTGTTTTTCCATATAAAAGTGTCCATTAGCACCAAATGCTTTCACTGCAACTTGGGTTAATTCTCCAAATGCCAATAGTTCATCAATATTTTTCTCATTTGCGATACGTCCAATGTCTTCATGTAGTTCGACAGCTGCCTCACCTGATTCCAACATATCACCGAGAATAAGTATTTTTTTTCCTTGCTGATCGGCAAGTACATTAATTGCCGCCAAGGTTGAGTCATAATTCGCATTATAGGTATCATCAATAACTATGGCTTCACGCAAACTTTTACGAAAATCGAGGCGCCCTTTAACCGGCATAAACAATTCAAGGGCTCGTTTCATTTCATGAATGTCGACACCCTGAGAATATCCAACCGCCACTGCTGCCAAAACATTTAAAACATTGTGTCTGCCACCAATTGACAAGCGTATAGAAATCAAATCTTTAGGTGTCTGTAAATCAAACACGGTATGATTCGCATCAATATTTACATCATTCGCTTTTATTTCGGCATCATCCGCGTCAATACCAAATCGTATCTGCTGATAATCATTTGCTGCATTTTGCCAATACTCTGAATATTCATCGTCCGCATTAATGATTGCAACACCACCTTGAGCTAAGCCCGAAAATATTTCGCCTTTAGCTTTTGCAACACCTTTTACATCACCAAAACCCTCAAGATGTGCAGCGCCAGCATTTGTAATCAAAGCAACATCAGGCCTTGCGATACTGCTTAAGAATTCAATTTCACCATGATGATTTGCACCCATTTCGATGACCGCAAAGGTTTCATCATTTTGAATATTCAGCAATGTTAGGGGCAACCCAATATCATTATTAAAATTACCTTGAGTCGCTAACACCTTACCTTTATGTTTTAAAATTGTGGCAATCAATTCCTTAACTGTGGTTTTTCCGTTACTCCCCGTCAGCCCAATGACTTGGCCACCAAATGCATTTCTTCGTGCTTTCGCAAGATTTGCTAGAGCTAAGCGCGTATCTTCAACCTTAATTTGAGTGAGAGACAAATTACTCAATTCTTGACTAACAACTGCAGCAACTGCACCTTTATCTGATGCTTCTCGCAAGTGCTCATGTCCGTCAAAGTTTGGCCCAACCAACGCGAGAAATAATTCACCAGGTTTCAATGTCCGTGTATCTGTACTCACACCACTAAATACATCGTCATCACCCGGCAGAGTACTACCCAATACTCTTGCCACACTAGATAAATTATAATACTGCAAAGATTCCATCATGCCGCCTCACCTACTATTTGAGCAACTAAGTTGCGATCGCTAAAATCAATACGTTTATCACCAATTATTTGATAATCCTCATGACCCTTACCGGCTATTAGAACAATATCGTTAAAATTATTTGCTGTAGAAATAATTTCTTCAATTGCACTTTTTCGATCAGCAATGATTTTCACCAATTGTGGTTCTTTTACACCTGATAAAATGTCTTCAATAATATGTAATGAATTTTCAGTGCGGGGATTGTCATCAGTTAACCAAACGACATCAGCAATTTCTTCGGCTAGGGCACCCATTTCGGCACGTTTACCTTGATCACGATCACCACCACAACCAAACAAAACGAACAATTTACCTTTCGCATATTCCTGTAAAGTCAGCAATACTTTTTCTAAGGCATCAGGTGTGTGTGCATAATCAACAACAACTAATGGTGAATTTTCTGAACTAAATGATTCAAGTCGTCCAGCCGGCGCTTGTGCAGTCTTTAATTTATCCAGAGCCACTTGAAATGGTGTGTCCAACAATAACGCAATTGCTAAGACAGTCAATAAGTTGCTTACGTTGAAGTTGCCAAGTAACTGACTTTCTAAACGGGCATCACCCCAAGGAGAATAAATATCAAATCCTAAACCGTGCTGCCCCATGCTGATATTGCGCGCAAAGACAACGTCAACACCTTCGACAGTTAGCTCAGGGTTTAATGTAATACCAACAACTTCCACTTTATTGGACAGACTGTTGATAATGGTATTAGTATAGGGATCATCTAAATTCACGACGACTTTTGTCAACTCAGGCTGTGTAAACAACTTGAGCTTCGAGTTACCGTACGACTGTATGTCTCCGTGATAATCTAAATGATCCCTGGTTAAATTGGTAAAAACAGCCACATCAAAAGCACAAGCATTGACTCGCCCTTGATCGAGGCCATGAGAAGAAACTTCCATAGCAACATAAGTTGCAGATTGCTGCTGCATTTTGTACAACCAATGTTGCAATTCTAATGCGTCAGGTGTGGTGTGTTTAATTGCTTGAATATCACCCCAAATACCCGCACCAAGGGTGCCGAGCACGCCACAAGCATGCTGATCGCTATGTAGACACTGCGCAAGCAAATGTGCGCACGAGGTTTTTCCGTTAGTACCTGTAATTCCAACGATTGAAAGCTGCTTTGAAGGCTCACCATAAAATCGTGAAGCAATAAGGCCTAATTTTTTAGATAAATCATTTATGGCAATAACTGGAATTGAATTATATTTTTCTGAAATCTCTTTAGCTTCTTCAATGGAATCCGTTTCTAAAGCAATCGCCACCGCACCAGCAGACACTGCCGCATCAATGAATTCTTTGCCATGAACCGATAATCCACGACAAGCAAGAAATAAATAACCCGGTTTTACTTTTCGATTATCAGTGGCCAATCCAATGATATCAATCATTGAACTAGAATCTGCAAAATCGACTAATAATTTTTTTAGAGGCATAGAAAGAGATTGGAAATTTGCAGACATCATTCTCTATTCTCCAAACTTGCCATACGAACGGTAGGCTCTTTCACTTCATCAGGCGCAACATTTAATAACCGTAATGCCTCAGACATCACAATCGAAAATACTGGTGCCGCAACAGCCCCACCGTAATATTCACCATTTGAAGGATCATCAAAAAGCACTACACCGACCAATCGAGGCTGACTAACTGGCACTACACCGGCAAACACTGCCAAGTATTTATCATCAAGATATCCATCAGGGCCTAATTTCTTCATCGTGCCAGTTTTTCCTGCTACTCGATAGCCTGGAATTTTTGCTTTAATTGCTGTCCCCTCTCGAGAAACTACGCCTTCCATCATTTTCAATACCGCTGCACTAACTTTTTCACTTAACACGCGCTTACCTTTGGGGGCATTTTCCAATCGGTACATACTCACAGGTTTCAAAAAACCCTTATTTGCAAACAAAGCGTATGATTGTGCTAACTGCAAAGGAGTACAGGAAATCCCATAACCAAATGATAAAGTTGCTTGCGTTAGTTTTTTCCATTCACCAAAAAACGGCAGATAACCTTGAGCTTCACCAGGAAAGTTGCTTTCCGTCAATTCACCAAAACCAAAATCAGACATAGATTCCCAAAGATTTTCTTTTTCCATTGTTAGGGCTATTTTAACGATTCCCACATTACTGGATTTTTTAATCACGCCTGCCAAATCTAAATCACCGTAATTGTGGACATCTCGAATAGTCGCTCGCCCAACCCGCATATAACCTGGCGATGTGCTAACTGGCGTACTCGCACTAACTTGTCTTGTTTTTAGCGCAGCAGCTGCGATAAATGGTTTTATAGTTGAACCTGGCTCAAACAAATTGGTAGCTGCTAAGTTTCGATATTTACTCGGATCACTATTGGTATAGTTATTTGGGTTAAAAGCAGGCTCATTTACCATCGCCAAAACTTCGCCGGTTTGAGTATCTAATACGACCAAGCTGGCTGATTTTGCCTTATGTTGAGCTACCGCTTTTTTCAATTCACGATAAGCAATATATTGCAAACGTTTATCAATACTGAGGTTAATATTTTGACCCGCTTGAGGGGCTTTTATATAATCAATTGAATCGATAATCCGACCCATGCGATCTTTAATAACTTTGTCTTGGCCCATACGGCCTTTAAGGTCTTCGTTAGCATGATATTCAATACCTTCAAGACCTTTGTCATCCGTATCCGTAAACCCAACCACATGTGCAGCAACTTCTCCCGTTGGATAGTAACGGCGATATTCACGCAAAATTGACACACCAGGGATATCTAATTTTCTTATTCCATCAGCCAATCCAGGATTAATATGACGACGTAAATATACAAATTCTTTGGTAGATTTGTCCTTTAATAACTCTCTGATATCATCAAGCGGAAGTTTAATGATTGAAGCCAAACTAGCGAGACCGCGATGGTCTAGTGGTACAGTCTGAGGGTTCGCCCATACAGTGGCCATAGGAGTACTAATAGCCAAGACCTCATCGTTACGATCTAAGATCATTCCACGATGCGCAGGCAAGTCGATAGTTCGCAAATGCCTTGCTTTACCTTGGTCTTTTAAGAATCCATTGTCTAATACTTGAATATTCAATGCGCGATAAGACAGAAAGCTACCTACGGAGAGCATAATGAGTATGACGAACAAATAACGCCAGTGACCTAAAATAGGTAAATCTTTCTTCTTCATTTGACTAAAATAACTTCCTTGGTATCTGGCTGATCCATTCCTAGCTTATCTCGCGCTGATTTTTCAATTTCACTACTTGTGGCAAACGTACTTCGTTCCAACTGCAATTGACCCCATTCAATATTCATTTCATCACGCTCTTTTTGCAGTTTTTGCCATTCTGTAAAATATTTTCGATTCATATGCTTGGTGTAAACAACAGATAATGCGAAAACCAACACCAAAACAAATAACAAACTTAACAAAGCCACTTTGTTGTTAAATTGAAAAGATAAAAAACCCATTATAACTTTTCAGCAACTCTCAACCTGCCACTACGTGCTCGAGGATTTGCCGCTAACTCTTCCTCTGAAGGAACCAATAACTTTCCAACTTTTCGCAATGTTTTATTCAATTGCGAATTTTGAATAGGTAAATCAAGCGGAAAATCATCTCCTCGCACTTGCTTTTGAATAAATCTTTTTACCAATCGGTCTTCTAATGAATGAAAACTAATTATTGCTAAGCGTCCGCCAGGCGCTAACACATCCAACACTTGCGAGAGAACGACTTGAAGATCTGATAATTCCTTATTGATATAAATACGAATTGCCTGAAAGGTACGCGTTGCAGGATGTTTGTGTTTTTCCCATGCTGGATGTGCTTTAGCGACAATATCCGCAAATTGCGTAGTACTCGTAATATCCACTTCTTGCCTAGCTGTTACAATTGCTTTTGCGATGCGCTTCGCATACCGCTCTTCCCCATATTCTTTTAATACCCGTGCAATTTCGGATTCTTTTTCTGTTGCAACCCATTTAGCAGCACTTTGATCCTGATCTGGATTCATGCGCATATCTAAAGGACCATCACGCAAAAAACTAAAACCGCGAGATGCATCATCCAGCTGAGGTGAAGAAACTCCGAGATCAAGCAAAATGCCATTAACTTTCTGCTCAATGCCCCAATGACTGGCTTGTTGCTTCATATTTGCAAATGAATCCTGCACAATAGTAAACCTACTTTCGTTCTCAAATAAATCTTTACTAAAACTAATGGCTTCAGGGTCTTTATCGAAACCATATAAATGTCCATTTGCATTCAACTTATCTAATATTGCTTTTGAGTGCCCACCTCGCCCAAACGTCCCGTCAATATAAATACCTTCTGGATTAATATTCAGTGCGTCAATAGACTCGTCAAACAATACAGACTGATGCGTAGTATTTTTCATCTCCCTAAAACGACAAAGTTCCTAGATCACCTATCAAATCATCTTTGTTGATTTTTTCCTCAATACATTCATCGGTATTTTGTTTCCAATGAACGTCATCCCAAATTTCAAACTTATTTCCCTGCCCAATTAAAACGATCTGCTTATCGAGTTTTGCAAAGTCTCGTAATGGCGGTGGAACCAACATGCGGCCATTTTTATCCATCGTTATATCTGTGGCATGACCAATAAGAACTCGCTTTAATCCACGTGCTTTCTTGTCTAATGAAGGTAAAGCTGCTATTTTTTTCTCTATAACCAACCATTCTTCGATTGGATACAGTAAAAGGCACAAGTCTAAGTCAACCGTTATGATCATTTTTCCATCACAACAATCAATGATTTCATCCCGATATTTAGCAGGCATAGCTAATCGACCTTTTGAATCCAGGCTTAGATTACTTATTCCTCGGAATGCCGGTGACTCCACCTAATACCTCCACTTTTCACCACAATTTACCACTTTAATACACTATAGCAGCAAAAGATATACCGTCAAGGATCCAGCGCTTCAAAAAAGTACAGCAATGGGTCGAGAATGGTATGCCACTTTAATAATAAAATCATGTATTTAAAGAATATAAATAAAGTGAATTATAACACACCGGTTGATTGCCGATCGAAATGACCCCATATAAACAATGACTTAGAAATGTAAAAAAATGAAAATTAAATGAACAAATTTTAGATTTTTGAGCAACATAAGTATAAACGTAAGTAAGTATACACTAACATAGCTGATGTGAATGGGCATTTGGAATACATTAAAGTCTTGCGGCACTTAGATGACACCGCACCGAAGAATCAATATAGGACAGTAATGTCGTGAGGCACTAGCTGCCTTTTTGAGCAATGTTGACGACCTGCTGAACAGCCTAAATATGACTCAAACTATAAGAAGTTTAAGCATGTAAAATTAAAAATGAGTCGGCCGATAAGCCGGGTTTTGTCGTGAACAGTCATTCATCTGGGCTATGCGTCACCACATACCTCAAGCAACCTACCCGGAAGTCACGCGGGTCGCGCGTGATAGTCGAAACTATCTACTCCCCTATTTGGTCTTGCTCCGAGTGGGGTTTACCATGCCACCATATGTTACCACTGGCGCGGTGAGCTCTTACCTCACCTTTTCACCCTTACCTGATTACTCAAAAGCAACCGGGCGGTATATTTTCTGCGGCACTTTCCGTAGGCTCACGCCCCCCAGGCGTTACCTGGCACTCTACCCTTTGGAGCCCGGACTTTCCTCCATTATTCGAAAATAACAGCGACTGCTTGGCCGACTCAAACGGTATTATCCTAGAAAAAGCCCTTGGACGCGAATTAATTGTACAAGCATCTTTTACTGCTCTTTTAAGGCCAACGCTTTTTGGTAAACCTGATTTTTCTTCAATCCGGTCAACTTACTTGCGAGACTAACAGCTTGTTTTAAGGGTAAATCATTCAATAAAATATTTAAGACATTTTCTAAATTTAAACTCACCTCATCCGCATCTATTACTGGTGGTTTTCCAGCAACTAATAAGACAATCTCGCCTTTACGTTGATTTTCATCTTGCTCCACAAAATTGAGCAACTCTGCTAACGGCGCTTTATATATAGTCTCAAACAACTTGGTTAATTCTCTCGCTAAAACAACTTCGCGTTCCTCGCCCATAATTTCCAACATGTCCGATAAGGTATCCAACACACGCCGAGGTGATTCATAAAAAATCAATGTTCTGGGCTCATCGTCTAGTGCTTGCAACACCTTCTTTCGAGCTGATGACTTGGCAGGTAAAAAACCTTCAAAACTGAAGCGATCTGTTGCTAATCCTGAAGCCGATAAAGCAGTAATCGCTGCGCATGGCCCAGGAATGGGCTCAACCTTGATGTGATATTCATGGGCCAATTTTACCAATGGAAACCCCGGGTCACTAATTAACGGAACTCCCGCATCCGAAATAATCGCAATTGACTCACCTTCTATCACTCGCTGACAAACACGCTCTGCCATCATCTTTTCATTATGCTCATGAAACGCCTGGCACTGAGTTTGTATCTGAAAATGACGTAACAATGGGACACTGTGACGTGTATCTTCGGCAAGGATTAAATCAACAGATTTTAAGGTTTCAATGGCCCGCACAGTCATGTCAGCCAAATTACCAATAGGCGTTGCAACTACATAAATTTTTCCTGGTTTATTTGACATTTACATCCCACTAAAAATAATTTGCCTATTTGCTAGACCTTTTACAGCGATCTAAGATAATTTCGAAGAAACATTGTAAGTCAACCGCTTAAGCTTATAAAATATAACTGATATAACCAAGAGACTTCGTCTGTGATTGCTCAAATAAAATCTAAGTTAACCTTGCCTATCGCTGCTGCTTTATTGATCAGCTGCGCCACAACAGAAGATCGTGGAGAATTTCAGGAATCGACTGACCCTTCAATAGAGCAACTCATTGGCGAAGTACAAGTTGAAGACCCGGAAGCATTAGTTCAACAAGGTAAAATTAACGAAGCAGCTATGCTTTATCTAAAAATAGCTAGCAAAGCTTCTGATCCCCAACGTCAAAGCTTACAATTAAAGGGCATTCACTTACTAATTACTGAAAAATCATACGAGATTGCAAATAACTTAATTTCAGAAATGGATTCAGCGAAATTAAATACCGACCAACTCACTCATTATGCCTACTTAAACGCTAAATTGAGCAATTATGCACGAAACGCTGAAGAAAGTTTACAGTGGCTAGATTACATAAAAAATGAAAATTATTTAAAATTCACTACTGAAATTGACGCATTAAAATTAATGATCTCAATTTATGAATTAGCGAGTGACAGCAAATCAGCCATTTTAACACGGATTAAACTTGAACCATTTTTAACATCTGAAACAGATATTATTGCAAACCAGCAAGCAATTAGCCGTGATTTATTGTTAATAAATGAAGAGGAAATACAAAATATCAACGGCCTTGAAGATTCAGTTCGTGGAATTGCTTGGCTGGAACTCGCCATGTTAGTAAAAAAATCTAAAAATCCTTTTCGCCTTGGTAGCCAATTAGCCTCATGGAAAGAACTGAACCCCAGCAATCCTATTCGAATGGAAATAATCGCAGCTTTAGCGCCGCAAATAACAGACGAACAAATAAAAATCGAAAACATTGCTTTGTTACTACCTTTATCAGGGCCTTTTAAAAAACCTGCTAGTGCCATACGCGATGGATTTATGGCAAATTATTATGCAGAAGATTCCGCTGAGAATAAACCAACTATCAGAATTTATAACTCAGCAAGCAAAGAACTATCACTCATTGATACCTACCAACGCGCGGTAAGCGAAGGTGCTGATATCATTGTTGGGCCATTAAGAAAAAAATCAGTAGATCTACTGGCAAAAAGTGGCGTCATTCAAAGCCCCACGCTAGTATTAAATCGATTTGAAAACGAAGATTTTTATGTAAAAAACTTTTATCAATTTGCCTTGTCACCAGAAATGGAAGCTCAACAAACTGCTCAACGCGCATGGGCGGACGGGCACAATAGAGCAGCAATAATTTTTCCAGAAAACAACTGGGGCAATCGAGTTGCTACAGCATTTAAAGAAGAATGGGAAGAACTTGGCGGAGAAATTGTTTCTAAAAATAGCTATAAATCAAAGAAAAATGACTTTTCAAAACCGATTAAAGCTTTGCTAGCAATTGATAAAAGCCATGAAAGAAAAAACAATCTCGCTAAATTATTTCGCACCAAATTAAACTTTGAACCGCGTCGACGGCAAGATATTGATTTTATTTTTATGGCTGCGTTTCCTAGACAAGCTCGCTTGATTCCTCCTCAACTAAAATTTTTTCATGCAGGAAAATTACCTATATACTCTACTTCACATAGCTTTTCTGGAAAAATTAATCGTAAGAAAGATAGGGATCTAAACTCTCTCATTGTTGGAGATATGCCCTGGACATTAACAGGCACTAAAAACAATAACACCAAAATGCAAATTTATCGAACTTGGCCAAACAAAAGCAAACAATTCAATCGCTTTTATGCATTTGGCAATGATGCCTATGCAGTTTTACATTATCTAAATTGGTTACGTGGAAACAGCCAATCACGCCTACAAGGCCAAACCGGGAATTTACACATGAATGAATCCAACCAAATACTTCGCGAATTAAGCTGGGCTAAATTCAAAAATGGAAAACCCATCCTGTTACCTGCTACCGCAAGAATCGACAATTAAAAATGCAGTTTGGCAAAAAAACAACAAAAAATATTGGCGACCATGCGGAGTCAATTGCAGAGAATTTTTTAATCGAAAATAAGCTTAAAATCATCGCAAAGAATTATCGAATAAAAACGGGAGAAATTGACTTAATTGCAGATGACAAAGGAACTATCGCTTTCGTAGAAGTCAAATTTAGAAAATCAAACAATTTCGGTCAACCTTTTGAAACCGTTACACACAGCAAACAGAGAAAAATTATTCGTACCGCCCAAAGCTATTTACAAAAACACCCAAAACTGGCTAACAAAGCCTGTCGCTTTGATGTAATATCCATACACAATCAAGACATCAACTGGATTCAGAATGCCTTTGACACTTCAAGCTAAAAGAGACTCGCTCAATATGAAATTTTTAGTTTTCCTTAGCACTATTATACTAACAAGCCAAATTTTGACTGGTTGCTCTCCTTTAATTATCGCCGGTACAGTTGCAGGTGCTGGGGCAACCGTCGCGGCCGACCGGCGCTCTGCAGACAAACTCGTCGAAGATCAGGCAATAGAAATTCAGGCCACGGATTATCTTTATTCTCACGAAGACTTTGGTAAAGAAATACATATATCCGTAACCAGTTTTAACGGCACCGTTTTACTCGCTGGCGAGACCTTAAATGAGAAAAGCAAACAAACCATTGTTAATAAAATTAATAGAATGCGTGGTGTTAAAAAAGTTATTGACGCCATTGCAGTAAAGAAATTAGCTTCAACCGCAGATCGTAGCCAAGATGTATGGATTACTAGCAAGGTAAAAAGTCATCTTATTGCACAAAAAGGCCTACTTACTCGCAGTAAAGTAGTAACCTCCGCATCAAATGTTTATCTAATGGGAATTGTTAGCAATGCAGAAGCTAAACAAATTGTTAGTATTGTCAAAGGTGTTAATGGTGTAGAAACTGTTACACCTTTATTTGAATCAAGAGATGGCTCTTTAGAAGAAAACCTCTCCGCAACTGCTCATATAAAACCCATGCAAAAATCACCAATAAATACTGAAGTTAAAGCTGAAGATAAAATTGAAGCTGAAGATGATATTACTGTTCAGCCTTACGTATTACAGCCTGCAATTCGCATAAATACTAATGAGTAATTCAATCAGCAACTCCACAATCAAACGACTTCAAGAAATATTCAACAAAGACAACGTACTTACTGACGAAGCAGAGCGTTGGCCTTACGGCTATGATAATAGTCGAAAGCATGCATTACCTGATGCCGTTGTTTTTGCGAAAACTCACGAACAAATAAAACAACTTGTCGAGTTGTGCCATAACAAAAACATACCAATTGTTGCTAGAGGACGAGGCTCCGGCACTACTGGCGCTACTGTCCCCTTAAAAGCTGGAATTGTTCTATCACTGGAAAAAATGAACCGTATTATAGAAATCGATTCAGACAATCGCATGGCAATTGTGGAGCCTGGCGTTACTAACCAAGCTTTACAAGACGCAGCTGGTAAGCTTGGTTTTTTTTGGCCGCCAGATCCTACGAGCGCTGCTTTTTGTACTATCGGCGGTAACCTCGCATACAACTCAGCAGGCCCAAGGGCTGTAAAATATGGCACACCTCGAGAAAACATATTAGGGCTTACAGCTATCACAGGCACTGGAAAAGAAATCGTAACCGGCACATCAACGACTAAAGGTGTCGTTGGTTTTGATTTAACCCGGCTAATCGTCGGCTCGGAAGGCACTCTAGCCATCATTACTCAAGCAACTTTAAAATTAACACCTCTGGCAGAAAGTAAACGTGTTTTACAAGTTATCTACCAAGATATTCATGCTGCAGCAAAAGCTGTTTCTCGAATCATGGCTCAACCTTTTACGCCAAGTGCATTGGAGTTTATCGATGGTAATGCCATCAACATGATACGAGATTACTCTCAGGCAAATCTCCCTGATAATGCTGGTGCCATGTTAATGATTGAAGTAGACGGCCCTGCTTCAGCCTTGGATGATGGCGTTTCTGCAATTCACAAAGCTGCAACTAACGACGGATTGCTTTCGATCACAGAAGCTAAATCTCAACAAGCAATCGAAGATTTGTGGGCTACGCGCAAAGCATTATCTCCAGCCTTACGTAAAGTGGCACCTAAAAAAATCAATGAAGATGTTGTTGTACCCGTATCTCATATTCCACAACTTATCGACGGCTTAGATTTACTAAGCAAAAAGTATAAAATCAAGATTGTTAATTTTGGTCATGCTGGCAACGGTAATATTCATGTAAACTTATTAGTAGATCCTGATGACCCTTTACAAGCTAAAAACTCTGAACACTGTTTAGATGAAGTGTTTGCCATGGTTCTGCGTTTAAATGGAACTTTATCTGGTGAACATGGTGTTGGAATTGAAAAACGTGATTTTGTCGATAGGGAAATTACACCAAACAGCTTAGAAATAATGCGCGATATTAAACAAGTATTCGATCCAAATGGAATTTTGAATCCAGATAAAATGTTTCCCATGCAATAGTCATTGCTTTCACGCCCGCTAACGAAAACGATCTGGGTTTTTTTTACTAGGTATGTTGATATTTTCTAATTTCAGAGTTTGCTCTTTATATTTCTTTTCCAAACATTTTACATTTAGTGTTCTTGTCATTTGACGCAGTGCTTCTTTAGCTAATTTATTCGATGCGCTGAGTCGCATATCTTCAAAAGTATATTTTTCCTGTAGACGTATGACTACACACTGACATTGCCCGTCGCCACCCACTCTTGTACAACTCTCGAAAACCGATTGAGCAAAATCAGGAGGCCACACAGTCGCATGTAAAGAAGTGGTTATAATAGAAAGTAACAACACAAAAAAATATCGCAAAAGACACCTTGAAATTCGTTAATTCATTAATATTATCGACTAAAACCAGAGTTTTTTAAGACTTTTAAAACGAATTTAGGGCTTCAATCTCTCTAAACCATTTAATACTACCTCTTATTCATTCAATATTATGGGAATTGGGGCATTCAAATAAACTTCATCAGGACTCAAATAGGCTTTATAGGCCAACGCCTCAACACCAGAAGCACAAGCTTTTCGCAAAAGCTCGCCATATTCAGGATCGATTTCATCAGCAGGTTTAAATTTGTTCACATCGCTTCGCTGAATGCAGAAAAATATGACCGCTCTAAAACCGTGCTGAACAGCATCGATCAATGTTACTAAATGCTTTTTCCCTCGTTCGGTTTTCGCATCAGGAAAAATGGCAATATCAGTTCCTCGCTTTGCTGTCACATTTTTCACTTCTACGAAACATGGCTCACTGTGGTCTTCTTTGCTTAAAAGTAAATCAAATCGTGTATTAGACTCTAGATACTTTACTTCAGACCTAATATTTATATAATTTTGCAATTCAGCAATGACACCATTCTCAATCGCTTCGTGAACCAATCGATTGGCTCGCGTAGTATGGATGCCGACAAAATTTCCGGATAGGTCTTCTACAAGATCCCAAGAATACCGGTATTTTCTTTTTGGATTTTTTGAATCGTATAACCAAACTCGACTTCCGGGATCTGAACAACCTTGCATGGATCCTGTATTAGCGGTATGTGCAGTGACAATTTTCCCATCTGATAACTGAACATCAGCCAAAAAACGCTTATAGCGCTTTATTAAACGGCCTTCAATAAAGGGTTGAGTTATCTTCAATATTGTAAAAAACTTGTCAGAAAAACCATTGTTAACACCAATATAAACATTGATGAACAAGGATCAATAACATATTTAGATAGACGCTCTAACATAACCATACATCTCTAAGACACACTAAGTTCATATTGTACTAAAAAGACGAAAATTACTGTTAGCCAATTCTCATATTTACAATTTGACTCAAGTTTAATCAGCCATTTCCAACTCGTCCAATATTGCATCCAAACCAGCTTGAGCACATTTCTCATCGAGTTTCCCAGATGGTGCACCGCTAACCCCAACGCCTCCGAGAATTAAACCACCTGCTTGAATCGGTATGCCACCCGCTGAAAATATCAGACCTTCGACTTTTGCAACAGAACCATGATTTTTAAATCGACCTTCAAGTTTTGAAGTCGCAAGGTTAAAAGACAAAGCCGCTCTGGCTTTTTGTTCACTTATGGTCAAAGAAATAGTTGGTGCTAGAACATCACGAAATGCGACTTGCGTATCGCCAGCTCGATCTACCACGGTTACACTCGCTTGAATGCCTTCTTTTCGGCACGCTTCAATTGCATTATGGGCTATTATTACAGCAGTTTCTAATGTGATACGTTTAACAGAAATTAATGGCGACCCATCATCAGCAGCATAAGCTAGCTTCGCTGATATAAATACCATTAAAAATAGAATTGATTTTTTCATCATAGTTCTCGGGCTCCTCAGCGAAGCCTGATAATTATGATTTATCGAGGCTAGCTTTTATAATTGGCATGCGCGAAGGCATTAATCCTGGTTCTCTTCCTAACTTTTTATCATAAATTACAGTGTATGACATCACTCTTCGTACATAATTTCGAGTTTCATTATAGGGAATTGTTTCTACCCATATATCAGCTGGCATCTCTTGATTTGGCAGCCATTTTTTAACACGATATGGCCCAGCATTATAGGAGGCGGTAGCCAAGACACCATTTCCGTCATTTGCGTCCAACATACGGCGCAAGTATGCAGAACCTAATCGAATATTCTTTTGCACATTCAACAATTCTTTATTTGATCGAATTCTGAACTTAAGATGCCTTGCGGTTAATCTCCCCGTTTGCGGCATAAGTTGCATCAAACCCAATGCTCCAGCTCCCGAGCGTGCATCCGCCATAAACCCACTTTCTTGACGTAACACCCCGTATACCCAGGAGGCCTCTATACCCTGTTTTTTGGCTTGTGATAATACGATATCTTTGTATGCCATGGGAAAACGTAATTCTAAATCATCAAAATGTGACGCTTTTGCAACTGTGAAAATTGCCCGATCATGCCACCCCCACTGACTCGCTAGTAGGGAAACTTTTTGTAATTTTATTTTATCCAGCGACTGAGTAGATTTTGCCCATTCGCGCCTAGCATCGATTATTCTTCCCAGCATATACAATTCTTTCGCTCTTTCTATGCCCGGTATTTGTTCTACTTCCGCTAATTCTTCTGCTGTATATTCTAATGGGTCAGACGTCAATTCATACGCACCACCCAGACGATCTGCAGCCATAAATCCATGATAGCTTCGCTCTTTAGATAGCTCTGAATAAATACGCTCTGATGCTATGCGTAAAGCGGGTAACGAAACACTTTGCAACTCTAAAATACGACCTCGCCAATAACGCCATTGATCACTATTCCGTTCTTTTTCTGGCAAAGCTTCTATCCATTGCAATGCCGCCCACCAATCCTGCTGTGATAGCGATGCACGAATTCGCCAATCCTGAACTTTTTCACTGGGTTCATCAACTTTACCCAACCATTCAAGCGCTTTGGGATGGTTTTGATATGCGGCTCGCAACGCAATAAATTGATCTATTTCAGATGCTTCTTCAGGTGCTTCTTTAAAGTGTTTATCTTTAATTGTCTCCCAAAAATCTGCAGCTGCACCAACATCTCTTCGAGCCAAGCGTTTAACACCATAACGAGCAATCATATTAGGAATGGGAGCATCCACCTGATAAATCTTACGCAATAAATTCTCTGCTGGGCGACGGCGCATTTTTTTCCAACGGTTGACCCAATTACGATCAGCTTTACTCATACGCTTGGCAATAAAGGTAGCTAAATTAACTTTACCTTTTTCCATTGCCAATATGACTCTAGCCCATAAATGCTCCTGAGTCATTCCACCATGTTTTTCCCAAGTATCAAATACTAGATCACAAGCATGGGGTTGGGACTTACCAACTGTCCATAACTCTTCTGCCACTTTATTGGCTTTTTCAATTTGCTTTGCTTTATATAATGCCTGTGCATAATAACAACGCAACTTAGTCCCGTTACCCGGTTGATATTGAGTAAGAAATTTGTCCCACTTACCGCGTCGAACTAAATTCTTTAACCAATTTTTTCGCATACGGCTTGAAACTGGGGAGTCTTCATAAGTACTAATAAAATCTGTGATTCTTGATTCAGAGACTCGATTCATTCTTTTACGAATATATTCGTATTGCAAATAGGCATACAGGGGGTATTCAGTGAGCTTTTTAGAAATTCGTGAAAACGTTCGATAGTGACCTTTTTTCAAGGCTTTGTTTGCTTGAGCAAACAGGTCACGTTGTTTGTCAATTGACGTATTTGCTTGCAATGGACTAACAATAGCCAAAAAACAGATAAGTGATATAACAAAAATAAGTAACTTTCTTACCCTTTTAGCCAGAAATACTTCTTTTTGTTTAACTGCAATTTTACCCAAACCGTCTCTCATTGTAATTAATTGATTTTAAAATAGTTTCTAATTTAGTATCAATAAAAAGGTCGCATTAGCAATCTCATGTCTATATCGGCAAGAATCCAAAAATAGTGATTGAATTTGATCTAAATACGTATTATTTCTCAAGTATAGGTACTAAAATTCAACTATTGAGGCAATTTTAAGTAACGAGTATCTGCAATCGGCTTAACACTGGGCAATAAATATGCAATTTGATCCAATACACACGCAGACGTCCCTCGATATGCAGTTAATTTTCCACCATATATCGTAAACAAACCCACACCATCTTTCTTATCCTCAAAAATACTGGTTTCGCGCGGTCGAGAAAATGCCGCCCCATCCGCCGCAGGTAACACGCGTAATCCAGCAAATCGATCAATGATTTGATTAGTCTGTATACCTCGATATTTTGAAAAATAATACCCCACGCTTTCCAACAAGTACGCTTCCTCATCCTGGCTAGCTCGGGCTTTCGCTGGGTCACCAACATAGTTTTTTTCCGTCGTGCCTATTAAAGTATCACCATACCAAGGCATAACAAATATTGCCCGCTTATCAAGCGGGGATTCTAAATAATATATTCCTTGCTTCGTCTCACCTTTGAGAATTATATGCGTCCCTTGCACTAAATCGACAGATTTAATTTGAGGTTTTGGACTCACTAAAGCTAAGACTTGATTTACCCATGGCCCTGCAGCATTTACTACCACTTTCGATGTCAGATTCTGATTTTGACCATGTTGTTCGTACTCTATTTCCCAATGATTGTTTTGTCGAATTAACTTTGTCACTTTTGCCAGCTTCTTAACTTCACAATCCATACTGACTGCCGACGCAATAACAGCTTGAGTTAATAATTTATCATCTGTCTGAGCATCCCAGTATTGAAAAACATGCTGTAGATTATCTAACGATATTCCATCTAATTCAGTCCATAAACTTTTTTTTATTGATTTAAATCGCCCAGAAGCTCGAAAAGCATTCAACATAGCATACAAAGTTAAACCCAAGCGAATTGTTATTGGTCGCCGTTTTGTTTGTTGATAAATCGGAATTAAAAATGGTTTTAGTTCAACTAAGTGAGGCGCATTGTTTAATAAATATTCCCGCTCTTTCAAACATTCTTTGACCAATGAAAATTGTGCGCTTTCAAGATAACGTAACCCCCCATGAATTAATTTACTGGATTTACTTGAAGTGCCTGATGCAATCTGATTCTGCTCAAGCAAACAAACTGAATGCCCTGCCGCCGCAACAGCTTGAGCTGTGCCTGCACCGTGTATACCTCCACCAATCACGACCACATCAAAGTGAGATGTCATTTTATCCAAGTGCTTTCATCATTGAGCCAATTCGCATTGTTTCTATGTACTTAACACCACGTTTAACCCATTTTTTTGCAACTTCTGGTTCAATGATTTCATATAAGAACCAGTCCCAGGAACCTTGCCACAAACTACCATCTTCATCAGGTATTTTTTCGTAGTTACAAATTAATATGTCTGGTGATAATTTATGAACAATTTCGTGGCGAATTTCATCATATCGATACACCACATAACCAATGGGATAATCTAGGCTTTCTTTTGCTTCAAACAATACAGCAGAATCAAATGATATCAGCGAACATTGATTTTTCACTGGCTTAAGTGAAGCAGAAATAATTTCTAGTACCGTATTGACACTTAATTTGTCGATACTTTCTTCTTTGATTTCAACAAAAGCATGAACTGATGGATTATCCTGCAATAATTTAACAAAATCATCTAGTAGAAATAATTTTTCGTTGTCAAATTTATCTCCAAATCTATCAGGCTCTCCGATAGTTGCATTTGCTAAATCTTCCCACACATTTTCCAAAATATCCAAATCTCGATTTCCCGTTCGTTTTGTGTTCGTATCATGGATAACAATGGCTTGTTTATCTTTACTAATTTGCACATCTAGTTCAAGAAAACGGCATCCACAATCTATCGCCGCCTGAAAAGCCGAATTAGAATTCTCAGGATACTCGTGTGAAAAACCTCGATGGGCTACAAGTTCAGGTTTTTGCAAAGGATTTTCATTCCTATAAATATAATTAAAAAAAACATCTCATGAAAACAAATATTACGCCGTATATAAAGCTGTGTTATCCAATGTAATTCTGAAAAATCGAGGTATCATGAGCGCTTCCAATTCAAACATGGACTTCAAGCTGAAAATAGAACAAATTAATGAATTACCTTCTCTTCCCAGTATCACTAAACAATTATTACTTTTACAAAAAAATTCAGATTCAACGACTAAAGAACTTGTTAAGATACTTGAACTTGATCCAGTTTTATCAGCTCAAATATTAAAGTATTCAAACTCAGCATTTTTTAATCGAGCTAAACGTATTGAATCACTCAATGATGCAACAAGTGTCATTGGTTTCGAAATCGCTCTCAATTATGCTATAGCAGTAACCAGTGCCAGCCAATTCAGCATTCCTATGACAGGACCTATCGGTATGCGGTCATTTTGGAAGCATGCTATCTACAGTGCTCACTTAATGCAAAAGCTTGCAAGCAAAATACCGATTCAAGAAAAACCTATAAGTGGACTCGCTTACCTTTCAGGATTATTGCACAATATTGGTTTTGTTTTACTCGGTCATACCTTCCCAAACGAATTTGACGAACTAAATAACGCACTAGCAAACTCGAAACCTGGGAATGTATCATCAATAGAACTTAAGTTATTAGGTGTTCATCACTATGAACTTTCCATATGGTTAATGCGCAAATGGGGGTTACCAAAAGAAATAATGACTGCCGTTTTTGAACATCACAATGAAAACTACAAAGGTATTAATTGGCAATATGCAAACCTTACTTTGCTTGTTGACCGGTTATTATTTAACTATGATTTAGGAGATGCGGAAAACGGAGAATTGCCACAACGTATATTAGATGTTTTGGACTTAGATTCAAATACAGTTATGGAATGCACAGAAAGTTTATTAACAGAAAAAACGAACATCAACGGTATGATCGAAGCTATTCTTAGTTCATCAAAAGACTAATAACCTGCGTTTGTAATTATTACTGATTATTCCAGTACAATGCTTTCGTGCCCTGCTCACGCTACTCGCCTCAAAGCTTTTACTTTTAATATCGATCATTCTTTTATGTTCATGTGATATTTAGTACTTGAACTTCCTGATCTTGGTAACCGAATAAATCAAAGGTAAACTAAGCAGTCAAGACAAAATCTTCGATAATAACGCTCGAACATTAGCGACTTCAAAAGGCTTGTCGCAAATCGCTGATACCCCGACGTTTTCAACCATCGCAAGTCGACTGGTATCAGAAACACTAGTAACCATTAAAATCGGAATATCGGCTTGATCACTCTGTTCTCGAACATACTGACTGAATTCTTTACCATCCATTTCAGGCATATTATAGTCCGTCACAATCAAATCATAAGTATTGACCTTAATTAATTCGATAGCTTCAACACCGTTGCCGGCTTCTGAAATAGTTTCTATGCCCATATTATTGAGAACACGCATAATATGTTTTCTCGCCAATGGACTATCATCAACTAATAAAACATTAAGCTCTTCAGGCACAATATCATTAACTTCCAACAGCTCTGGATCAATAAAATCCAACGTTGAATTTAAAGCGCTACGTAATTGCTCTAAATCAAAAGGTTTTGGCAATATCGCAATCGCACCTGCCTGACGGATGGGCTCCAAATAACGATAATTTGTTTCACTGGAAATCAACATAAAAGGTACGTGAGACAACTCTGGCTTATCACGCATAAAAAGTAATAGGTCTGTGCCTGTCATATCTGGTAAATGCATAGACGAAATAACTAAATCAGGCACAACCTGATCCATGGAATCAAGTGCCGCCTGAGCACTATCAGCCAAATCGATATTGTCTATCCCCATACTTTCCAAATATGCGAAGATATATTTTCGCTGAGTAGCTGATGGCTCTACCAGTAAAATCAATAAATCGCTTATTACTAAATCAGACATATTCCACACTTGTTAAAAATCAAAAATGTTAAGCCTATATCACTTTTTCGACTAAAGCCTTCAAATCTTTATGTTTTCTCTAATAGTCGATGTAAAATAATGAAAAATAGTTAAAAAACAGAAGCTGCTGAGTCAATAGTAACCTAAATTACCCGATCATTACCGCCATCGATGGGAATCTGTGCAGCGGTAGTTTTAGAAAAACTGTTTCCACATAAGGCAATGACCATATCAGCCACATCTACACTAGAAATTTCGGTTTTGAGTACATTTTTTGTCTTGTATTCATTAATAGTCATATCGTAATGTTTTGCTCGCGCTTCTAAAACGTCTTCTGTCCAAATTCCCGTGTCAAAGACTGCGTCTGGGTGAATTATATTTAGACGTATATTATCTTTCCCCCATTCGAGAGCGGTTACCCGGGATAGCTGAGTTAAAGCTGCTTTGGAAGCAGAATAAGCAGCAGCGCCGGGGCCAGGTGCTGGCACATTTTTCGAACCAATCACGACTACACGACCAAACTTAGGCGCCTGACACAACAAACCATGAGTTTCTCGCAATAAAGTAAGGTTTGCATCAAGATTAACTGCCATCACTTTTTGCCAGGTAGCCATATCCAATTCACTCACAGGACATCCTCCAGGAAATAATCCAGCATTTAATACCATCATATCAAGACCGCCAAAACGTAAAACAGCTTCATATAGACTATGTTTAATCTGATTTTCGTCACTAACATCACATTGCAAACCAAGATAATTAGCTTGAGTAAATAATGTTGCTATTTCTGGATTTATATCAAGCGCAACAACTGCGGCATCCTGGGCCATGAGAGATTCAACGCAGGCTTTGCCAATTCCTGAGAACCCACCTGTAACTAGCGCTATCTCTCCCCCAAACATAGCTGCACTACCTGATTTTTTTAATTTTTCTTGCTCCAAGTCCCAATATTCCATATTAAAAATATCTTGACCCGATAACGCTTGATAACCACCCAATTCATTTGCTCGACAGATAACATCAATCGTATGCTCATAAATATCTTCAACTATGCCAGCATCTTTCGCACTCTTACCTACACTGATGACACCGTATTGAGAATCGACAATAACTCTTGGCGCTGGGTCGAGCATTGTCTTTCCGTCTTGAGATTTTTTTGAGTAAGTGTCAAAGTATTTTTTATATTCTTCAATATAGGTTCCAACATCAGAGCCTAACATAGGAAATCGTTTTGTTCTGATAACATGATCAGGTGTAGCAGGTCCCTGCTTGGCTAAAGTTTCTAAATTATCTAGTAAAGCAAAACCTGACATTTTATCACTAGTACTTACAGTTAATATCATTGATTGATTTGCAGCTTTGGAAACTAACTTTCGCAATTCTGCAAGTTTTTCTGTATCTATTTTTTTTCCTGGGGCTTTTGGTAATTTATATTCCCAAGCAGCAGAAGATTGTAAATATTGTTCAGCTTCATCAACTAAACGAATCATGTTTTCGTAAGCTTCTTTTGCAGTATCTGCAAAAGTAAAAAGCCCATGATTAAGTAATATCATACCTTCTGTTTTGTCATTCGCCTGCTCAGAAAATTGCTTTGCACAAAGTCTGGCTAAATCAAACCCCGGCATAATGTAATCAATAATAACGAGACGATTTCCATAAATTTCTTCTACTCTCTCTTTACCATTCGTAGTATTAGTAATTGTTACAATGGCATCTGCATGAGTGTGATCAACAAATTTAAAAGGTAATGTAGCGTGAAGTATCGCTTCTACAGAGGGCGTCGGGGCAGAAGCATTGGTCATATTTGAGCGTAACTCATTAACCATTTCTGGATCACTGAGTTTTTCTAAACCAGCCAACTTAATCAAATGATCGAGTTTTACAGGTGCAAAACCGGGCCGATCAATAGTCTCCAGATCCCAACCACTACCTTTCACATAAAGCAATTGCTGGTCTTCACCAAAAATGTTCTTTTCAGTAATCTTAACCGATGTATTTCCACCGCCGTGTAACACCAAACTTGGGTCTCGCCCTAAAAGACGTGAAGTATATACACGCAACCCTAGGTCATCGTGATATTCACCTGCCTCTTTTTCATCCCACAAACTTTTCATACGTCAACCTTCAATCCAATGTTCTTAATTTAATTTTTGCCACAAATGCCATACTCATTGCTCTTGCAAACATAAAACCGATTAATGCCGCCCATAAACCGTGATTACCCAAAGAAACCGTAAAAAACCACATTAGTATAAATAGAAAAAACGATATCAACATGGTATCACGCATGGCTCGACTGTATCCCGCACCAATAAATATACCATCAAACCAATAACTCCACACTGAAATCAGAGGACTAAAAATCAACCAAGGCAAATACATCATCGCAGCAGCCTTTACCTCCTCAATATTTGTTAGCATATTGATAATTAATCCGCCAAAGAACCAATAAGCGAGTGCAAATATAATCGCTATCACTCCAGACCATAAACCTGTAATTTTTAATACTAAATATAAGTCTTGTTTTGATTTAGCACTGTAATATTTCCCAACTAACACCTCCGCTGCGTGCGCCAAACTATCTAAGGCATATGCCATTAATGTTTGTAGATTCATCAAAATTGCATTAGCTGCAAGCACAATGGGGCCAAATTTTGCACTCTGCAATGTGAAAAACGAAAAACTTAAAAGTAGAAACAAAGTACGAATAAACACATTAAAATTTAGTGCGAGATATTCCTTTAACGCTTCCATTTGAAAAACTAAAGACCAATTATCTATCTTTTTTTCGTTTGTTACCCGCGTTATACAATACAAACCAATGGCCAAACCAGAATATTCCGCGATAAGTGTCGCCCATGCCACACCGGCAGAATTAAAATCGAGATATACAACAAAAATAATGTCAAAAATTATATTGATTAAATTAATACTCACAACAATCAATAAATTTAATTTTGGTTTTTGCAAACCTAAATACCAGCCTAATAGTACGTATGTAGCTAATGTCGCTGGCGCATTCCAGATTCTAATATCGAAATAAATTTGAGCATGGAGATTAACGTCAGGTGTTGTATCAACAAAATAAAACACAAAAGCTTTAATAGGAAGTTGAAACACTATTAACAAAATGCCGAGAATAGTTGCTAATACCAATCCACGATATAATATTACGAGTTTTTCTGTATCATCTTGCTCACCTAAAGCACGAGCAGTTAAACCTGTTGTTCCCATACGTAAAAAACCCATAGCCCAAAACAACAAATTAAACATCATAGAACCAAGTGCGATTGCTGCTAGATAATGAGGCTGAGGTAAATGACCAACAACTGCCGTGTCAACCATTCCTAGTAAAGGCGTTGATATTCCTGTTAACAACATCGGAAAAGCAATGAACCAAACTTCTCGATGCACAGTTTTGTTTTGGTGATTACTCAGCATCTTCATCTTTTACCCTAGAAGCATTTTTTTTCGTACTCAATCGGTCACATATATCTATATGCTCCCTCGTTCCGTGCGAAATAAAAATGCTTCTGAGTCAAAATCCAAACACGCTGAGTAGGCACTTATTTTAATGAAAGAAAATAAGTTTTATGAATTGAAATTATCATATCACAGAAACAAAACAAGGAGCCTTGGGCTCCTTGTTTTGATTTAACACCGTGTTACGTAATCTATTACCCTTCGGTACCCGTGACTTCCGCTTGCTTAAAAGTTAATACCTTAGCGCCTGGAGCTGATTTTTTAGTTTTTCGTTCTCCTTCGGGCTTGAAATGCTCACTCAAATCCTGAATAGCTTCAAAATTTTTACCTACCGAATCCCACATCATGTCGTAAATACGAATTGCCGAGTCCATGGGGTTTTTACTTCTACGTCTTTCAGTATTCACTCGCCACTGTAATCGACGCATTCTATCTTGCACATCTTCACTTTTTAAACTTGAAATATATTGATCAATTTCTAATTTTCGGGCAGCTTCAAACGCTTCTGGGTCTTTTTTCGCCAAATTACGCCAATAGTCAAAATCAAAGCTCTTTTTTGAGGGCTTTACATTAGAGATGTCATTAATTTTATTATTCATTTCCTCATCCTATATTTATTATTGTATGAATCCAGTTCATAACAGCAAAACCATTTAAAACAAATACTTATACCCCTCACCGGCACAAATAGCATTAAATGTAATAAATACTGACAACTCCATTTGATACACACTATAGTGTCTAATATTTTTGTATTTACAGCAATTCAACTGGTATGTTGATTACTGTATAAGATAAACATTAACATAATTTTATGGCAGAGGGCCAAATAAGAGCAATTTTTCTACAATTTATTTCGTAGAAAAAACAGTCGATTTTAAAATGTCAAGAATAAAACGAAGGGTAGGGACTAATAACAGGCTAAGGCCCACTATTAGTCCATTACAACATTTAGCTTAATTGATTTAATCGCTGATTAGCTGCTTTTGCTGCAGCTCCAACATCTAATGAGTACCCCATATCACTTAAAGTGGCTTCAAGTGCATTTAAACAGAGCAATATATTATTAATATTGCTGGCGTGACCCATTAAACCTATACGCCATACTTTACCAGCCAAAGCACCAAGACCAGCCCCAATTTCCAAATTATAGGTATTTAGTAAGCGCTGACGAACCGCTGCTTCGTCAATACCTTCAGGCACAAGTACCGTGTTTAATTGAGGTAAGCGATCTTTCTCATCAACCAAAAATCGAATACCCATGGCCTCGATTCCAGCTTTCAAAATCTGATGATTGTTATCATGACGCTGCCAAGCATTTTCTAATCCTTCTTCCTCAACAAGCACCAATGCTTCATGTAAAGCATACAGTGGATTAATCGGAGCAGTATGGTGGTAAGCCCGCTTAGCACCAGCACCCCAATAACCCATAACCAAATTTAAATCTAAAAACCAGCTTTGAACTTTTTGCTTTCTTGCTTTGATACGCTCAACTGCAGCATCACTAAAACTCACTGGAGAAAGACCCGGAGTACATGACATGCATTTCTGAGTACCAGAATAAACTGCATCAATTTGCCATTCGTCAACTTTTAATGGAGATCCAGCCAATGAGGTTACTGCATCCACAATGGTGAGGCAGTCATATTTCTTTGCTAATTCACAAAGCGCCTTTGCGTCAGATTGCACGCCTGTAGAGGTTTCTGCATGAACAAAAGCCAAAATAGATGCTGAAGGATTTGCTTTTAATGCATCTTCAACTTTATTTAGATCAATGGCCTTTCCCCATTCATCTTCTACCATTACAGCAGTGGCACCCGCTCGTTCAACATTTTCCTTCATACGGCCCCCAAAGGCACCATTCTGGCAAACAACGGCGGTATCACCAGCCTCTAGCAGATTAACAAAACAAGTTTCCATACCCGCTGAACCGGGCGCAGACACAGGAATAGTCAGCTCATTTTTTGTTTGAAACACATATTGCAACATACATTTAACTTCATCCATCATAACCACAAATTGTGGATCCAAATGGCCGATCGTAGGTCGCGATAAGGCGGATAATATGCGCGGATGCACATCGGATGGCCCTGGGCCCATTAAGGTTCGTAATGGTGGATTAAAGGATGTTGTTGTCATACTACTCTCTTAAATTTTTTATAGAATACGCGAGTATAAAGTGAACAGCCCTACTTTTTCAACCGTTAAAGAATAAGGTTTATATATGAAACAATTTGCTGAATTAAGCATCCATAGTATATTGATAAACTAAATACATCAGGACGATATTTATGCACCCAAACTATCAAAAGCAATTAATCATTTTAGTACCCCTCGTTCTCCTATTAGCTTTTCTGAGTAATCCAATATTTGCGAATGCTGATTCTGATATCGACTTTATTATTTCGGCAAAAAAACCACCGACTGGTGTTGTTTTTGAAATTGTAGCTGGCTCCGAAAGCGCGTTAAAGCCTGCACTCGAAAAAGTTGATATTTATATGAATCGCTTAAAAAAAGCTATTCCAAACATCAAACTCTCCATCGTCACTCATGGCACTGAAGAATTTGCCCTTTTGAATGAGAATAAAAAACGTTTCAAATCTAGCCATCAAAAAGTCCAGTCTTTGGTAAGTAATAACATACCTGTGCATGTCTGTGGTACACATGCGTCATGGTATGATTTTTCTCGCAAAGATTTCCCAGAATATGTAGATGTTGTTGTTGCCGGCCCTGCTAAAGTAAAAGAATATCAACGTGAAGGTTATGTACTCATCAATATTGAAGTGCCATAAATGTCAGACACGCTTTAATCATAGATTATTTTTTTAAGTGCCAACTTACAATTTTCTATGACATAACTACTCTCAACATTAGTTATTCAAATAATGATCCATTCAAAATCAACTGATATTTTGTCATACATAATTAAGTCAAAAAATTGAATTAAACATTTATCGAATCTTTGCCTTTGAGATATCAGTTAGTTTTGACTAAAATGCCAAGGAGAAATGCTTCTTAATTTTCTTTAGAATCGAGAAGTTTTGTACTTGAATAAGTTTCATATATCTCGGGAAATCTATCCCCAAGTCCAATTTAAGCCTTGCAGACCTCATTTCAGCAACTCGAATATTTTTAATATGGTATTCGTCATTAAAGCCAAATAGGATGACGTTACTATCACGCTTACCCAAACTTAACTCCAACAAATTACCTTTAAATAATGATAAAAAACGTCGATAAGTTACAGGATATTCATCTTCTTTACGATTCCACAAATTAAAACTCAAAATACCATTTTTTGTTAGTAGGGACTGACAGTTTAAAATGAACTGTATATTTTGATTTATTTCAGCAGGGCCCCATTGATCAAAAGCATCAATTAAAATAATATCGTAGGCTTCATTTTGCTTTTGCGATAGCGACTCGGCATACGCTTCTGCATCTTCATGAATAACAGATAGTCGATCTGAGTTTTCAGGCAATAAGAAATAATTCTGCGCAATAGTTATGACACTTTCTCGTAATTCAACAACATCTATATTGCATTCAGGATAAATTTTTTGTAAAAAATGTATCAGACTTCCACCGCCCAAACCAACAATTAGAACTCTCTGTGGTTTATTAACAAACATCAACGCTGCAGTCATCGCCTGAGCATAGCTCAACACAAGAACCGATGGCTCAGGCATAAACATGCTCGTTTGTTTTTTATCTTTTCCAAAATACAGCGAACGTACTAAATTATGTTCAGCAACTTGAATATCACCATGCTCATCTTGGGTTCTATATAATGTTTTCTCTAATTTATCAGGCATACTTTTAACTATTCTTTAAATTGCCAACAAGCAATCAATAATCATTCCGAATAAACTGACGGGCAAAAAAAAGCCTCTCATATAGAGAGGCTTTTTAAAGCATTTTCTTCTGTTTATTCAGTGCCTGTCATTTTTTCACTTTTACCTTGATAGTCTTCAATTGCCGCTTTAATCGCGTCTTCTGCTAAAACAGAACAATGTACTTTCACAGGTGGCAAAGCCAACTCTTCAGCAATATCGGTGTTTTTTATCTGTTGCGCTTCTTCCAGAGTCTTACCTTTAACCCACTCAGTCAACAACGAACTAGAGGCAATAGCAGATCCACAACCATAAGTTTTAAAGCGAGCTTCTTCAATAACACCTTGCTTATCCACTTTAATTTGCAATCTCATGACGTCACCACATGCTGGTGCTCCAACCATTCCAGTGCCAACAGAGAGGTCATCATTATCAAAAGACCCCACATTTCTTGGGTTTTCATAATGATCTAGGACCTTATCACTATAAGCCATTACTTCTTTCTCCTAATTATTCGAATTACCCAAACAGTTCGCAAAACGTCCAGGATGATATGTATTTACTTTAATTGCTTTTATTTTATCAGAAAACTTATGCTGCCACTGATTCCGTTGCGCCATCTTTCATAAGTAATTGATTTTCTAATTTATCTCTTGTTTCTAGATTGGCTATGCATTGCGACAATGTAATACCATCTAGAAAGCTATAAATTTGCTTGCTTAATTCAACCCAGAGTTCATAAGGTAAGTACTCAGGTGTATCATCAGCCTTTTTACTTAGTGCAGATTCGTCTACTGAGCGTATAACTTGGGCAATTGTAATAGAATCAATTGCCTGTGCCAATCGATATCCACCGCCCGGGCCTCGCATGCCACGAACCAAACCGTTTTTTCGTAGCACAGCAAAAATCTGCTCCAGGTAGGAAAGGGAAATATTCTGTTTTTCTGCGATTTCAGCAATAGTCAGCGGCCGTACTTTATCATGAAGCGCTAAATCAAGCATGGCAGAAACAGCATAACGCCCCTTTGTTGGTATTTTCATGACAACTCACCTCAAAATTTTTAATCCGATTAATATCAAAATTAAAACCTAGTGTTTTAATCAACTATTACCTAATTTATATACCACGTGAGAATTAGATGCAACCGAAAACTAGCCTTACCATACTAAAATACTCAGGAATTGGCTTAAGTAAAAATGCTCATATCCTTTAATCCTTTGTAAATGCGATAAAATTTTAGAAAAACACTAGAGAAAACTATTTTTATCGAAATTTTATATGAGAGGTATATATAAATTTAATGAGATCAAAGATCACCCCATTTTGCTTGAATCCCAGCAATAGCCGCCATGGCTGCTGTTTCCGTTCGCAGAACTCTTGGGCCTAATGATAAATGTTGAAATCCACTCTGTTCAGCAATTTGAACCTCAATATCACTAAATCCCCCTTCCGGTCCAACCAGCAATACTATATTTTGTGGACTCTCAGAAAGCTCAAAAAGTGTTTTACCTTTGACTGGATGTAGAATTAACTTCAAACCAGAGTATGTCGCATATTCGTTAATCACTGACTCAAATTGATTAGATCTGTGTAGCTGAGGGATTACATTTCTTCCAGATTGTTCACATGCTGCATTTACTATCCCACGCCAATGAGCATGCTTCTTTGCCATTCGACTTTCATTTATTTTTAAATTGCTGCGAGAAGTATTAACGGGATAAATGAGATTTACCCCGAGTTCAACACATTTTTGAATAGTTGCATCCATTCGATCACTTTTAGACAAACCTTGTATCAAATGAACTTGTAGATTAGATTCCCGATTTATTGTTTCTATGGATAAAATACTTACTCGGGCAGTTTTTTTTGTAACTTCTATAAGCTTTGCAGAATATTCTTTACCATCACCATTGAACAAAACAAACTCATCACCCACTCCCAAACGCAACACTTGTACGATGTGCCGCGCTTTATCATCAGGAATTTGATAACTGCCACCAAGTTGCAACTTAATGGGGGTATAAAACCTTAGGTGGCGCACAATTTATTTATAAAACTAACGCTTCATCAAGTCAAAAAAGTCTTCATTGGTCTTAGTAGACTTTAAGCGATCTAACAAAAACTCAATGGCTTGAATTTCTTCCATAGGGTGTAATAACTTACGAAGAATCCACATTTTTTGAAGTTCATCAGGCGAAGTCAATAACTCTTCGCGACGAGTACCTGATCGGTTAACATTTATTGCGGGATATATGCGCTTCTCTGCAATTCTTCTATCTAAATGTAATTCCTGATTACCTGTCCCCTTAAATTCTTCATAGATCACTTCATCCATTCGAGAACCAGTATCAATCAGAGCTGTAGCAATAATTGTCAAACTACCACCTTCTTCTACGTTTCTTGCTGCACCAAAAAAACGTTTCGGTCTTTGCAATGCATTTGCATCAACACCACCAGTTAATACCTTACCAGAAGACGGAATCACTGTGTTATACGCTCTCGCTAAACGGGTAATCGAATCTAATAAAATTACTACGTCTTTCTTATGCTCGACTAAACGTTTGGCTTTTTCTATAACCATTTCTGCAACTTGTACATGGCGTGAAGCAGGCTCATCGAATGTACTAGATACCACCTCACCCTTAACAGAGCGTGCCATTTCTGTTACTTCTTCTGGACGTTCATCAATAAGGAGCACTATTAAAATGCATTCTGGATGGTTAATGGAAATGGATTTCGCTATATTCAGCAACATCATTGTTTTACCGGCTTTTGGTGGAGATACCACTAAACCCCGCTGACCTTTACCAATGGGGGATGCCAGGTCAATAATTCTTGCTGTTAAGTCTTCAGAACTACCATTACCCAAACTCATATTTAAACGATCATTGGCAAATAATGGTGTCAGGTTTTCAAATAATACTTTGCCTTTGGCATTTTCTGGTGATTCAAAATTAATTTGGCTCACTTTCAGAAGTGCAAAATATCGCTCACCGTCTTTAGGTGGTCGAATTTTCCCTGAAACTGTATCACCAGTTCTTAAGGCAAAACGTCGAATTTGGCTGGGAGAAACGTAAATGTCGTCTGGACCAGCTAAATAAGAGCTGTCAGCCGATCGCAAAAAGCCGAAGCCATCTTGCAAGATTTCTAATACGCCATTGCCATGAATATCTTCACCTTTTTTAGCGTGAGCTTTAAGAATGCCAAATACCAAATCTTGCTTTCTGGCGCGAGCCATATTATCGAGACCAAGACTTTGAGCAATTTTAATGAGTTCTGCAGCGGGCTTTTGTTTGAGTTCTGTTAAATTCATAGGAATAAATAGATTTTCGATTTGATTAGTGGAATAAAATGAATATGGTTACAAACCAAATTCGGTGATTAAAAGGTTTTGATTGATAATCCGGAGAGTTTTAGGATATTTCGACTTTTTCTAGAACGCTACCATACAACAAAGTTTCAGTTGCGCCTACCCATATATTGTAACTATTTAGAGTAGTACGCAAGTTAATAAATTTCAACTAAACTCAACTATTTCATGAGTTTTTAAAATTACAGATTACTGTCAATGAACGCAGTAAGTTGTGATTTGGATACTGCCCCCACTTTTGTAGCTTCTACATTACCATTTTTAAACAGCATTAACGTAGGTATACCACGAATCCCATATTTTGGCGGTGTTGCTGGATTTTCGTCAATATTTAACTTAGCAACCTTAATTTTACCTTCGTATTCAGTTGCAATTTCATCCAAAATTGGTGCAATCATCTTACATGGACCACACCACTCTGCCCAATAATCCACCAATACAGGGCCGTCACCCTGTAACACTTCACCTTCAAAAGTATCATCAGTCAAATAGACTATACGATCACTCACTGTATAATGCCTCCAAAATAGAAAATAGCAAAAATGGCTTATGTTTCAAAAATAGAACTGCCATTTTTGATGAATCTGTATTATAAACCAGTATTCAAGATTTAAATTCACGCCACTGATTTTTTGCGAGCATAAATCGAACAATTGACTGTAGTTCAATATAAGAATGTACCTATATGTGGAGAAAAACGCAAACTCTCACACAAAATAATTTATTTGCGTAATTAATCCTATATCCAGTTATATTGCAAGCCTAATTTGTCGGAAAAATAAAACTAAACTATGAAAAATCAAAATCAGCATTTAACTAGCAGCAAATTTACTGACTTCGCGTTACCTGATCCATTGCAAAATGCCATTAAAGAGCTAGGTTTTACCTACTGCACACCCATACAAGCAAAATCTCTGCCTGTAATTTTGAACAATCAGAACATCATTGGACAAGCAAATACGGGTACTGGAAAAACTGCGACATTTTTAATTGCGGTCATTAATCGCCTATTAAAACAAACAAATGATAGTGAAACAAAACTGCCTCTTCGCGCTTTGATACTTGCACCAACACGAGAACTGGCAATTCAGATCAATGTCGAAGCCCAAGCACTAATTAAAAATACCAGCCTCACCTCAACAGTTATATACGGTGGTGCTAATTACGAAAAACAGCAAAATAGCCTAAGAGAAGGTTGCGATATACTTATCGGCACCGTCGGTAGAATTATTGATTTTTACAAACAAGGCTTAGTTAACTTAAAAACAATTGAAACACTGGTACTTGACGAAGCAGACCGTATGCTAGATATGGGGTTCATTAAAGATGTACGCTACATTTTACGGAAGCTTCCCGATCCTGAAAAACGTCTCAATCTACTGTTTTCTGCAACCATTAATTTCAAAGTTAAAGAGTTTGCTTATGAACTCATGAATGATCCCGAGATTATTAGTGTAGAGCAGGAAAAATCTGACAAAAAGAATATAGAGCAGGTTGCATATTACGTTGCAAACAATGAAAAAATACCTTTGTTAGTAGGTTTATTACGATCTGATGAACTTTCTCGAGCCATTGTGTTTACTAATATGAAAGTCACTGCCGAACGAATCACTGCAACTTTACAAGCTAATGACATCGGCGCACATTTGATCTCGGGAGATGTTCCTCAAAATAAGCGACAGAAGCTGGTCAAGGACTTTGGTGAAGGCAAATTCCCAGTACTCATAGCTACCGATGTTGCCGCTAGAGGCTTACACATTGACGATGTTTCTCATGTATTCAACTATGACTTACCTCAAGATCCGGAGGATTATGTACACCGCATAGGAAGGACTGGAAGAATTGGGAGCACTGGACATGCCGTTAATTTTGTTTGTGAAAGTTACGCCTTTTATATGCCGGATATTGAAGAATTTATAGGAAATAAAATCCCTATGGATAATATTTCCAGTGATATGTTAGTAGAAGTAAAAGCTGCACCACCGCGAAAAAGATCACAAAAATCACATGGCCAGCGAAACAAACAACCATCAAACCAAAAGAACAGGTCAAGAAAAGGAAATACTTCCAATAAAACTCAAAAAAAGCCTAAATCAGATTAATTGTTTTTAACATTTACGACTTGACTTGAATTTATTTCTGCTAACTTTTTATTTTTCTCAATTTTAGCTGCAATTTTTTTACTTTCTTTTTCCATACGCGCTTTTACACGCTCGTTGGCAACATACCGGCGAAAAATTAAAATCTTTTCGCCGCCTTTACGCTCACTGCAAACAGGGCAAGTTAAGTGCGCCAAGTAAAATTCCTTAGGCATACAACCTTTCTCAACCATGGCTATTTGCATTTTATGCACGACTTTAGGAACACTTCCCACACCACCTTCATGCAATTGAACCATCACATCAAATGGAGTTGGTAAATGATGAACCAACCTAGAAGCCGATGATTGTGAGTCTTCTAAAAATCGAAGTATTTTTCCTCCCCACATACCAGTTTTAGACAAAACCAGCCCAGGCCACTTTTCTTTTAATTCTAAATGTTCAATATTCGCGGCTTGTTTACTGACATACATATCAAAAGCAACAGGCATATGAAAAATCGATGCAGTTTTCATTTCGTGGACACAATAACCGCTCAAATCGATGCTTTTACCATCCCAATCTGGGTAAATTTCAGGACAAGGGCATAAATCTTCGGTCATTCTTTAGTAACCTTCCTATAAGTGAGGAACACGTTAGCAAAATATATCCAAAATCCCATCCCCATAGCGGTTGCAACTATTGCGATAGTCCGACCGTAGTATTGGTGAGCTGCTTCCATGGCTTCAGGCTGATCTGCCAATAACAAACTACCCTCCCAAAAACCAAAAAATAACAACGTACTATAGAATCCGATTAAACCAAGGCTAGTCCACCAAAATGTGTGCTCGACCAGCTTGTAGGAATACAATTTTTTACCTGTAATACGCGGAAACAAAAAATACGTTACCGCCATGAGTAATAAAACAACCCCACCCACAACATTAATGTGCGCATGAGCTAGGGGGTCTATCATATGACCAGGCCCGCCATAAGGACTGCCAATGGAATCGAGATATTCTCGAACAGGCTTTATTACCTGTAAAACACCGTGAACGGTACCTACAAATAAAAATGCTGCAGATGCCACTAAAAATTTCAATAATCGTTTTTCTTCTTTGCGGTAATCCATAAATCCCCACCCAACATTAAACACAACAAACCCCCGGCTCACGATTACGCAAACAGGAGAATAAATCTATAAATAACAATGAGTTACGATAACAGCTTGATTGTGCAAGCATTTATCTCAAAAAGATATGACACCGCAATATTATTTTTGCTTATTCACAGACTAACCCCAAAAGCTTACCCTAAACCATGGGATATGAGCAAATGAATGTCTAATTTAAAAACTAACACTTGCCCATACATATTAGCTCCACTATAATGTCGCGCTCTATTTTATGCGGTGCCTGACAAAAGATTGGGTGGCGGCATAACACTGAATAACGAGGTTTTACAATGAAAGCTGATATCCACCCAAATTACGCCGCTGTTAATGTTACTTGCAGCTGTGGCAACACGTTCGAAACTCGCTCTACAGCAGGTAAAGATCTAACACTTGACGTGTGCTCTGAATGCCACCCATTTTACACTGGCAAACAAAAAGTCCTGGATACTGCTGGACGTGTTGATAAATTCCGTCAAAAATACGGCAAAAAATAAACTGATAAAAAGCCGCCAAAACCTAGTTTTCACTGGGTTTTGGTTATTTTCGCTCTTTTCCATCCCCGCATTTCCGTTCGATTGCACAACAGATCGCATTGACCAATATGCCATCGTCAAACAAGTCTACGATGGCGATACCGTAAAGTTATCTGATGGTAAAAAAATTCGATTAGTTGGCATCAATACACCGGAGATGAACTATAAAACCGGCACTCCTCAACCCTACGCAAAAAAAGCCAAAATATTTCTTAAACAAAAGGTCTTAAAACAAAAAATAGGAATACGGTTTGGCAATGACAAAAAAGATCGACATGGCAGGCTACTCGCCCATATTTTTCTCAATGATGGACTTAATCTGCAACAAGCATTGCTAAAAAACGGCTTAGCCGTAAATATTGCCATTCCACCCAACTTGTGGCAGCAAGATTGTTACAAAGATGCTGAAAACGAAGCACGTATACTTAACAAAGGTATCTGGAAAAATCATAGCAATAATATCGTCAATGCCTGGCAAATCAACAAAACACAAACAGGCTTTCAATTTGTAAAAGGCACCATTACAGATATTCAACAAGATAAAAAAACAATCTGGCTTAAATTAAGCAACAAGTTGTCTATACGAATCTACAAGAGAAATTTACCCTATTTCAAAAATTTGAACATTGAACGATTAAAAAACAAACGAGTTATTGTCCGAGGTTGGATAAATTACCATAAGAAGCGCTATTTCATGACTATTGGACACCCAAATGCACTGCAAGTATTATAATGTCCAACTTCACCATCTAGCCAAATCCACTAAACCCATTGATAAAGGATGTTAACAATGAGCAAAGATATTAAACAACAGGCTTTGGATTATCACTCCCAGCCAAAACCTGGAAAAATTGCCATTGAAATTACAAAATCTTGTGAAACTCAGCAAGATTTATCCCTAGCATATACACCTGGTGTTGCGGAACCGGTACGCGCTATTGCCGAAAATGCGGAACTCGCTTATGAATATACATCTATTGGCAACTTAGTTGGCGTCATTACCGACGGAACAGCCGTTTTAGGTCTAGGCAATGTTGGCGCATTAGCTGGAAAACCTGTTATGGAAGGTAAAGGTGTTCTGTTTAAAAAATTTGCTGATGTAGATGTATTTGATATTGAAATCAATGCAGACTCCACCGAAGATTTCATCAATACCGTTGTCAACATTGCCCCCACTTTCGGCGGCATTAATTTAGAAGATATTGCAGCGCCATCGTGCTTTGAAATTGAAACAAAACTGCAAGAGAAACTCAATATCCCAGTTTTCCATGACGACCAGCACGGTACTGCCATTATTATTTGTGCTGGCCTCATCAACGCTTTACACCTACAAAAAAAGACTATCGATGCTGTTAAAATTGTCTGTATAGGGGCAGGATCTGCTGGTATAGCTTCCATGAACTTATTAGTTGGACTAGGCGCAAAAAAAGAAAATATATTTCTTATTGATAGAAATGGCGTTGTGCATGATGAGCGCGATGACCTAAACGAATACAAAAAAGCTTTTGCCGTACATACAACGGATCGAACACTTGCAGATGCCATGAAAAATGCTGATGTAATGATTGGTGTCTCGGGTCCTAATATTGTGAATGCCGAAATGCTTCAAAGCATGGCTGCAAATCCAATTGTTTTTGCATTATCCAACCCTGATCCTGAAATAAATCGTGATTTAGCCATAAACTCCCGCGATGATTTAATTATGGCAACTGGACGCAGTGATTATCCTAACCAGGTAAACAATGTTTTAGGCTTTCCATTTATATTTCGAGGCGCTTTGGACGTTCGCGCAAGTTCAATAAATCAAGAAATGCAAATGGCTGCAGCTTATGCATTAAGTGATTTAGCACGCGAACCTGTGCCTCAAATGGTATTAGATGCTTATGGGGTTAAATCTATGGAGTTTGGCAAGGAATACATCATTCCAAAACCCCTGGATCCGCGATTAATGGATACCGTCCCACCTAGAATTGCTAAAGCAGCAGTTGATACTGGTGTTGCAAGAAAACCTTATCCAGCACATTATCCGAAAATATAATAAACAAAAGCCCGCATTCCTATCGGAAATGCGGGCTACATCAGAAACTTTCGTCTAAAAAATTATTAGTGAAGGTCTCCTACTAATGACTCACGTACTTCACCAGATATAATTGCCTCTTCCTGGTAGTTCGCATGATCTATTCCTACTTTAATTTGTGCGCCTTGCTTTGCTGCCACAACCATTTCAGCACTCAATTCAAAACGAACAAAGTGTACTGCCGAAGTTTTTTCTTCCGTTTCTCGGTCCAGGTCTTCATTAGCGATAGCAATAACATTATCAAAACCGTCAACTTGAACCCACAATTTCTTTTCAATGCCAATCAAACTGGCTAGCGCAGCTTTACGCTCTTCAACATCATTGTATTCCAACATAAAAGTGGCTTTCCAATTCATACCATCAGGAATTAAAGAATTATAAACATCTAATTCTTCCTGAATTCCATCAGGCTCAAAAATTCGCTCAATGCGCAACATTTCTTGAACTTGATACTGCATTGTTAAAGAGTCTTCAAAATAAAGCGCCGCATCTTTACCAATACTTACACGACGGTTTTTTTTATGGGCAATAATTTTTTCGCGAAAATCTGGACGTATACGAGCATATTCCTCCAAACTGTATAGATCTTCATGTGTTAACTTGCTCATTGCTTTCTCCTAGCCATTTAATTCTATCATTCATATACTATAAGCCTTCCGTAATAGACTAATAGGATGATTTGTTTCGCTGCCATCAGCCATACCTTCCGCAATATGATGTCCAGCCATGGGGCAATCACTACCGTAATAGTCGGCTTTAGCTTTTTTTACCCGATTAACTACCGGCTTTACAATTTTCATCGATGCTTCGTGGAATTCTTTTTTAACAGCGTAAGTCCCATCATGTCCGGAACATCTTTCTATGACGTCAATAGTCGTTTCGGGTATCAACGCTAATACATCTCGGGTTTTGGCCCCTATATTTTGTACTCGTTGATGACAGGCAGCATGATAAGCAACTTTACCCAAAGGTTTTTTAAATTCTGTTTTGAGTTTGCCAGCTTTATGTCGATGCATTAAATATTCAAACGGATCAAATATGGCTTCACTGACTTTCTTAACATCTGAATCTTCAGGAAATAACAAAGGTAGTTCCTGTTTAAACATTAATGCGCAAGAAGGAACCGGGGCAATAATATCCCAGCCTGCCTCTACCAATTTTACAAGCTCAGGAATATTGGCTTGCTTGGCTTTCTCAACGGCTTCTAAATCACCCAATTCTAATTTCGGCATCCCACAACATTGTTCTTTTTGCGCAAATGTCACGGGAATTTCATTGTGTTCAAAAACTGCGACTAAATCTTCACCAATTACTGGTTCATTGCGATTTGCATAGCAGGTAGCAAATATAGCGACTTTTCCTTTAGTTGGGCCTGCGGATTCACCTTCGGCTGAAACTGCTATTTTATCGCTTAACTTTGAACGCAAAGTCGTTGAATGGTACTCAGGTACTCGTGCATCTGCATGAACACCCAATACAGACTCCAATATCTTCCGTGTAGGTTTTGCTTTATTTACCGCATTTACAATTCCAGAGACAACTGGAATACCCGCTAAACTACCTACAGCATCTGTACTACTTAAAATCTTATCCCGAGTTGAAGCGCCATCTTTCTTAAATTTCAATGCTTTTGCACGTAACATTAAGTGCGGGAAGTCGATATTCCATTCATGCGGTGGCGTATAGGGACATTTGCTCATGTAACAGAGGTCACACAAATAACAATGATCAACTACCTTCCAGTAATCTTTCTTATCCACTCCATCCACTTCAAACGTTTCAGACTCATCAACTAAATCAAATAATGTTGGAAATGATTGACATAAACTGACACAACGACGACAACCATGACAAAGATCAAATACACGTTCCAATTCCTTGAACACTGCACCTTCTTCATAATATTCTGGATTTTTCCAGTCGATGGCATGCCGGGTTGGAGCTTCCAAATTGCCTTCTCGTGTAGCCATTTATATATCTCCGTAACAAATTAATTGTCATTGAGGCCGGGACAAACCGTCCCGGCAACAACAAATTATTACTTAGTCTAGCTCGTCTAACGCTTTCTGGTAACGATTTGCGTGTGAACGTTCTGCTTTAGCTAATGTTTCAAACCAATCAGCTATCTCTTCAAAACCTTCTTCACGAGCTTGCTTAACCATACCTGGGTACATATCTGTATACTCGTGTGTTTCACCAGCAACTGCTGCTTTTAAGTTGTCAGAAGTAGAACCGATTGGCAAACCAGTCGCCGGATCGCCCGTTTCTTCCAAATATTCTAAATGACCATGCGCATGGCCAGTTTCACCTTCGGCAGTTGAGCGAAATAAAGCAGCAACGTCGTTATATCCTTCAACGTCAGCTTTTGCAGCAAAATATAAATAACGACGATTTGCTTGCGATTCGCCAGCAAAAGCATCTTTCAAATTTTGTTCAGTATTACTACCTTTCAGATCCATTACGGTTTCCTCCAATATATTGGTTTTGCGCTTCTTAGAGCACATCGAACTATAGACCTATTCCATGAATTACTCTAATCGATTGTTACTATGATTTCGATTGACAATAGCTATCATTTATCTCAAGCTTTAACAACTGCTCAATATGTTTAGATTTTCCCTCAGAAACATCGCTAATTCGCATGGAGCGAGGGAATATATAGATATTTGTGACCAATTGAGCTCAAAATCCAAAGGGGTTTTAAGTACGAAATAACAACGTTTCTGTGGTAAAAGATGAACACTTTGAGTCGTTTTTATGAATTTACGTGATTTAAAATATCTTATTGCTGTAGCTGAAACAGGCCATTTTGGCGAAGCAGCCAAACGCTGCTATGTCAGCCAACCTACCCTCAGTAGTCAAATAAAAAAACTGGAAGAACAACTGGGAATTATATTATTTGAACGCACAAATCGATCTGTACGCATTACAACCGTCGGAGAGAAAATACTAGGTCATGCCCGCAAATGTGTAGAACAAGCCGAAGCGATAAACCAAACTGCAAAAGCCTATAGAGACCCATTGGCAGGCGTTTTACGAGTCGGTGTTATCCCGACACTAAGTCCATACCTAACACCCTTAATATTAGCGCCTCTAATGAAACGCTACCCACAGATGGAATTAATGCTAATAGAGGAAACAACTAACACATTGGAAGAACGACTAAAAAATCACGAAATCGATGTCGCCTTACTCGCTACAAAAACGGAAGAAGAAGGATTAAATGAAAAACAACTATTCGATGAGCCATTCTGGCTAATTCATCCGCGCAATCATCCACTTTATACAAAAGAAGAAATCACAACAAAAGATCTCAGTACATTAAATATCTTATTACTTTCTGAAATGCATTGCCTGTCCAGGCAAGTCATGAAAGTTTGTCGCCTCAAAGAACGACGCGAAGGCATTATGGAATCACTGGGTGCATTTACCCTTGAAACCCTCGTGCAATTGGTTGCCGCAGGATACGGGTGCACATTGGTCCCCGCCCTATCAATTCACGGTGGCTGGATGACAGCATCAGGTGTTATTGCACGAAAATTAGAAATACCCGAAGCAAAAAGGCAGGTCAGAATGACTTACAGAAAAAGTTTTCCACAACCACAAACTTTAATGGCATTAGAAGAGATCATCAGAGAAAATTTACCCAACACAGTCCACCTTACAAAATAGTAATAATCTAAACTGTATTTGCATTAACCTAGCGCGTTTAGATTTTGTCTCCGGCGCGCTTTTTAATACGTGTAAAATCGGGGACTAGGCCATGGATGGCCGTAGGTAGAGTAATGCAGGAGCAATTACCGAGCATATAAGAATATGTGACCGAATTGAATACGTAATAAAAAGCGCGCCTGGGGCAAAAGATGAATACGCGATTAAATAGGACAGGTCATGTCTTTGCCGCAACACATGGGCGATTTCACTTTACCATGCCCATCTGGACATTCTGACACATGAACAGTCTGTCCATCATCTGTAGTAATTGTACTATGAACAAGATCTTTATTACATTTACCGCAAGTCATCGTACCAATACTCATCCCACACACATCACAAGTATATGCTGTCATTTTTTCTTCTCCCATAAATAATAAAACAATCACCAAGCCAATGAAGCTCGTCAACGACCTCATTATAGGCATACATTAAAAAAATTCGACCGTAAATTTACTAAGGTATATCAGGCATAGCTAATTCACGAATTATCACATCAATCCAACAGCTTTTGAACATCCTTAATTGATGCCCTACTTTGAGCTAACCCTGTCACTGAGTTGATATGCTTCTGTCGCAATTCCTTACGAGGAAAGACACTTAATTCTATATTATGATCTCCTGCAGAAAATCTGACTACAGGAACCTCCATAACTTCACGCTTATTTAGTCGAACTTGCCGATCAAATATTTCATAAGGTATTTTTTTATCCAAAAGGAAAAACGTTACGTCTTTAAAAGAATTAGCAAATAATTGAATTTCAATAGGGCTATTTTGAGTTGCAGTACCTTCCAATACCACTCCGACAAGACGTGGTTCAAACTGCTCAAAATAGAGCATTGCAGATAAAGCTTCATGACGCTTTTCTTTGACAATTGCTGGCTGAGATTCCGCATAAAATACCGACTGATATTTTTTTAATTCAGTCTCAATTTCCAAATTACTGGGTAAATTTTGCTGACCATTGTAGCCTAACATTTTGGCTGCTTTCGCTTTTGCAGAAAAATAATCAACTTCAGCACCTTCGGCAAGCAATCTCACCGCTTGCTGAGTTATCTGCTGACGTAAAATAGCATTTGGCATTTCAAAAAATTAGAACAATTGCTCAGGCATATCAAAATCTTCTTCTTTACTTCCACTCTTACTGGAAAATTTTGCTTCCGCTGTTTGTTTAGGCACATACTGTTTACGAAAACTTTCAAAAATAGCCTTGGGAATGTCAGACCCTGCAAGCATTCCACTTTCAGGATCAATCCTTACAGTGACAATACCTGGTGGTTGGATCAATGGCTTCTCAGGTAAACCTTTTAGTGCTTCACGCATGTAGTTAATCCACATAGGTAACGCTGCCCTGGCACCCGTTTCTTGGTCTCCTAAAGGATGTGAATCATCAAACCCCACCCAAGCTGTAGTTGCCACATCACCATTAAATCCAGAAAACCAAGCATCTCTTTGATCATTGGTTGTCCCTGTTTTACCAGCGAGATCATTTCGTTTTAATACTTTTGCTCGCCGCCCTGTACCGCGTTTTACAATATCTCGTAAAATGGTGGTCATGATATAAACATTTTCCGCTGGTACTATGCGCTTAGCCAAATTAATAACAGCTTGGTCGTCGACTGCATCTTCACTTTCTATTAGAGAAATCATTTCAGTTTCTCCTGAGGGATCATCACCGATGTCTTCAGCGGCAATCGCTTTCTCACACTTAGGACAAACTGTAGGCGGATTAGATTGATAAAGAAGTTCTGTATTCGGCCCAACTATTCGATCAATAATAAATGGCTCTATTAAATAACCACCGTTTGCTAAACTTGCATAACCTCTAACAACTTCTAACGGCGTTAATGATGCACTACCCAAAGCCAAGGATAAATCACGTGGTAACTCAGAAGGATTGAAACCAAAACGTTTGACATAATTAATCGCGTACTTAATACCAACCGATCGTAGAATTCGAATGGATACTAAGTTTCTTGATTTAACCAAAGCCTCGCGCAAACGAGTGGGGCCATATATCTTTCCACTATAATTTTCGGGACGCCAAGCTTCTTCAAGACCGGGGTCATTAAAGACTACGGGAGCATCATTAATTAATGTTGCTGCAGTATAACCCTTTTCCAAAGCAGCAGAATACACAAAAGGTTTGAAATTTGAACCGGGTTGTCGCTTTGCCTGTGTTGCACGATTAAATTTACTGCGATAAAAATCATAACCACCAACAATACTTTGAATAGCGCCATTTTTAACATCTAAAGAAACAATCGCGCCACTCACTTCTGGAACCTGCCCCAAACTCCAGCGGCCTTTACCGGCATCGTAAAGTCGAATTACATCACCCTCAGACAATATTTGATGTGCATTTTTTGGTTTTGCACCCACGATATTACCATTTACATAGGGTGCTGCCCACTTTAGACCTCGCCAACATACATAAACAATTCTACCATTTTCAAGATAAGCAAGAATTGAATCTTCGTTTACCTCAATTACAACAGCCGCTTCTAATAAAGGATGATCATCAACTTTACGAAGCCTATTTCCCCATGCTTCAGGCTCAGAATATTCCAAAGTATCTAAATGATCTTCAGCTCCTCGATAACCATGACGCTCTTCATACGCTAATAAATTATACCGAACAGCTTGATTTGCCATTCTCTGTAAATTAGAAACTACACTAGTATGAACTGTATAACCACCGGTGTAGGCTTCATTCCCATATCGTTCAACCATTTCCTTACGCACCATTTCTGCTGCATAAGGCGCTTCAAGCTCAATACTTTGTGAAGATAATTTTGCTGTTACTGGACGAGATACTTCTGTCTTAAAGCTATTATCATCAATATACTCAAGTTCAAGCATTCTCCTCAAAACATAATTTCGTCGAATCAATGCACGATCGGGATTAACAATAGGGTTGTAACGAGACGGCGCTTTGGGCAAACCAGCTATCATCGCCATTTCAGCAATTGTCAATTTATCGATATCTCTACCGTAATACACTCTTGCAGCTGCCCCAACACCATAGGAACGATTACCGAGATATATTTTATTCAAATATAAGGATAAGATATCTTCTTTACTTAATTCTTGCTCAATTTGTAATGCCAGTAGGATTTCACTAAATTTCCGTAAAAACGTCTTTTCCGTACTAAGAAAAAAGTTTCGCGCCACCTGCATAGTTATTGTACTACCACCTTGAGCCTTTTCACCCGTGGTTGCCATCACCTTTACTGCTCGTAACAATCCATGATAATCCACACCTGGATGAACAAAAAACCGATCATCCTCTGCACCTAAAAAGGCATGTACCAAATGCTCAGGAAATTGATTGAATCGAAGCGGTAAACGACGTTTCTCACCAAATTCACCCATTAATTTATCATCTGCGGAATAAATACGGAGCGGTACCTGAAACTGCACATCTTTCAAACTTTGAACTGAAGGCAGGTTTGGTGATATATAGAGGTATATTGCAGTCACAGCAGCGGCACCTGCAAGGCTACCTGTAAGGAATAAATAAATAATAAACTTAAATAGTTTTTTTCTTTTAGAAGTTTTTGGCTTATCGGGGGTTTCAGTCGATTTTGGTTCAATCATTCAACAGTCATCTTTCCGCTATAACTTAGGTAAGAGCATAACATAGGCCAGGCTCAAGCAATTTGATTCACAATCAAACAACAGAATAAAATTTACTTATAATTCTACTGTTGTTTAATTTCTTATCATAAGTGACAAAAATTGTCATAAACAACATTATAAAATACGACTAAAATAACGATAACTCAATCATTATTAAACTAATTTAGAATTCAGCCGAATAATGACATAATCTGCATCGGCAAGATAATAGCATTCTTTATGTGATAAAGTTTTTTACTAAGCATTCGCTAAGTGAATATCAATATGTTGAAATATTGCTAGCAACTTAGTTTTTAAGGGAATATATAGCGTGGGATTTGCTGATTTATTTAAAGGAAAAAAAACGACACTGCTTGGACTGGACATCAGCTCATCAGCCGTCAAGTTACTCGAACTCAGTGAACAAAATAATCGGTTTCGCGTAGAAGGCTATGCAGTTGAGCCTATTCCGCCAAATTCTGTTGTTGAAAAAACCATCACTGACATAGAATCAGTCGGCGAAACCATCCGACGAGCCTTGCGTCGCTCAGGCAGTAAAGCGACACATTGCGCAGTAGCCGTTGCCGGCTCAGCTGTCATTACCAAAGAAATTGCCATGCCTGCTGCTTTGAACGATGAAGAGATGGCTAGTCAAATTGAATTAGAAGCTGATCAATACATTCCATATCCACTAGAAGAAGTAGCCTTAGATTTCGAAGTCCTTGGCTCTAATGAAGACAACCCAGAAATGGTGGATGTATTACTTGCTGCCTGCCGAGCAGAAAATGTTGACGCTCGAGTTGCCGCTGTAGAACTCGGTGGATTAAATGCTAAAATTGTGGATGTTGAAGCTTATGCACTGGAAAACGCAGTTATCTTAATATCTTCTCAATTACCTGAACATGGATTTGGTAAAACGGTGGCTATTGTCGACATTGGCGCGACAATGACAACACTCAATGTATTACAGGACCAGCGAATTATATACACCAGGGAACAAGTTTTTGGCGGTCGGCAATTAACTGAAGAAATACAACGACGCTTTGGGATGACGTATGAAGAAGCCGGATTGGCAAAACGACAAGGTGGTTTACCCGACAATTATGCACCAGAAGTTCTAGAACCTTTTAAAGAAGCGATGGCTCAGCAGGTCAGTCGATCATTACAGTTCTTTTTTTCATCCAGTCAACATAATGCTATCGATCACCTCGTTTTGGCTGGTGGTTGTGCTGCGATACAAGGTGCTGATGAACTTGTCGCAGAACGAGTTGGTATTCCAACTTCCATTGCCAACCCATTTTCGTCAATGACCTTATCACCTAAAGTGCATGCTCAAGCGTTAAGTGACGATGCATCTGCCTTAATGATTGCTTGCGGTTTAGCATTAAGGAGTTTTGACTAATGGCTAGGATAAACTTACTCCCCTGGCGAGAATCTCTCAAACAGGAACGTGAAAAACGATTTTACATTTCCATGGGATTAGCAGCCATTGTTACCTTAGCAATTGGTTTTGCAATACATATGGAAATGGAAAAGCGCACTGACTTCCAACAACAACGCAATCAATTTTTAATTCAACAAATTGGTGTTCTTGACAAACAAATTGCTGATATTAAAACATTAGAACTGGAAAAAGCGCGCTTGCTTAATCGTATGAAGGTCATTCAGCAACTTCAAAAAAGTCGTCCTGAGATTGTTCACCTCTTTGAAGAATTAGTATTAGCGATACCTGAAGGTGCCCAAATGCTTAAGATTTCCCAATCTGGCGAAACTATCACTATAGAAGGTGTTGCAGAATCAAACTCACGGATTTCCTCATTCATGCGAAATATGGCGAAATCACAGTGGCTTGCAGACCCCGAGCTCATTGTCATAGAAGCCAATAAGAAAGAATTTCCTAACGCCAGCTGGTTTTCTCTCAAAGTGAAAAGGAGCCGACCATAATGAAATTACAGAACATTGATCTAGCTGATTTAGATTTCAGCAATGTCGGCAGTTGGGCAATACTGCCTAAGGTCATTACAATATTTTTTGTATGCTTAGCTATTTTAGTCGCCGGATACTTTTTAGACACCAACGAGCAAATTAACAATCTTGAAGTAATTCAGAAAAAAGAAGCTGAACTAAAACAACTATTTGAAGTAAAACAAGCAAAAGCGGCGAATTTAGAAAGCTATAAAGCTCAGCTTCAAGATATTCAGAAAACTTTTGGCTCTCTGCTAAGTCAATTGCCTAGCAAAACAGAAGTTGCTGACTTATTAACAGACATTACTCAAACAGGGCTGAGCAACGGCCTAGAATTTGAATATTTCAAGCCTCAAGCTGAGAAACCTAAAGAATTTTATGCTGAGTTACCGATTGACTTGACTGTACGAGGGGAATATCACGAATTTGGAAAGTTTATGAGTAGCGTCTCTAGTCTTCCTCGTATTGTGACTATTCATGACTTCACCATAAAGAAAGTTAAAAACCCAAAACAAAGTAAACATGATGAATTAATACTTGAGGCAAATGCCAATACCTATCGTTACCTAGATGAAAAGGAACTCAGCGAATTAAGTGGTACGAAAAAATGAGCGGCAGAACTATTATTTACATGACTAAGCAACTTTCAGGGTCAATAATATTAGCATCAACAATATTGTTAGCCGCAGGCTGTGCAGAGAACAATATGAACGATTTAAGCCAATATGCATTGGACACAAAACAAAAATACATGGGAAAAGTTGAAGCACTACCTGCCATAACTCCCTATGAAAGTTATCACTATCAGGTATCTAAAGAACGTGACCCTTTTAAACCTTCGGTTTCCCTAGTTAAAACCATTGCTTTAAAGCGTGCATCTAATGGCATCAAACCCAATGCTGTGCGCAACAAAGAAGACCTTGAAAAATATGCGCTAGAAACATTAGTGATGGTTGGAATAATGAATAACAACGGCCAGAACTGGGCTATCGTAAAAGCACCTGACAGTAGCATTTTTCGTGTAAAAAAAGGCAACTATATGGGTGAGAACAATGGCAAGATCCTTAAAATCACAGAATCAAAAATTGATTTAAAAGAAATTGTCCAAGATGGATTGGGCGGCTGGATTGAGCGGCCAAACAAACTCGCTATATCTGAATAAACCTCATTAAGATGCCAGGAATAATCACATGAGTTATCAACCAAACTTAAAGAACCATGGAAAAAACAATATGCGTCAATTACATATTAAACTAACTCGATGGGTTACTTTATTTTTTGCCCTATTTTTAACTTCATTCACATTGCAAGCAGCAACGTTAAATGACATAAACTTTAGCTCCATGCCGGGAAATCAAGTTCAGATTACATTTTCACTATCAGGTGATTTTGCTGAACCTAATAGCTTTACAGTAGATGAACCAGCTCGAATTGCGTTAGATTTTGCAAACACCAAAAATAAGTTATCCTGGCGTTCACGTCGAGTAGGTATGGGTAACATCAAATCTATTGCTGCTATTGAAGCCGGCTCTAGAACTCGCATCGTCATCAACTTAGTTAAACAAGTCAATTATACATCTCGCATTAGTGGTGACAATTTTATTGTAACACTCGGTAGCGGAACAGCAGAAAAAGCACCAACACTTGCTCAGCCGGGGAATACAGCAAGTTTTTCAACTGCAGCAGAAAAAGGAATAAAAGACATCGACTTTCGTAGAGGTGACTCTGGAGAAGGCCGAATCGTTGTTACCTTCACTGATTCCAGCATTGTTGCTGACATCCGCGAAGAAACTGGGAAAATTCTTGTTGAATACCTAGATGCCGATTTACCTAACGAATTGCAACAAAGCTTAGACGTTGTTGACTTTGCCACTCCGGTAAAATCAATTGACACTTTTAAAGATGGCGAAAATACAAAAATGATCATCACCCCCATAGGTGACTATGAACATTTAGCTTATCAATCAGACAATACACTGACAATAGATATTAAGCCGTTAACAGCTGCGCAAAAAGCAACAGTGAAAAAAGCACAGTATTCCGGTGAAAAATTATCATTAAATTTCCAAGATATTGAAGTTCGTGCTGTACTCCAACTACTCGCTGATTTCACCAGCTTAAACGTCGTCGTCAGTGATTCAGTACAAGGCAACATCACTCTGCGATTAAAAAATACGCCATGGGATCAAGCTTTGGATATAATCTTGAAAACCAAAGGCCTTGCCATGCGTAAGAATGGCAGTGTCATGCTAGTTGCTCCAAGCGACGAGATTGCATCACGTGAAAAACTGGAATTAGAAGCACTAAAACAGCTTGCTGAACTAGCGCCATTGAGATCTGAATTAATTCAAGTAAATTATGCCAAAGCTACTAATTTATCTGAATTGCTAAAATCTGATACCAATTCATTATTATCAGAACGCGGCAATGTCACTGTTGACGAAAGAACCAATACACTGCTAGTTCGTGACACAATAGATCGATTGACAGAAATTCGTAAATTAATTACTAGCCTTGATATTCCAATACGGCAAGTATTAATCGAATCACGAATTGTTATTGCCAGTGATGGTTTTAGCCGTGATCTTGGCTCTAAGTTGGGAGTTCGTGGTTCTAAACGTTCAGGTTCAAATACAGCGATGGTTTCAGGTACTTCATTGGGATTAAGTAATACTGCTCAAACATTAACACCGGCTAGAGACTTTAATTTCAACTTTCCAACCAATGAGCCTAATCCAGCTACTTTTGCTGTCGGGTTACTGACGAATACTGCACTATTGGATCTAGAATTGTCCGCACTACAAACTGAAGGAAAAGGTGAGGTGGTCTCTAATCCACGCGTTATTACCTCAAATCAAAAAGAGGCATTGATTGAACAAGGTACAGAAATTCCTTATTTACAATCCAGCTCAAGCGGTGCATCTACTGTTGAATTTAAAAAAGCAGTGCTCAGCTTAAAAGTAACGCCTCAAATTACACCAGATGATCGCGTCATTCTAGATCTACGAGTTACTAAAGATAGTGTCGGTGAGGTTTTTAGTGGTGTGCCAAGTATTGATACAAAAGAAGTACAAACCCAAGTATTAATCGACAATGGTGAAACTGTTGTTCTTGGTGGAATATTTGAGCATGTTCAAAAAACTGAAAAACGTAAAGTGCCGCTACTGGGTGACATCCCCTTTTTAGGCTGGTTATTCCGCTCAACGTCAACAGTTGATGAGAAAGATGAATTACTTATCTTTGTAACACCAAAGATACTAAAGGAACGCCTCAAACTCGAATAATTCACGAGTTAACTCAATTAAACCTAAAAAAGCACTTTTATAGTGCTTTTTTTTTACCCACATTCTCTGCAATGTGTTCACAATGACGCCTCTACGCCTTATACTTCAACGCAATATAATTTTTCAAATAAAGCAGACCTGACATTGAGTAATAACAGGATTCCTACTCGTATTTTTCTCGTTGGCCCCATGGGGGCAGGAAAAACGACCATAGGACATAAGCTTGCGGAAAATTTGAATAAGCAATTTATCGATAGCGACCTTGAAATCGAACAAAAAACCGGCGCATCGATACCGCTGATCTTTGAGCTAGAAGGAGAAGATGGATTTCGCAAACGCGAAACTCAAATTCTGGAAGAACTCACGCAACAAAATGACATCATATTAGCCACTGGCGGTGGCGCTATCATATCAAAAAAAAATCGTGCATTACTAAAACGAACAGGTTTCGTCATATACCTTCAAGCACCTTTAGACCAATTGCTCAAACGTACGGCAAAAGACCGAAACCGCCCATTATTACAAACCGATAACCCAAGAAAGGTGTTAGCTAAGCTATTGGAACAACGCGAGCCATTTTACAAAGAGGTTGCAGATCTCACATTTGAGACCAACCAAAAACCGCTACGCGATATTATTTCTGATATTACCCAATTACTAGAGAACCTCTGAAATAGAGAAAATAAATGAAAACACTCAGCGTAGATTTAGGGGATAGAAGTTACCCCATATATATTGGTGAAGCTTTATTTGCAGATGCAGACCTACTCCGCAAACATATATCAGGTCGCCAAGTTGTGATAGTTAGCAATGAAACCATTGCTCCTCTCTATCTAAAACCCGTCCAAGACATGCTATCGGGTTATGAAGTACAAGTTTCAATTTTGCCAGACGGAGAACAATATAAAAACTTGGATGTGTTAAATACAATTTACACCACTTTATTAACCCACAATTGCGATCGTAGCGTAACACTAATTGCTTTGGGCGGTGGAGTTGTCGGAGACATGACGGGATTCGCCGCAGCTAGTTATCAACGTGGTGTTAATTTCATCCAAATTCCGACAACCTTACTTTCTCAAGTCGACTCTTCCGTTGGTGGAAAAACCGGTGTTAATCATGCACTAGGAAAAAACATGATCGGTGCTTTTCATCAACCTCAATGTGTTATTGCAGATACACAAACGCTAAATACACTTGATGATAAACAACTATCCGCAGGAATAGCAGAAGTTATAAAGTATGGTTTATTAGGTGACATTGGGTTTTTTGAATGGTTAGAAATCAACATGGAAAAATTGCTCTCCCGGGATCCGGAAACGCTAGCGTATGCCATTGAACGCTCCTGCCAGGATAAGGCAGAAATTGTTGCTGCTGATGAAAAAGAAAGCGGGAAACGAGCTTTGTTGAATTTGGGCCATACTTTTGGACATGCTATCGAAACTGCAACAGGTTATGGTAGTTGGCTGCATGGAGAAGGTGTCGCCGTAGGCATGATTATGGCTGCAGATTTATCATACCGCTTAGGTTGGATTAGTGACAGCGATCTACAACGCGCAAAAAATCTAACAATAAAAGCCAAGCTGCCAATACACGCGCCTGATAACATGAGTCGTCAGCAATTTCTAGACTTGATGATACGTGACAAAAAAGCATTAGAAGGCAAAATACGACTGATATTATTAAAATCATTTGGCAATGCAATTATTAGCGATGATTATAAAAAAGCAAAACTAGATGAAACGTTGGACTCATTTTTAGCATAGTTTTAAAATACAAAGAAACCCCTGATTAAGTTAGATAGCGAGATAGATACATCGAAAAATGAAAAAACAAAACGCAGTTTACTCGAGTAAATAAGCATCTTGAGTATCAATTTAATGCAGCTAACACTCGCTAGATGACATAATTAGTGGTTCCTTAGGAATACTTAGGATAATACATTCATGCAAAATCTTGCACCATATGCAGCAAATCCTGAACAATCATTGGGTCGAAAGATTCATGAAGATCCACCAAATCATCGAAGTGAATACCAAAGAGACCGCGATAGAATAGTACACAGCACCGGCTTTCGTCGCTTAGAATACAAAACTCAAGTTTTTGTAAATCACGAAGGAGACCTATTTCGAACTCGCCTCACCCACTCCATTGAAGTCGCACAAATTGGACGCGCCATCGCTCGAGCACTCAATCTAAATGAGGACCTTGCTGAAGCAATTGCACTAGCACACGATATTGGTCATACCCCGTTCGGTCATGCTGGACAAGAAGCGCTGAATCAATGTATGGATGAATACAATGGCTTTGAACATAATTTCCAGTCCTTACGTGTTTTAGATTTGCTGGAAGAGAAATACGCAGAATTCGAAGGACTTAATCTTACCTTTGAAACTCGAGAAGGTATTTTAAAACACTGCTCAAACAAAAACGCCAAATCTATTGGCAAATTGGGAGAACGATTTTTGAATCGAAAACAACCCAGTTTAGAAGCTCAATTAGCTAATCTGGCGGATGAAATAGCCTATAACAACCATGATGTTGATGATGGTTTACGAGCAGGCTTAATAAACGTAAACCAATTACAAGAAGTACGATTATTCAAAGAACAATACGACAAAGTACTAGGGCTATATCCAGAAATATCTGAACGCAGACAAATTCACGAAATAATACGCCGAATGATAAATCGACTAATCAGCGACCTCATCGAAACATCTCAAAATAACTTAATTAAATCTGATGTCACTTCCATAAATGATGTTCGTGAACAAACCCAACCTCTCATTTCTTTTAGCGAAGAGATGAAAGAATTAACATTGGAATTAAAACAGTTTTTACGAAAAAACTTATATACGCATTACCGTGTTTATCGTATGACCAATAAGGCAAAGAATATAATTCATCGACTATTTGATGCATTTTTAACTGATATTGCGCTACTGCCAACTGAACATCATATTAAAGCGCAAAAAATGGAACGCGAAGAAGGTACTATTGGCCGTGCAAGAGCCGTTGCTGATTACATCGCAGGCATGACGGACCGTTATGCCATTACTGAACACAGTCGATTATTTGATCCTAGTCAATTGACCTAATGCGTATATATTTACAAACTATACCTACGCCTGATCAACCTCCCAGGTTTTATCACCTACACTTGGAGCCTGATCTTTTCGAGGGTTGGATGTTAACGAAAGAATGGGGTGCCCAGGGTTCCTCAGGTAGAGTACAAATGAAACATTATGATGACATACAGGAAGCTGAAAACGCCTTAGAAAACATACGTGATGCACAGATAAAACGCGGATACCGCATAGTTTTTGTCGAAGGCCAATCAAACCCTGAAAAACCATAAACAAAGATAAAAGATGAATCAATTTTCCAACGAACTAAATCAAAAAATGACTCCCGTTTATGTGGGAAAATTCAATCTAACTCACCACCCTTTTTCCAATCAATTTAACTCTACATTGTTTTACGAAAATGAAGGGCGAAAAATTACATTAAAGAAAATTTCTCATTTACTGGAATTTACTAAACTCATTTTATTCATCCAAGGAGCGCAAGGTTTAGGGAAAACCACATTAATACAGCAGCGAATACGACAAGCAAAAGATAACTGGCGAACGAGTTTTATCAACGCAAAGGATTACACTACTCCTCAGGCATTAATTGCTAAAATTGCGGAAGACATGGGTATAAAACTCAGCCATCAGAACCCGGATTTACAAGCTCAATCAATCCAAGAACATCTGGAAGCAATGCATCAAGCGGGACTAACCCCAATTTTATATATTGACGATATTGAAGAACTTAATAGTTCATTAATCCCCACAATTGCTTCATTAATTCGACACACACCAGAAACACAACCCAACGTTCGCCTTGTAATCATTGGACAAGATATTCCACCTGCTTTATCCATCGTCTTCCCCCTTGATAACAATGAGAGCACACTAAAATATTTACCATTACCGCCATTAACAGAGAAAGAAAGTACTGCATATATCAAACATAGGCTCAATGTATCTGGCTACGAATATCTTGAACCCTTTAACAGAGTTCAGCTAAACAAAATTTATCTGGACTCCAAAGGATTCCCAATTCACATCAATCACCTCGCCAACCACACATTTGCACAATATGCATTGGATTATGAAAACAAAAAACCGGTTATTAACCTTAATGAAAAAACAAATAAAATACTAAAGTATGTTGCTGGCAGCCTAGGTGGTTTAATAATCATTTTTATCATCTACTCGCTATTTGATTTGAAAAAGCCAGAACTCGACATTGCAACAATTCATTCAGAAAATCAGAATCTAAACGATTCGACCCCTAACATAATTAATAACAAAACAATTGCCTCAACAGTACGCTCAGATGCATCGATAATATCCAAGAAACTTGCAATACCTGAACAAGTAGAAAAGAAGGAGATAAAGATAACCCCAAAGCCCAAACCCGTTATTACTAAGAAACAGGAACCTATAATAAAAACAGAAAAACCGGTTAAACCAGAAAAAAAAATAAGGAAAGAAAATACCAAGCTCACAAGCAACTCAGTTAAAAGAGATCAAACTTGGGTAAAAACACAAAACCCAAAACACTACACTTTACAACTAATTAGTGGCTCCAATCGCTCGGCTGCACTAAAGTTTATCAAAAAACACAAGCTTCAAGGAGATGCAGCTATAGTTCATACCCTCCGTAATGGTAAAGATTGGTACTCAGTGATTTACAAGTCGTTTAAATCAACTAGATCAGCACAATTAGCTAGTAAAAAATTACCACAGTCTTTGAAAAGAATTAAGCCATGGACAAGATCATTTTCTGCAATTCAGAAAAACATGAAATAGTTAGCATTTCATTAGCAAGTGGCTGATTTTTTAAGCTGTAAATCGTTGATCTTCATTATCATCCACACAAAATTCAGGATATTTGAAATACAGCTGATTTAGCTCTACTTCAGCTTCAAGATTACCGTGCTCCACTGATCGTTTTAACCACTTTATAGCAAGCGGTATATTGGCTACAACACCATCGCCATGCAAAAACATAAGCCCTATTTTTAGACGCGCCTCTGACACAGCATCCACATCATTGGATTTTGCCGCTTCAAACTCTCTAACTTGCTCTTTAATATAAGAGTTATCCGTAGTTACAATCATCGAATTTTTAATTTCTTTTTCTTGTACTATCGGTTGTTGATTGACAACCACGTCAGTAAATTCAATCTCCGCTGTTTTCATTTCCACTTCAAGCAATGGATACTCTGATGAGTCTATTAACGATGGCATTTGCAAATCTACCACTCGTTTTGGTACCAAATCATCATACGAAATTTGAGCACGGCTTCTCGATTCAACGTTCATAACTACTTTTTCTAACATTAGATTTTTCGTCTGAATATCACTACTTATTTCCGCATCGATAAACGTGGGTGATTCAGTCACATGAGATTCTACATTATTACGAAAATTATCTGGTAAAGTCATTTTCTTTTCCTTTCCCCATAAATTTCGTAAAAATTCGCGATCATTAGAATCCATTTTTAGCTCAGGGACTACAAATTGATTATCACCTTCCCACTTAGACTGACGACTAAGACTGAAGCGTCTTTGAAATAAATAATGAACCAACGTAGTAAATATACCTGTCAAAATTATGGCAATTATCACCCAAAATAAAACACTATTTTCTTCCTTACTGATATTTTCTAAAGGAACGACTATTTTATTTTTATTCTCGCTTACCGCTTCATTGCGAGACAATATATTATTAACTGATAAACTATTCGCCTCGTCACTTTTTGATGGTGGTGATTCATTCAGTAAACTAAGCGATGTTGGCTGAGTCATTTGTGCGACAGATGATAATAATACCTGTAACATAATTGCTTCATTTGAATGCTCTAAAGTACGCAAACCGCGCACTAATTTAACAATGTCTATGTTTTTATTTTTTTTTATCAATAATATTTCGATTGTTTGAGCGACTTTATTTCCATTTGAAGCTGCTTTTAGTATCCACTGCTTGCCAGAGCTCACATCATCGTCAACACCCGCACCCGCAATTAACATTAATCCCAGTCTTAATTGGGCATCAGCATGCCCTTGACTCGCAGCTTCCTCATACCATTGCAATGCCAGGGATTCATCAATTCGTACACCCATTCCACTTTCATACAAATAACCCAGGTTAAATACTGATTCAACATCACCATCCCATGCGCTTTCCAAATACCAATCTAGAACCACAGAGTTTTCACCATCACGCAATTGATCAATACGTTCCATCGCTTCACTCAAACCCAAATCAGCTGCTTTTTTATAATAGTATGCCGCCTTCGAATCATCACGATAAACGCCATCTCCACGTTCATACATTTTTCCCAATAAAAAAAATGCCTGAGAATTGTCATCTCGAGAAAGTTTTAACAAGGCTTGGTAACTGTTTTGAAAGTCTCCCTGACGGTAAAGGGTAATCGCTTCATCTAGAGATGTAGAATGAACAGAAATAGGAACTAAAAGAAAAATAGTCAAAATAAAACAAATAATATTACGAAATAATCGAATTTCATCCCTTTCCATGGGCTAACTCCTGTTATTATTTTTAATTTACAACGAGAGTACTTCTGATTAGGTTACAAAGAGAAATGAAAACAAGGTAAATAAAAGCAAAAAAGCGGATTTAACTCATGCATATGAGTATTCTAAGTTTTTTATTTTTTTATTAACACAGTTAACCGCTCACCAAATAACATAATTAGAGGTTCCCTGAATGATATATTACCTTTTTTCGAAATAAATTCATATATATTTCAGTTATAGATTTTTTCAGTATTTCAGTAAAATGTCGATAACTTATCCAAGTCATGAAAACCTAGGAAAAAATGTGACCCCACTAGAGTCGTATCATCAAAATATTAAAACCCGAGATTTCCATCATGACGAATCACAGGAAATGGCGGTCAAGCATACTCAAGCGCTGTATGAGACGCTCATCAACACGCCAAAACCAACAGCTAATAAAAGCCTATTTGGTTTTTTAAATGATCAAAAAATTTCGCCTGTGAAAGGTTTATACTGCTGGGGCGGCGTTGGAAGAGGAAAAAGTTATTTAATCGATACGTTTTTCGACTGCTTACCGTTTAGTGAAAAAAAGCGGATTCATTTTAATCATTTCATGCAAGATATTCACTCCAAGTTAAAAGTATTGCCAAAAACGCCTGATCCATTAGCCAGCGTTGCCAAAGAACTCGCCGCCAAGTATCGTATTATCTGTATTGATGAATTCCACGTAGACGACATAACCGACGCTATGATTATGGCAGGATTTCTTGAAGCGCTATTTTCTCATGGTGTTACTTTAGTCAGCACATCAAATATTGAGCCTGACGAGCTGTATAAAAATGGATTACAACGTGATCGCTTCTTGCCCGCAATTGACTTGATCAATGAACACACAACCGTCATTCATCTAGACAGTAACACCGATTATCGGCTTGCTTTACTGGAAAAACATGGGACTTTCCACGTATTACGGGGTCAAGAATCTATCGACATAATGCAACAACATATGTCTGAATTAGCTAATACAAGAATTGAGAAAAACCAAACAGTCACTGTTAACGACAGAATAATTCAATGTATTGCTCACAGCGAGCAACAAATTTGGTTTGATTTCAACGAGTTATGTAATACGCCACGTTCATCTAGAGATTACATTGTTCTTGCGCAAGACTTTGAAACCATATTGGTATCCGATATACCTACTATGGACGATGGTCACAATGATATCATTCAACGATTCATACAGCTCATTGATGCCATATACGATCATCGCGTTAAATTTATCGCCACGGCTACCGTGGAACCCGAGCTTCTATACCAGGGAGAAGGCTTAGCTTTTCCATTTAAACGTACTCTTAGCCGTTTATTTGAAATGCGTAGTGAAAAATACCTGTCACAAGCCCATATTCCTGATTGATAATTACTCAAATATTACGCCTTATCCTGATTTTTTTGTCATAATTTGCTATTGTTTGTTTCATCTTACACTCACCTCAGACTAATCTGAGATTTCACTATTCGGAGCAATAAAATGGCAGAAACCGTTGACGAGCTAACCATCGAATATACAGATGACGGCCTGGTAACCGTCAAAGAACTTGATAAACAGATTTTAACCAAAGGTGCATGGGCAACTTTGATTTATCGCTATCAAGATTGGGATAGAAAAAAAGAAGAATACGGCCCTGATAAATATAGCATTCGTCGCTATCAAAAACGCAATGGGGAATATCAGCAAAAATCTAAATTTAATATTTCCAGCAAAGACCAGGCAACTAAAATCATCAACGCCTTGGAAAACTGGATCAAAGACGAAGATTAAATCATCCGATTTTCCGCATTACTTTTAATTTGTATTATTTTTAGTTGGGGTTGCACCAACAGTCGTGTTGTGCAACCCCTGAATAAAAATCAATGGCAAGTTGCTGCCAGTGTTGGTGGTCCTGTTATTGAAAAAGATTCACGTATAGAGCCCATCCCATTGAGCTCTGTGAGTGCCGCCTATGGTGTCAGTCAAACCTTAACTGCCTTTGCTGGGATTCACCCAGGCACTGCGGTCTATGGTGTTTATCATGTGGACGCAGGTTTCGCTCACGAATTACTTGCACCCTTTAATTTGCAACCCGGCATTACTTATTCCGTCGACCTTAACGCCTTTATGGATCGACAAGATTCACAGTTTAAACTCTACCCGCAATTAGACATCAATGCCTACTGGTTAATGCCTTATCGCAATGACTATTTTTATGTTGGTGTATCTAACTGGTTTGAATTAGCCACTGAAAAAGCACATAAACAAAAACAAGAAACACATTGGATTCCAAGCTTACATACCGGTTATACCCTGCAATATGATAGTTATGGCTTTACCTTAGAAATGAAATATTTAGCACCATTTACAAACAATCAAAATTTGTTAGTAGATTATTATAGCCCCTCACAAAATGGTAGTTTGGGTGCATATATATCCATGAGTCGAAAATTTTAAATGACTAGACAAATATACAGACAATCAGCATACGGCTTCGTACTTTTAAGCAGTTTATTTATCCTAGCCTGCAGCCCCTTCAATGATGAGGATTATTTTGAGCCCGAAAAAACCAATAGCTATGCATTAGATTCTTATCAAGGTGATACAGGCTTTCAATTAGATAGCTCCTATTCAATTGACAATACACTATTTCAAGAAATCAAGCTTGAATCAAATGATGGTAAAACCACAACGAATATCGTTGGAATATATGTCGGTGATGTAAACAAGATAAACATAAACAAAGTCATTGTTTATTGTCATGATAAATCTAAAAATATTGACTACTATTGGCCAAGAATAAAACTTTTGGCAAAAACTGGCTTGGAAGATTTTGGAATTTTCATCATTGATTATCGAGGCTATGGAAAATCAGATGGCAAACCTGATGAACATGGACTTTATGCAGATATTAATACTGCAATTGTATGGCTTGAAGAACAGGGATTAACGGGAGATCGACTAATAATGTACGGCTTTGGCCTTGGCAGCGCGGTGGCTATTGAACTAACTGAATCTCCTCGGTCACTTACTCCGGCAAAAATTATTCTAGAAGCGCCAATCGCTTCTTTTGAGTCGTTAATACAAGATACAACTTTACAATCTACTCCACCATCCTACATATCCGAATTAGAGTTTAACAACATAGACAAAATTAAAAACATTACTCAACCACTTATGTGGCTCCATGGTACAGAAGACAAGGTTTATAACATTGATACTCAGGGTCAAATTTTATATGACCAACATCCAGGCACAGAAAATTTTGCTTTTCGTGTTGAAGGAGCCAACCATAACACCGTCCCACAAAATTTTATTAGTGGCCTCGATGGCTACGTGAATAATGTCCTGGCATTTATCAGCAATGACTAAAAATAATACCTTAAAATACACTCCTTAGTTTCCCCTAAATATGCTAAAAAAAATATTAGAAAAAACTGCAGATTTCTATAAAAATTCCGATAAACAATAGGTATTCATTAGCTTATAACACTTATTTAACTACCTCTAAATAAATGACTATACTAAAAATGCCTGACACACATGAATTTACCGCACAAAATTGCAGCACAAGATGCAAGAATTAACTAAAATATTACGAGACCTCGTCGTACCTGTGGCGCTATTGATCTGCGTATTTATCATCAAACCGTACGCTATAGAAAATATCGCAATTCAAGCATCCTACTTTCAAATATTACCACTAATACTACTTGGCATTGCCATCATTCTTAGCTGGAAATTTAATCGCCAACAATGCTTCTACCTGATATCAATGATTTTCTTATACTCAGTAACATTCATATTATTGAATTCTCAAGCAAAGCAATTTGAACAAACACAAATAAATTTAATCTTGACGGCTTTTGCCATATTCATACCACTAAATTTGGTCATATTCGAAGCATGGAAAGCACCAAAACAGTTTTCGCTAGCGAAACTCGGCCATATTTTATTAATTTCATCAGAAATATCTGTGACATATTGGGTATTTGAAAATGCTCAAAATGCATTCACGCCATTCATACACATTGAATTTTTTCCAGCAATTCTTCCACTGTCTGATCATCTACCCCATATCGCTATTTTATTATTTATTACTGCGTTTATTTTACAGGCCATAAAAGTCAGTTTATATCAGGATGCAGTTGATAGTGCTATGTTAGTGGCAATTGTTGCCCTCTTTGCCGATATCTACCTACTTAACACACCAGCCATTCATTTTCTAACGCTCAATGCTATTGGCGTCATGATATGTATCGCGATTATTCAAGAATCATTTAACATGGCCTTTGTTGATCCTTTAACTCGGCTACCCAGCCGTCGAGCCATGAACGATGAAATAAAAAAATTAGGAAAAAATTACGCTATTGCCATGCTCGACATTGACCACTTTAAGAAAATTAATGACACTTATGGTCATGATGTGGGCGATCAGGTACTAAGGAAACTCGCAAAACATTTACAACGCATAACAGGAGGTGGATACGCTAGTCGCTATGGTGGTGAGGAGTTTGCTATCATTTTCACCGGAAAATCAATCGCAGAAGTCTCGCCTCACTTAAACATGCTACGTCAAAATATTGCAAATTTTGGCTTTTCCATTCGTAACGAAAATCGACCTAAAAAACTTCCAAAAAATAAATCAAGAAAAGATACCGCGAGTAAAGAAATTAAGGTAACCGTGAGCATTGGTGTAGCTGAACGCAATCGAATGAATAGAAAAACAGAGGAAGTTCTAAAAGCAGCAGATACTGCATTATACAAGGCAAAAAAAACGGGGCGAAATAAAATTTGCTACTGAAAAAAAATCTAATACTTTTTTATGAAAGCATTATATTTCGCTTTCAGAGAATTACTACCACAATAGATATCAACATCCCGGCTTTTCCTATCTTTAATGGCTTCATTCTCACCTTTATCAATAAAAGAGCCAACAACAGACCTTGACTGCTGAGAATCAACTAAATCAGAATCTTTCACCGTATCCGTTAATAAATTTGAAATGTGAAATTTTGAGGCAACATCTTCTGACATACACTCATCAATATAATATTTAAAATAACCTATATCCTCTAAAGTCTCTGCCAGTTCATTTGCATCTTTTTTATCTTCTTTGTCCTTTTTATTTTTTTTATTTTTATCTGAATGCTTTTCACCATCTTTATTCGAATTTTCATTACTAGCATGTTTGTGGCTGTCTTTATTCGAATTCTTACTATCAGCAAATGCATTATTCGCAACAAATAAGCAGATAGCTATTGGTAAGAGATAATATTGCCACTTCATTATGTATTCCTAGTATAAACTAACTCGGGTCTTAGTACATTAATCGGCCAGCACAAAGAAACCTTTAATATAGAAGGCATCTTATTGATTTAACTAAGAATAGAACTAAAGTAAAACGGATGTTAATATTGTGAAGAAGTGACTGATAATAGAACTCAATTTACTCACAGCAACTATCATTAACTTCTTAAAACTGTTAATGCCTTCATCAAATCAGACCGAGTCACCATGCCAACTAAATACTTTTTTTCATCCACGATTGGCATATGGTGAAAACTCTGGTCAGCAAACACATCAAGCAATTTAATAATATGCTGGTCGTGCTCCATAACAATGGCGGGTGTAGTCATAATCTGCCCGACCACCTCAAATTTATCTGAAATCTGTCCTTCCGTACGCTTCAAGAGTTTTTTTATACGTTTATAGATATCTTGATGTGCTTTAATATCAACATAGCTCACAAAATCACGAATAGTCACTACTCCAATCACTCGGTTAAATGAATCAACCACTGCCGCACCTTTTAACTTTCTTTCATGTAAATTTATCCAAGCTTGCTCAAGCTCAGTTGAATAATCAAAAACCAAAACATTTCTAGTCATTATATCGCTACAGTTAACATCTCCGATACGCCTTTTATTAGCATGGGATACAGCCAATCGGTATATCCTGTGCAAATCAGCGCGCGAAATATCAATGTAAGAATCAATTTCTGACAATGCCGTTTCTAAATCATCTTGATTATATAGTGAAGTTTGGACACCTAGTTTTTTCTGCTTTGATTCTAAATTTGAAAGAGCATTAGTTGGATAAGATCTCCCTGGCACCAAGTTATTTATCAATAATGCAAGAAGGAGCAGTATAACTACGTTAATTAAAACCGGCGACAAAATATAATGATATCCAAGCTCTTGTATTTCAGCGCCGCCAAGTACAACTGATAATGCCACAGCCCCACCTGGCGGATGTAAACACCTTAAAATATACATGAAAAAAATAGAGAGACTCACAGCTAAAGCAGCTGCAAGAGAAAAATGAGGAATGAACTGGTAACAAATAACCCCAATCAAAGCACAAATAAGGTGACTACCGACTAAAGGCCAAGGTTGAGAAAAAGGACTATTCGGCGCAGCAAACATTAATACCGCAGCTGCACCTAAGGAAGCAACATAAACAGGTTCATTAGTAGCATCAATAAAAAAACTGCTAGTATATATGCAAAGTAAAGTGGCAATGAAAGCCAAAAAAGCAGAAAGTGCTTTTTCTTGAAGACTCACAGTCCGTATATCTAGTGAAAAATACCGAAAGATCTGCTTCATATATATTCAACATTCACTCTTCACACTTCATTTCTGAAATATAACATTTATCCCATAGAATTTCTGGTGTTTTTCATATCGATGAAACTCAAGAGAAGACAATGATACATTTACAAATTTTATAGAGCGGGATAGCAATTATACCATACAGAAATTCAATACCAGTTAATCAACTCTATGGAATGGCAGACAGTTCATTTTGAGAAGCAACATATTCTAAACGTTGTTCAGCATAAGTCACCAGTTCCTCAGGTAGTTGACCAGTTTTTAACGCTTGTGTATATGAAACCTGTGCATCAGCTAGGTTATTTTGAAGCTCTAAAACTACCGCCATACCAAACCACCAACGGCTAGAGGAGTTGTTAATTTTTAAAGCCTTTTGGTAAGACTCTAACGCCAAATCATACTGTTCTAAGTTTTGATGAATTACGGCTAACAAGGCAAAATACTCCCCATTTCCCTTCGCAAACTTCTGATTACTTTTTAATAATCTTAGCGCATCAGCGACACCTTCTTGCTGCAAATAAATTTGTGCTAACCACATTGTTAAAGAAATATTCTTCTTATTGGCTTTAATACCAGACTTCAATGCTTCTATAGCTTTCTGCCAATTCTGCTCGCTTGAATAAACACCAACAAGTGCTTCAGTTGCTTTTAAATGTGCCGGATGTTCTCTTAACGTTTTAACAAACAATGCACTGGCACGATCGACTTCACCTTCCTCTAGCAAAACAATCCCTCGCTGATAAATAGTTTCTGCCAACTCAATATTTGTTAAAGGAATTTGTGTTTTATTAAATGTATTTCTATCTACCACCGGCGCCGCAATAATTTTCGCAACGTCTTTCTTGGGTGGTACTTTGGGTTTTACTTCTACTGGAATTTCTGGTTTTTTCACTAATTTTTTCTTGTTGATTGGTTTCGCTTCCAGTTTATCTTTATTAGCAACTACGGTATTTTTTCTTTCATCAACTGGTTGTTTCTTTGATTTTTTTTCATCAGCGTTATTTTTTTCCGCTTTATTCACTTTAACTGGTGTTTTTATCAGTTTCTTAGCCGGCTCAGTCTTTACTACTGCAGGCTTATTTTCTATCTTAGCCACTACTATTTTGGGTTCGTTAACTTTTTTCTTAACAATATTGCTTGATTTATCTATCTTTGGCTCAGTCTTACTAACAACAACCACCTCTTCTTTAACAGGTGGTTTATCTTTTATGTTCTTGATTTCTTGCAAAGATGCTTTCTTCTCAATAGTAGAAACAGGACTTAAAGGTGACATTTGAGCAATATTAATTTTTTTATCATCAGGAATCATATTGATGACAACGCTAGATGAAGGATCTCTTTTAATATTCTGACGACTTATCTGTGCAGTATTCTCATCCTCTCCAAATAAATTCAGATAATTGACTGACGTTACAACACCTACAGAAATACTTAGCAATACAAGGAAAACGATTGACCAGGGAAATTTCTTTTGACTTTTGTATTGATTTTTTTTAACTAATTTTACTTCCGACCCATCATTCATTCGATTTTTTAAGTCAGAAACCATCTGATTTACTGAATTCATAAAATTAGCCAGTCCAAACTAGTGAGGCAAATATACCTATTCCACTCATAAACATTGGAATTAAAATTAACCCATATGCTACGTTCTTATTAAATGTTGTAATATGTACGTCATCAGAAGCTGCCTTCCAGATATGAGATTTCTCTATCCTTTCATCACCTTTACCAAACGCCAGCATTAAGGATTTGTGAGAAAGTTTATTAATTCTCGCAGGTATACCAGCGGTTTTTCTATATAAAGCTGACAGAGCGGAGTGGGAAAAACACTTTGGATCCTCAGCATCGACTATTGTTAACCGTTCTCGAACATAATCTTTCATTTCAGGAAAAGATAAACCTTTTAAATCAGAAGAAAAGCTGATCTTCTCTCTCAAATCAGCCATCGATTCTCGCGCCAATTTTTCATTTAATAATTTTGATCCTGACAACACAAATTGTAAAAGAGAGCGATGTGACGTCTCCATTTTACTCAATGTAGCAATCATTTCCAAAGTTTCATCTGGAAACTTGTGAACATCGTCCATCCAAACCAAAATTCTATAATTCGTTTTTGCATAATGCTCACACAATAAATATTGAATATATTTTAACAATTGAGCATTATTTGCATCTAATGGATAGGCCGCCCCAAGTTCCTCAACAATCGTTTTCAAAAAAACATTTGCTGATAAATTCGGAACAGATATATTAATCGTATAATAGTCTTCGGTTAATGATGATAATACCTGGCGTATTAAATACGTTTTACCAACACCTGACTCACCCGTCACTTTTACAATGCTTTCTCCTGATGTAATGGAAAACGTCACTGTATTTATCATTTGAGCTGCTGATTCATGTTCAAAGAAGAAATGTTTCTTTGGCAATGAAGTAAAGGGTAACTGCAAAAAACCAAAATACTTTGAATAAATAGCTGGACTTTTTTGTTCTGGAGGAGCCGAAATTAGAGCTCCTTGAGAATCTGCTTCTATTAACATAATTCAATTCTCACTAGTGTTCAATACTGGAAAAACGTTTCATGTTTATATCTGCCTGTTTATTCCATTGACCTTTCGTATTTACCAGAGTAGGTTTCACCAAAACAACAAGCTCTTTTTTCACTCTGACCATTTTTCGATGCTTAAACAAATTTCCTAGGAAAGGTATATCACCCAAAATAGGCACTGAAGACTCTTCATCAACCGTTGATTCTTTCATCAAACCACCGACGACAATTATTTGCCCACTTTTCGCTCTTACTACCGTATCTGTTTCACGTACACTGCTCGCAGCCAGTGGTAAATCAAACCCCTTACCGCCAACGAGAAAACTTTTATTTCTTTGGGTTACATCACTCACTGTTGGATGCAAATGCAAAACAATATTACCATCCACATCAATTTGTGGTGTAACATCTAATGCAATACCTGAAAAGAAAGATTGAATTTCAACTGAAGCTTGAGTTTCACTGGTTGAACCATCTGAATTTTGAACTGGCTCACCCTGAGTCACACCGGTAACAAAAAACTCTTCACCACCAACTTTTATGACAGCTTTTTGATTATTTAATGCTGCTATGCGTGGGCTTGATAAAACATGCACATCACCTTGTGTACTAATAGCTTCGATAAACGCACCAAACTTTGTGGACTGTAATGCTAAACTAAATACACCTCCAAACGTCGATGCACCAATACTTCCTAAGGGATTATTAATAACATCAGTGCTACCCACTAATGACGCTCCACCACCAGTTTGTGCTACTGACAAACTTTCTGAGCCACCGGACAATAATGTCCCCCAATTAACACCCATTTCAAAGCCATCATTGAGCTCGATTTCTAATAACTTAGTTTCCAACACAACTTGGCGAGTTACACTTGATTGTATGTTTGATAAAAATTCCTCTACAATTCGTATTTCACTTGGCCAAGCATTTACCACAATATAACCAGAGTGCTGGTTTACAATAACTTTTTTGCCATCTTCAGTTCCTATCAAAACTTTAAGGCTTTCTTTCAAATTATCCCAGAACCTAACTGTATTTGTACTGGTAATCTTCACACCAGAACTTGTACTTGAGCTATCCAAACCGCCAGAAGTTACGTCAGAACGAGAAGTTCCTTCGCGAACCATACTTAAATAATCCACATGAAATATTTTTGATCGCAATATTTTTCCATAAACAAAATATTGCATGCCTTTCTTCTCATAGTTAAAACCATAAACCTTTTGCATATGTTCAAACACATCTTCAAGCGTGACTTTTTTCAATGATAGAGCAATATTTCCCGTAACCGATTCATCAACAACAACACTTATAGGTGTTTCTTTTACCAAATTGATATACATATCTTTAGCAGCAACATTGTTAACAGAGACATTAAACTTGCGCTCAACAGGAGAGCCCGCGGCACCCGGCAAATTAAAACGTAAACTCGGAATTAATGCTTTTGAAATTTTACTAGGAACCCCCGTTTTTGATAAGGATTTACTCGCCGTTGATGACTTCAACTCTGATTGAATTCGCTGATTTGTACCATCTTTCCATACAGCAGGATTACTTGCACATGCGCTTAGTAGCGCAATGCTGCATATTAATAGTAATTTTTGTCCTGTATGGTTAAACATTGCCTTTTAGCGGTAATACTTTACCGACTTAGCTCCTTGATATCTGCCTTACCTGCTAAATGAAGAACAAGCTCTTTGTTCTCTCTCACCAAAATAACGTTGTCATCATTAATTTGAAAAACTCTATATCCACCTTTCACTCGTTCACCCTCGGTTAGTGTAAAACCATTAATAATTGCAAAACGTCTTTCCTTTGAAACCACCGTTTGTTGTAAAATCAATGGCTTGGGCTTTACCTTTACTACTTTAACAGTTTTTTTATTCACTTTAACTGGCTTAGGTTTACTGAAGTTCTCAGGTCGCATTGGATCAACTAATGCCTCATCAGCAGCAATTACAGGTAAGCTGAGAGAACAAAAAATAAACGTAATTAAAATGATTCTAATCATAGCTCTTGTAACAGAGCAATGGACATGCCACTAGGCGATAAGAAGGAAAAAACTGATAATTTCGTAATAAAAAAAGCAGTTACATCTTAAATTATTCAGCGATCCAGAAAGAGTAGTAAGATATTAGAACTATAGCGTTAACCAATTTTCATTTAAACTGAGGGTATATATTTCGAATGATACAATTGAGTTAGGGTAACCTTCAGTATTTAATTCTGAAGTTTCCCAAAAAATACGCCATGGCAAGCTTTCCACCGCTTGCATGTATTTCACAATTTCGACATAACGACCACTCAATTGAAATTTGACACCATGACGATAAATCTTAGCTTCTGAAACAACTTCTTTATTTTTAAGATCCGAGGACTTTGAAGACATATTAGGGTTATCAACTGTTTTCAATATGGTAAATTCCAGAGGTAATTTTTCCATAGATAACAACTCTAAATTCTCACTGGAAACTAATAAATCATTTAAAAATTTAACCATCTCATCAGCTGTAACAAATTGAGCGCTAGCCATTTTTATATTTTCATCCAACTTTGAAATTTGTTCTTTTAATGCCAACAACTGTTCATCATCTTTCAATTTTGGATCTATACCTAATTGCTTACTCACCAAGCTAATTTCTTTTTCAATTCCTTTGCGAGACTTAATTGTCTGATCGATATCTACAACAGCCGAGTCATATTCATTCATCATGGGTTGAATGACGAATGTATCAAGTAATGCGTAACAAAGAAAAATCAAACCTAAGATCAACACACCTCGAATTTTTTTATCCAAGGCTCTAAATTGACTAACTACCTGGTCAACTTGCATAGAAAGACCACTCATTGTTTTAACAACGCTGCTAATGAGTTAACTTCTGGCCCTACTTCATGGGTTGAAACAACAAAATCCATAAACTTTCGATCGCTATTTTCAGTTTTTTGAGTTTCATCTATTTTGAAAACACTAAAAGATACACCGTTAAACGATTCTTCATTTGATAATTGATTAAGGTAATCAGTTAACAGAGTGGCGCTAACCGATGCTCCACGCAATGTTACACTGCCAGTACTACTATCAAATTCAATAGACTTTAACCATAAACCGCGCACATCCTGACGAGAAAGCGCAATATAACGTTCTGAAAAACCCTGTGCCGTGAAATTTACTTGCTCTTTCATCTTATTGGCCATGCCTTTCTTCCGTCTAATAACATCTTGCAAGGCAATTAATTCTAGTTTAATTCTGTCACCTGTCGAATTATTCCTAAGATTTTTTAAATTCCGAATATTTTTTGTCGCCGTATTTAACAATTTTTTTTCAATCGCAAGCTGATCTTTTTTTGTTTCTATTTCCAAAAATGCCAAAGTTCCTCCAGCCCCAGATAGACCAATGATAATAGTACCGAGCAAAATATACTTAAATGGTATTTTTATTTTTTTTGGTGGCGGATATTGAGCCGTATATAAGTTAATTTGTTGTGACATTACGTTACACTTTCCACTCGAAGTGCTGTTCCTATAGCCAACAAACAACGTGCTTTTTCTTGATGATTGAACTCTCTCTCCCACTCAAGACCCATCGTCAAATCTACCAATGAACATGACACAGTTAAATTATTGTTTAAAAAACTGACGGTATTCTCTTCATTACCAGGATAAGGTAAAAGGATGAGATTGTTGATTCCCACATTTGCAAAATGTCGATCGAAGTAATCAATTGAACGCTGAATTTCAAGTGCAATTGCTTCAATTTGTCCTGGCTCACTGTTTAATAAATCATAGCCCGCAGCAAGTCGACGACTAAAGTGTAACTCACCCGCTTTACAAAACAGCACCATTCCATGATTTTTTTGTAAAATTAGAACTACGCTGCCTGTTGCTTCCTTTTCTTGAGTTGCTGCAATATTTCGATAAGCCAATTCTTCAATATCAATCATCTTTAAATTAAGCTTTGCTTCTTTAAACATCGAGGATTGCTCAGTAATTACGACTTTTTTTGCTGCAACCACATTTAATTGGTTTTGATTGACTGCATCTTCTGGAACCGGAAATACGTCAATTGTGGCTTCTTCGAGGGGAAACCCAATCATATCCTTAATTTCCCATCGTATTGCGTCGATGAGGTCCTCTTCAGGCACTTCTGGTTTATCGGCAGACAGAAGTCGGTAATCGTCAACTCGGAGATACGAAGAACATTCTGATTTTTTCAGTTTATATTTTTTCACTAATGTATTCAGCGTTTCTATTCGATTTTCTATATCACAAGAAAAAAATTCTAACGCAGCAATTCTAGGAACACCTGTAGATTGCCGAGTAACTTGCACATAACAAATACCATCTTCATGAAAGCCGATGGTATTTTGTACAGGTGACTTTTTCTTACGTTTAAACATAGAACCCGATTCACTTCTAGATATATCAGTGTTTCGGCATGTTATTTGAAATACTTAAAAAAATGTGTCTAAATGGTGGAAAATTAAGCGAGTTGACCTGATTATACAACTACCAAACTAAATTCACTTCATCCACCCAAATATAGGGATATCTATCAGTAAGACCAAAAAGATCGAATCGAATCCTTATTTCATCGTAGGAACGATTTGCTGGAAGGGCAATCGTTTCAGATATACCTTTCCATTGATTGTTCGTGGCAGTTTTTTCATCTTTCCACAATTCAGTTGTTACGCCATTTGTGGAATCATATAATTCAATATAGACGGATTGAACCCAAGGTTTTCTCTTGCTTGAGTCTTTCTTATAGCCACCGGTTAAATCGATAGAAAGTCCGGTTCCAGTATTGATCGTACTAATACTTCGTTTGCGATAACCTGCATAACTGGCAAAGCCGAAAAAACCTCCAGTATCAATTGCTTCTGTGTAAAATGAGCCACCTGTTCCCCCACCACAAGTTCCACCGCAATTATCACTGTGCCAAGCTGTATTTCCACTTGTACCGCCAGTAATCACCTCTACCCAATTATTATTGAAGTCCGTATTATCAGGAAATGGCTCAGTAAAAGTACCACCCCCCCCTGGATTCGTAAATAACATAGCTTTCGTAAAAGTACTCACAACATCATTGCTTTTTCCAATCACCGTAACATCACATCCATCTGAAGCACCGTTTATACTAGAGACAGTAATTTCATAACTTCCGCTTCCATAATTCTGACTTCCAATTGGAACATCACCACAATTATTCGATTGATCCATTTCAAATTGTGCAACTTGAATTCCCGATTCAGCTATAAAAAATGCCTTCTGGTGATCTTGTTGTTGAACAGTGTTACTAATTGATGACGAAGAGCTATATAACGATGTTGTTAACATTCCAGCAATAACAACCATTAAAATAAAAATTGATATCGCTGCAGCTGCGCCAGCTTGAGATTTCTTCGGATTTAAAAACATTATGATAAATCCCTTAAAGCCACACGTGTTCGACTACTATAGGTTACATCACCCTCTTGCAAGCTAATTTGAAACTCTACAAATTTTAAATCTGAACCATCAGATGCTGCAGCCGTCACACCATCACTAGTATAGTAATTAAAATCAAACGCTGTTACTTGATCTGCAATGGTATAAGCCGTTCCACCAACAGTATTGTTGGTCATTGTCAAAAGGTCACTCGCTGCATTATATTCTAACGTTATCCGATCACCATCCGTATTATCATATTCAAAACGGGTATTAGCTGCACCAGCAGTTAAATCTGCAGTAACAATTTGATAATTTGAACCATCATGATCCACATTACGTAATTCCAAAGAGAATCTATTTGTCACATTGCTCACCTTATCAACACCACGAGCATTTTCCATACTTACCAGATAAGCTTTGACACTGTTACTCATAAAGCTAGATATAGAAACACCGATAATTGACATAACAATGACAACCAATATTAGCTCCATCAATGTGAAGCCCGTGCTGTCTCTTTTTAGTGATATTGATTTCATGTTATTTGACCAATAGCAATCTAATTTCCGACCGAGTAACACTATTTGCCATCGCTGTTACAGTCACATCCATACAAGTTTCACCAGCTGGACAAGCACCACCTGTTAAATCCGGAATTGTCATAGATCGAGTAATCGTTGAAAACTCGGTTAGCCCAGGGATTGCGGGTAAATCATTATCACATGTTGATGTAGTAATCGTGTTGACGTCACCATTTCTCGCAAGTTGTAATATATGCTCCGCACATTCCTGAGCAATTGCTGCACTCATCTGCAACTCACGATTTAAACCATAACCTTGACCCAGAATTTTAAAACCAGAAGCAATTGGCAACATAAGTATACCGATCGTCACAATGACCAGCACCAACTCAAGCAAAGTGACGCCCGATTGTTTCGCCATAACCAAATATTTCAAAATTTAAAACTCATATTTTTGCAATCTCTACAAATCCCGTCACGGGTGAAATACGAATACGAAAATTATTACCATTTTCTGACATTTGAAAATCAGTATTTGTTGTCTTTGCCGCTGTTGCCGCAGCATTACTAGGTTGACCTTTAGAATCCAAATAAAGAGTGCCTGTGCCAGTAAATGTTACGCCATGCGCTAATGAGAAATCAAAATCTTCAAAACGACCTGGCGTCTTAATTAACGTCACACCATCTTTGCATTTAACCGCTTTATCTGTTCCACTGTAATCCGTGTTGGCAGTAACATAATAACTATTGGCATCAACCACCATTTTTAAATTACATCCCCAACTTAACGCTAAAGTCTGCATTTGACGAATATGATTGGAAAACATTTGGCTTTGTTGGGAAATAGTAAGACTTGAAGACGAACCATATTTCATAGCGCCCACACCAGATACGATACCCATAACAATAATGACAATGATTAATTCCATCATGGTCATACCTTTTTGCTTTTGATTTAGTTTAATAAGCAACATAACTATGTATCGGTCTTTTTGTATTTCTAATGAAATAAAAAAACCGGATAGAGTCTCCCCTACCCGGCTTTTCTTAACTAAGTACTATCTTAGTTAGTTTGACATGCTGGTGAACCAGCAGCATTAATATCATAATCATAACCTGCAACAGTATCAGTACCTGCTGTAATCGCAGTTGCACACGCTGTAGTACCCCATGCTGTTACAGTGATATCTGGATTACCATCTTTATCCCAATCTGGTGAAGTACAAACGCCTGTTGTCAACACACAAGTCAAGCCATCTTGACGTGCATCAAGTTCAGCCATTGTTGGAGCACCAGGAACTGCTGCTGAACCCAAGGCGATGGTATATGCTGATTTAAAACCATCTTTAGAACCTGATAACGCAGCTGTTGCAGCATTACCGGAAATATCAGCAAATTTTGGCGCTGCAACCGCAGCAATGATACCCAATACAATTATAACGATAACCAATTCGATTAAGGTCATACCAGCTTGTTGTGTTCTTTTCATCTTACTCTCCAGTTTTTAATTTGTACCAGTTTCAACCCAGTTGTTAGAAATTGGTAATGTTACTAATTTCAGTTTATCTATCGTCCGGTTTTGCGAGGAACTTAACATTTCCTGTATATAATTAGAGCAAGGTGATTAAAAACGTGATGTGTTTCCTATTTTTCTCATCATCTCACGATATAGCGATTATTTTTTAATCAATGATTTAGCCGCCAATTGCCCCCATAAGGCTAATCATTGGCAGAAAAATACCCAGAGCTAGTACCAATACAAGCGCAGCTACAAAGACAATGACAATCGGCTCAATGGCAGATGTTAATGTTTCTACGGACTGATCCAATTCTCGTTCATAGTATTCTGCAATTTCGACAACCATGTCATCCAGTGAACCGGTTTCTTCACCTATACTAATCATCTGAATAACCATACCCGGAAACAAATCCATTCGTTTCATATTTGCAGTGATGGATTCTCCACGTTCCACACCATCACGCATGCCTTTAATTTTTTCTTCCATAAAATCATTGCCCACCGTTGGGCCTATAATTCTTAAAGCCTGCTCAACAGGAACACCCGCCTTACCGGTAATTGATAAACTTCGAGCAAATCGAGTGATATTTCCTTTTAATAATAAATCACCAAACAAAGGTAATTTTAACTGCTTTGTATGCCAGTTATAGCGGCCTTCTTCAGTACTCACATATTGTTTAAATCCATACCACATACCAATGGGAATAAACATTACGATATACCAATAAGCTTGCATAAAGTCAGAAAACCCAATCAATATTCGAGTTGGCAATGGTAACTCAGCATTAAAACCGGCAAACATTTCTGCAAATTTTGGCAACACAAACATGCTAATTATGACCATGCCTATACCAATAACTGCCATAACCATCATTGGATAACGTAGCGCTGATTTAATTTTTTGCCGAGTGTCTTGCTCTTTTTGCATATATTCCGCAAGCTCATTAAATACCTGAGGTAAATTACCAGTAGTTTCACCGATGGTAATCATGCTGATATATAAAGCTGGAAAAACGTCGGGATGTCGGCGTAAAGCTGATGTTAAGTCTATTCCTTCGTCCAAACTGCGCTTTATACTGGAAATGATTTTTGCTAGCTCAGGACTGGAGGCGGAACTTAATAATCCATCCAATGCCGAAAGAATTGGCACACTGGCTTTTGTCAATGTAAACATTTGACGACTAAAAAATATTAAATCCTTGTTGGTAACTTTTTCTTTCTTTTTAAAAGAAATTTGTAAATCAGCAAGGTTTGCAGCTTTTTTTTCAATTTCCTTTATTTGAAGAGGAAAAGCATTCAACTGCTTCAATTTTGAAACAGCATCATCCACACTTGTTGCTTCCATTTCTCCTGAAAGTTTACTACCATCACGAGAACGTGCTTGATAAGAGAATAAGGGCATCGTTTACATCCTTAACTTATCGCCACACGCATAACTTGCTCAATAGTGGTTTGACCTTTTCCTGCTAGACTCATTGCTCGACTACGCAAACTCACAAATCCTTTTTGGCGTTTTGCTGCATCAGCGAATGCTTCCAAGTCATCGTTCTGTAGAGCACTTACTAAATGTTTATCAATTTCCAAAAATTCATGTATCGCAATTCGACCATCGTAACCACTGTAATGACAATGCGTACAACCTGCACCGTGGACAAATTTCAATGAAGTAATTTGACTTCCCCAAACCGATTGCATAACGGCCAATTGTTTTTCATCCGGTGTATAGGGTTCTTTGCATTGATCACAAACTTTTCTCACTAATCGTTGCGCTACTATGGCACGCAAAGCCGCGGCAATTAAATAGGGTTTTGCACCCATATCAATCAAACGAATAGCAGTGGAAATAGCATCATTGGTATGCAAGGTTGATAGGACAAGATGCCCAGTCATAGCCGCCTTCATGCCAATTTCGACCGTTTCCTTATCACGCATTTCCCCTACCAAAATAACATCAGGATCTTGTCGTAAAAATGCCCTCAATACTTCGGAGAAGTTTAATCCGATTTTTGAATTCATTTGAACTTGATTGACGCCCTTCAATTCATATTCCACGGGATCTTCTGCGGTTAGAATTTTTGCATCAGGCTTATTCAGTTCGCTCAATGCTCCATATAACGTTGTTGTTTTACCACTACCCGTAGGCCCAGTAACCAATATCATCCCATTAGGGCCATTAATCACTTTTCTAAAACGCACCAACATATCTGGACGCATGCCACTTTTATCAAGATCCAACATTGTCTGGGATTGATCTAACAAACGCATCACTGCCGATTCACCGTATTGCACCGGAATTGTCGATAAACGAACATCAATCTTTCTGTTCATAACAACTAATTGAAAGCGTCCATCCTGAGGTAAACGTTTTTCAGAAATATCTAATCCAGCCATGAGTTTTAAACGAGAGATGAGTGGCGCACCCAATATTCTATCGGCAGTAGTTTGTAAATGTAATGTGCCATCTTTCCTTAAACGTATCCCTAAGTCTTTCACGTCAATTTCAATGTGAACGTCAGAAGCACCAATTTGCACAGCATCTTCAAACATGGTTTGGATAAATTTGGCGACCGGCGTTTCACCCACCAGATCGTCGGATGAATCGGTTGCATCTTCAACTTCAGCGTTGTCAGCTATATCTTGCTCAAACTGATTTGCTAAACCATTCATTTCTGAGCTACGACGAAATACCATTTCCATGGCATTTACGAGTTGATTTTGTTTCGCTATTACGACATCAAAGGGTTTATCGAGTATGTGCGCTATATCATCGTAGGCATAAATATCCGATGGATCTGCCATGGCGACTTCATATTTATCACCCTTGTCTTTAATAACCATGGATAACATTCGACGGCTTTTCAACTCAGGTAATTTGCTTGCGACTTCTATTTTCAGCTCATAGTCATCAAGATTAACTTGTGGATAACCTAATTGCTGAGAAAGAAATTCAAGTAATTTGTCCTCAGAAATGAATTTTTGAGCAATTAGCTCCCGACCCAACTTATTACCACTTTGCTTTTGCGTAGACAAAGCACTCATTAACTGATCTTCAGAGATAACCTCATGAGACACCAGTAAATCGCCTAATCTAATTTTCTGTGGCTTCGCCATTTCAAATTCCGTTCAATAACTATTTGTTTAGACAGGTTATTTATCAACTACAGCATGTACAAAAAACCTAGTATCAGGACATATTCAATGGACCCATATTGCAACCCATCACAAAATCCCTATTTTATTAACGAATTAGCGACATAAACAGAGATTCACTTTAATTTTCGAAGTCTCTGTCAACCAAATGAGGTATGAAACGTTACTATAGACAAAGTATCGATGTATCAGTACCTTAGTGAATCTAAGAAGATTCATCAAATGGGAGAAAAATACTGGACGCATTGGAAAACTTTCTGATTTCGGTGGAAAAACGTGCGTTTAAAACCGCTTACTTTGCTACCCGGAATCAAGAGGATGCGTTGGACATTGTGCAGGATGCCATGATGAAACTTGCCCAATCATATGCACATAAATCTGCTGACGATTGGCCACCATTGTTTCATCGCATATTACAAACAAAGATTTTTGATTATTACCGTAAACAAAAGGTACGAAACCAATGGATGCGCTTGTTTCCCGGATTTAGTGAAGACACTGATGATAATCCGATAGATCAAGCGGTAGATGAGTCACGAACTAAACCTGATGATAAGCTTTTTCAACATAATGCGATGGAAGCGTTGGAAAAGGCGATTCAGAATTTGCCCCAGCGCCAGCAACAAGCTTTTCTGCTACGGGTATGGGAAGGATTAGACGTTGCAGAGACAGCAAATTGCATGGGCTGTTCGCAAGGTAGTGTTAAAACTCATTATTCTCGTGCAGTGCATAGCCTACGCTTGGTTATGGAGGAATACTTATGAATAAAAACGAAGACGATTTTTTAATAGTTTCTCGTCGATTATTGGATGACAGCTTGGAAGGGCTGGATAATTCTGTGCTATCACGTCTGCAAAAAAGTCGAAAACTCGCTTTAAATGCCGTTGTACAAACATCAGCACCAAGCACGAAAAATACATTTATAATTCCTAGCTGGCTAGCGCCTGTCAGTACTGGTGCTGCGTTTGCCACAATTACCCTAAGCGTTACTTTATTTTGGACACAACCATTACCTCAAAAAGTACATAACGATAACTTTATGGAAGATATTAATTTGCTTAGCCAAAGTGAAGAATTGGATCTATATCAGAATCTCGAATTTTATTTATGGCTGGAAGATGAAACGACAAGTTAGTATCGGACTGTTTTTGCTACTTTATGGTCTGGGACCCGTATTGCGTGCAGACAATAATACTGACAATGAAAGACCCAGTTTAGAGCTTCTAGAATTTCTAGGTAGTTTTGAAACAGATAGTGGACAATGGCTAGACCCGATGGAAATTGAAGATATGTTAAAATTATCAACACAAGACAATGCAAAAAAGGAGAAAAATGATGAATAAGAAATTAGCCATTAAACTCCTATTGTTACTTTTATCAATCTTTTTTAGCAATAGTTCTTTAGCGAATGCGCTAACTTGGTCAGAGCTTACTAGCGATCAACAAACTTTACTTAAACCTTATTCTAATAAGTGGGACAAGCTACCCAATGAAAAGCGCACAAATATATTAAAGGGTATCAAGCAATGGCAATCGCTCTCTAATGATGAGAAAAAAGTTACCAAACAACGTTTTATTGAATGGAATGGCTACTCTCAAACTCGAAAAAATAAAATTAGATCAGGTTTTAATACATTTCAGGCAATGCCTAAAACTGATCGACAGCAGTTACAAAGAAATTATCAAAAATTCAACAAACTCGATATTGAGACGAAAAATAAATTGCAGAAAAAATGGCAATCTATGAGCAAATCTCAAAAACAAAAAATTATTAAGCGAAAAATGATAAAAAAACGCATGACATTAAAACAACGAAGAGCTATACATAATAGAATCAAGCGAAATAAAATCAAACAATAATTAATGCGCTATATTATACCCTTAATTTTTTTAAGCATTAACTTGTCTATTGCATCAGAACTTGATTTTGAGATAACTCCACAATCTTCAATAAGTTTAGGTGGTGGTTATGACACGGATAAAAACAAAGACTACAACCTATATGTCGACCTGGAACTTCCCAATTTTCATCATTTAGGGTTTGGTTATTTTAAAAATGAAAGTTCGCTCGATAATTCTATCACTGATAATTATAACTTGTCCGTCGCAAGCTCCGCATACGAAACTACTAGCCTAGATGCAAATTTTAGCTACACCAAACTATCTGACACCATGAAGTCTTACAGTTTTTCTAGTGGAATAAACATCAACCTTGAAAACTGGCATTTTGCATTAACCCCAAAGCTTAAAACGATTACTTATTACCTTAATTCTGATCGCCAAAATACATTTAATATCTTCTCAAAAGGCAGTGACATATCAGCTAGTTATTTTGGCTTTGAACAATACTATTTTTCTGCCAACTATACTAAAAATTACTTTTCTAAAAAAACAAACTTTTTGCGACCTATTGATTTTTCCTCATTGACTAACAACGCTACTAACAATTTGGATGTTGTGAATCAACATTACTTGGAAGACCAACGTATTCAATTAGCAGTAGGAAGATATTATGATTGGGGTGACTTGGACCTAAACTGGTCCTATTCTAAATTATTCAATATTGCACATTGGTTAGGCTTCGCTGCTATTGATGAGCTCAAAGAAAGCACAAATGTACAATCTTATACCGCTTCCAGTAATTTCATTATTAACAAACAATTTTCAGTGGGTTTTTCACTTGGCCTACAAACCACTTCAAGTGATTCAGATAAACTCCTATTTACATCTTCCGAAATCAGCTATAGCTGGTAAGCCATTGTAATACAAGAACTAATTAAAAATAACAAGATTCTTTACCATTTCGTGTCAACCAAATGGCCATTGCTACGTTGTTATCTGTGATAGGTAATAAAAAGGAGAAAAAAATGAAACATCAAATTATTAAACTATTTTTGCTACTGCTAATCACAGTGGTCTTTAGCGGTTGCCAATTAAAAAACGAAGAAACTGAAAACACAGAAACTGGCGAGTTATCCATTGAGTTGACTGATGCGAAAGGCGATTTCGTTAGTTATACCGTAGACATTCTTGCTTTAAGTTTAACGAAACAAAATGGTAGCATTGTTGAAGTCTTACCGGAAACCACTCGCATTGATTTTGCACAATATGTTGAAATGAGTGAATTTCTTACTCTGGCAACCATACCAAGCGGCATTTACACATCAGCAACATTGCACTTGGATTATCAAAATTCAGAGATTTATGTAGAAGATGCAAATGAACTTAGTAGACAAGTAGACTCTATTATTGATGAAAATGGAGACCCTGTTACAACTTTGGAATCCAAGGTTAGTTTAGCGGAACACAATCAACTTCGCATTGTATCTGGTGTACCAGCTCATTTGAGTCTCGACTTTGATTTGAAAACATCAAACATAGTCAGTTTCGACGATGCAGAAATTCCCAGCGTGATCGTTTCTCCTTCTTTAAATGCTAGCTTAGAGCCTGAATTAAATAAGGTCCATCGAGTACGTGGCCCACTTAAAAATGTTGACATAGAAAATTCAAGTTTTGATTTAATAATTCGTCCGTTCAACCATAAGATTAGCGCAAACCATGAACGTTTTGGCAATCTGAGTGTTTTAACAAATAATGATACGAGCTTTGAAATTGATGGTGAGACATTTACCGGTACAGACGGCATCACCGCAATGGATATACTTGATAAGCTCACTGCCGTAATCGTTGTTGGGGATATCAGTTTAAATCCTCGACGATTCATGGCCACAGAAGTCTATACCGGCTCCAGTGTTCCAGGCGGCACAATGGACGTTGTTAAAGGCACGGTACTAAGTCGTGCTGATAATACTTTGGTGGTTCGTGGTGCTACTTTAATTCGCGCAGGTGGTAGTGTTTTATTTAATGACAATGTCAATGTATTAGTTGACCCAGCTACGGTGGTTAAACGCCAAAACGATGACAGCGCGGTATCCATAGGAGATATCTCTGTAGGGCAAGCTGTGACTATTTTTGGTACGTTAAATGATGATACTTCAAATCTTGAACTAGATGCCACTGCAGGCACTGTTCGAATGACAATCACCAATTTGCACGGTTCTGTTGTAGATAGCTCAACAATAACTGATGGTGATGCAGAATTTGAATTAAATTTAAATAAAATTAATGGCCGCCAAGTCGCGCTCTTTGATTTTAGTGGAACAGGGATAGACACTGACCATGATGCAAATCCTGAGTTTTACGAAATTAGCACAGGTACTTTGGACACCAGTAATTTTTTGGCCAATTCACCCGTCAATGTCCGTGGCTTCGTGAATGGTTTTGGTCAAGCGCCCGATGATTTTATTGCAAAATCAATTATTGGAATGAAAACTGTTAGAGCAGGGATGCAAACCGACTGGAAACCATTTTCAAATACCGCATTTTCTAACATAAGCGAAACAGCAATTACATTGGATTTTACTGACAGCGGTAGATTTCATCACATTGGCCGTAGGCACGAACGTTTGGATCTTACTCAATTAACAACAGATTTCGTGCTTGTTCCAGGTGAATTTGAAGAAGGTTTATACGTGATGCATTTAAGTGGACCTAAACATGTGCATTCAACTTTCGGAAACTTTGCGAACGATTTACAAGATCAAATAAATGCAGGTGCAGTCGTTAAAAAGATTCAGGCAAAAGGGGTATTTGATATTGAAACTGGAAATTTTTCAGCGAAAAGTATTCGAGTGCATCTACAGTAAATAAGTTACTTTCTTTCAAATAAAACGGGCAGTTTTTTAGCTGCCCGCTTTTTATACCCAAAGCTCTAAAGGCGCATGATTAATTAACGTTCTTAAAATATCACTACGTGTAATGATCCCATCCAACGTGCCTTTTTCACTTACAATCGGCATAACACCGACCCTTTGCTCAAATAAAATACCTGCGATTTGGCGAATTTCAGTATCTTGAGATGCAGTAATAACGCGAGTTTTAATTAAACTACTAATATTCGTCGAGGCTTCTGGGGCGTTATCGGCATAAGGCGGAATTTTCCCGGAAACTGCTGCATAGCGCAATAAATCGCGATCTGACAATATGCCGTAAATCTTACGATCTTGCGTAATAATTGGGACATGGCGAAACCGCCTTTCACGAAACAATGTCCATGCTTGAGTGATCGTCGTTTCTTTATACAAGCTAACCACAGGCGCAGTCATTATTTGATAGGCATGCAATGCCGGCCCGCGTTCTTTAGGCAATTCAAATGTTGTATTATATGCCTTGCCCGCATTTTTTAGGGTAAGCAGGTTTGTTCCCTTTTCTGGCGCCTCTTCCTCTCCTCGTGCACCCACGGGATGAATTGGATTTGTCGGAAAAGTCTCTTCAACTGTTTCTAAGTTGGCTGAAATATTAAATGGAACATTGTCCCGAATACCAGCACCAAACACTGTAAACGCCATTAATCACCCGTTTATCTCGTGGGATAAAAATATCACCCTGATTAGTCTAACTCTAATACATTAACGTCATGAATGCGCTAAAGCTAAATTTTTTTCGATTTCTTCCATATTTTCGAACATAAACTCTTGAAATTGTTCCATATGTTTAACTTTCAACGACTCCACATCATAAAAATACGGCCAGCTGGAAAAATAACGATGTACGGGTTTGTGCTCTCCACCAACATCGGGAGAAAGCTGCATTTGCAAATTTGTACCATTCATTGCAAACCAGGCAAACCCAACACTACCACCAGATAAAGGGTACGCTATACCGATAGCACTAATGACAACATAAAATGCTTGCATATTAGGCACAACCAATCGGCTATTTTGCACAGTAATGATCAAGCTTTTTTCCTGCACCTTATTGCAAGCTCGCAAAATCAAATTTGTTTGGCGGGCATTATAATCTTCAATAAAGTTTTTAATCCCATCTAGATATAACAGTTTTTCGTCACTCTCGATATGTTCTGCGAAATCTAAGCACAATTTCAAATAAGGCAAATCTACATTTTTTTTAATGGGTAAGGCTTTATTTGCACATGCAATACTAACCAAGCAAATAACAAGTGGAATTAGACGTTTAATTAACATTGGTCATAATATTGATTATTTTCAACATAAAAGACATACTAAGCGCTCGTTTTAATTTTTCCACTAACCATATAATATTTATTCATAATGAAGCAACAATTCCAATTATTTTTTTTTGTTATCTTAACATTTATAATTCTTAGCGCTTGCACAAACAAAAACTTTATTCCTCTGTACCAAGATGATAAACCCATTGAGCAAACTGCACTACTCACTGTGCCAATTCAGATAGATTTAATTTATCACAATAAAAAACGAAAAAATTTCACCCCCCCTTACAAGGCCTTAGTAAATTATCGATTATTACCCGGTGAACACCTAATGGGATTCCGATATCAGGATATGCACACTGATGAAGACAACAACCAAGAGGTAATAACCTCCAAAGCTGTCATTCTAAAATTCATTGCTGAACCTGGACAAACTTACCAGGTTAACTATGAAAAACCCAATAATTATATCGCAGCAAAAAAACTAGAAGAACAATTTCAAATACACTTGAGCTCAAATGAACAACTTATTGCAACTTCAACTCCTGCTGCAGAAAATTTACATGAAGAAAGTTTGTTTTCTGGTGCCACTTTCTCCAAAGCAACAACAGAATTATTTCAAGAAAATGATATAAAATTAGGGGAGTCTAGCGCATCACCAGAAAAAAATGATGCGCCTATTCAACACTTAAAATATTGGTGGATTAATGCCTCTGAGGCGGAGCAGAGAAATTTTAGCCAATGGATAAATCTAAATTAAAATAAATCCGAAAGCTCTTCTAGTTTGTCAGGATTTTTTATGGTAATAAAACCTTTAGTACAATCAATTAATCCATCAGCTTCCCAGGCACGCATTTGTTTATTAATACTTTCTCGCGTAGCACCAGTGAGTTTCCCAATTTCACCTTGAGACAGCTTTAAATCAATTTCAATACCTTTATCTGTCTCACGACCATAGCTTTCTGCAAGCCCGAGGAATTTTTTCGCCAAACGACCTGGTAAGTTACGAAAGAAAATATCTTCAAAATGCTCATCTGTGCTACGTAGACGCGCAGCCATCGTAGAAAGTAATTGAAGCGCTGCTTTAGGTGTCTTTTCAAGAAAAGGCAGGAAATCTCGTCGTTCAATAATTAAAAGCTCAGTTTTTTCAATCGCTTTAACGGTTGCGGTTCTAACTCCACCATCAAATAATGCAATTTCTCCAAAAACATCACCCTTATTTAAAAACCCAAATCCTAATTCTTTACCCTCGTCTGAATCGGTATGCAAAGTTACCCGACCATTAGCAATCAAATACATTTGCGAACCTAAGTCACCTCGTCGACAAATAACTTCGCGATTTTTAAAGACTTTTAATTTTGTGTATTTGGCCAATAGCTCCAAATCAGATTTGTCGATGTTTCGGAATAAGTGACTGCTTGCGAGTAAATCACGTTTTTCTTCTAACGTGTAAATTGCCATAATTCAATGTCCTAATATTAATAGGTAATATAACTTATGTAGTCTCAATGATGACGAAAATCAAATAAGTATAATTGCAAATTGTTTTAACTTAGAAAAATCAATTAGGTATGAGCGTAGAGTGCAAGAAATTGGACCCAGTGTGGTTTCAAAACATCTTAGCTTCACCCATAGGATAAGCAAGGATTTTTTGGAATCCGCAATGAGATCAAGAACTTGCGCTCAAAATTGTGAACCAACTGATTTATCTAAGTTTTATAATCTCCGAGTAACATTCTAACTTGTATATTTTAGAATTTCACGAGTTAATCAAAATATGTTGTCATTGCTCTGACTTAAGTTCAAAAGCACCTTTATGCCACGCGAAATGAAAGCACTTAGGGGACCAAAAATTATAAATTTAATGAAGGGTTACAATTAGGCACAGATATACTGGATTATCTGCCCATTATCTCTAGTCGCCGTCTCACCCAATCCAATAATGCCTCGCCCTACAAGTGGCACTTCTTCTCGGCGTAAATATATTTCCCTACCTTCACCTGTTTTGACATAAGTCCCATTTGTACTCTGATCAATTAAGATAAATTTACCACGTCGATAGACACAATAAGCGTGCACTCGAGAAACTAATGGTGCTTCAATTACCAAATTATTATCTGGGCTGCGGCCTAACACAAATGCCTGGGATTGTTGTTGAATTGTTTTTGTAAGCCCTTGATATATTAGATGCAAACTTTGATTCACCGCCATCGAAGCCGTTGAATTTCGAATCATTGTTATGTTTCGATCTTCCCAAATAACTTCGTGAATAACAATACGATCGTGCTTACCTTTCACTTCAATACGATCATACACACGAGTCTTGTTTGCCCAATTATCGGATAACTGTGCCACTGTGTCTTCCGTTGTAATAATTTGATTGGCAATCGCAATATTCGTCATTCTAGAAGCAACATTAACAGCATCACCAAAGACATCGTCCGAACGCTCGATGATTTCCCCGTATTGAATACCAATTCTAAGCGATATGGTTAAATTGAGTTTTTCGATAGGCTCGCGAGAAAATCGCTCATGTAAATTAACCGCCGCACTCACAGCACTGTCTGCTGTATCAAAACGGCACATTATTTCGTCACCTACTGTTTTTACAAGTACCCCATCATTTTCTTCTGCAATATCTGTCATCTTCTGGACACACTGATTAATACAATCAGTGGCAACAGAATCACCTAGTTTTTCATAAAGTTGTGTGCTGCCGACAATATCAGCAAACATAATCGCATACTTCATCTTAGCTTATTTTTTACCCAAGTTTGTTTTCATCGTACTGTAGAAACAGAAGACAGATGCTTATTATCTAACATATAAATAGTTTTTTCGATTATTCAGCTATTTTTCTCATTTCTTAGATTAAATAACCGGCAATTTAAAAAATAAGTGAAAACTTGCAATTTTTTTTGCAAAATACTGCTCTGCTGTGGGCTTATTCACACATATAATGCAAGACTCGTCGTATAGTTAACACACTAGCAGTCAACATTAACCACAAACGGCAAAAAAACGGAGAAACAAAAATGTCAATTTATATGAAAATCGATGGTGTTAAAGGTAAAGTTACAGCGAAAGGCCATGAAGAATGGATCGATGTCAGTTCATTACAATGGGGTGTTGGCCGTGCAATATCTTCTGCTGTTGGTACTAGTGCCGATAGAGAAGCCAGCAAGCCTAGCATCAGCGAAGTATCTGTTACCAAACTAATGGATGAGTCTTCACCACATATTTTTACGGAAGCATGCATCGGTAAATCGAAACCTGTTCAACTTCATTTATGCACAGTAGGAACAGATCAAATCAATACCTATATGGAATATGAATTAGAAGATTGCATGGTGTCAGGATATTCTGTTAGCACTGGGGGAGATCGACCAAGTGAGTCAATTTCTCTTAGCTTCACAAAATTAACAATGAAATTTATACCTTACGATAAAGGCGGTAAACCTGAAAGCCCAATCCCAGCAGGCTATGATATGGCTACCGGTACTAAAGTATAATAAATTCCATACGCATATAAAAAACCCGCGAATTGTCGTGGGTTTTTTATATGGAATAATTTTTCATATTATTTTCTACTGAGATTCAATATTACTCAAATGTAATACATTGTTCTCCTGGTCAATAAAAAAAGAAAACTGACTTAAAAAATTCATACCTAATAGTCCATCAATAGATCCCAGAGGAAAGGAAGGTAAAACTCCAACTTCAAGATCTCTAGCTAAATAGTTTTGAATATCAAGCTTGCCAACGATAACGATAGGCGCATTCACCTCCCCATTTGCCGTTGAAAAACGCATAGATCGCTGGGCTTCATGTATTCCTAGGCTATTTATAATTTCTGGGGACAAAATCGTAAGCGATGCACCGGTATCCAGCATAAGTTGTACAGGCTCTAAATCATTAATTATCGCACTTACAATATATTGTCCATCTTTACTTTCCACACTGATCGGTAAATCCCCTGACTCTTGGCGGCTCAACTGATATTGCGTTGACTGCAACAACTTCAAAGCCTGATCTTCTAATTCTGGATGATAAACCAATACACTTAAAAGACGCATTACATTATCATAATGACGATTTTCATATTCTAACGATGCAAACTGCATTTGCAATTCATAATTATCTGGCTCAATCGAAATCATACGTTCATAAAAATTAGCTAATTTTTCTTTTTGATTTGCATGTTTGAAATATTCAATTTGTTTAACGGTTAAACTATTTATTTGCTGTGTTATTCGTTTAAAATCCACATCGAAATTGGTCAAACTTCTTAATTGATAAAGCTGCTCAATTGCCAATTCATATCGCTTATACTGCTTATAGTATGCTATTAATAAAGGTAATACCTGAACTCTAACAGCCTCAATATTTGACAAAGTGATAAGCTGCTTTTCAACATCCTTATATTTTCTTGGGTCAGACACTAACAACTTAGCGTGTTGAATCAACTGCCGATCTAGCTGCTCTTGTTCAGTTGAGTTCATTTCAAGTTTAAACAACTCAATTAATTCATCTAGCTTAGGGTTAGACAAAAATTTCTGGCCTAAATTAATTGATGGAGCATCAGTATTATCCACCCTATCAGGATCCATTGTTTTTTTCGTCTGAACCTTAATTTCTTCTTGCTCGACCATATGAACATTTTTATTTTCAAACTGCGACAGCAAATCATTAGCCAACCAACCAACAATGGCACCGAAAAGTATTAAGGAAAATGAAATAATTCCAACTCTCATATCAAACTTTCCCAAACACCATATCTATTTTAAAAAACATAATTGGCAACATATCAAAATCATTTTCTCTCTCAAAAGAAAGCTCGGGCACCACTTCATAAAACACCCATTTTTTATAAACATTATGTCGAAAACGAACATTCATGTAATTTCTATTAACAAGCGGATTATGCTTTAACACCGCCTCACTACCCACAGAATAGACCCACATTTTTCTATCCGTAATTTTTTGATAAATAGAAAATTGCTGAATAAAATTCATATCATCGACTTTTTCTGCAACAGTCAACTCAGATCGGGAACGAAAATACAGCCCCCCTCTTATCGCGTGGTCAACTTCTAATGCGGTAGACTCGCCAATTCCTTGTGATTGACTAATAAAAAAAGTTTCCACTAATCGAGTCACCCACTCATTATAAAAAAACATCCGCCTTATACGTAGCTGACTAAAGGGATCAGGCGGAACAGCAAAACGCACACCTGTTTTACTACTTACCTGCCAATACTTCGTTTTTTTGAAAATTAACTGTAATGCCGTCGTAAAATCTGAATTTCTATCTTCGTTGATAGATCCACCAAGCTGATTATCTTCATTTTCTTGGTTCGGACTTACAGTACTTTCCACCACTAAACGCAAACGATCTTGTGTTTTAGGCAAACTTAAACGCGCTTTAAACAAATAATCATTCTGAAAATTTCCATATATATCTTCGGAAATATAGTAACTAAAGATAACTTGAGTATTTGAGCCTTCATCCTCCATTCGATCCGCGACAAAAAAGTTATCAATTTGATCAGAAATATTAATAATATTGCCTGAAACAACACCATGGACCTCATCCACAATATCAAATGCAATATCGCTTAATTCCGCTTCACCTTCATCGAATGCACCAGCATCACCACAATCACCAATATATGCAGAATTGCCTTCTTCTGCGACACTATCCGCAAATGACACACTCCAATTTAGCAGCAATAAGCACAGCATTATTCTCACAAATCAATACCATATTCATATTTAATACACCTATGGAGATAGCAACAAATACTCCAGAATACTACTATAGTATGAATAATCATCACCCTTGAGTGAGAAAACCATAAAACCTGTCTTTTGCGCAAACTATAAGCATATGCTAATATATACAAATCACGAGGAATGAATTAACGTTCTGGTATACCCTAAAGATATATTATGTCAATCCATCAAAAGTGTCCGCTCTGGTTATACCAATTGTTACCATTTTTAAAATGGTCGCACATGGTAAACAAAAAAACATTTAGTCAGGACATTCTCGCTGGCTTAACAGGTGCTGTTGTTGTTTTACCTCAAGGTGTTGCATTTGCGGCCATTGCCGGCATGCCCGCAGAGTATGGTCTCTATGCTGGCATGGTCCCAGCGATTATTGCGGCTTTATTTGGCTCATCCTGGCATCTAGTTTCCGGCCCCACAACCGCAGCATCCATTGTGCTTTTTTCAGCACTTAGCGAAATGGCCCAACCTGGTAGCGTTGATTACATCCGCCTGGCTCTCACGTTGACGTTTATGGTGGGTATCATCCAACTTGCCATGGGTTTTGTTCGCTTAGGCACTCTGGTCAATTTTATTTCTCATTCAGTTATTATAGGTTTCACTGCAGGTGCAGCAATTCTCATAGCAGCCAACCAAGTAAAGAACTTTTTTGGCCTAGATATTCCCCGTGGATTACATTTCTATGAAGTTATAGAGCAGGTATTTATACAATTTTCTAATATTAATCCCTATATTACTGCCATCGCGGTCACAACATTAGTTGTAGGACTTATTTCACGTAAAATTATTCCTAAAGTGCCATATATGATCGTCGCCATGCTGGCTGGCAGTATTTTATCTATTGTTCTCAATATGATATTTGGCGAACAAACCACTAAGATTAACACCGTTGGTGCTTTACCAGCACAACTACCACCTTTATCGTCTCCTGACTTTTCATTTCAAACTATTAAAGAACTCGCTCCAATTGCGTTGGCGGCAACCTTATTTGCATTAACAGAAGCCGTTTCCATTGCTCGATCTATCGCCGTGAAAACAGGACAACATATTAATGGCAATCAAGAATTTATCGGGCAAGGCCTATCAAATATCGCGGGTAGTTTCTTTTCGGGGTATGTCGCTACGGGATCTTTTAACCGAAGCGGTTTAAATTATGAAGCGGGAGCAAAAACTCCGATTGCAGCAATCGCCGCTGGTTTGTTTTTAGTGATAATTGTGTTGCTGGTCGCACCCTACGCCTCATATCTTCCTAATGCAGCCATGGCAGCCATCTTGTTTTTAGTTGCCTGGGGAATTGTAGACTTACACCACATTAAAAAAATTCTAAAAACCAGTCCTTCAGAAAGTAGCATATTAATTACAACATTTCTGGCAACCTTATTCTTAGAATTGGATTTTGCCATTTTCCTTGGTGTTATGTTGTCACTGATCTTGTATTTAAACCGCACATCCAAACCCAAAGTACTCTCAAGAGTACCGGACGCACGGTTACCCAATCGAAAATTTAATACAGACTCTGCATTGCCCGAATGCCCACAATTAAAAATTGTGAGGATTGATGGGTCTTTATTTTTTGGTGCCGTAAATCATGTTCAAGAAACCTTGCGGCACTTCGAAGAGCAAAACCCCTCTCAAAAGCATCTTTTACTAGTTGCTTCAGGTATTAATTTTGTTGACGTCGCTGGCGCTGAATTTTTTGAAGCTGAAGCGCGACACCGTCAAAAACAAGGTGGCGATTTACACATTTATGGTGCAAAACAAGCTGTTTGTAAGCAACTTAAAAATGGGGGTTATCTCGATGTCATTGGTAGAGAAAACATCTTTTCATCAAAAAAAGAATCCCTAGCGATTATTTACCGCGACAAAATGGATAAAAACATTTGTGCGACATGTGACAAACGCATATTTCAGGAATGTGGAAGCATAGATTAAATACCACTATCCAGGTGGCCAACTAAATCCTCTACCTGCCATAAAATGCATATGAGTATGAAATACAGTTTGACCGGCGCCTTCGCGACAATTTACCACCAAACGATAACCCGCCTCATCCACCCCTAAATCCAAGGCAATTTGTTTAGCCGCTTGCCCCATCAAACCAAAGATCAATGCATCATCTGCCGAAAAATCACTTATCGTTGGTAAATGTTTCTTTGGAATAATTAAAATATGATGGGGAGCTTGTGGCGCTAAATCACGGAAGGCTAACACATCGTCACTATCAAAAACGATATCGCCTTTTATTTCACCAGAAACAATTTTACAAAAAATACAATCCATAAATGCACCCTTAATTTATCAATTTTTTTTTATTTATGTCGATATAGAAACCGACACCATTATTGCATTAGACTAGTTAACTGTAACCTATACTCTACTAGATAATATGACCGAATCAATAATATACGACACCTTAGTTAGGCTAATTTTAGCGCTGGTTGCAGGCGGCGTTATCGGCCTGGAACGAAGCTACAATGGACGACCAGCAGGTTTCCGAACACATAGCTTAGTTTGTATGTCCTCAGCCATGTTGATGCTGCTCACAGTACATCAATGGGAGCTATTGTCCAATGCACCAATAGAGACCATACGCGTAGATCCAACACGTATGGCTCAAGGCATTATGACAGGCATCGGTTTTCTTGGTGCTGGTGTTATTATGAAAGAACAATTCACCATCCGTGGATTGACCACTTCTGCATCAATTTGGGTAACGGCTTCTATTGGCATCTTACTCGGCATGGGATTTTATTTTCCCGCATTTACTGCAACTATTCTTGCCATAGGCACTTTATCAATGTTTCGTTGGTTAGAACGCAGCCTTCCAACATTACAACTCGGCACTTTATCGGTACGTACACTGAGAAAATCACAATTACATGAAGAAGATATTCTCGACATCGTTAGCTACCATAATTTCACCACATCCAATCGAAGCTATTTTGCTCAGGACGAAGGTAAATATATTCGCTTTGAAATGACCATACATACTCGGAAAGATCATAGCTTTAAAAATCTGGCAGAAACCTTAGTTCAAATGGATGAAATTCTCGAATTTTCTGTCACCCCGAGAAGCAATTAAAAATTATTTCATTGCGGCTAATGAGTTCCCACAATTTCTACAGAATAAAATTTATCAATTGAAAATTACTATATTTTAACAAGCATCAAACACCAAAAACCGAATCTCGACTAAATTAATCCGTTTTATTCACAGTTATAATTTTTTGTCAATACACTGGATATCATAAATCTGAATTTTTTTTCAATCTAAACTCTGACAATTAACTAACTATAAATCAATGACTTACAGTTAGAATATTTTTCATCCATTTTAACTAAAAGCCCTGTATTCTGAGCACTAACGCGCACTCTAGACATTTCATCCACAGACTTATCCACAGATATTGTGGATAAAAAAACACACCAAGGAAACTCAAGCACTTAGCCTCATTCATTAACAAACCAACTAAGCAATTAATGAAACTTATTAGTAAAATCTTTTAATTCTCAAATCGGCATTAATTGAAATCTAATTTTCAATGTGTCTTCATGTTAAACTGCGAGCGCCCATAAAATACTTCTAGATTAGGCTTGAATTAAAAGCAGCATGAACACGCCTCTTATTTTACAAATTGCTGTACCAGTTCCTTTTCGCAAGCTATTTGATTATTTACCAATCAGTGAAGGTAATTCCGAAAATTTGCGTCCTGGTATCAGAATAAAAATCCCATTTGGTAAGTCACAAAAAATCGGCATATTAGTAAGCACTAGCAATCGATCTGACTTTCCAATGCACAAACTTAAACCAGCCATTGCTTATCTTGACGAAACGCCACAATTCGACCAACAACATTTTGCTTGGTTACAATGGATTAGTCAGTATTATCACCATCCCATAGGTATGACCTTATCCACCGCGTTACCAGCATTACTTAAAAAAGATAAACCCATAAATCTTCGCCAAGCTAATCATTGGCAAGTCACACCCCAAGGCTTAGACACAGAATTAGTCAATTTAAATAGAGCACCTAAGCAAAAAGCCTTATTGACCTTATTAAAAAATCAAAAAGAAGCCGTGGATCAAACGTTTTTAGAAAACAATTTTGAAAACTGGCGATCAACTATGCTATCACTAGAAAAGAAACTTTTGGTTGAAAAATTCATACTAGAAACACAAATACCAACAACTAAGTCAATAGCCCAAAGTGATAAACAAGCGAACGCAGAACAACAATCTGCTATTGATGCAATATCGCTTAATTTGGCTATGTTCTCAGTATTTTTACTGGATGGCATAACAGGAAGTGGTAAAACCGAAGTTTATCTTAATAGCATTGTTAACGTCATAAATAATAAGCAACAAGTATTAATATTAATTCCCGAAATTGGACTCACACCACAATTACTGCAGCGATTTATAGCGCGTTTTGGTAATAGTGTTGCCACTATGCATTCTGGAATGAATGATACTGAACGCTATCAAGTATGGTTAAAAGCAAAAAACAATAATATAAATATTCTCATTGGAACACGCTCTGCGATTTTCACTCCCATGCCCAAGCTCGGCATGATTATCATTGATGAAGAACATGACTTATCCTTTAAACAACAAGATGGATTACGCTATTCGGCACGAGATGTTGCATTAACACGTGCTCAACGACTAAAAATCCCCATTGTTTTGGGCTCAGCAACACCCTCTTTTGAAAGCTTATTGAATGTAAAACGCGGCACTTTCCAACATTTAATGTTAAAGAAGCGCGCAGGAAAATCAAAACCACCACAAATTAAAACCATCAATATTAAAAATCAAAAGCTAACAGATAATTTTTCTCAACCTTTATTAGATTTAATCTCCAAACATTTGGCTCGCAATGAACAGGTGATGATTTTTTTAAATCGCCGAGGTTTTGCACCAACCATGATATGTCAAGAATGCGGTTGGGTAGGTATGTGTACTCGCTGCGACCACCCTATGACTATTCATGCAAAAAAACAACGCATCATATGTCACCACTGTGGTAGTGAAAGAAAAATGCCGGCTCAATGCCCTGAATGTAGCAGTATTGATTTACGCCCAAGAGGTTATGGTACAGAGCGAACAGAACAGATACTCAATGAATTATTCCCAAACACAGAAATTATTCGTATTGATCGCGATACCACCGCCCGTAAAAATGCCATGCATGATTTATTGAATAAAATCAGTGACCATCGTGCACAGATATTATTAGGCACACAAATGCTTGCTAAAGGCCATGATTTCCCAAATGTCACATTGGTAGGAATTCTTGATGCGGACCAAGGTTTGTTTGGCGCTGACTTACGTGCCAGTGAACGGATGGCGCAATTGATTACACAAGTTGCTGGTCGAGCTGGTCGTGGTGAAAAATCCGGTCGAGTAGTGATTCAAACTCAACATCCTGACCATCCATTACTCACATTATTAATCGAGCACGGTTATCGAAAATTCTGTTCTGATGCATTACAAGAAAGAGAAATGGCCAGACTACCACCTTATACACATGCCGCCTTAATAAGGGCCGAATCAAACAACATTCAAAACAATATCCAATTTTTAATGGAGACCAAACACACCCTACAAAAACTCAATATTAGCAGTCTAGAAATTCTAGGTCCTGCACCTTCACCCATGGAAAGAAGAGCAGGAAAATATCGTAGTCAGTTACTCATCATAGGAGAAAAACGAAAAGAGTTACATTCCGCATTAAATCAGATTTTAAAATTTATCGAAGATTGCAAATCGGCAAAAAAGGTAAGATGGAATTTAGACATAGACCCACAAGATATGAGCTAAAAATTGATAATCAATTCATTGAAGAGTCTTTGAAATCGACATCTTCCATAGGACGAGGTGATTCACTCGCAATACTATAGTCTTCGGAAGCCCAGGCACCCAAGTCAATCATTTTACAGCGCTCACAACAAAATGGACGCCATTTTGAGGACTCTTTCCACTCTACGGGTTTATCACAATGGGGACAATTAACGATCTTAGTCATTACAAAGCACAACAAATCAATTTAAATGAGACTTCTTGTTCGATTTGAACTGGACGATCAAAACCCATTGGCTTAAGAAAACGAACCGTAAAACGATGCCGACCACCACTAATTTCTGGGAAATATGTGGCATCCTTAGGTAATATTACGCGCAAAATCTGATTACATGTGCCCGGATCTAAAACATGTTGATAAAAACCAGCCTTAGCAACAACATCAATTGCGGTCGCACTACCTCGAATCAATTCCAAAATTAAATATACCGCTTTTTTAACCAAGGAAAACTCTTGTAGCCAACCACGAATATCGTTACTACGAGAATTAATATCCTGGCCCAACCAATGTCCATAGGTAGGTAAATCCATTACTAAAGCGCCACCAGGAATCGTATCACGTTGGCGAATGGACATTATAAATTCATTTTGCTTTAAGTTTTGGCCTATCTGTCCTTCCATAGCACGTAAATCTTTTGCCATTTTCCCTAAACTATCTTGCACATCTTTTAATCGACCCGTATTCACACCATGCATTGCATTGTATTTGGATAGGTTAGTATTAATCCTATCCATTTCTTTCATCAGATCAGTTTTTATTTCGGGACGGGAAAACACATTTAAAATTGCGATAAAGGTATTAACAGCAGAACGGGTATCCCAAACTGTATCGCCTTGCAGGTAAAATTCAATCTCTTCAAAAAGAGATTCCAATCGAATAAAAGTGCGAATCTTTTCGTTCAGCGGCAGCTCGTAAACAATTTCATTACGTGTTGCATCAACTTGTTCGACAACTTCAATTTTATCTTGCGTGTTTTTTAACCAAGACATATTGGGTTTTTCGTTATTTCTCATCGGCACAGGAACTGGTATTATCAGTCATATCGGCTTTCTCAACAAGCCCAAATACTGAAGATGCAACTTTTCAACTTTTTCTTTCAGCTGTTTTGCATCACCGCTATTGTTCAATACATCATCTGCCGCTGCGCATCGATCTTCTCGACTAACCTGACTTTTTATAATTGCCTCTATCTGAGCCGAACTATCACCATCTCGCGCTTGGGTACGCGTAATTTGGATTTGAGGATCAACATCGACAACCAGTATTCGATCAACCAAAGAAATTTGTCCAGTTTCAATTAATAATGGAATAGCTATAATGCAATAGTCTGAAACAAGGCCATTTACATTGTTTTTAATCTCTGCCCTTATTAATGGGTGAAGAATTGATTCTAATTTGACCTTAGCTTGGGAATCAGAAAAAATCAATTTACGCATTTTCCCTCGATCCAATTGACGACTCTCTGTCAATACTTCCTCACCAAATTCATGCACTATAGCTTCATAAGCAGGTAATCCTGGCTTCACTATACGACGAGAAATTTCATCAGCATCAATTACTGGCACACCCAACTCTTCAAAATAGTTCGCAACAGTAGTCTTACCGCTGCCTATTCCTCCCGTTAAACCGATTTTTAACATTTAAAATAAGAATCCAGAAACGTTCATTTGATTTTTCTAAGGTTAAATTACCGCAAAATGAACATAATAATCAATTAACTCATCCCCATATAGCATAGCAATCCACCCAGCAATAGCCAGATAAGGCCCAAAGGGAATAGGTTTATCTTTATTTTGCTGTTTCAACAATATCAAACTAATACCAATAACGGCGCCTGCAAACGAAGACAACAAAATAATCACAGGTAACATCTTCCAGCCAAACCATGCACCCAGTACAGCAAGTAATTTGAAATCACCAAACCCCATACCTTCTTTGCCGGTGATTAATTTAAATAACTGAAACACACACCATAAAGACAGATAACCAGCACATGCTCCAATTATACTTGTTGCAGGGTCAACATACACCACACCCAAGCTCAACAACAATCCCACCCAAACCATGGGAATGGTGATTACATCGGGCAATAGTTGTGTATCATAATCAATAAAACTTAAAGCAATGAGCGTCCAGGTAAGAAACAATGCTGCTGCCGCTTGTTCATTAAATCCAAAATGCCAAGCAACAACAAATGATAAAACCCCTGTAAGCAGCTCGACAAAAGGATAACGAAAAGGAATAGGTGTGTGACATTGATGACATTTACGCCCCAACAATAAATAACTAAAAACTGGAATGTTTTCCCAAGCTCTAATTTTGTGATTGCACTTAGGACAATGCGAAGATGGGCTTATTAAATCAAAACGTTTTTGAGTTTCTTCTTTTTTTGGTAACGTTACTTTATCAACAGCCTCTTCTTCAAGAAACTCTACACACTGCTCATGCCAATCTCGCTCAAGCATTACTGGCAATCGATAAATAACAACATTTAAAAAGCTGCCAATTAGCAATCCGATGATGCCACATACCATTGCAAAAGCTAGAGGATTCGCTATGAAATAGTCTACATAAATCATTTGCTAACTGCTTTATTTAATGAGCAAAAACTGCCGAGTGTATTTAGATTTTTTTCCAACAATATTTTTTTTCGCGCGAATAATATTATTATTGTTAAAATACTTGACCCATTTGGAAAATCGGCATGTACATAGCCAGCACCAATCCACCGATTAAAACGCCTAATATAACCATAATTAAAGGTTCCATCAAACTACTCATATTATCAACTGCATCATCAACTTCACGTTCATAAAAATCAGCGACTTTAGATAACATCGCATCCAGCGATCCTGACTCTTCACCAATTGCAACCATTTGTACGGTCATATGTGGAAATAATTTGCTCTGTAACATAGCTGTTTGCAACTGCTGTCCTGTAGAAATTTCATCTCTCATTTTTATAATCGCATCATAAAATACTTGATTGCCACATGCCCCAGCAACGGATTCCATCGCTTCAACCAAGGGCACACCTGCCGCAAACATAGTACCTAAAGTTCTTGCAAATCGAGCAACAGCCGCTTTACGTAGTATTGTCCCTATAATCGGTAACTGTAAAATAACTTTATCTAAAAAACCATTAAATTTTCTGGAGCTATTCTTAGCTTTAATCATAAAATAAATGCCAGCGACTGGCACTCCAATAATGATATACCAAAACTTTTGAACAAACTCAGACATATTCACAACCACCTGCGTAAACACTGGCAGATCCGCTCCAAAACTGGAAAATAGTGTTTGAAATTGAGGCACTACCCAAACAAGTAAAATAACAGTCACAACAAATGCCACGACTAATATTCCTGCAGGATACATCATGGCTTTTTTAATTTTAGATTTTAAAATTTCTGATTTTTCTTTATAAACCGCAATTTTATTTAATAAATTTTCAAGAATACCGGCTTGCTCACCAGCTTTAACAAGATTACAAAATAAATCATCGAACACTCGAGGATGTTTACGCATTGCTTGCCCCAAAGAACTTCCACCCTCAATATCGGTTTTCAAGGCTGTCACCAACTTTCTCATTCCTGGATGTTCATTTCCCTTACTAATAATTTCAAAAGACTGAACCAACGGTACACCTGCCGACATCATGGTAGCGAGTTGTCGGCTAAAAAGCGCAACATCCTTTGATTTAACTGCTTTAGTCGTATCGGATCCAAACAATCCACGGGGTTTTTTCTTCACTTTAATGGGTGTTATACCCTGTCGGCGTAAATCCGCTTTAACCAACGCCGGACTTGGACCGATTATTTCACCTGAATGTCGAGCACCACGGCGATCTGTTCCATCCCATATAAAAGTATGTTGTGCTATATCATTCTTTTGAGTCGCCATAATTTTACTCCGTTGTGACCCGATTTATTTCTTCAATACTGGTAAGTCCTTGCTTCACTTTTTCCAACCCTGCTCGGCGCAAACCCCAAATACCTTCGTTCTTTGCTTCTGTTTCAATATCTGAGGAATTTCCACCTTGAATAATCACTTTTCCGATTTGCTCGGTCACCGGCATCACTTCAAAAATCCCCAAACGATCCTTATAGCCCACATTGCAGTAACTGCATCCATTGGGTCCATATAAGGTAAAACTACCAATATCTTGCTGGTCAAACCCTTGTTGCAACAATACCTCATCAGGCAAATCCAACGGTTGCTTGCAATGAGGGCATAATTGCCTTGCCAGGCGTTGAGCAATGATCAATGAAACTGAAGCAACAATGTTATAGGGCTCAATTCCCATATTAACTAACCGTGTGAGCGTTTTCGGTGCGCTATTCGTATGGAGTGTAGATAACACCATATGCCCTGTCTGAGCGGCTTTCATCGCAATATCTGCGGTTTCCGTATCACGCATTTCACCGACCATGATAATATCTGGATCCTGTCGCAAAAATGAACGCAAGGCTGTGGCAAAGTCCAATCCGACTTTGGGGTTAATGTTTACCTGATTAACACCCGGCAAATAAATTTCTGCAGGATCCTCAGCTGTTGAAATATTTCGATCATTGGTATTTAAAATACTAAGCGCAGAATATAGGGTTACCGTTTTACCACTACCGGTCGGCCCGGTAATAAGCACCATACCGTGAGGCTGATGAATAGCCTTTAAAAAAAGCTCTTTTTGAAAACCTTCCATGCCCAAAGTGTCTGCGCCGTATTTTAAATTTCCGGAATCTAAAATACGTAACACAATTTTTTCGCCAAACATCGTTGGGCAGGTGCTCACCCTAAAGTCAATGGATCTGTTTTTACTCAGTTTGAGCTTTATTCGCCCATCTTGAGGCATTCGACGCTCAGAGATATCCAAGCGTGACATCACTTTTAAACGGGTCGATACTCGCGTACCCTGATTAATGGGTGGTTTAGCAATTTCTTCTAAAATACCATCAATTCGAATTCTGACTCGATAATTATCCTCATAAGGCTCAAAATGAACATCGGAAGCACCTCGGTGAACCGCGTCCAACAAAACTTTATTTACAAAACGCACAATAGGCGCATCATCTACATCTGATGTATTTTCGTCCAGTGCTACATCATCATCCGTGCTTGCAAACTCGAGATCATCTAAAGATGTATCAGATAATCCCGCCAATGATGACATTTGCGTGTCTAAAGCTCTCTCAATAATTTGAGTTAGTGCCAAAGCTTCTGTTAAAACAGGCTCTACATTCAATCCTGAATGAAACTGAAATTGATCCAGTGCATGAATATTCGCGGGGTCAGATATGGCAACAAAGAGTTTCTTGCCTCGTTTTAATAAAGGCAATGCATTGAGATCTCGTACCAGCCGCTCATCAATCAACTTAACGACTTCAGGATCCAGTTCAAGCACACTGATATCAAACAAAGGAATACCAAATTCTTCCGATACCGTATTGGCAATAGCCCTGCTATCGACTAAATGATGCTCAAGCAAATAGGACACAAAACTTGAACCATTTGAATTTGATTGTTTGTAGGCGCGTATGGCGTCTTCTTCAGCCAAAAAGCCTTTGTTCACTAAGCGCTTGGGTAAACCATTTAATGCTACTGACACATCACAACCTTATGATTTTCAATTATTCCGTCATATTAACTTATCGGCACTATAGACAATAAGTTTTAGTTTCTGATCTTGTAAAATAACAAAATGGTTTATTTTTTAATACCAGTAGAATAACTGAGCGAAGTTCATACAAACCAGAAAAGCCACATTTTAAAACTGTTAAATTTTTCTAGGTACTGTAAAAATAAAAAGGCCCTTCAAGGAAGGGCCAAAATGTGGGGAGGGAAGGACGGGGTGATCGACAACCTACCAATTGATTACTACAGTCCTTCCAATTCCATAGCAACCGGCGTGATCATATTACCGAAGTAATAAGTGTTGTCTAACAATGGTATTGCAGATCACATGCCAAACTCTTAGGTCAAAAACTAAAAAGCCCTCTATTGAGGGCTTTTTAAACAAACTTTACATCATCAATTCTAATTTAACATAAACCCAACCCAGCACATGTACCAGGAGTAGACGGTGGAGCCCATACAATAGAAGCACCTGATACCGTAGCTTCAAGTATATATGTTGCTCCACTAAAAGGGGCTGCACCAGTAGCAGTGATAATCGCAGAAGTAGTACCGGTAACTCCTACTGAAGTAACGTAATTACCACCATTAAGGTCACCAACAATAACCCCCGCTTCAGTAGGAGAGTTACAAGCAGTAATATCACCTTTAGACTGAAAACACAGATCAATTGCTAGTTTTGCAGGAGATGTTGCTGCTATAACCTCTGAAAATTTCGCCCGTTTAGTGTAATTTTGATAGCTCGGTAGAGCCACAGCAGCCAAAATACCCACGATCGCAATAACAATCATTAATTCGATTAATGTAAAACCTGCTTGTGTTTTACGTTGGCTTACAAATTTGTTCATGTTGTATCTCCTGATTAAAAAATTAAATATTTGAGTCTACTATCCCTGTTGCAGTGGCTATGCCACAACAAATTTCTCATTTTTTGAACTGCCAACTCGGTCTCAGTTCGAAAAATCTTGTGTGATGAAGTTCACAGAAAAATCAGCAAACTATCGATCAAATTAGCGTCTTTTACTTAAAGTGATTAAATTGCGTATTAAAAACCTGCCAGACAATGTCAGTAAGTGACATTTTGTGTCAGTTTATATTGTCACTTTTTGACAATACAATAACTTATATTACTCCATTTCCATCTTTTTCAATCGATACCGTAACTGCCGAAAACTAATACCCAGCAATTTGGCCGCAGCAGTTTTGTTGTAGCGGGTTTTTTCTAATGCTTCTTTAATAGCCTCTTTTTCAATATTACCGAGATAAGGGTCTAAAGCGACATTGGTATTATCCAAAGATTCTAAATTGCTCGCATCTATATTTGGCAAACGTAAGTCCGTATCGTTGATTACGTTTCCTTCACATAAGGTCATTGCTCGCTCAAGAATATTCTCCAACTCCCTAACATTACCCGGAAACGAATAACTGCAAAGCTTCTGCAATGCTGATTCGCTAATCACAGATTTATCCATATTTATCCCAGACGATAATTTAGACAATAAAAAATCGGCTAATAAGGGTATATCTTCTGGATGTTCTCGCAAACTCGGCACGTGCAATTCGATGACATTAACGCGATAAAATAAATCCTGCCTGAAGAGTCCTTCTTTCACCAAAACTGCTAGGTTTTTATGTGTTGCGCTTAAAATGCGCACGTCTACTGCAATTTCTTTTTGGGCTCCTACTGGCCGTACTGCTTTCTCTTGAATCACCCTTAGCAATTTCACTTGCATGTGCATAGGCAAATCAGCGACCTCATCAAGGAATAAAGTTCCACCCGATGCAGCCTGAAACAAACCTTCTTTATCCGTAATTGCGCCTGTAAAACTCCCCTTTTTATAACCAAAAAATTCACTTTCCATCAAATGCTCTGGAATCGCACCACAGTTCACTGGTACAAACGATTGGTCAGCTCTAGGTCCTTTTTCATGAATCATCCGAGCAACTAACTCTTTACCACTACCTGATTCTCCAGCGATATAAACCGGCGCCTGACTTTTTGCCAGCTTTGCAATAGTCGATCGCGTTGATTTCATCACCGGTGAATCACCTAATAAGGTTAATTCGGGTTTAGCTGGTTTTACACCTTGCGTGTCCTTAATTTTTAGCGCAGTTGATACCATGGCCCGTAGATTTTGCAAATCCACGGGTTTGGACACAAAATCAAATGCACCTGCTTTTAAAGCATGTACCGCAGACTCCACATTGCCATGGGCGGTTATCATGGCCACCGGTAAATCTTCAAACTCCTGATTTATGATGTCAACTAATTCAAGACCATTACCATCTGGCAATCGCATATCAGTCAGACAAACATTATAATTATTCCGAGTTAACAAAGCTCGGGCTTCAGCTAAAGTGCCAGCTGTGTGCGACTCTATATCCATTCTTAACAAGGTAATTTCAAGCAACTCACAAATATCTGGCTCATCATCAACAATAAGTGCTAAATAATCTGACATCGATTAATCACGCCTTTTCTTTTGAACAAAACTAATTCGAAAACAACTTCCACCCGTGGGAATAGGTACATAATCTAAATGCGCTTGATTGGCTTCGGCAAGCTCTCTCGCAATATACAACCCTAAACCGGTACCTTTACTTGCTGTTGTAAAAAATGGTTCAAATATTTGCTGCGCTGTTTCTGGTTCGATTCCAGGACCTGCATCAATGACATCCAAAAATGGCCCACGTGATTCTCGCGTTTCTCCACCTCGTATTTCAAACATCTGTTTCTCACCTCCATGTCGTAGCCCATTTTGACATAAATTAGACATGATTTGGTGTAAATGACTGGGATCCATCGTTACTTTTACATCGACAGGTGAAATATGGATAGCAACTTTATCTACATCTATATCATGCGCACGAGAAAATTCAGCAACAAATTCATCTAACCATACACGCAATTCGATTTCTTCAGGCATAGCTTTATCGCGACGACTCAGCTGCATTACATTTTCAATAAGTGCATTCATGCGAACGGATTGTTCACGGATTATCTGGGCTAAGCGACGATCAGCTTTATCCAGATTGGTTGACTCTTCAAGCAACTGCCCTGCGTGACTGATTGCACCTAAAGGATTTCGAATCTCATGTGCAATACTTGCCGTTAATCGACCCATAGCAGACATTTTTAAATGCTGGGCTTGTTGATCTAAAATCGAGGTATCTTCCAGCAGAATTAAAGTACCGGCATACACTTTCATGCCTAAGCGGGTAAAACGTGGATAAATCGCTACTGAGCCAGTAACGCGAAATGCCTTAGGCTCATATCGCGTATTCGCCAACCACAATTTCAATTGATTTGCTAACTCAGGAGATACATGATCCAGTGATTGAAAACTGGATTTAAGCGGCACTCCCAACAAATAAGCTGCCGCCTCATTGGCCAAATGGATTTGGTTTTTTTCATCAACAACCAGCATGCCTGAACCCATATGTTGAATAATATAATCATTCAACTGTTCCATGTTAGCTAAATCAACACCTCGTTTTTCAGCTAATTCCTGACTTTCTTTTAATTGCTTCGCCAGTGCATTTGCAACATAAGCAACAATAAAGAAGCCTATACCCAACAAACCAGTTTGTAAAAAATCACCCACGGAAGCTTTGGATTCTAAAACTTGATAACTATGAATCATTAAAATTGATAACGACGCACCCGCGGCAAATGCCAACGCAATGCGCCCTCTGGCAAATACACTAACACTCGCTATAGCAACAATCAGCAAAACACCTAAACCACTACTCAAACCACCGCTACTATAGGTACAAACCATTACAAAAAGCACATCAACAACACCATTCATATAAACCTGCGCATAAAACCCTGGCTTACGCAGACGCACAGCAACAATCGAAAATAACGCATATAAAAGATATACGTTAACTGCTGTAATAAATATGACGGAGTGGCTTTTTCCTAAAAGGGAATTTGTTGGAAAAATCAAAAATACAATAAGAAAAATACAAACAAGAATTAATCGATAATAACCCAGTAAGCGAGCGGCTTTCCAGGCAATTTCATTTTCTTGGGTATGACCGGTGTTTTCCTGAGAGAGTTCTTCTATCATGGCCCGTTCTTGTGTGATGTGTTTAAATAAATCAGGTAAGCGGACTAATTATCTTTATCAGCATGTGTTTGACTACAATAATAAAGATCACCTTTTTTAATCGCTTCTTCTTCGGGCACATGCACTGCACAAACAGCACATTGCTTAACAGCTAAAACTTTTGTTTTTTGTTTCTGTGATTTTCGTGAAACCGCTGAAGTTTTTAATCTTGTATATAAAAACCAGATAAGCCAAATAACTAGCCCGAGTACTAATAGTCGTCCAATGCCCATATAACTATACCCGTAACGATAAAAATTTGCGTATTTTGATCTGCTTTTTATTACCCTTGCCCGAGTTGCCTCTCTTTGCAAGGGATTGCCATACGGCATTGGCGCGCCGAGACATGAACAAAAAATAGAACATCAAAATACGTAAATCCTTAACGTTATGGGTATAAGCTAAAAGCTTCGATCAACTGAAAACCTAGCAACAGTAATTAATGCACTCTTATACTTAGAATCAGGCAATACTTCAAGAAATGAAATCGCTTTTTCAGCTTCTAGCTTTGCAGCCTGAGCTGTATATTTGATAGCACCGGTACTTTGAACCGCATGAATGACTTCGTTTATGTTTTCACGTCCACCTTGCTCTATGGCTTCTCGTACAATTTGGACTTGCTCACTATTGCCATGTCGCATGGCATAAATTAAAGGTAAAGTTGGCTTGCCTTCTGCTAAATCATCGCCGACATTTTTGCCAATTTCTTCACTCGATGTACTATAGTCTAGAACATCATCCACTAATTGAAATGCCGTTCCCAAATGCATACCATAGCGACTAAGAGAATCAATTTCTGTTTCGCTTCGCCCACTGATGACTGCACCCAACTTAGTTGCAGCCTCAAATAACTTAGCTGTTTTATAACGAATAACTTCTAGGTAGGTCTCTTCAGTCGTATTGGGCTCGTGACAGTTCATGAGCTGCATGACTTCACCTTCGGCAATCACGTTAGTGGCATTTGCAAGAATCTCCATCACTGGCATGCTGCCCGCTTCCACCATCATCTGAAATGCACGGGAATAGAGAAAATCGCCAACTAACACGCTAGCTTCATTACCCCAGATCGCATTCGCCGTTTCTTTGCCGCGACGCATGCCTGATGCATCAACTACATCGTCATGCAACAATGTTGCTGTATGAATAAATTCCACAACAGCGGCAAGGGGAATGTGATGGTAACCTTGATAGCCAAAAGCTCGCGCACTCAATAAGAGCAATACTGGCCGTAAACGCTTACCCCCACTATTTATAATATAGTGGCTAAGTTGATTAACCAGCGCCACATCTGAATGCAAGCGTTGGCGAATAACATTATCTACCGCCTGCTGATCGGCCTCAATGAGGGTATATACATCATCAATACCCATAACTGGGGCCAATTCTGGCGTAAACTCTGCTTCATACCCCGAATTATTATCAATTTTTAGCGAATCAACATGCATGTGTGAGATATCGTTATTATATAGTGAGCCTTGATTATATAAAATATACGCTTGCAGTCAAAAGTAATACGCTCAAACGATTAAATACTGATATTTGACAACATGCTAAGGTCAGTAGTAAAATCGCGCACCTTTCGTTGACACTGCGTCAAATCTAAAGAAACAGAAGTCAAATCTGGAGAAAACGAACAATGTATGCGGTAATTAAAACCGGCGGTAAGCAGTACCGCGTAGAAGAAGGCCAAACGATTCGTGTCGAAAAACTGAATGCTGACGAAGGTAGCACAGTTGAGCTAGACGAAGTATTGATGGTTGCAAATGGCGACGATGTTAAAATTGGCGCGCCTTATGTTGAAAATGGCAAAGTATCTGCCGATATCGTTGAACATGGTCGAGGCGAAAAAATTCGCATCATCAAATTCAACCGTAGAAAGCATTTCCGTAAGCAGATGGGACATCGCCAAGCTTACACTGCAATAAAAATCACTGGCATTTCAGCTAGTTAAGAGGATTTAGACAATGGCACATAAAAAAGCCGGCGGTAGTACGCGTAACGGTCGCGATTCCGTCTCAAAACGCCTTGGCGTTAAACGATTTGGTGGTGAAGAAGTCAGTGCGGGCAATATACTAGTTCGCCAACGAGGCACACGCTTCCACCCAGGCACTAACGTTGGCCGCGGTAAAGATGATACCTTGTTTGCTACCGCAACGGGCACAGTCATTTTTGAAGTTAAAGGCCCGAAAAATCGTAAATATATCAGCATAGTAGCTGCTAACTAAGCATTTTTAGCACATACTAACTGACAAAAACCCCTTAACCGGGGTTTTTGTGTTTTAGAAGGAGCTAATCTTAGCTTACCAGTAAAACCTCATTTCCTTATTTGACCAATAGTTGAACAAAACTCATGAAATTTATCGACGAAGCAACAATCATCGTAGAAGCAGGAAAAGGCGGTAATGGCTGCGTTAGTTTTCGTCGCGAAAAATACATTCCAAAAGGTGGCCCCGATGGCGGCGATGGTGGTGATGGCGGCAGCGTTTTTTTGGTTGTTGATAACGATCTAAACACTCTGGCAGACTTTCGTTTTCAGCGCAATTATCAAGCATCAAATGGCAAAGGTGGCAGTAGCGCCAACTGCACGGGTGCAGGTGGTGATGATTTATACATAAAAGTACCTGCAGGCACATTAGTGAAAGATGCTGATACTCAAGAACTAATGGGTGATCTAAGCGAAGTTGGGAAAGTCCTTAAAGTTGCCCAAGGTGGATTTCATGGCTTAGGAAACACTCGGTTTAAAAGCTCTACAAATCAAGCACCCCGTCAGTGTAAACCTGGTACACCCGGTGAAAAACGCACTTTATCTCTTGAGTTACAAGTGTTGGCGGATGTTGGTTTATTAGGATTGCCCAATGCCGGCAAATCCACCTTTATTCGATCAGTTTCTAATGCAAAACCCAAAGTTGCTGATTATCCATTTACAACACTTTACCCTAATCTTGGGGTTGTAGGGCTGGATGGAAATCGCAGTTTTGTGATTGCCGATATCCCTGGATTAATTGAAGGCGCATCAGAAGGCGCAGGTTTAGGGCATCAGTTCTTGCGCCATTTATCACGCACGGGCTTACTCTTACACATTGTTGATATTGCCCCATTGGATGGCGAAACAAATCCCGCCCACGAAGTGATCAAAATCGCTAAAGAACTGGAAAAATACAGCGACTCTCTCGCTAATCAGCCAAGATGGCTGGTATTAAATAAACTCGACTTACTTCAAGAGGAAGAACGGGAAAAAACCTGCGAAGAAATAATTAACACTCTGGACTGGAAAGCACCTTATTTTAAAATTTCTGCGATTAATTCTAACGGCACCAAAGAATTGTGTACTGCTATAATGAATTTTCTCGAAGATGGTCGCGAATCGGAGGCCAACGAGGATAGAAACTATACGCCATGAGCAAAACCAATCAACTAACACCTCAAACCTGGATCATTAAAGCCGGCAGCTCTCTTATTACCAATCATGGTCGAGGACTTGATCAAGAGTTCATTCACAATTGGGCAGAACAAGTCGTTGAGCTAAGAAAAAAAAATATTAATTGTGTTTTGGTCTCGTCAGGGGCCATCGCCGAGGGACTAACACGACTTAATGTCAGCACTCGCCCACACGCTATACATGAATTACAAGCTGCAGCTGCTGTTGGCCAAATGGGACTCATTCAAAGTTATGAAGCTCAGTTTAAAAAACACAATATCCATACAGCTCAAATTCTTTTAACACACGAAGACTTGTCCAATCGCCAGCGTTATCTCAATGCGCGAAACACCATAAAAACACTATTAAGCTTAAATGTCATACCCATTATTAACGAGAACGATAGCATTGCCATTGATGAAATACGCTTTGGTGACAATGATACTTTGGCCGCGCTCGCTGCAAATTTATTAGATGCTAACCGTCTCATTTTATTAACCGATCAAAATGGCATGTATTCAGCAGATCCTAGCCAAGATAAATCTGCACAATTAATTACAAAAGCGCATGCTGGCGATCCCAATCTAATACAAATGGCGAGTAAAGGCGTACCTGGAAAATTAGGCCGTGGGGGCATGCTGACCAAAGTTAAAGCCGCTGAACGTGCAGCGATGTCCGGTACTTTAACAATAATCGCGGGCGGCAAAACTGAAAATATTCTACTCAATATTGCAGACGATAAAGAAAATACGGGCACATGGTTATTACCCGATAAAGAACCATTAGCCGCAAGAAAACAATGGCTTGCAGGGCACTTGCAAGTTAAAGGTAGCCTTGTAATCGATAACGGCGCAAAAAATGCCCTCGCAAATAAGGGAAAAAGTCTATTGCCGATTGGTATTACCCAATGCAATGGGGATTTTCAGCGCGGCGAAGCAATTCTTTGCCTGGACTCTGCAGGTAGGCATATCGCGCAAGGCTTAGTAAATTATAGTAGCGACGAAACTCGCCTTATTATTGGTAAACCCAGTGATCAAATTGAAAAAATACTGGGTTATATTGACGATTCAGAAGTTATTCATCGCGATAATCTCGTTTTATTGTAATTTCTATTTTTTGCACGTGTAAATAGGCCTATAATTAAACCCATAGACGTATGATGCAATAACAACCAATAATGCACATGTCAAATGACACTCATGTCTTGATTTATCTGGGCTAAAACAAAAAAATTATTAAGGATTGAAAATGATCGCGAAACCTTTTTTTGATCGTTTCAAGTCATCCGACCAGGATAAGCTAGAAAACAACCTTCCTTCAAATGACGAAAAACTGTTATTGAAGCTTTTAGGATTCGCCCTAAAACTAGAAAATGATGACAACACCCTGTTGAAAATCTCTCGAACACTTAGCTTTAATCTTGATGTTGACACGGTTTGCATTTGCCAAATCTCCAATAATAAAACCCAACTTCGACAAATATTTCACAACGAAGAAAACCATCCGACAAAAGACGGAAACTGGAATATTGACTCAATTAATTCAGTCATAATTAGCAGCAAAAAAGAGCAGTATTATGAAAATGTACCTAATAGTTTTGCCAAAGACGCGCTTGTTGAGAAGTTTGAAGCGAAATCATTACTTAGCGTACCCGCATTAGATGATGATGGTTGTGTAGCATCAATAATAAATATTTTTCATCAAAAAAATAAAAACTATTCTCACTGTGAAACTGAAATTATCAGACTCATGGCACAACGTGCCGACCAATTTTTTCAACACGAGAATTTATCGACTCAAAAATCCGCAAAGCAACCTCAATACAATAAAACAAATATTGACCAACAACTCAAACAAACCACAGAACAACTGAGCGCTACGAATAAAAGTCTAGAGTCTTTGAGCTTTGCAGTGTCTCATGAGCTACGCGCTCCATTACGCAGTATGGACAATTTCAGTAAAGCACTTGCAGAAGATTTTTCAAAAAATTTACCTGAAGAAGCCATCGACTACGTTACACGTATCCGTAAAGCATGTGTCCGAATGGGTCACATGATCGACGATTTATTGTGGCTATCCAAAGTCACACGACGAAAGATAGAACAACAAAATATCGAATTGAGTAAATTGGTAGAGAAGATCGCCAAAGAATTAATTTCTGAAGAAGAAAACCGAAATATTGAATTAAATATTGAAGCTAATTTACTTGTAATCGCCGACAAGGGTTTACTTAAAATCGCAATCCAACACTTATTATCAAACGCGATTAAATTTTCTCGCTCACAAGAAAACGCAAAGATTGATTTTTTTGCAGAGCAACAAGGTGAAAACTTAGTCTTTGCGATTCGAGATAATGGCAGCGGTTTTGACATGGCCTATTACGACCAACTTTTCGAACCATTCAAACAATTACACAACTCAAGCAAATTTGATGGCACAGGAATTGGTCTAGCAACTGTTGAACGAATAATCGAAAGACATCATGGTAAAATTTGGGCGGAAAGCGATACAGATGATGGTGCAACTTTTTATTTCACGTTACCTAGCGAGTGATGCGGCAGTAATTTGAAAGCAGCAAATAAAAAGCCGGCTAATAGCCGGCTTTTTTAAGTCATTTTAAAGACAGCTTACATGCCTTTAATCGCTGCATTTATGCGAGATTTATATCTAGCTGCAGTATTTCTGGCAATAACACCTTTACCAGTCATTTTATCCAACATAGGCACAGCTACTTTGAAAGCGTCTTGCGCTTGCTCTTTTTCACCAGCAGCAATTGCTTTTCGAACATTTTTCACACTCGTACGCATTTTGGAGCGTAGTCCGTTATTATGCTCACGGCGTTTGTCATTTTGACGCGCACGTTTTCTTGCTTGTGGTGAATTAGCCAAAGTACTGCTCCTCGAAATCTGTATACTTAAAAAAGAACGCGGAATTATCCTCGCCTATAGCAATATTGTCAATAGTCCAGCCCGCATTTCTCCCAGGGTTCACGGAATCTTGCTTGATCTTTGATTTTACAGCGGATTTTCTTCATTCAGAAATATGGTAAATATTCCACTCAATCAGAAAAACCACTGTAAAATCAAATATATTCACATTCTTCTCGCACACCTAAAAGAGAGACAGACCAGTATTTATTTCTCACTAAAAAGATTCTTTTCCAAACAGGCATTTTACTTGCCCACTTTTGTTAACCCATATACTTCATAAATTAGGCGATTTCTCGCTTGATTCTTGATTTTACACAAGATTATCTTCAATCGATCATCCCCACTGGTATGGCGCTCAATCAGATAGTCTTCTGTAAAACCAATTATCTGTGCGATAATTTCGCCTAATTCATGATGCATCCGGGTAAAAATCACTCTAAATTAAGTACTAAATAGCTGTTTTATTGGCAAAAAACTTTAAAAAGGATACATCCTGAGCAAGAAATTACTAAAATCTGCGGCCGTAGTCAGCAGTATGACGATGATCTCTCGAATCCTCGGCTTTGCGAGAGATATGGTGTTTGCACGCATTTTCGGTGCTGACGCGGCATCCGATGCCTTTTTTGTTGCATTTAAAATCCCTAATTTTTTACGAAGGCTTTTCGCTGAAGGGGCATTTTCTCAAGCATTTGTGCCTGTTTTAACCGAATACAAAGAAAACAAATCAGAAAAAGAATTAAAACAACTTATTGATCAGGTCGCTGGTACCTTTGGCGTGGTGTTATTTGGTATTTCTTTAACCGGCGTCCTCGCTGCTCCTCTATTAATCATGCTGTTTGGTCCTGGTTTTATTGATAACCCCTATAAGTACAATCTCGCTGTCGATATGCTTCGCTATACCTTCCCTTATTTATTTTTCATTGCATTAACTGCTTTTGCCGGAGGTATATTAAACAGCTTTGGCCGTTTTGCAGTACCCGCATTTACGCCCGTTTTCTTGAATATTGTGTTGATATGTATGGCTGTTCTCATTTCCCCCCAGCTAGATGAACCTATCATGGCCCTAGCATGGGGCGTTTTTATTGCTGGTGCCGTACAACTGCTCTTTCAATTCCCGTTTTTATTAAAATTGAAGTTGATGCCAATTCCCAAATGGGGTTGGAAACACCCTGGTGTACAAAAAATAAAGAATCTTATGATACCCGCGATTATTGGGTCTTCGGTTGTTCAAATTAATTTACTATTTGATACATTGATTGCCTCATTTTTGGTTACCGGCAGCATAAGCTGGTTGTATTATGCTGATCGACTTGTCGAATTTCCATTAGGTTTGCTAGGTATTGCACTGGCAACGGTGATTTTACCCAAATTATCAAAAGATCATGCGCAAGCGTCAGCAGAAACATTTTCCGCCACATTAGACTGGGCGTTACGTTGTGCCATTTTAATTGGAATGCCTGCTGCGATCGGTCTAATACTGCTTGCAGCACCCATGCTAACCACGCTATTTTATGGAGGTGAATTTGATGCTGAAGATGTGTATTTATCTAGCTTAAGTTTAATGGCATATTCACTGGGTTTGATGGGATTTATTTTAATAAAAGTGCTCGCTCCAGGTTTCTATGCTCGCCAGGATACCAAAACACCTGTAAAAATCGGCATCAAAGCGATGATCGCCAACATGGGATTAAATGTTATTTTTGTTGCGCCTTTATATATTATGGAGTTTAAGGGCGCGCATACTGGACTTGCCCTCGCTACGGCGACATCAGCCTACCTCAATGCTTGGTTACTTTTGAGAGAACTACGCAAAGCAGGTCACTATAAACCACAATCTGGATGGCTGAAATTGTTTGCTCAAATTGGGTTCGCCTGTATTGCAATGGGTGGTGTACTATATTGGAATAACCCACCGTTGGAAGTTTGGATTGACTGGGATATCTGGACACGTATATTGAATTTATCCTTATGGATCGGAATTGGGTTTATTACTTATATTGCTGCATTACTCATAAGCGGCTTAAAGCCTAAGACTTTTTTACCTAGCAATTTTTAACTGGACTTTTTGTACATGCGTTTTTCCTTTCTACTTATTTTAATGTATTTGTTAACTTCGTTTCCTGTGTATGCCGACATTGATAAAGAAATAAAAATTGCCATGCGCGCCAACCGAGGCGCAGAAAAAGGCATGAAACGCTGGCAACCAACAGCGGAATATTTAAGCTCTCAAATCCCTGGATATCGGTTTATTATGGTACCGTTTGAAAATAACAGTGCGCTAAATCAAGCAGTGTCTCGCGGAGACTTTCACTTTGTTTTAACTAATCCCGCTTCCGCCGTTGAACATACAATTCGTTACAATACTCGCCATATAGCAACGCTATCCAATAAGAGGCAAGGTAAGGGTTATACCAAATTTGGATCGGTCATTTTTACACGCAGCGATCGAAACGATATAAACAAACTTGAAGACCTTCGTGACAAAACCTTTATGGGTGTTGATGAAATTGGTTTTGGTGGCTGGCGAGTAGCTTGGCTAGAATTGTTAAAACATAATATCAATCCTCACACCGATTTCAAAGAACTTCGATTCGGTGGCGGGATTCAACCCAATGTGGTTAACGCAGTACTCAGTGGTAAAGTTGATGTTGGTAGCGTTAGAACTGATATGCTAGAACGAATGGCCGCTAAAGGAAAAATCGACCTCAATGATATTAAAGTTCTCAATCTAAAAAAAACAGAAAACTTTCCTTTTTTGCGTAGTACAGACTTATATCCCGAATGGTCATTTTCCCGAACTAAAATTAGTAGCGACTCATTAGCCAACCAAGTTGCAACATTGCTATTAACCATAAAAGAAGATCACCCGGCGGCACTTAAAGGTAAATACAGTAGCTGGGTAATACCGAGCAACTATGACGCAGTGGATAACTTATTAAAAGAATTACAAGTCGGCCCATATCACACGTCCAGCCAAGATATATCAAAACAAATTTGGTCAAAATACATTGGCATATTTGTCGCTATCTTTTTACTCTTCCTATTTTTATTAGGCTTAACCATCTACATTATCAGAACTAATCGGCAACTCCATCGGGCTCAAAAAATTCTCGAAGGAGAAATGTCTAACCGTAAAAATGTTGAAATAGCATTAAGCGGGTTAGCACAACAAGGGCTGGTGTCCGATAAAGAAGATTCTTTTTTTCGCGATTGCTTAAGCAATCTTTCTGATTTATACAATTGCAAGTATGCCTTAATCGGATTATTTAGCGGAGAAGAACGAACACATATAAAAATTTTTTTGATTTACAACGGTGAAAGATTTTCCAGTGGTTTTGAGTTTCCTGTTAAAGACTCACCCTGCGAGGACATACTAAACTTAAAACTAGAACTTATCGATACAAAAGCCTCAAAACACTACCCATCAATGCCATTTCTCTTGGAAATGGAAGTTGAAAGTTTTTTTGGCTCGCCTTTAAGATCACCAGACGGCTCTGTAATCGGAATCATCGCGGTCATGGATAACAAACCCATGAACCCACCGGATTGGGCACGTCCAATTTTAAAAATATTCGCCAACCGTATCGGTATGGAGATTTATCGAAAAAAACAAGATGACACTTTGCACAACATGGCCAACAAAATGTCTCATCAAGCTAGCCATGATGCACTAACAGGATTAATTAATCGACGAGAAATTGATGTACGGCTAAACCATGCCCTTGAAGCCACAATTAGAAACAACCAACATCATTCATTTTGCTTTTTAGATCTCGATCAATTTAAAATCGTCAACGATTCATGTGGGCATATTGCTGGCGATGAATTATTAAAACAATTGTCTAAAATATTTTCCAATGTACTCCGTGACAGTGACACCATTGGTCGTCTTGGCGGGGATGAATTTGGTATTTTATTACTTGATTGCCCTTTGGATCAAATTACAATTATCGCTAATAAATTACTAGAAGCAGCAAGTTCATTCAGATTTTCCTGGCAAGAGAACATATTCCGTATCAGCGTAAGTATTGGTATCACCATAATAGATGACAAATGCAACAGCATAAAAGACATACTGAGAGAAGCGGATGCCGCTTGTTACATCGCCAAAGAGCTGGGGCGTAATCGAATTCACATTTATAAGGAGGGCGATGAAGAAATCACTAAACGACAAGGTGAAATGAAATGGGCTTCCAAATTAACTCAAGCTTTACAAAACAATAGCTTTGAACTGCACCGCCAAAAAATTCAACCTATTAATAACAATATTAAGCCCACCATTTTTTATGAAATCCTGGTTAGAATGCAGAACAAAGAACAAGAATTGTTAATGCCTGGTTCATTCATTAGTGCTGCAGAACGTTACAATCTCATGCCTACACTGGATCGCTGGGTTATAAAAAACACCTTCAAATATTTAACCTCAGAATCAAATAAAGATGTCATCTATTTTATTAATATTTCAGGCTTATCTTTCAACGATAAGGATTTTCATAATTTTGTTGTAGAAATGCTTTCCAAATACCAAATATCTCCCACGATGATTTGTTTTGAAATAACAGAAACAGCCGCTATCACCAACTTTTCTCAAGCATTGGAATTTATTGAGAACTTACGAAACATAGGTTTACATTTCGCGTTAGACGATTTTGGCACCGGTTTATGCTCTTACTCTTACTTAAGAAACTTACCCATTGATTTTATTAAACTCGACGGGCACTTTATCAGTGAATTGAAAAGCGACCCAATGAATAGAGCAATCGTTGAGTCCATCGCAAACATATCCAACACAATTAACGCCCATACTATTGCAGAATGGGTTGAGGACATTGAAATTATAGATGAACTTCAAAAAATTGGTATCGATTACGTACAAGGATACGCCATAGATCGTCCTCACAAATTGCCAATGAATACACCTTCCATCTAACTCAAGTCGACAACTTGATTGAGTAAATTAAAACCATAGCTACTCGATATTAAAAAAATATTTCAGTTTATATTCACAGGAAACATTTAAATTACACCTAATTAATATTGGCAAGGCGTAAATGTGATGAAAAAACTAGCTGTTTTAACCATCTTTATACTTCTCACAGCTTGCGCCACTCCAGGAAAAAATCTTGTTGATGACGGTACTACAGAAGTTGAAATGCTGACTTCGGAAAAAATGTCTGTAGTAAAAGTCAATGTGCGTCAATCTGGAGAAACTGCCATTGTCAAAGGCCTAGTAGTCAGAGATAGCAACCGTCGCTTTGCTAAAGGATTTGTAACCGTTGACTTATATGACGAACGCGGTGTACGAATAGACAGTATTGACGCTAAGGTAAACTACACACGTCGCGGATCAAGATCTGCCAGACAAGGAAAGTTTAAAGCGCAACTTGAAGAAACTGTACCTACTAATTCACGTGTTGTTGTACGCCCTGTTGATAAACGATTAGAATCCGATAATAATTCCGGTTCAATGTCCATTCTATAAATTATAATTTCCCTTTAATTGTCTTTGATTGCGAAAAAATCGCAATCAACTGATATAATCCATGTTTTTTGAGCAAAAGCACATTATTCATGGAAATCATCCGCGGTTTACACAATTTAAAACCAGAGCACCGCGGTAACGTAGTAACCATTGGCAATTTTGATGGTGTACACCTTGGTCATCAAGCAATCATACGACAGCTCAAAAAACAAGCAGAAAAACATCAAGTCCCTGCCACCTTAATGACTTTTCAACCTAATCCACAGGATTTTTTTGCCGGCAATAAAGCCCCAGCAAAACTCTCCCGTTTTCACGACAAAATGCAGCTTTTAAAAGCCTTTGGTGTTGATCGTGTTATTTGTATACCTTTTAATCAAAAATTAGCTGACCTCAGCGCTAACGATTTCATTGATAAAATCCTCATTCATGGCCTACATGCAAAACATCTGGTTATTGGTGATGATTTTCAATTTGGGAAAAATCGCCAAGGTGATTTTCATTTATTGAAAGAAGCTGGGAAAAAAGGGGATTATGACGTAGAAAACACCCCAACTTACTTGATAGATAAATTGAGAGTCAGCAGTACAAGAATCAGGCAAGCTCTAGCCAAAGGTGACCTTGAAAAAAGTCGAGAATTACTCGGTCACTCTTATCACATTAGCGGAAAAGTGGGACATGGTGACAAACGAGGTAGAACAATTGGCTTCCCAACGGCAAATATCTGTTTAAAACAACAAATTGCTCCCACAAATGGAGTATATGCGGTTAAAATAACCGGCCTGAATGAAATCCAGTATGGTGTAGCTAATCTAGGTGTTCGTCCAACGGTAGATGGCAGCTTGTATTTACTTGAAATTCACCTTTTCAATTTTAATCAGGAGATATACGGCAAACGAATTAATATTCATTTCGAACATTATATTCGCCCAGAGCAAAAGTTTGAAGGTCTGGAAAAATTGGTAGCACAAATTAATCAAGATGCTGAAACCGCAAAAACTTTATTCGACGTAAAAGATGATGACTGACGAAAAAAATTACAAAGAAACGCTAAATTTACCGAAGACCGGTTTTCCCATGAAAGGCAACCTCGCCAATCGTGAACCAGAAATGTTAAAACGCTGGAAACAATCGGACTTATATACTAAACAGCGTGAAATTAGCAAAGGCCGTGAAAAATTCATTTTACACGATGGACCACCATACGCTAATGGTGACATTCACATCGGTCACGCCGTTAATAAAATATTAAAAGATATTATCGTTAAATCCAAAACCCTCAGCGGTTTTGATGCGCCCTATGTACCTGGCTGGGATTGCCACGGTTTACCGATTGAATTGCAAGTCGAAAAGAAAGTTGGCAAAGCTGGCGGAAAAGTTACTGCCAAAGAATTTCGAAAAGCTTGCCGAAAATACGCTTACAAACAAGTTGAAAATCAGAAAAAAGATTTTATCCGTCTCGGTGTTTTTGGTGATTGGGATAATCCTTACCTTACACTGGATTATAAGTTCGAAGCGAATATAGTACGCGGTCTTTCTAAAATATTTGCCAATGGCCACATTCACCAGGGTTCAAAACCTGTTCATTGGTGTACAGATTGTGGCTCAGCGCTAGCGGAAGCAGAAGTTGAATATCAAGATAAACGTTCACCAGCGATTGATGTACGCTTTGCTGTTTTAGATGACCCTGCATTTTTTGCTAAATGCCATCACGTGGAAAATCATACAGGCGAAGGCCCACTCTCTATTGTCATATGGACAACAACCCCTTGGACCTTACCCGCCAATGAAGCAGTGGCAATCCATCCAGAATTAGATTATGCCGTGATTGAATGTGTCGGCGAGCATGGCACAGAACGCTTGGTAATGGCAAAAGCTCTATGGAAAGATGCCATGGGACGTTACAACTATGAAGAACATCGAGTTGTAGCCTATTGCAAAGGCAGTGCATTAGAAGGCATCAAACTCCAACATCCTTTTTATAAAAAAGAAGTACCCGTAATCCTAGGCGATCATGTAACCACTGACGCTGGAACTGGCGCAGTTCATACGGCACCTGCACACGGCCAGGAAGATTACGTAGCAGGCTCACGTTACAATTTACCTGTTGAAAATCCTGTGGGCGCCAACGGTACATTTCTACCCGACACAGAATTGTTCGCTGGCCAACATGTTTTTAAAGCCAATGATTCTGTTTTAGAAGTTTTGAAAACGAAAGGTACTTTGGTACATCATCAAGCAATCGAACACAGTTACCCCCATTGCTGGCGACACAAAACGCCTATTATTTTTCGTGCGACACCTCAATGGTTTATCAGCATGGAACAAAATGGCTTACGAGAATTAGCAAACAATGTTATCCCCAAAATTAGTTGGTTACCTGATTGGGGGCAAGCACGTATCGAAGGCATGGTAAACAATCGACCTGACTGGTGTATCTCCCGCCAACGAACCTGGGGAGTACCCATTGCGGTATTCGTCCATAAAGACACGCAAGCTTTACACCCTGATACTCCTGCGTTAATGGAAAAAGTTGCATTAAAAATGGAACAGGAAGGCATTGATGCCTGGTTTGACATGGAACCTCAAGAGTTACTGGGAAGTGACGCAGAAAACTATGTCAAAATTACCGATACGCTTGATGTTTGGTTCGATTCAGGTACAACGCATTATTGCGTGTTGAATCAACGCGACGATTTGCAATTTCCTGCTGATTTATATTTGGAAGGTTCTGACCAACATCGCGGCTGGTTTCAATCATCTTTATTAGCTTCTTTAGCCATGAACGGCGAAGCGCCTTACAAGCAAGCATTAACTCACGGCTTTACCGTTGATGCAAAGGGCAAAAAAATGTCCAAAAGTTTGGGCAATACTGTTGTGCCACAAAAAGTCGTTAACAACTTAGGTGCAGATATTATTCGACTTTGGGTTTCTTCCACTGATTACAGTGGCGAAATGACCGTATCCGACGAAATTTTTAAACGCACAGCAGATGCTTATCGACGCATACGAAACACATCCCGATTTTTACTCGCTAATTTGAACGGTTTTGACCCATCAACAGATGCACTGGATCCTGCAGATATGTTAGCCCTTGATAAATGGGCAATTCAACGTACGACACAGTTACAAGAAGAAATAAAAATCGATTATGATAATTATGACTTCCATAACATATATCAAAAGATTCATAATTTTTGTTCAGTGGATATGGGGAGTTTTTATCTCGATATTATTAAAGATCGCCAATATACAGCGAAAGCAGACAGTCAACCACGTCGTTCGGCACAAACTGCATTGTTCCATATCGCTGAAGCGTTCACTCGTTGGCTGGCACCTATTCTGAGCTTTACGGCTGACGAAATCTGGCCATTTATTCCAGGCAAAAGAAGCGATTCTATATTTTTGGAAACTTGGTATGAATTACCCGTAATTGAAGAAGATGAGATATTCACTTTAGATTATTGGAACGAATTGGTCGAAGTGCGCGTTGCTGTTAGTAAATTACTAGAAAATTTACGTATCAGCGGTCAAATTGGCTCTTCGTTAGATGCTGAGGTTGATTTGTACTGCGGAACTGAAATATTTAAAAAACTATCTGCCTTAGAAAATGAATTGCGTTTTGCTTTAATTACTTCTGATGCTCGAATACATCCAGAAACAGATAAAACTCAGAATTGTGAACACGTAACATTGAACAATGGTGATGAAATTTGGATTCGTGTCGCTGCTTCGAGCCATGCAAAATGCACTCGATGCTGGCACCACCGCGAAGATGTTGGTAAAAATGCTGAACACCCCGCTCTATGCGAACGTTGTGTTGAAAATGTTGAAGGTAACGGTGAAAGAAGGCGCTTTGCTTAATGCTTAAATGGACAATTATTTCTGTTGTTGTAATCATTCTTGATCAAATAACCAAAGCTATTGCTACTGCAAAACTGGTGATGTTTGACCCTGTAGCGATTATGCCTATGTTTAATTTCACCTTGATGCATAACGAAGGTGCCGCATTTAGTTTTTTAAGTGATGCGGGAGGCTGGCAGCGATGGTTTTTTTCTATTCTAGCAAGTGTTGTTAGCGTTGCTATATTCATATGGATAAAAAAACTGACGCCTCAAGAAAGAGGCATGGCTATTTCTTTATCTTTAATACTTGGCGGAGCCATTGGTAACTTAATTGATCGTCTACGTTTTGGTTATGTCGTAGATTTTATTGATGTTTACTACGGAACATCGCATTGGCCAGCTTTTAATATTGCAGACTCAGCTATTTCAGTTGGTGCAGTAATTATGATAATTTTTAGTTTTCGTGAAGACAAAAAAGATAAAGTCTAATCCAGATAATTCATGAATTTCACGATTTCAAACATAACCTTTAGTCTTACCAACAGTGCTATACAATCAACTACGCATAGCTGCATGGCGCTCAATCAGATAACCGTCGGTAAATCCGAGTCTCTATGCAATAAATGCGCGAAATCATAAAATGCCTGGGTTACGCATTCATGTCGTTGCCGCTGTTATCGAAAATCAACAGGGGCAAGTATTTATCGCAAAACGCCCCAGCCATGTACATCAAGGCAATTTATGGGAATTCCCAGGTGGTAAAGTTGAAAACGATGAATCAGCCACACAGGCTTTAAGGCGCGAATTGTTTGAAGAGATTGGCATACACGTCCAAGAAGCAGAACCTCTAATCCAAATTTCTCATGATTACCCTGATAAATCAGTTTTACTCGATGTATATCGAGTTAAATATTTTAACGGTAAAGCCCATGGTAAAGAAGGTCAGCAGACTCGCTGGATTAGTAAAAGCGAATTTGACCAGTTTGAGTTTCCTGCAGCAAATAAAGCTATCCTCAATGCTGCGGTCTTGCCACAATATTATTTAATTACACCAGAACCTGATCTCAATCAAAAAAACACATTTTTGGAAAATATTGAGCATCGACTAAAAAGCGGCATTACGCTTATTCAATTGCGCGCAAAACGGTTAGATCCACAGCAACTGAAAACTTTATTTTTAGAAGTACGGGAAATTAATCAACCTTACAATGCATCACTACTTATAAATTCATCCGTTAAATTTGCTGAAAATATTGGTGCTCAAGGAGTACATTTATCATCCACTGAACTAATGAACACTATTAGTCGCCCAAAAGACTTATTATGTTCTGCTTCCTGTCATAGTGAGAGTGAAATAATAACGGCCGCTCAGCTTAATTTAGACTTCGTCGTCATATCTCCTGTGTTAAAAACCACCACTCACCCTGGAAGCGCATCACTGGGCTGGGAGAAGTTTGGCAACTTATGCAGAAACTCACCAATACCCGTATTTGCCTTGGGTGGGATGGAATTAGAACACCTTCCTCGAGCAATCCAATCTGGCGCCCAAGGTATTGCTGGAATTCGCTCCCTTTGGTGCAAGACTCTACAGAACAGTGTATGATTTAGCCCCATAAATATTCTTAAAATGCCCATATAATTCGTAAACAAATAAAGAGTCGATCATGGAAACAACATACTCAGGTAACGATGTATTATTTATTTTACTCGGTGCAATCATGGTACTTGCCATGCACGCAGGCTTCGCTTTTTTAGAAGTGGGCACTGTTCGTAAAAAAAACCAGGTTAATGCATTAGTTAAAATCATTTGTGATTTTGCCGTATCAACCATCGCTTATTTTTTCATAGGATTTGGTATTGCTTACGGTGTTGATTTTTTCAGCAGCGCAGAAACCTTAGCTGAAAAAAATGGATATGAACTAGTTAAATTCTTTTTCCTAATGACCTTCGCTGCAGCCATCCCAGCTATTGTGTCCGGCGGTATTGCTGAACGCGCAAAATTTTACCCACAACTATTGGCTACAGCATTAATTGTTGCATTTGCCTACCCTTTATTTGAAGGTATTGTATGGAATGGAAACTTTGGCATTCAAAGCTGGTTAGGCGAGACTTTTGGTGCTGAGTTTCATGATTTCGCAGGCTCCATTGTCGTTCATGCCGTTGGTGGATGGATTGCTCTTGGTGCTGTTATCTTACTGGGTGCACGTCATGGTCGCTACACAAAAACTGGAGCAGTAGTATCGCACCCTCCATCGAGCATTCCTTTCCTCGCGCTTGGCGCCTGGGTTTTATCGGTAGGTTGGTTTGGTTTTAATGTTATGTCTGCCCAAACAATTGAGGCAGTTAGTGGTTTAGTCGCGTTAAATTCATTAATGGCAATGGTCGGCGGTATACTCGCGGCACTTGTCATTGGTAAAAATGACCCTGGGTTTGTACACAATGGACCATTAGCAGGATTAGTCGCCATTTGCGCGGGCTCTGATTTAATGCACCCCATGGGCGCGCTTGTCACTGGCGCAATTGCTGGCGGCCTTTTTGTGGTGACATTTACTCTGACACAAAACAAATGGAAAATTGATGATGTATTAGGTGTTTGGCCATTGCATGGCTTATGTGGTGCTTGGGGAGGAATAGCCGCTGGTATTTTTGGACAACAAATGTTTGGTGGTTTAGGCGGTGTAAGCCTAATGTCTCAGATTATTGGTACGGTTGGAGGTGTCGCTTTCGCAGCCGCCAGCGGATTTATAATCTACTACATAGTAAAAGTATCTATGGGCATTAGACTGAGCCAGGAAGAAGAGTATGAAGGTGCTGATTTAACTATTCATAAAATTCAATCTGAAGCATACGACAAAAAATAATTTTTTCGTGGCTCGGAGTATTTTCAATATACCCGAGCCACTAATACTTTCTTTATAACCTGGCTTTTAATTCATCCATATACTTTTCCAGAATTTTCATATCATTATCCTTTATCATTTTCATCCCTTTAAATGGCGTACGTTTGAAAAACAATTTACCATCGGTCGACTGAGAAAACCCCATTAACGCTGTCATTAATATTTCTTTGTCTTTTCCAGACATAGATTTGTTTGCTAAAAACATTGCCGTGGGAACGGGCTCAGAGCATCTCAGCACGGTGAATTTATCCTTATTGATGCCTTTTGAAACGAACTGTTCATATACCGTTGATGCAACAATCCCAGCTTCACTGCTTTTATTAGCGACCGATATTATTACGTTATTGTGTGACGGCGTGCGCTTAAACCCAACATCAACTGTAGATTGCAATTTATCATTCTTCAACATAGCCTCACCAAGCACACTGACAATAGCTAAGGAGTCTGGTGTACTTATTGTAGCTCCTTTCAAATCCATCAATGACTTCGCTTGACTATCCCGAGGTACGAATACACATGCTGCTAATTCTCGGGAAAATCTAACCAATCGCCCATAGTCTGCCATCTGTACTGCCAACAATGCAAAATGAGGTGCGGTAAATACAATATCATATTGATGACTTTGAGTTCGCTCAACAAATTTAGCAAATGTAGGTGCTGTTAAAAAAGTCACTTCATAAGAAGTATTTCTTTCCAAATAGACCTTTAGAGGTAAAAATGTTTTTATAAGACGTGTGACACTAACATAGGGTAATAAACCAAACCTTATCTCTTTTTTATCTTTAATTTCTTCTGACTGAGAAGATGCACAAATGACAAACATAAATATCGTGACCACTGAAAATAATATCTTGTTCATTCATAAACCCTTAGTTTAATATATCTTCAGTGACAACTTTATCAATTTGTAAATCTGTAACCCACGGTAGTATTTCACTCGGTGTTTGAAAATAAAATCCTTGTACATAATCAACACCTAATGCTTTTAATATTTCCAATGAGCTTGCATCTTCAACAAATTCAGCAACTATTTTTTTATTCAGGCCATGAGCTATATCAACAATTGCTTTTATAAATAATTGGTTGTCTGTTTCTTTAACCAGATCATGGGTAAACAAACCATCAATCTTCACTACATCTGCCTCTAGATGCTTCAAATAAACAAAGGAAGCATAGCCAGACCCAAAATCATCGATGGCAATTTTACAACCACAAGCACGCATTGCGCTGATAAAACGCTGTGCATCATGCAAATCAGTCACTGCGGCGGTTTCTGTTAATTCGAGCAATAAACGCTGCGGCCTGACATCATACTTTTTCAATGTTTGCAAAATAAATTTAGCCAAAGTCGGGTCGTCAAATGAGCGACCAGATACATTTACTGCAATGCAGCTTAAAACAGGATTCTTAGCTAATGTAGCAATAACTTTTTTCAAAACCCAGCGATCTATTTCAATAATTTTTCCTGAACGCTCTGCAAACGGTATAAATTGCCCAGGCAAAATAACATTATTTTCACCTTGGACTTTCATTCTCACTAGCGCTTCTAAATAAAATAAATCTTTCTTTTCTGAGGAAAATACACCTTGATAGTAAATATCCAATAAATCATTTTCTAATGCATCAACTATCTGGCTATCCCAGTTAATTCGTTTCAATAACTGTTGAGAAGCTTCTTGACTTTTTTCAAACACTTTCCATGTGTTTTTTCCTGCATCTTTAGCTTGGTACATAGCTATATCAGCACACACCAATAACTCTTCCATTTCTACTGCATGCCTTGGAAATATAGAAATCCCGATACTTGACGTTATCCGTATTCTTTTTTCATCGCGCTGAAGTGTAATATTAGAAACTGCAGCTCGTACTCTTTCTGCAAGCAACTTGGCGCTTTTCAAACATGCATCAGGAAGCAATATTGCAAACTCATCACCCCCTAAACGACAAAACAACTCTTCCTTGCGAGTTAATACACCAACATCACTAGCCACTTTATTAAGTACTTCATCTCCATACTTGTGTCCAAAAGCATCGTTAATATATTTAAAATCATCAATATCAAAAAACACCAATGCCAATTCGGTATTGTGTCGACGGCATACATCAATTTGACGATTCATTTCATCTTCAAATTTTCGCCTATTAAACAAACCTGTTAAAAAATCATGCTCTGCTAAATGCACTAATTGCTCGGCCGTTTTTCTCTCGACAGTTACATCTTCGTATATCCACAAAGTACCCAAAATATTTTTTTCATCATCATGAACAGGATAAAAACGTTGGATAATAATATGGCCATCTAACAATTCAAACTCAAGCCTAGAACCTTCATTATCTGTGTCACATTTACTCAACAAACAATCTTTTTTGGTTTGTGTTTTCAATCCTTTCCTTGCATTTTCCGCAACCAATGTTATGTGCTTTCCTATCAAACACTTTGCTTCCTGCAACCCCAAAATCTTTACTACCGCAGGATTATAGTACGCCACTCGCTCATCCAAAGTTTCAAATAAAATCCCACGAGTCATAACCTCTAATAATGAGGTTAATCGCGCTTTCTCTTGCTGAGAGTTTCTCAACAGAGTTCTTTGCTCTTTCTGACTTTCGTGCAAATCTTTAATACGAGTATCTAGTGATTCCGCCATATAATTAAAAGCTTGAGCCAGATAATGAACCTCATCATTAGCTTCAATATCAACACGAGCACTAAGATTTCCATCTGCAAATTCTTGACTAACTTGAGCTAATTTTGTCAAGTTTCGTGTCAACCACATACCAGATAAGAACAGAGCCAAACCTGAAAAAATAATTCCAACGATTACAATTAAAACACTATCTTCAATGAGGGCAGATTTGATCTGACTGAAAGATTTTATAGATAGACCGTAGTGTAGTTTTCCATATTCGATACCAGCAACTTTTAAATCAACATGAGTATCGAATACATCTTTTCCTAAATCGATACTTGATGACAATGTTACTTGGTCATTGATCTTGGGAATCTGCAAATCCTTCCTCCCCGACTTTGCAATCAATTCACCTTGTATTCCCACTAACTCAAGGTAAATAATGCCATCCTCACGGACGCTGCTATCCAAAATCTCTTGCACTACTTCATAGTCTTGCTGAACTAAAGGAGCAGCTAGGGAAGTGTTTAACAACCTCTCCAATTCGTATAAGCGAACCTCAGATTGTTTTAATAAGTTACCTTCAATCAAACTAATGCTATGCATTACAAGCAAAGAAACAAACACAATTTGAATAAGCACGCTGGAAGCAACAAGCCTGAATCGTAACGATTGCGTAATTCTCAGAGGGATCATGGGTATTATCAGTGTTTTATGAGTTTAGTTATGCACTGATCATAACAAACATGTGTGTAAGTCCAAATATATTGGCTATTCAATAATCTTATGACTAATAAAAGTTTTCAAATAAGCCAAAAAATTAAGTGGGTGGGGGGTTACGGTAAGATGAACAAAAATGAAATGGTGGGCCTGGTAGGACTCGAACCTACGACCAATGGATTATGAGTCCACTGCTCTAACCAACTGAGCTACAGGCCCTTGATACGATGGGTTGTATTATAAGACAAAGTCCCAATCAATACAGCACTTTATAACTATCAATAAAAAACCTCTATCTTTTCAGATAGAGGTTTTCGTGTATATATTGAGCATTTTATTCGAGAAAACTTCGAAGCTGCTCAGAGCGCGAAGGATGACGTAACTTGCGAAGCGCCTTAGCTTCAATTTGACGAATACGCTCACGGGTAACATCAAACTGTTTACCAACTTCTTCCAAAGTATGATCAGTATTCATATCAATACCAAACCGCATACGTAAAACCTTAGCTTCTCGAGCAGTCAAACCTTCTAAAATGCGTGTTGTTGACTCGCGTAAACCTTCAAACGTTGCTGAATCACTAGGTGCCAATAGGTTTTGATCCTCAATGAAGTCACCTAGATGCGAATCTTCATCATCACCAATAGGTGTTTCCATGGAAATAGGTTCTTTAGCAATCTTCAACACTTTGCGAATTTTATCTTCAGGCATTTCCATGCGCTCAGCCAATTCTTCAGGTGTCGCTTCACGCCCCATTTCCTGCAACATTTGTCGTGACACACGATTTAACTTGTTAATTGTTTCAATCATGTGCACAGGAATTCGAATAGTACGCGCCTGATCTGCAATAGATCGCGTAATCGCCTGCCGAATCCACCACGTTGCATAAGTCGAAAATTTATAACCCCGACGATATTCAAATTTATCAACGGCTTTCATCAAGCCGATATTACCTTCCTGGATTAGATCAAGGAATTGCAAACCGCGATTGGTATATTTTTTTGCAATCGCAATAACCAGTCGTAAATTGGCTTCAACCATTTCCTTTTTGGCACGACGTGCTTTTGCCTCACCAATAGACATTTTACGATTAATGTCTTTAAGTACATGTATGGTCAATTTACATTCTGTTTCAACAAAAGCCAACTTACTCTGAGCAAGTTTAATTTCGTCTACTTTACTGCGAATATATGGAACATATGGCGCATCTTTATCAAGAAATTGATCGATCCACTCCACATTAGTTTCATTCGCTAAAAATGTACTTATAAAATCTTTTCGGGGCATCTTACCTTGCTTTACGCAAATACCCATAATGATTCGCTCTTGTTCACGCACACGCTCAACAACACTGCGTAAATTGTAAACCAATACTTCAACGAAACGTGGCGCTAACTTAAGCTCAAAGAATGCATCTTCAACAGCTTGGGCTTGCTTAATCGCTTTCTTATCTTCAATGCCATGCTTGTCTTTTAAGGTCAGCCATTTTTTGTATTGTTTAGCGATGAGATTGACGCAGTTTCGAACCTCTTCCAAATCAGGCCCAGTGTCAACTTCTTCATCATCATCGCTGGCCGCTTTCGGCTCAGGAGGTGTTGGTATGGCGTCACCGATATCAGGATCAGCAAATCCAACAATGATGTCAGATAATCGCAAATCTTCTGCTTCATATTTAGTATAAGCAGCAAGAAAATTTTCAATGGTCGATGGGTAATGAGCTAACGCAGATAAGACTTGCTTACTGCCTTTTTCAATTCGCTTGGCTAAAATTATTTCGCCTTCACGAGTCAACAATTCTACCGTGCCCATTTCTCGCATGTACATGCGAACTGGATCTGTTGTTCGACCAAATTCATTATCAACCGTAGCAATTGCAGCAGCAGCTTCTTCTGCAACATCTTCATCAGCAGAATTACTAGAGTCTGCCAAAATAATAGAGTCCGCATCCGGTGCTACTTCATGCACGGGAATCCCCATATCGTTTATCATGCCAACGATATCTTCTATCTGCTCTGGATTAATAATTTCGTCAGGTAAGTGGTCGTTTACTTGACGATACGTCAAATAACCTTGCTCTTTACCTTTAGCAATCAATAGCTTAATTTGAGACTGTTGCTCAGGATTCATATATTCTCGTTAACCTAAATTTCATTTGCAAAAATTAGCGCGACATTATACATTCAAAAGGAATAATCTCCTAATAATGAAGATCTTTTCTCATAATATCGATTTATTTATTATATTTCTTCTACGTCTTCATTACGCTTTTGACATTTACCGATATCAAAAGTTAGCAACGAATTGAACACTAATAAAGCATTTCTGCTCTAGTTAACCATTTCTGCCATTAGTTTTGACAGTTTCTTCTTATCTTCAACAGAAAGCCGAGTAATTTTCGATCGATCAAGCAAGCATTCCAACTCTTGATCCTTCAACTGACGCTTCAAAGCATCAATCGCTGCGTTAAATTCAGTCGCTAGACCTGATTCAGGCACATGGTGCTCCCAACTGAGGATTTTGGGTAGAAATCGCCCCTCTTCTGTATTTTGCCAGCGTTCCAACAACCCTCCAGTGTTGATATTAGGATTTTCTTGAATAAAAACAAGTAAATCATGAAGTAAAACTACACCTGGCACCAATAATTCTTTTAATTCTTGCGGATTATTTACACCCACAGCTAAAGCGGGTTTTTCTAACAGCATCGCGATTGCTAGTTTAATCGTAGATGGCTTTTCTGAATGTAACCGTTTAAAACTGCGCTGTGGTTGGGGTAAATGGTGCCCAGGCGTTTCACCGTTATTCAATTGACGCTTAAGATCTTGCTCTGACATTTGAATATATTTTGCCAATCGACCTACCATCAAGTTAGCAAAACCACCTTTTGGCAATTTACTTATTAACGGTCGCGCTTTTTCAATAAGATTTGCTTGACCGTCAGTTGTTCGATAATCAGCCTGCTCTAGCAATCTTTCCAACATAAAGTCAGAGAGTGGTTTAGCTTGATCGACAAGTTCATTAAACCCATCAGTTCCTAATTGACTCACCATAGTATCCGGATCTTCACCATCTGGTAAGAACATAAATTTAAACTGCATGCCTTTTTGCAGATAAGCTAAAGAAGCTTCTAGTGCGCGCCAAGCTGCTTTTTTACCAGCTACATCCCCATCAAAACAATAGACAACAGCATCACTTTGCTTAACTAATATTTGAATATGTTGTTCAGTAATTGCGGTACCCAACGTCGCCACCGCATTAGTGACACCATTATTTGCTAGTGACACCACATCCATATAACCCTCAACGACTAAAATATTTTTTTTCGCTGAACCGGCTTTAATAACAGCATTTAAGCCATATAGCTCATAACTTTTGTGAAAAATTTCTGTCTCTGGAGAATTTAGATATTTTGGCACACCTTCATCAATAACCCGCCCACCAAATGCGATAACTCGCCCACGCCGATCACGAATTGGAAACATAATTCGCTCACGAAATCGGTCATAGGTTTTACCATTATCCTTAACAACCAACATACCTGTATCAACCAACTGTTTAATTGTATGGGGATTAGTACCAAATTTTTTTAGTAAATTATCCCAACCTGGTGGGGCATATCCAATGTCAAATGATTTGACTGTCTGTCCACTTAAACCGCGTTTTTTCAAATATTCTGCCACATGTGTTTTCTGCGGATAGACGGTTAACTGAGAAATATAAAATTGACTAACCTGCTCCATCAATTCATGTAACTCAAATAACTTTGAAGAATTTTGCTTTGGCCGGTTTGATCCCTCATAGGGCACTTCCACGCCTGCGGTTTTTGCCAAATCCTCTACCGCTTCAACAAACTCCATGTGCTCATAGTCCATCATAAAACGAATAACAGAACCACTCGCTCCGCAACCAAAACAATGGTAAAGCTGTTTATCTGGACTTACAGTAAAAGATGGGCTTTTTTCATTATGAAAAGGGCAACAAGCTTTAAAACTTTTACCCGCTTTTTTGAGAGACACTCGAGAATCAATGATATCAACGATATCAACTCGGGTTAATAAATCATCAATAAATGTGCGAGGGATTGAGCCAGCCATAGGTATCCCTATTTAACCATTATCAATACAAAATTTGAACAATAATTATGAAAAGTAATGATTTATTATAATTAGTGATAGCTACTCGGCGTGTTTAGATTTTGCCTCAAAAAACGTATTCTTACACACGGAATGAGAGCGCATATATTAATATGAGGCTGATTGAGTGGGAAGTTACACATCTTCTTAAGGTAAAAGATGAATTCGCTGGATAGTTATCCGAGTTTTGACTTAATCAGCTTACTAACAACATTCATATCAGCGCGCCCTTGAGCTTTAGGCTTAATAAAACCCATGACTTTTCCCATATCTTTCATGGTAGATGCACCCGTTTCAGCAAATGCCTCTTCTACCATTTTGGATATTTCTGCTTCGGATAGTTGCTCTGGCAGGAAGTCTTGAATGACAACAATTTCTGCCTTTTCAACGTCAGCAAGCTCATTTCTATTGGCTGCTTCAAATTGAGTAATGGATTCGCGTCTTTGCTTGACCATTTTATCTAAAACAGTCAATACACGAGTGTCATCGAGCTCTATGCGCTCATCCACTTCAATCTGCTTAATCGCAGCAAGCATTAGTCGAATAACACCTAAACGGTTCTTATCCTTGGCCCGCATGGCATTTTTCATCGCATCTTGAAGTTGCGCTTTTAGGGAATCAGACATGTTTTACTTATTAACCAAATGACTAAAAAGTTAGCGAGATCCGCGAAAACCGCCACGTGTAGGAGTTTTCTTAGCAGCAGGACGAGCACCACTCAAACGACCGCGACCACGTAAAGTTTCACGAGCATTTTTCTTTAATTGACGCTTAACTGCAGCAGCTTGCTTACGCTTACGTACTTGAGTCGGCTTCTCATAGAATTCACGACGACGTACTTCAGACAAAACACCTGCTTTTTCACAAGAGCGCTTAAAACGACGTAAAGCAACGTCAAATGGCTCATGCTCTTTAAGTTTAACCATTGGCATGTAGTAAATTACCTCATTAATATATTCTTTCGACCAGTTTTGGCCATGCGTTTCCCGAGAAATTAAGTAACAAATTTCCATTGGGGTGCAGCGAACCGCGGATTTTACTCCCTCACACGATCCAAATCAATGACGAATTAGTGAAATATGATTATTTCTAGCATATATACAGAGTTTTCTCCCATATCTTTAGATAATTAGGCAATAAATCGCTGTTTACGCTGATATAATCAAATTATGCGTATCCTCGGAATTGAAAGCTCTTGTGACGAAACAGCCATCGCTATTTATGATAGTGAAGCAGGACTTATTGGGCATAAAATATTTAGTCAAATTGAAATTCATCGAGAATACGGCGGAGTTGTTCCAGAATTGGCATCACGAGATCATATTCATAAAACCCTCCCCCTTATCCAAGAAACACTAAATGAAGCTGGATGTAAAAAGTCAGATATTGATGGCATTGCTTATACAGCAGGGCCTGGGTTAGCAGGCGCGCTATTAGCGGGCGCAGCTATCGGCCGATCTTTAGCTTGGGCACTACAAATTCCCTGCATTCAAGTACACCATATGGAAGGCCATCTTCTTGCCCCACTTATTGAAAACCCAGAAATTCAATTTCCATTCTTAACGCTATTAGTTTCTGGCGGTCATACCCAACTCATCGCCTCAAAAAAACTCGGGGAATATCATCTGCTCGGCGAATCTGTAGATGATGCCATTGGAGAAGCTTTTGATAAAACAGCAAAAATGCTCGGATTACCCTACCCTGGCGGACCTGAAATAGAAAAACTTGCTCAACAGGGTATCGCAGAAAAACTCCACTTTCCTCGCCCAATGACCGATCGACCAGGACTGGACTTTAGTTATAGTGGCTTGAAAACCTTTGCAATTAACACTTATCACAATTCAGAAAAAACGACTCAAGACAAAGCGAATATTGCGTTGGCATTTCAAGTCGCTGCTATCGACACATTATTCATAAAATGCAAACGAGCATTAAAACAAACTGGGCTCAACCAATTAGTCGTTGCAGGGGGAGTAAGCGCAAATCAATATTTGCGAGAAAAACTCAGCTCTTTAGAAAACTCTATGGGAGTAATTACACATTATCCCGGCTTTGACTTTTGTACAGATAATGGGGCAATGATTGCCTATGCAGGATGGTTACGACTTCAACACCAATCACATGAGTCGTTGTCGTTTTCAGCCAGAGCCCGTTGGCCTTTGACTGATTTGAGCTCGCCTATTCAAGAACATTAACCAAACTACCCTACTATTCGGTTTACCCTGATACTGCAACCCAATACGAGCTTGCAGGCCGAATAGAGGGGGTTTATCTTATCGATCTTGATCGTTAACTTTAACTTTTGCTGGTTGAAGTTGACTGTCTTCTTGCTCTGCTGGTTTTAATTGAAAATGGGCAACAATCACACCACCAACAATAGCACCAATACAAAATGAAAGAACAACTGCTTCAACAACCGTATTTAACATTTCCATGAAACACCTCCTAGTTTGAATCAACAAAGTCTATGAAAGAGTGCTTAGTCATACATTTATCTAATCTCTTACTCTAGTCCTTCGGCTCGGGGACTCAGCATCTTTAGCGCTATTGTAACTATTGCAGACTCTATGCCAGCAATATTCAGTACATATCTGCGATCAATTTCACAATTTTTGCTATTTTCTTGGCTTTAGAATCAATAAGATAAGAACGAATGCAGGAAATAATGGTGTTTTCTTGAGTAAAAACAGTTTAAAAAAAAATTTATTTTTTTTCGTTATAATTTTGACGCTTTTTGAAGAAATTTGCTTATCACACCAAGTTCAAAAAAAATCTTATAACACTGATAAGTATTAGGCTTTATATATTAAGTGCTTTTGATAACATCAGACTTGAGAATGGCCTGATAGGGTGTATTGCGAAACTTATCATGATCAACCATACGATATTGCGTAAAGTCTTCTACCTTATCAAAATGTAAAAATGGATTCCCATCAACTTGCTCCGAAATAGTCGAGACTCCCTTATCTGCATAATTATGCCCGGGATGAATAATGGTATCCATAGGCATATCTTTTTTTAATTTATTGAGTGAATCAAATAATTCATTAGGATTAGCGCCCGCTAATTTGCAGTGGCCACAACCAAACACAAAAAGCGTATCACCAGTGATTAATTCACCACCAATAAGGAAACAAGCAGAACCAGGTGAATGGCCTGGTGTGTGTAAAATTTTAATTTTAGTTTGTCCCAACATAATTTCATCACCACCATAATGCAATGTCGGGTTTTTAATTAATAACTCGGAAAAATTTACCTCTGCTTTCAGCATATGCACTTCTGCATCACAACTATTTAGTAAATCATCTATCCCATTAATATGATCAGCATGACCATGGGTTATCAATATATCGGTAATCGTAAGACCGCTTTCTTTTGCCCGTCGAATAATTCTCGTCACATCCCAAGCAGGATCAACAACCGCAGCGCGATTTGTTGCATGATCATGAATAATGTAAACGAAATTTTCCATAGGCCCTAGCTCTATGGCTTCAATTGAAAACGCTTTTTCTGACATATAGATTAACCCTAACTAAGGTTTGCAGCTATCTCACGAATTTTTGTGATATCTAATTCAGCTTCATTTGCAAGAGCAATGGCACGAGCTAATCGAGCTGCGGCAGAACGCCCCATACATTGATGATTTAAATCGCCATTAATCGCCTCAACCAAACCAGCAAACAGTTTTTCTCTATCCAATTCTTTACCCACTAACCAAGATTGAATATCCATTACGTCATTGGCAACTTCACGAGCTAGAACAAGGTTTTCATTCCACATAAATTCAACAGTGCCGCCACAAACTAAACCAGCGATATTTGTTGTAAGGATATAAACATTCTTTAAGATTAACTCGTCTTCTAATTCTTGCTGACTTGAAACAACACGAACAGGTATATCAATACTATTCAATGCGTTTTTTATTAGCTCTGAACCTTGACCATAAACAGGACTTGGAATTAATACTTTGACATCCTGTCCTTTTTTCTTCTCAAACCATACAGAAATAACGGTAGGATCAGTCAATTTATGCTGCTGCCAATCTGACGGTAACAATTCATTTTGTAAAAGTGCTATTTTTGATTTCCATACATCAGGAATAGTTGCCAAAGTAGCGTGTAAATCTTTTTCTGCAACTGCAAGCAAAACTAGATCTGGATTAGGCTCAGCTTGTACAGCTTGTTGTACGTTCATAGTTCGTGTTATTGGATAAACAGGAATACCCGTACGCAAAAAGCCTCGTGCGAAAACACCACCCATCTCACCTAAGCCAATAATGACAACTTTTTTACTCACTTTTACCCCCCAAAATCAATCATTCACCAAATTTGAGAGATTCTATCACAACGCTTTCGCTCCTGCTCCTTACCTACGTAACCTACATGGAGGTAGGGAATGCAGATATTGCAGGAGCAAATATCTGTCCCCATAGGCAACGCTTCCGCTCCTTCTTGCAGTCCTTTCATGCTCAATTTTGACATTTCTGAAAGATAAAAAAAAGCGGCTCAAAGAGCCGCCTTTTAATACTAACTACATTTGATCACTGCACAGTTATAGTTACAGAATCAGTCAATTGAACCCAGGCACCGCTGGCATCTTTGACTCTATAATCTACGGTAACCGTTCCAGCCCGATCAAAGGTTTTTGTTACCGAAGACCCTAAAGCGTTTAATGTGTAACCATTAAAGTTCCAATACGCAAAGGATGCCATTTCACCATTTTGACCAACAACCGCTCCCTCAAATGTATAGCTTTCACCCACATTTAAGATTAATACACCCGAAGTTAGATTCAAAATAGGCCAATTTGCACCGACACCAGTACCACCATTATTGCCCCCACCTTCAGACACATTAATAGTCACTTGTGCTGGTGTTGGATCCACAGCCCCCTGGCTGTCTACAACTTTCAATGTCACTGTATAATTACCAGCTTTTTTGAATGTCACATTGCCAGGATTCCTACCAACCACATTAGGCACTGCACCATCAAAGTCCCATAGATAGGTCAATGGAGTATTGTTGTCAGGATCAGTTCCCGCACCTTCAAAACTCACTACTCCATTAACTGGCACATCCTGATTTATATCTGGCGTAACAATTATCGCATTTGGCGCTTGGTTCTGCGTAACATTGCCAACAACCGTCACTAGTCTTTCAGCAGGTGATGAATCTGAAACACCTAATGAATCAGTCACCGTTAAGACGATACGATAGGTACCTACTTTTGTAAAAGTTACCAAACCTGGATCTTGTGCAGATGAGTTAGGAACTGCACCGCCAAAATTCCAACGATAAGTCAATGGTAGGTCACCATCAGGATCAATACCTGAACTAGTAAAGTTAATTGCCTGACCAACAAATACCACAGTGTCTGCTATAGGCGAATCAATAACTCCAATTGGTGCCGAATTACCAGTCGTTTGATTCAATGAATCAACGATAATAATTCGCTCCGCTGGAGTAGGATCAGTTAAGCCCGTAGCATCCGTTACACTAAAACGAACACGATACGTACCAGGCATTGAAAATACAACATTACCCGGATCCGCACCGATCACATGAGGTGCAGCGCCATCAAAGTTCCACAAATAACTCAATGGCGTATTCCCATCTGCATCCGTTCCAAAACCATTGAAGTTAACAACATCACCTTCATTAATCCGCATACCAGTTGCTGGTGAAGTAATAACGCCATTTGGTGCCACAGAACTTGGTGCTGATTTCACAATAACTCGCACAGTATCCGGCGTTGGGTCCGTTAATCCACTGCTGTCAGTTGCTGCAAAACTAATATTATAAATACCCGCTTGCGTAAACTGTATATTGCCTGGATTATTAGCAGTGGAATTTGGCGCAGCTGAACCAAAATCCCAAAGATAAACTAACGAATCACCTTCAGGATCAGTACCCGTACCTCGAAACGTTAAACTATCACCTTCATAAATCACGACATCCATTGATGGTGTAATGATGACACTATTCGGTGGTTCGTTTTGCGAATCAATATTGGTCACTACAATTTGCACTGTTGCAGGTGTTGGATCTTTAACACCAGTTGCATCAGTGACTCGCAAGCTAATGTTATAAACGCCTGCATTTGTAAACGTAATGTCACCTGGCGATGCAACCTGCTGATTAGGTGTTACACCATCGAAATTCCACAGATATCGATAGGGTGTGTCATTATCTAGATCGGTAGCAGACCCTGAAAACCTAACACTACTACCTACATCAATAACCATATCCCCAGCTGGCGAGTTAATAATACTATTAGGTGGTGACACACTTTCGCCATCCACTGTAATAATACGAACTGCCGGTGTAGTATCTGTAACACCCATATTATCTGTACCACTTAGCGTAACGCGATATACACCAGGATTATTAAACACGATTGATCCCGGATTTTGCATTGTGCTATTTGGAACAGCGCCATCAAAATTCCAGAAATATCTTAATGGTGTATTATTTTCTGGGTCTGTCGCTAAACCACTAAAGAACACCGCTTCACCCTGAGCAATAGACTGATTTGTGGATGGCACTCTAATGGTTGACTCTGGCGGTTGATTAGTCTGAGTTATTGAAAGTACAGAAACTGTTAAAGCTGCCGGTGTAGGATCATATAAATTAGTACTATCCTTCACTAACAGTTTAACTGTTACTACTCCTGGCTCATCAAAAGTCATGGAAGTCGTTTGACCTATTTTTTTAGGCCCATATGCTCCAAAATCCCATACATAAGACAGTTGTGTATCACCATCTGGATCAGTCGCATCACCTGTTAAGGTTAGCGACCCACCTGCAGGCACTGTAATTGAACTGACAATAGGCGAAACAATGAAACCATTAGGGCTTCCGGTACTTGTCGCACCTACATTAACAGTCACCGTAGCGGGTGTTGGGTCAGATAGCCCAGTTGCATCAGTTACTGTCAAACGCACAACATAGCTTCCAGCTTGATTAAAAGTAATCAACCCGGGTAATTTTTTTGTGCTATTTGGAATCTGAGAAGATCCAAATTCCCACAAATACACAACTGCATCACCATCCGGATCAGTACCATTACCTGCAAAGTTAATTGCATCACCTACGTTTATCGATAGATTAGTCGGCGTAGTTAATATGGAACCGTCTGGTGCGTTGTTTACTGCGTCGGCCACAGTCACTAAAATATTACCTGGCGATGGATCTGCTAATCCATTTTCGTCAGTCACTGTAAACGTAACGCGAAAACTACCTGCTTTGTTAAAGACAATCGCTCCCGGGTCTTCTTTAGTACTTTTCAAAACACCACTAGTACCAAAATCCCAGAGATATACCATCGTATCGCCATCAGCATCTATACCCGTACCGCTAAAAAATAGTGACTCACCAACGGTAATACTTCGGTTTGTTGGCGTATCAATACGTCCATTAGGTGCAGTATTAGATGATGCAACAGTAACTCTAACAACATCGGGCGTTGAATCAGATAAACCCTTGTCATCAGTAACAGTTAAGCTCACGTCAAAAATACCCGCTTTACTAAATACTTTACTTCCTGGATTTTGCGAAGTACTGCGCGAAATTCCACTTGTACCGAAGTCCCAAAGATAAACCAATGGGTCACCTTCTGGATCTGATGCAGTACCCGCAAAATTAATTGCATCACCAATATTTATTGATCGACTTGCTACTGGCTGAGTAATCGTTCCATTCGGTTCTGAGTTAATAGATTGGTTTAACACCCTAACCGTAATTGTGTCTGCCGTAGGGTCCAACTTACCAGTACTATCTCTCACAAATAGCTTCACTGTTACTGTAGCGACGGTATCAAACGTCACTGTCACATTTTGACCAGACATTCCTGGACGATAAGATCCAAAGTTCCAAGAATAATTTAGATTAGTGTCGCCATCTGGATCAGTCGCAGTAGCCTTAAATGTCAATGACCTACCTTTAAACACATCAACACTAGCACCTGCAGGAGATTGTATTGTGCCGTTTGGTGCATTATCAGCGGTTGATTTAACAGTAATATTAATTGAAGCGGGCGTTGGATCAGCCAAGCCTTTTGAATCCGTGACCGTAAACGTTATTGGATAAGTGCCTGCTTTATTAAAAACTAGTGTTCCTGGTGTTTTTTTAGTGCTATTTGTAATTCCACTATTACCAAAGTTCCACAAATAAACAACAGAATCACCATCAGGATCTGAAGCACTACCATCAAATGACAAAGCTTGCCCAACATTTATGGTACGACTTCCACTTGGCGAATTTATATTTCCATTAGGCGCACTGTTAGATGCAGCACTAACAGTAACTCTTACTGTGTCAGGCGTAGAATCTGATAAACCCTTATCATCAGTAACTGTTAAGCGCACATCAAAAACACCCGCTTTACTAAATACTTTATTACCTGGGTTTTGTGAAGTGCTACGCGCAATTCCGCTTGCACCAAAATCCCACAGATAAACCAATGGGTCTCCTTGAGGGTCTGATGCAGTACCCGCAAAATTAATTGATTCCCCAATTTTTATGCTGCGATTACCACTTGGCGTGGTAATTGTTCCATTTGGTTCGCTATTAATAGATTCGTTGAGTACTCGCACAGTAACAGTATCTGCAGTGGGATCTAACTTCCCAGAGCTGTCTCTTACATTAAGCTTTACAGTTACGGTTGCAACGGTATCGAACTTAACTGTCACATTCTGACCCGACAGTCCTGGGCGATAATCTCCAAAATTCCAGGAATAATTTAAGTTAGTATCTCCATCAGGATCAGTCGCTGATGCCTGAAAGTTTAGAGTCTTTCCCTTAAACACATCAACTGTTGAACCTACCGGTGACAAAATCGTTCCATTCGGCGCAGTGTCGCCCAGCGGGCCCAAAGAATTCACGGTCACACTTATTAAAGATGGTGTTGGATCTGCCAATCCTTTTGAATCAGTTACAGTTAGACTTACTGGAAAGGTCCCTGCTTTATTAAAAATTAATGTACCAGGCGTTTGATTAGTACTCTTTGCAACGCCACTATTACCAAAGTCCCACAAATAAACTATAGAGTCTCCATCTGGGTCCGAACCGCTGGCATCAAATGACAGAGCTTGCCCGACATTAATATTTCGACTTCCACTTGGCGTATTAATATTACCGTTTGGTGCTTGATTAACGCCAGTATCGACATTGACGTAAGCTAACCCACAATCTGAGGGTGAATTGGAAACTGATGAACTCTCATAAGCCCCTTCACTTTTCACGTAAACAGCACATGGTACTTTTGATGTGTCATTTGGATAAAAATCGAATTCCCATGACCTATCAGACTGAACTTGTGCAGATCCAATAAAAGTATGCTGATCCGATACAGTCTCGGCATAAACCTCAACTTGCACGTCATCTCTTAATGCATCGCCAGACACACGCAATCTTGATCTTCTATCGCTCCAGCTTGCTCTAGTAATTAAATCATTACTAAAGAGTATCCCTGCTGCAGACTTGCTATCAGCTGTAATTACGCCAACTTCTTCGTCCGGTGTTTCTCCACATGCGATCAATACTAAACTTAAAAATGTTAAAACGCTGACTTTTGCCAGCAAGTGAATTGATTTCCCCACAAGAAATAATCTATCCATTTGTGATCCCTCATATTTGCCAAAAATAGTGACATATTCATAACAACCTGACTTAACCACAAGGAAAAGTAGGCGCGATTTATGGCAGGGAGACCTATCGACAATATAAGCTTAAAAATAATGTCATCTACTACGCAAGCTCATAAAAACAAACGTACTAGAAATAATTATTTAATATTTCTAAATCCTATAAACCATACAAACAACCGTAAATTAACAAATAAATCAATAGACGAGCGTCAGCCATTTTGATCAGTAAATCTTTAATCAAAAGTCTATTAATAAAAATACGAATAGTCGTAATTTGTTCGTTAAGATAAAGAAACGTAAGCCACAGAATACCGAGACAGTCCTTACCCTACATTTTGTTTTACGCTAGTAATTTAGAAGAATCATGAAGTGTTCTATGATTTACCTTCCCCACATACAGTCAAGCGTATTGGTACAGCTATATATTATTCTTCTTGTTTTTATTGTTGTTATATACTATTAACTTTAGACATTGTTGGGGTTCAGTGCAAGATGAATTTGTATTTTTTTTCAATAAATTTAAGGGATTGCAGATTAAACAAACAAGTTTAATTTAAGATTTTTCACGCTAAATTCAGACATAAAAAAAGCCCGCTATACATCAGCGAGCTTTTTTATTTTTTACTTAATTTTTAGCATTAAGGCAATACTGTAACCACTCTCACCATTGGAGTTTGATCAGCAATTCCTGCACTGTTTCTCACAGTAAGGCTCACTATATACTGACCTAATGTTGAAAACACGACATTACCTGGTATTTGCTGATTACTATTAATGGCGCCTCCATCAAAATCCCAAGCATAGGTGACATTTGAATTTAAACCGGAATCAATTGCACTTCCTGAAAAATATACCGATTGTCCTCTAGTGATAGTTACTGCAGAAGATGGCATGTCAATAATTCCATTTGGCGCTCCCGCATTTCCCGTGTTAGATCCAGCACCATTACCAACAACAATCGTTCGCACGTCAGGTACTAAATCACGATTTCCTAAACTATCTGTAACCGTTAAGCTTACGGTATAAGTACCCGGATTATTAAACACGACAACTCCAGGGTTTTGCACAAAAGAATCAGCCATGCCGTTTCCAAATCTCCATCGGTAGGCAATTGGAAAGTTATTATCAACATCCGTAGCCATTCCAGAGAAACTCACAGAACCACCAACAGCTATATTAGTGACTGGCGTTGTTGGTGCAGAAATACTTCCGTTTGGTGCTTGATTACCCGCACCACCTCCTGTCCCAGGAAAAGTACTTGAACTATGTGGAGTAACCGTGATAGTACGAATCGCAGGACTCATATCCGTTGCTCCAGTATTATCCGCAACCGTTAATGACACATTAAAAACACCAACTTTATCAAATGTAACATTACCGGGATTTTGTGCATTACTGCTTGCAGCAATTCCATCAAAATTCCAACGATACGTTAATAAACTATTCGTTGTATCTGTATCAGTCGCAGAACCCATGAAGTTCAAAGTCTCACCTAACATGATAGATACATTACTAACTGGCGTCACAATCATGCCATCAGGTGCAGCACTAAATGAAGTTGAGCCGACGGTAACCGTATAGGTAGCTACATTAGAACGTTTATTTAGGGCATCTCTCACATAAACAGAGATTTTATATACGCCAGCTTTGTTAAAGGTAACTTGTCCAGGATTTTGCAGGGCAGAATCTGCAGCTGCACCATCAAAATTCCAAAAGAAACTTCTTTGACCTGGCGTTGAATCAGTTGCAGTTGCAGAGAATACCAATGATTCACCGACATTAATATTAGGCCTTAAACCAGCAGTAGAAATACTAACAAATGGTGTAGTATTTCCAACGGAGTTATCCACTACTGTAACCTTTCGAATTGCTGGAGTAAGATCAGACAACCCAAAACTATCCATCACACTCATACTCACAGTGTATGTACCAGCTTGATTAAACTGTACTAAACCTGGAACAGCTTGCGATGAATTAATCGCAGCACCACCAAAATTCCAAGAATACGTTAGGACATTTCCAAAATTATCCGCATCTTCACCAGCACCAGAAAACATAACTGAATCGCCCATGTTAACTGTGATATCCGTCATTGGACCAAGAATTTTCGCATTGGGCGCCTGATTAGTATTCGTTGAATTGCTCACCGTCACAAATCGAACATCAGGAGTAGAGTCATAGAATCCTGCACTGTCTTTCACATAAAGTGTCACTTTAAATATGCCAGCTTCATTAAAGGTTATTGCGCCAGGATTTTGTTGAGTAGAACTAGCCGCAGCTCCGCCAAAATCCCACTCATAGCTAACACCAAACCCTGTACCATCAGGATCACTTCCAAAACCTGCGAAATTAACTGACTGACCAATGCTAATTGATGAACTAGTAGCAGGGGATGAAATTGTGCCCTGTGGCTCAAGATTGGCAACAAACGGGCTGTTAACTGTAATCATTCGTTCAGCTGGCGTTGGATCAATATTGCCCATTGAATCTTTCACCATTAATCGAACTCGATAGCTACCCGCAGTATTGAAAATCATTTTACCTGGATTCTGCACCATACTGTCTGGAGCAGCACCGTCAAACTTCCACATATAGATCAATGGAGAGTTATTTTCCGGATCGCTTCCCGTGCCAGTAAAATCAACTTCTTGCCCTGTCGTGATGACAACATTTGTTGCAGGCGTATTAATAAAACTCTCCGGTGGCAAATTAATAGCTGTGTTTCCTGAACCCGAACCCGGCGCGTTACTAGGTAACACGGTAATTATTCGCATAGCTGGAGTTATATCAGCTTTGCCCAAACTATCCCTAACCGTCAATGACACATTAAATGTACCAGCTTGATTAAAAACGATGGAACCTGGATTTTGCAAAGTTGAAGAATTAGCAGCACCACCAAAATTCCAAGCATAAGATAGAGGCTGGTTATTATCAAAATCAGAACCAGAGCCCATAAAATTCACTGACTGACCTGCAGTAATTGTCATATTCGTAGATGGCAAGGTAATTGTACTTTCAGGTGCCAAATTATTAGCATTACCAGTACCATTTCCTGTAACTGTAATCACTCTGATAGAAGGTGAAAGATCTGACATACCCAATGAATCAGTAGCAGTAAATCTCACCGTATAAACGCCGGCTTGATTAAATTGAATTGCTCCGGGGTTTTGTCGAGTTGATGCGGGCGCACCATTACCAAAGTTCCAGTTATATCGTAATGGGGAATTATTATCAGCATCAAATGCAGTACCCATAAAATCAACAGATTGTCCTGTAGCGATCGTAATATCTGTTGGTGGATTGGTAATTTCACCATTCGGTGCAATATTAGTTGGATTATTAGGTAAACCTGGTGTTCCGGTATTACCACCACGAACCGTAACCGCAACAAACTGAGGTGTTGGATCAGCTAATCCACTGTTATCAATAACAGTCAAACTTACTAAATATACACCTGGTGTGGCAAACATAACATTGCCTGGGTTTTGTACTGAAGAATTTACTGCTCCACCAGCAAAATTCCATATATAACTAGATATCGAACCGCCAACGTCTGTTCCTGTACCAGCGAAATTAACAAATCCACCCGCGTTAACTTCAATATTCGTAGCAGGCGATACTATTGTGCCACTTGGTGGCTGACTTAGACCAATGTTTGGTTGAACTACAATAACTCGAGTATCGGGTGTTGGATCAGAAAGACCCAAATTATCAGTTACTGTCAATGAAACTCGATATACACCAGCTTGAGTAAACATAACTGTTGGATTTGTTTGAGTTGAGTAGCCTGCTTGATCGTTTGGATTTTGAAAATCAAAATCCCATCGATATGTCAATGCAAGGCCACTATCAGGATCAAAACCGGTTCCAGTAAAATTAACACTTGATCCAATACTGATTGCCATATCAGCAATTGGACCGACAATCACACCATCTGGTGCTTGATTAAAGCCGATAGTACCTGGGAATGAACCTGGGACATTTGCACAACCAAAAGGTGCATCAGTAACAACGCTTGAAATTGAATGATCACCTGAAACGACTGAAACTGAACAAGGAGATGATAGTAAATTTCTTGCTTTTACTTTCCATTTACCGACAGCATTTGCCTGGTCTGTACCTAAAAGTTGACCAGAAATACCATCAAACACACTAACTAATTGGCGTGGAATTGCGCCATCGCCCCTAACCGTTAATTTGTTTGAAGAAGCTTTCCATTTTGCTTTGGTGATAATCAGTGATGTATTTAAGGGATTATTGGTTGTACCGACACAATTTGCTGGTGCATTTCTCACAGGAACGCTTATTGATCGCCCTCCTACTTGAACTGTAACTGAACAGGGAACTGAGGTTATATTGTTCAAAACTAATTGTGCAACACCTCGACGACGGTCATCATCGTCATCATCATCGTCAGTACGTACATTAACATTTGCTGCACCAATGAATTGGCCCGTTGCAGCATTTGATATGGCAACATTATTTCTTATACCTGCACCACGTACTGTGATTCGCCGATCTTCAGAATCCCAAACTGCTCGTGGCGCAGCTGCAATTCCCTCTATCCGAGAAGCAAGACTTAACTCACTGCCTTCTTCAGTGCCATTTGGCATTTCAAATTGTGAACATCCTCCGAGCAACAAGACCGCCGCAAAGAACGAAAATAATAAACCATTTTTTTGTATTACATTTCGAATAGAAAAACCGGTTAAACGTGGCATACATCCCCCTTTCTTGCTCCCAAAGCCCACTGAAGCAATGTTTCAGAACAATAAAAAATATTATTGTGTGTCAAAAAAAGGGGTAAGAAGGATGAAGTCACCAAACTTCAAAAAAGTAGAGAATAAATTACAGTAAAAACGAAAATATATTGGGATAACTCTCAATACTAAATACGCTTAATCCAGCAATATTAACCAATCCTCTAAATCATTCTTATTTCCATGCTAAGAATAATTTCCCTACCCACTTGTTTAAACACGTTTTTTTTCGTTTTTTATTGCACTCAAGTAGCAATCCAACACATTTGAAAGCAATTAAAACATTTATATTTGTTGTAAATTAAGACAACGACCTTAAGGGTAACTGAAAATTAGCGAACACTAAAGCAGCATTTTCACCACAGGTTGATTTTTAATTATTGATAATTTGAGTTTAGTAGAATTGTGTGGTGAAAACAGAAAATATTGATCAATATGTAGGCAAAACGAAACTTTATTTCAATTTTTTAAAATCTTATCAAGACTATCTATCACGCTTCTTTTTTTGCTTGACAAGTTGCTGAACTTTTCTTTTTCTCATTTGATTGGGGGTCAATTTATTCTTTCGACCTTCAAAAGGGTTCTTACTTGATTTGAACTCAAAACGGATCGGCGTACCTTCAATATTTAGAACCTTTCTAAAAATGTTAGTTAAATATCGTTTATAACTATCAGGCAACTTATCTGTTTGATTTCCATGAACAACAAATACAGGTGGGTTTTGTCCACCCTGATGAGCATATCGCAATTTAATTTTACGCCCACCCACTGAAGGCGGACTATGACTCAAAACAGCATCTTCCAAAATTTTCGTCAGCATGTTGGTCGCATAGGTTTTACGAGATGTTTCGTAAATATGCTGCACCACAGCCATCAGTTTTCCAACACCGCTACCGTGGAGCGCAGAAATAAAATGAATTGAAGCAAAATCAACGAATGCTAATTTACGATCTAACTCCTTACGTACTTGATCTTTACTCGCTTTATCAAGATTGTCCCACTTATTTATCGCAATTAATAATGCTTTACCAGAATCAATAACATAACCTAGTAAACTAGCATCTTGAGAACTAATTCCCTGCTTTGCATCCAGCACTAAAATAACCGCATTACAGAATTCAATTGCTTGCAAAGTTTTTACAATACTGAACTTTTCAATCTTGTCGTTGACACGACTCTTACGTCTCACACCCGCAGTATCAATTAATGTAAATTGACGACCTTGATGTTCAAACGGAATATAAATACTATCTCGCGTGGTTCCAGGCATATCAAAGGCCAGCACTCGCTCTTCACCCAGCAATCGATTAACCAAAGTAGATTTTCCGACATTTGGTCGCCCAACAATCGCTACACGTGCACCCATTGCGATTTTTTCTGCTTCAACTTCTTCATCAGTCTGAACAAAATTTTCAGTAACAGCTTCAAACAAGTCGCCAACACCATCACCATGAGCACCTGAGCAAGAATAAACTGAACCTATACCAAGAGAATAAAATTCAGACTCAACAACTGCTCTATTCATACCTTCTGTTTTGTTAACCGCGATATAAACCGTCTTGCCACTTTCGCGCAAACGTTGGGCAATATCTTCATCAGTTGGCGTTAAACCCGCACGCCCATCTACAATAAAAACCACAACGTTACTTTCTTCAATAGCCATATAAGCTTGATCTGTTATCAAGCCACCAATACCATCGTCATCGGAAATTCCACCAGTATCGATAAGAATAAAAGTTTGGTTATCAAAGTACAAATGACCATAACGACGATCACGAGTTAATCCTGGCTCATCGGCGACCAAAGCGTCTCGAGTTTTGGTTAAGCGATTGAATAATGTAGATTTGCCAACATTAGGGCGACCAACAAGGGCAATGACTGGTTTCATGGGAATTAATTCGGCGCGCTTATGGAAGCCAATATACCATTTTGGTATGTGACAAGAATTTGTTGATCAATGACTTTAGCTTGATAGATTACGGAAGTTGGATCTTTATCAGGATCCTCACCACCCAATTCATCCCCAATAAATGTTGCACCAGAAAATTTAGAAACTCGATCATGGTCCAAATGACCCAACAACCGACCATCAGCCTTTGCTAACCAGTACAGCTCACCTGTGACATCACCCACAATTATATTATCACCATATGGTGCAGGACGAGTGTTAGCTCTCTCAGACAGTTTATCTTGCATCCATAAAGTCGCACCGCTTTCTCGATTTAATGCCCACACACGACCCTCTGAATCCGTAATAAAGAGTAAGTCATTGTCAACAACTACACCTAAATGCGAAGACATTTCTCGGGTCCACAAAATACCACCTGAGGCTGGGTTAATTGCGGCTACACGCCCTCGATACGCCGAGACATAAATAACACCATCTTCATGGATGATGGGACCATCTATATCAACAATACGCTCAAGCTCAGTCCGTCCTTTCGCAAGCGACACCGTCGTTTCCCACAATAATTTTCCATCTTTCAATGATAGCGAAACTAATTTTCCACTCGCAAACCCAACGACAACTTGTTCATCGTTAATAATGGCTGGCGTGCTATTACCACGCAAACTGAGTATAGGCACGCTACGATCATACACCCAAACTTTTTTGCCATTATCAGCACGTAAACCAAAAACCCTGCCATCATTGGTTTGCACCACAACCATATCGCCACCCAACTGTGGAGGCGCTAATATTTCACTGGAGACCACATGTTTCCATATCAATTCTCCGTTTGCTACATTAACAGCATAGACTTCAGCGTCTTTATTACCGAGTAACGCAATATCACCATATATCTTAGGCCCAGCAGAAAACGTCGTTTTATACTGTTTATTCCACTCTAACTCACCTGTTTTCGGCGAATAAGCAGTAATATTTCCATCAATATCAGCAACCAATATGGATTTATCTGTCATCGCTGGCAATAAACGCGCATAACGATCAGAACCAAGTTCAGTTAATTGATGCGCCCAACTCAGTTTCGCTGGATAGATTGGCGACGGTGGGGCGGGTTTATAAATTTTCTCTGTCGATGTTGAACAGGCAGCAACAAATACACAGACAACAACCACACTGAAGAGATTTCGAATCAACTTTATTCTCCACCCTCAGCCACACCCAAATCATCTAACTTCATTTGAACAAAATTACGTAATTGCGCGCCCATTGTTTGATCATTCAACGCTGCAGAATAGGCTGTTCTTGCACTGCCCACTTCACCTTTTTTCACATACACATCACCTTGTACAATTGAATATTGTGATGCAAAGTCACCTTGTTGCGGAAAAGTAGCATGAGTTAGCGCTTCATTTAACTTGCCTTGAGCGAGTAAAACTTTTGCCAAGCGAACTCGAATAATATGTTTTATTTTTTCAGATTCAGTGTTTTCTAGCGCCCAACTTAGGCGTTCAAATGCAGCATCATTGTTACCTTTTTCTACTTCCACTTTAGCAACAAGCATTGCTGACAACACGGCGTACTGCAAATCTGGACTAGTTTTTACAATATCAGCACCACGTTGCAATACAGAATCCACACGACCCGCTTCCAATTCTTGCATCATTAAATCATATTGGGCGGACGCTTTTGTCAACGTAGATAACTCAAAGTTTTGCCAAGTTCGAGTACCCACCACCGAAGCCACTACAACAATTAGACCAATAATGACAAACTTGCCATTAGTCTCCCACCAGCGTTTCATTGAGGCAATTTGTTCTTCTTCCGTTTGATAGGCTGTCACGTTCTACTCTCCTAAACTTACACACTGTTCAGCTTATTTGCTGAACATTTCTGCTAAAAATTCGATTAATTTTGACTCTTCACAGGCTGTTTGCGGCTTATCTTCGCGCAAAAACTTAATGTTCACACTTTGATTGGCTATTTCATCATCACCAATAATTAGCGCCAGACTAGCTTTACTACGGTCGGCTTTCTTCATTTGAGACTTAAAACTGCCCCCACCACAGTGGCTCATCAGCTTTAGATGAGGTAAGGCATTATGAACATTTTCGGCCAGTTGTAAACCTTTTCGCTGAGCCGCATCTCCCGCCAAAACAAGATAACAATCTGCTTGCCCCCCTATATCTAAGATATCTTGATCCATAATCATGGCAATTAATCGTTCTAATCCCATGGCAAAACCTACAGCAGGGGTAGACTTACCTCCGAGATAGTCTACCAATCCATCAAAACGACCACCTGCGCACACGGTTCCCTGGGCACCCAATTGATCTGTTATCCATTCGAACACTGTTTTGGAATAATAATCTAGACCACGGACTAACCGAGAATTCACCACATATTTCACGTCATTATCATCAAGAAAAGCACAAAGTGATTCAAAATGATCTTTCGATTCTTGATCCATAAACTCAGCCATGTCAGGTGCGCTAGCCACAATTTGCTGAGTTTGCGGGTTTTTACTATCTAAGATTCGTAATGGATTACTGTGTAATCGACTACGACTATCTGCATCCAGTTCATTTTCATGTACGGATAAATACTCAACGAGCTTTTCACGATAAATAGCCCGTGCAGCCGGTGTACCCAAAGTGTTGATTTCTAACCTTAAATTAGGAAGTATCCCAAGCTGTTTCCATAGGCGTCGAGTGATTAATATTAGTTCGGCATCGATATCTGGCCCTGCAATACCAAACGTTTCCACTCCAACTTGATGAAACTGCCGATAACGCCCTTTTTGAGGCCTTTCATGACGAAACATCGGGCCGGTATACCAAAATTTTTGCGTTTGGTTATAAAGCAAACCTTTTTCAATGGCAGCACGAACACAAACTGCGGTTCCTTCCGGTCGTAAAGTTAAGCTATCACCATTTCGGTCGTCAAAGGTGTACATTTCCTTTTCAACGATATCCGTAACTTCTCCAATAGACCTTTTAAATAACTCTGTTTTTTCAACAATCGGAAATCGGATTTCTTGATAACCATATGCATTTAAGACATTACGAACTTCAGTTTCCAGAAATTGCCAAAAAGGTGTTTCATCGGGCAGAATATCACGCATTCCGCGGACTGCTTGAATTGAATTTGACACAACCTCTCCATAAATAAACACCTGTACGGGATACCCCAAACAGGTGTATTTTGATTTTCTTAAATTAAATTATTTTGTTTTAAGCGTTATATCTGGTTCAGCTTCTTCAGTAACTACAGGCAAACTCAATTCAGTAGCTGTAGATTCAACTGTCGCTGATGGTGATGAAACCGATTTCCATAATCCACCTAGATCCATTGACTTGACACCATAAATCAAGCTAATAGCCACCACACCAAGCAACACATAACCTAACCATCGCATAATGGTATGACGAGGATTTGTATTTTCCTTAATGGAGACACGGTTTAACGTAGGTAGAACTTCTTTCGAAATCTCAGCCAGCACACTGGATACTTCACTTTCACTTACACCAAGACACACACAATAGCGTTTAATGTAACTTTTTACATAAATTGGCGCTGGTAATTCGTCTTTATTATTTTCTTCCAAAGCGATGAGTTGAGAAACACTCACTCCAAGCTCGGCAGCCATTTCCTTGACAGATTTCTGCTGCAATTCTCGCAAATGCTTGAGATATTTCCCTGGCGCGTCATTCGACTCGACCCATGCTTGTAGAATTTTCGCCCGGGCATTATCTTCCATTTCGCTTCCCCAGGTATTATCTTCTTTAAGTGCCGGTTGATTCATGACCTTCCTTTCCTCACCTTTAAATCAGTGGGTGATATTATTCTTACCTTACATTATTCATATCTTATGTCTTGAAAACCCAAGATAAACCTAATTATTCAATAGCTTATTCTCTAGAGAGCATTCTAATTGATTTATCTACGACTAATGACAACATAACCGCTTTTTGTATCCATAATTCTGTCATATATTTATCAAACATCTACTTATCTAATACCAAAGAATTGCCTTTTGCTTCAATTGAATCGGGAAAATCCCTTTTAAGTTGAGCAAGCAATTTTTGTGCTTTGTTTTTGTTGTCCAAACTCATCTCAATCTGAGACGCTAGCCACAAACTCCGCGAAACAACTTTATTTACTTTGTGAAAATGCAATAAAACTAATTGAGCTTCTGCAAATTTTTTTTCCTTAAAATCAAGTGTTGCGGTTTCAATTAACGCCTGCGGCAAATTGGGGTTTATTTTTAACGCTTGATCAAAATACAACCTTGCTTTCACAACATCAGGCCGATTTAAGGCACACAAACCTGCATTTTCATATGCTGCTTCAGGTGTCTTATATAACTTATTTTCAAATGCCAGTTCAAAATGCTCTTGTGCTTCTAAGTATTGCTCATGGGCACACAAGAATGCGCCAAAATTGTTATGCACTTGTCCATATTTGTTCGAATCAGATGAGACATGCTCTGCTGCTGCCTCAAAATGTTCGCGAGCCAATGCTATTTTATCAATTTGGCTATAAACCAACGCAATTAATGTATTAGCATCAACAGATTCAGGTTCAGCTCTAATCGCTTTTTTTAAATTCTCCAGCGCATAATCTAAACGACCCTGCCGATAATACTCTGTGGCTAAATCAACATTAACACGCGCTATCTCTGAATCAGAGCCTTTTTGTTGACCAACTACGACACAAGCATTTAATAAAGATAGCAAAACTATCAGCCATACAATCAAAAAAATATTATGAAGTTTGTTATTCACCGATGGCCTTCTTATAACGAAGACTACGCTTTGTTTTATCTTGCACTTTACCTGCTAATTGACCACAAGCTGCATCAATATCTTCGCCACGAGTTCTGCGAGTTACCGTGATTAAACCGCCGTCAACTAACACTTTGGTAAAAACGTCTTGAGCTGCTTGGCTTGATGTACGATATAAAGTTTGAGGATAGGGATTAAAAGGAATTAAATTCACTTTAGCCGGCATGCCTCGCAATAATTTCACTAAGGCTTTTGCATCAGTAACACTATCATTAATACCCTCTAGCATAATATATTCAAATGTTATGTGGCGTTTTAATCCATCTTTGACATAGCGATGACATGCTTCCATCAAATCTGCAATAGGATATTTCTTATTCAAAGGAACCAATTCACTTCGCAATTCGTCATTTGCCGCATGCAAAGACACAGCCAAAGCCACACCGGAAGTTTTGCTCAACTTATCCATCCCAGGAATCACACCTGCAGTACTTAGAGTCACACGGCGCTTTGACAAACCGTAAGCATTATCATCCAACATTAAATTCATGGCTTGAACAACTGGATCAAAATTCAATAAGGGCTCACCCATTCCCATCATCACAACATTCGTAATTATACGATCACTATTTTCTTCATACTGTCCCAACGCATTAGCAGCAACCCAAAGTTGAGCAATAATTTCAGCAACACTCAAATTTCGACTAAACCCTTGTTTAGCGGTGGAGCAAAATGAACAATTGAGAATACAACCTACCTGTGAAGATACACATAAAGTGCCACGACTAGGACCAGGAATAAACACAGTCTCGATACAATTCCCATCTGTCAATCTAAGCAACCACTTGTGAGTACCATCTGTCGATGCTTGATCAATGGCAATTTCTGGTAATTTGATTTCAGCAATCGTTTTTAGTTTTTCGCGCAATGGTTTTGACAAATCAGTCATTTGTTCAATATCTGTTACACCACGCTGATAAATCCACTTTAAAACCTGTGTAGCACGAAAAGCCTTTTCCCCGTGCTCCAGGAAAAAGGCTTTCAAACCATCAAAATCAAAATCTAACAGATTTTGTTTTATTGGTAATTCAGACATGTTTATCGAGTTCTCGCACAAACCTGATTATTATCAAAAAAGAACGCAATTTCTTCTTTAGCAGTTTCAGGTGCATCAGAACCATGGCAAGCATTTTCATCAATGCTGCTAGCAAAATCTGCGCGAATTGTGCCGGCGGCAGCTTCTGCGGGATTTGTTGCACCCATTACGTCACGGTGAGCCAAAATTGCGTTTTCACCTTCAAGACAAGACACCATAACAGGTCCAGATGTCATGAAAGAAACTAAATCATTGTAAAAAGGTCTTTCTTTGTGCACTGCATAAAAATTGCCGGCTTGCTCAGCTGTTAAATGCATCATTCGAGCTGCAACAATACTCAGACCTGCTTTCTCAAAGCGAGCATATATTTCACCGATTACATTTTTTGCTACTGCATCGGGTTTAATTATTGATAATGTACGTTCCACGGCCATTTTTTCACATTCTCCAAATAAATTATTAGATCTCATAACCCCCAAGGGTTGAGAGCGCGGGCAATTTTAACTTTTGACGCCTTTTCAAGCAAATATCATTCACTCATTTCAGGCTTTTTTTTGAAAATAATTGATATTTGAACAGATCTAAAGCCAATTCTCCTTTTTGTCGATAAATCACTGTTATTCACGGATTTTTTATACAAGGACTGACCACTTGGCTGCGCAATTTGGGAGAAAAATTAAACTCCTAAAAATCAATTACTTAGTGATTTTTAGTTTAATTCTACTGTGCCTCATGGAAAATATATCCGCCAGCCCATTATATAGCCGACAATACAATGTTAGCTGCACCGCCTGTCATAATTCGCCACCACGATTAAACATATACGGCATGCGCTTTCGCCAAACCAACAGTTTACCCAGCTGGGAAAGCAATACCAGCATCGACACTGGCGATGAAAACACCGCTGTACCCAAAATTTTTCCTTTTTCCGTCCACGCACAAATGCTAGGCCGTTTACGTCGTGCAAATCATATTGAAGATCAAAATACGGGTGATGTCAGCCATGATTCTGGATTAGATAGTCAGACCCCTCATTTCATCAAACTTATTTCAAGCGCTCCATTAACGGAAAATATTGGTTTTTATTTTGATGCTTCTCTAAAACCCGGCCAAAACCAAGGCGCCATAACCCTAAATGAAGCCTGGGCACGATATCGCTTTGAATATCGATTTGTGGCAAATATAACCCTCGGCCAATTCCCAAATTCCGATATCATCATCGACCAAGATACGCGGCTAAATATCAAGGAATATCTCATTTATGAACAAAGCAATTTGGGCTTAGATCGCGGCGCTAGATTTGATATAGATGTTCTCGACTTTGGCTTGAGCGTTGGATTAAGCAATGGTACAGATGCATTATCAGCAGCACCTGCCAATGGCCCGGGGATTGGACGAACTGATCGCTTATTCGATAATAACAATCGAAAAACGGCATACGGTTATTTATCTCGGCGCTTTAGGACATTCAAAATTGGTGCTTTCTCCCAAATTAATCAGCAATTCGGTGCAACGGGAAATATTGGCGATAATGCTTCAGATCGAATCACATTTCAATATACCGCTGGTGTGGATATTCAGGCATACTCCAACCACAAAGTGAGCTGGATGGTTCAGTTCATGTGGAACAAATGGAATGAGTTTCTTCAAAAAGGAAAAAATTCTCAATGGTATGGAGGGTTCATCGGAATTGATTACAGAGCATCAGACTACATCAGTTACTCCCTACTCTACAACTACACCAACGCAAAGGACTTCAAAAACACGGGAACAATTTACGAAGGATTGAACGCCAACGTTGTTACGACAACAGTCTCTTATTACTTCAGAAGTAATGTGCGCGGTATTTTAGAAATCAGCATGGATTTTTTACCCGCCGATAATGACGACGATTTTGTTGGCCACGAAACCAAGGAAGATGCCATTATTCTCGGCATCGATATTAGTTACTAATGGTCATACTCTTTATTTCTCATCCTAATAAGTTGAGTTGTTTACATCTCATCTTGATAACATGTTTATTCACTGGTTTTGTCTCGGCCAACGAAGCAATCAATCCAAACAAAATCCCAGAATCACTTAATGACTTGCGAGTTATTAGCAAATTTTCAAACCAAGTCGAGGCAAAGAAATTGGTACGCAGTTTAAAAAAAAGCGGACAAGATGCTCGAATCATTTCACAAACCGAAGAAATCGTTTTGAAATCTGTTAGCGTCGGCCTCTATCCCGACCAAAAAGAAGCAGATACTGTAGTTCAACATTTAAAATCTAATAATATTGACGCGTTTCCGTATCGTGTTCAATCTGGTGAATATCGTGTGCACGCAGGTGCGTTACAACATGAAGATCACTATTGGAATCGTTTTGAGCAACTATTGGCACTAGGATACAAACGCATCCACACTGCATTAAAACCCGTAACTATTACACATTTTTACGTTGTCAGAGAATTAATTGAGAATCTGCCAGAACCCATCCAATTAATACCAAAAACTAATTTAAAAGATAAGGCATTCAATACAACCTTCCTTTTCGGGCGTTTTAAAGGTGAATTTGACGGATGGAAAGAATCTGACAAACAAAGTAGTAGTAATTATTTCAGTGCTCAACTAGCTGCTAAAACGACGTATAAAAAACAATGGTCGCTTATTTATGGCTTTCGCTTTGATGCACTAGAGCAATCAAGCACCACTAATATTCAGAAATTTGAGCTTCAGTTTCTCCCGACTTATCTGAGCTATCAACTTCCCAATAATGAATGGCAATTTGGATTAATTGATGGGCGGTGGGATAACCGTAAACAAGACTCTCTCAGTGACCGAATTAGCGGGAAAATCCTGGTGCGCCATTTATTAGATGAAGAAGTCATTGATCGGCGTAGACCAGTGATCGGCGCACGTTGGCAATTCACTCAATCCCAATATCAACTCGATGTCATTGCTAACCCTATCTTTGAGCCAGCAAAATTACCTCAATTCGGCAATATTTGGCATCCGGTGAGTCGATTAAATAAAGCGATAATCGGCATTCGTCCCACGGATAACTGGCAAGAATTGGTGGAAAAAGGCAGTTTTGCTGATGAAAAATACCAAATTGGCGGTGTTGGTGTTCGCATGAGCCAGCAAATTGGCCAGCGTACTCGCGCCATTTCATTACAATATGTTCGCCAATCAGAGCCATATTACAAATTGAACCCAAGCATTCAACAATTGATCAGCACTGGTAGTACTGTGGATGATGCGCTGACCGCAAGTAGTGGTACTACCTTTAGCCCCGAACATCCTCATACGGCAATTTTTAGTTGGGAGGAATTTGGTAAGATTTCACACTTCGAAGTTGCTGTTTTGAGTAATACGCCCTACACAACAAATACTTATTTAATGAAGACAGCGATATCTCTGGAATGGATGATGGGGTTTATTTACCCCACCAAGAATAGAAACACTCATCTCTCTAGCTATTTTACTGGACGACGAATCAACACAAATGACGACATACTGGACCGAAAAACAAAATTTGGTTTAAAAGGTGAAATTTATCAATATTCAACAAATCGCCATTGGAAAGCTGGGGCAGCATACAATATTGATCTAGACCACCTTGGACTTTATCTAAACCCCAAAATCAACTATGAACAAAATAAATATCTCAATTTATCTCTTTACTATCAGCTATTTACAGGTGTCGACAACACTGACAATGGATACCACTCCAGACATTCCATTATCGGCCTAAGTTGGCAAGCTATTTTTTAAGCATTATGAATTCACAGCAGTCAATCCTTCGCAATATAACCTTATTAAATTTGTGACAAACTTCATAGAATTAATAATCGAAGCTTGTAATTTTAACGAATTTCGCGTGTAGTAACACTATTTATAAAGTATGCCTAACAAGTTGAAAATTAGACAAAATCAAATCATAATTTTATTGGCACTCGACAGAAAAATTAGCAGTTAAAGATAGAATAACAAGAGAAATTGCTGTTAAAATAGACAATGTTGCTACACAAAGCGAATTGAGAATATGACAAAAATACTGAAAAATTCATTCCCGATACTTCTAATGATAGCCCTGTCAGCGTGTGGGCTGGCCGAACCTTCAGACCCATTCGAAGAAAACCCCGACACTGACAATCCAATTGTCGTTAGTTCCAACCCTGTTAATAAAAGTGAACTGAGTTACTCTGACAATCGAATTAGCCTAACCTTAAACGAAGCTATCGATCCTGCATCTCTAACCACATTAAATTCAATTAAATTTAAATCAGATACAGCAACATTAGACGGCACGTGGACATTCAATAGCTCATCCAATGAATTAATTTTCACACTTGCAGATCGCGATGCTGTAGCTGCTGAGCAAGTCTTTAAATTAGGCATTAATGGTCAAATCACTGACTTAGCCGGCAATGCTTTAGTCTGGAATCTTGAATTTAATACGCCAGCACTTTTTGATATTAATTTTTCTGCAACAGGTTTGGTTGACGGTGATAGCTTAAAGGTCACACAAACCAAACATGGCAGCTCAGACAGTAAAACCCTTACAATTGATGCCAACAGCCAAATATTTACTTTAGAAGCGAACTTAGCAAAAGAAGAACATTTTTATTTGTCTATTAGCCAAGCGGCTCAAGAAAGCTTTTGCGCACTTTCCAGCAGCAGCGGTGAAATCAATAATAATGATATTGATGTAACAGTAAAATGTCATAATGTTAGCCCACTGTACTCATCAGCGAGCGACTGGAATCAATATTATTTCACTGATGAATCCAATTGGGTTCACGGCGGTGAAATGCGAACCACAAATTTCCCCCAACTCCAAAGCTGTGACAATCTTAGCGCTAATGACTTGCTTGGTGCTTTTGATTGGATTTGTTCAGAAGTGATAGTAAACAATACAACTCAAGTTAAAATCACAAGCACCAATTTGAAATCTGACATAGGCCTACGTGACTTAATAAATTTTGGTGCATCTCCTAGCTGGAAAGAGAATCGCATTAACGTAATGAATGGCAGCCAAATTGTAGCGCAATCAGATGAAGGAGTTTGGTGGACTAACCCAATTGCCAACGCAACTACAACACAACTCTCTACCAAAGGGGCAATTTATCTCGCACAAAACGAAACAGACCTAAACCGTCGATTTGAATTAACCGCGGATGAAATATCTTTACTAATAAAACCTGGAGAAGCACTTAAACCCTCAACTAACAAGGCAGCTGTTCTAATTGCGAACAACAATGTTGGCAGCTGGTTTGAAGGCGACATCAATGCAAGAAACAGTCACATTGGAATACAAATCGATCGAGTCAGTTTTGCCACTTTAAAATTTGCAACTGTTAGCAATTCGGAAGGCAACGGAATTGAAATAAGTGACACGCTTCTCGCCAAAGCATCCCACATCAAATCCTTGAATAACAAAGGACATGGCATGTCTATCGTTAGCAATCAAGTTACTGAAGGCGGCAATTTAATTGTAAATGCAATCAGTGCAAATAATTCATTGTCAGGTATTAATTTAGCTGGTACTGATGCCACTTTATTAAATATTAGTAGTGCCAACAATAACAGGAACGGAATAATAATCAGCGGCAACAACAATCAATTGATCAATATTTCAACCAGTAATAACCGCTTGGATGGGCTAATCATATCGGGCGCAAGTAATAACATCATCAATTCTGCCACCACAACTTCCAACGGTATTAATGGATTAAGATTCGGCCAATCTGGCGGTGTAAATAATGCGAGAAACAATCTTGTAAGCAACATCACAACTGCTAACAACCTATCAAGCGGAATTAAGTTTGATGCAACAGACGAAGCAAATAGTTTAATTAATGTGCTTGATGCTTACAACGCCACACTAGAATGTCCGGATGCGAGTTGTGATAACGTAACAACTGTTACTGTAGATGACAGTGCAATCATGGATTTATTTAGCTCAATAACTAGTGAAAGCAACATAAGTAACTACGAAGCTGATGCCACCTTCCATGTTTCTAATGCAAACACATTCACTGAACTTGAAAATCAATACCGTGCCTGGGGCAGTGAATTTGCTGCCACAACTGAAGCCGGTGCTGGCACATGTAACAATATAGAAGATGGCAGCAACAATAATGGCTGTAAATTATTTGACTGGACCTTAAATACAGCAGAAAACACAATAGCTCGAGATCAACTTACTGCTGTTAACACTAATGAAGAACACACGTTTTATGCAGGCACACCATTTTCCTTTTTAAGTAATGCAATAGAAATTATGGGTGATGGTGTAGGTAACGATAATAGCCTTTGTGAAACTGATGAGGCTTGCATTTTAACACCCAATATTGGTAGTTATCAGGGGCATGGCGATAAAACTCAACTAAACGACACCAACGACTTAAATGCAACGTTGTACCAATATGAGAACAATGGACGCTAAGCTAATTCAAAGTACCAATAAAAAAGCCCGACTCGTTCGGGCTTTTTTATTGCACCTAAACTAGTTCAATCGATTTATTACACTATATAGAGAAAGCTCATATGGACATAATGCACTATCAAAAATTATTAGTAGAGAAACAACAAAAATTACTCAAAAACGAATCCACAAATGATAATGCCGCAGATGTCGTTGAATTAGACCAATCTAAAGTTGGACGACTATCTCGAATGGATGCGCTTCAGGCGCAAGCTATGTCAGTTGAAACCAAAAGACGGCAGAAACTTGAATTAACCAAAATAAAATCAGCACTTATACGTGTTGATAACAATGAATATGGTAATTGTTTACGATGTGGTGAAGACATATCCCAAAAGCGCCTAGAAATCGACCCGGCTGCCACACTTTGCATTACTTGTGCTAATCAGCAAGAACAATAAATTTCAATTACTCTCGTTCTTCTATCCAAGCCATTTGAATAGCTTCCAAAATTTTCTCACCTGAGTGTTCAGAAACATCATCAAAACTTTCCAAACCCATCACCCAACTATGTAAATCTGTAAAACGAATTAGCTTTGGGTCAACTTCTGGGTATTTCTCATCAAGTTCGATCGCAATATCTAATGAATCAATCCACTTTAAACTCACAATACCTCTCCAGATCTAATGGTTTTCTGAAACCATGTTAATTGTGTATTTAGGAATCTCAATAACTAAGTCTTTATCAGCCACTACTGCCTGACAACCCAATCTTGAATCAGGCTCTAATCCCCAAGCTTTATCTAGCATATCATCTTCATCCTCAGTTGATTCGTCAAGTGAATTAAAACCTTCTCGAACAATGATATGACATGTCGTACAAGCGCATGATTTTTCACAAGCATGCTCAAGATCTACATCATTTGCCAACAGGGCATCGCAAATCGTCACGCCTTTTTCTGTTTCAATAACTGCACCTTCGGGACAAAGCTCTTCATGGGGTAATACAATAATCTGAGTCATACTTTCACCTATACATTTATAACTATTTTAATCACCTCTGGCCACCCCAATAAAAAACGTACAGCTTATAAAATATAAATGGACATTTTTAACACTGTTATGAAGGTAATTAAGAAGTGAGCTAATTAGTTATCTAAATTCGTCAACTTTGTGGCCAGACAAAGCTTTTTCTATGTTTTTATTCATTCGTCGCTGCACATAAAATTCGCAAACACTTTCAACTTTATCTATAGCAGATCTTATTGCATCGGCATCATCTTGTTGGCGAATAGTTTTAAGGTCATTCAAAGCATCATTAATCGCAAGCAATTCTTCACTGTTCAACAAAAGGTCTGCATCTTCTTGCAAAGCAGCTTCTAACGCTAAAATTTCTCGATCAGCTTCAACTTGTTGCTCTTTCAGCTTGCGTAATTTTATATCTTCTTCAGCATGATCAAATGAACTCAGCAACATGGTTTCAATTTCATGCTCTGTTAAACCATAAGATGGTTTAACTTCAATATGGCTCACTACCCCGCTTGTTTGTTCTTTTGCTGTGACACTCAATAATCCATCAGCATCTACTTGGAAAGTGACTTGAATTCGTGCCGAACCAGCAACCATTGGCGGTATACCACGCAATTCAAATCTCGCCAATGATCGACAATCATCCACGAGTTCTCGCTCACCTTGCAAAACATGGATAACCATGGCTGTTTGGCCGTCTTTATAAGTAGTAAAATCCTGAGCACGTGCACTAGGAATAGTGGTATTTCTAGGAATAATTTTCTCCACCAAACCACCCATTGTCTCTAAACCTAATGAGAGTGGTATAACATCCAACAACAACATTTCATCATCAGATTTATTGCCCGCTAAAATATCCGCTTGAATAGCAGCACCAATCGCAACCACTTTATCTGGATCAATATCCACCAACGGTTCACATTTAAAAAACTCAGCAACTTTCTCTCTCACCAATGGCACTCTGGTAGAACCACCAACCATTACGATTTGCTTGATGTCCGCCTTAGCGATTCCAGCGTCACGTAAAGCCTGACGACAAGGCTGCAATGTTTTCTTAACAACAGGTAATATTATTTCATTGAGAATACTTCGATCAAGACTTCCAGACCAAGATGCATCACCTTCCATATTCAAATTAATACTGACAGAGTCTTGTTCAGTTAATGCTTCTTTTATTTGCCTTGCTTGCTGCATAACATAACGCAAAGTCGTATGCTCAGCTGCAGCTTCATCAACACCTGCTCGCGCCATTAACCAATTGGCAATTGCTGCATCCATATCATCACCACCTAAAGCAGAATCACCAGCAGTGGCCAAGACCTCAAATACACCTTTATTTAATCTCAGTATAGAAACATCAAATGTGCCGCCACCAAAATCAAATATAATTACATCACCTTCAGAACCTGTATCCAGGCCATAAGCTATCGCAGCAGCTGTAGGTTCATTCAATAAACGAAAAACATTAATGCCAGCCAATCGTGCTGCATCTTTTGTCGCTTGACGCTGAGCTTCATCGAAATATGCAGGAACTGTAATAACCGCACCTGCTAGATCTCCGCCTAAACTTTCTTTCGCCCTTTCATGTAATACACTTAATATATCGGCGGATACCTCTACAGGACTTTTATTGCCAGCAACAGTTCTTATTGATGGCATATCAGATTCGCTTTTTTCGAACTGATATGGCAATCGAGTTCCTAATAATTTCACATCTTCAATCCCACGCCCCATTAGACGTTTGACAGAAACAATAGTATTAAGAGGATCAATTGCAGCAGCAGCCTCAGCATCAGGACCAACTAGAGGCGGCTCATTAGTAATATACCGCACTACCGAAGATAAAAGATGTTTACCATTAACATCAGGCAATGTTTCTGCGGAACCGCTACGAACAGTGGCGACTAGCGAATTTGTTGTCCCTAAATCAATCCCCACTGCCAAGCGATGCTCGTGTGGCGCAGTAGATTCTCCAGGTTCTGATATTTGAAGTAAGGCCATATTTATTCTTTGTAATAATTAATTATCAGCAATTTTTGCAGCTAAAAAATTAGCTTCTTCACGAAGCTTGCTAAAAAACTGCAACTTTCTGGTTAGATCTGCGATTTGCTCAAACATTGGCTCAGGCATTGCAAATAGTTTCTTTATCATCAAAACCCTACTATTATAAAGATCATCAATCTTATCAATAGTTTCTTCCAATGCTTCAATATCAGAGTTGTTCAATTTTGCCGATTCAATCACTTCACGTAACTCAATCTGTTGCATCAAAAACTCAGAGTCCATAATCGTGTTTTTCTCATCATCAAGATCAACACCATTAATTTGTAACAAATACTGTGCACGTAATAGTGGTTTTTTCAAAGTATCATAAGCATCATTCAACTGAGCAGTCTGCTGCACAGAGAACAAACGCTCTTGCTCAGGAGCATTGGAAAACTTATCAGGATGAACAGCCTTTTGAAGCTTAAGATAACGTTGAGTTAATCCAGCCAAATCTACATCAAACGAGACTGGAATGGCAAATAAGGTAAAATAATTGCTACTCTTTTCCATAAATATGATTTTTTTTAACCGAGAATATCTGGGCTATTCCCTTAGACGTTAAAACTTTCGCCGCAACCACATTCGCCAGTGACATTTGGATTATTGAATTTAAAACCTTCATTCAAACCTTCTTTAGTATAATCCAACTCAGTACCATCGATATAAATTAAACTCTTTTTATCAACAATCACTTTTACACCAAACTGCTCAAAAACTTCATCAACATCTTCGATTTCATCCACAAATTCCAATACATAGGACATGCCCGAGCAACCATTAGTTTTAACACCTAAACGCAAACCCACGCCTTTACCACGTTTATCGAGAAACAATCGAACTCGATTAGCAGCAGCTTGAGTCATTGAAATTGCCATTCTAGTGCGCAGCCCATTGAATCTTAGATAAATCAATTCCGTCTTTGTACATCTCCCAAAGTGGAGAAAGATCACGTAATTTTTCGACTTTATCTCTAACTAATTTAATCGAGTAGTCAATATCTTCTTCCGTCGTAAATCGCCCAATGGTAAAACGTATTGAACTATGAGCCAATTCATCATTACGACCTATTGCACGTAGTACATATGATGGCTCTAAACTGGCAGAAGTACACGCAGAACCTGAAGAGACTGCAATGTCTTTCAACGCCATAATTAAAGACTCACCTTCAACAAAATTAAAGCTCACATTAAGATTACCCGCGATGCGGACATCTTCGTCACCATTTATATATATTTCTTCCATATCCTTAATGCCATCATACAATCGATTACGTAAAGTATGTAAACGTTCGTTCTCAGCAGCCATTTCTACTTGCGCAATAGCAAAAGCTTCCCCCATACCAACAATTTGATGTGTTGCTAAAGTGCCAGAACGCATACCACGCTCATGTCCACCACCATGCATCTGCGCTTCTAAACGAACACGGGGTTTACGTCGTACATATAAGGCACCCATTCCTTTCGGCCCATATATTTTATGTGCTGAAAATGACATAAGATCGACTTTCGCTTTTTTCAAGTCAATTGGCACTTTACCCGCGCTTTGCGCTGCATCAACATGAAACATAATACCTTTAGATCGAGTCAACTCACCAACTGCTTCTATATCTAAAATCACACCAATTTCGTTATTGACATGCATAAGTGATACAAGAATAGTATCTTCGCGAATGGCTGATTCAAGTTTCTTTAGATCAACCAACCCATTCGTTTCAGGATCCAAATAAGTAACTTCAAAACCTTCACGCTCCAGCTGACGACAAGTATCGAGTACAGCTTTATGTTCTGTCTTACAAGTTATGATGTGCTTACCTTTTTTGTGATAGAAATGCGCGATACCTTTAATGGCTAAATTATTGGATTCTGTTGCACCCGAGGTCCAAACGATTTCTTTTGGGTCAGCATTAATTAAATCAGCGACTTGCTTACGAGCATTCTTAACTGCATCATCGGCTTCCCAACCAAACTGGTGAGAACGTGATGCTGGATTACCAAAATTATGCCCCATGGTTAAACAATCACACATTTTTTCGGCTACCCGAGGATCTACTGGGGTAGTTGCTGCATAGTCTAGATATATAGGTAATTTCATCACTAAAACTCCATTAAACGTATTACACTTCAGTATTTAGCAAACCCAGCAACTTTAATTGCGAAATTAAAACACTGAAAAACTTATCAATTTCTGCTTTGGTATTTCCTAACCCAAAACTCACTCTTATTGCATTTCTCGCGATCTGCTCATCTACGCCCATAGCCATTAAAACATGACTGGGTTTATCACTTTTACTTGCACACGCTGAACCACTAGTTACTGCAATGCCATATTCATCAAGCTGCATTAATAAAGTTTCGCCTGCAATACCTGGCACACTAAAAAATGTCGTATTAACTAAGCGATCGGCACTGGCAGCAAATATCATAATACCTGGCAATTGCCTTAAACATTCTTCAAAATACTGTTGCAAACCTAACAGATATTTTTGGTTTTTCTCCAAATTAGATTTGGCTAACGATGCAGCTTTACCAAAACCAACAATTGCTCCGACATTTTCTGTCCCAGAACGAATATTTTTTTCTTGCCCACCACCATGGACAATTGGCTCAATATCAATCGACTTATCATAAATCAGTGCACCAACACCTTTTGGCCCATAAATTTTATGTGCGGAAATCGTCATTAAATGCACACCCAGTTCTGCAAAATCTACCGGCATTTTACCAATTGCCTGCACCGCATCAGTATGCATAAAATGATTATGAGTACGAGCCACTTGCGTTAACTCTGATATACTCTGAACAAGCCCCGTCTCATTATTTGCCAGCATCATGCTAACCAATAACTGCTTTTCTCGTTGACAGACTTCAACTAAAGCATCTTTATCAACATATCCTAATGAATCCACAGGCAATTCACTATTACAAATTGCTCCATCAAAATATTTAACTACATCTCGTATACTTGGGTGCTCAATAGCACTACACACCACTGCACCAAGACTCATTCCCCTTAACGAACCTTTAATGGCAATATTATTTGCCTCAGTACCGCCACTGGTAAAAATTACCTGGGAAGAATGTGCATTCACTAAATCAGCAATCTGCTCTCTGGCAATATTTATTGCATTACGAGCTATACGACCTTGAGAATGAATACTGGAAGGATTGGCATAATTCACTCGCAAAAATGGCAGCATTTCATCCAACACCCGTTCGTCCATAGGTGTTGTTGCGTTGTGATCAAAATAAATCGACATATCTTTTAACAATAATTGCAGTTAAAGTAATTATTGCCAGAGAATAACTAATATTTACATCGCAGCCGCAGTATTGCTAACCATATCACTGTTATCAGTATCGTTTTGATCAGCAAATTCAATAGCCATTGATTCTTTTTGCTCTCGATCCTTAACTAGTTGGCCTAAGGTAATGCCATCTAAAAAATCACGAATCTGACTACTCAAATCACACCATAATTCATGCGTTAAACATGGCCCACCGTTAAGACAATCACCTTTACCGCCACAATTAGTAGCATCAATTTTTTCGTCTACTGCAGTTATAATTTCACCAACGGCAATTTCAGCAGCGTCGCGACTCAATCGATAGCCACCACCGGGACCTCGAGCACTATCAACCAAACCATTTTTTCGTAGTTTAGAAAACAATTGCTCCAAATATGAAAGAGAGATACCTTGGCGCTTGGAAATATCAGATAATGTAATCGGGCCATTTTGGTAATTAATGGATAAGTCCAGCATTGCAGTTACCGCATAACGGCCTTTCGTTGTTAGTCTCATAGCTTTCTTCCTATACCCTTAAGTTATTCTTAAAATTATTATGTTTACTTATACTGACAAAGATTACAGTTCCCTACTAATTTTGTCAACCATTTAACCATTTGTTAGTTGTGCCTTTAATGCGCACATTAAAGTTTGCTAACTTAAGGTATCTACTTGTATTTTCTCTGAAATTCGAACATTCTCGTTAGGTTTCTAATCTTTTTACCTAACTAGCGTTTAACTTTTCTTCTGTGGAATCGTCTTTTTCACCACTATCAAGCTTACAAGAGTCAAGTTCTGGTAATTTGAAGTCCTCCATCGCTGCGCCCATGCTCTTTAAAGCTTTACACATCTGTTCCTGCCTCTCATCAACAAGATGCATGTGATCAAGCATCCGATTTACTGCATTTGCAACAGGATCTGGCATGTCTTTGGTGGAGCCATAGGAATCAAATCCCATCTTATTTGCCATTTCCTGGCGTTTTTCTTCTTCTGGATGCGGTTTGGTCACCATTCGCCCAGGAACGCCTACAACACTCGCAGAATCAGGGACATCTTTCACAACCACCGCGTTAGAACCAACCCGAGAATTTTTCCCCACTATAATAGGCCCTAATACTTTAGCCCCAGCACCTATAACCACACCATCACATAATGTAGGGTGTCGTTTACCCGGATCCCAACTGGTGCCTCCCAAGGTAACTCCATGATAAATAGTACAATCATCACCAATTTCTGCGGTTTCGCCGATGACGACCCCCATACCATGATCTATAAAAAACCGTCGCCCGATTTTTGCGCCTGGATGAATCTCAATACCAGTCAATAGACGCGAAATTGTAGAAAGCACTCGGGCCAACCACTTAAAATTGCGCCTCCAAATCCAATGCGCAAAACGATGCGCCTGCAATGCATGCAAACCTGGATACGTAGTCACTACTTCAAACCAGGTACGAGCCGCAGGATCTCTATCAAAAACGCATGCAATATCTTCTTTTATTTGAGCAAACATAGGATCTCTTTATTTTTCTATAATCTATTTTTTGGGACGTTTTCGCATGATATCAATTAGTCAGAAGAAGATTCCTGCTTTTTTCTTGCAGCCCAATCGTATTTCCTACCTTGAGCAGCACTCAAAACGCCTCGTAATATATTGATATCTGTTTCATCTAACCTTGCACGATTGTATAAACGTCGCAATCGCCTAATCAATTTTTGACAACTTGGTGGCTTTAAAAAGCCAATTTCCGTTAACGAAACCTCCATATGCTGAAAAAACCCCTCCATCTGTGCACTGGTGGCTCGCTGCCCCCCCTCACTCTCTTGCCCCTCAGATGAGCAGCAATTAGCAATATGCAATTCATAACAAATCACTTGAACCGCTGCGGCAATATTTAATGAGGAATACTCCGGATTCGTGGGAATATGCACTAAATACTGACAATTATCTAACTCAGCATTACTCAAACCAGAATCTTCTCGCCCGAAAATGATAGCTACACCACCATTATTTTCCTCGACTTTTACCAACTCCGCACACTGACGAGGCGTTAATTCAGGCCAATCCACTGAACGCAAACGCGCACTGGCACCCACTACCAATGAACAATCTCTAACAGCTTCTTGTAAACTTTCACAACAGGTCACATTCGCTAACACGTCATCAGCCCCCGATGCCCTTGCTGTTGCCACTGCAGAAGGAAACTCTTTAGGATTAACAAGATAGAGCTGATCAAGACACATATTTTTCATGGCCCTTGCGGCTGCGCCAATATTTCCTGGGTGGCTAGTTTCAACTAGCACAATTCTAACATTTTGGTTTTTCATTGATGAATAGTCATAATTATATTGCTTAATATATTGCCATTATGCCACGAAATCTCTAAACTACGCGCCCCTATCAAGGGTATTTCTGTTCTCGCTTTTTAAAAACACTAGACTGGAGCTCCCCCATGCATCCTATGGTTACCATAGCTGTTCGTGCCGCACGAAACGCTGGCAACGTCATTATTCGCTCATATAATCACACCGAATCTCTCAATGTCACGGAAAAATCACGTAACGATTATGTCAGTGAAGTGGATCGACGTGCAGAACAGGAAATTATTCAAACTATTCAGAAATCCTATCCCGGGCATAGCTTTCTCGCAGAAGAGACTGGTAAACACAATGGCAATGAATACCAATGGATTATTGACCCTCTTGACGGCACTACCAATTATTTACGCGGTTTTCCACAATTTGCTGTATCTATCGCAATGAAGCATCGTGACAGACTGGAACACGCAGTTATTTTTGACCCACTAAAAGATGAAATATTTTCTGCCACTCGAGGACAGGGCGCGCAACTCAACGATCGTCGTATTAGAGTTACTCAACGAAAAGAACTTACCGGTGCACTATTGGGTACAGGTATTCCTTATCGTGCAGATCAAGATTTGGATGCCTACCTCCCTACCCTAAAAGCAATGATTCAAGATACCGCCGGTGTTCGTCGCGCAGGCTCTGCAGCACTTGACCTAGCCTATGTTGCAGCAGGGAGATTAGACGGCTATTGGGAATTTGGATTAAAACCCTGGGATTTGGCCGCTGGAGTGTTGTTAGTTCAAGAAGCTGGTGGCATTGTGACCGACACTGATGGCAATACTGATTATTTAGAAAATGGCAATTTAGTTACTGGAAACGGAAAAATTCATACTGAAATGCTACAGCGACTCAATTCTTGTAAATCCCAAAAATAATCGTTGATATTAATACAATTTTATTTAAACTGCATACTTGGCAAGCAGCCAAATTCTAATAAATAAAATTCAAAACAATAACTACAGGTATCTGTTCGCATCGTTTTTAAATTTGTCGGAGTAAAGGGAAGATGCGCGCAATTCGTCTACATGAATGAGCACTTCCCACAGTATTCTAATAAATTAAAAATCAAAGACAAACTGAACAGTTAGCAAACAGATATTTCAATAGGGGACATAATGAGTAATTCATTTCCAGCCTTACTGAGACAAATGAATGCTTTGGGTGCAACAGACTTGTTTTTAAGCAAGGGCAAGGCGCCATCCTATCGTATTAATGGCAAAATCATACAATCTGATTCACAACCTTTGAATTCTGATGATTTGGAATTGTTTGCTATTGGCATTATGAGTGAAGATATTTATCAACGCTTCCTTGAAGATTTAGAAATTAACATCAGTTATAAATCTGTTGGAATTGGGCGTTTTAGAATCAATGTTTTTTACCAGCGTCAAAACATATCCATGGTAATTCGCGCCATTGCTTCGCATATACCAACACCCAGTGAACTTGGTATACCTCCCAGCGCTACAAAATTAATCATGCAAAAACGCGGCTTAATATTAATTGTCGGCCCCTCCGGCTCTGGCAAATCTACCTCACTAGCATCATTGCTTGATCAAAGAAACGAACACGATTCATCACATATTATTGTGATAGAAGACCCTATTGAATACGTTTTAGAGCATAAACAATCCATCGTCAATCAACGCGAAGTGGGTGTGGACACTAAGTCTTTTCACACTGCGTTAGAAAGCGCACTACGGCAATCACCTGATGTATTAGGAATTGGAGAAATTCGCAATCGTGACACCATGGAACAAGCCATCGCTTTTGCAGACTCTGGTCATTTGTGCATTGCAAGCTTGCATGCCAACAATGCTGTACAAGCAATCGATAGAATATTGAATTTATTTCCTGACACCAAACACGAACAAGTTTTATTAAGTCTTTCAATGCACATCCGCGCCATTATTGCGCAACAATTAGTGCCAAACATCAATGAAAAATTAGTTGCCGTATTTGAATTATTACATAACTCTTCTCATATGAGCGATTTAATTAAGAAAGGTAATTTTTCTGGCATGCAAGACTTCATGAACAAAGAAAGCGCAACAGACATGGCAACAATGGATCAATCACTTTACAATCTATTTATCCAAAAAACTATTACACGTGAAACTGCTTTGGAATATGCCCTTTCTTATCGAGATATGCGATTAAAAATGCGTTTATCTTCCACTAACACACAGCTAGTACAGTAAAGTTAAAAAATGATAACAAATACACTTACCAGTGAAAAAACGGCCACAATCACAACCGATAGACCAGAAAAAACCAAGTCGCACACGCCGATGATGCAACAATACTTACGTATTAAGGCCGACTATCAAGACAGTATTTTATTTTACCGAATGGGTGATTTTTACGAATTATTTTTTGAAGATGCCAAAGAAACTTCTAAATTATTGGACATCACATTAACTGCTCGTGGAAAATCTGGCGACCAACCAATTCCTATGTGTGGCGTGCCTTATCATTCAGTTGAACCTTATTTCGCAAAACTCGTAAAGCTGGGAAAGTCCATCGCTATTTGCGAACAAATTGGTGATCCAGCCACAAGTAAAGGCCCAGTAGAACGACAAGTTGCCCGTATTTTAACACCCGGCACAATCACCGATGAAACTTTATTGGAAGACCGTCGTGATAATTTATTAGCTGCGCTAAACTTTGAAAATAATATTTTTGGATTGGCAACACTTGACTTGAGCAGCGGACGCTTTTGCATAATAGAACTCTCCTCAACTGAAGCTGTTGAATCAGAATTGGAACGTTTGAACCCAGCTGAATTACTAACTAGCGAATTATTGTCAAATGATGTTTTTCCTCGAGACCGCGCTGGCAGTCGCAAACAATCTGCATGGTTGTTTGATCAAGAGAACGCTTATCGCCTACTAAAACTTCAATTCGGCACACATGATTTAAGTGCGTTTGGCTGCGAACACCTTAGTACCGCAATCGGTGCTGCTGGCTGCTTATTGGAGTATGTAAAAGAAACTCAAAAAACCGCTTTACCACACATTCAATCACTACACACCGAAAGACAAGAAGACAGCATCATCATGGATGCATCTACCCGCCGCAACTTAGAAATAGATAAAAATCTTTCGGGTGGAATGGAGCACACACTCGCACAATTGTTTGATTCCACTGCAACCAGCATGGGCGGTAGATTATTAAGACGCTGGCTTAATCGACCTATACGTAGCCACCACATCTTAAAGCAGCGATATACAGCAATTGACAGCCTAATTCAAAACCAAAGTTATGTAGACTTATATGATTCCCTAAAGAGTATTGGAGACATAGAGCGCATCTTAGCAAGGGTTGCGCTGAAATCAGCTCGACCTCGAGATCTTGCTGTACTTAGAGACTCATTGCATGCCATTCCTGAAATTCATCAATTCATCGAAAAACTTGGTAGCTCAGAGTTGATTCAGATATTACACAAAAAAATTGACCAACACCCGCAAGTTTTTCAGCTATTAGAAAAAGCAATAATCGAAAATCCACCCGTAGTCATTCGCGATGGTGGTGTTATAAAAAAAGGGTTTGATAAAGAACTCGACGAACTACGTGAGTTACGTGAAAACAGTGACCAATTTTTAATTGATTTAGAAAAAAAAGAAAAAGCACAAACAGGAATTAATACACTAAAGGTTGGCTACAATCGAATTCACGGCTATTACATTGAAATAAGTCGCCTTCAATCCGATGTCGTCCCAGCACATTATATTCGACGCCAAACCCTCAAAGCTGCGGAAAGATTTATTACTCCCGAGTTAAAAGAATTTGAAGATAAAGTACTGAGCGCAAAAGAACGCGCACTGGCAAAAGAAAAATCTTTATATGACAACGTCATTGAAGACTTGCAAGCTTATCTCATTGGACTTCAAAACACAGCTGCGGGTTTGTCAGAACTTGATGTTTTAAATAACTTAGCAGAACGCGCCGTCACTTTAAACCTCTGCCAACCAGAATTACAATCAAAAAATGGTTTGAAAATAACCGCAGGTCGCCATCCCGTCGTTGAGAATGTATTAGACAATTCATTTGTTCCAAATAATCTAGATATTTCGGATTCTCGCAAACTGTTAATTATCACCGGCCCAAATATGGGTGGTAAGTCCACTTATATGCGCCAAACTGCATTGATTGTTTTGCTCGCACATATAGGTAGTTACGTTCCAGCTGAAACTGCAAAAATGGGTGAAATTGATCGTATATTTACGCGTATTGGTGCTTCCGATGATCTTGCTGGTGGACGCTCAACCTTCATGGTAGAAATGACTGAAACTGCGAACATTTTACATAATGCCACATCTAATAGCTTAGTTTTATTAGATGAAATTGGTCGCGGCACAAGTACATTTGATGGACTGGCCCTAGCCTGGGCCTGTGCAGATCACATCGCGACAAATATTAAATCCCTCACTTTATTTGCTACACATTATTTTGAACTGACCACCTTGCCAGAGAAACATAAAAATGTGGACAATGTTCACCTGTCTGCAACGGAACACAATAACCGAATTATCTTTTTGCACCATGTTAAACAAGGGCCAGCCAGTAAAAGTTATGGATTACAGGTAGCTAGTCTTGCAGGAGTACCACAAAAAGTTATTAACAAAGCGAAAACACGCCTTGTTGAACTGGAAAATCAAAATCAACCAAAACCAGATCATAATGGACAGCAACAACTGGCTTTATGTATCGAGCCACCTAAAGAACCCACAATTGAAGCACTGAAAGAACTCAATCCTGACGAGCTAACTCCCAAACAAGCCTTGGATGAGTTATATAAACTCAAAACATTGCTCAATAAATAAGCTTTTAAGGTTTTTTTTAGCAAAATATAAAATCTAGGGGTCGCAGAAGTTCTGATTTCTTACTAAAATAGCGCCTGCTCAGATATCTCATGATTTCATGTATTATTTGCGCCTTTTTAGAATGACCTTATTCAGGAGTTTTTGGATGACATATGTTGTGGTGGAAAATTGCATCAAATGCAAATACACCGATTGCGTTGAAGTATGCCCCGTGGACTGTTTTCACGAAGGCCCTAATTTTCTTGCCATTGACCCAGAAGAGTGCATTGACTGCACATTATGCGAACCAGAATGTCCTGCGGAAGCCATATTTGCAGAAGATGATGTACCTGAGGGCCAAGAGCATTTTCTTGCGTTAAATGCTGACCTTTGCTTGACCTGGCCAGTAATCACCGAACAAAAAGCACCACCAGCCGACGCAGAAGAATGGGATGGCAAACCAGATAAATTAAAACTGCTTGAAAAATAAATACAAAAATAACGCGTTAGTTTCTAACGCGTTTATCAAATTTGTTGGCTAAGTGATGCCTCACTCAGCTATACATGCTTATGCATTCGACACTGATTTAATCCAGATTATCGCCAAAAACATTGCTGAGAAATATCGACCGCAATTTCCTTTTTTACAAAATGTAATCGTTCTTTTACCAAATTATCATCGAGCAGCAGATTTACAAAAGCAAATACTAATTGAGTTTAAGGAAACCTCCGCAAATGCCATGGCAGGCCCCCAAATATATGCCTTTAGAGATTATATTGATAAAACGACAACTTTAGATAAACAAAGCATTCCGAAAAATGCACGAGAACTCATTCTTATTGATGCACTACAGCAACATAAAGACTTATTTGGAAAACACAATATTCTAACGACGGCATACGCTCTATTGGAATTATTTGATGAACTCACTCGAAAACAAATCACCTTACCAACAAACCTAGATGATTTTACTGCTCAACTTCAACTCGCTTATCAATGTCACGATGAACAACATGGCGCTTTGAGCAAGGAAGCAAAAATCATACACACACTTTGGGTTGCATGGCATGAGCAACTAAAAGAACTCAATAGCCTAGACAAAGAAAGCCAATATCAACTAAAACTCGCAAAGAACCTAAAATCGGACGCTCAACATTATTATGTTGGAGGATTTTTCGATTTTTTGCCCGCTGAATTGCAATGGATCAAGCAACGCATAAAACAAAAATCATTGGAATTATATTTTCACAGCGATCCTACTAACCATATAAATGCGGATCACATACAAAACCTGCTAACCAACCTCGAAGAACCTGCAAATCACTACGATTCAAAATCAAATAACAATTCATTTTTCAAATCTGTTTTTGACAATCAAAATTCACACTTCCAAGATCGTGCAGAACATGCACGTAAAAACTTAAAGCCAATCAACGACACAATCAAAACATTTCAAGCAAAATCATTTGAAGAGGAAGCTCAAGCGATTACTCTTCAAATTCGCTTATGGTTAAAACAAGAAAAAAACAATCTTGCTCTTATTCTAGAAGACAGACGACTTGCTCGTCGCGTAAGAGCTTTGCTGCAGCGCAGTGGCATAGGAATGAGAGACACCGCGGGTTGGACAATTTCGACAACTACAGCTGCCTCTGTAATAGAAAGCTGGATGCAATGTATTGAAGAAAACTTCCACTATGCGTCATTATTGGACATTCTAAAATCCCCTTTTGCTTTTGAACAGTCGGATCAACACACTCAGCTAGTATTTCGTTTTGAACAAGACCTAGTATTTCGTGAAAATATAGCCAGGGATTTAAGTCGTTATCAACAAAGCTGGATTTCACGTCAAAAAAGACTTGGCAACGGTAATAACGAAACATCAACCAGTTTATTAAATCTATTCAAACATCTTTCTGAATCTGCCAATCCCATTCAAGCGATTTATACAAAGTCGCAAGCATTCTTGTCCGAATATTTAAGCGCACTTAAAACATCGCTTTCGGCACTTAATGCTTACCAATTGCTTAAATTAGACGACGCGGGAAAAACAATATTAGAATTACTGAAAAATCTTGAGAATTCCGCCTCTCACACTGACATAAAAATTGATTGGGTTACATTTCGTCACTGGTTAAGCTTGAAACTCGAAGAAAATAATTTTTCACCAAGTAATCCATTTAAACATTCAATTGAGCTACTTCATTTATCTCAAACATCCATGGGAAAATATGACGGTTTGATCATTGGCAGCATGACCAAAGATCAGTTTCCCGGAGCAGTCAAACAAACGCCTTTTTTTAACCAAAACGTCAGACAAGAATTAGGGCTAAATGATACTGAAAAGCAACGCCACATAAAATTTTATCACTTCAGGTCTTTATTGGAGTCTTCACCTTCTATTTTGCTTTCCTATCACTCAGGCCCCCAAGAGTCGTTACCTAGCCCATGGTTAGAATTATTATCCCGCTTTCACCAACTCGCCTTTTCAAAAGAACTTGAAGATAATTTATTACACGAAATACTTCAACAACACAACTCAAGACGAAAATCACTTAGCGACGTAAAATTTACAAACCCATTTCCTCAAGTTAATGCTGAACTATTACCAGACTCCTTGTCAGCAAGCGCACACCAAACTCTCATTCAATGCCCCTATGCATTTTTTGCGGGACAAATTTTAAAATTACGTGCAACTGACGAAATATCAGAGAAGTTGGCAAAAAGTGATTATGGGGAACGCATACACTTATGTCTACAAGCATTTCATGCTGGTGGAGTCAAAAATATCCCTGGGCCATTTGAGCAAAAAATTAGTGAAAACAACAAAACAACTGCCATCAGTGTTTTAAGAAAAATCTCTGAACAAATATTTGCCTATGATCTAGAAGATAATTTTCAGCATCGAGGTTGGCTAAAGCGCTGGACAAAACTTATTCCTGCTTATATAAATTGGCAAATATCACACGAACAAAGTTGGTTATTTAAATCAGGGGAAATAAAAACATCCACCATGCTAGAAGATTTAAACTTGCATGGACGAGTAGATCGTATTGATCAGTCATCAAATAACATTAATATTCTTGATTACAAAACGGGTAGCGTACCAAGCGTTCGAGAAGTAGAAACTGGCGAAGCAATCCAACTTGCGCATTATGCGATGGCTCATCCAGATAAGGTTACTCGTGTTGAATATTTGCAATTCGAAAGTGGCGTAAAAGATGTTGCTGAAAAATGCGTCACAGAAAACGATGCTTTAGATGAGTTAACAAGCCAAGCAAAAAAACGCCTCTCAATAATGTACAAAGCCTTAAAAAACGGATCAAAACTTCCTGCCTGGGGAGATCAGTCTGTTTGCCAACATTGCCAATTTGATGGGTTGTGCCGTTATAAACTAAGTTAAAAGACCAATATAAAAACGACTACCAGATTATACCTAGTAGTCGTCAACAAGGTGTGTCCCCACCAGGTAAATCACCTGTATCAAATCCTTATGACAAGGAGACACCCCCCCCCGCATTCTTCCCTTTTTACCAATTAATTACCCCTATTCCGACCATATTGAACATAACACCTACTATTTAACCAAATACTGGGTCAAAATATAAACAGATTGATCATTAAATAGCGCAAGGTTATATCCTAAATAAATCAATAAGTTACAGCGGCCTTCGAAAACAATATAATTTTAAGCAATATAACTTACAAAAATTTCCAACAATACTTACAACTATAGAATGTAAAAAATGGATTTAAAGAATAAACTTGGAATAAATAGTACTTGCCGTTTTTTTTAGATTTACTATACTAGCGCCTCTTTGCCGGGGTGGTGAAACTGGTAGACACGCTGGATTCAAAATCCAGTGGGGGCAACTCCGTGCCGGTTCGACTCCGGCCCTCGGTACCAAATAGAAAAGGCCGCTAATTAGCGGCCTTTTTTTACATTATCAGCAATTGAAATTATCGATTATATAAACTGGCATACTCATTGATCTTTTCTCTAATCCGCTCTTTATCAACATCTACCCACTCAAATCGCCAGCTCCAATTACCTTCCATGGTACCCGGCACATTCATACGATGACTTGAATCAAGCTCCATAAGGTCTTGCATCGGAACCACAGCTAAGCACGAAACAGATGCAAAAGCGCTGCGTATCAATAACCAGGGCAAAGGTTCATCAGATTTACCATAATAATTCGACAACTTCATTTTCACACCATCACTCAAACTGTCGAACCAACCAACCGTCGTATCATTGTCATGAGTCCCCGTATAGACCACTGACTGAATTTCATGATTATGTGGCAAATAAGGATTAAGAGCATCACTATCAAAAGCAAAATGCAATATTTTCATGCCTGGCAACTGAGCCTTGGTTCGCAAACCATGCACACCTTCAGTAATAAAACCTAAATCCTCTGCAACCAACGGAAGATGTCGGCCCAATTTTGCTTCAATGGCATCAAAAAAAGCTTCACCTGGCCCTTCTACCCAATAACCATTCATCGCAGTCTCATGCTCGGCTGGAATTTCCCAAAAAGCTTCTAAACCTCGAAAGTGATCTATGCGTAATAAATCAAACAATTCAAATTGTGTGGCTAGGCGTTGAGTCCACCATTGATAATTATCTTTGGCAATAGCAGACCAATCATACAAAGGATTACCCCAACGCTGCCCTGTTTCAGAAAAATAATCTGGCGGCACTCCCGCAATAAATTTTGAGTGTCCCTCATCATCGAGTTTAAATATCTTTCGATTTGCCCATACATCTGAGCTATCATGAGCAACAAACAAAGGTATGTCACCAAATAACTCAATACCCTTATCGTTTGCATATTTTTTCAACGATAACCACTGCTTAAAGAATACAAATTGTTGAAATTCAATTAATCGAATAGCATCATAATGTTGCCGATATGCCTCATCCAATGCAACAGACTCACGGTCTCTTAACGGTGTCGGCCAGGCTGTCCAACTCTGATGAGTATATTTTTCTCGCAATACAATAAAAAGCGCATAATCTTCCAACCAAAATTTTTGTTCTTGCTGAAAGTCAATAAATGCTTGTTTTTCATGATCGTCTGCAGCTTTATCAAACTGAGACAGTAAATGCTTTAGACAAGTTGTTTTCTTAAACTCACCTTTGGAAAAAACTTCTTCTTGAAAAGACTGATACTCAGATTTATCAATCCAGGGATTTGTAAGCAATTGATCAATGGATATGAGCTTTGCATCCCCCGCATGCGCTGACAAACATTGATAAGGGGAATTATCATCGTGTGTTGGTCCCATGGGCAGTACTTGCCATAACTTAAAACCACATTCCGATATAAAGTCAACAAACTGATATGCATCTATTCCAAACTCGCCATTACCTAACCCACCAGGCAGTGAGGTTGGGTGAAGTAAGATACCTGCTTTACGGCTAGTAAAAATCACTCTTCACTACCTTGGCGCATAACTCCGCCGGCAGCCGGATCACCTCCCCCTTGACTAATAACTTCATCTAATATTTCCGGTGCCGCTCGATCGAGCAAACTATATAACTGCTTAAGATGTTTTCGATATAAATCATCAAAATCTTTAACTGATTCACTGGGATTATAATCTCCAAACCACCAAAACCAATCAGAACCTTCACAAATGGCCAATTGTCGATCTATTTTCTTTTTAGTTTCTGCATCAAAATTGTTTGTTTGCATAACCTCATCATAAACTTGCTTTGCTGTACACAGCAGATCCCAGCCATGATTTTTTTCTTTATCACCAATCCAAGTTGAAAACGTGCCATATACCCAACTACCAGCAACAACATGAGGCAATTCAAAGGTTTCATAACCTTCATCTACACAAGCTCCAAATGTACTTAACTCAATATCTTGGTGCCCAGCCAAAGATTCATAAAGCGTTGATAAAAAATAATAGGCATTCTCAGGATAATATTCCCATGCGTTTTCACCGTCCAAAATTATCGATACAACCGCACTCTCTTTATCTGGACAAGCTTTTGCAATATTCTCTATGTGATGAACTAAATTATTCACAGCATCATCAGCATGCCATGTCGAATAATTAAAACCAATCAAGTCCGACAATCCGTCATCTCGAAAAAAACAACTCACTGGTATATCTTTCAATTGGTAGGAACGATGTATACAAGTGTCGTCAGCGATATCAATTCTTTCCAAACTGTTTCTCAATACTGACTCACCACTCGCTACCCAACGCACACCCATTTCTGCACTTAAAGCGATGGTTTCATCACTAACACCGCCTTCCGAAGGCCAACAACCGGTAGGTTTAAATCCAAAATAAGATTCAAAAACATCTATGCCATGTTGAAAATGCCATTTAGCTCGGTCTTCACCGCCCGGGTATTTTTCACAATCAGGTAAAGACATCTCATGTGACGCTTGCTTCGCACTTTTAATATCTAACATCAGCGGAATTATTGGATGAGCATAAGGTGAAAAAGCCAACTCGACTTTCCCACTTTCAGCTAACTTTCGATATCGAGGAATAATACCCTTAAGTAAAACTGAAATTACTGTTACAAGATCGTGGCGATCTTTCTTGGAAAAGTTTTTTTCCTTTTCTATTAATGCACTAATAACCGGATGCTCACGCCTAACGGCCTCACCCATCCAGGCTAAGTGATACCACACTAACAAATCACATAAAAACTGTTCACTAATGTATGTTTCCAGATCCTCATTATCTTCAAACAAATTCGCTAAACTTGCTAATTGTTTAAATTGAGGGAAACGATTAATCAGTCGCTCTTCATTAGCACGTAAACAACTTCTGATTAATGGATAATCTTTTTCTTTTTGACACCCTGAAACACTGTCCGAGGCCAGCATTGCCAACAAAGGATCACTAATTATCGCACCTGTATGCTTCCAATTTTCCAGTTGCTTTGAGTAATCATCGATTTGCTCCAATAATATTGGTGCAAAATTGACAACAGCACGGGATCCAACAACTTTTTCCAAATGACTAGCCATATCGGCATAATCTTTGATCGCATGCAAATAAGTCCAAGGTAGGATGTATTCGTCACTTGAGGTATCAATGTAATAAGGCTGGTGCATGTGCCAACACAGCACCAGTTTAATTTTTTTATCGGACATGATGTAACTCAAAACCTAACATATCTGGTGTCACTAATACTACACCTTCCGGACTCACATGATATCGCTTCGCATCCTCCTCAGGATCCTCACCAATAACAGTTCCATCAGGGATTTTACAACCTTTATCTAAAACAACTTTTTTCAACCGACAATGTCGACCCACTTCTACTTCTGGAAGAATAACCGCATCTTCCACTTGCGAGTAAGAATGTACTTTTACATTTGAAAATAAAAGTGAATGCTTCACGCAGGCACCAGAAATAATACAGCCACCTGACACCATTGAATCTATCGCCATTCCACGACGATCCTCGTCATCAAAAATAAACTTAGCGGGTGGAAATTGCTCTTGGTAAGTCCAAATTGGCCAGTCTCTATCATATAAATTTAGCTCAGGTGTAATACCAATAAGTTCCAAATTTGCCTTCCAGAAAGAATCAATCGTCCCCACATCACGCCAATAGGCTTGCTTATCTTCCTTACCATGACGAAACGGATACGCATGCACCTGATATTTTTCAATTAGGGCTGGGATAATATCATGCCCAAAATCACGACTTGAACCTGGCGTGTCTGCGTCTTTAATTAATTGCTCATACAAAAACTCCGCATTAAAAATATAGACACCCATTGATGCTAATGCAATACCAGGCTTACCTGGTACCGGCTCAGGATTTTCAGGCTTCTCACTAAATTTGACGACGCGGCCATCGGGCAAGCTACTCATAACACCAAAAGCAGAGGCTTCTTCAAGACTCACTTCCAAGCACGCAACTGTCATATCTGCATTTTTTGACGCATGATGGGCAAGCATTTTTCCATAATCCATTTTATAAACGTGATCACCTGCCAAAATAAGAATGTGTTCAGGCCCATGACGACGAATAATATCAAGGTTTTGATATACTGCATCAGCTGTACCAGAATACCAGGAAGTTTCAATACGTTGTTGAGCAGGAAGCAATTCAACAAATTCACCCAGCTCTGCTCTTAAAAAACTCCAACCATGCTGAATATGCACAATTAAGGAATGCGCTTTATATTGTGTCGCAACGGCAACACGGCGAATACCAGAATTTAAACAATTCGATAGTGGAAAATCGATTATCCGAAATTTCCCTCCAAAAGGTACCGCAGGCTTTGACCTCCATTTAGTCAATTGCTTGAGTCGCGAACCCCGACCTCCTGCTAATATTATTGCAAACGTGTTTCGCGTCAGACGACTAACAAAACGTGGATCATCATCTTCTTGTTCCATGGATCGATCTCCGATAGGCGTTCAGTTTTTTCACATCCGTTACAATCATAACCCCCACACAAGTAACGTAGTAAAAATTTCTACAACTAAATTTTATCACATGACCGCTACACATTAAATGAACGTATCAATGTTTTGAAGCAATTCAAGCAATATAAATGGTTGATTAACCAAGCAAACAATTCAAGTACTCTAATGCTTAATATTTTAAAGGAGTCAATATTGCCAAATTTTGTTAAACTAAAGACTACTCCATTCCAACATAAGCGCTAGTAGATTTATGAAAACAATAGATAGCGAAAAAACGCTCCCCTCACATCTGGGCTCAAATGCTCATGATCCATTTCAAATATTAGGTCCTCATTATCAAAAAGACTCAGTCCTCGTTCGGATTTTTAGCCCTAATACGATTAGTGTGACAATAACAAACAATCAACAAACAATGACCCGTGTACCTGATAGTGACTACTTCGAATGGCAGGGTCCGGCGAACGATATTCCACCGCACTACAGCCTAACCATCACATATGACAATCAAACAAAGCAAACTGTTATCGATCCTTACAGTTTTGACGCTGTACTTCCTGATTTTGATCTACATTTATTTGGAGAAGGTAATCACTGGAATATTTATGACATACTTGGTGCAAACCCAAAAACCGTCGACGGTGTAAAAGGCATTGCCTTTGGTGTGTGGGCACCCAATGCATCACGAATTAGCATAGTTGGTAACTTTAACAACTGGGATGGGCGTCGCCATTTAATGCGTAGTCGCGGTGGTAGTGGCGTATGGGAATTATTTATCCCTGAACTACAAGATGGCGATCTATACAAATTCGAAATTGCTGACCAAAATAATCGGTTACATTTAAAAAGTGACCCCTACGGGCGTGAATTTGAATTAAGACCAGATACTGCTTCAATAATTCGTCATAAATCTGACTTTCAGTGGACCGATCAAAACTGGCTAAATATACGCTCAGAAAATCATTGGCTCCATCAACCACTATCCATCTATGAATTACACTTAGGATCGTGGCGACGAGATGAAAATTTTCATTTCATGAATTATCGCGATATTGCACATCAATTAGTGGATTATCTAAAGCCACTAGGTTTTACACATATTGAATTGCTACCCATTACCGAACACCCTCTTGATGCCTCTTGGGGATATCAAACCATTGGTTGTTTTGCGCCCACCAGCCGTTTTGGAAATGCCGACGACTTTCGATATTTCATGGACTACTTACACAAAAACGGCATCGGTGTCATTCTTGACTGGGTACCGGCACATTTTCCGATGGATAGTCATGGTCTTGCTCGGTTTGATGGCACAGCACTTTATGAACATGAAGATCCTCGCAAGGGTGAACACCGTGATTGGGGCACTTACATCTATAACTATGGAAGAAGCGAAGTTAAAAACTTTCTCATAGCCAATGCACTATTTTGGCTAGAAGAATTCCATATTGACGGCTTACGAGTCGATGCCGTCGCGTCTATGTTATACCTTGACTATTCTCGCGAAGAAAACGATTGGATACCAAATGAACACGGTGGCAATGAAAACCTTGAAGCCATCGAATTCATCAAACACTTAACGTCGGTTACCCAGCAACAACATTTAGGAAGCTTGTTGATAGCTGAAGAATCCACAGCATGGCCCGGGGTTTCAAGCCCAACAGACCATAACGGCTTGGGCTTTGGCATGAAATGGAATATGGGCTGGATGCACGATACATTAAACTATATGAGTAATGATCCTGTACATCGCTCACATCACCACAATAATTTAACTTTTGGAATGATGTATGCGTTCAGCGAAAACTTCGTTTTACCATTTTCGCACGATGAAGTGGTGCATGGCAAAGGGTCATTATTAGGAAAAATGCCTGGCGATGAATGGCAGAAATTTGCGAACTTACGCCTTCTATATACCTACATGTTTACCTATCCAGGCAAAAAATTACTTTTTATGGGCAACGAACTCGCGCAATATGAAGAATGGAACCACGATGCGACTTTGCCCTGGAATATCCTTGATTTCCCATTGCATCAAGGAATTTCAAGCATCGTCGGCGACCTTAATCGCATTTATAAAGAAAAGTCTGCCCTTCATTACTATGACTTTGAGAGTCAGGGTTTTTCTTGGATTGATTGTCTAGATGCCGATAATTCCATAATAAGCTATCAGCGAAAACATGATGGGAAAACCATCGTTGTTGTACTAAACTTTACTCCGGTACCCCGAGAAAAATATCGACTAGGTGTACCATCGCAAGGCCAATACCATGAGATTATGAATTCAGACTCGTCTCATTATGGGGGAACTAATATTGGTAATAGTGGCATTATTTATTCAGAAAATAAACGCTGGATGGACCAACCGCATTCTCTAGTATTAAATTTACCCCCACTGGCTGGAATTGTGCTTGAATACAAAGATTGATAATACATGGCAATATTAATCACACTACAGTAAATTATTAGTATGTTCCAAATAACCAACAATCAGGAGAGCGTGTTTTGACTGAAATTTCCCGTCTGTCTATAGACAATAACAATTTATCTACCACTGGAATTGGTGAAGGCGGTGTTTCTGACCAAGAAATAGAGGCCCTTTCTAGTAGACTTGACCCACTACGCCAACAAATTAAAGAATGGAAAAATAGCAGTAAAACCTCCTTCCTTAATTTACCCAACCAAACAAACATCAAAGCCATTAAAAAGCGTGGCCAAGCTATCGCGGGTCAATTTTCAAAAACGGTTGTCTTTGGCATTGGGGGCTCCTCCTTGGGCGGGGAAATGCTTGTTAGAACCCTAGGTGATGCCAACCCTAAAAATGAAGTAACTTTTTATGACAACGTCGATCCCTCAACCATGGTATCCCTAGAAAGCGTTGACTGGAATGAAACCTTACTATTGGTAGTCTCAAAATCCGGTAACACAGCTGAGGTTTTAAGCCAATTTTTGACAACTCTCCCCATCATGGAGCATGAGTTAGGTTACAAACAAGCCGCAGAACATACCTTAATCATCACAGAAAATAAAGAAGGCGCTTTATACAAACTTAGCCAGGAACTCAGTATAGAAGTTATCGAACATCCGGCCATAGGTGGACGTTTTTCAGTTTTATCTGTTGTCGGTTTACTACCCGCTTACATCGGTGGCGTTGATATTGCTGGCGTCATGGAAGGTGCTAGAGCGATGGCAGTTCGTTGTTCTGAAGATGATATTTTAAAAAATCCTGCTTTTTATAATGGCGCAGCACAATATCTTCACGCTGAACGAAATCGAACCATTAGCGTTGTTATGCCTTATGCCGATAATTTACGTTTTGTTGTTAACTGGTTCCGTCAATTATGGGCCGAAAGTTTAGGCAAAATAGACAGCGAAGGGAACCACAAGGGCCTAACACCGACAGAAGCTCATGGAGTAACAGATCAACACTCACAACTCCAGTTACTACTGGAAGGCCCAGATGATAAGCTGGTCACTTTTATCACTGACCCAGGTTTTCGCTTTCGCGGAAGACGTGTTCCTCTACGTTTTAAATCTATCCCTGCAGTATCACCACTTGCAGGCCACACCATTGGCGAACTATTCATTTCGGAATTAAAAGCGACGCGCACAACCCTTAGTCGCCGTGGCAGACCAAACCGAACACTCGCTTTATTAGAGCGTGATGCTTACGCATTAGGTGAGTTAATCATCTTACTGGAAATGGAAACAGTCGTTGTCGCTGAACTTATGGGGGTTAACCCATTTGATCAGCCAGCAGTGGAAGAAAGTAAGATATTAACCCGAGAATACCTAGGTGAAATTCAATCCATTGGCGACTTAATTTAAAGGATTATCAATGAAGAAAATCTTTATTCTTTTAGCCATTGGTCTATTTTTCAATACAGCTTATGCTGCCGGTGCTGATGGCGTAATTAGTGTAAAAAGTAAATTTGCTGTAGCTCATACAGCAGACCGTTTTATAGGTATCGTGAAAAAGAAAGGCATGAAAGTCATGGCTCACGTAAAACATGACAAAGGCGCAAAAAATGTTGGAATTGAAATCAAACCCACAGAATTGATTGTTTTTGGCAATCCAAAAATTGGCTCACCAATGATAGCATGTGAGCGTAGCATCGCCATCGACTTACCCCAAAAACTGCTCGTTTGGGAAGATAAAAACGGTCAAGTATGGATGAGTTATAACGATCCCATTTATATCGCCGATCGCCATAAACTTAAAGATGAGTGCAGAGGTGGGTTGACAAAAATCGCTGGAGCGTTAAATAAACTTTCCAGTAAAGCCGGTGGTACTGAATAGAAAGCCTTGAAACAAGTAATAACTGCATTAATACTAATTCAAAACTTTCTATGCTCGATCCATACGACGAAAACTAATAGCTTCCGCAATATGCGGAAGCTCAATATCTTTTTTATCCTGCATGTCGGCAATTGTTCTCGCTACTTTTAAAATACGATGATAAGCACGACTAGATAAATTAAGTTTTTCAATAGATTGCGATAAGAACTCACTTTCCTTTTTACCCAATTGACAAAATCGATCAATTTCACTTACAGACAATTGTGCATTACATTTATTTGTACGTCGCATTTGTTTCTCACGCACCAATTGAACGCGAGATTTCATTTCTTTACTACCTTCAACTTCTTTTACGGCCTGCTTAGAAAGTTGAGCAAGTTTTGCCACACGAGGCACCTCAATATGCATATCGATCCTATCCATTAAGGGCCCTGAAATCTTATTTCGATAACGCTGCACTTTCTCTTCTGAACAATGACACTTACCACTACTGTCACCAAAATAACCACACGGACAAGGGTTCATTGCTGCAATTAATTGAAATTTTGCTGGAAACTCCGACTGACGCGCCGCCCGTGAAATCGTAATACTACCTGATTCTAATGGCTCTCTTAACACTTCTAAAACTTGCCGACCAAATTCTGGCAACTCATCCAAAAATAATACACCGTGGTGCGCTAATGAAATTTCCCCAGGTTTTGGATTTCCACCACCACCAACAAGCGCTACAGAAGATGCTGTGTGGTGTGGCGCTCGAAATGATCGACTTCCCCAATTAGCATAATCAAAGCCCAGAGAACTTACCGACTGAATTGCAGCAGATTCAGCAGCTTCGTACTCAGTCATATCAGGTAAAATCCCGGGCAATCGACTTGCTAACATTGTCTTCCCTGTTCCAGGTGGACCAATCATCAACATGCTATGGCCACCCGCAGCGCAAATCTCTAAGGCTCTTTTTGCATGCAACTGACCTTTTACATCAGACACATCAGGAATATCCGGGGGCTTTCTTTCGATATCTGCCACGAAAGGTGAAATCAGAATTTGCCCGTTAAGATGCTGAGCAAGTGTAATTAAATGATCCGCCGGAAAAATCGAAACTTCACCCAATAAACTTGCTTCAACCTCATTACCTACGGGTAAAACAAGCTTACGCCCAGCCAACTTGGTTTGCATAGCAACGGGAATTACACCTTTTATAATACGTAATCCACCGCTTAATGCCAACTCACCAACAAACTCATACTCGTCAATATTTTTTGCCTCGATTTGCCCGGAAGCCAATAAAATACCAATCGCAATAGGCAAATCAAAACGCCCGCCATCCTTCGGTAAGTCTGCAGGCGCTAAATTAATGATAATTTTTTTAGCTGGAAATTCAAAATTGGAATTAATGATCGCGCCGCGAACACGATCTTTACTCTCTTTTACTGCCGCCTCAGGCAAACCAACAATAGATAATCCTGGCAATCCATTGGCAATATGTACCTCAACAGTAACCAATGGCGCATCAATACCCACACCAGCTCGACTATAAACAACAGCTAAAGACATAATTTATTATTCTTTTTTATTATTATGGTTTGTTTTATTTCTGATTTAACGTCGCTTCAAGCTGCTCAATTTGCTTTTCCATTTTATCAAGCTTTTCACGACTTCGCTTCAGCACTTCTGTTTGCACATCAAATTCTTCACGTGTCACCAAATCCATTTTAGCAAAACTATTCTGCAAAACGGTTTTGAAGTTCTTTTCCACATCACGTTGCACGGCCTGCAATCCATCAGGCAATACAGCACCTAACTTTTGAGCCATATCTTCAAACATTTTAGGTTCTATCACTTAATCCTCTCTTTTTATCAAAAGTTCTCCGCTTGATTCTAACTTTACATCGTACTAAAAGCATTAATTTCATCTTAAAACAGCACTAAAATAGCTTGCACCATAACGGTGCACCGAACAAAAGAAGACGCTCCAAGATAGCGCGGCAATAATACAATAATAGCCATAAGACTTCATAAACCACTGATTATATTGAATATTTGAAAGTGGCACACAGACTGCAATTTAACTCACATGCTTTCCATTTTAAGCACACTCTGAACTGCTAAACACCATACGATTTTAATAAAAAGAAAAAAGGAACTCTCTCTTTCAAAAATCGAACCAGGGTAGATGCAATCAGTATTTTTAATAGCGGTGTCGCTTACATGCGCTCACCAAAAGGAGGATTCAATGAAATTAATCAGTGCGATTATCAAGCCATTTAAATTGGATGATGTGCGTGAAGCACTATCCGAAATTGGCGTACAAGGTATCACCGCCACTGAAGTCAAAGGCTTTGGTAGACAAAAAGGTCATACAGAGTTGTATCGGGGCGCAGAATACGTTGTCGATTTTTTACCAAAAGTAAAAGTTGAAATAGCAGTGACTGCGGAACTAACAGAGCGCGTAATTGAGGCTATCACTAACACAGCTCAAACCGGAAAAATCGGCGATGGAAAAATTTTCGTCTTTGATCTGGAACAAACTATTCGCATTCGAACCGGTGAAACTGGTTCAGATGCACTATAACTTTTTATAATCTCGGAGGACATACTGTGGACGCGGTTAAAGAACTCAGTTATGCAGTTGACACCTTTTATTTCTTAATATCAGGTGTTTTAGTAATGTGGATGGCAGCAGGTTTTGCCATGCTCGAAGCGGGTCTCGTACGCGCTAAAAATACAGCAGAAATACTCATAAAGAATATTTCTCTATTTGCGATTGCTTGTATTATGTATATGTTAATGGGCTACAGCATTATGTACGGCTCATCTGACAGCTCAATTATTCCTGATTTCGGCTTTCTAATTGGCGCAGAAAACGCTAAAGATGCTGTATTAGCTGGTGGCGATGATGCACCTTATTATTCTAAAATGTCTGATTTCTTCTTCCAAGTTGTATTCGTTGCGACATGTATGTCCATTGTGTCTGGTGCCGTCGCAGAACGTATGAAACTTTGGGCATTCCTTGCTTTTGCGGTTGTGATGACCGGTTTTATATATCCTGTACAAGGTTACTGGAAATGGGGCGGCGGCTTCTTAGATCAGTTAGGATTTCAAGATTTTGCTGGATCAGGTGTCGTACATATGTGTGGTGCAGCAGCAGCGTTTGCCGCAGTTCTTGTACTTGGCGCTCGTAAAGGTAAATACGCAAAAGACGGTTCTATCAACGCAATTCCTGGTGCAAATATGCCACTGGCAACCCTAGGAACATTCATTTTGTGGATGGGCTGGTTTGGCTTTAACGGCGGATCTGAATTAAAACTTTCTGATGTTGGTGAAGCAAACGCTGTTGCACTAGTATTCGTTAATACCAATATGGCTGCAGCAGGCGGAGTAATCGCAGCAATGATTACCGCCAGATTGCTGTTTGGTAAAACAGATTTAACCATGGCATTAAATGGTGCATTAGCAGGTTTGGTCGCCATAACAGCAGAACCGCTAAACCCTGATCCATTATTAGCAACATTCATTGGTGCTATCGGTGGTGTTCTGGTTGTGTTCTCTATCATCGGACTAGACAAACTAAAACTGGACGACCCAGTCGGCGCAATCTCTGTTCATGGTGTTGTGGGTATGTGGGGTCTAATAGCTGTTGTTTTATCTAATCCAGATGCAACTATTGTTGCGCAATTAACTGGCCTGGTAACTATATTTGCCTGGACATTTATTGCTTCATTCATAGTCTGGACCATCTTGAAAGCCGTTATAGGCATCAGGGTAACAGAAGAAGAAGAGTACAACGGCGTGGATGTTTCCGAATGCGGTATGGAAGCTTATCCAGAGTTTACCGGAAGCTCAAAATAATAAAAATACTCTCTCTAATTGAAACGGGTAGCTTTGCTACCCGTTTTTTTTACTTTTTATATCAAAAACTAATTCATTTCACGTTTAAAGAATTCAGGTGCCGCTAAGGCTGCTTGATGAATTGCCGCATTATAATAATTCGTTTCAAACGTTTTATGCTCAGCATCAATTTGACGAAATATTGTTAAATCAGCATCTTTTGCTGTCATGGTTGCACTCCACCAACCGGATGGATAAACACTTTGTGGAAAAAACAACGTCGATTGGGATTGAAGCCCTGCATCTGACATAGCTTTATACATATCCTTTAAAATCTTCATATGAAATAAAGCGGATTCACTTTGCTGAACTAAAATGCCATCATTTTTCAATACTCGACAGCATTGCTCATAAAATGACTTAGAAAATAATCCTTCGGCAGGCCCAATTGGATCAGTACTATCAATAATAATTACATCGTAACTCTCTTGTGCAGCATCTTTCATCCATTGAATTCCATCAATAAACATTAGCTCTGCTCGATCATCATTGTTTGAAGTACATAGCTCAGGGAAATAAAGCTCACTTAAACGCGTGACTCTCTCATCAATATCAATTTGCTGAACAGATTCAACTTCAGAATGTTTCAAAACCGCCTGCAAGGTTCCACAATCCCCACCACCAATAATTAATACCTTTTGAGGATTAGGATGAGTAAACATCACTGGATGACTCATCATTTCATGATAAAAAAAATTGTCCCGCTGACTTAACATCACAAAACCATCTATGACCATTAAGTTACCAAATTTTTCAGTCTCAAAAATTTCAATCTTTTGATATTCAGTTTGCTCTTCGTGTAATTTTTGTTTAATTTTTAAAGAAAACGCACTACCATCAGTTTCACAAATTTCACTAAACCAGTTTTTATCTAATGACATTTTCACCCTCAGATCATAATTAGATGTTATCACCAAACTGAGTTTTGATGACTCACAGACCCCACACTTACATAATAAACCCACACATTCCGACGGCGATTTATTATGAGCATTTGACATTAAATACGGATCATTGGCAAATAACTATAATTCACACAATAAATCATTATAATCTCAAATACTAAACCAATAATACCGGAACGCAATATGAAAGCTTGGACCATAGATCAATCCCGAACGCTCTATAATATTGAACCCTGGGGAGCACCTTATTTTGACATAAACTCACAAGGTAATGTCACAGTTAGCCCTGATGGGTCAAAAACAAAACAAATTGATCTATACCAAATAACCCAAGAAATTAAAAGCCAGCAATTAGGGCTACCAGTATTGCTCCGTGTCACAGACATTCTTAAAAATCGAGTAAAAACGCTATGCGATGCATTTAGTCTTGCAAAACAAGAATATTCATTTGCTGGGGAATATCACGCTGTTTATCCGATTAAAGTGAATCAGCAACGTACTGTTGTAGAACACATTTTAGAACAATCTGCACTCGGAGTTGGCTTAGAAGCTGGAAGCAAACCAGAACTAATGATCGTATTGTCCCATGCAGACAAAGAAAAAAACCTGATCATATGCAATGGCTATAAAGATAAAGAATATATTCGACTAGCATTAATTGGACAAAAATTAGGACACCAAATTTTCATCGCTATCGAAAAACTATCCGAATTAGAAATAATTCTCGAAGAAGCTAAAAAAATTGGAGTCACCCCTAACCTTGGCTTACGTATTAGACTAGCGTCTATTGGCAAAGGCAAATGGCAAAACACTGGTGGGGAAAAATCGAAGTTTGGCTTATCAGCAAATCAAATTTTGTCGGTTGTTCAAACTCTCGAAAAATATAATGCACGCAACTGCCTGAAATTAATTCATTGTCACTTAGGGTCTCAACTAGCCAATATTCATGACATTCAAACTGGTTTACAAGAAATTTCACGCTATTATTCAGAATTTCACCAACTTAACATCCCCATTCAATATATTGATGTGGGCGGTGGCTTAGGAATAGATTACGAAGGAAGTCGCTCACGTAATTATTGTTCTATGAATTATAGCGTTCAAGAATATGCAAATTCGATTGTACAAGTCCTTAAACAAGTTTGTACTGAAAACAAATTACCACACCCAAATATCATTACCGAATCCGGTAGAGCCATGACCGCGCATCATGCCATCTTGATCAGCAACATTATTGATTACGAACCAGCCATGAGCAACGATAAATTAACGCCACCAACCAATCTCGATCCAAATGTATTAACAAACCTTTGGAAAACCTACCAAAATATTTCAAGTCGCTCTGCAGTAGAAGCTTTCCATGAAGCATCTCATTGGTTGTCCGAATCTCAAACCATGTATACTCATGGCATACTCAATTTACAACAACGTGCTAACGTGGAACAATTATACTTTGAAATTTGCAAAAAAATTCAACCACTGCTTTCGACAAAATATCGAGCTCATCGCGAAATCATCGATCAAATAAATGAAAAATTAGCGGATAAATATTTTTGCAATTTATCTATCTTTCAATCGCTTCCTGACGTCTGGGCTATAGACCAAGTATTTCCAATTATGCCAATACACCGGCTTAATGAAGAACCCACAAAACGTATCACCATCCAAGATTTGACCTGTGATTCTGATGGAACTGTAGCAAACTATATAGAAGCAGAAAATATTGAAGCCACTCTACCTGCTCATGAATTAAAAGAAAATCAAGAGTACCTAATGGGTTTTTTTCTAGTTGGAGCTTATCAAGAAATTCTAGGCGACATGCATAATTTATTTGGTGATACACACTCCATTGACGTGGAATTTGATGAAAGTGGAAAGTATCAGTTAGTTGAAGCCGAACCGGGTGATACGATAGAAGAAATTCTCAGTTTTATTCACTATAGCAGTCAACAATTATTGGATAATTATCAAAGAAAAATCAACGAAACAGATTTAACAGATCAAGAAAAATCGACGTATTTAACTGACTTTCAAAATAGCCTTGTTGGATACTCTTACCTCGGAGATTAATCCTAGAGTAGCTCTAGTTAAATCATCTAACGAGCGTTAACAACATTCGCCAAGGGCACCGAGAAAATTAAAACTCAAAGAGTAGGATGATGCAAAGTCTTTACTTTAACCTCGACCAGAACTCAATACATCCACTAATAAATCTTCTTGCTCAATTCGATCTGCCAGCTTCTCACCCAAAACAGATAGATCAGCTTCCAATCTAGATAAATTTCTATCACTGTCATCTGTATCGTATTTGTCATTAAAATCCAAAATCATTTGAGTGCTTTCTTCAATTTGGGGATAAACCTTATCAGCTATATTAGAAACTCTAGCTCGACGCTCTTTATTGTTATCCACGAAACGATATAAACGAAAATGTGCATCTGCGGTGTAATCAATTAAAGCTTGGCAAAAGCGCTGAACTAGGTTTGAAATATATTCAGAGTTTTCAGCTCCAGTATAAGGCCGATGTGCAGCTAATTCACCATAAAGAGATAACATCTGCGTACGATGATCTACCAGTTTTTGAATGGCACGATGTGATTGCGAACGTCGTTCTACTGTGGCTTCAGATGTAGTCACAATAAGCTCTCCCTTATTTGTTTGAATTTTACAGATTGGATGCAGTTACTATACCGACAATGACAACTGTATAAATAGGATTAAAACTGAACAATAATATACCACACATTAATTAACAAGCGTTGTAAAAAAAACATTTTATATTGTAAATATAAGTAATTATTCTCAATTGATCAATATTAGCAAACAAATACACTTATTTTTTATAAGGTGATTGTGCGTTCATTTCGTCAATATATTGTTCCATATACGCGCATTCTCGCTCAACAAATTGTCCAATGACATTAGAAAAATCTTCATCTTTGATCCAATGAGCTGACCATGTTTTCGTGGGTAAAAATCCACGTTGCAATTTGTGCTCTCCTTGCGCTCCCGGATCAAAATACTGCAATCCGTGATCTATGGCATATTGCAGCCCTTGATAATAGCAAGTTTCAAAATGCAGACTATGAAAGTCCTCAAAACTTCCCCAATGACGACCATATAAATGCGTATTATCTCTATAACAAATTGCACCCGCAACATACCTACCCTTAAAAATAGCCAAAGTTACAAGCAAATTTTTTCCCATTGTTTGACTAATTTGCTCAAAAAACGCCAATGTAAATGTGGCGTAACCCCCTTTTTCCACAAACGTTTTTCGATATAACTGATAAATAATAGGCCACAAGTCTTCCTCTATTTGATCTCCAGACAAAATCTGAAACTCAATCCCTTGCTCTGTAACGCGAGTCCGTTCTCTGCGAATATTCTTCCGTTTTCTTGAACTCAAAAATGATAAATAATGATCAAAAGACTCATAATCTTGATTTTGCCAATGAAATTGGCAAGCTAATCTCGGGAGATAACCCTGAGACTCAAATTGAGTAACATCACTCTTTTCAGGAAATAAACAATGAATACTTGATAAAGAGAGGTCTTGCGCAGTACTGATTAGCCCCTCCATCATCAACGCTTTTACTTGCTGTTGGTCAACAGTAGGTGCCACGCATAAGCGAGCGCCCGTCACCGGGGTATATGGGATGGCCGAAACAAATTTCGGATAATATTGCCGCCCAGCCCGTTCATAAGCATCTGCCCAGGACCAGTCAAATACCAACTCTCCATAAGAGTTATATTTTAGATAAAGCGGCATAACAGCAACCATACCTTCATCGTTTTCAACAATTTGATGATATGGCAACCAACCTTGCTGCTCACCCACACAGCTATGAGTTTCTAAAGCACTTAAAAACTCATATTTCAGAAAAAGCGATTCACCACCAACCAATTTATTCCAGACTGATTCACCAATATCACTAATTTGTCTTACGTATCTAATTTTCATTAATTGACTATTTTGATTAAAGTTTTATTACCTAACACACCGATAATATTAAAAGTAAGAATTAATCCCAATATTGATCAGAAACTAAAACTATGTCTACAACCAATATACTTGAAGAGCTCCAACAAAGTTACCTATCTAATTTCCCTTCACGTCTTGAGGAAATGGAGAACCTAGTTCTAGAACTGGAAAAAGGGACTAAATTTCAAGAAAATTTCGAAGCGTTGTACCGTAATGTACACAGCATAAAAGGTAGCGGTGGAACTTATGGATTCACTATAATTTCAAGTATTTGTCATCAACTGGAAGATTTTCTAAGCGACGAATTAAATGACAAAAATGAAATAGAACAATCCAAGGTCAATATTATATTTGCCCATATTGACCTGCTAAAAGAAACTCACGATTTATTAATGCATGGAATCAATAAATTTTCGAAAATTGAAGCTAAATTACATAAAATAAAACAAGATTCTTCAAGCCCCAAACTTAGAGCATTAATTATTGACTCCATGAACAATATGTATGGCCAAATATGTAGCCAGATTTTAAGTGAAACTGACATTCAATATTCCACAACTAGCAGTAGTGTAACGGCAATTCAGAGATTAATACACGAACAATTTGATTTACTAATAACCTCGCGAGAAAACCCTGAATTAAGCGGTACCGCCTTAATTGCAGCGATGAAGCTAGACGAGAAAAATAAAAAAAATAATTTCGGCATTAAATTCATTCTCATTACCAGCAATCCTAATCTTGACGTCCCCAAAGAACTTGAGCCCGATTATGTGATCGTTAAAAGTGAAGGTTTTTCTAAAAATTTAAGTGAGGCCCTTGATAATATAATCTCAGAAGCATAATCTACACATATCTATCACAAAAAACTCTTTTGTCATGAGTCAAACAATACAGTTTCACTTATCACTGAGCTATGACGAATTTTCTGCTGTGTACAAAGGTCATGCTCAACATGTAATTACCCATTCAATTGATGGTCGTAGAGTTCGATTTCCTGCAGATATTTTAAAACCCTACCTAACGCATTCTGGAATACAAGGCACTTTTACTATTCATTTCAATGAAAATAATAAATTTAAATTTTTAGAGAAAGTCGACTAAATTAATTATTTTTTGGCAGGTGAATCGTTTCCAGAACATATTCTCCGGGAGAAATATTTTGCAAATCCCATTGGCCAATGGCAAATCGAATTAAACGCAAAGTAGGAAAACCCACCGCCGCAGTCATACGTCTTACTTGACGATTTTTCCCCTCTTTTATAATCAACTCTATCCACTGGGTAGAAATATTTTTTCGAAATCTAACAGGTGGACTACGAACCCACAATTTTTTTGGCTCAGGAATACGCTTTACCATAGCGGGACGAGTTAATCCATCTTTTAGCTCAACACCTTTTCGTAATTGGGAAAGTGCTTCGTCAGTTATTTCACCCTCAACTTGCACCCAGTAAGTTTTAGGCATTTTTTTCTTAGGGTTTGCAATAAAATGTTGCATCTGACCATTATCAGTCAACACTAAAAGCCCCTCACTATCAAAATCTAAGCGACCCGCCACATATACACCCGGCACATCAATGTAATCAGCAAGCGTTTTTCGTCCCTGATCATCGGTAAACTGACTTAATACTTCGTACGGTTTATTGAAAAGTAATAGTTTGGCCACTATATTCGAGAATTGTTACTTTTTATGTTCATGATGAGTATGAGTTCCATCATGGGTATGCCCATTATGGTCATGAGAATGCGCGTGAGACTCATGTTCATGCTTGTGATCACCATGGATATGGGCATGATCACCATCATGATCATGAGGATGCGAATGCATAATGTCACCATGAGCATGCATATGCTCATGAGCAGCCAATTTATTTTTAATAAAATTAAACAATAATACGCAACAAAACATAAGAGCACCAAAAAGCACAATCGTCGCCCCTGATGCCGCATCGAATTGATAACTGGCATACATACCCATCACACCCATTAACGCTCCTAAACCCGTCGATATAAATAGCATCTTACTAAAACTATCCGTGAGCATTCGGGCCGTAGAGGACGGTATTACTAAAACCGCTGCAATCATAGTCACACCGACAATATTCATAGATGCAATAATTGACATTGCCAACAATAATGAAAAGGCAAGTTGTACCAATTCTGTTCGAATACCAAATACTTGGGCGGCTTCATTATCAAACGTAGAAAATAATAATGGTTTATAAAGAAAAAAGACGGCAAGAAGAGTGACAATGAGTACCACAGCAATAATGAATAAATCCGCTGCTGTCACACCCAAAATATTACCAAAAAGAGCAGCATCAAAACTTTGGGTAAACTGACGAACGCGACTTATTAAAGCTACACCTAGAGCAAAAAAAGCCGTGGTAACGATACCAATTGCCGCATCCGACTTTATTTTTTTACCTTTGGCTAACTGATTAATTAAAACTGCTGCCAAAAAGCCGGCTAAACCAGCACCAATATAAAAGTTTAAATTAATCACATAACCCAGAACTGCACCACCAAAAGCGGCATGAGACAAACCATGACCAATATAACTCATACCCCGTAATACAATAAAAACACCAATCAAACCACATAAGGCGCCCACCATAACAGCAGCCATCATTCCGTGGCGAAAGAATTCAAAACTAAAAGGTTCGAGAAAAGTTTCCATTAATGCGTATGCGGATTATGAACAATCAACAGATGACCGTCATGTTTAACCACACCAAGGTCACCACCATAGGTTTTACTCAACACATCCCTATTAAAAACATCTTCTGGTTTTCCCTGAGCGATAATGGTTTTATTAAAACAAATCACCCAAGGCAGATGACTAGCAACTGCATTTAAATCGTGAGTTGTAATTAGAATAGTAATTCCTTCATCATTAAGATGCCCTAAGAGATGTAATACATCATGTTGAGTTTTCATATCAACACCTGATGTGGGCTCATCCAAGACCAGCAAACGCGGATTACTGATCAAGGCCCTGGCTAAAAAAATTCGCTGTTGCTGACCGCCGGAAAGGTCACGTATATGATGGTGTAATATATCTTTTATTCCCAGCTTCTCAGAAAGCTCTTGCACCTTTCGTTTTTCTGCTTTAGTTGGCCAAGGCCAATAAGTACGGGTAGCGAACAATCCCATAAGTACCACTTGTTCAGCCGTTACCGGAAATTGCCAATCAACTGTTTCTAACTGTGGCACATAACCGATCGTGCCTGGAGAAACTTTTTTTATCGGCTGGCCTTGAACTAAAACATTTCCAGCATGAGGAGTATGCCCACCTAGAATTGTTTTTAGCAACGTAGTTTTGCCTGTTCCAGTCGGACCAACTATACCCGCAAATTGCCCTTCAGCAATTTCTAAATCCAAATGCGTAAATACTGGTTGACTTTGATAACCAGCAGAAACATTTTCCAGCTTTATCATGTAACGTTATAATCCATTAATATTTGTTACATCCACATTTGCCACACATTGAGGATTCCCCCCCAATGCATCGCTCATGATCTCCATATTACTTACCATCATCCCAATGAAACTATGATTTTTATCACCAGGTTGACCAGGCAAATCATCATCAGCTAATTGGTCAATAAATTTTGCACCGGCTTCTTTAGCAATTTGCTCCAAAATTTTACTTTCAAAAACTTCAGAGCCAAAGACAGCAGGCACCTTCTCTTTCCTTAGTTGTTTAATGATCCGAATCACTTCCCTAGGTGTTGGTTCGGAAAAATCTGCGGGTTGAATAGCACCGATCACGCTCATCCCATATCTTGGTGCAAAGTAAGCGTAGGAATCATGGTAAGTCACTAATTTACGTTGATTGGCAGGAATGGCTTTAACACATTCAAAAATCGCTTCGTCTAATTTAGATAATTTTTTCAAATAGGCTTTCGTATTTTTACGATAAATTTCAGCACTAGAGGGGTCCACTTCAATCAACGCATCTCGACTAAATTCCGCATACTTCATTGCTAACTTTACATTAGGCCACAAATGTGGATTGGGATGACCTTTATCTTTTGGAAAACTAAAGTCAAATTTCCAATCAGCAGGGGTAACCGTTAGATCACCCAAATGAACAATTTTAGTCTTTTGTTTTTTGACACTTTCAGCCAATTTAATCGTCGGCAACTCGAGGTGTAAACCGTTCATGATGATCAAATCGGCTCTTCTCAAACTTTTAGCATCAGATGGAGCTGGCTCAAAGGTATGAGAATTCACACCTTCGGGTACAATTCCTACCACATTACCTCGATCACCAACAATATTCTGAACAATATTAGTAATAGGGGCTACAGAAGTGATAATTTCTAACTTACCAGAAAATACTGGGAAACTTAACATTAACAACGTGGTTATTGCGATTGTTTGCTTAATTGCCATAAAAAACCTCGATCAGTATAAATCTTAACCTAATTCATGTTAGATTAATTCGTTATCGACAAAATTTAAATCAACTTAATGCTAGGTTAATTTAAAAATAATAAAAACAATAAAAATAATTAAATAAATTCAATAAGCTACTGCCTAACTAAATCCCCTCTCAGCTCAATACAGGATTTAAATTGAATTCCACAAATTCATGGAAGCAACACTAGGCATGTGAATGTATTAGAAGCCGTATGAAGATTTTATTTTTTTTCATACGCAGATACAATGGCAAATTTTCAAATTTGAGATAAATTTTAATAAACGAATAGAATTTATACAGATTACTGAATTTAAACTGAAAATAATAAATATTTTAAAAAACTTGCCGTTAATATAACGTAGATATACAAAGTGAAACTTGTTGGATTTTAAAGAGATAGAAGTAAAAAATGATAAATAAAAGCACATTTCACCCATTGATCACATTCAGCCTATTGATGCTAACTCTATTTACCTCAATGGCCTATGCAGAATTAAAACTACCTTCAGGTGCCGATCGCCGCCCAAACCTTTCTGTCGATCCTTTTGAGAGAGCCCGGGAAGCTATACGCAAGCTACCTAGTACAGAATCTGAACCAGCATCAAAAGTTGAAACTCAATCTATTCAGGCTCAACCCGCAGCAACACTAGAGAAACAAGAACACGGACTTGCGCCAACGGTAGTATCGACAAGTAGCGAAACTACAGGTGACGCCTTTTCCTACGAACTCGCCATCACGGTGGATGCTTTATCTATAAATGCAGGTGGAATTGCCAATGCTGACGAGAATGATGGCGAAGAACCCACTAAAACAGGCGTACTTGGCGTGGTAGATGTTATAGGCGAATATGACACTGGCGCGGCTGGCCTCTGGAACGATGGATTATTTTTTGTCTACGCTGCAATGGTATTTGGTAAAGGCCCTTCTGTTGGCGACTTACATGGTTCGAGCGGCATCGATGGTGGGGAAGGTACGAGCACCTTTCGTATTGTGGAAGCTTGGTACGAGCATAGTTTTCCATTCAGTCACTCATCTGCTTTGATCGGATTGCATGACTTTAATGGCGAATTTTATGTTTCAGAATTTGCCAGCCTATTTGTTAATGCAGGGTTTGGAATGGGACAAATCATTGCTGAAAACGCTGGACCTTCTGGATATCCCATACCAACTCTAGGTGTGCGCTTGAAATCTGAAGTAACAGAAAATATTTATTTCCAAGCAGCAGCTTACACAGCCGCACCAAGTGATGATGCTTACAATAAAGTGTTTGAGGCAAATTTACCCAGTAATGATGAAGTCTTTTTGGCAACCGAATTTGGTATAAATAACAACGAACCAGGAGAAGCAGGATACTATAAAGCTGGTATTGGTTTATGGTATTTACGCGCTGACCAGCAAGGCTTTGAAATTACTCCAGATGTTTTTTTATATAGTGAAGATGAAGCAAAACCCGGCAACGCTGGGGTATATGTACTCGCTGAAATGGCCATTGGTGAAAAACTCGGAATATTTTTTAAACATGGACGCGGTAAAAAAGAATTTAATCAATTTTCACAATTCTATGCTGCAGGTTTAAATTATGCCGGGCTCATCCCTGGCCGCGAAGAAGACGTCTTAGGCCTGGGATTAATACATACAAGACAATCGTCTGCTTATCTAGATGCAACTGATAATAGTACTTTTGTAGCTGAAACAGCTTTTGAAATTACCTACACAACTAATCTCACCGATTGGTTAAGTGTACAACCAGATTTTCAATATATTCAACAACCTAGTATGAGTACTCAATTAGCAAATACCATGGTAATGGGAGTCAGAGTATCAGCAGCATTCTAGGTTTAAATAAGCCCCTAAGCACTTAATAAACAGTCAAAACATCCGATATATTTTATAGTCAGCCATATTTCTAGCAATATGAAATACGGCTCTTAACAGTAAATATATTAGGGGCTTTAGTATTTTTCCCAACGTTCAGACATTCTCAGCCAATACTAATTTACATACTTTATTTTTAGGTATGTTTTTTTTTCAGCTCATCGCATTCAACCAGGTGTTAGCGGAAGATTCTAATGCTTCCTTTGATCATCTCAATACTGGCTTTGCACTTGAAGGCAGGCATTCAACAATAAGCTGCGAACTCTGCCATATCAACAGTATTTTTCAAGGTACCCCTCGTGATTGCACGACGTGTCATAATGGCATTATTGCACCTGGACAACCAGCAACTCATATTGTTACTTCCGAGCCTTGCGAAACTTGTCATCTAGCAACCGGATTTGATACTTCCGCTCGTATGGATCACAGTGTAATCACGGGTGAATGTGAATCTTGTCATAACGGCGTTACCGCTTCGGGAAAACCAAAAAATCACATCCTGACAACTCAAGGCTGCGATCTTTGTCATAAAAATAGTATCCTTTGGTCACCCGCGGAATTTACTCACGTTGTTGTCAGTCGCGATTGCAACAGTTGTCATAATGGAACAAGTGCTAGCTATAAAAAATCTGCTCATATTGGTAGCTCAGATACTTGTGAAGCCTGCCATCAATCTAGCTATTGGACGCCTGTGTATGCAGTTGATCATAACGAAACAATTGGTTTATGTAGCTCTTGCCACAACAACATTACGACTACTGGCAAAAATGCCACCCACATTCCTACCGACCAAGAATGTAATGCTTGTCATACACAAATTGGCATAAGTTGGTCAGCACAATCCGGCTTTCTTAATATTCATGCAAACATTATAGGAAACTGCACCCAATGTCATGACGGCATTACTGCAACCGGATACCCAACATCACATTTACCCACTACACAACGATGCGAATCCTGCCATAGCACAACGGTTCAGTCTTTTTCGTCAGCTATTAGTTTTAATCACAACGAAGTTACTGCAAGTTGTGCTCAATGCCATAACGGAACATGGGCGACAACAAAATCTTCACAACATATAAACACATCAAATAATTGCGATAGCTGCCACACAACCGTTAGCTTTATTCCAAGTATTACTGTTGATCATAATGAAGTTACCGGAAGATGCATGGATTGCCATAATAATTCTATTGCACTTGGTAAACCTGCGGATCACGTTCAAACATCGTTAGAATGCAATGTTTGTCATAGCACATCTGCATTCTCTCCCGTTATTGGGGATCATATTGATACTCAAGAACAAGCATGCGTAACATGTCACAACGGAACCAGCGCCACAGGAAAGTCTATCATCCATGTACTGACTACCGATTTGTGCGATTCTTGCCATACACTTGGTGGTAGCTGGATTCCATTTACTGTTGATCACACACAAACCATTGGCGATTGCAAAAGTTGCCACACACTTCCCATAGGACACCTAGTCACCACTGAACAGTGCAGCCTTTGTCACAATACTACTTCATTTATATCAGTGATATTTAGCCATGAAGGAATTATTAACAATTGTTCAAATTGTCATGAAAAAAATCCTACTCACATAAGCAGTAATAATTTATGTGAAAATTGTCATGTAACAAATACATGGGCTATAAACGCAGCAATTGATCATGATCAATTGGGCGACGACTGCTACACTTCATGCCATGACGGTGTAACAGCAACTGGAAAAACCACCACTCACATTACCACTACCAATCGTTGCGTCTCTTGTCATGAAAGTCGTCTCTCTTGGACAGCTCTCGTCACGGTTAATCATAATGAAGTTATTGGCACTTGTGTTTCCTGTCACACAACAAAACCAACTACACATATAAATAGCAGTAACACTTGTGATAGCTGTCATATAACGACAAGCTGGGTCCCAGCGACAACCGTGGATCATAATGAAGTTATAGGTGTATGCTCCGATTGCCACAATACAAAACCTGCCGATCACATAAATAGCACAAATGTTTGTAATGCCTGTCACACAACGGCTACATGGACTCCAATTGCAAAGATGGACCACACACAAAGCAGTGGAAATTGCAGTACATGTCACAACAATATTATTGCAACAGGAAAGCCTGTCGGCCACATAACAACTTCAGACAATTGCGTTGCATGCCACACAACAAGCGGATTCATTCCAGTACTTTCAGTGGATCACTTGGAAGTGATAGGCACTTGTTCCACCTGTCATACCATGCCGTTGACCCATATCAACAGCAGCACAGAGTGCGATTCATGTCATTCGACAGCTGGATGGAACTCTGCAACAATTGATCACAGTCAAGTATTCGGTTCCTGCTCAGATTGCCATACAAAAAGTGCAGGTCATATAGCTTCAACTAATCGATGTGAAGCTTGCCACAGTAGCATTCTATGGAGCCCTGTTGTCACTGTTGATCACACGGCGATAACGGGCACATGCTCAAGTTGCCACAATGGTACAACAGCTCAAGGCAAAAATGCAGGACATATTAGCTCCTCAAATAATTGTGACTCCTGCCATTTAACGCAACGTTGGGCTCCAGTAAATACTGTTGATCACAATGAAGTTAATGGCTCCTGTATTGACTGCCACAACCTGCCGAATGGACACATTAGCAGCACCAATGTTTGTAACGCATGCCATACCACAGCACAATGGACACCTGAGCGTACAGTTGATCACAATCAGGTGCTTGGTACCTGTGAAACCTGCCATAGTCCACCGAATGATCATGTTGCAGTAAATGTAGTTTCAGCATGTCAGAGTTGCCATTCAACAAATAACTGGGGAAATCCAACATCAGATTTACCTACTGCTGGTGGGGGCGGTGCGCCTGCGCCTGCTCCTGCTCCGCCACCTCCACCCGCTGGCGGCGGTGGAGGTGGCGGTATGTAAAAAAAATCTCCCGGAAACGTTACTTTAACGGCAAACATTTGAATAGAAATAACACCGGACTATCCATTTGTAACCACTCAGTAGTAAAATATTCCCATTAGACAATATCACTCATTTTTAAAGGATTCTCGATGGAACGTTTTACTATTTCGATGGAAGATGAACTAGCCCAACAATTTGACGATTACATTAAAGAAAAAGGATATTCCAACCGGTCAGAAGCCTTACGAGATATCATTCGAGATCGCCTTGAAAATGTACGTTTAACTAACAACCAAGACGGAGACTGTGTAGCCAGCTTAAGTTATGTTTACAATCATCACGAAAGTGAGTTGGCTGGACGTATAACATCAGTTCATCATGATCACCACGAATTATCCCATGCGACTATGCATATCCACCTGGATCATGATAATTGCCTTGAAACAGCGATTTTAAAAGGGCCAATTACAAAAATTAAACATTTTTCCGACACCATCAAAGCAGCTAAAGGCATTCGTCATGGGCATTTACACATGGTACCTGTCGAAGTCAGTGAAGCAGCGCATTCAGATGATGGAATTCGCCATTCTCACAATAAACCAACCACATAAAAAATGGCCGCGTTTAGCGACCATTTTCACCCTGTAAAACACCGATTATTTTATCGTTCGAGTTTTGCTTCCCAGAATTCCGCTTGAGAAATGTCTTTATCAAGACCAAACCAACCCTCACGATATGCAACCGCCATATATTCTTGGGCTTGAACATGCCCATTATTGGCTGCTTTTTGATACCATTTAACAGCTTCTTTTTCATCTAGTGGTCCTGCAACACCACTGTGATAAACCATCGCTAAACTAAATTGCGCATCTGCATTCCCTTGTTGTGCTAATACGTGCCATATTTTAGCAGCTTTATTGTATTCCTCAGCAGAGGCAGCTTCATAAGCATCCACAAAATCTCCAGCAAAAGACAAGCTAGATAAACTTAACAAACCTAGCGCTATAAGTGTTTTTCTAGCTATAACAAATTTCATATTTTCTCTCCGAATTTACATTATCATTACCCTATAAAATCGGATATATATTCGTTATGCTTAGAGCTACCAAGCTTCAAAATTGCAAACTGTTTCACAAAACTTTGATATTCACCAAAAACGAAATAGTATTAACTAAATTACAGAGACAAACTGAGTAAATAAATGAAAATCGATACATCAAGTGGCATATTAGAAGAGGCTGAATTTATACTATCACCAAACTCTGATAACCGGCCCGAGGAATCCGATATTAGACTACTGGTCATACACAATATCAGCCTCCCCCCGGGAGAATTTGGAGGCCCTTACATTAATCAACTTTTTTGCAATCAACTTGACCCAACAGAACATCCATTTTTTGATGAAATAAAAGATCTTCGAGTATCATCTCATCTAATGATCCGTCGCAATGGCGATATTATTCAATATGTTCCATTTCATAAACGCGCTTGGCATGCTGGAGTTTCAGAGTTTGAAGGAAGAACACGCTGTAATGATTTTTCAATAGGCATTGAAATGGAAGGAATTGATGATGAAGCTTATGAGGAAATTCAATATCAAAAACTCACTCAAGTAACCAAACAACTATTATCTACTTATCCAAACATCTCCCGTGATCGCATTACAGGACACTGTCATATTGCCCCTGAACGAAAAACAGATCCTGGTGAAGCTTTTGATTGGAACAAGTATCTCGATAGTATTAAATAATTCGTTAGATCGGATCTGTTCTATGTCTACAATATTTCAGATTTTGCCTGAGCTCTCAACTACAAACATATCTTTGGGTTTATAGGTAGAAGACATGACCCAAGTTGCCAATAAAAATTCAACTATTATGACCTGCCCCAAACTCATTACATTTGCAAAAATCGCAATTAAAACCAAGAGCTTAATATTAACTAACAATGTAATTAATCGATTCATTCGCTTATCGAGCCTTTTAGACAATTGAAATAAATAAGGGATCAGTAAGATATTTTTACCTAAGGAAATAATTTGATTTTCCTTATTATCAACTCCAGAATGCAAGGCATCATTGTGTATAGAAACTACACCATCAGTCGGATTTTGCGCTTGACTTGATATTGCCAAAACATTTTCTTGTTTCGCTATATTTAACAAACATTCTTGCTTTTCATGTTCAGACAAGTCTGAATAAACTGCATCAAATCCATAACGATTCGCAATAACCTCACTCGTCCCCTCATTATCACTAGCCATCAACTGAATTTTTTGAAACCCTAGATAATGACAAAAATCGACAAATTCGCCCACCTCACTGCGCACTGGGTCCAGAACAGTAATCATTCCTAATACTTTTTTCTCATCAGCAAGTAAAAATACATTTTCCCCTTCTCCCTGCCAACGACTCAATTTGCTAATAATTTCATTATTTAACAACCCCATGTTGTCAATAGTACTTTGTGAGCCCAAAGTTAACACATCCCCACCAATGTTCGCTCGAACAAATTTATTGGAAGAGTCTATAACTGAGTCTATTTCAGTTAATATGACATCATTACTTCTAGCTCGCTTAATCAAAGATGCGAACCTCTCATTTTTACTAGCCACTGCTAAACTTGCACACATACACAAAATATCTTGTATAGAATAACTTGCTAAACTGATGACTTCTTGTACTTCGGGTCGATTATTTGTAATAACACCCGCTTTATCTAAAACCAAAGACTTTGTTTTCACCATTTCTTGCCAAATAGATGGGTCGTAAAAATAAATGCCATTTTTTGCAGCATACAAATAGGAAAATAATTGAGAAAACTGCATTGACGTTAGAACAAACGCAGAACCTGATATCACCAAAAGCGCGAGGGATTTTTCAAGCCAGATTGGAGGCAATGGTGAAGATGGCATAAACTGTGTCGCTAACAAAACTGAAGCCACAACGATAAATCCATACAACATATAATCCAATTTTTCAGCTACTTTTTTCTGCTTTGGCGTGATTTTGGTTTGTAAGTTTTCCAATCGTTTTAATAACAAATAAATCACGCAATTTTGGGCTGTTGTTACTGCTTTCATCTCAATAGAACCACTTACCAACTTAAAACCTGCAAAAACTTTTTCCTTTTCTTTTAAGTCCAGTACATCTGAATTCGCTATAATATAACTTGCATCAAATTGGCCTTGACCACAAATTATTTCTCCATCAACAGGTACGAACTCTCCTTCTTTTACAACAAGCACATCATCTAAACTAACATTGGAAACAGGCACTGCCAATCGATCATCGTTTCTTTTAATGAATGCAAATAGTGGCAACATAGACTTTAGAAACGACCATTGTTGCTTCAGTTTCCAACCGGCTCGCTCTTCAAACATAAAACTAACAGCGAGACTTAATCCTAATAAAGATGCCTCAAACCACAAGCTTTGACTCATCGAAACTAAAGTAACTACCAACATTAGAAATCCGTAAGTTAGTTTACGATGTAGTGATAATTGCGTTACCGCTCGCTTTGCTAGTAGTACACCAGTAATGATTAATGAAGAAATAAAACAAGCCAAAGTCCCCATTGATGAAAAATGAAAATTCTCAATCAAGATACCCGTAAAAAAGAGTATTGCAGCAAACAACACCGAGTAATGTGCAAAAGTTTGCCATCGATTTTTTAAATAACTTTGATTACGCAGGTGTGCCACCACTTGCTGGTTATTTAAATCGCAGATAAAGCCAATTATGGAAAAATCTATATCATGAGTGATATACACTAATTTACTTAAAGGACGGATATCAAGTTTTCGAACTTGAGTATGTGAACCAATTGTTTTTCTAACAATCTCTAGAACATCGTTTGATTCTAATTCAGGTACATGCACGACACTGGCGACACAATAACCCTTTTTTAATAATTTATATCCCGACAAAGCCAATGTTTTTTCTAAGCGTTTTAATACATCGTTAGAATCCGCCTTGAGGACTAAAGTTTCACCAGCAAAGTCGACACTTAGGTCTTCAACGCCATCAATTTGACGCCCAATCTTTTCCACCTCGCGCGCCCCAAAAATATTTTCCAGGCCTTGAATATGGCAAATCCACTGCTGCATACTAACTTCCACCCTTAATTCTGCATATCACACAAATTTCTCCATTTGTTTTTTCAAATAGATAAGTGGGTGCAATGCAGCAAATATACCTACCATAAACCGATAAAACACTTATCTTTAAATTGACTCTCATAATTCATAAATTCTACAATTAAGCACTTGATATAGCGTCAGTAAATAATATTTGCGAGAAAAATGATTAACAAACCAACATTGCGTTAAACTAAATCTTGTCCCCTATTCGTGATAATATATAATGACGTGTTTACTAGTTTAGACAACATATAAAATATAGATAAACGACATTATGACATTCAGACGCTTGGAGCAGATGATGATCAAAAATACGATGAATTTAAGGCAAATAGGAAGTGCAGGGATTGCATTCATCCTATTATCCACTATTTCTGGTTGCGCCACACTTGAACCACCTCAACAGAAAATTGATGTTAGCGCCTACAGCAACATAACAACCGTTGATGCTATTAAAAAACTCGAAATAAACCTCAAACAATCAGAAGAAAACGAATTAGCAGTCTTCGCGCCCAAACATTATTCCATTGCGGACAAAGCATTAGTAGAAGCTCGCTCATTGATTTCTAAGAATGAACCCCGAGACCAAGTTGTTCAAAAAGTAGCCGTTGCATCCGCCGTTTTAAAGAACGGTGATATAGTTATGCGCAAGGTCAAAGATATTCTTGAAGACCAGTTAATTGTTAAGAAAAAGCTTGACTCCCTGCAGACAAAAAAAGTATATCGCAGTGAATATGGCAGCCTTGAAGAACGCTTGAATAATATTATTCGTGAAATCGAAAATGGCGATGTTACCAATAACGAACAAAATCGAGGCAAATTACTCCAAGATTTACAAAAGCTTGAACGGCGTTCAATTCGATACAATGCTATGCATGAACCTGAAGAAATTCTTAAGCGTGTAAAATATCGAGGCGGGGAAACTTTAGCGCCACTAACCTACAGTGATGCGCTTGCCGTTTTTGAACGCGCGGACCAATTTATTGCACAAAACCCAAATTATGAAACAGGTATCGAGCAAATGGGCCAGGAAGCATTGTTTGCAGCAAAACGCGCCCTGTATATCACTGAACAAGTTTCATCACTAAGCCAAAAAGTTAGCATTTCGCTTGAACAAGTTGTACTAGATGAAGAATACCGCATGTATCGAGTCGCAAGAGAATTGGACAGCATAGATCTAAGAGATAACCCACTGGAAATGCAATCTGAACAACTTGCTAAAATCGCCAAAGCAAAATCAGAAGAATATGAAAACAAGGAAGGCTTAATCATCGCCCTTCGAGATACCTTGATTAAAGTTCGTGATTCTTCAGCTGAGCTAACAGCTTTAAGCGATACCAGCAATAGACTCAAAAAAGAAAAAGATGAATGGCTAGCAAAAGAGGCTTTATACAAAGCTAAAGTTTCACACTTAGAAAATAATTTTAATCAATCGCAAATTCTGCTAGATCAAACCCAGCAAAAATTGCTCTCCATGAAAGATGAAAATAGCCTATTGTCTGAAACCTTAAACACAGAAAAGAAAAGCACTGAAGAATTGCAAAACCAGATAAGCCATGATGAAGGAGAAACAGACGCAACGACAACGAAAGCAAATCAAGCAGTTGTAGAAAAAAGCCAACCTTCAATCAACGAATCCGAGGCAACTGCGGCCACTGAACAAACCACCACACCTGTGGCTCAAGAAACACAACCAACCGTTCTTCAGACTGCAGTTAAAAAAGAATCTTCAAACCCACCTTCCGAGGTTGAAAACACTGAAGAATTAATAACAAAACAACCACTAACCTTAGTGACAGAAGAAAACTCTACTGCAAACGATGATAAAGTCTTGAACGCAAGTAAATCTAAAGAACAAACCGATACAACGTTGGAAAATGACAATGTTCCCATAGCTAAAACTAAGGAAATAAATTCAGAAAAGCTTGCGGTAACAATAGCTTCCGAAAACAATAAAGGTAAATCTCAAATAACTGAAAAAGAAACGGTAGATGCTCTAAAATCCGTCATGGACCTTATTAGTGGAAAACCTCAAAATTTAGAAAACGAAACGAAAAAAGCAGCAAGCACGAGTAAACCCACAACTATTGAACCTATCGATAAAACAGATAGCAAAGTTTTCGTTGATGCAAGTGAATAAGACTTACCATCTTTGTCATCATTATGGATTTAAATAATTTAAATCCATTCGATACTAAAACAGCAAACAATATTCACTATCAGCAGTTTTTAACTCAAGGCCCTGATGGTGAAATTGAATGCATACTAAGCTCCCCTTTAGAAAATAAACCCATCAAAAATATAGCAATCATATGCCACCCACACCCCCTATACAGTGGCAGTATGAACAACAAAGTTGTGTTCACAATCGCCAAAACGCTTAATAAATATAATATACCCGTATTGCGCTTTAATTTTCGTGGCGTAGAACGTAGCGAGGGGAAATATGATAACGGCATCGGTGAAAAAAAAGATTTACAGGCTGTAGCAAATTTAATGAGAGAACTCTATCCCTCCCAATCATTGTGGCTAGGTGGCTTTTCATTTGGCTCATACATTGCCGCAAGCATGCAACAAACCTTAAACGCAAAACACCTCATCACTGTGGCACCTGCCGTCATTTCCTTTGATTTTGATGCCTTCCCTGAGCCAGATTGTTCATGGTTATTAATACAAGGATTGGCAGACGAAGTAGTTGATGCAAATGAAGTTTTAAACTGGGCTAATAATTTGCAGAAACCTCCCGTAATTCACACACTTGAAAATACTAGCCATTTCTTCCATCGACGTTTAGTAGACTTGGCCAAAATCATTGAAAATGATATTAAAGAAAACTGTGACGACGAGTAAGCAACAACTTTGCAATATAAATGATATCCCAGAAGATGGCTGCAAAGGTTTCTCGATTATCTATCAACAACGAGAAATTGATATCTTCGTTTTAAAACGTAATGGAAAAATATTTGCTTATAGAAACCATTGCCCACACACTGGAGCCAACTTAAATTGGCAACCTGACACATTTATGGACTATGATGACTTATACATCCAATGTGCAATTCATGGAGCACGTTTTGAAGTTGAAACAGGATTATGCGTATGGGGGCCTTGCCTAAAACAATCACTCATAAAAGTAAATTTTCATATTTCAAAAAACAATATCTATTTAGACTAGTTCAATATTAAACTTCTTCAAATTCTATAAAAAACACAGCCCCCTGCTCTTCATTAGGATAGAAACCAATAATGCCACTCATACACTCAACAAGTGATTTAGAAATATTTAAACCTAAACCTATTCCACCTCGCGATCTAACATTTGATGAGTCTTCTTGAAAAAACTTATCAAATACTTTATCAGAAACATCTTTTGGTACACCTTTACCATTGTCCGCAATACTAACACGTACAATTTTATCAAAATGCTTAACTGTAATAAGCACACTCGATTTAGCCAAAGAAAATTTGCAAGCATTTGAAATTAGATTCGACATTACTTGCAAAAATCGCTTTTTATCAACAGAAATTTCCACATCTTTTTCAAATTTTTCAAACACTAAATTTACATCAAAAGATTCTGCAAATGGTTGATTCATTGCCACCGATTGATCAACTAAATTTTTAATTGAATAATTTTTAATATCAAATACAAGCTCACCTGACTCAATCTTTTCAATATCAAGGATATCATTTACTAAACCATTTAACTGAACTGTATTTCTATCTGCTACCTCAATCAAACCCATACCTGGCTCATCAACATTTCCAACTGCTTTGGATTTTAACAGTTTTATTGCACCACCAATCGCAGTTAAAGGGGTTCTCAACTCATGACTAACTGTCGCAATAATTTCGTTCCGAATCTGATTTGCCTCAACTAATTTTATAACATTAGACTCTAATTTTTTTGTACGTTCTTGTACCATTATTTCCAAATCTTTATTCTTATCCTCCAATAAACTATTAAGATCTTGAATTTGTGCCTGAGAAATACTTAATTTATCGTATTGCACACCACCTAAGTATGCAAATAGACCAAGAAAAAAAGGAGCTGTATCGATCATCCAGATCAATGGATTCTCTAATTGCGATTTAAGCATTGCCTGATATGAAGTATTACCCACGCTCAACCACGCATCCAGTAATGTTGCAATCACAGGGAAACACAAACCAAAGATAGCGCCATACAATGTATATCTAACTGAATAAGACATCGTTATTAAGTAGTATTCCTGATATTAAACCTACATCTTTTGAATTAAGTCTTATTAAACCTCAATTCACTTTTGCTTACTGAGTACATTTGACTACTAAACTGACCCAACCACACAATTAGTAAGTTTAGCTGAAACTTTTACATCAACCACCCAAAAACAAATATTTAAAAGGCTTTATAATTAACACCTTATATCTTCGCTCGCTTGTGTTAGCTTCCTCACTCATGACAAATTGACATTCATTACTAAAATATTTCCCACAACTTATCCTAATTTGATTCGATGACAGCTATCCAATAATAAACGAGGAAAAATATCCAAATAATTCGCCTTATCCTATTGATTGAAAATTGTTCTACTTACACCTCCGAATCGTAATCTTCTAAAAATATCTCAATATCCATTCAAGCTAGAAATCAAAAATGTCGATATAAATTACTATAGGAATAAATAACTTAGCCTTGGATAAAACAACCAAATTTGAACCCATAAAATTGATTTCGTATAAAAATACGATTAATTTTTTCACAATTTATACATTAAGCGCTATAAAAGTCACAGTAACTAAATGATAAAAAACGATATAGCAATCAATAAAGAGTATACCTCTCTAAGCCGTGGCTTAGTCATTTGGTTTTTATTGCTATCATTACTTCCAATTTCTTTGATTTCATGGATTAGCTACCAAGAAGCTAATAACAGTCTCACTGAAAGTGCAACACACAAACTTGAACAATCAGCCAAACTTAACATAAATTTCATTCAAAATTGGTTCGATTACCGATTCATGGACCTTAAAACTCAGTCCGAATCTTACAATAACATCCAGCTTCTCAAAACACTCAGAGAAGGTTTTCACAAAAGCAACAAATCATTAGCGGAATATGTCCAGAGTGACGACTGGTCCAAAAGAATTGATGCTTCTCAAAATAGCCTCATTTCATTAAGTAAAGACTATGATTATATCTACGATTTATTTCTTATCGATATCGATGGTAACCTTCTTTATACAGTGGCTCAAGAAGCAGATTTAGGTACCAATTTATTCAGTGGCCCTTACTCCGACACCCTGTTTTCACAAAGCGTCAAAACCTCTTTAAGTTCTGGAGAGTCAAGATTTTCAGACCTACAACACTATGCACCATCAAACAATAAACTAAGCAGTTTTCTTACTGCTCCATTAGTCAACAAATCTGGGGTTACTATTGGTGTATTTGCTATTCATTTACATCTCGATCGAATAATCAATACACTACAACAAGATCAAAAAACTGATCAGACGCTAAAGCATTATCTAGTTGGAGATGATGGTAAGCTGCGAACAGGTATTTCCAAATCTGAGAATGAAATATTAAATCGCACAATCGACACCATACAATTCAAAACATGGCATGCTGAACATAAGAACCCAGACGCAATACTTAATGATCAAGAAGAAATTGCCTTTATTTATGACGGCCCTAATAACAAACCTGTTTTAGGAATTCATAGCGACTTAAGGTTATCAGGAATTAATTGGGTTTTAATCAGTGAAATTGATCTGAGTGAAGCCTTAGCACCAGCAATATGGCTCGGAAAGGTAATTTTATTATTAGTATTCATGACATTTTCCTTAGTGGTTTCACTTGCAATTTATCAAGCGCAACGGATATCAAAACCCCTTATTAAACTCGCCAATGCGAGTATGCTAGTTGCCGCAGGTAAAACAGGTCAACAAGTTGAGGTTACTTCTAAAAATGAAATTGGCAAACTCGCTAATGCATTTAATCATATGCTACGAATGCGACAAATTCATGAGCAAGCACTAGAACATACTAATCAACAAGCAGAACAAGCACTTTCAGAGCTTGCTGAACAAAAATTTGCTTTAGACCAACATGCAATAGTCGCCATTACTGATATTCAAGGCACTATAACCTTCATTAACGAAAAATTTACTGAAATTTCAGGCTATTCACGTAAAGAGTTAATCGGCAACAATCATCGCATGCTCAATTCTGGCTACCATACTAAAGATTTTTTTCACGGTATGTACCAAACAATCGCAAACGGAAAAGTATGGAATAGTGAAATCTGTAATCGAGCAAAAGACGGCCAAATTTACTGGGTTGATACTACTATCGTTCCCTTTAAAGACAAAAAAGGTAAACCAAAAAGCTATATTGCTATACGTACAGATATTACTGAACGCAAGAAGACTGAACTCGACTTACTAAAAGCAAAAGACGACGCAGAAGAAGCTACGCGCTTGAAATCCGATTTTCTTGCCAATATGAGCCATGAAATTCGCACACCCATGAACGGTGTCATTGGCATGACAGGTTTAATATTAGATACCGACCTCACCTCCAAACAACGCGACTATGCAAAAAGCACCATGAAATCTGCGGAAGCTTTGCTTACCATTATTAATGATATTTTGGATTTTTCAAAAATTGAAGCTGGAAAATTAGAACTTGAAGCTGTTCCATTTGACTTACAAAATTTGTCCGAGGATGTCTCAGAGATAATGGCAATTAAATGCCGAGAAAAGAATATTGAACTTTTATTGCGTTACATACCAAATACAGCTCGGCATGTAGTTGGTGACCCAGGACGTGTTAGACAAATATTACTAAACCTATTAAGTAATGCAATTAAATTCACTGAACGAGGAAATGTCATACTGACAGTTGAATCTTTCGACATGGACAATGGTCAACTAACTATTCATATTAAAGTTGAGGACTCTGGTATAGGAATCGAACGAGATAAATTGAAAAAAATATTTAATAAGTTTGACCAAGCAGATGGCTCTACAACTCGAAAATTTGGGGGCACTGGTCTCGGTTTAGCAATTTGTCAGCAATTATGTCGCATGATGGACGGCGACATATTAGTAACAAGCGAAAAAAATAAAGGCTCAACATTCAGCTTTGCGATAATCTTAGGCGTTACCGAACAAAACTCTTTTAGATCACCAAAACTTGAAAATCAAAATCTACTTACGGGCCTAAAAACTCTGATAGTTGATGACCTACCAATGGCACGAACCATTTTGACTGAACAAGTGTCTGGCTTAAATTTACAATCAGAAACTGCCAGTTCGGGGAAAGAGGCAATATCCAAGTTAACACAAGCAATTATAGACCAAAATCCCTTTGATATTGTTATAACAGATTTTAACATGCCAGAAATGGATGGTGAAATGCTAGCTTCAAAAATTAAAGAGTTAAAACTATTACAAAAGGGGGCTCTTTTATTTGTCACTTCATCGCCTCGCAAAGGCGACTGCATACGCTTAAAAGAAATGGGGGTTGATGGCTATCTAACAAAACCTACCCACCCTTCGGAACTACCCAAAATTCTCACACTAATTTGGCGCGCTAAGCAACAAAACAAGGAGATTCCACTAGTCACACGCCATACAATTCTCGAAGCGGAATCAGGTCAAAAAGATAAAATTATTCTCCGCAACACTCATATATTATTAGTTGAAGACAATCCGGTTAATCAGATGGTTGCTACAGAGTATCTCGAACGTTATGGCTGCACCATTACGCCTGCGGGTAACGGATTAGAAGCAGTGTCTCAAATTAAAGAAACTAGATTCAACTTGATTTTCATGGACTGTCAAATGCCTGAGATGGATGGCTTTGAAGCAACCGGGGAAATTAGACAATGGGAAAACAAAAATAACATCAAACACACACCTATTATCGCTTTCACAGCAAATGCCATGCAAGGAGATAAAGAAAAATGCCTTTCCGCTGGAATGGACGATTACATATCAAAGCCGGTTAGTGAAAATGCCTTAGAAAATATACTAAAAAAATGGCTTAAAAATAAAATCCAAAAACATCAGAAAAACACAGACTCAACAATAGAGGAAATTGAAATTGAAAATAGTTCAGACTTTGAGTTTGATACATTCTACAAACTCAAGGAATTGTTTGGTGATAAATTTCCAGACGCGGTAAACCAACATACAGAAAACGCTGAGAATAATATCGATAATGCAACTAAAGCCATCGAAAACAAGAAATCAAAAGAACTTGAACGATGCGCCCATTCAATCAAAGGTGCAAGCGCTCAATTTGGCGCAATAAAATTTAGCCAACTAGCGGAAAAAATGGAGGCGTATGGAAAGGCAGAAGACTTCGAAAAAGCACGCTCATTATTCGCTCAGCTGAAAAAAGCACAACAAGATGCACGAGATATAATGCTTAAACATATTCAATAAAAATGATTTCTAGCTTTAGTCATTCAGCCACATTCAAACATACTCTTTTATAGTGAAAAAGTATTTACAAAAGTACTTTTTCAATTCCGCCATGCGTTATTTTTCTTACAAACTCAGTTTGCCAGTTTTCGCCCAAAACTTCTTGAGCGATTTCCACCACAATGTAATCAGTTTCCATACCCGTGTCATCAGCATATCGAGACAAACCCTGTACACAAGCTGGACAAGATGTTAACAATTTCACATTACCTTTATTAGCAACGTCTGAACCTGTTAATTTTTTTACGCCTGCTTTTAATTCTTCTTCCTTTCGAAAGCGCACCTGGGTTGAAATATCAGGTCTTGCCACGGCAAATGTACCCGCTTCACCGCAACAACGATCCGACAACGCAACCTCAGCATTCGTCAGTGCAGCCGCCACTTTAACCGGGTCATGATGTTTCATAGGTGTATGACATGGATCGTGATATAAATACTTCACTCCTGAAGCATTTTCAGCTTTCACACCCTTTTCTAACAAATATTCATGAATATCCAGCAAACGACAACCCGGAAATATTTTCTCAAACTCATACTTAAGTAATTGATCCATACAAGTACCACAAGAAACAATAACTGTTTTAATGTCCATATAGTTTAATGTATTCGCCATACGATGAAATAAGACACGATTTTCGGTACTAATTTTCTGCCCACCCAGCTCATCACCGCTAGAACTTTGTGGGTACCCACAACATAGATATCCAGGTGGCAATACCACTTGTGCACCACTATCGTATAACATCGCAATTGTCGCTAAACCAACTTGACTAAATAGACGCTCAGAGCCGCAACCTGGAAAATAAAAAACAGACTCTGAATTATCAGTAAGTTTATTATTATCCCTAAGTATTGGTATTGTCTTATTATCTTCAATATTCAACATAGCACGCGTAGTTTGTGCTGGAATGTTTCTCGGCAAAGGTTTCTTTATAAAGTTAATGACTTGTGCCTTTATTTCTGGCTTCCCTGTTGTAGCAGATGGACGATCATTCTTTAACAAACCACTTTTCTTTGCCAAACTATGAGCAATACGTTGTGCTTTAAAGCCCCACTCAAGCAATCCTTTACGCATAATTTTTATAGTCAATGGATCTGTCATGTTTAAATATGCCATAGACATCCAAGTTCCTGGGCTTAAGCGCTTCTTACCTCGATCACGTAGTATTTTTCGCATCAATACAGAAACATCACCAAAATCAATATCAACCGGACAAGGTGTTGCACATTTATGACATACCGTACAATGATCAGCTACATCATTCATTTCATCAAAATGGCGTAAAGACAATCCGCGGCGAGTTTGCTCTTCATAAAGAAAAGCTTCAATAATTAACCCTGTACCAAGAATTTTATTTCGTGGTGAGTAAAGTAAATTGGCGCGAGGAATATGTGTTGTACAAACTGGTTTGCATTTTCCACAACGTAAGCAATTACTCACCGCGTCATTTAATGCGCCCAGTTCACTTTCTTTCATTATCAATGCTTCTTGCTGAAGCAAACGTAATGAAGGTGTATAAGCCTCATTCAAACCAGAGTTTTTCAATAATTTACCACGGTTAAAAATTGCATCCGGATCAATTTTATTTTTATAGGTTGTGAAATTATCAATTATTTTCTCATCAAGATACTGAATTTTTGTCAAGCCAATGCCATGTTCTCCAGAAATTACACCATCGAGATCGTTCGCCAGCACCATAATCTGATCTACAATTCGATCAGCTTCATGAAGCATTTTATAGTCACTTGAATGAACTGGAATATTAGTATGAACATTCCCATCCCCAGCATGCATATGAGTCGCAACAAATAAACGACGATTCCGGATTTCTAGATGAATTTCATCAAATTTTTCACGCACCAATTGCAAATCACGACCAGAAAAAATATCTTTTAGCGGTCCCTCAACAGACTTCCGATAGGAAACTTGAATTTCTCGTCTCTGCAATAATTGAAATAGAGTAATACTTTGATCGTGACTTTCAATATTTTCATCAATTAATAATTCTTTGCATTCAAACAAAGGTAAATCCATGCAATCCAACATACCTTGCCATCTATGAATAATGGCTTGCAACAGAATTTTAGCTGCATTTTTTTTATCATCGATAATTAAATCATTTTCTGAGCTTTGCTCGTACTCACCGATATATAACAAATCTTGCCATTCATCATTTAAATATTCTTTTACAGACTCGATAATTTCCAATTTATTCTTGATCGACTGTACAATATTAATACGCTCAATACCTAAGCTATATTCTCCAAGATTCTTGAGCGGAATAACAACATCTTCATTAATTTTAAATGCATTGGTATGTGCAGCAATTGCAGCTGTTCTTGTGCGATCCACCCAAAACCGAACACGGGCCTCTCGACTAACCGCGACAAAACCTTCACCTTCTCGTTGATTTGCCAATTTAACTACGGCAGATGCGGCTTGTGCTACGCTATTTTCTTCATCACCCGAGATATCAGCAATCAATACCATTTTAGGCATTTCTCGTCGTGCTGCTTTGGTGGCGTACCTAACCGCTTTTACATAGCGCTCATCAAGATGTTCAAGCCCAGCTAAAACAACATCATCTTTGCTATTTAGATATTCATTTATTTCAACAATTGCAGGCACTGCTGTACTCAGATCATGACCAAAGAACTCCAAACAAACAGTACGTGTGAATTTTGGCGCTCGATGTAAGACAAATACACCTGATGTAATTAATCCATCACAACCTTCTTTTTGAACCCCAGGTAAGCCACCCAAAAACTTATCAGTAACATCTTTACCTAGTCCTTGCTTCCGGAACAAAGAACCAGGCATAGATAAAATTTCAGGTTCAGCTCTTAAAGTTTCACCATCAGTTTCATAAACAGATATTCGAAAACTGACTGTATCTTGTAAATGTATTTTCCCCAGATTATGATTGAGCCTTTCAACTTCAAGCCAGCTTGCATCTGCCATAACCATGCGCCATGAGACTAAGTTATCTAAGGTTGTTCCCCATAAAACTGCTTTTTTACCGCCAGCATTCATGGCAATATTTCCACCAATGGTACATGCATCTTGCGAAGTTGGGTCCACTGCAAAAACTAAATTATTTTCAGAAGCTTTATCAGATACCCTGCGTGTCACTACTCCGGCACCAGCGCGAATAGTCTCAACTTTTTTCTCGACACCCGGTAAATTTCTTGACTCAATTTCACCTAAATTTTCAAGCTTTTCTGTATTAATAACAGCGGTATTTTCATAGAGAGGCACTGCACCACCGGTGTAACCTGTACCACCCCCACGAGCAATTATCGTTAAGCCTAAATCAACACAAATTTTCACAATGTTTGCTGTTTCTTCTTCTGTATCAGGGCAAATAACGACAAATGGAAATTCAACACGCCAATCAGTGGCATCAGTAACATGACTCACACGTGCTAAACCGTTGAATTCAATATTATCTTTACGAGTAACTGAGGAAAGTTGTTTCAACGCTTTTTTTCTGAGTTTTTGTTGTTCTGGAAACCAAGCTTCAAATTTTTTAACTGCCTGCTGAGTCGCGTCCACCAATTGTAAAGTTAATGTATTGTTATCTGCTCTATTGGAAATTTGCTGTAAACGATGATAAAGCGCACCAACTAGTTCAGCACGACGTTTATGATTCTCTAACAGGTCATCCTGTATGTATGGGTTTCGATTGATAACCCACATGTCTCCCAATACTTCAAATAACATACGAGCAGAACGGCCGGTTTTTCTTGAACCACGAAGTTGGTTTAAGACATCCCACATTTTCTCACCTAACAAGCGAATGAAAATCTCACGGTCTGAGAAAGATGTGTAATTGTAGGGAATTTCGCGAATGCGCATGTTGATATAACTTTAGGTATTTAAAGGGCGCTATTTTAACCTGTTACTATCATGAAAACCACGGGTCATTCAGTTTCAATCATAATAATTTCATCATTAGTAAGATCAACAAATGATAGTTTACCGCTTGTATATGCCCCAGTATCAATAAACATGATATTACCATAGGAAACAGGGTGCTTTACAATGCTATGACCTACATATACTTTGTGAACACCCTCAATAAAGCTTTCTTTAACAGCACCGGGATATTCTAGACTCATCCGTAACTTGCGATAAGTGTCACGAGACCAGAGATAAACCTGCATTTGCTTGTCTTTTATTTTTCCATTCTCAATTGCATCTAACGTATCATCCCAAGACATGACATTAGGCATATCCGCATGAACCACACCCACTTTACCGAGCTCCGTTTCGACCTCTATAACATAGGGTAACTCACGATATTGGCTTGCCATCTCATCTAATAATTCATCCGAGACATCGTCTGACCACTCGCCGCCATTATGCATCCACAGTTCATACATGCCATAAACCCGGTCCTGTGATCCAATGAGCATAGCCTCGTGATTGCCACATACGGCGTAAAACCATGGATTATTCAGATATTCCAGCGCTATCTCACTATCTGGACCTCGATCGATGATATCTCCAACACTAATCAAACGATCATTCGCATTATCAAAACAAACATCTTTGAGAAATATTTCTAATAAATCAAAATTACCGTGAATATCTCCTACGACAAAATCACGCCCACTTTGGTTTTTTGAAAGTCGTAATACCTTATTATTACTGCTTATAGACATCTAGCAATATCCCTACTTTTTAGCTCAATATTTGCTCAAGGCGAACTGAATGTATTATTCTTTTATTCATATTTAACTATCGACCATTGTTCGCTTATCCTCAGATTAATTTCTTCGTATGATTTCAGATCGATTTTGATTTTCTTTATAACATCAATAAGATGAGACCATATCGCAAACATTTACCCACAGCAATAAATGTGCACGACCAAATAAACGACAATTTCAACCAGCCAGCGACAAAACACAATGGATCGCCAATTATTGGTAACCAGGAAAACAACAAACTCAAACTTCCCCAGCGCCTTAAATAAGCTAAAGCTTGGGAATGTTTTTTCTCATCCAGACCACGGTTAGGGAAACGCTTCACTAACAAATACCCTAGAGCCCACGAGGTTAATCCACCTAAAGTATTTCCCAAACTAGCGACAAACCATAAAGCCAATACGTTTATTTCTGTTTGAGTAGCCAAATATATCAACAATAGCTCAGAACCGCCGGGCAATAACGTCGATGATATAAATGCGCTAAAAAACAGAGAAATTAAGGAAGAATCTTCGGTCACTAAACTGAAAAAAATGCTTGGTTATATTAATTTGCGTATAATACACCATAAGTCTTCATCCTAAAAAACCGCTTGAGTCACGAACGGGAACTACCCAGTGAAACCCTCTCAAAAATCATTACGCACTTTTTTAGCTCGCGCTAACACTGATTTAATGCGCTTATCTGTCATGGGCTTAATCACTGGTATCTTCGCCGCAATAATCATTGTTTTATTTCGATACATAATCGTCTACACCCAAAGTTCTTTTTTACCCAACGGTAATCCTGAAAACTACGAAGGTCTAGCTTGGTATTTGATTTTTTTATTGCCTTTAGTCGGCGGTATGCTCATAGGGCTAATTTTTCACTTTATTCCTGCTGAAAAACGTAAAGTTGGTATCGCGCACACCTTGGAGCAAATGGAATACCATCAAGGCCGATTACCCTTAGTTAACTTTTTAGCACAATTTGTTGGTGCAGTGATATCTATCGTATTTGGACACTCCGTAGGTCGAGAAGGACCCAGCGTACACCTAGGCGCAAGTAGTGGCAGCTTTGTCGCTTACTTATTAAACCTTTCAGAACAATCACGACGCACACTACTTGCCTGTGGCGCTGCAGCTGCTATTGCTGCTTCATTTAATACACCTCTTGCTGCTGTTATTTTTGCAGTTGAAGTCATTATGCTTGAGTATGCAGTAATGAGTATGATGCCAATCATTATTGCCTCGCTCACAGCAACATTAATTTCTCATGCAGTTTTCGGGAATCAAGTTGAGTTAGTTGCCCCCACTTTTGAAAAAATTGCAAGCTCGGAAATGGTAGCAATTATAATCTGCGGCTTCCTTATTGGTTTAATTTCCGTAGCGTTCAACCGCTTGTTACTTTCAACCAATGAACATAGCCAACACATACCCATTTTTTGGCGCTTAACTTTAGCTGGCGCCATTACTGGACTATTTGGATTAGCTTCTCCCGAAATTTTGGGTATTGGTTATGACACTGTAACTGCTACATTTCACAATGAGATTGCTTTAACAGCATTATTCAGCATCCTCGTCTTTAAATTATTGGCATCCACTATCGGCTTGGGATTGGGCTTACCCGGCGGTTTAATTGGACCAACACTCGTGATTGGGGCGGTTGCAGGAAGCCTAGTGGGTACAATACTTCAGATAATCTTTCCAGAATCCACCGCCTCACCCGGTGTTTATGCAATGATAGGCATGGGTGCAATGATGGGTGCAACGCTACAGGCGCCACTCGCGGCACTACTGGCAATTTTTGAATTGACCCTCAGCCCACATATTATCCTACCTGGACTAATCGCAATTGTTGTTGCATCGCTTACTGCAAGTGAATTCTTGAATCAACCATCCATTTTTATTTCACTCATGCGTAAACCGTCAAAAACGAAAAAAGACACACCTAGTTCTTAGCCGCATCGCATATACTCAAGAGACAAGATATGTCACACTACAGAACCTATAAATTACATTAGTTTTCGAGATTATTCACATGCTTTGGGTAAAAGCCTTTCACATTATCTTTATAGTCACTTGGTTTTCTGGGTTATTCTATCTGCCTCGTTTATATGTTTATCACGCAAGTTCAGACGATGCTATAAGCAATGAACGCTTCAAAGTGATGGAACGAAAATTATTCATCATGATGACAATTGGTGCTGTAGGTACCACTATATTTGGATTGTGGATGTTTTTTGATTATGCACTCGGAGTCTATTACACATCTTTTTGGTTGTATATTAAGTTTCTACTTATTATTGGCCTATTTTACTATCACCACCTCTGCTATAAAATATTACAAGATTTTAAATATGATGTGAATGTGCGTGACCACGTTTACTACAGATTATTCAACGAAATCCCGGTCTTATTTTTATTTGGGATTATTATTTTTGTCGTAGTTAAACCATTTTAAAATTCAGAGGCAAGCACAAAACCTATACTTTTTGAACAACTAAAAATCTACGGAATGCCGCTAAATAATGGATAAACCGCCTCAAAAACCACCTGAGATATTACATCGTAAAACAGTGGCAAAAAGTCGCTTATTTGAAATTGAGCAATTGGATTTGCGTTTTTCAAACGGTGTAGAAACACAATTTGAACGCTTAATTGGCAGTCCATATGGTGCGGTATTAGCTATCCCCATGCTTGACGACAATACCGTACTAATGATCCGTGAGTATGCGGCAGGTGTAGATCGTTACGAACTTGCGCTGCCCAAGGGACGAATGGAGAAAAATGAAACTCCGATTAATGCGGCGAATCGAGAGATGAAAGAAGAAATCGGTTACGGCGCTAAAACACTCAAACATCTCACTTCTTTCTCTCTCGCGCCAGGTTATTTAAGCAATATCACTCACATTGTCCTGGCACAAAATCTGTACCCTCAGAAAGAACAAGGGGACGAACCCGAAGATATTGAAGTAATTCCCTGGAAGCTTAGCGAATTACATAACTTGCTTAATGAGCCCGAATGCACAGAGGCACGAAGTATCGCTGCACTTTTTTTAGCCAAAGAAACTTTAAAAGCAAGCTAAACCTTACTATAATTTAAGGAATGAGCATTAATATTTCCGATCTATTAAACCCTGCCATTGCACTTGCAGAAAACGCCGCAGTTGAAATCCTAAAAATATACCGATCAGAATTTGCATATCAACAAAAACCTGACAATACACCTTTAACAGATGCTGATTTGGCCGCTCACAAATTAATCATCAGAGGCTTAAGTGAATTATCACCGGATATCCCTATACTCTCTGAAGAAGACGCCTATATTCCCTTTAAAACTAGACAAAATTGGAAGTCTTATTGGCTTGTTGATCCATTAGATGGCACACGCGAATTTATAAAACGTAATGGTGAATTTACTATTAACATCGCGTTAATAGAAAACCAACTACCAATTCTGGGCGTAATTCTTGTGCCAGTTTCTGGCACTTGTTACTACGCAACAAAAAATGGCGGCGCTTTCAAAGTAATAAAAGATGAGCAACCAGAATCAATATCCGTTAGAAAAGTACCAAACGATAGAATCCATGTAGCAGGGAGTCGCTCATATCTCGACAACTCACTCGATACTTTTTTGAACAATCTAAAAAATTATGAATTAACAAAAATGGGAAGCTCACTAAAAAGCTGTCTTGTTGCTGAAGGCAAGGTAGATATTTACCCTCGGCTTGGACCGACTTCAGAATGGGATACGGCAGCAGCACAATGTATTGTTGAAGAAGCCGGAGGGTATATTACAACTACCGATTTAAAACAATTACGATATAACACTAAAGACTCTTTACTAAACCCGCACTTTCTTGTTTTTGGTGACAAAAATCACGACTGGCCTTCATATATCTAGAATACCTCTGACTACATTTAATTGTGAAGGTAATTTCAATTTACGCTTATTAGATGATTCTCTAATATTTATTTATCAACTACAACTCGATTACGCCCACCCTCTTTCGCTGCATAAAGTGCTTTATCTGCGCGCTCAAACACAGACCCTGTTGTATCATTTTTCTTAAATTCAGCAATACCTCCGGAGATAGTTATAGAAACTGGCTTACCTTTAAAATGAAATCCTGATTCTTCCACAGTTTTACGTAATTTCTCGGCCACCACTTTTGCTGCATCTTTATCTGCACCGGGCATAATTAAAACAAATTCTTCTCCACCATAACGCGCCAAATAGTCTGTTTCACGAACCTGCTCAGCAAGCAGTTTAGCGATTGTTTTTAATGCTTTGTCACCCGCAGCATGACCAAAGTCATCATTAATTCGTTTAAACAAGTCCACATCCCACACAACTAAAGACAATGGATTACTAAAACGTTTCCAACGAGCATATTCTTGAGCTACACGATGATCATACCCCAAACGATTGGCAATTCCCGTCAGTGTATCAATCTGAGCTTGCATACGTTCTTTTTGAACACGCGCTTTTAAATTTTGACTTTCACTTTCCAGTTCATTTAAGCGCGCCATTAGGCGCTGCACATCTTCATCTGCATTGCGATGCTGAGTTTTTTCTGTTTCACGAAAACCATTAACATGTTCTTCGATTTTTGCAAGTCGTGTTTGGATTTGATCTTTTAATACATTTAAATCAGCAGCATCGTTAGCAGTAGAAACTAAATTTTGCATTTCACTCTTAACCGCATCACCTAAAGCTTTACCATGCATCCACGCTTCTGCATGTTGTTCTTTTGAACCTAAAATATAACTATCTAAATCCTTTAATCGACCAGTAACTTGTTTTAAAAATTCTTCGATATCCAGTCGCTCTCGATTTATTTTTGTTTGCGCTTCAGATGCAACATCTGATATTTGATCAAGCATTGCAGCCCATTTGCTTACCGTTACTCCCTCATCAAGACGTTTTTTCAATTCATTTAATTGAACACTAACATCTTTAGGGAAACTAATTTTTTCCAGAAGCTGATAAAGTATTTCAGAAATCAACTTAGCACAAAAGTTAGATGGATCATCTCCTCTCACAGTCGTTTGTTGAAGTGAAGACTTTTCCCATAGCATCGCTACATCATCAATAATGATAGATAACTCAGAATATGAAGAAATTTTCTGCGCTCGTTGACTGATATCTAACACCTGTGGCGCACAGCCTTCTACATCTGACATTTTATCTAATAATGAACGTAACTCAGTTCCCGGTACTGCAGCTTTCGTCTTATTTTTTTGGGTATCGTCTTCAGAATTAATGATTTTCTTTGTCAGAGATTCAATCGCAATTTTCAATGCAGCTAAATTGTCGGAACTTGCCGCTGCTTTTTTTATCCCTTCAATTTCTTGATTTACCTGCAATGCATCATTATTCACTACTCGTGCAAGTTTAGTAATTGCCCCACAAAGAAATGACTGGGTATCTTCTAATTGTTGAGTCTTTGCCGCTAAATCAGCTTCCGCCTCTTCTAAATGTTTACGCCAGCGATCTATTTCATCCGATTTTGCCATGAAGGTTTTGTCCTTAAATAACCTTGCCTAAAGAAATATTCACACCCAGATATTCCAGGTTGTTACTGATTCACAGCAAATTATCGGCCAGAAACTTTGGCAACTTAAATAGTCAAATATAACAAAGGGAAACAAAGCACTGGGAAGCTTAAGCCTCCTAAATTAGGCTACCAACTGAATAGCATTCGGAACAATTATTTCCATGCTTATTGGTAGATGATCAGAGCAGGCCACATCCAAAACACTAAAGTTTTCAATGATTAACGATGAAGAAACTAAAATATGATCTAGTTTTTTTGTTGGCCGCCAACTCGGAAAAGTATTTAAATCACATAGCGGGGCACGCAAGCCCACATTATCCATCAAACTCAGCATTTCAATACTATCAGCTTGGCAATTCATATCCCCCATAACCACCACATGCTCATATTGATCAACTAATTCACTGATATATTCCAATTGACGAATTCGACCTCGCTGACCTAATGCAAGATGTAACAAAACAACAATCAATGGATTAGATTCCTCACCAAACCGAACCACCATTGCTCCGCGACCAGGAACGGGGCCAGGTAATTTATGCTCATATATATCCAAAGGATCAATTTGAGATAACAATCCATTGCTGTGCTGTGCAATTTTTCCCAAACGACGGTTGGTTTGATGATACCAATAAGAAAAATCAGCTTTGTGGGCTAAATATTCTGTTTGATTAACAAATTCGCTGCGCATACTTCCACCATCAACTTCTTGTAGGCCAACAATATCGTAGTTTGAAATCACACTGGAAATCTGATCCAAATTCTCAAATTGTTTTGCATGAGGCAACACATGCTTCCAACTTTGGGTAACATAATGATGTGGTCGAGTGGAGGCAATACCTACTTGAATGTTGTAACTGAGCAATTTTAAACGCGTACCATTTATAGGCTGTGCATTATTTTTTTTGATGTTTTTTCGTTCAAACATAAAACTCTCTAAATAATGTTATTCATGCACTGAACAAACTGAATCAGTGACATCTTATATAGGACAGACCATATCGCCCAATTGTTCAGTGAGTTTAAGATTCTCACTATAATCAACCGGACAATCAATAATACTTACTGTATCGTCAGCTAACGCCTTTTTTAAAATTGGTAATAATTCTTCCGTCTTTTCAACACGATACCCCTTCGCACCAAAGGATTCTGCGTATTGAATAAAATCTGGATTATTAAAAGTCACGTGAGAGGGTCGCGCAAATTGATTCATCTGTTTCCACTCGATTAATCCATAACCAGAGTCATTCCAGACCAATATAACAATCGATAAGTTTAGTCTTACAGCTGTCTCAATTTCCTGAGAATTCATCAAAAATCCACCATCACCTGTAACTGCAACTATCGATTTTTGAGGGTGTATTAGCTTTGCAGCAACCGCACCAGGCACTGCGATCCCCATACTGGCGAAACCATTTGAAATAATGCAAGTATTCGGCTCATCGCAGCGATACATTCGTGCCATCCACATTTTATGTGCTCCCACATCTGTAATTACAATGTCATCACTGGCAAGGGCTGTACGTAGATCCCAAATGATCTTTTGTGGCTTAACAGGAAACTCAATGTCTTTGCTATGCGCTTTCATCTCAGTAATTAACGCATCCCTCAATGGACGCATCATATGCCCTTGATGAGGCTTTGCTTGATCGGCTATTCGTGAAAGTGAGTGATTAATATTACCGATAACTCCAACCCTGATTGGATAGTAAGCATCCACTTCGGCCGAAGTCATATCAAGATGTATAACGGCACTTGTTCTGTCTTCATTCCATAGTTTTGGATGATATTCTACCAGATCATACCCTACACAAATGATGACATCCGCTTTAGAGAAACCCACATTGGTATAATCTTTTGCTTGGAGACCAACACTGCCTAAAGCCAATGAATGCCTAAAAGGCATAACTCCTTTGGCCATAAATGTATTCGCTACGGGAATATTTAACTGTTCAGCAAATTTAACCAATGATTCACATGCGCCGGAGCGTATTACCCCGTTTCCTGCAAGAATAATGGGCAATTTTGCCTGAGATATCAACGCTGCAGCTGCGGTAACTTGTTCAGATGAAGGCTCTGATAAATGAGGATGTTTAATCGGCAGGGGCTCCGCTTCCACTTCCAACTTGGCTATATTTTCTGGAAATTCAATGAATGTAGCCCCTTTCTTTTCAGTAACAGCCAACTTAAAGGCTTTACGCACCACTTCATTAATCACATTCTCGGTCAAAATCCGAGTTGAATACTTTGTAACATAATGAAATATCTCGTCTAACTTTAAAACCTGATGTGATTCTTTGTGCAATCTCTCTGTATCGGCTTGACCCGCTATCGCGACTAACGGTGCATTGTCCATATTTGCATCAGCCACACCAGTCAGCAAATTTGTCGCTCCTGGTCCCAAAGTAGCCAAACACACACCTGGCTTTCCTGTTAAACGACCATAAACATCCGCCATAAATGCCGCACCTTGTTCATGGCGAGTAGTAACAAACACAATCGATGAATTAAGCAGCGCATCCATGACGTCTAAGTTTTCTTCTCCAGGAACGCCAAAAATATATTCCACGCCTTCATTTTCCAGGCAACGTACAAACAACTCAGCAGCTTTCATCATTTAGATCCATTTTTCAAATTGTTAGCACAGAAAACTCAGGCATTTTGTGCGATATATCATTTATAATCAATTGATTATAAATTAGTACTATAAAAAAGTTTATCTCTTGTAATAAGCGAAAACAATTAGAATTATCCCAATTTTTTTGTATTATTAAGGGTGAACTCACGGGAAGGAGATTGCGTATGCACTTACAAAGTTTACCATCGATCAATGCAGAATTCAGAAACAAGCATGGTGATGTTTTTACAGTTATTGGACGTGGTACACAAGGCATTATCATTGAGTATAGTGACGGTAGGGTAGAGCTGGTTTCACCAGACAAATGGCATGATATGGGAGAGTCCCTATATAATTTATCGCATTAGTAACACACTTCTTTTTATTTAAGCAAACGCCTAGGCTAAAAAAACCTGGGCGTTTATTTTTTCAACAGGGAAAAAAGAACTCCCTAATACCTTAACTATCACGTATTATTTGCCATTATTTTTTGAGCAACCCAGTAAAGGCAACATTTCCGAATGGAATTAATACAAATTATAGTTTTAGCAGTCGTCCAAGGCCTCACTGAATTTTTACCTATTTCCAGCTCTGCTCACTTAATACTTGTACCCATTGTTTTTGATTGGCAAGACCAAGGATTAGCATTTGATGTGGCAGTACACGTTGGCAGTTTAGCGGCGGTAATCTACTATTTTCGCCAGGAAATTCAACGAATGACACGTGACTGGATTCAGTCCATTATCAATCGAGAAAATATCGGCGAAAGCTCACTCGCCTGGGGCGTCGTTATTGGCACAATTCCAGCGGGTTTAGCGGGCTTATTGTTAAATGATTTCATTGAGCTAAATTTACGTTCAACATTCGTTATAGCAATCGCCACAATTGCATTCGGTTTATTACTTTGGTTTGCAGACGCAAAAGGTGCGCAAGTTCGTAGTGAACACAGCTTATCACTAAGAGATGTATTGATTATTGGTTTTATGCAAGCCTTAGCACTAATCCCGGGGACATCAAGATCGGGCATTACAATTACCGCTGGTTTATTATTGGGTTTAACAAGAGATGCTGCAGCCCGATTTTCCTTTCTTTTGTCAATACCACTGATTCTCGCAGGCGGTGGGTTAAAAACAAAAGAACTTATCGAGTCCAGCATTCCCGTTGATTGGCAAGCTATAATATTCGGTACTATTTTATCAGGTATCAGCGCTTACTTTTGCATTCACTTTTTTCTGAAATTATTGGACAGAATAGGCATGATGCCATTTATTATCTATCGACTAATTCTAGGAGCCATACTTTTACTATTTTTTGTTTAAACCGATTACGCCGTAAAAAACATCATCTAATTAATAAAAATACCTTAATGACCCATTCCGCCTCCACCTCCACCTCCACCACCGCCACCTCCAGCGGGAGCGTTTACAGTAATTGAGATTGAATCACTGAATCCATCTTCATCCGTGGCTGTAATCGTTACACTACCTTGTGCTACTGCAGTTAATTGCCCATTCGAGTTTATGGTTGCTACAGAAGAGTTACTGGTACGCCAAGTGTAAGGTGCATTACCACCGCTCGCATTAATTTGCAATGAAGAGCCGCCCACCGTAATCGTATTCGTGGAAGCACTTAAAGTAACTTCCCTCACTTCAACATTCGCTGAGCGCCAGGTTCCCAGACCATCGGTCACCCTAATAGTCACACTGCCGGCAGCATTGGCTGTCACTCGACCGTTACTATTCACACTCGCGATGGCGTTGTTACTACTCGACCAAGAATAATCACCATCGCCCCCACTGACAGAAAGCTGTACATTCTCACCAATACCTAACAAGGCACTATTTTGGTTAATGATCATTGCCGGAACTGTAACAGTTATAGAAACCGTTCCATTAAAACCATCTTCATCCGTGGCTGTAATCGTTACACTACCTTGTGCTACTGCAGTTAATTGCCCATTCGAGTTTATGGTTGCTACAGATGAGTTACTGGTACGCCAAGTGTAAGGTGCATTACCACCGCTCGCATTAATTTGCAATGAAGAGCCGCCTACCGTAATCGTATTCGTGGAAGCACTTAAAGTAACTTCCCTCACTTCAACATTCGCTGAGCGCCAGGTTCCCAGACCATCGGTCGCCCTAATAGTCACACTGCCGGCAGCATTGGCTGTCACTCGACCGCTACTATTCACACTCGCGATGGCGTTGTTACTACTCGACCAAGAATAATCACCATCGCCCCCACTGACAGAAAGCTGTACATTCTCACCAATACCTAACAAGGCACTATTTTGATTAATGGTCATTGCGGGAACTGTAACGGATATAAAAATTGTGCCACTAAAACCGTCTTCATCAATTGCCGTGATGGTTACACTACCTTGTGCGATTGCTGTCAATTGCCCATTAGCGTTGACAATTGCCACGGAAGAGTTACTGGAACTCCAGCTGTAGGGTGTATTACCACCATCAGCATTAATTTGTACTGAAGAACCACCTACTGTTATTGTATTCGTAGATGCACTTAAGGTGATTTCACGCACTTCTACAGATACGTTAAGCAAAGTATTTAATCCATCTTCAACACTGATAGTAGCTATACCTGCTCCAACTCCGGTAACCAAGCCCGTAGAATTCACTCTAGCTATATTTGTATTACTACTAGACCATGTGTAACTGCCATCACCGCCTGCTGCGGTCAATTGAACGGAATCGGCTAGTCCGATTAATTGATTTGTTTGATCAATCGTCATTGTAGGAGCTACAATAGACAAAGCGATATTTGCAGAGAATCCATTTATATCTGTTGCAGTAATGACAACTGAACCTGAAGACACACCAATTACTTGACCACTATTATTTACATTCGCAACAGATGTGTTATTTGACGACCATGTGTAAGGAGCTGCTCCGCCAGAGACATTAACTTGTAACGCAGGATCACCAATAGTAATTGTTGAAGATGAAGCACTCAACGAAATCTCTAGAACTTGCACACTTGCTGTTTGACTATTACCAGAGTTATCCGTAACAGTAATAATTGTTGAACCTAAAGATAATGCTGACACTAGCCCATTACTACTCACACTTGCTACAGATAAATTACTACTTGACCAACTATAATTGCCATCTCCGCCGTTCGCATTTAATTGTGTATTCTGTCCAATTTCCATAACCACATTACTCTGACTTAGAGTTAATATCGGCAATTCAACTGATAGCGTGTAAGTACCTATAAATCCATCCATATCCGTAGCAGAAAGAATTACCGTACCATCACTCACTGCCACCACTTGACCATTAGAATTTATTGTCGCGATAGCGCTATTGCTAGTAGTCCAATTATAAGGCGCATTTCCACCATTAACATTGAGCTGTAAATTAGAGTCACCAACAGTAATCGAGGATGATGAACCAGAAACAGACACACGCCTAACTTCAACAGCAGTATTTTGTGTATTTCCCAGACCATCTCTTACAGTTATTACTGAAATACCAATACTTCCCGCGGTTACCAATCCATTGCTATTGACTGATGCTACACTTGAATTACTACTACTCCAGACATAATTACCATCCCCACCACTTACATTAAGCTTTAGGCTATCGGACGCTCCTAAAATAATTGCTATCTTATCAATCGTCATAGCGGTGACATTAACAGTGATGTTTTTTGTAGCGACAAAACCATCACTATCAGTCACTGTAATTAATGTGGTTCCGACAGATTTTGCGGTAATCAAACCAGCTGCACTAATACTAGTTAAATCACTATTACTACTTACCCAAGTATATGGCGCCATTCCACCAGAAACATTCAACACCAGGGTTTCACCTAGTGTTACATTGTTTGCCGTTGAGTCAATTGAAATTTGTCGAACTTCGACATCAATCGCCACAGTTTGTCCAACACCATCTAATAAATTTATTTTTGTTTTACCTGAACTAATTGCGCTAATTTTTCCCGCACCATTAACAGACGCTACAGAAGTATTTTGGGAAGACCAGCTGTAATTATTATCTCCTCCCGAAGCACTCAATTGGAATTCATCTCCAGGTTGAGCAAGTACGTTTGTCGTATTTACTGTAAGAGCTTCCACATCAATAACAATTTCTAAAGATCCCGTATTGCCATTTGTATCAGTCACGGTGACAACAACGGTTCCACTATTGACTGGCGTTAACATCCCTGAAGAGCTTATGGTGGCGCTTGCACTATTATTAACGCTCCAATTATATGGCTCTGCTCCACCAGATACTTCTATTTGGAGAGGAGCATCAGTAACCATTAACGTTGTTTGGTTTGCAGAAACATTAAAATTACTAACATCTATATCTATAGTTCGCGTTTGACCGCTTGCGTCAGTTACAGTAATAACTGTACTTCCAGTTGCACGAGCAGTAATTATTCCAGAAGAAGTTACGGTAGCGATCGAGGAGTTATCGGTTGTCCATGTATAATTACCAATTCCACCATTTGCAATAACTGGCAAAGTACTACCAATAGCAAGCGTTGCATTAGATTTATTGACACTCAATGCATCGTTTACTGTAACTTCTAAGTTTGCACCATACCCATCTTGATCAGTTACTGTAATGGTTGTAGTGCCAACATTTAATGCAAGCAAAGAACCTGATTGATCAACACTAAGGATAGTTGAATTATTGGATACCCAAGTATAAGGTGCAGCACCGCCTTGTGCATCGAGTTGAATAGCTGCTTGCCCTAACGTTAAAACATTTGTACTAGCATTAATAATTATCGATCTGACTTCAACATACACATTAATTACCTGCCCAATACCATCGGACAATACAATAGTAGTGATCCCTGGCGCTAATGCTGTAATGAGCCCACCACTGTTAACTGCTGCAACGCTTGAGTTCGAACTTGACCATGAATAATCACTATCTCCGCCACTAGCAACAATTGAGTAGGTTTCTGTCGGAGACAATATCAAACTATTTGTATTTACTTTTAATGCAGCATCTTTAACAGTGAAATTTTGATTTGTAGAGATACCATCTGTATCAGCAACAGTAATCGTTACTGTTCCCGCGGCAATTGCTGTCAATAACCCGTTGTTAGAAATTGTTGCGACAGACGTATTACTACTAATCCAAGAATAGGGAGCATTGACACCCTCCTCTCCTCCATCAAATACAGCTAATTGCATATCATCATCACCAACAGTAATAGAGATACTTGGAGCTGAAATTGTCAATTCTCGAATTTCAACGCTGGCACTAACCGATTGCCCCACACCATCTGCAAGTAAAATATTGGTTTTTCCAATTGTGAAGGATTGCGCTAGTCCCGCATCATCTACAACCAATATATTATTATCTTCACTCGTCCAAAAATAATTTTCATCTCCACCCGCTGGGACAAATTGGGTTACTTGATCTACATCCATTATTACATTAGTTGGTGACACAGATAATGTATTTACATCAACCGTAATTAACACAGACGCCGTAATAAAATTATCGTCTGTCACTGTAACGACAACTTCACCTAATGACAAAGGACTTAAAAACCCAGCATTATCTATAGAGGCGATAGCAGAATCATTAGTTGACCACATAAATGGTGGAGTCCCACCGTCTGTCTCAATAAGCAAACCGGGCTCTGTGATTAGTACATTGGTTTTGGGAACAATTAATCCAATTTCTTGCACAGTTACAGAGATAATTTTTGTTTGCCCACTAACATCAGTTAATACAATTTCAGTATTTCCTAGGCCAACAGCACTGACAAAACCCAAATTATCAACTATAACAATACTCTCATTATTACTCACCCAGCTATAACTTCCATCTCCTCCAGATGCCACTAATTGAGATACACCATTATTTGCAATAACAATATTTGTTTGATTTACTGACAGAAGAGAAGCATCAATTGGTATCGTTATATTTGATGTAAAGCCATCGATATCTGTTGCAGTTACTTGGATTACCCCTGAGGATAAACCAGAAAGTAAGCCGTCAATTGTGATTGTTGCAATATTATTGTTATCCAATGACCACACATATGGTGAAGCGCCACCAGTTGCCCTAAGCTGAATTGCAGCATCACCGACAACTATAGAAGAGACAGATGAAGTAATACTCAACTGCCTTACTTCTAACAACAAGCTACCCGTTCGACCAGCTTCATCCATGGCATTTATTCTAGCCAATCCTGGACTAATTGCAGTTATCAACCCGTTATTGTCAATCGTAATTATAGAACTATCCGTACTTGCCCAACTCAATAACCCAACACTTCCACTCACTTCAATATTTACAGTCTCATTGATAGTAAGTATGTTGCGAGTAGCACGCATTGAAAATTTTGGATTAACAGTAATTGACACATTACTTTTTTGTCCAGCAGCATCGGTTACAATAACATTTACATTACCTTGACTATTTGCTACGACAAAACCACCTATATCAACCGAAACAATAGCTTCATCTTGACTACTATAGCTATAAGGCGATGAACCACCAATAACTTTCAACTGTTCGTTATCTCCTATATTCAATGACATTACAGAACGATCAACAGTTAATGGAAGTATATTTATGTCAACAATCTTCTCAACCCTATTTCCCAAGTCATCCTGCAAGGCAATTTTAACTACACCCGTTTTTCTTGGAATTAATTCAATCTCAGCATCATTATTCGGATTAACAGAAATTCTCGCAACTGAACTATCACTAACAGACCATGCGTAAGGCGACAAACCCCCAGTTGTATTTATTGTTATACGCTGAGAAATTGATACTTGATTGAAATCTTCTGGAACAATTTTCATTGCCGTTACAGTTAAAGTAATTTCATTACTTGTTATCATATTTGCATCAACAACAGAAATTTTCACTTCACCTTCTGACAACGCGTTAAGCAATCCAAACTCATCAACAGAGGCTACTGTTGAATTATCAATAATCCATTCATAAGGAGCGACACCATTTTCTATGCTTAATGCCAATGTATCACCAATTGAAACCGAGCTTTTCTTCACACTTAATGCAAGGGGGGTAGTTTCATCACCAATAGGGTTGGTATTATTGTCCGAATCCGCTTGGGAAGCCGGAGGAGTATTATCTTGTACATTTGAACTCCCATCAGAACCTAATAACAATAAAATATCATCGAGATTAGATAATTTTGAAGACGATATAGTAACATCTTCAATTAACGCATTGTTTTCCGCATTATCAAGCAACCAGCTTTTAACGTCATAAGCGTCAAATTCTGTGAATTTTTCTTTTACTCTAACAGCAGCACCACTCACAAAAGCAGAAGCTATTGATGTTCCACTTGCTGTCATATATCCGTGATTCATAGCCGTACTTGAAACAGAGTCACCAATAGCTCCCAAATGTATAGACTCTTTTCCATAGTTTGAAAAACCTGCAAGATTCCCTTCTGCATCAAGTGAAGAAACCGTTAACAAATTGGAAAATGAATAAGAAGCAGGATAGAAAGGTGATTGATCAATATCAACATTATTATTTCCTGCAGCCACTATTAAAAGGTGATCGTATTTACTTAATTGCTGCAATGCATCTTTTAGTGCCTGAGAATTAAACTCAAGACCCCAACTATTATTTGAAATACGAATATTGTTCTTTTTTATATAATCAAAAGCGCCGAGTATCGAGGATATTCTTCCTTCCCCATTTTTATCCAATACTTTTAGCGTAACTAATTTAACTGTATTTTTAAGAAAGTTAGTATTTTCATCGAAGTGGCCTGTAATAACTCCCGCTACATGAGTGCCGTGATTATTGTTGTCTAGCACATTATTATGGTTATCAGCAAAATTCCAACCATAGATGTCATCTACCCAACCATTATGATCATCATCAATATTATTCAATGGGATTTCATTCTCATTGACCCACATGTTTTGACTTAAATCTTTATGTGATATATCAATACCTGTATCTAATATAGCAATAGAGCCAGCAAAATATTGACTCTCAACCTGTGATCCTGACGCATCCTCTTCTATATTTCTAGACTGTAATTTATTTTGAATTATGCTCTTGTTATCAGGAGAAAGCTCATTGATGTAAACTTTATAATCAGGTTCAACATAGACAATGTTTTCACTGCCTTTTAGCAAGTTGAAAGATTTTTCTATTGAACTTTCGTCAACTGATACAGCATAAACTAACCCTGGAAGGTATGAATAGTCATAAACTTCAATCAAACCAACTTCTTCTAGTAGTGCTTGTTGGTTTTCATTACTAATCGTATTCTTAAATTTAACGAGTAGGCCCTTATAACCGCTAATATCAGGTCCTTCCAATTGAGTGACGCCATCTTGCGTTGAACCACCACCACAGGCGACTAGAATGCCAACACAGGCAATCATAAGTATAATTTTTAATTTTGATTTAAAAGCTAGAAAATTCATGGCGCAAATCATACGGCTTTATGATTTACATAAGCTTAAATAAATTTAGAAGCAATCCAAATTGGTAAATAATTGAAAATCATTTTTAATGCAATAACAAGTAGTTATACATATTGTTTTACCAATTCTAACAATTGAATTACAAAGGCATAACATGAAAAGTATGCTTATAAAAGCACAACATCGATACTCAATAAGAAGCCAAAAACCATAAATTCACTTATAGTAGCTCAAATTTCCTTTAAGGTTTTAGCCATATTCAGACAAGTTCAACATAAAAGCATGAGTCATTAATCTTGCTGTAAGTAACTACTTTTTAACACTGCAATAGCTTGGGTTCGCCTACGCTTCAACATCACACCAATTTCAGAACCACTAACCCCTTCTTCCAGGATCGGTCGCACACTAATAGCATCGCTTACTTTATATGCCTCCAACAAATACTGAAGCTGATCATAGGGTTGATTTTCCAATCCTTTTCTTCCCAATGCATCCGCTTTACAAGCTTGCAAAAATAACATTAATCGTTCTGGTCGACGAAACGCATCTACATTTTCCAATAACTTCAAAACCGTACCAGCTTTTAAACTAAAAGCTTGATGACATTGAGTATGATGTTTAGCAACCAACACAGCTAAATCATGATAACTTTTAGGGCATTTTAAACGCGTACAAAGTTGATTCACTCGTTTAACTGACTTTTTTTCATGACCAATATGTTTTGGTAATAATTCTTGAGGTGTATCTGCTTTACCCAGATCATGCACCAATGCAGCAAATCGTACTTCGGCGCTAGCTTGCAATTTTGCAGCTTGCTCTAACACCATCATAGTATGTACACCAGTATCAATTTCCGGATGATATTCCTTTCGCTGTTCGACACCAAATAAATTGTCAACTTCAGGAAATAATACCTGAAGTGCATCACAATCCCTCAAGGTCAAAAAAAACTGTGATGGTGAAAATTCCATGAGTGATTTATTCAACTCAATCCACACTCGCTCAGAAGCCAGATCAATTAATTCACCAGAATTTGAAATTTCTTTCATCAAAGCAATTGTTTTCGAATCAATCGAAAAACCTAAATAATGAAATCGAGCTTTGAAACGAGCTACACGCAATACCCTAAGTGGGTCTTCAGAAAACGCATCCGTCACGTGACGCAGGATTAAACTATTTAAATCCGCCACACCTCCATATGGGTCAATGATTTCTCCGGAATCATCCATTGCAATTGCATTAACAGTTAAATCACGGCGAGCCAGGTCTTGTTCTAAACTTACATCAGGACTCGCGTAAACTTCAAAACCGCCATAACCCTTCCCCGATTTTCTTTCAGTTCGGGCCAGCGCGTATTCTTCCTTAGTTTCTGGATGTAAAAATACGGGAAAATCCTTACCCACTTGCGCATATCCGAGGCCAATCATTTCCTCAGCTGTCGATCCGACCACAACCCAGTCTCGATCTTGCACAGCTTTTCCTAACAATTGATCTCTTACAGCACCACCAACTAGGTAAGTTTTCATGATATTTGGTTTTCTAGCTTATTCATTGGTAATATTAATTCATAATGATCATTAAGATAATAGTATCGCTAATTTTACTTACTACACTCAGTGCTTGCAGCACCATAAGTTATTATGGGCAATCTATACAAGGACAAATGAGTTTATTGTTTAATCGTGAAAACATCAACGATGTTCTAAATAAACCTAATACTCCGGAAAAGTTAAAAACTCGCTTACAACAAGCCCTATCCATACGAAAGTATGCCAGTCAAAAACTGGCTTTACCGGATAATAATAGCTATCTCAACTATGTGGATGTGCAACGTCCTTATGTTGTCTGGAATGTATTTGCTGCACCAGAATTTTCTCTTAGCCCTAAAAATTGGTGTTATCCCATAGTAGGCTGCGTCAGTTACCGGGGTTACTTTGCACAAGATAATGCCATTCACGAAGCTGAACAACTCAAAAAAGAAAGTTTTGATGTCCATGTTGGTGGTATAGCTGCGTACTCAACCTTAGGGTGGTTTGATGACCCTCTAATGAATACTATGCTGCACTGGAAACAAAGAACACTTGCAGGACTCATTTTCCACGAACTTTCACACCAATTGATTTACATTAAAAACGAGACCAGCTTCAATGAGGCTTTTTCGAGTAGTGTCGAAAGATTAGGCACAATTCAATGGATATTGGAAACAAAGCCTCATCAATTGTATGAATACTTAGCTTATTTGGAAGCACAAAGTGATTTTCGCAACTTATTGATACATACACGCGAAAAACTAGAATCTTTATATGAAAAGCCTCTAGATATCTCAATAAAACGTAAAGAAAAACAACTTCTCATAGAAAACATGAAACTGGAATATTCAGAAAAGAAAAAAAAATGGCCTAACAACATTCATTTTGACAGCTGGTTCAAAAGTCCTGTCAACAACGCTAGGCTCACTTCATCAATGACATATTTAGAAGATATCCCAGCTTTTTTCCAACTCTTTATAGAACAAAAAGGCCAATGGGAATCCTTTTATAATTACGTCATTGAACTAGAAAAATTAAGCAAGGAAGAAAGAACCAAACTCATTAAAGAAAAGAGACTAGCTAAAATTGATTACCCAGTTATCGTAGAACTTATTAGAACTAATTTATAAACAGCAATATTACTGTACTAATTTTAAAGACGGACGTTCGTTTATTTTTTGCTTCTGAGAAATATTCGGTTGCTGATCAGCTTTAGTTACTTCATCAGTAAAGACCATACCTTGACCATTTTCTTTGGCATATATGGCCATTATTGCATTAATTGGAACAATAACATCCATTGCTTTTCCTGAGAATCTCGCTGAAAAACATATGAAATCATTATCAATTGCCAATCCATGTACTGCACTTGGACTAACATTTAAAACAATTTTTCCGGATGTTACAAATTCTGTTGGCACAATGACATCTTTTTGCGACGCATCAACAACAATATGAGGTGTCATATCATTATCCTGAATCCATTCATTTAGTGCTCTTAATAAATAGGGACGACTAGATGTCATTGTTTTTATCATAATTTATATCTAATTGTTTTAAATAGAATTATATTCTATTATAAATTTATTATGCCTTTTCAAGCTCTGAGTTTTTTTCAACTTCAGTTAAGCTTTCTTGAAAAGATCCCCTTTCAAATACCCTTTCCATATACTTCTTAACCGACTTTGCAGGCGCAGGAATCTGAACGCCATATTCTTCTAATCGAAACAACAATGGCGCAATACTACAATCTACCAAAGAAAATTCTTCGCTCATGAAGTAAGGCATTGCTTCAAAAATCGGCGCGATAGAAGCCAAACTATTTTCAAATTCACCTCGAGCCTTTTCTTGGTTCTTTTCATTCTCGCCAACTAAGTCACCAAGTAAACTGTACCAATCATTATCTATTCTATGCAGCATTAATCGACTTCTTGCTCTAGAAACAGGATCTACTGGCATTAATGGCGGATGAGGAAAACGCTCATCAAGATACTCCATAATAACTCGAGAATCATAAAGTACCAAGTCGCGATCCACTAAGGTAGGTACTGAGTTATAAGGATTGAGGTCAATTAAATCCTCAGGCAGCATATTCGGCTCTATGATATTGATTTCATAGGTAACATTTTTTTCTGCTAGGACTATTCGTGCACGATGACTAAAAGGGTCATTAGCGCCAGAATATAATGTCATTACCGAGCGTTTGTTGGTAATAACTGCCATGTAATACTACTCCCAAAATTAGTAAAATGATTCTCATTACGCCTTGATAATGAATAATAATTGTTATATTACCAATAATTGATAATTTGAAACCCAGATAGTAAAAAGGCGCTTGAGATCCCTCAAGCGCCTTAGAATACCACATTTTTAAGGTCTTATGATGATTTCAATAGGCCTTTCTGATGCAACGAACGACGGATAGTATAAAAAACGACTCCGGCGATCACTGCTGTAACGCCAATATCAAAACCAGCTGTCATTGGTAAGTGATAGAACTCAGGATCAACCGAACCAGATATCCAAGTATAACGCTCTAACCATGTACCAACTACAATACCACAAGCAATAATCACAATTGCAGGCTGATTATGGCGAGTAGGCGTTAGAACCAAACACACCAAAGGAATGACGAATTTCAGTGCAACAATAGTCCACCATATAGGCGCCAAGTCAAATTCCATCATATTTCTAAATCGTACAATTTCTTCTGGCAAACGGCCATACCACATAATGAGGTATTGAGTGAAGAAAAGATAAGTCCATAAAATCGTAAACGCCAACATCATTTGTGCAAGATAATTCATGATTCGATCTGGCACTTCTACACGCAATTTTCCAGATTTCTTCAGTATAAAAACGAAGATTGCGAAAAATGCTAAGAAGAAGTGGAAATGACTTACCCAGTGGTAAGGACCATAACTCGCGCTATGCCAATTTGGCACCATTGTCATTTCAAAATCCCAGGCAACCATAGTTCCAAAAAGCACATAGGCAAAAGGAATCAATAACGCAATATTTCTGAACTTGCGTTGATTGTGATAACTCGGACTGACAACAGACTCATGTTGGTATTTAATAAACAATCCATATAAACCGTAAACAACAAAAAACATTGTAAATTCGCGCACTACAAGGAATGTGTAATTATGCCAACCATTGAGATGAACATCATGCCCACCTCCATGGCTATTCGCTGCCGCCAGCCACTGAAAGGTGTTTTCGCCGTTAAACAACAAAATACACAATAATACAAAAGCTACCGGGAACAATCCCGCCAATGACACCGAAAGAAAACGCACATGCTCACGCCATTTAGCATTAACCAGATGTAAAATCGCAGCTAGCGTTACACCATTAATCGCCAAATACAGAACAATCAAATAATCGGCTGTCAGGACAGACCAGCTTCCAAATCCTTCCATTTTTATTCCACCCTTTTATTTAATATGTTGAGTAAGTCACAGCGCTAGCTGGCTCTTTCATCAGTTGATGTTTAAGATAATTAACCACATGCCATCGCTCTTCAGGAGACAAATCGTTTGAACCACCTTGCTCATTAACTACGCCGTAAGATGGCATAATCGCACTACCAAAAGTAATCGTTCCATAAATATAACCGTCCGGATAGTTTTGGATATATTCAGCTGTCAAATCAACCGCACCAATTTTTTCACTCACAGGTGAGTCTGCTTTACCACTCAAACCGTGACAGGCTGAACAAATGATTTGAAATAGATCCCGACCCTTTTTAATGGATGCATCAGTTACAGCAACCGGGTTTTTCAAATCAGAAGCTTCTGCTCTGTCTTTTACCTTAGTCGGAATTCCAGTAACTGGAACCGAACGTTTTGGAAATAACGCAGGGTTACCTTCCTGAGGTTTAATGCTTGGCTGATTCATCATGTCAGTCGACCACGGCCAAGCGAATGCAACTGTTGGCACCATCGCCGCAGCTATTATTAATATTTTCGCTTTTCTTTTCATCAGGCCTTCTCTTCTCGTATTTCTAATGCTTTATTGTCTTTGAAAAAAGTCTTCACTGCTTCCAGCTTGTCATCTTCAATTTCAACAACAATCCCAATTTCATCCACAGTCAACTTTTCACTGTACAAAGTGCCACGCGGACGAAACAACTTAGACAAAACTAAAAAGGTGATAACAGTGGTCCAAACCGCAAAGAAAATCAACATTTCATACATTAAAACAAAGTTAGTAGGTAATGGAACAACTGCCTTACCGCCCTGAGGCTGCACAAGAAAACTTGCTTGTGCAGAAGTCAGGAAAAAGAAGCCAAATGTCACACCAAAGATAGCGCCCAGCAATGTGAAATATGCAACATTCACAGGACGTTTACCTAATTTTTCATCTACATCAGGATGTTCAATGGGGGACATCATATTGATGTCCTCCACAACCAATCCCGAAACTTCTTTTGCTTTGATTTTATCGACTACGTCAAACGCGTCATCAAAATCTTTAAACATTGCTAATAAACGATGCTTACTCATTTATGCTCCCTCCAATCCGGGACTACCTGCCGGTGATGCACCACCGCCCGATGTTTGTTTGCCACTCGCTTTTTCTGCAGCAAGTTTCTTCTCATGCTCTTCTTCTTCGATCTCATGCTTAAGATGGAAACAAAGTTCTTTCACCTCATACATGGAAACTGAAGGAAACATTTTGACAAAAACAAGGAACAATATGCCAAACCATCCAAAGCTACCAAAAACTATCGCCCATTCAATGACAGTTCCATACAACACATCCCATTGATGAACTTGATGAGACATAGACAAGGTCGGTGCAACTATCATCCAACGTTCAAGGAACATACCTAGCTGCAAGACAATGGATAACACAAACATCGACGGCATATGCCTACGAAGTTTTTGGAAACACATGGCAAACGGTGCCACCATCCCGCAAAAAATCATCGCCCAGAATATTCCCGCATAAGGTCCAAAAGCTTTATCAATCAATAACTCTTTGTCATACATATTATGGCCGTACCAAGTTGCTGAGAACTCGATTAGGTTCAAGTAAGTCCACACCATCGCAATTGCGAATGTTAACTTAGTTGTTTTTTCCATAATATTTAAAGTCATGTACTCTTCCATGCGGAAGAAGTAACGCAATAATACAAACAAGGTCATGATCGCAGCACAACCAGAATACAGTGCACCAGCTACGAAATAAGGAGGAAAAGTTGTTATGTGCCAGCCAGGCATAATAGACATGGCAAAGTCAGACGATACGATAGAGTGAACCGAGATCGCTAGAGGTATTAAGAAACATGCTAATAACATGTATGTTCTACGAAAGTTACGCCATTGACGGTCATCACCGCGCCAGCCCAAGCATAAAACACCGTATAATTTTTTACGCCATCCAGTTGTGTGATCACGCAAGATTGCCATATCAGGAATCAAACCGATGAACAGGAATAATGCTGAAGACGAAAGATATGTACTAATCGCAAACGCATCCCATACCAAAGGAGAACGAAAGTTTGGCCAAATGCCTCGATCAGATACATAAGGAAGTACCCAGTAAAGATTCCAAACACGACCCAAATGAATCATTGGGAAAAATCCCGCAGTCATCAATGAGAAGGTCGTCATCGCTTCTGCGAATCGATAAATCGGCTTACGCCATTGCGCATGAATAATATGCAATATCGCTGACAATAACGTTCCAGCGTGACTCATACCGATCCAGAATACGAATGTTGCAATGTACATATCCCACATATGTGGATTATTAAGGCCTGCACCACCCAGACCCATTTTATATTGATATATTTCCGCAGCGATTGCACAAGCAAACATTGCAATACAAACCAGCAATGTTACCCAATATGCTCTTCGCGGATTTTGCATGGAGGCAATCACGTCTGCGTTAATACGCGACCACTCCAGCTTTTCGTCAATCATTTTATCTTCTATAACTTGACCCATGACTTTTCCTTTTAAATTCTCAAATCACTGATAAAAACGAGCGATTTAAACCTCTGTATCCCGCACTCTTTCCAAATACATAGTGGAAGGATCCACGTTCAACTCATCAAATACACGGTACCCTCGAACTTCGCCATTGGCCTTGTCTTTTTTCTGAGTAACCGGGCCACGATGAATTTGATGTTTAGCCCACATTTTGCTGACCTTGCTCTTTGGATCCATAGTGTCTCCAAAAACAATCGCATCAGTAGGGCACGCTTGCTGACATGCTGTAGTAATATCACCATCAACCAAAGTACGCTCTTCACGTGCAGCTGTGTCTTTTGCAACACGGATTCGCTGAATACAATAAGTACACTTTTCCATAACACCTTTATCACGAACACTAAGGTCAGGATTAAGCTGCATATTTAAAGGCTCTGGCCAAGAATCTTCATAATACGACCAGAAATTAAAGTATCGAACACGGAATGGGCAGTTATTACTGCAATAACGTGAACCAATACAACGGTTATAGACCTGAGCATTCAAACCATCAGGTGTATGATAGGTTGCAGCAACAGGACAAACAGGCTCACAAGTTGCCGCACCACATTGTTGACACATCATTGGAATAAATTTGGCACCTTGTTCAGGAAAGTCACCTTCAACTTCATCCCAGTACCGCTCGATGCGAAGCCAGTGCATTGCCTGACCTTTTTCAAATTTATCTTTACCAACAACTGCCAAATTATTTTCAGCATAACAAGCCGTAGAGCAAGAATTACATCCAGTACAAATATCCAGATCAATAGCCATACCAAACCGATGATCATATTCATGATGACCACCCATTTCCGCATCACGACGAAAATATGAAAAATTTTCTAAAATATTCTTCAATGACATGGTTTATACCTCCCCTTCTGTTCGTCGTAACGAATCAGCTGATACAGTACGAACAAATTTACGACCCATTTGAACTTCACTTCCACCCATTTGAGCCAGTTTCCCATGCTGATGTGCACTGCTTACGGTCACTCGAGTAGCATGAGTAGCCAATTCACCAGTACGACGCTCCATTAACGGATTAAGAATCTTCATCGGATTCACGCCACGATTTTTAGCATAACGACCGTATTCGGAGTGGCCTTGGCCTACAGGTACAGCAACTGCATCAGGATGAATGCCTTTATGCACGTACACTTGCGCTTCAACACTACCGCTAGCAGAAGTTACACGAACAAAGTCACCATTTTTTAGACCAAGCTCTGAAGCTTTCTTAGGATGCAATTCAGCCCATGAGCCCCAAACAACTTTTGAGATTTGATCAGGTGCTTCTTGTAACCAAGGAAGATTTGCATGACGACCATCCCACAAACCTAAGTTAGTAGAAGGCACTAGGTGCATTGGGTAACCTGCATTCTCTTGTTTAGGTTTGTATTTCATTTCTACCAACTTAGGTGTCAATGAACCTTTCTCACCCTTCGCTTTAATCACACCGGTCTGTAGTATGTTCGTCCACATATCAGTATGATCACCAGAAACGCTCCCAACGACACTTGCTGGCATGTTAACAACAGCAGTTTGAATATAACCATAGTAATCTGCGAATTTATCAAAATCCTTGCCGCGCATTTTCAATACACTCAACATAAGATCACCAAACCCACGCGTCTCTTTGTACAATGGTTCCATGAGTGGCTGTTGTAAACTTAAAACTGGCTCTCCCGCACTATAGGCAGCAACGTGAGTACCCCAATCTTCCATGCCTGAGAATATTGGCAAAACTAAATCGGCTTGTACTGTTGTCTCATCCGGGAACATAGAAAAAGCGACTTTAAAACCAACATTTGATAAACCTTCATCTAGTTGCAACACCGCAGGTGCTGAATAAGAAGGATTAGTATTGCAGGTAAATAACACGTCAAGTTTTTTCGCTTTTAAGTCTTTTGCTAACAGCAATAAGTCCTTGCTACTACCTTGCTTAGCACGCATAGATTTTTCAGGAAAACGTGAATTCGCTTCAATTGTTTCCCCGACACTACCCATAATAAGATTAAGTAACATGACTGAAGCAACAGAATCATAACCATTTTCATGGTTTTCTGTAGATGTACCAGCAATCACTAGAGCCGGTGCACGTTCAGTTAACATACTTGCAATACGCTTGATCTTGTCAGCGTCAATACCAGTTACTTTTTCAACTGCCGACAAGTTATATTGTTCTAGCGCCTTGCGAACACCTGAAGGCACATCAACTAAATTCCATCCACGATCTAAGATAAAATTCGCAACACCTAATGCAAGAGCACCTTCAGTTCCCGGGTTAGCAGCCAACCAAAGATCGGCGTTAGCACCAGTCAATGTCATTTTTGGCTCAATTTGGATCAATGCGCCACGCTTTCCTTTACGGAACTTAGCGTATTCACCCATATAGTGCACAGGCGTTGTCCACGTACCCATAAAGTCAGCGCCAAAAGAAAGAACAACACCGGCTTTATCAAAATTCAACTTAGGTAATTCATCACCAAGCATGTCACGACAAACTGCGCTCCACACTGAAGTATTAATAACTTCTGTGACGTAGTGGTTTTTAGAGCCAACACTAGACATCAACTCATCGATGATAACAGATTGATGACCGCTCACTGTTCCAGTGACCATCCCAAACTTTTCACCTTTCAATCCAGAAGCTGAGCCAACTCTTTTATTGAGTTCTGCCATTGCATCTTCCCAGCTTACATTTTGTAAGCTGCCACCTTTTCGCATCATAGGCGATGTGATTCGATCAGGATTGTAATGCGCTTGAACGCCCGCTTGACCCATAAGACATGTATTACCATGATTTATTGGTGAATCGGGATTACCTTCCAATTTTAATACACGCCCTTCACGCACACGGCCGTGTAATCCACAACCTGCTTCGCATTGTGTACAAGTCGATGCATACCAGACACCGATGCCTGGAATAACATATTCTTCTGGCATCAAGTAAGAAACAACTTCTTCTTTACCTTCTTCCAAAGTAACGGTTGTTGGCATATCGCAACCAGCTAATGCTGTCCCTGCGCCGCCCCAACCGAGCATTTTTAAAAACTTTCTTCGATTAACTTTTACGTTACTCATACTTTCACCGTTTATATTGTTCAGCGATTCGCACAGCTTATTTATGACATTTCCAACAGTCACCCGGACCGCCATTCGCCTCGTGGCAACGTCGGCAAAAACCCATATTTAATGGCTCTTTCTTTTCCGCAACTGTCATTCCGCGTACTTCACCATGACAAACCCCGCAGACCTGCTGAACATCCTGCACTGGGAAGTCTGCATCGAATACAAACTTACGTATGTGTTTTTCATGGCTAAAATGTACATAATCAGGCACGTCGTGGACTTTCTTCCAACGAGGTGACTCACCCTTTTCCCAGTATTCCGTCAACTTCTGTATACGTGCCTTATCAGTGGCAATCACCTTGTGGCAACCCATACACTTACTTGTTGGCGGTATCCCAGCAACCTTACTGCGTCGCGCATAGGTATGGCAGTACATACAATTGATTTTCATATCTTGCACATGACGATCGTGCGGAAACTCAATTGGCTGAGGTACTATTGGACTTTCATGCTCACCGGGAGGTGGTGTTATATGAGCTGGCACTGGCAATTCTGCATAACTCTTTGCTGGTAGCAAAGCTACTACAGCAGCCAAAAAGCTCAAGTACAATATTTGTTTTATTGTTACTGTTTTCATCCTTATCTGCCCTCTCATCCTATTGACCAGATGCCGATGTAACATTTTTCTTTCAACTTGCATCTCCCACCTCTAAAGGTTTTGTAGTTACGATTAATTTAGTTTTCAAAATTAAAAAATTCAGAAAATAAAAAATCAAGTCGCCAAGTATTCATGGCAACTTCCAAAAAAACTAAAATGCGGAATTACTCTATAATGAGTAATAAAAAAGGACAGCTATAGGAACAAAAAATAATATATTTTTTGATCGAATGAGCCTCCCCTCTACATTCAATAACATCTAAACTCTATTAGAGTTTTCTAATAAAAAATCCATTGTCATCTATCAACGGATTTGATGTGTGGCTTGATGCTATTCCATGTCTAGTTGAATTGTCAACGAAAACTGAGAATTAATTAAGGCTACTTTCATTATGGAAATAGAAGAAAAATAACTAAAAAATACTAAAATACGCAACGACACGGGCAGTTATTAACCAATGAATTAAGCTCGTTATTATAGTATCATTCGCGAATGCACAAAATGACAATCACGACACAAGCAAGGACAACCAACAACACACACAACTTAAAAAAACAACAAACATTACAAAACTATTTAACGATGATCTATTTTTCACCGTTAAATTGGATTATCTAAATCCAAGTATTCGTGCTCCACTGAAAATTTTTCGACCAATATTTCCGCCAGCGCCTGCACACCATAACGCTCTGTTGCATGATGACCCGCTGCAAAATAATCCACACCTGACTCCAATGCTAAATGATAACTTTGCTCAGAAACTTCACCGGTGATAAATGCATCAACTCCAGCTGCTATGGCCAATTCAAAATAACTTTGTGCAGCACCTGAGCAAATCGCCAACGTTTTAATTTTTTTATTTTCAAATGCACTAAGATGTGTGGGCTGTCGGCCCAGTATACTTTCGAGGCGCACAATGAACTCCCTGGCAGTTATCGGAGTTTCTGTTTCAGCGATCAGCCCAATATCACTTCCATCCCCACCAAACGAAGTAATAACCTTCAAAGATAAACGTTCAATAAGCTGGGCGTTATTCCCGCATAATTTATGCGCATCCAATGGCAAATGATACGCTAGTAAACTGATATTATTTTGCAATAACGCATGAATTCGTTTCTTTTTTATACCAACAATGGCTGAACTTTCACCACGCCAGAAAAAACCATGATGCACCAAAACTAAATCCGCATTGAGTTCAACTGCACCATTTATTATTGCTTGAGAAGCAGTTACGCCACTAACAATTTTTTTTACTGTTAGATTTCCTTCTATCTGCAAGCCATTTGGGCAGTAATCTTTAAATTGCGATACGTTTAACAATTCATCTGAAAATGCCACAATATCCGATAATCTCGCCATACTTTGCACCAAATTTAAGGTAAACTACTCATTATAAAGTAAAATAGTAAGCATTCTAGCCTACAGATTCTAATAAATCTTAACGCTATTCACGATAAGGAACGCTCAACAATCAATGGACATTGTTAAAACGCTCATCAAATATACGCTAATCGGCATGATATCAGCTATCGTTGTGTTGTATTTTACCCAAAATGAATCTCGACTTGATGGCAACACATCTGTCAATTTTAATGAAGTATCTGTTGACGACGCCAAAGAACTTGCGGCAAACAGCCGACAATCACAACAAGCAACAGCGTCTTATGCGCATGCTGTTAAAACAACTTCACCTGCAGTCGTCAACATTTATACGGCAAAAGTGGTCGCTCAACGTCGCCCTCGTTTACTTGAAGACCCGATGTTCGAAAAGTTTTTTGGTGGTGGCAAACAAAGAATTCCACGAAAAAGGCTAGAAACCAGTTTAGGCTCCGGCGTCATCATCAGCGACAAAGGCTACATAATCACCAACAATCATGTTATTGAAGGCGCTGATGAAATTCAAATCGCACTTAAAGACGGCAAGAACGTTCAAGCTCGAATCGTTGGCACTGATCCCGAATCAGACATTGCAGTACTTCAAGTAAATGCCACAAACTTACCAGCCATTACGTTAGGCCAATCTGAAGCCATAGAAATCGGCGACGTTGTCTTAGCAATAGGAAATCCATTTGGCGTCGGGCAGACGGTAACAATGGGCATTGTTAGCGCAACAGGCCGTGACCGAGTCGGACTAAGCACATTTGAAAACTTTATCCAAACTGATGCCGCAATAAATCCAGGCAATTCTGGAGGTGCGCTAGTCAATGCATTTGGCCACCTTATCGGAATCAATACAGCCATATTTTCTCAAAGTGGCGGCTCCAACGGAATCGGCTTTGCCATACCCATTGATAGCGCGAAAATTATCGCTGAGCAAATTATACAATTTGGCCATGTTGTGCGTGGATGGATTGGAATTGAAGTTCAAAATATGTCTACCGAGCTTGCTGAGTCTTTTGGATCAATAGATACTAATGGCGTGCTTATCGCCGGCGTATTAAAAAGAGGGCCCGCTGACCAAGCTGACTTACGACCCGGAGACATCTTGCGTAAAGTAAATGGTGTAACAGTTATTGACGGCAAACACGCCACCAATATGATTGCAGAATCAAAACCTGGAACATCCGTAAAATTGACTTTACAGCGTAGAGGGCAAATGATCGAGACTCAAGTTATTACTAGCGAAAGACCACAAATACAAAAACGCAGAAATTAACCAAAATTTAAATTTACTACTGAATTTAAATATCGAGCAATACTAACTTATGTGGGTTTTGTCTCGTCATCGGGCTGGTCAAGATGTTTTTCATCAATTTCTGCTTGATTAAACTCTCGCTCTAGTTCCTCATCAAACATTTCTTCCGCTTCTTGTGTCTGTTTCACATGTTGCTCAGCTTCAGCTTCAGACTCCGGTTTGTGTAACTCTTCTTCCAGGTCTTCTTCATCTTCAGATGGCTTAATCTTACGAGCAAAATATAAACCTGCTTCAAATAAAACCAACATAGGCACAGCCAGCAAAGTCTGCGAAATTGCATCAGGTGGCGTGAGCAACATAGCCAACACAAAAACTGCAACAACGATATAGGGTCGTTTTGAAGCCAAACTATCTGGTGTAGTAATTCCCGCCCAAACTAGAACAATAACAACCACAGGCACTTCAAACGCCAAACCAAAAGCAAAAAACATTTTTAAAACAAAATCAAGGTATTTACTAATATCCGTCATGATGGCCACGCCATCAGGTGCCACGCTAGTAAAAAAACCAAACACCAACGGAAATACAACAAAATAGGCAAAAATACCACCAAGATAAAAAAGGCCAGTGCTCGATGCCAGCAAGGGAAATACCATCTTTTTTTCATGACGATATAAGCCTGGTGCAATAAAACCCCAAAATTGATATAGAAGCATCGGCATTGCCAAAAAAATGGACAACACTAATGTTAATTTAAATGGTGTAAAAAACGGCGATGCAACATCCGTCGCTATCATTGTTCCAGTTGACGGAAGGTGCACCATGAGCGGCTCAGCTAGTGTTACGTACAAATCGTTGGCGAAATATATCATCGACAAAAATAAGGCCACAACAACAGCAATTACACGTAATAAACGATCACGTAATTCGACCAAGTGGGCAACGAGGGGTAATTCTGATTTATCAACTTTTGGTCGACTCATGAGGGTTTGTTCTGTGATTCTACTTGGTTTTTTTCTGTACTAGCTGCAGAAGACGAGGCAGCATCAGGCAATTTTTCATTAGATTGAACAGACTGCTCAGGCAAAACTGTCGTATTGGGCTTTACTGCTGGCTGAGTAAGATCAACATCGGCATTACGTTTTAATATTTGTTTTTGCTCATCCAACAAATTTTGCAGCTGTTCTGCCTTATCCACTTCTACTTGAATTTCTGACTTAACAGACGAGGCAATACGACGAAATTGACCAATCCAATAGCCAACCTTTTTTATCATTCCGGGAAAACGTTCTGGCCCAACAACAACAAGGGCCACAACGCCAATAATTATTAACTCCCAAAATCCAATATCAAACATTTAGAATAATCAGTCCGTCGAAGTATTAGTTGGCTAACCTTATTTTTTGGTTTCTTCTTTTTTAGTTACTTCGACGTCAATCGCAGATGAATCTGCTTTATTATCTAATGTTTCAGTTGTCTTTTTCCCAGCAGCTTGCTCGCCTTCATTCATAGCTGACTTAAAACCCTTAACGGCAGACCCTAAATCACTACCCATGTTTTTGAACTTTTTAGTGCCAAAAATCAATAAAACAATGACCAAAACGATCACTAATTGCCAAATACTAATACCGCCCATTTTAATCTCCTATCTAACCACCCAAAGAATTCATCTTTTGAATCAAAATCTAAACACTCTCTAGACAGCCAGCAATTTCTTTTAAGCATCTCTGATATTTATTGAGAAACTCTGTTAACTAAAAGTAACACAATGAATTTTCTACTTATTTTTTTGTATCGTGTTAATTAAATTCTTTCTTTAGCGGATTCCAAATAATAACCCAATCTAAATTGGCTCTTGTTATAAAAGCAGCTAACCATTATAAGCAAAAACACGAATTATGCGTAGTTGAATCTAATATTTGACAATAAAATACGCTATTACCAACTAAAAAAACCCGATTGCACACTTAATAAGCTAAAATATTTGGCATCGTCGACTCAAAAACCACTCAAATAAATATTTCTATGGCCAAAATTGACGAGGCTGCCCCATAACCGCATAGGCATCATCATTTGAATTATGCGTCACAGGGTTTGAGGAGTTAAGATCGGCATGTTTATTACGAAGTATTTTTCTGGTTTTTGTTTGGGTTCCCTGAAGAACAGGAGTTGATAATTGAGAATAAAAAGTCCAATCATCATTTGCTGCTTTCTCGCCAAACACAGCACCAGATAGTGCAGCCGAATTAGGGTCCAACTGTACTGAATTTGTATCAACAGCATAACCGCTTTTCGTGGGTACAATGTTATTAATAATTGCAGGTAATTGGTTTGCCATTCTAAGGTTAAAAGTAGCTTCTTGATCAGCCTTCGTTAAAACCCCTACGTTTGCATCATGTAAACCATGAATTGCCAAACGATTATTAATTGCATTTCGAGCTGCTACCGCACCATGCACATCATATACATCACGCGCATTTGAATGAATGACTCTCGGCGCTGCACGAGTTCCTGACACCTGTACACCACAGCCACTTAAATTACTGGTAAAAAATATTTTGGCCGCATTTCCTAATGTGATTTCCACATCCGCACCAGGCCAATAAGGCAATAAATAACATGGCTGATGATCAGCTGCTGCTACCGCACTAAAATTAATAAAAGCGGCATTAGGAAACATTGGAGAGAGCGTCACTTGAAAATAGCTTAATGCAGTTGCAAAAGTATGCATATTGCCTGCAGTTGTCGCCTGCCTAAATGAGGCGTCATTGATGATCAACATTCGACTAGTCGCAAATGTTAATGGATTATTGTGGAATGTTGTTGTCATTGTCATAATAATTCCCCTAAGGTGTTTTTTTAATTGACTTAATTTATCTCGCCAATTCTTATAATTATATGAACTACATCACAAGCCAATAACTAGAAACTCTATTGTTTTTTCCGTGAAGCTTTTTCTTCTATGCCGGACTGACCAAATCGACGTTCTAACTCTTTGAGCACATCTTGTGGATCTATTCCCTGGTCTACTAGCATCACTAAGGTGTGGAACCACAAGTCTGCTGTTTCATAAATAAGATCTTCAGCTTTTCCATCTTTCGCAGCAATTATGGTTTCAGCAGACTCCTCACCAACCTTTTTCAATATGGCATTTAGACCTTTGTCATACAGACTCGACACGTATGAACTAGAAGGGTCTGATTGTTGACGCTGCTTCAACACCTCTGTCAGCTCTTTAAGCACGTCACTCATTTTTTATAAATCTCTTTAGGGTCTTTTAAAACGGGCTCCACAGATTGCCAACTATTATTTTCCAATTTTTTATAGAAACAGGCTTTACGACCCGTATGACAAGCAATACCACCCAGTTGCTCAACTTTCAAAAGTAGAACATCATTATCACAATCCATACGGATACCTTTGATTGTTTGAACATGACCAGACACTTCGCCTTTCGGCCATAATTTTTTTCTCGAACGAGACCAATAGATGGCACGCCCTTTTTCTACTGTTTGTTGCAATGCATCGCGATTCATCCAGGCCATCATAAGGACTTTTCCACTACTCGCATCTTGCGCGATTGCAGGCACTAATCCATTCTCGTCCCACTTAACATCATCTAGCCATTCTAAACTCATAAGCGCACTTCGATTCCAGCATTCTGCATTTCGTGTTTCGCCTCTTCTATGCTGTACTCAGCAAAATGAAAAATACTCGCAGCCAAAACCGCATCAGCTTTTCCTTCAATAACACCGTCAACCAAATGCTGCAAGTTACCCACACCACCTGAAGCAATAACCGGAACATTTACCGCTTCGCTTATAGCCCGCGTCAAATCCAAATCAAAACCGACCTTCGTTCCATCTCGATCCATGCTGGTCAGTAGAATTTCACCAGCGCCATAATCAACCATTTTAATGGCCCATTCGATAGCATCAATTCCTGTCGGTTTACGCCCACCGTGTGTAAATATTTCCCAACGACTGTCTTCGCCTTCCAAGCTCACTTTTTTCGCATCAATAGCAACAACAATGCATTGTGAGCCAAATTTTTCTGCAGCCTCTTTGACAAATTCGGGATTAAAAACAGCAGCCGTATTAATTCCAACTTTATCTGCACCTGCATTTAACATTCGACGAATATCATCTACGCTACGAATGCCGCCACCTACTGTTAACGGAATAAATACCTGACTAGCAACTGATTCAACAACATGAACAATGGTTTCTCTATCATCTGAGCTAGCAGTTATATCTAAAAAAGTAATTTCATCAGCGCCTTCAGCATCATAGCGTTTGGCAACTTCAACAGGATCTCCTGCGTCACGAATATCAACAAATTGCACGCCTTTAACCACGCGACCATTATCAACATCGAGACAAGGTATTATTCTTTTTGCTAATCCCACGTAATTAAAATCCTAAAAATTTGAAACACTTCAGAATTAAGCGTTTCGTGTTATTTTGATATCAGAGACCATTGCGCATGTGAATGTGGACAATAAGCGCCCATGAATGGGGTCGCTGCGTCTCTCTGGGGTCCAAATAACACCAAGCGCCAATCGAAGCCAATAATCTATTTGCGGCAATACTTATAAGCTTCAACAAAATCCAGACTACCTTCGTAAATAGCCCGACCCGTAATCGCGCCCATAATACCCTCGTCCTGAACTTCGCAAAGCGCTTTAATGTCATCCATATTAGTTATACCACCTGATGCAATTACCGGAATCCGAATTGCCTGAGCCAACTTCACTGTTGACTCAACATTCACCCCATTCATCATGCCATCACGGCTAATATCAGTGTAGATGATTGCCTCAACGCCCATTTCCTCAAAACGTTGGGCCATATCAATGACATCATGATTAGATAACTTTGACCATCCATCGGTAGCCACTTTCCCATTTTTAGCATCAAGACCCACAATAATGTGACCCGGGAATTCAGCACATAAATCTTCGACAAAATGTGGTGCTGTTATCGCTTGCGTACCAATAATGACGTAACGCACACCCGCATTCAAATATGCCTGTACAGTATCTTCATCACGAATACCACCACCCACTTGTACATCTAAATCAGGATAAGAACTGGTAATTTCATGTACAACACTCGCATTCATGGGTTTGCCAGCGAACGCGCCATTGAGATCAACTAAATGCAACCTTTCAGCGCCTTGATCAACCCAGCGCGCAGCTGCTTCTGCTGGTGAATCATATTCCGTGGCATCATCCATTTCGCCTTGTTTTAGGCGAACACATTTTCCATCTTTTAAATCTATTGCAGGTATGACTAACATACGCGATTGTCTCCATTCCAACGTGCAAAATTAGCTAATAAAGTTAAACCGGCCTTGTGACTCTTTTCAGGGTGAAACTGTACCGCGAAAATATTTTCTTTCGCAATTGAGGCAGCAAAATTAACACCATATTCAGTGCTACCCGCAACCAAGTTTTTATTGGTTGCATCCACATAGTAGCTATGAACAAAATAAAAACGACTATTGTCTTCAATACCATGCCATAAAGGATGTTCTATAGTCTGCTTAACTTGATTCCACCCCATATGAGGTATCTTCAATTTTTCGTGAGAATTTGGATCAGTTAGCGATTCACCAAAATAGCGCACGCTGCCGTTAAACATACCTAGACAATCTACGCCGTTGTTTTCTTCGCTAGTTTCCATTAAGGCTTGCATGCCGACACAAATTGCAAGAAAGGGCTTTTCTTTTGAAACTTGTTGAATGACATCAATAAGTTCAAGTTCTTGCAATCCAGCCATACAATCTCGCATAGCGCCAACACCAGGAAACACCACCCGATCTGCTTTTCGTATTTCTGAAGGTTTACTACTAATTATTACGGTAGCGTTTTCCACTGCCCTGGCAACTGCTTTAGCCGCTGAGTGTAAATTTCCCATACCGTAATCTATGATGACGATCGTACTCATTTTTTTATACTTATGTCTTACAAACTACCTTTGGTGGATGGAATAATATCTGCCATACGCTCATCTGCGCTGACCGCCATTCTAACTGCTCGCCCAAATGCTTTAAACATCGTCTCGGCAATATGATGCGAATTTCGACCTCGAATATTATCAATGTGCAAAGTTGCGCCAGCATGATTCACGAAACCTTGAAAAAATTCATAAAATAGTTCTGTTTCAAATCCGCCAATACTGCCAGATCTGAATTCAACATGGTACTCAATACCAGGGCGACCCGAAAAATCGATAACGACACGAGACAAGGCCTCATCTAATGGCACATAAGCATGACCGTAACGATAAATACCTTTTTTATCGCCCATCGCTTTCCTAAATGCTTGGCCCAATGTAATGCCAATATCTTCAACAGTATGGTGACCATCGATGTGTAAATCACCTTTAGCTTTAATATTTAAGTCAATTAAGCCGTGCCGTGCAATTTGATCTAGCATATGCTCAAGAAATGGCAAACCTGTATCGAGATCTGCACTACCTTTTCCATCGAGATTTATGGATACAGTAATTTGGGTCTCTAATGTATCTCGTGATATTTGTGCCTTCCGATCAGACATTTACACGCTCTCCTGCAATGCTTTCAAAAACGCAGCGTTTTCCTGCTTTGTACCAACGGTAACTCTTAGACAATTTTTTAGTAAACCGCCATTAGCTCCCAGATTTCTAATTAATATGCCAGCTTGCTTTATTGACTCAAACAATTTATCACCAGAAATTGATTTCGGCTTAAACAAGATAAAATTCGCCTTACTAGGATAACAATGAATTGCTTCAATCTTTTGCATCTCTGCATATAACCATTCGCGATCTTGGCATATTTGCTCAGTTTGCCCATCAAACATTGCTCGATTTTCTAACGCAAACTCAGCACTTACTTGTGTCAAACAATTAATATTAAATGGCAAGCGCACCTTATTGAATTCCTCTATCCAACGAGGATTCCCCATCATATAACCTAAGCGTAGACCAGCAAGACCCATTTTTGAAACTGTTCGCATAATCATCATATTATCGTAACGATCTAAATATTTCGCAAAACTATCACCAGCAAAGGCAAAATAAGCTTCATCAATCACAACTAGACCTGGAGATGCTTCAATAATTTGACAAACTTCCTGCTCGTCGAAAAGATTTCCCGTTGGATTATTGGGATACGAGAGAAAAACCACTGCGGCTTGTGTTTTTTCAATGGCAGTGAGCATAGCTTGAATATCTAAAGAAAAGTCTGCCTCAAGCTCAACGCCGCAATATTCCATATTGGTAAATATTGCCAACATCTTGTACATAACAAACGTAGGTGTTGGCGCCAACACGGTAGCACCTGGCTTGGCCAATACCATACATATTATCTGAAGCAATTCGTCAGAACCATTCCCTAGAATTAAACCTGCATCATCAGGAATTGACATCGACTGGCGTAAAGCGCGCTGCAAACTTTGCGCTTCCGCATCTGGATAACGATTAATGGGCGCATTTTTAATACGTTCAACCCATGCATCCATCACAGGCTGATCCCAGGTATAAGGATTTTCCATATTATCCAGCTTAATCAAATTATTCGCATCACCCACATGATAGGCTTTTAAATCGCGAATTTCTGACCGCACAAATTGACTAATTCGATCGCTCATACTATTTTCTATCAATCATGGTTTCATTCGATATTCAGCCGAGCGCGCATGGGCAGTTAAACCCTCACCGCGTGCAAAGGGTGATGCAATTTTTCCCAATTCAGCAGCACCTTCCGCAGAGCACATAATCAAGCTCGAACGTTTTTGAAAATCGTAAACACCTAACGGTGAACTAAATCGCGCCGTACGCGAAGTAGGTAAAACATGATTCGGACCTGCACAATAATCACCAATGGCTTCAGCAGTATAACGTCCCATAAAAATCGCACCGGCGTTTTTAATTTTTTTCACATAGGATAGCGGGTCTTCTATTGACAGCTCTAGATGCTCTGGAGATATATGGTTAGTAACTTCTGCGGCTTCATCCATATCATTAACCAAAATTAAAGCGCCACGAGCAACAAGCGACTTTTGAATTATTTCAGCTCGTTCCATATCGGGCGCTAACTTGTTAATGCTATCCAAAACAGCATTTAAAAACTTTTTGTCTGGCGTCACTAAGATAGATTGTGCATCTTCATCATGTTCTGCTTGAGAGAAGAGATCCATCGCAATCCAATCAGGATCGGTTTTACCATCACACACAACTAAAATTTCAGATGGCCCAGCAATCATATCGATGCCAACCGTACCATAAACCATGCGTTTTGCTGTAGCCACGTAGATATTTCCCGGACCAACGATTTTTGCCACTGGTGGAATACTTTCTGTACCATAGGCGAGAGCAGCTACCGCTTGCGCGCCACCCACACAAAAAACACGATCAACATTAGCAATATATGCAGCGGCTAAAACTAAATCATTCAATTCACCGTCAGGTGTAGGCACAACCATGATCAATTCTTCAACGCCAGCCACTTTAGCCGGAATTGCATTCATTAAAACGGAAGATGGATATGCGGCCTTTCCGCCAGGCACATATAAACCAGCGCGATCCACAGGAGTCACTTGTTGACCTAACAAGGTGCCATCAGCTTCCGTGTAACTCCAAGAGTCTTGTCTTTGATGTTCATGATAAGAACGAATTCTATCAGCTGATTTCTCTAATAGTTCACGTGTTTGAACATCAATAGCATCATAACTCTGCTTCAAGCGAGAATGAGATATTTCAAGCTCAGCTGAACTTTGAATATTCATGCGATCAAATTTATTGGTGTATTCAATTAAAGCTTCGTCACCACGTTGTCGAATTTGCTTAATGATGCCGTCTACAACACCAAATACACCATCATCGGAAACAGAATCCCAGGATATTAGCGCATCTAAATCCTGCCAAAATGATTCAGATGTTGTTGAAAGTTGTCTTATGTTAATCATGATTAAGATTTGTTATTAAGTTGTACAGCTTCATCAATACGCTGTATAAATTGTTTAATCGTTTTTGATTTGGTTTTCAATGACGCCTTATTCACTACAAGGCGAGAACTAATATCAGCGATATGCTCCAACGGTTCAAGGCCGTTAGCTCGTAATGTATTACCCGTATCAACCAAATCAACTATCACATCCGCAAGACCCACAATTGGCGCAAGTTCCATCGAACCATAAAGCTTGATTATTTCGACCTGTTCACCCTTTTCTGCATAGTATTTCTTTGCAGATTTCACAAATTTCGTTGCAATGCGCAAACGCGATGTCGGCTTTATGGCATCAGGATTTCCTGCAACCATTAGTTTGCAGCATGCGATATTTAAATCCAAAGGTTCATAAATTCCTTCACCACCATGCTCAAGTAAAACGTCTTTTCCTGAAACACCTATATCCGCCGCGCCATATTCAACATAAGTTGGCACATCAGTAGCTCGCACTATAACTAATTTAATATGATCTACCGTTGTGTCAAGAATCAGCTTACGACTGGTTTCAGGATCATCAATTGGCTCAATACCCGCGTGCTTTAGCAAGGGCAATGTATCTTTGAAAATTCGGCCCTTTGATAGAGCAATGGTTAATTTATCATTCATAATTCTTATACTTTGTTAAGCGATTGTTCGCTGAATACTTGCACCAATCATAGAAAGTTTTTGTTCAATTTGTTCGTAACCCCGATCGATATGATATATACGCTCCACATCTGTCTCACCTTCTGCTGCTAAAGCCGCCAACACTAAACTCGCTGAGGCGCGCAAATCAGTTGCCATTACGGGTGCGCCAGCAAGTTTCTCCACACCAGTGACAAAAGCAGTATGACTTTCTACGCGAATATCAGCACCCATACGCTGTAATTCTTGAACATGCATAAATCGGTTTTCAAAAATATTTTCATTCACGACAGCAACACCATCAGCGATACAATTCATCGCCATAAATTGTGCTTGCATATCAGTTGGAAAAGCAGGATGAGGTGCCGTGCTTATATCCACAGCTACTGGGCGTTTACCTTTCATATCAAGCTCAATCCAATCCTCGCCAGTTTTAATTTCAGCGCCAGCCTGACTCAGCTTCGCTAGTACCGATTCAATGAGATCTGGTTGCGTATTGATGGTTTTAACCTTGCCACCGGTAATTGCACCTGCCACCAAATAAGTCCCTGTCTCAATACGATCAGGCAAAACTCGATGCTCACCACCTGATAAACGTTCTACGCCTTCAATGATAATGGTTTCCGTACCTGCACCTCTTATTTTTGCACCCATGGTGTTCAAACAATTTGCAAGATCAAGAATTTCAGGTTCTTTCGCCGCATTCTCCAAAACGGTTTGACCTTCTGCAAGTGCAGCTGCCATCATCAAATTTTCTGTTCCAGTAACGGTCACCATATCCATATAAATTGTCGCACCTTTCAAGCGCGATGCTTTGGCTTTTATATAACCAGATTCAACACTGATATCTGCGCCAAGTGCTTGCAATCCCTTGATGTGAATATTGACAGGACGAGATCCGATCGCACACCCACCTGGCAAAGAAACAATCGCTTCTCCAAACCGCGCTAATAATGGCCCCAAAACCAGGATTGAAGCACGCATGGTTTTTACCAATTCATAAGGTGCTTCACAACTTGTAATATCTGCGGCATTAACCTCAACTTCCATGTTATTAGTAAGCTTTATTTTCACTCCCATACGCCCTAACAACTCCATCATTGTTGTGACATCGTGAAGGTGAGGCACGTTACTTAAAGTAACTGGGGATTCTGCCAGCAAAGTCGCAGCTAAAATAGGTAAAGCCGCGTTTTTAGCACCGGAAATTTCGACTTCCCCGTTTAGCGGTTTACCACCAGTAATAATCAATTTGTCCATGGGATATTCTAGATAATAGGCAAATTTAGATGATTTGATCTTTATTAGGTACAGCTTCCCACTGTGCTTTAGTATACGACTTTATGGTTAAAGCATGAATAGTTCCATTGGTTATATTATCACCAAGCGTGGCATAAACCATTTTTTGTTGTTTTAGCAAGCTCAGGCCATCAAATACGTCACTAATTACCACAACGCTAGCGTTGCAGCCTTCACCAGTCACTTTAACAGTGGAATCTGGAATTCCAGCCTCAATAAGTGCTTGAATGTTAATTTCAGTCATAATATTTCAATATAGGGATTAAAGTTAGGAATTATAGCTTGATAGTGCTGGCGACAAAAGAGACTAATCGACTATTAAGCTTCGGATTTCATGAATTTGCTATACTCAAAACAAATTTTAATACATTTATACCAATTCATTTTGCTTTGGAGAGATGATCAATATTGAATCAAGGCCTGACATTTTTGCCAACGCAACTAATTTCACAGGCACATGTTCGTAATAAATCTCAACATTTGCTTTTCGAGCCTGCCTGGCCCATCGAGCCATCAACGCTAGACCAGAGCTGTCCGACCGCTTAACTCCGGCAAAATCTATAGTTACTTTAGATTTTGAAGCAAAAACATCCGTATTTAGAACTGACATCACCGTTTCATGAGTAATATCACCAGCTAAAAGAACATTGCCGGATTTGGAAGTCGAAAGTTTTAACTTATTCGCTGACATCTTATTTATTTTTGTCTGCAAGCGTCTGTATAAGCTTATCTATACCAGATCTTTTGATTTGCCTAGAAAAACTACTCCGATAATTTGCTATCAAGCTAATGTCATCAATAGATATATCATAAACCAACCACTGATCAGTTTTTAAATAAAGTCGATAATTAATTGGTATTGGAAAACCACCTGGCTGCTCAATTTCCGACCTCACCGTTACATCACCAGAATCCAATTGCCCTCGAAACGGTAAATATTTGATCTTTTGGTCTGAATACTCTCTCAAAGAACTCGCATAAGTACGTACCAACAAAGATTTGAACTCACCAACAAATGCCTGACGTTGATTCGGCTTTGCTTTACGCCAATGCTTACCCAAAACCCATCGCGCCATTCGCTCAAAATCAAAATGAGGAATTAACAATTCATCAATCACTGAATTGATGTAATTCGGCTCTTTATCGATCAAATCCTTGTCTTTCTTTAAACGCTGAATCGTTCTATCGGCAACATCCTCCACAAGCGCTTGCGGTTCAATATTCGCACTAGCACTTAGTGGAGAACCAAAAAAGAGTAAAACCGTAAAAAAAATAATAAATACTTTCACTATTGATAAGCTCCGGTAACCTGATCCAATTGTGCAACTTGCATATTGTAACCATAAACCAACTGCAAGTAATCGGCATAGGTTGTAACATAGGCTGTAAATGCTGTCACCAGCTTATCAACTTCCTGCACACCTGCCTGAAAATCAGAATAACTACTCACCATCCATTTTCTCGCAGCTTTACTACTTTTACGCATTTCAGCAACCGCATCATGCATTGCTTTCACTTGTTGATAATTTTCAAGGACCTGATAGGGAATACCTTTCTGTGCAAAATTGTTTTTTTCCAATAGTGCATCCAATTCAGCTCTAGCTTGTTGAGTTTGCGCATTTTGAACTGCACCGGCCCACTGCCACTGCACACCAACTATTGGCGTTGTCCCCATATCATTAAACGGGTCAGCAATATGTGGATTATCCACTCTGTCACGCAACGGTGAATAAGAAAACGATCCAATTACACCCGCATAAACGTTAGGCTTTTTCATTGATTGCTTTGCTTTAATCAATGCTCGACGAGCTTTCAAACCATGAGTTAACTGCGTAATTTCAGGCCTTTCTGTCATTGCCTTTTTTTGCAAAGCTAACAAATTTAAATCAGGTAAAATAACTGGCTTTAAATGCTTATCTACTAACTGTAAATCATCTGTTAATTTAATCCCCGTCAACACTTTTAATCCATTGATAGCCACAAGCTCCAAAGCTGCCGCTCGCACAATATAACTTTGCGCCAAAGCACTCGCTGATTGTAGTGCGTACAAATCCGACTGTGTGGCTTTGCCTTCATCTTCGTCCAACAAAATTTGAATATCATCTTTTGCATTATCAATACGTTTTTTTACATCTTCCAAAAATAGACGGGTATTTCTTGCGGTTAAGTGGCCATAATAAGCTCTTTTCACATCATAAATTGTCGAACCGCGCTGAATTCGAACATCTTGCTCTTTGACTTTTATATTGTGACGAGCAGCTGTAGAAAAGTTTTCGATTTTACCAAAACTATTTAAAGGCTTAATAATGCCATATTCAAGATAGAACCAAGGCGAAAGTCCATCCTTTAAATCGAAACGATCATCTCGTGATACACACTCATTATTAACACCGCAACTTTCGTCACCGAATAATCCACCATCTAAACCCGGGGAAAAACCTACAAATGAATTCGCAGTTATGAATATGCTGCTACTGCCCTCGGCTTCAGCTAACAAACCTTGGGCATGCCGAACAAATGCTTGCATTTCACTAATTCGAGGATCGGTAACTAATGCTTTATCAATTGCAACTTCGAGAGAGAGTGTTTCCGCTTTGAGGCCAGAAATAATTAACAATGAACATAAGATCGGCCATAGCCTTTTATTCATCGCCTGCAGCCTTGTTAAATATAAATTGCCCCAATACTTGCTCTAGTACCATTGCTGACTGAGACAATTGAATTTTATCGCCTGGCTGTAGCGTAACTTCTTCTCCACCCGGCTCAAGTGAAATATATTGCTCACCTAATAAACCTGAGGTGAAAATTGCAGCACTGGTATCTTTGGGCAGCTGCTTATACTGCCCACCTAATTTTAAAACCACATCCGCTTCAAATGTTTCTGTATTCAAAGCAATTTCAGACACTTCTCCAATCCGAACACCAGCCATCATTACCGGCGCACGCACTTTTAAACCCCCAATATTTTCGAAATTTGCAGTGAGATCATATCCATCTTTAGTAGAAAAACCACTTAAATTTGAAACTTTCATGGACAGCATGAATAAAGCTGCAATGCCTGCCACCACAAAAGCCCCTACCGCTAATTCTATTTTGGACTTACTTATCATTTTTACGCGCCTCCAAACATTAAAGCGGTTAATATAAAATCCAGACCTAACACAGCAAATGCTGTATTCACCACAGTTCTTGTTGTGGCCCGACTAACTCCTTCCGTTGTAGGTTTTGCATCAAAGCCCTCATATACCGCAATCCAAACCGCAACGAAACCAAATATAATACTTTTTATAACGCCATTGTATATATCATCATACAAATCTACTTTAGATGTCATTTGCGACCAAAACGCCCCAGCATCAACACCTAATAATCCCACACCTACCAAGTATCCACCAATAATACCGACTGCGCTAAAAATAGCTGCCAATAACGGCATTGAAATTAGACCCGCCATAAAACGTGGTGCAATCACTTTTTTATAAGGATCAACCGCCATCATTTCCATCGCAGGCAATTGCTCCGTCACTTTCATTAAACCAATTTCGGCAGTTAACGCAGAACCAGCACGACCTGCAAACAATAATGCTGTTAATACTGGCCCCATTTCACGTACTAACGACAAAGCAACCATTTGCCCAAGCGACTCTTCTGCGCCAAAATCAACTAAGGTATTATACCCCTGTAAACCGAGCACCATTCCTACCGTGAGCCCAGACACCAAAATAATCTGCACACTCAAAACCCCGACCGCATACATCTGCTTAACTAATAGCGAAAACTCTTTCCTCAAACTAAACAAGGACAAAAAGGTGTACCACAGAAATATGTTGCCACGACCTAATCGAGCAACAGATTTTATCGATTTCACACCAATACCTTGCAACCAACCCAAAAGACTATTCAACATTCGTTAATAAGTCCTCAGCGTAATCACTTGCAGGATAATGAAATTTTGCAGGCCCATCAGGACGACCATTTAAAAACTGCTGAACCCATGGCGACTCAGAATTATTTAGACTCTGAGGAGAACCTGACTCAACCACCTTGCCATCCGAAATAATGTAGAGGCAATCGGAAATGGCAGAGACCTCTCCAACATCATGCGACACAATAACACTTGTCAATCCCAAGCTATCATTGAGCTTTCTAATCAACTGCATAATAACACCCACAGTTATCGGGTCCTGGCCGGTAAAAGGCTCATCATACATAATCATCATGGGGTCTAGTGCTATTGCTCGCGCTAATGCCACCCGCCGAGCCATACCGCCCGACAACTCAGAAGGCATTAATTTCCTGGCACCCCGCAAGCCTACCGCTTGCAACTTCATAACAACAATATCTCGGATCATACTTTCCGGTAAGGCAGTATGTTCCCGTAGAGGAAATGCGACATTCTCAAATACAGTTAGGTCAGTAAATAAAGCTCCACTTTGAAACATCATGCCCATGCGTTTACGTAATTCAAACAACTCACGCCGTTTAAGGGTAGATATATCATTTCCATCGACAATTACCTTGCCTTGACTGGGCATCAACTGACCACTGATTAAGCGCAAAGCAGTGGTTTTACCTGTACCGCTGGGGCCCATGATAGTTGTCACTTTTCCGCGAGGAATATCTATATTAATTCCGTCTAAGATGGCTCTATCGCCAAAACTCAACGATGCATTGCGCATACTCACTAAAAAGTCGGTCGGCTTTTTTTGTTGCAACTCTGACATATACTTCAATTTGTTCAATTAAAATCAATAAGGTGACTATATACTAAATCGCAAAAGTAGGCACAATAAAAACCTTATCACCACACATTATTCAACGGCAATTAATAAATCTACAATTATTTTAGCATTATTTAACACACCGATATCGAGCAATGCTTGATCAAAGAATAAATATAACCTATCACATTTACTATAATCATCATGAGCTTTTTCTATTATCTGCCTGATTTCATCTAGCTTTATGACATCTTCGGAAAAACAACGAAGTACTACAACTTCTTCACCACTAAATTTATGATCAATAATTATACCTTGCTGCATTTCACAATTGACCGACACTGGCATTGTCAATTTTGAAGTAAATTTCACCTGATGATGCGCAAATAATTCATGAGATAGCAATTTTTTGACAATATCACTATTTGGATTCTCACCCACCTCTAAAAACAAATCAAAATCTTTCGGCACATCTACAAGCCAGCTTTCAATTTCTTCGAACTTACATGTAGACCACATTTTAAATGGCAATAACAGTGTATCGAATTCGTTCGCGTAATAGCTAAAGCGCCACTCTAAAGGAATATCATCAGGATAAAATTGCCCTTGCCACTGATCATGCTGCCATCCAGAAGCACCAATGACAATCTGCATTTACTTTTTACGACGTTTTTTCTGGGGAAGGGTTGGCAAACCAGTATATTTAGTTTTAAAAGGTCTCACCGTTTTATTATTCGTTTTTGAGGCTTTCTTTGACCCTTCACTATTGGAGGTATCTTTGGGTTGCCATGAAGGTATTAAATGACGCTTCCCATTACCAATCAAATCTGATCGACCCATTTTTTTTAATGCTTCACGTAATATCGGCCAGTTATTCGCATCATGATAACGTAAAAACGCTTTATGTAATCGACGCTGACGAGCGCCTTTCGCAACTGGAATATCTTCACTATCTGCAGTCACTTTACGCAGAGGGTTCTTCCCGGTGTAATACATCGCCGATGCCGTTGCCATTGGTGATGGTAAGAAGTTTTGAACTTGATCTGCGCGAAAATTATTTAATTTCAACCAAAGTGCCAGATTCATCATATCTTCATCCGTGGTACCTGGGTGCGCAGCTATAAAATACGGAATTAAATATTGCTCTTTACCTGCTTGCTTAGAAAAACGATCGAATAATTTTTTGAATTCGTCATACGCACCCATGCCCGGCTTCATCATTTTTGAAAGCGGACCATTTTCTGTATGTTCAGGTGCAATTTTCAAATAGCCGCCCACATGATGAGAAACCAATTCCTTGACATATTCATGAGATCTTACAGCGAGGTCATAACGCAAACCCGACGCAATTAAAATCTTTTTAACTCCAGGCAATTGACGAGCACGCTTGTATAATTTAATTAATGGCTTATGGCTCGTTTCCAAATTACTACAAATTCCAGGATACACACAAGAAGGTTTACGACAAGCAGCTTCAATTTTCGAATCCTTGCAAGCCAAACGATACATATTTGCCGTTGGCCCACCCAAGTCTGAAACAACACCCGTGAATCCAGGCACTGAATCTCTGAGTGTTTCGATTTCACGAATAATAGAGTCTTCGGATCGATTCTGAATGATACGCCCCTCATGCTCTGTAATAGAACAAAAAGTACAACCTCCAAAACAACCGCGCATAATATTAATGGAAAAACGAATCATCTCATAAGCAGGAATATTCGCTTGCTCATAAGTATGATGTGGAAGTCGCGTATAAGGCAATTCAAACACCGCATCCAATTCTCGCGTTGTTAAAGGCAATGATGGCGGATTAAGCCATACAACTTTATTACCATGCTTTTGCTTCAATGCCCTCGCGTTATGCGGATTTGTTTCCAAATGCAGCACACGTGAAGCATGGGCATATAAAACAGGATCACTGCGCGTAGATTCATAATCTGGCAATTGTAAAACAGTATGCTGACGATCACGCTTTAGTGCACGTATATTTTCAAATTTAATAACATTACTATTGGTCGACTTTGAACTTGTTTCGCAAGCTTTTTGCTCTTGATAAGGGCTTGCCTGTTCGTCAATCCGTCCCGGCTCATCCACTTCTCGCGAATCCAATACATGCCAACCTTCTCGGACTTCATTTAACACTAACGCAGTACCACGAACATCAGAAATGTTTTTTATGTCTTCCCCCGAAGCCAATCGATGTGCTATTTCAACAACCTGACGCTCACCATTCCCATAGACCAACAAATCAGCTTTTGCATCCAACAAAATTGAACGTCTAACTTTATCAGACCAATAATCGTAGTGGGCGATTCGACGCAAGCTAGCTTCAATACCGCCAATAATTAAAGGCACATCTTTAAAAGCTTCTCGACAGCGTTGCGAATAAACTAACACACTTCGATCAGGCCTTTTACCACCTTCACCTTTCGGAGTATATGCATCATTGCTGCGAATTTTTCGATCCGAGGTGTATCGATTTATCATGGAATCCATATTGCCAGCGGTCACACCAAAAAATAAATTTGGCTTACCAAGCTTTTTAAAGTCTTCACTAGTTTGCCAATCAGGCTGTGAAATAATACCAACTCTAAATCCCTGCGCTTCCAATACTCGCCCAATGACAGCCATGCCAAAACTCGGGTGGTCAACATATGCATCGCCCGTAACAAGAATAATATCGCAACTATCCCAACCCAACTTGTCCATTTCCTCACGAGACATGGGCAGTTCAGACGCACTGCCAAATTTCTTCGCCCAATGTTTGCGATAAGAAAAAATACTTTTAGGAGTTTGTGACATATTTATAAACAACAAGAATTAAGGGTGAATCACTGAAATAGGCGCTATATTTTCTATGCGCGCAAAAAGACATCATACCACCATACTCAATACTTGAGAAGAACAGTAAGATATAATTAGCAATGAGTACCGATGTAATTATTGCCAGCAGAAAACAAAAAAGCCTCCGTGAGGAGGCCTTTTTATGAAATTAAGCGACTGTAACGTGTGTCGCCTGAAGGCCTTTTGGCCCTTTTTCATATTCATAATTAACAGCTTGCCCCTCAGCAAGTGTCTTGAAGCCTTCAGATTTGATCGAAGAATAATGTACAAATACATCTTCTCCACCGTCTGTAGGAGAAATAAAACCAAAACCTTTTGTTTCGTTAAACCACTTCACCGTACCACTACTCATGAAAATCCTACCTTAAATAAAATCAAAACCACAATTGATGCCTTTGTAGCCATATTTATTATTCAATCTACCCGTTTTCATGCAAATACATAAAATCGAATGAACTACAAAGTACAGCCCCTCACTTTAATTTAAATAGATTAAACTAAAGCCCCTTCGCGCCATCTATATATAGTTATTTTTAATAGCAGGGATTAGTATAATACCTATTTTTTGAGCTTTCTATAAAAAATATTCGAAAATAACAAAAAACAACCATCAGTATTGAAATCAAAGACTTAGCCAACCTTGGCAACAGATTTTTCAATCTGAGTTAGAAAAGTGAGTGTTGACATGAAAAAATGGGGCTTAATATTGATCATAATGACATCAGCCATTGGTTTTATATCTCTGCAATTACATAATTTTGCTCAAGATTCATCTCTCAGCGAATGGCATGAAGGTCTAGATGGTTATGTGAAAAGCGTCAGATTACAAAAAGATAACACAAAACCTATCGCCGCTCTTTTTTACACTGACTGGTGCCCAAACTGCAAAAAACTACGAGAAGACATACTTGCCACGACAGAGTTTCGTGAATTTGCGCAAGAAAATTTAATCACAGTCAAAATTAATCCTGAACGAGGGCCCATGGAAAATAAATTGGCCGAAGAATTTGGTGTTTTTGGCTATCCTAGCTTGTTTATTATTCCCGCCAACTCTCAAAAAGTAACAATAATTCGAAAAACCAGCCATATTCCTATTACAAAATTCATAGAACAAATCAATCAAGCGATAAATTCTTGACACTTTTGACATGTTTTACCAACAGCAGTGCATAACTTTGTACATTTAGTTTACCCACTAATATATTGATTCAAAGCTAAATTATGTTGAATTGAAATCATCTTCGTTTCGATGGCCTAGAGCTTGCTCCCATATTTTCAAAAGCTAAAAGCGGTTTTTTATCAATAAAACCCTTATAATCTTTACTTTTAATATTGGACTAATACAATCTGGTTATAATTGGTCCACGAAATGTAATAAGGCTTGAAAATAAACATAAAGCATTGTTTTTACTAGGTTTTTTTGATTTAGAAATTGTGGTAAAAAATATGTTTACTGGAGGATTAAGATGTTCCCATTTACAGCAGCCAAGCAACCCACAGACAACAACCAAAACAAAGAGTCTGAAGAAATCGTTACTTCACTAGAAGCTATGCAGGGTGATAAAGCGTTGATTTCAACAGTCAACGAACTAAACGATTTGCGCAAAGACGAAGACCAGCTTTCAGAAATAAGCTAAACTCGCTGGTGATTTTCACCGATTAATTCAATTTGATATCCGTCAGGATCTTCGACAAATGCAATTATTGTGGAGCCGGCATTCATAGCCCCTGCATCCCTAATAATTTTCCCACCATTTTGCCGAATCTGATCAGTTGCAGCATAAACATCTGGCACTTCTATCGCCAAATGACCAAATCCGGTACCGATTTCATAATTGTCTTTACCCCAGTTGTAAGTAAGCTCGATCGCCGTATTTTCTTCTTCAGACCCATATCCCAAAAAAGCTAACGTAAATTCACCATCGGGGTAATCCTTCTGCCTTAACAAATCCATACCTAATATTTCGGTATAAAACTTTATAGAGTCTTCCAAATTTCCAACTCGCAACATAGTGTGCAGTAAACGCATGGCAATTATTATCCTCCGTAGGACGTTTTTGAGTGAACAAATTAAACAAATGTACACAACAAATTCTACTGAGACAAATACAACACACCCACTAACAATGGGAAATAACTTAAAATCAGGATGTTAGATAAGGCATGTTCACAATAGCGTTCAATTTTAAAGCGCTTGGCGCAGTAGTTGCCGATTGATATTTATCCACCACTCTAAGAAAGATAGGAAATATGAATAAGAGTCTTCAAGAACTGATCTTAAACCTACCTCATAGTGACACTGTACTGCTGACTGTCCTATTAAATGAAAATATTCTTGAAAATTGGGAAAAGAACAAACATATAATCATTTGCACGACACCCAAACTAACACTTGAAATGGCAATAAAATAAAATTGCTCTGCACGATCATGACTCTACACCCCGCCCAAAGCAAATTCATGAAGCACTGAAATACGCGAGGAACTTGAGTGTTTATCACTCATCACAAGACTCACTGGCAATGGTTGCCAACGGATAGAGTAAAACAAATCTAGCAAAAGAAAAATCTCACTCCTCCACTCGTTTGCAGTAAAATCCCACTAATCAAATTAGCTAACCCAAGGCAAATATAGCAGTGGAAATCCAATTAATCACTAACAACGAAGATCTTAAAGCCATTTGTCAGCAAGCAAGTAAAAGTGACGTTATTGCAGTTGATACAGAATTTAAACGAGAAACAACTTATTACCCAAAAGCCTGCTTAATTCAAATTGCCACCAAAGACTTAACTGCCTGCATTGATCCATTTGAAATTAGTGATTTTGAGCCACTCAAAGCAATCCTATATTCTCCTGATATAACAAAAATTTTTCATGCAGGCCGTCAGGATTTAGAAATTTTTTATTTTTTATTCGATAAAATTCCTACTCCCATATTTGACACTCAAATTGCAGCAACCTTACTCGGCTTTGCCGATCAGGTTGGTTATGGAAATCTAACTAAAAAAATGTTGAATATTGAATTAGATAAGTCATTAACCAGAGCTGACTGGGAAAAACGTCCTATGTCAAAAAAACAAATTGAGTATGCAGCTAATGATGTTATTTATTTGCTTAAAATATATCATTTGCAAATTCAACAGCTCAAAGAAACAGAGCGATTGAATTGGTTAAAAAAGGATTTCGATTTTTTATCAAATGAAAACTTATACAAACCATCACCCAACGATGCTTGGAAAAAAATCAAAAACTATAATCGCATGAATAAAGTACAACGCTGTATTGTGTACAAAATATCTCAATGGCGAGAAGAAGTCGCCTTAAAACGTAATCGACCACGAACGTTCATCATAAAAAACCAAAGCATCATTGACATAGCCAATCAAAAACCGACTAACTTAAATGAACTCGAAGAAATTAGAGACATACATCCAAATTTAATTAAGCGAGATGGACAAAAATTAATTGAATTAATTGAAAAGGCAAGCACAATGCAAGAAAGTGATTGCCCTCATGCAAAAAAACCTATCATCCTCAACAGTGATCAAACACTACTATTAAGCAGCTTACAAACCGTCATACAACTTAATGCAAAAAAACATAAAATTGATAGCAGCTACTTATGCACCAAAAAAGAATTGGAAAAAGTGATTTTACACGAAGAGGACGCTGCACTATTACACGGCTGGCGATATGAGCTAGCTGGCAAAGATGTCGTTAGGTTCATAAACGGCGAACTTACACTAAAAGTGTTAAACGGTGCAGTACAACTTTGCGAAAACTAAAAATGGTTAACATAAAAACATTAACCAAATTATTTATGTGCGTTATAAAAAAACAGATTAAGAATTCTTTTCTAATGCGCGTTTCTTTTTAGTTTGATGCTTAATATAAAAATAAAAAACAAACATTAACAAAACAACAAAAGCACCTGCAGCTCCTAACCACAACATGAAATTATGTAATTCTTCTTTAAAAGCTTGATCCATTTTATTCTCTTTTCTTATTAAATATAGGGTTACCAAGAAGCCAACCAAAGCCTCATTCTTACCCCTAACTCAGAAGTAAAACCTACTTCAGTAAAAGTTATTTGGTTATCCTCGCCAACAATAAACGAAGTTGGAAAACCAACAATTCCCCATTTTTTTGAATTATATCCACCATCATCAATCAATACAGGATAAGAAATACCATGCTCAGCAACATAAGCCTTCACGTCCTCCAAACTTCCAGATTGGCTTGCTATACCAATTACTGGATAATCTTTTGAGATATTACTAATATTCTGATGTTCGAATTGACAAACCTTACACCAGGTCGCCCAAAAATGCACTAGTACAGGCTTTTCAATACCTGACAACCCTTCAAAAAACTCCCCATTCAACATAGTCCCTTTGATTTCTGGAACTGTACCAGTAGGCGTATTTCGAACCTGGTATAAATGTACCGCAAAATAAACACTAAAAAAAATTAATACATTGATTAGTGCATTTTTTACAGTTGTTCGGTTAAACTTCATCTAAAACTATTTGCTTCCACCATGGCAAGGTGGTGATTCTGGTGCGGATTCCTGTTTTTTCTGCCACTCAGGCCCTGTGTAAGTGTGTAAAGCAAGAGCATGCACCCCACTTTTTAACTCATCACCTAAAATTTTGTAAATTAGTTTATGCCTAGCCACTAAAGACAAACCATCAAACTCATTAGCCACTAAAACCAATTTAAAATGTGATTCCGAACCAGCAGGAACATTGTGCATATGGCTTTCATTTATCACTTCTGAATACCCTAACCCTAACCCGTCGTTCAATTTTTGCTCTATCTGTGCCTGAACTTTCATTTTTTTACTCCAAAAAACCAATTATCGAGATTTTATCATGAATGACTTGCATTTAAGTAAATCCTTATTTATACCGATATATAGTGCTGAATATAATGGGAGCTTTTAAAATGGCTAAAATTCTTACTGTTGACGACTCTCAGGCAATAAGAGATCTTGTCACTCAAATTTTAAGCAATGAAAAACATGAGGTTATCAGCGCATGTGATGGAGTTGAAGCATTAGCCTTAGCCAGGACAACAACGGTCGATTTAGCCTTGGTAGATGTCAACATGCCTAATATGAATGGATTAAGCCTAGTAAGCAAACTTAGAAAACTAGACGCCTACAAATTCACACCCATTATTATGGTTACAACTGAAACTGATGAATATAGAAAGAAAAAAGCACGGAGCGTAGGAGCAACAGGCTGGCTAGCTAAGCCATTTACCGCAGAACGACTTATTGCCGCAGTTAATAAATTGCTCTCCTAAATTGCTTTATTCTTTTTAGCACCACATCGTGAACAAACGTGTGCAGTGACCAGCTTGCCCTGTTTAACATCAAACACCTTTTCTTTTTCTGCTTTCCACTTATGAAAACCGTTTTTACACAAAGTATTACCTTTGTGCTTCTCTGACAATTTCAGCTTTTTAAAGGGTATAACATCACCCATAAAACCACCCTACTTAAAAATACAAACTATGCGTTACGCCGCCAAACATGAAACTTCCTAACCCATTCTAATAATTTTTCAGGCTTATGATTTCTTTTCCATACTCCAGCTGCATATTTATTCGCTTCAGCCATGGTTGGATAAATATGAATAGTACCTAACATTTTATTCAATCCCAAACCATGTTTAATCGCTAAGACATATTCAGCAATTAAATCTCCAGCATGCGAACCAACAATTGTTACACCTAAAATTTTATCTTTTCCTGGCACAGTTAGTACTTTGACTACACCATGATCTTCGCTATCAGCAATAGCGCGGTCCAAATCATCAATACCATATTCTGTTACTTCATAATTTATACCTTGCTCTTTGGCCTCTAATTCATTCAGACCAACGCGTGCAACCTCTGGATCGGTATACGTCGCCCAAGGAATAACTGAATAATCAACTTTAAATTTTTTAAACGGTGAAAATAGCGCATTAACTGAAGCATACCAAGCTTGATGCGCTGCCACATGAGTAAATTGATAAGGCCCAGTTACATCACCAACAACATATATATTCGGATAATTAGTCTGCAAAAATTCATTTGCGTCAATCGTTCCCATTTTATTTAGATTTATATTGAGATTCTCCAAACCAAACCCAGTCACATTGGCCTTCCTTCCCAAAGCAACCAACACTTCATCAAAGGCAATTGTCAGTTCTTCGTCTCCACTTTTACATACAACAAATTTCTCACCATTCTTTTGTTCAAATCTCACAGCCTCATGAGAAGTTAGTACTCGAATACCATCATTAATAAAATTTCTCATAACCATGGTTGAAATTTCTTTATCTTCACGACGCATAATCCGATCACCACGCTCAACCATAGTAACTTCAATGCCTAATCGGTGGAATGATTGCGCCAATTCACTGCCTATCGGACCACCACCCAATACAACTAAGCGTTTTGGCTTTTCACGAATACCCCAAATCGTATCTGAGGTATGAAACCCGACTTCTTCTAAACCAGGAATATTCGGCACAAATGGACGTGCACCAGTCGCAACAACAATATTTTTTGTTGTTAAAACTTGCCCATTAACTTCAACCTCATAAGGTGAAAGAATTTTTGCTTCACCCTCAATAACCTCAACACCTAACTCTGTATATCGCTCCACGGAGTCATGCGGCTCAATTTTCTTAATAATATTTTGTACACGCTGCATGACATCTGCAAAATTAAAATCAACTGTTGCGCTCTTAAAGCCGAAGTCTTTTGCACGCTTCGCATAATTCAACATTTTGGCTGATCGAATTACAGCTTTACTTGGCACGCAACCCGTATTGAGGCAATCACCACCCATCTTATGCTTTTCAATCAACACTACTTTTGCATTCACTGCTGCAGCTATATATGACGTTACCAAGCCACCGGAACCTGCACCAATCACCACAAGATTATAGTCAAAGGATTTTGGCTTCTTGAAATTTTTTAACACTTTTTGAGCTTTGACAAATTCGATAATTTTTTTCGCAATAAGCGGAAATACACCTAATAAAACAAATGATAATATAAGCGCAGGTGACAGAATCCCTGCCAACGAATCTATAGCTGCCAATTGACTGCCTGCATTAACAAAAACAATTGTGCCTGGCAACATACCGATTTGACTCACCAAAAAAAACTGGGATACTTTTATTCGCGTTATACCCATCACTAAATTTATCACAAAAAAGGGAAACGCTGGAATAAGGCGTAAAGTAAACAAATAAAACGCACCTTCTTTATCTATTCCTGCGTTAATTGCTTTTAATTTATCACCAAACTTTGATTGAATGGCATCTCGCAAGATAAAACGTGAAACCAAAAACGCCAACGTCGCGCCAATAGTGCTAGCAAAGGAAATAATGACGGTACCTTCCAGCACACCAAAAACTGCGCCGCCGGCTAATGTCATAATAACAGCCCCAGGTAAAGACAAAGCAGTTACTGCAATGTAAACCAGCATATAAATAGTAATAGTCGTTAGTTTTGACTGCTCATAACTTGCAAGAATATTATCTTTTTCTGATTTTAAATATTCCAGTGTGAAATATTGACCAAGATCAAATATAAAGAATGCACCAAATAATACTGCTACCACAGCAAAAATGATGACTTTAGACTTAGACATAATGCTTTTTCCTTACCCTTAGATTTATAAATGCTAATTATTTTGTATATAGAGGTAGATTATGGAAAAGTGTTACATTATTATCATCTTATTTTTCCATGCATTACAGCGAACGTAAGACCATTGGGAAATTAAAATTGCCTTCTAATATGACACATCCATTGTATCAAGCTGCCTATTAACTCAAGACACACTCACTTCCTTACTTGTAGCAATTTGTTTATTGCGCTGATAAACATCATTTCTAAAATTAACTTTACCGCTATCGTCTACCCAAGCCGTCCAATACATCAAATATACAGGCAGTGGCTGACTAACACGAATCACTTTTGTTTCACCAATATTTACAAGAGATTCAATTTTCTCGACCGACCAAGACTCTTCATTTTCTAAAATCTTATTCGCCAGGGTAAATGGCTGAGAGACACGTATACACCCTGAACTGAAGGTGCGCACATAACTTTTGAATAATTTCTTCTGTGGGGTATCATGCAAATAAATACGATATTTATTTGGAAACATAAACTTCACTAGCCCCATACTATTGGTTTTACCCGGTTGTTGTACAAATTTATAAGGTAACCAGTTTTCATTGTACTTGTTCCAGTCAACATTTTTTGGATCAACTTCTTTGGCTTTTTTATCCCAAGAATCATATATTCGCAATCGGTTTTTTGCCAAAAATTTGGAATCTTTCTGTAGTTTCGGTAAAAATTTTTCCTTGGCTATCCTAGGTGGCACTTTCCAGGTTGGATTTATTTCCACATAATCAATATTGTCTATAAATGCCGGGGCCGCTCGATAGGGTTTACCCACAATAACCGGCATTTCCAAAACTGATTTTCCGTCTTCAACAAGGTCGAGCTTATAACCTGCCATGTTAACCATAACATAGCGTTCGCCCAAATCCCTAGGCACCCATCGCCAACGCTCCATATTGTGTTTTATCGCGGCAATTCTATCTATCAATGAAACACTCATGCTTTGGCGAGTAAAATAACCAACAATTCCATCGACTTTATGACCATAATTTGCCTGAAATTGACTCACAGCTCGCTCTAATGTTTTATCGAAATAGTCTGACTCAACATCATCATTTACGGTCAAATATTCTTCTCGGAATAGACGCGCTTTAATAAGTGAAATTTGTGGATGAGACATGCCTACTTGCAGATTAGGACCATTGTCAATTATTGGCCAATCACCAGCCAACATTAATAGACGATAATAGGCTAAGGTTTGTTTTAGGTTAGTATAAGCTTGCTGCGGAGGCGATAAAGACTTTAAATATTCATGGGCATCTCGCGCAGTTAAAACCGCCTCTACCACCTCTATCGCATTTATTTTTCTAGGCTTGACATGCCAATCATGATCTACAGACTGGGGAAATTGGTAACCAACATTCACCTCCACTCCATATCGAAACAAGGCATCTGTCAATAAAAGCTCTAATCTTGCTTTGCTTCGCGCTCTCTTACTGTTCCACATTGCCTGAATAGCAGGCGCATGATATTCATTCGGATCCAAGCCCTCCAAATCGGATGCAACCAATACATCTCTAACCGCTGCTGCCCTTACCGAAGCTTGCTCTCCATTCAGCCAAATCGGCAAAAAATCCCGCTTTTGATAAAAGTCTTGTAACTTTACCCAATTTAAATCCGTAGCCCAATCAGGATACTCTTGTTTTAGTAAGTGCTTTTGAATTTCAGTAACGATTCTTTCTTCAATAGCATTATCATCGAGCTGGCGCACCCATTTCGATTCTGCAGCCTCCAATGAACCAAGACATAACAAACTTAGCCACAAACACGTCCCTGCCCAAAAAAGGATATTTGATTTCCGAATATCCATTAAAATCCTATAACTTGTCGTTTTAAAGACTTACCAAAATTATCGGCAAACTAGACAATTTTTTGACGGGGGAATTCGGGACTGACGCACACATACCCAATTAAGTCCTGATATTTATGGAAATATGTGTAAAAAAGATATGAACAAAATAATACTAATAAACGAAGCTACACACTTGTTATGTTAATAAGTGTGCGCTACGTCAGAGTGTTTTGCAGCGCATTGAAATAATGCTCTTACCGCATAAGTATGAGGCGAACCTTTCCAATTATAGGCATCCATAACAACCAACATTAGAAAATCCTGATATATATCAATGGTCTCACTAGAATTATTCTCAACCATGCTATCGATGATTTCATCTAAAGGCAGACCCAAATTGGAATTTATAACCGTATCATAGGCGACCATAGCAACGGCATAACACTCTTCCTCATGTTGATTTAAAGAAGAAGATAATACGTTTCCAGCATTTAGGTAAAGTAAAACAGCACTAAACATCAAAAAATACCGTTTCAACATAACATTTCTCCTACTATCTATACCTAATCTAACGTTCTCAACTACTTAAAACTTTAACCAGATTCTAAAAAGAAACTGTTATAATCCTAATCAAATCAATTGCATCAAAATTGGACATATTTAAATTCGTAAATTCGATTGATTTGTTTATAAATGAAATTGCAATAAATAGTCCGCTTTTCACGACACAAAAAAAGTCACGAATCATAAATTAATAATAAAGAAATTCAGATTTAATAAATGTATAACCAATCACAAAGCTCAACATTGACAATAAAAATTAGATTAGAAAAAGAGAGTCACAATGCCAACAATTAGCATCGGATTTAACGATACCTCTTCTTTACAGAAAAACATCATGATTTCTATGGAAGTACCCATAAAAGAAAATGAACATATTTGGGTTTGGGATCACTACTTTTCCTATGTGTTAAACCTCATTAGTGAAAATGATGAATCAACAGAACTCATAGATATACTTACCAACTGGTCACAAAATTTTGCCAATAGCATGGCATTACCATTTGAAGAATTATTAAAAAATAATTTGTTAAGCCTATCTCAAAATATTCAAATTATGTCTAACATAAACGATTGCGACCAATTGTACTTTATTGAAATCAGCCCACAGGAAGGTTATTGGCCAAACGTTCATATTAAAATTCCAGAAAATGCTAAGCCCGAAGATCTACGTAACTCAGTTATTGCTTTAGCAGAATTTTTTCTTATTAATAATCAACATTTTTATCGTGAACTACCTTTACATATGCTCGCAATGCGAAAATTTTATCGCGATGAACTACCCTACAGCGATAATACATCGATAAAACAAGCTCCAGCTTATGCCTTTGACACAGCATTTAATTTTTTCCAAAGCTTAGAACGCGCCAAGCAATAGCTTTCATCGAATAAATAGTAAATTCGAATATGCTATCAGATACCATAAAAAAAGAAGTTCAGGGAGCCTACCGTCAAATTTCCGGAAATATGACGGGCTTTCGCAATCGTTATACACAACGTGCTTTTATTGCAGAAATTTCGAAAGTACTTTGTAAAACGGATCCTCAACAAAAAATACTCGTTGCAGAAGGCCCAACTGGCACTGGTAAAACAATGGCGTATCTACTCGCCAGTATTCCAATTTCAAAAATTCTACATAAAAAGCTAGTTATCTCTTCAGCCACTGTTGCCTTACAAACTCAGCTGACAGAAAAAGATATTCCCCTGGTTAAAGACAACAGCAAACTCGACTTCAGTTTTGAAATAGCCAAAGGGCGCGGAAGATACTTATGCCCCAGTTTATTGGCACAACAAGCTGGAGAAATAACAACACAGGTTGATGCATTTAGTTCAGATGAGTATTTAATTAATACCCTACGTACACTTTACGAAGAATTTGAAGAAGGTGAATGGAATGGAGATAGGGATAGTTGGCCTACTTTTATTAGCGACGAAATCTGGGTGAAAATCAGTAATGACCGACATGGCTGTTTATCAAGTAAATGTCGATATTTTCGCGAATGCCCATACTTTATCGCCAAAGCAAAAATCGAAAAGGCTGATGTTATTGTCGCAAATCATGATCTAATTTTATCTGATTTAGCTTTAGGCGGTGGTATTTTATTGCCTAAACCTGAAGAGACTATCTACGTATTTGATGAAGCCCATCATTTACCAGAAAAAACAATAAATCATGCTGGCACATGGATTTCCACATCTGGCACACTTAGCTGGCTAGAAAAATCAGATAATATTATCAACCAAATTGAATCCATATTATTGGATCAAGATACCGGCAGTTTGTTTTCATCAATTAACAAGTCCAATAAAAAACTAAAAAAATCTCTGGAAGATTTAATCCATTATTTAAAGAGCTTAAATGAATTACCAAATTCTCAAGATAACGAAGTTACACATCGTTTTGAACATGGGCTGATTCCAGAAGAGTTACGCGAAATTACCAAGTCCTTGCTATATAACACACAACAAAGCCTGACATTGCTTAATAAAATCAAAGACAGAATAACTAAAGCTGCCAATGACAACGAGATTCCTGAAAAATTGGCTGAAGGTGTACTGCCCGAACTAGGTATTAACATTGGACGCTTTGAAAACCTAAGTACACTTTGTTTCAACCTCGCCAGCGAAGATGACCCCAACTCTCCACCGATCGCTCGCTGGATTAGCAAACAAGATTTTAAAGAGCACACGGATTTTCGATTATTCACTTCACCAATTTCCGCTGAACATTTTCTAGATCAAAATTTATGGCAACGTTGTTACGCATCAATATTAACTTCTGCCACCTTGGTATCCCTTGGTACATTTGGATACTTTCAGCATAAAAGTGGCTTGCAACATGCAGAAGAAACACAATACCTACAACTTGCTTCACCCTTTAATTTTGAAAACAATGCTACATTATGGATACCACACATGGAAAGCGAACCCCAAAACGCCTTCGCTCATACTGAAGAAATCATTGAACTACTACCTGAGTTAATTACAGAAAACACAGGCACACTTGTTTTATTCAGCTCAAGAAAACAAATGAATGATGTTTTTGAGTCACTTCCCGATGAACTGCAAGATAATTTATTAATTCAAGGAAGCTTAAATAATATGGCGCTACTTGAAAAACACGAAGAGAATATAAAAGAAGGGAAAACAAGCATCATAATGGGTTTAGCGAGCTTTGCTGAGGGCGTTGATTTGCCAGGTAAACTCTGCACACACGTTATAATCGCGAAACTACCTTTCCCTGTCCCAGATTCACCCATTGACGCTACTGAACGTGAGTACATCGAAACTCAAGGGAAAAATCATTTTCGAGAAATTGTACTCCCTCAAACTTGCATTAGACTTATTCAAGCAGTCGGCCGTTTAATTCGAAACGAAAGTGACACTGGAAAAGTGACTATTCTAGATCGAAGGTTAGTTAATAAGTTTTATGGCAAGCAATTGCTCAGTTCCCTCCCTCCTATGCGACGAATTATTGAAGGCACCAACCATAATCACGCTTAACTGATAATTTCCTAAATTTTCCCACCTATCTCCATTTAGCGCATTATCTATACTCCCCTTATCGTTATAGGCTATTTTTCACAGTTATACCGCGATAAGCACTACGACAAACCAAGCCCCGGTATAGCAATTGCTCAGCATTCAAAATATTTAATATTTTGAGCTTAAAAATAGAAATGCCACTTAGCAGAGTTAAAGCGATTGTTCTCAATTACACAGCAGCACTGTCATTGCTTTTTCTAGGCTATCAATTTTTCAACTACCAGCCTTATTACAAAGAATTTTTTAGTGGCAGTCACAATTTAATGCTGTTTACTGTTACCACCAAAGAAGTGTTTTTTTATTATGTAATGCTCAACGTCATTGTGCTACCGTTTTTTTATCTGTCTTTACCGGATAACTATCAAACTAAAAGTGTTTTATTTTGGCGAGCAATAATAAATTTACCCAAACGCAAACCTGATGAAAACGAAAAAATTGCTATCCTTAGCACACTCATCAAAGTATTTTTCATTCCATTAATGCTTCTTTGGTTTTTCAACCATACGGTAAATACAATTTGGAATTTTGTTGATTTCATCGACTTTGGAGAGTTTTTTCCAAAAGGTTATTGGCTATTATTTCATTTTATTCTTTTAGTTGACGTAACTTTCTTTCTTATTGGTTATACAGTAGAGCATCCAAAACTTAAAAATGAAATACGGTCAGTAGAACCTACATTGCTTGGTTGGTTTGTCGCGCTTGCATGTTACCCACCGTTTAATAATACTGTAACAGAAATGCAAGGCTGGTATTCATCTGACTACCCTCAATTTAGCGACCCGACAGGGCAAATGTTATTTGGAATACTAATATTGCTACTACTAAGTATCTATTCATGGGCATCTATTGCATTAAATATTAAAGCGAGCAATCTCACCAATCGCGGCATAGTGAGCAAAGGCCCATACGCTTACGTTCGTCATCCTGCATATATTGCAAAAAATGTTGCATGGTGGATTGGCAGTATCCCAATTTTATATGCCATCTGGCTTGAAAAAAACCTATTCAAATTCTATTTAGCTGTTGGCAGCATATTAATCTGGACAGGTATTTATTATTTACGGGCAATTACTGAAGAACGCCATCTTAGTCATGACCCTGAATATAAAATTTATTGCGAGAAAGTAAAATACAAATTTATTCCAAAAGTATACTGACACTCTTTAAGTCATCAATTGTCAATCCTTCAAGCAAGGTCAATCTATGCACCGCGAAAATATTACTACAGTAAAATGCTAATAATTTCTAAGTTTCGGTCGAAATATTAATAATGACTGATAACCCATACTCTCGAGTAACCCTGATATTTAAGCCTACTACAATACTGATGGTATTATTTGCAGTAATTAGCACATCGATTTCTTATGGCGGGGGGGGGATGGGCGGAGGTATGGGCGGCTGTTCTTCAATTGGAATTTCTAACAGCCAATCTCTTCAGTTTGGAACTTTTGCCACCAGTACCAGCGGTAATGTCATAATTTCTACCGGTGGAAATCGCAGCTCAACTGGCGGTGTTCTTTTATTAGGAGGCACCTATACTTCAGCAAGCTTCAACATTACTGGTACATCCTATTGCAGCTATTCGATTAGCCTACCAAGTAGTATTAGTATGAGTAACGGTTCACAGTCAATGACAGTTAACAGTTTTACTAAAAATCCATCTAGTGGATCATTAAATGGTTCTGGTTACCAAAATCTAGATGTTGGAGCCACATTACAAGCAAGTTCTGGCCAACAAGAAGGAGCGTATAACGGGAGCTTTACCGTAACGGTCAATTACAACTAGCCTTTCTAGACAAAAATGCCAACTGCCCCACAAAATAATTACAATAAATATAACTATTTTTTATTTAATAAATTCAATAAATTAACATCAAATCTGGTTGTTTTTTATACCCCCTTAAAAATTTTTATCTAACGTAGTTCTCATTTTGGACGAAAAATAACCATGAAACGTGAGCACACTCACACTTCAGGAAAGTTTTAATTCCGCAAACGGAGTAGATCAAGGATTAGATCGAACGTGGCTACATTGGCCCACAGCGAATTTAACGAATCGCTTAGACCGTAACACATTGGAGACACCATAATGATGACTACTCGTAAAATTGCGTTAACATTGACTACTCTTGCTGTAATGACTGTTTCAAGCCAAGCGGCCTTTGCTGCAAGCGATACCGGTAATGCATCAGCAACCGTTGTTGGGCCTCTTGCCATTGCTGAAAATACAGCATTATCATTTGGTAATTTCGCAGCAGGCACAGGTGGTACTGTTGTTATTGCTACTGATGGAAGCCGCACAGCTACCGGCGATGTTAACCTTTCAAGTGCTGATACAGGTAACCAAGCGACTTTTGATGTAACAGGTACTTCTGGATACACCTACGCAATAACTTTACCTGCTGGCGCGGCTACTTTAGATGATGGTTCTGGCAATACTATGTCAGTTAATACCTGGGTGAGTGACCCAAGTGGTACTGGTACTTTAACAGGTGGTTCTGAAACCTTAAATGTTGGTGCAACTATCACCGTTGGTAGCGGGCAAACTGCAGGTACCTCCACTGGCACTTATACTGTATCCGTAGAATATAACTAATAGAAAGTCTATATGATACAAAGCATTTTACGGATAAATAAATGGGTGATTGGTGTCTCTCTATTGCTTCTAGTGCAGTCAGTATTCGAGCTGACTGCGCTAAGAGCAAGTGAAAACACAGTCGCCATTGGCAAAGGATTGGCTGTAGCAACGGTTACCAAACCACCTACTGTAATTAATTTACCCGATTGGCCAACAATTGAAATTGACACAAGTAGTCTTGATCCTAATTCGTCGGAAAATCAGATTATACCTTTGCTATTTTCCTTCGGCGGAATGCCAGACTCCTTATTTACTCTCAGCATTCCTGCAAGCCAAGCTTCAACGGAATCCATTGTAGAATTAATTAATACCAGCGCTAGTGTAGGCTTTTTTGATGACACTGGCCTCCAATCTTTCCAATTGCAGTTGCAATTGAGTGGCGCAAGTTTAACACCAGTTGTGGATAACCAAGATGCAGTGGAAATCACTGTTGAGCATAACTAAATCAATTCGGCATCAATCTCTTTAATAGTTAAAGAAAAAGCCCATAAATGCCGCTATTTAAAACAATGGGCATAAGCTGCCTTAATTCATGCTAGAAATTACCAAGGAGCTTGCATGAGTACAATTCATGGAAGACAAAAATCGAATAATCAACGATGTACATGGGCACATAAAAGCTTTATCAGCCTAACGTTGTTGTTGATACTCACAAGTATTCAAACCACCCTAAATCAAAGCTATGCCGCCGGTCAATTAATGATCGCTCCCACTCGTGTGGTATTTGAAGGTAGAGATCGCAGCGCACAAATTAATGTTATGAATACTGGCAGTGCTACTGAGACTTATCGCATCTCGTTTGTAGAAAAACGCATGTCTAAGACCGGCGACTTCATCACCATTGAAAAAGATGAAGCCGGAAAAAGTGTTGCAAGTAATATGATTCGATACTCTCCTCGACAAGTTGTATTGCCTCCCGGTAAATCACAAACTATTCGATTAATGTTGCGTCGGCCCAAAGACATTAGTGAAGGTGAATACCGTTCTCATTTGTATTTCCAAAATATTCCTAAAAATTCTGCCAAAAATGTTGATCAACTCGTTAGCGATGACAACAAACAAGTTAAAATTGAATTAACGCCTATCGTTGGAATAACCATTCCAGTCATCGTGCGCCATGGCAAAACCGCTGTGAACTCGGCGCTGCAAAATATGATTCTAATCACGCCAAATGCAAAGGATCCTCGCACTAAGTTAGCCTTCCAAATTAACCGCCAAGGTAATCAGTCATCATATGGTGACCTAACGGCAACATTTATTCCTAACAGTGGCAGTAAAAAAATCATAGGCCGAGCGAATGGAGTTGCCGTATATTTGCCAAATTCTTACCGTAAAGTACAAATGTTACTAAACCTAGAGAATGGGCAGTCCATAAGTAATGGCAAAATTCTGATGACTTATCGTGAGCGACCTGAAGATGGCGGCGCACTACTGGCTAGCACCGAGCTATTATTGCCATAGTGCATATCGCTTAGTTAAACTTAACTCATCCAAGTCTTTAAAAAAATTATTGGGCTACATCTGTCTAATAACCATCATTCTATGGAGCAACTTATTATTTGCTGCGTCCAAACCAATTTGGAAATCACCCAATGAGGATAACTTCGTATTACTTGAAGTCCTGTTAGGTAATGCTTTACTAAGTGATTTAATTACTGCATACCAACACGACAGCGGCGTAGTCATTCCTTTAGGTCAGCTATCAACAATATTAGATATTGCTATTGATGTTCAAGCTGAAAAAGGACAGGCCAGTGGCTTTATATTGCAAGAAGAACGCAGTTTTTTTCTTGATGTCGGTCGCAAAGAGTTAGAATTAAATAAAGAACTCTCTCCCTTCAATAGCTCATTAGTTTTAGTTAATCAAGATGATATCTATATAGAAAGTCAGTTATTATCAATGTGGTTGCCCATCGACTTTAATGTGGATCTTTTTTCTTCTCGCCTCAACATAGATCCTCGAGAGCCATTACCAATGCAACAACGAGCTGAACGTGAACAACGAATCCAAAAAGCACTTTCACACAACAAAAATAATAAAACTGCCTATCCACATAAATCCATGCCATATCAATTATGGGACACACCCATGATAGATCAAGCGCTAACAATCAATGGAGTGAGATCGGAAAATAACAGTTCAGACTACAATATAAACTACAGTGCTTTGCTGACCGGCGACCTTCTCCACATGGACACTTCACTCTATTTAGAAATGACGCGTGATGAAAATTTAAAAGAATTTCGCCCAAGCTTTAGCCGTAAAAGCAATGACGCAAATTTACTTGGGCCAATGAATCTTACGGAAGTTACTTTTGGCTATATCACTTTCCCAAACATGCCCATGATTTCAACTTCACCACCATCCAGCCAAGGATTCATGGTAAGCAATTATCCGTTAACACACCAAAGCACATATGATACCCAAACATTTCAAGGTGACCTCCCCCCAGATTGGGAGGTTGAGCTTTATCACAATAACTCATTAATCAATTATCAAAAATCGGATATCAATCGAGAATATAGCTTCCAAAATGTTCAACTACTCTTTGGACGAAACATCTTTCGACTAGTTTTTTATGGCCCCCAAGGCCAACAACGAGAGGAAGAACATGTATACGAAGTCGGGTCACAACTAACATCCCCTGGAAATTTTCATTATCGCACGGCACAACGATGGGACGAAAACGGAAATTCACGAACCGAGGCACAAATTGATTATGGCCTACATAAACAACTCTCCCTTTCTGCCTCATACGCTAATTTATTTTTTCGGGAACAGCGACAACAATACGCACAAGTCGCAGTAAATACTTTACTTGGCTCATATTTCTTACGTGCTTCGCATATCGCTACTGATCAGAGCTCAAGTGCTTCACAGTTGAATCTACAAACCCGAGTAGGCGGTATAAATGTGAATGGCAGCCTTATACACTTTGATCATTTTGTGAGTGAAGAATTCACCGCTGAAACTGACCCTCTTGCTTGGCGCTATTATTTGAGACTGGATAGCGCAATCCCCAGCGTTTCTTTTATTCCACGCATTCCTCTAAATTTTGAAGTTGAACAAGATCAGCTCGAATCAGGTTTAAAACGGAGACGATTAGGCAATCGCATGTTTGTATACATGGCAAGTATTTCATTTGCCAATCAGTTAAATTGGGTTCGAGATAGTCGATCAGTAGACTTCATTAACGGATCCATCCAATTAAGTCGCCGCCTCGGTAATCATGGCCTAAGAATAAATGGCAGTTATGAACTACACCCAGAATCAAAATTTACCAGCGTAAGTTCAATATTCAATTTCAACTTAAAGCATGGGCAACGAATTAATATAGGACTCACCCATTCAATTACTGACGGGATCACACGATACAACGCTGGTTATAGTAAAAATGTTGGGAAAGTTTCTATAGGATTTAATGGCCAATACAGTGAAAATAATAATGCTTCATTAGCATTAACTTTAGCAGCAGGCTTGGGTCGCGATCCTATAAATGGTCGCTGGCGCAGTAACGCAGGCTCTATAGCAAAAAGAGGTGCTGTCTCTGCTCGTGTTTTTCTAGATGAAGATGATGACAATCAATATGACCCTGGAGAGCCGCTTATTCCCGACACTGGATTTTCAATAAACAACAGTCAATCTAAAGCACGCAGTGATGAACAAGGAATTATCTTTGCGAATGGCCTCATGCCTTACAAACCTACAAATATCAGCCTTGCCGTTGGCACCTTAGAAGACCCAGCATGGATTCCAAAATTCAAGGGAATTCAGTTTACACCAAGGCCCGGAAAAACCTTCACGCTCGATATTCCTGTCGTTGAAAGCGGAGAAATTGATGGCACAACCTATTTACAACGAGATGGAAAAAATATAATTGCAGGTGATGTAGAAATTGAACTCGTCAATGAACAAGGTCAAATTATTAGTAAAACGACCAGTGCTTTTGATGGCTTTTATATATTAAGCAATATACCACCCGGTTCTTATTTATTACGAATTAGTCCAGAACAATTTAAACGCCTATCTCTCACTGGGCCTATCGTAAAAATTGTCTCCATTAACTCAAAAAATCAATTTATCTATGGTTACGATTTGATATTAACCAGATAGATCAATTTATACATAATTTTCTAGACTGTTAATATTACATAACCAACAAATAAACAGGTTAAATTCTAAAGTTTATGAAATAAATACATAAATTTTGTGATTTAAACCCAAGTTCTCTATAAAAATCATTTGACGCTAAGATTGCTTGTGCAATAATCAATAAAGTTATTCAATCTTATAAGAATTCATCTATGAGTGCATCAGAAAAGTTAATCCGATTATTAAAAATATTTACCCTGTTTCACTTAATATTTACAGCTAGTATAAGCCAAGCAGAAAACAACGCACCAAATATTCCAACAGTAGACGTAGAAATGCCACTAATAAAAGTCTCCGAGCATGTCTACTATGTTCAAGGAATTGCTGGAACACCAACAAAAAATAAAGGCTTCATCTCTAATTCAGTAGCCATTATCACAGACGAAGGCATTATCATTTTTGATGCCCTAGGAACTCCGTCCTTAGCGAAGCGCTTTGTAAACCAAATAAAAAAAATATCAAATAAACCCATCAAGAAAATATTTATCAGCCACTATCATGCAGATCACTTTTATGGTCTTCAGGGACTTTTATCACCTAAAGTTGAAATTTACGCACCAGCAGGCGCCCAGAATTACCTTGCTAGAGAAGGTGCACAAATTCGACTAAATACACGACGTAAAGCTTTAAAACCTTGGTTAAACGAAACAACTAAACTTATTCCTGCAGATCATTACTTAACGAAAGATATGCAGTTTAAATTCGGTGGACTGGATATCTCCGTTTTACTATTTGGATCAGCTCATTCCGATGGGGATCTAAGCTTGTATATTAAACAAGATCAAGTATTACTATCGGGGGATCTATTGTTTACAGGCCGCATACCTTTTATTGGTGGCGAAAACATTAAAAACTGGATCACAAAAATTGATGCATTGAGCAAATTACCCTCTAAATGGATTATTCCAGGCCACGGTGCCGCATTTAAAGAATTTAAAAGAGGTAGTAAATTAACAAAAAATTATCTAATCTTAATGGAGTCAGTTATGACAACAGGAGTTGAAGATCTCATGTCATTTGATGAAATTTATAAAACAACTGATTGGAGTGAGTTTGAAAAACTACCCACGTTTGAAGATGGAAATCGTATAAACGCATATCGTGTTTTTTTAAATGCTGAAAAAGCGGCCCTTGATCAACAATAACGCTAACCCAAGCATCTTTAACGGCATACACTCTGCATTTCTCTTTTACATGCAAACCCTAACTAAACTATTCTCAGCTTTTATTTTACTGCTTAGTATTTCACACACTAGTGTTGCTCAAAACACTTGCATTCCAGAAAACCAATGGTTTGTACCCAAGACCGGCAACATCTTTCCTTTTAAAGATTATTTTTCTCATATTCCTAGCCAGGGTATTATTTTGCTAGGAGAACACCATGAAAATCGTGCTCACCATCAATGGCAGCTTGATGTCTTGGCTGCAATGCATAAGAAACAACCCAACATGGTCATCGGCCTAGAAATGTTTCCGCAATATTTACAGAATGTATTGGACGAATGGATTGATGGCAAAATAGATAAAGAAGCATTTATCCAACGCAGCCAATGGGATGAAATTTGGGCATATGATTTCGAGGACTATTTTCCATTATTTAAATTTGCACAGAGCAAACACATTCCATTAATCGCAATAAATGTCCAAAAAGCGTTATTACAGATGTCTCGTCAAGTTGGCTGGAAAAACATACCTGTTGATCATCGACAAGGTATTACCGACCCCGCTCAACCGAGTAAAAATTATATAAGACAGTTGGCCGTGAGCTTTCGCCGTCACTTTGACCCAAACACAAAAGTAGATAAACAAGCATTTTCTCGTTTTGTAGAACAACAATTGCTGTGGGATCGAGCTATGGCTCAAGGCCTAGCGAAAAACAAAACAAAATATCCTTTAATAATTGGTTTATTGGGTAGCTGGCATATTATTAACGGTTTTGGCGTACCCCACCAATTGCGCGACCTTGGACAGAATGAAATTGTAAGTTTTGTTCCCTGGGATGAGCATCTTGACTGCCAATCCATCTCAGATCAATTTGCTGATGCGATTTACGGCCCTACCAATCAATAACTGATAATACAAGTCATTGTAATTTAATGAATTTTAATTTTTCCATACTATTGGTTAACATACGGCCATTTTTCCACTAATATACCGCCTTTTTTAACCGACAGAGGTAGCTTAGGTGACGGATTTTGTAGCAGGACAACGCTGGATTTGTGATAGCGAACTTGATCTAGGCTTGGGGACTGTACTAGACAGTGATTTTCGGACTGTCAGAATTGTATTTCCTGCTAGTAATGAAACCCGCACCTACGCCAAACAATCTGCGCCACTACGTCGTGCCGCATTTTCTATTGGAGATATTGTAGAAAGCTTGGAAGGCGTGCAGCTCACGATTGGAAAAATTATCGAATCAGAAGGTTTGCTAAGCTACGAAGGCATAGATAAAAAAAACCAATCACGCAGCTTACACGAAAGCCAACTGAATCATAATGTCCAGCTAAACCGCCCTTTTGATAGATTATTTTCTGGACAGATAGATGAAGACAAATGGTTTCAATTACGTATCGAAAGTTTAATTCATCGTCAACGACTAAAAAACTCTCAGCTGACAGGTTTATACGACGCGCGGACCAGTTTAATACCTCATCAGCTGTACATTGCTCATGAAGTTGCTAAACGATTTTCACCCCGGGTATTACTCGCCGATGAAGTCGGATTAGGAAAAACAATTGAAGCATGCCTAATCATGCAACACCAATTAATCACAGGTCGCGCCAAACGTGTATTAATTGTTGTCCCTGATGCACTTTTGCATCAATGGCTAGTTGAACTTATGCGTCGATTCAATCTTCGCTTTAGCATTTTTGATGATGAACGATGCGGTGCAATCGAGGAATCTACCGATTTTAGCAATCCATTTGAATCCGAGCAGCTAGTTCTTTGCACCCTATCATTTTTTACTGACAATAAAAATCGCTTAGAGCAAGCAGTGAATGGCCAATGGGATCTTATCATTGTTGATGAAGCACATCATTTACATTGGCAGGAAGATAAGCCTAGCGAATCGTATCTTGCAGTAGAACAATTGTCCATAAAGTGTAAAGGTTTGTTATTACTTACCGCCACACCTGAGCAATTAGGCAAAGAAAGTCACTTTGCACGCTTACGTTTATTGGATCCACAACGTTTCCATGACTACCAGTTGTTTCTTGATGAAGAAAATCACTATCAATCATTAGCGACAGCAATTGATGCCATACTTGATGGAAAAAAATTAGATTCTGAAAAAATATTGGAACTTAGCAAATGGTTTGGTGACAACGAAAAACTTAACCTATCAAACAAACTAGAACAACTTAACACACTCGAACAAAATGAAAGACAAAAGCTCATCGATTTATTACTAGATAGACATGGCACTGGCCGAATTTTATTTCGTAATTCCAGAAGAACAATTAAAGGGTTTCCAAATAGACTAGTAAAGACCTACCCGCTAGAATTACCAAAAGAATACAGCCAACTTTATGAGTTAGCCAGCCACTTAGAACTAAACTCCCCTACACTTAGTTTGATACCCGAACGATTATTTTCCATAGTTACTAAATTGAAATCTGCTTTAAATTCTAAAATCACCTCTCAAGTTTGGTGGAAATTCGATACACGCGTAGATTTTCTTGTTGATTTTCTCAACAAAAACAAAAACGAAAAAATTCTTATCATTTGCGCCAGTAGCGAAACCGCAAAAGATCTCGAAACCGCTATTCGCAGTACTAGTAGTAATCGCATTGCCACATTCCACGAAGACTTAAGTATTATCGAACGAGATCGTGCCGCAAGTTTTTTTGCAGATTTTGAATATGGCGCCCAAGCATTAATTTGCTCCGAGATTGGCAGTGAAGGAAGAAATTTTCAATTTGCACATCAACTTGTTTTATTTGATTTACCATTAAATCCAGACTTATTGGAACAACGTATTGGCCGTCTCGATCGAATTGGGCAAAATCAGGATATAATTATTCATGCTCCTTATTTCCAACAATCTCCTCAAGAGTTCATGCTGAAATGGTACAATTCTGGATTAAATGCATTTTCAAAAACCTGCCAAGTTGGTGATGCGATCTTTTCCAAAGTAGAACCTGCCCTGCTTGAATTATTACAGGATTCAGACCGCAATTCTGATAATCTTGAATCACTAATTAAAAGTACTCAGCAACTATTACAGCAATATAATCAAGCCTTAGAGAAAGGTCGCGACCGCTTATTGGAACTCAACTCTTATAAAAGTGATATTGCCCATGCTTTACAAGAAGAAATTTCAGAAGTTGATGACAATCCTACACTTAAAAATTTCATGGAAAAAGCGTTTGATGCTTATGGTGTTGACATGGAAGAATTCAAACAACACAGTTATCACATCAAACCCGGCCCTCGTATGCAATCGAGTATTTTTCATGGGCTAAACGAAGATGGTAACGTTATCACATACGATCGCGATACCGCTTTAGCAAACGAAAATATGCAATTCATTAGTTGGAATCACCCTTACGTAAATGATGCCATTGATTTGTTGCTTGCCAGTGAAAATGGTAACACTTCTGTTATCGCCCTAAAAACTCGCAAATTAACGCCAGGAAGTTTAATTATCGAAACGATTTTTGTTCCAGAAATTGTATTTCCTGAAGCCAACGACGCAGGAATATCGGTTGACCAACAGCATATGCATTTAGTCTTTAATGCAGAAGCCAAACAATTGGGCAAAGAAACTCTAACAACCATACAATCTGGTGAAATCACTCAAGTTGATGATGAAACAGCAACAACAATTGTTAAATCACAACAGCATATTATTAAACCCGCTCTCTCGCGCGCAGGACAGATTGCCGATGATAAATTGCCAATAATCATCAGCAACAATAAAAAGCGCCTGTCTACACAAATTCAAGAAGAAGTGGATCGATTAATTAGTCTCAAAGAAATTAATCCAAATATTCGTGATGAGGAAATCAATCACTACCAAGCATTGCTTAGTTTGAGTCAAGACAGATTGGCTTCCAGTAAGATTCGATTAGACGCTATCCGCATTATTATCACGCATTAATTCTGATAAAATTACCCTAGCCGCCAAATGTGCAGACATTAATTATTTTGATAAAGCTCATAGAAAATAAATAATTAAACCATTTCAGTCATCGGGTCTATATTAGAAAGAGTTCAATTAGAAAATATATCTAAAAAGAACAATGGACTACATGCTGCTTAAGCATATATAGACTAACTAATGTCGCTCCCAATTTTCACTAAATGCTCTCAACAATTAATAAAAATCAGCAGTTAAAGCTATCTCATTTCTAGCCGATATCAATTACGTACGAGGAGAAATCTAATTTTTTTAGACTCTTAAAAGTGGTAATGAATTATGATTAACCATACAACAGCACCAACATTGAATCAGCACCTCTATCCCCATAAGGATAAGTCCGACAATAAAGTTGCCGAACATTCAGGCAAAACACAATCTGGCTCTCTGTCACCCGAGACTAGTCAAAAAGTGCTGAATGAAAAGCTAGTTGACTCCATTGATAAAGTACTACAAAAAAATCGCGCCGCGCCAATTCGTACACTAAACCCACAAGATTACACACCTAAAGCAGTTTCTGACCGTATTTTAAATTATGTACAAGATGCGATCGATCGCGCAGAAACCCGCGGAGACTCTCGCAGCGCATTACTCGCGGAGGCTAGACAAGGTGTAAAAAGAGGCTTTCAAGATGCTGAAAACATTCTTTCCAGCTTAAACGCGCTTTCTGGCAAAATTGCGGAAAACGTACAAAGAACTTTTGATTTAATTCAGGGTGGTTTGGATAAATTGGGTCAAAGCAATCCTGCGCAGGTCCAACATAGCACTAGCCTTGAATCAATCGAGCACTCTTCTTCACGATCCTTAAGCCTTGATATCACTACAAATGACGGTGATATTGTTTCATTGAGCTTGGAAAAAAACCAATCAACAGGTAACTATTCAGCACAAATCCAAAATGGGCAAACAAGTGCAGCCGTTAGTGAATTCAGCTTTGAAAGCAGTAGTAGCTTTTCGTTCGCCGTTCAGGGGGTGCTTGATAAAGGTGAGTCTAAGGCAATAGAAGAATTGTTAAGTAGCGTCAAAGGCGTTGCTGATCAGTTTTTTAAAGGCAATGCTGGCGCTGCATTTGAAGCAGGCTTAAATTTAGGATTTAATACCAGTGAATTAACTAGCTTTTCGCTTAACCTTGACCAAAACCAAACACAATCAGTAACTCAAGCTTATCGAGAAGTCAGCAGCTTTGGCGATTCTAGAGATTCTTCTCGTCCGCCAATTGATTTGGAGAATTTGTTAAAACCAATTCATGATTTTGCCAAATCATTAGAATCCACTTTATTTAATGCCGCAAATTCAAATAAGTTTGAAAATAATGCCGTAGAAAATATGTTCAGCTTCTTTGCCAAAGCAGAAGAAACCCATCGAGCAATGATTGAACAGTTAGAATCTCTCAGCGGCAAACCCATCGAAAGCATAACTCACGATATAATATCTCAAATTAAGAATTGACAGTTTTTGTCATTCTTGTAGTAGCAATAATCTAAAATGACAAAAACTGTCAATGGATGAATTTTAGTCTAAAAAAACAGACGCTTTTTCAGTAAATTTCTTACAAATTAAATATTGACAAAGTCTAAACTTAGATTTTTAAAGTCAATATTTTGACCTCTTCTAATAGAGTTGTACACAGCAAATTTACATCCACAGCTTCTTAAACCCAATGAATCAAACATTGCCTGACTTCTAACTACAAACAATAAATTATATATAAAAATCAACGAGTTATAACATTGATTGATTGTTGATCAATCTAATAGAGAGGCCCATTTTATGCCGGATTTAGAGGAATATTTACAAACAATCCACAGAGTTATCCACAGAATTTGTGAATAACTCTCGTTTAAAGTCGTTTTTATGGCATTGATGCATTTGGAATATTTTTTTACCAATAAACTCAATCGTTTGAGGGACGAACCTTAAGTTTAATACTAATAAAGTCTGTATGTGAAACATAAAGAAGCTCGGATATTTTTCGCACCAAATATTCCTCATCCCTATCAAGCACCTTATCCGCATATGCCAATTGCCATAATAATTCAATTACGTGGATTTTTTCCGAATAAGAAAATTGCTTATTAATTAACGAAGTGAATTGAAAATAATCCGTTGAATTCTCCAATTCAGACTTTGCAAGCCTGATAATTTCATTGGTTTCATCGTCAGTTAGCTCAAACTTATTTTTTATTAGAGATATCATTGCCAACTCTTCATCATCATGAATATGATCATCCATTCTCATCATCTCTATCATGAGTGCTGTTGTCGCTAATTTCATACTATGCTCAGTCGAAGACTCACCATCTTCTTGTTGCATATTCAACTCAAAGAACGATTTAATCGCATTTAACATAGATAACTCCCATTTAGATCAGACAAAAATATCAACCGGATTTTTTGGGCTCCAATTTACTTGCAAGGAAGATCCCCACAAGCATGCCAAACAAATGTGCTTCCCAAGAAATATGAGGAGCCTGAGGCAAAACGCCCCAAATAAGTCCGCCATAAAGAAACACCGTCAAAACAGCAAAAATAAATGAAACAAGACTTTTCTCATACCAGGCTGCTGCCACAAGAAAACCAAAGTAACCAAAGATAAGCCCACTCGCCCCAACATGAACTGCAGGCCGAGCAAAAATCCAAACAGCCAACCCTGCGATTAAGGTAATACCAACACTAATTAACAAATATTGGCGCAAACCACGCAGCAATAAAAACCAACTTAAGATTGCCAACGGAATCGTATTAGCAAGAAGATGCGCAGCATTTGCATGTAAAAAAGGCCAAAATACAATACCAAGCAAACCACTCTCAGAACGAGGACGAATACCATAGGCACTCAGCTGATGACCCACACCACTGTTATAAAACTCAATCAACCACAACAGGCCAATAAAAATCGCAACTTCAGTGATTCGCATAAAATTTAAATATTAGACCTTAAAAAATATTTAATCTGAGTTTCTGAGACGTGCCCTGTTTGTAATAGTGCTCCACCCTTACTGAATATTGCTCTGCATCTAGAAAACAAAAATCCGTAAGGATTCAGGTTGCCCTTGATTCATTCGAGTACAAAGCTTCCGCGTCCTGCTCACGCCCCTTACCTACATCCTGCAGGCAAAGAAAAAGCACGGCGTTCACAATTGGTCGCTCTTTTACATCCATGTAATCGCGATACTCGAACGTCCTGTTCATCGTAAATGAGCACTTTTGATGCAGCAATCGGACGAATCAAGGGTGAACTGAATCGTTATAGGGGTTATTCAGTTTTTTGGGCGTTCGCCTCGCCTACTTTTATAGTTCGACCAAAAAACTCAGACCCATCCAACTCTGCAATTGCTTTTTTTGCCGCAGCACCTTTCATATCGACAAAACCAAATCCTTTACCACGCCCAGTATTCCTATCTTTTACAATTCGAATAGACTCAATAGGCCCATATGGCTCAAATAATTCTGCTAACTGCCTTCCTCTAACTTTAAATGCTAAGTTTCCAACAAATATTGAGAGAATTTCATTGTCGCCAACACTTATTGAAGGCGCTTTACGCGCCGGACGCTTTTCAGGTAACTTAATGGATCCTAGCGCAGCAAACAACTGGGACGATAAAAACATACCTAGAAATAAGCCCAAAGCTATACCAATGGCGCCCTTATCAGCAATACCGAGACCCACAAAATTAATTACTAGATAACCTAAAGCAGCTACAGCAATAGAAATAACAATTTTTTTCCCAACAGGGATTGAATTTGACATTAAAACACCCTAAAAATACGAAATATTGATGTGTAAACCGCCTAGTTTAGCACAATTTAGGCCTATCCAAGAATGCGATACACCTGTCTATAACATCTTGATTATAAAGAATACGTGAATGACCACGACCATTAGTTGTATATAATTCCGCACCTGACCACGAATCAACAATTTTGTGCGCCTCAGCGATAGGAACTTGCCTATCATTTTCATCGTGCACAACTAAACAAGGCAGAGTAAGCGCTTTTGCCAAATAATGAATTGAAAGCTCATCAAAACTACTTAACTGATGGTTTTTTTTCAACAACTCTAAAAAAGCCCTTTCTGCTTTGCTATTTAAACCAAAATTAATTATATAAGATTGGAGCAATAAATTGTAATCTGAGGGAGAACTAACCCCAATCAAAGCCTTACTCTGAAAACCGATTTTTAGTGCATTTACGGCAACAATAAATCCAAATGAATGCGCAATAGTTGCCTCAAATTCACCATAATCGCTAAATAATTTTTCTACTACTTGTACGATTTGTTTTAAACTAGTGTGATTACCCGAGCTATCACCATGTCCTGGGGCATCAAAAGCTAATACACCATATCCATGAGCAATTAAATGCTCTATAAACTTAAAAAATTGTGTCGCCCGGCCATTCCAGCCATGTAACAGCAAAACTTTAGGTCCGTCACCCCAAGAATAAACAACTACTTCTTCATGTCCAAAACTTAAGGTACTCTTTTCTGCGCTTTGCAAACAAAACTGCTCTACTGCTCGACGCTGTGTATGTCGCGTTCGAGTCCAAAATTGATAACTAATTTTTGCAGAAATCGATGGTAAAACCCCAGCGACACTATTTGCTAAAAATCGCGACAACCCAACATTCATCATGGCAAATTATCTTGCATATACAAAGGAGATTTAAGCTCCCTCCTAAAAAGCATCATTCCGCATAAAATTACAATTATGCTGCAATACCACTATGCCTCAACAAAGCATCAATTTTCGGCTCTCTTCCACGAAAAGCAATAAACAACTCCATGGGATCCTTAGAACCACCTTTTTCAAGTACATGTTCTAAGAAACTTTGACCTGTTATCTGATTAAACACACCTTCATCTTCAAATCGAGAAAACGCATCGGCCGATAATACTTCTGCCCATTTATAACTGTAATAACCTGCAGCATAACCTCCAGCAAATATATGAGAAAACCCATGTGCAAAACGATTAAACTCTGTCGCGTTAACAACCGCAACTTTCTCTCGAACATCATTTAAAATATCATAAATCCCAACATCTCCACCTGCGACATATTCCATATGAATCAACATATCAAAAATTGAGAATTCTAGCTGTCTCACCATCTGCATACCTGATTGAAAATTTTTCGCTGCTATCATCTTTTCATACAACTCTTCTGGCAATGATTCACCAGTGACATAGTGCTTTGCAATTTCATCTAGTGCGGATTTTTCCCAACACCAATTTTCCATAAATTGACTTGGCAGCTCCACTGCATCCCAAGGAACTCCGCTGATACCAGCCACACTAGGATAATTTACTTTAGTCAACATATGATGCAAACCATGTCCAAACTCATGAAATAAAGTATTCACTTCATCATGCGTAAACAACGCAGGTTTATCACCAACAGGAGGTGTAAAATTACAAGTTAGATAGGCAACAGAAACTTGAGATACCCCATCAATCTCCATTCGCGTAATGCACTCACCCATCCAAGCACCACCTCGCTTATGTTCGCGCGCATATAAATCAAGAAAAAATTGCCCACGTAAATTATTATCTTTATCGGTAATTGAGAAAAACTGCACGTCTTCATGCCATACATCAACACCTTTCACTTCACTTATTTTTATTCCATATAAGCGATTAACCACATCAAACATACCTTTAAGGACATTTTCTTGAGGAAAATAAGGCTTCAACTCCTCTTGTGAAATCGAATATTTATGTTGGCGAAGCTTCTCACTAATATACGGTACATCCCAAGCATCAATATTTTTCAATCCAAATTCATCTTTTGCAAAAGCTTCTAGATCAGCATAATCCTGCTTGGCCACTGGTAGAGAATTTTCGACCAATTCATATAGAAAATTTAAAACCTGCTTTGTATCCTTAGCCATTTTAGTTGCTAGCGAACGTTGTGCATAGTTTTCAAATCCTAATAAACTTGCTGCTTCATGACGCAAACTCATCACTTCTTCCATCACCGGGGTATTATCCCATTTGCCCGCGTTCGGCCCGAGTTCTGATGCGCGTGTGACATAAGCAAAATACATTTCTTCACGTAACTCACGATTATCTGCATAAAGCAACACAGGATAATATGATGGAAATTCTAAGGTCAGCAGCCAACCTTGCTGTTCTTTATTTTCAGCGCTTTGCTGGGCTAAACTTTTCACTGACTCAGGCAGGCCTGCCAGCTCTGCCTCATCAGTCACTAATTTCGTCCAAGCGTGAGTAGCATCTAATAAATTTTGATCAAATTGACTCGTAACTTGTGATAACTGCTGCATTATGTCTTTGTAACGAAGCTTCTTCTTATCTTCTAAATCTACACCAGACAATCGAAAGTCTCGAATTTCATTCTCAACAATTTTTTGCTGGGCAAAATCTAATGAAGCATATTCATCACTATCTTGAATTTGTTGATAAGCGTTAAATAATGCTTCGTTTTGACCCATCTCTGTACTATATTCGCTAATCTTAGGTAAGCAGGCATTGTAAGCATCACGTAATTTATCACTATTAACCACTGAATTCATATGACTAACTGGCGACCAAACACGAGAAATATTCTCCGAAATTTTCTCTAATGGTTTAACTAAATTATCCCAGCTGTATTTTTCATTTTCATTCAGCAATAAACCAACTTGCTGTCGACTCTTTTCCAGTACAGCATCGATGGCAGGCTCAATATGCTCAGGTTTAATTTTGGAAAAAGGGGGTAAGCCACTCATGTTCAGTAGAGGATTATTGCTCATAAATATTTTTACTCATTTATTAAATTAAAAATTCTTTCGTAATATTCAGATTACCTTTAATCTGCTCAAGTTCAAAAACTTCTTGTCATTCTCAAAGTAAACGAGAACTTTTTGACATCGAAACCTCACAAATCACAGGTCTTCTCAGTGCTTATGGTAATTTCACACCTAAATATACAAGGTGTTACAATATACACAAATTAAGTGTCAAATGGATACTTCGTAAACAACACAATTTATCAAAAGCCTTACAGCATACAAACTTACACCTTGCATATTTGATGCTGGATAGACTTACAAATGGAGTTTTGCATGATGCAGCATTATGATTTAATTGCCATCGGTGGTGGAAGTGGTGGCCTTTCAATTGCGGAAAAAGCCGCATCATATGGTAAAAAATGCGCCATAATTGAACCAGATCGTCTCGGTGGCACATGCGTAAATCGTGGCTGTGTACCAAAAAAAGTCATGTGGAACGCTGCAAATCTTGCACATTCATTTCAACTCACGTCAGCCTATGGAATTGAAGCAACATTACATAATTTTGATTGGGCAACACTTGTCAAAAAGCGCGAGTCTTATATCCACGGCATAAACGATTGGTATAGCAATTATTTAATCGATTCAAATATAGATCTAATTAAAGGTTATGGCCGTTTTATTGACAAAAACACAGTCGAGGTCGATGGTAAACAATATACCGCGGACCACATCGCCATCAGTGTTGGTGGAAAACCGACTGTACCCGATGTGCCTGGCGCTGAATTAGGTATAACATCAGACGGTTTTTTTGAATTAAAATCTCAACCCAAACGAGTAGTTATCATAGGCTCCGGCTATATAGCTGTGGAAATTGCTGGCGTTTTAAATGCTCTCGGTAGTGAAGTTTCATTATTATTGCGCGGACAACATATATTAGGCCGTTTTGATGCATTAATGCGTGAAACCTTAACCGAAGAAATGATAAATAACGGCATCAATATACTTTCTTGTATAAATCTAGAATCCATTAGCAAAAATGAAAGTGGCAAGTTAACACTTAAAGGAGCCGGAGGTTACCAAATAGATGAACTGGACTCAGTCATTTGGGCCATTGGACGTAAATCACTAACAGATGAAATTAATTTGGAAGTTACTGGTATAGACACCGATAAAAACGGCTTTATCCCAACTGATGAATTTCAAAATACAAAAGTAAAAAACATATACGCTTTGGGTGATATTACGGGTAGAGCCGCATTAACACCCGTGGCTGTAGCGGCAGGTAGACGTTTAGGAGATCGCTTATTTGGTGGCATGTCAGATAGAAAAGTGGACTATCACAATATACCCAGCGTAGTATTTAGCCATCCGCCAATTGCAACGGTTGGACTAACAGAAGCTGAGGCAAAAAAAATTCATGGGGATGCAGTAAAAGTTTATCAAACTCGATTTACACCAATGTTTTACAGCTTAACAGACCACCCCCAAAAAACAGCGATGAAACTAATAACCATTGGTGCACAAGAAAAAGTAGTCGGCTGTCATATAATTGGTCAAGCCGCTGATGAAATGCTACAAGGATTTGCCGTTGCCATACGTATGGGCGCCACCAAGAAAGATTTTGACGACACTATCGCCATCCATCCAACCAGTTCGGAAGAACTGGTAACCATGAGATAATAGGCAATAACGAACGACTAGGACCCTACCATCATGAGCATTCGAAAATTTAACAATATCAGTCCTTCCTTTCATAAAACTAGCTACATAGATGAAGATGCCGCACTTATAGGAGATGTAACCATAGGTGAGGATTCTTCCGTTTGGCCTATGTGCGCAATTCGCGGAGACGTGCAAAAAATTACCATTGGTAAACGTACAAATATACAAGATGGTTCCGTAATCCATGTAACTGCAAACAATCAATTTAATCCAGGTGGGTTCGAAACTCATATTGGAGACGATGTCACCATTGGCCATGGCGCCATTATTCACGCCTGCACTATTGGCAATTTTTCCTTGATTGGAATGGGGGCTACAGTATTAGACGGGGCAATTGTAGAAGATGAGGTCATGGTAGCAGCAGGAAGCCTTGTTCCACCGGGAAAAGTTTTAGAAAGTGGCTATTTATGGAAGGGCAGCCCCGTAAGAAAAGCAAGAGAGCTCTCTGAAAAAGAAAAAGAGTATTTGCATTTCTCTTCTCAGCACTATGTAAATCTAAAAAATCAATATATGGACTAATTTTTAAATGACTCAGCGAAAAATAATTCATATAGACATGGATTGTTTTTATGCCGCCGTAGAAATTCGGGATAATCCGTCATTAACTGGCAAACCTGTAGCTGTCGGAGGTTCTGCAAATAGCCGCGGTGTGCTTTGTACTTGCAATTATGAAGCAAGAAAATATGGCCTTCACTCCGCTATGGCGTCATCTCGCGCCCTACGTAAATGTCCAGATCTAATTATATTACCTGTTAATTTTGACAAATACCATAAAGCATCAAAAAACATTCATCAAATATTCAAGCAATATACCGATCTCATCGAGCCGTTATCTCTTGACGAAGCCTTTCTTGATGTAAGTAACTCAAAATTATTTTCTGGTAGTGCAACTTTATTGGCAACCGAAATTCGAGATACGATTTTTAATTACGAAGGCATAACAGCTTCAGCAGGCATCGCACCCAACAAAATGTTAGCTAAAATTGCCAGCGACTGGAACAAGCCCAACGGACAATTTATTATTACCCCATCAAACGTTGAGCGATTTATGCAGGAACTGCCGGTAAAAAAACTCTTTGGCGTTGGAAAAGTGACTGCAGAAAAACTCTCTACACATGGCATACAGTACTGCAAAGATATCCAACAATGGACAATCAACTCATTGACAGACACCTTCGGAAGCTATGGACAACAACTCTATGAAATGTCCCGAGGCATTGACAATCGACCCGTCCAAACCACACGAAATCGAAAATCCCTTAGTGTTGAAGAAACATTTAGTGCAGACTTATTGCCACAGCACGTTACAAGTAATTTATTACATGCTTTATTTGACAACTTATCATCAAGACTTCATACATTAAAAAATAAATCTGCAACAGACATTAAAACCTTATTCGTTAAAATCAAATACAGCGACTTTAAACAAACAACCATACAATCAACCAACACGGAATTTTCTGTTCGCGCTTTTACCGAACTATTCAAAACTCGCACGAAAAACAACACAAAACCTATTCGTCTTATTGGCTTCGGCGTAAATTTTGTAGATAAGGATATTAAGAAGTATAGCGAACAACTTGAGTTTAATTTTGAGTTTGATTAAGGAAAAATAAATAACGACTTTCATAAATCATATTGTTGTTACATTAATAAATTTACACTAAACAGCGACTCTAGATACTATTCCAATAATGGAAAACAACTATTAGACTAACGTATTTCTAGGCTTACCGATCGACAGAATAAAAATCCATTTATATTTTGTAATCCTAATTGCTTGTATTATGACAAGCATTACGTTCTCATGCTATTGGCTCATGATCACCTAGCAAAGAATCGCATGGAAAACACTACCCCAAAACTTCAATATGAAATACTTCATAGGATTCATTGAAATAATCGGCAACCAAGTCATTCAAGTACGACAGAATGAACAGACGGATGTTGAAATAATATGAGCCGGAGATTTATTTGACATGCTAGTTCTAGAAAAACGACAGTCATTACTATCACAAAAACAAAGAAACATTAGCAAAACAAATTAGGTATTTTTTTAGCTATAAATAACGAAGTGAGGCGTCCAGCCTCTGAGTTTCCAATAGAAAACCAGCCTGCTAATTTCACCATTACTTTAGACTTTCAAATTAATCAACGAATCAAAACTTAATTCAATTATGCTTAACAAAGCTGCCGCTGCAAATTTAACAATGGTATTACATTTTTTATATGACCAAATCAAATCTTCTTATATCTGTCATCAATTCACTATATCCCGACCGTGTCATATGGTTATTCATCTATAGTTAAGTATCTTATCTGTATGTTATATCTGTAATACAGTGTATGAGTACAAGACTCATTAATCTGGCTGTGCGAAATTTATATTGAAAATGTTACACGTAGTAACAAATATTGTTAATAAAAATTATAAAAACACATAAATGTGGGAGGGTAATATCCGGTTTTAAATACCGATATTAACCCAATGGGAGTGTAAAAATGTTCAACAAAACTATCGGATTAATCATATCTATCGCTGTTTTATACGGCTGCTCGGAAGCGACAAGCCCTGATTCAACAGGCGACCCAAGTAACAAAATAAGCCCAAATGCTAGCGGTGATATACCAACACGATTGCCCGGGGAAGTGTACTACACAGGTTATGATGGTGGACTGACTGATTTGAGTGTTTTGGTTTCTACAAGTCGCACACTTGAAATAGAAGACCCCACTATCGCCACCGCTAGACTCGAAACAATTAATATCCCCGAGGAAACAGTTAATGCGATGATTGCAGAATTGAAAGCTACGGGTGAAACATTAAGTGCCAATCGAGAAAGACGCTTGAAAGAACGCTTAGCAAATCCTAGAGCTTGGAGGCTAACGCCGCTTAAGGCTGGTTTTACTTACATAAAAGCAACGCGCGCACCTAGAGGTAGTACAGGCACCATACGACCTGAATCTGATTGGTATATTCCCGAGTTAAGAACCTTAGTTGTAGAAGACTACAGCGGTGGTTTAATCAATACAGGGAAAATTCGCTATGAACAAGGCAGCGCCGGCTCACCAGCTTGTATTTCTTGTCATAATGGCACTTTTGAATCAGGTGTGCCATCACACCAAATTGGCAGGGTTACTGAAATATCAGATGCCGATGCAATTTCGTGGATAAGCACAGGAAGAGCAGGCGATAGGGTATTCCAAACCTCAAACCCAGCTGGCCACACATGGTCATTTACCAATGATAGTGAAAAAACAGCTACCGTTGCCTATTTGCGCTCACAGCAAACTAAAGACATTAGAGAATTGGCACAATTACTATTTGATGAAGCATTGGCAGAAGCAAAAACAGAAAATGAAAATTAATGCTTTCAAACTACTTAGCGCTCTTCAAATGTACGCAAGTCTAACTATATTGTAAAACTAAAACATCCACTGAAATTTTCAGTGGATGTTTTACATTTAAATATCATTGCTTCAAAATTATCTATTCCGAGCTCTAAAGTCAACAGACCTACTATCTCTTAATATTAATTTCATCATAAAGAAACAGAATGATATAAGTTGACCAACAAAGATACTAACGACGGCCTCTAGGGAATGCGCGCCAAAACAAAAAACATATCGAATAACTAAACATGTCCTTAGGGGATAAAAAATTGAGAATACCTCTAGTCATTGGCATAATAATTATCATTCAGATTTCTGCTTGCAGCTCTTCTTCAGAAGATAACTCACCTATCACCACCGACCTAAAACCCAGCCCAATAGCATTAAGTAACGCAAATTTTCAAACCGATCAATTTTCTGGGGCAAAAAATTGCGGCATATGCCACAACGGTCTTCGTGATGAAAATGATGTCGACGTTTCTATCGAACTAGATTGGAACTCAACCATGATGGCCAACGCAGCCAGAGATCCTTTATTTCGAGCCAAAATGGCCAGCGAAACTTTACGCAATCCATCACTAAAATCATTAATCGAAAATAAATGTAGTCGCTGTCATACACCAATGGCAAATGTTGAGGCACACTCAAAAGATCTAACCATCGGATTATTACCACCCGGGTTTCTCTCTGAGAATCATGAATTATATGACGCAGCAATGGATGGCGTAAGTTGTACCGTTTGCCATCAAATTGAAAACAGTCCAAATTTAGGCACTGAGAGTGGCTTTACAGGACAGTTTACGATTAATTCACTCAGATCAATTTACGGGCCCTTCATTGATCCTTTAGGTGAAAATATGGAAGCCGTATCAAGTTACACCCCACTATATTCAAGCCACATATCAAGCTCAAAATTATGCTCAGCTTGTCACAACCTTTATACAAATGTTATCGATATTGATACTGGGCAAGATACCGGAGAAATATTTCCAGAACAAAATATTTATAATGAATGGGAACAAAGTAGCTTCTCTGACGCAGATACAGGAAAAAGCTGTCAGGATTGCCACATGCCGGAAACCAATGGCGTTAAGGTTTCGACTTTGGGACCAGCGTCATTGACCAACCGAGATAACTTTTCAAAGCACTATTTTGTTGGCGGCAATACCTACATGTTAGATATATTCAATCGAAATAAAACAACGCTGGGTGTGTCTGGTAATAATTTTGATGAAAGTATAAATCGAACTCGAAGTTTATTACAAAGTTCAGCCAATCTATCACTACAAGACATTAGAAAAAGCAATGGATTGTTGAATTTTACAGTACAAGTCAAAAACAAATCGGGGCATAAACTGCCATCAGGTTATCCAGCACGGCGAGCCTATCTACATGTTACTGTAAAAAATAGTTCATCTGAAGTCGTATTTGAATCGGGAAAATTAAACGCCGATGGCAGCATCTCCGGAGTAGACTCCGATGAAGATGCAGATAAATATGAACAACATCATGACCTAATAACCAATTCGAATCAGGTTCAAGTTTATGAATCAATTATGGGCGATACAAACAATCAAATTACTTATACCCTATTAAATGGCGCCACTTACTTAAAGGATAATCGAATATTACCTGATGGATTTGATAAAAACACCGCGACTGCTGATGTATCTCCTGATGCAGAGACTTTAGCGGACCAGAATTTTCTCGCAGCGAGTGACTCAGTGACTTATCAAATATCACTAGATACAGATCAAAACTATAATGTAGAAATTGAGTTAAATTATCAATCACTAGCCTATCGATACGCTCAAGATCTATTTAAAGATATTGATAAACATGAATACATCAATATGTTTAAAACGCTCTATGATGATCCGGCAAATATTCGCAAAGAAACCATTGCAACACTCAATAAAACAATTGAAGGAGATGGAACAAACAGCGACTCAGACAATAACTCGGATAACACTAACGGCGAAGGTAACCCACCCAACAACTCAGATTGGACCGAGGCTACTTTAGCAATTGAATCTATACAAGATAAGCCATCAACACCAGATTACAACAATGCACCGCAAATTATAGTCGATAATTCGGGGAATACAATCACCAAATTCACTATAATAAAATCAAACCTCAATAAGGGTTCTAATATTTCAGTTGTAGAAAACTTCATTTCCCAAAGTCAGGACGGCATTGAATGGCAAAATTTATTAACCAACTCAACCCTATTTGAAGATTTAACAACGGCTGCATATATGGAATCAATACACGTAGTATCGCTTACCGGTGATCTCTATACACTCATTCGAGATACTAACATGCTATATTTGGCTCGATATGTAGAATCGTCAGGATGGACAAAAATTGAGATTCCTAATGCCCCCATTAATATCGAAGCAGATAAGATTCAAATTTCCAGCACCGAGGCTGGGGCCATTACCGTCGTATGGCTAGAAAACATACCTAATAGTTTTAATGCTAGCATCAATGCAACGCATTATATGGTCACCAGCGGCTGGGGGCCAATACACGCCATTACGATAGCGTATGACAAAATACTCTCACCTCATTTTGTTGATGCGGCTGGCAATATCCATATAAGCTGGCTGGTTGGAAGTGACAACGACTTAGAAATGAAGATGGCTATTTACACTGCAATGCAAGGTTGGTCTGAAATCATCAATGGGCCAACGGATATACAAAGCACTCATACGAAATCCATTAGTGATCAACATCACCGAGTTATTTTGGACATAGATGATACCAATAATCACCGCATTAACGCCTATGTTGTTGCGCATGATGGTAACTGGACAAAATTCACTAATATTAACCAAAAGCAAGACGGAGATCAGATTACACTAACAAATTGGAATGATGTGGCAATTGCTATAGGTGACTTGGGTCAACTTATAGTGGCTTGGAATGAAACGAATCATAGCGGGAGTGAAGTCATTCAATATTATAAATCTGCTACCGCTTTTCCTCAGACAGACCAAGCAACAAATTTACTTTGGTCCAACCCTATTACTGTTAGCAATCTAAGCAACATCATAGAAAGTGATATTAAACTGGCAATTAGCAATAATGGAGATTTTTATTCAGTTTGGTCTGGCGATACAAATAAAATATATGTGAATCATGCAAGCTCAGATGGCGTTTGGGATCAAACTCCACATATATTAGCCGACTATTCACTAACGAATAATATTTTTGCACTAAAGCCTCAAGTTGTTGCCGTCCAAGATAAAGTTAGAATAACCTGGAATCAACTTATCGAAGCAGAATCTACTACAACCCAAAATATCTGGACTACACAGAATCAGTAAAGTAAATGTAAGCTAATTTTCAATTTAATCCGTAGTCACAACATTCTCATTAATAAAAATCAATCAGTTCTATTGTACGGTATAAATATATTCACGACTTAACACATCATCTTCCGTGAACCAGTTTGTATCTACACCCGCATCTTCAAAACGATTTCGACCAATTAAATGCCCCATATCGTCATAGGTATTCACTTCGTACTGCGCGGTAAGATCATCACCAGTAAAGCATAACGAATCAGTACCCACAGTTGTCATAACCTCCTGCTCAACGGCATCATCAACATTGTAAGAAATTTCATCACAAGATCTGATAACATCATCCGCGGTCAACCATTCCATGTCAATTCCAGGGTCATTATATCGCAAACTATTTGTATTTAAATTTGCCGGGTTATAAGTGTAGCTATGATAATACATTAGATTATCATCAGCAGTGAAAGGTGCAAGATCAACTCCGGAATCGAGATAAAAAATGTGCTGTATAGCAAGACTATCAACATTGAGAATTGTCGCAGAAAAATGACCTACGGTATTATCTGCTAAAGTTGCCCAATCCATATCAACACCAGGATCGTTATATTGTATCCATTGTAAATTTCCGTCTGCATTTGTGCTTTCAGCCGTGGCAAACTGAACATCATCATCAGCTGTGAACCAGAGTAAATCTAATCCAGGGCCATTATATCTCGCTGTCGCAACAGCTAGGCCGTCAGCATCCAAAATTTCTGCTTCATATCTTTGAACATCATCATCTTCAGTAAACCAAATAGCATCAACGCCTGGCCCGTTATATCGAATCATAAGAGTCTGCAAGGTGCCAACCATGGTATCGTATGCAGTATAATCTTGAACGTCATCATCTTCATTAAACCAAATTAAATCAACGCCCGGCGAATTATAGCGTGATCGCTTTGTACGCAAACTACTAACAGCATCGTATTCATATAATCGATAGCTCATCACTTCCGCTAATGTGATGTCGTAATCAGTACGTTGAGAAAGCAAGGAAACTCCAGTTGCATTAATCGAAACAGAATCAGTTGCTCTTGATTTTATTTGTTGATTATTTTTAACTGTTGCACTGTCGTAGTCTCCATCCTCATCATTAAAAACAAAGGCTAGGTCATCACTCAACGAAAAAACATCATCATATTGCTCTTCATCAAGCTCATCAATTGAAGCTAACACTGATCCACCATGACTGGTAAGTGAGTTCACTGGGCGTTCATAAGCTTTTTGGTTATCTGAGTTTGGTGTTGTTTGAGAACAACCGATTAAGCATAGACCAACGGCCACGCTTAGAGTAATCCTGAATTTCATGACATTCCCCACATATAAATTTCGAGCTATATTATTATTAGTTTGCTTGCTATATAAAACACTAGCTAAGGTAATTCAGAAAAGCAAGGTGAAGCATTTTAGTGAAAACTTTATAGATATATTCAGCTCATTATAAAAGCTATTAGTTATCAAAATTTTTTTTAAACATAGAGGAAATATTGTTATGAATTTATATTAATTCTGAATGAATTTTCAATTTCAAACAATCTGCAAAAAACCCAACATGGAGCAAAATTAAAACAATTATTCAGGATATCAAACACCCTACTATTTTTGATGAAAAGTCTCACTCAGCCATCTTTTTTTATTTCACACGCACTAATAATAAACAATAATCAATGTGTGAGCTCCGCAACGGAATCAAAGCACTTTATTCAGTCATTACCACGTTGCATGGCATGCATGAAACACTCAATAGTGCATAGATAATTTTTCTCGCAGAATATTATAGAATTTTCTTAATTGGTGAGTTTTATCTCACTCAATTTAATCTCTCGGGGCGACTGTCCCGGCACTGAAGTAATAATACCCGTCACCGTAACTAATTTCCCAAAAGTACTCGATTGATTTAAAAATTCATCAACAACGGTACTTGGGTAGTGAATACTATATATTTGTCCGTTAGTTGAATCTCTAATAGACAGTTGATACACAGGACCATCAATTGCGCCCACAGGGTCTTCGATAACAATACTTAAATAGCCAGTGATTGTCACACTTTGTTGGCTCACCGTAGTTTGTACTGTTTCAGGTGTATACCAGTTCGACGCCCATATCTCCCCCTTATCAGCGAGGAATACAGCATCGTCAACGACCAAGGCTCTAGGTTCTTCAAAATGAAAATTATTTATTCCACCAGAATTTATAGTGGCCGCTGTTAGCAACCCACTAGAGCTAAGATCATAAACACCATTGGATTCAGCCAGTTCAAATAATTGTAATCCAGATGATTGCCAATTGTAATAGGTCGATGCAGATCCATTATCGAAATACGCCGGATCACCATCGTGAATATTAACTGGAAAGGCAAATCGAGTTACACCAGTATTAGGATTTTTAAAATAGGTGAAAGCATGATGATCACTTAACGCAACGCTATCCGTACCCCGCTTACCTATTATAGCTTCCTGAACAACCAGCGGATTGGTCTTATCACTTATATCAAAAATTCCTACTTTAATTCCCTGATAAAATGCAATTCCATTTTCTTCAATAGCGTCTTTGCCAATGCCAATTAATATATTCTCGTTCACAGGGTGTAAATAATCAGAGTAACCTGGCAATTCAAGTTCGCCTTCAATAAATGGCTGCTCAGGGTTCACAAGGTTTAACACATAAAGCGGATCAATTTTCTTAAAGGTAACGACATAACCGTAGTTTCCATTAAAGCGTACACCATAAACTTGCTCGCCTACCTTACCAATAGCAGCAGGCTGGCTCTCATTTGGCAATTGTGAAACGATGCTTAGCTGACCAACGTTGGTTTTATCTTCTTTGAGTATAAATAGATGATGCGTTTGCTCAGCACCTCTCCAAATCGCAGGCTCAGGAATTTGCGAATCATAAGGCGGACTAACAGATGTAACCAATCTAAAATAATCTTGATACTCACTCATTCGGAAGGCATTGTTACGCCAACCGATTGTACCGGGAACTCGACCAGAAGCTCTATAAGCCAAGCCTGAGTCATTTAGGGCAAACTTATGGATCAACGTACCTTCACCAACGTCATCAATGTAATCATTTTTTGTCATATACACTGCGTTTTGTGAAACATATATTTCACCGCTACTTTCCAACGTACACACTGAATCCGCTGTGTCTGGACTTGAAAGGGATATCATCAATATTGTTGTCAAGCCGTTGTCAAAGTAGCTTTGAGCATTTGAAGTTTGAGGAACGATACAATCAGTCGCTTCAACCAAAGTAATAACTTCAGAGTTAAAATAAGTTTTTGGTAATACTTCTTTCACCGCAATTTTTTCAATTGCCTGTTGTAATTCTGCCACTGTATCATTTTTCACATAAGGCTCTACAAGTCGATTAAGATCCAAATATTGACGAGTGACTAATAATAATTTGCCGTTAATTAAACGCGTCGCAACTGAAGAACCATCGATGTCTAGCGTCCAAGCAACTGTTGGCAAACTCGGATCTGTCAGATCATAGACAGTAACGCGAGTTTTTTCCTGATAGTAGGATCCATTTGTCAGCGATACTCTGCTAAGCACAATCAGCTCACTTACACCAGACTGAGTGGAAGTATTCAAATACAAACCTTGAATACGATTTGTATCTTGAGCCATCTCTATGAACGTAAGAGGAGCTGCCGATGGCGTTGTACTATCTAGCGTATATATCAACACTTGGGGAGGTTGTAACTCTTTATTCGGAAAATATAATTCACTAGTATCAGCAGTAACTGGGCGCACAGATGATGAAGTACCATCCACCACATCTGTCGCAATTCCAACGCCGTAGAAAAAATTTTGCTGATTTTTTGCAACGTATAAATACTGCCCGTCACTTTTGATTAAGTCTGCCTCATCTACCCCCTGCTCAATCAGGTTAGTACTACTCACATTCGATGATGAAAAAGCCGCTGAATCGGAACTTGGTGTGGAAGCACTAACCCCTGCGGCTCCACCCGTTCCTCCTCCACCTGCAGAAACTGCTGCGTCTGATTCTGCTCTCCCCTCATCAAACACGGCTATACCCGCACTACGATAATAGTAATTTTCGGACAATGATGCCTTCAAATAAGTTTTAAGACTTTTCTCAAATGCACCATCCACATTTGCTTTAAGATGAAAATATTGGCTTTTATCTAGCTTAGTCGGGTTATCTTTGACTGGATCAGGTTGTTGTCCTACAGGGCCTGGATCTGCCTCGTCTGACAATGGGTGAAAACAAGCAGTAACAAAACTCAATACAATCAATATGATAGATATTTTTATTTTCTTGTAATTCATAACCAACCTCTCCCCCGAATAAAATAGTGGGAATATTTCCCATTTACTAGTTAAGTTATACCTCGATTAAAGCAATGTCAAGTATGACTTTGAGCTTTGCATGTCCTGAAACAATGTTTAAAATCACAGAAATAACTAACATATGCCTTGAGACAAGTATCCGATACCTTCTTTTCTATATTACATTGTTCCTCATTTGCCCCATTGCCATGGCAAAAGAGAATCATGCATTTTCACTCGAAACGGGACTGTATTACAGCGAGGGCGATTATCATCGCAATCGCTCTACAACAATTCAATACTTACCTTTAACGGCAAAGTATCAAACGAAAAACTTTCAGTTTAAACTATCTGGAGGTTGGTTATCACTTAAAGGGCCTGGAAATATTGAGACAGGCACACAAACCGCCAGTGAATTTGACGAATATGGTTTGGCAGATACCCATTTTAGCAGCGCTTATTATTGGCGAACATCACAACTAAAACTCATTGACTGGCTGGTGCCAGAGTTTAAAATAAAAATTCCCACCGCAGATAAAAATAAGGCTCTGGGCACAGGAACATTAGACGGCCAAATAATACTAAGTTTTTACCGAATACGTGCACCACTCACTCTACATTCTTCACTTTCACACCGTTGGAGAAGTAATAAAAATGAATTGAATTTACGAAATAGCTGGGGATTTAATTTCGGCACAGTTTGGCAGTGGACAAAATACCTTAGCACTGGAATAGTTTTCGATACCGAAGAAGCCGCCTCCACAATCAGCTCAGCCAAACGTGAATTGTTATTTCATGTTTCCGTTAAGATCACTCGAAAAATAAAAACTACACTTTACTCTCAATATGGATTGAGCAATGGCAGTCCGGAAGTTTCATTTGGAACTCAAGTTGCTTATAAGTTTTAATAAATTCGCACCCTTAACCAACTAAGGCGGAGAATTAGTATCTGTAGCTCCCGCAGCTGTACCCATATCTCCGCCGGAGGGAACAGAATCGGCGCTTCCACCGCCTGCACTAACACTCGTGTCTAATTCTGGCACATGAGGTACAACAACACTATCGGGAATATTTACTCGTTCAGGTAAGTCTGGCTTGTGAAACAGTTCGAGTAAAGTTTCTGGTTCAGCATGCCCAGTTCCACCTACACCACTTTCATCAGGTTCCGCAGCATGTAGCGCAGAATTCAAAACAAACATAAAAATACACAATGCGAAAAACTTATTTTTCATTTTTGTGACTTCCCTTTTTCTCTCGGTTCTGAAGTTCTGTGTAAAAAAACGATCCAAAATGAATGCGATACTTATCGGATGTATTTTTACTATCCAGCTTTTGCAAACTTCGTCCTTTGCGATTAATTTGCTTTATCAGATCTGCTGCCTGTTTTCGTACGAACTGATCCAATTCATTTCGAGAAGTTTCACTCAAATTATTAAAATAAACACAGCGATCAAAATGTTCAGACTGTTTTGCAAGCATATTATCTACACTGGCATTTAAATGCTGTTGCAAGTTTCGCTTGAAAAAAAATATTTTTTCATCAAAGCCTTCTGATGGACCGAACGTTTCGGTATTCAAATGCACTTTATTTTCATCATCCAAAGAAACTATTCCAGAACGCACCCATTCATCAAGTAATGTCCGAGCACGCAAGTCCTGCTTGCTTACCAATTCAATTAAGCTTTCAAAACTTGGCTCTCCATTTTTAGTTAGGCGCCATAATGCCATAGGTGAACCTGCGCCATCACAGTAATCTAAATCGCTCAACCAGGTGGAAATAACCTGCGCACTCAGAGAAATTGATTTTTCCCCGGAAGGTTGTAATAACTCTGACTCTTCTTTAAGGCGCCGGATATCTTTGCGATGGACGCCGGTTAAAACACTCAATCGACTATCTGTCAATCGAGCACCTTCTGATGGAACATCATGTATGGCAACGTCCAAATAAAGTCTTTTCAGCAAATTACTTAAATAGGGGAAAGTTATTTGTTTTTGGATCAACAACTTAACCAATGGCCGCAAAACATTTGTTACCGCGTTAATCACAGCATTTTGTGGTGAGTTTTGCTCAAAGTCAGTCATAGATAGCCATTATGGAATGGGAAACTTTCCCGCATATTAAATGAGAAGCCATTACTTTGTCCAGCTAATAAACAATTAGCGTCTATCTCGATGCCATCATTTACTCAATATGTATATGCGACATACGGAGGAATCAAATTGAATTTCAAATATATACGGGAAATTGCAAAACTAGATTATAGGGTGATACCAATTACTCATCCATTTGTGTCAAAACATCATTTTTAAGTATCGACAGGACTCTACTTGTTGCCTTATCATCACAAAAAGTATGTATCTTATCGTGAACTTTTTTGCTCTCATAAGAAGAATTACCTGTTTCAGATAGCGATTCTTTTAAAGCACTTACAAAATCTTGTTGTGTTTTAGGGTGTGCTCCCACAGCAATCTCTTCATACGGCGTACAAAACCCTGGTGATCGACTATATTCATCTAAATCATACGAGAAAAAAATTGTCGGTCGATTTAAAAGCAAAAAGTCATAAAAGACACCTGAATAATCTGTAATTAATACATCAAATTGACTAAGCACATCGGTAACTTCTGGAACGATATCCCCTTGAAAAGGTACAATTCTCTTATCCCGCTTAAGCCATCGACCTGGATCGTTTGGATGAGTTCGAACATAAATGACCACATTTAATTCTTCCAGCATAAGCTGAAGTTTTTCTAAATCTTGATCAGGAAAAGGAAAAAGTTTTACGGGTTTGCCTTCACGCCAGGTAGGACAATATAAAACCTTTTTATGCCCTCGAGGTAGAGCTGGGTTATAGAGGTGATCGAAGCAGCAATTAAAACCTCCCTTAACTAAGTTATCAGTGCGTGGTTGACCAGTAACGTGGATTTTATCGTAATCCAACCCAAAGGTTTTGTGAAATATTTCGCGCATCGTAAATGATGAAACAAACATTCCTCTATAGCGTTTCATTTCACGGACATTTGATTTAGCGTGTTTTCGCTTCCAAAAATCCGGGTCCATAGTCGATATTTTTTTTACTGGAATTCCATGCCAAATATTATAAAACGCAACTCGTTTACTAGGAAAGGTTAAAGGCTCAAAGTCTCCAACTGAATGTGTCAACATAATTTTACTGGCTCTAGCCCCATACCACAGCCCTTTAAAAGAATAAGCGGATACGATTTTTTTATTATTGAGACTTAACACGTCAGGACGATTAGTAATCCAAACCGAACGAAAGCCAAAATTTTCAGCTTCAAGTAAAATTGGCTTGGTATTGCCACCATACTGACGCCCTGTGACAAGTAATAAATTGGGATCCTTGGGAACCAACCAGCTTAATATCCAACTGGATATCCAACTCAATATCCAATTTAAAATTTCAAAAATTCCTGGTTTCATTGACGTTGAAAATATATAAGCTGGTTAAACAAGTTTGTATTCTTTAAACACGGCGGCCAAAATTTCATCATTGCCCTTTCGATTTTTTTGAAACAATGTTTTATTATTGCTTCCCTCAATGATTGGAAAATCTTTTTTGTTGTGTGAAATGATATTTTTAACTCGCGTATTATTCAATAAGCTCATAGCTTTTAACCACACATCATCGGCTGTAGGAGCCAACGCTAAGTACTTTGATTCGTTAAATACCTCTTGGTTAAAAGAATTTACTGGGTAGAGTACACCATCTTTTCCTGTGGGGAACACGGACAAACTAGGCTCTACGCCTTTGTGACGTTTCCAGCGCATATAGGGTGTTAGCTTTCCCTCAGAAAAGCCTTTCATATAAAAACCTCGGTAACAAATAATCGCATCTGGGTAAGCTAAATGATACTTGACCAAATTTTTTAGCCAATCATTTGGATAAACAATATCATCATCTGCAGTAACCAATACACCACCTTCAACATCGTTCTCTTGCAATACGGGTATAGCTTTACGATAGGGCCCAATATTCTTGGTCCATCGAATCTCGAGGCCTTGACTAACTAACGAACGAAGCGAAGAACTCAAATCGTCTGGGTTGATACCTTTATCGATTAAATGTGGTTCTTGGGAAAGCCATAGTAAAACTTTGTCCGCTTTAAACTCTTGATTTAAAATACTTTCAATAGTTTGATGGACTTCTGCTATTCGTTCACTTGTGCTTGTTAAGCTAACAGTGAGAGGACTAGATAAACGAAAACCCACTGGCAATTCAGGAAGTTCTTCAAAATTTTCGTCTTTGAAACGAATCAGAGTTCTAAAAAAATCCAACATTGACATTTGGCTAACATTTCTCCTTTAAAGCTATTACAAAACAGTAATGGGTATCCATCATGTTATTTTGATTTATGAGTGTGATAAACCAATAAGATAGCTGCAAATACTTCAGGCTAACGATAAATGATTCAAATTACTTTACGTTAAGCGATTTTAGATTTCTGATGTCAAGGTAAAATTATATGAAAAATACAATTTAATCAAAATAAGTGTGTATATTGAATTCGAATCTAAAACTATCCACGCGCTAAAAACCTACTATCTAAGAACTTTCATTATCATATCGGTACTTGGTTACCCATACTATTATGTGACCAATCCAGCTTCTAGCTAAAACTCAACCGCTTGTTTCGGTCTTTGCAACTCGTTCGACTAACTTTTTCTTTTTGAAACAAGATTATATCGAAAAACCACAATTAAGTCTTATGGATAATTCACAAAAAAATTTCTCACCTTATTAATCTTTGATCCTCCCAGGGAGATTATAAATATCGAAGTCCACAGCAAAAAGAATCCAAAAATACCTAAATGGCCAGCGGAAATCATTTATTGAGACTTAATTTGATCAAAACAGATAGAAACAAAGAGAGTGCTCGAATAATGAGCTGAGCGTTGAACTTTTCATCAAAAATAATATTTCCTATTGTCAGATCAGGCAAAACTAATTTTGCATGACGTGAAAAAGACTTCATATATTGATCCCTCACAATCTATAAGAAAATCAACTAATTCTATTCAACAACCCGTTTCATATTGCAGCTATAGAAATTTGACTTCATTGACCCTCAATGCATTGCTTTTTCTCGCAAATAGCATTGATCTAACCAATAGTCATGTTTAGTCTTCGATGCCGAACACAAAGCGATTTAACCGAAAATACCCGAAGTTTCTAGCATTTAATGATAATTTTGATGACAAATCACTATTCTTACAGTATAAATAATAACTAAAGCAAGACCCATGGCCACAGAACTACCCAAACTAGGCCAAACAGCTATTCATTACGAAAGATGCCAGTCTGAAAACCATACTTTACCAACTGGTTCAAAACCACATCGTATTCTTTGGTATTATCCAAGGCAAATTTGCTGTGTCCTTGCCAAGAAAAAAGCAGGTGCCAAATTGTTTTATAGCGCAAGATTCAAAAATATTAATAGAATATGCGCTTCAACACTCACCACTTGGGATAAAAAAGACAAAGCAACAATCAAACATTGCCACATGATGTTTCACATACAAATAATTGAAAGTAATAGTTAGTGAATTGGATCTACGCTAATGATAATAAATTAGAATGCTATTTCGATAATTCATATGCAAAAAAATTAAGTAAAAATTATTTCAGTAAGGTTTAGCGAATGAATAAAAAAGTTTACGTTGGCATGAGTGCTGACTTAGTTCACCCAGGCCATTTAAATATATTAAACGCAGCAGCCGAATTAGGAGATGTTACTGTTGGTCTTCTAACTGATCGAGCAATTGCTAGCTATAAGCGATTACCCTATATGACTTTTGAGCAACGAAAAGTGGTTGTTGAAAATCTTAAGTGTGTCAATCGCGTAGTCGCTCAAGAGACACTCGACTATGTTCCCAATTTGAAAAAATACAAACCAGATTTCGTCGTTCACGGAGATGATTGGCGGGAAGGCGTACAAAGCAATGTGAGACAGTCCGTGATAGACGTCTTATCTAATTGGGGAGGCAAGTTAGTTGAGATTCCTTATACCGAAGGTATATCATCAACACAATTAAACAAAGCAATGCGCGAAATTGGCACTACTCCGGATCTTCGTCGCAATAAATTACGCCGACTTTTACATGCGAGACCAATCATACGCTTTTTGGAAGCTCACAATGGGCTTACCGGCTTAATTGTAGAAAATGTGGGAATTGACACGAAATTCGGTCGAAAAGAATTTGATGGCATGTGGGCAAGTAGCCTTACTGAATCCACTGCCAAAGGTAAACCGGATATCGAAGCTATTGATGTTACATCGCGCATGAATACCTTGCACGATATTATGGAAGTTACCACTAAACCTATGATTTATGATGCTGACACAGGTGGCAAAATTGAGCATTTTGAATTTACTGTAAGGACATTGGAGCGATTAGGCGTGTCTGCGGCAGTTATAAAAGATAAGATTGGGTTAAAAAATAACTCACTTTTTGGTTTGAATGTCCCTCAAACCCAAGATTCAATTGAACAATTTTGTGCAAAAATTAAAGCCGGCAAAGCTGCTCAAGTAACAGATGATTTTATGATTGTTGCTCATATTGAAGGCTTAACCTTAGAAGCAGGCATGGATGATACGCTAACTCGTGCAAAAGCTTACATCGAAGCTGGAGCTGATGCTTTGATGATTCATAGCCGTCATAGTGACCCTGGAGAGTTATTTGAATTTTGCGATCAATATGCAGTTTTTGAACACAAAGTACCATTAATAGCCACACCTTCCAGTTACAATAAAGTCACCGAAGAAGAATTACAGGCCAAGGGCGTTAACATTGTTATCTACGCAAATCAATTATTAAGATCAGCATATCCAGCGATGGTCAATACAGCGACTTCAATACTTTCTTGCAGTCGTTCAGCTGAAGCAGACTCGACGTTACTTTCAGTCCAAAATATTCTTGAATTAATTCCGGGAACGAAGTAATGCATAATCCAGCAGACATATATAACATTTTACAAGAAGAAGGTATTGGTATGTTTATGGGGGTGCCTGATTCCTTATTAAAAGATTTCTGTGCATATGTGACTGATCACACAAGTTCTAAAGAACATGTGATTACAGCAAACGAGGGAAATGCGATTGGTCTAGCAACAGGGCATTTTCTTGGCAGTGGTAATCCTGCTCTCGTATACATGCAGAATTCAGGTATTGGAAACGCCATTAATCCACTTCTATCGTTGGCGGATAGCGAGGTGTACGGGATTCCAATGTTATTGATGGTGGGATGGCGCGGAGAACCTGATGTAAAAGATGAACCTCAGCACGTTAAGCAAGGACGCATTATGCCTGCATTGTTAGATTCAATGGAAGTACCATGGTATGTCCTTGATGCAAGTACTGCTAACCCAGCTGAGTTGATTGCCGATGCGATGAAAAAAATGCGTGAGCATATGGCGCCGGTTGTGCTGCTAGTGCGTAAAGGAAGCTTTAGTAAATATACTCTGCAACATGACATAATCACTGACTATCCTATGAATAGAGAAGCTGCAATAAAGTGTGTTGTAAATATGTTTGACGGGCAAGAGATCGTTGTTTCTACTACTGGCATGGCCTCTCGTGAATTATACGAATATCGCGCAGCAAAAGGAGATGGCCACAACAATGACTTTCTAACAGTAGGCGCAATGGGGCATACTGCAAGTATCGCTATGGGAATGGCTAATGCACAAACTGAGCGCCACGTTATTTGTCTTGATGGCGATGGGTCGGTCATCATGCACATGGGTGCTTTAAGTAACATTGGTCAAAGCGATTTACCTAATATTCTTCACATAGTTATAAATAATGGCGCCCATGATTCTGTTGGAGGTCAGCCTACAGTTGGTTTTGCAGTAGATATACTCAAAATTGCTGAATCCTGTGGGTATAAGCAAGCAATATCAGTTTCGAAATTCGATGAGTTACAGCAAGCATTTAAGAAATTATCTTCTGTTCCTGGACCCTCACTTCTTGAAGTTCGAGTTAATAAAGGTGCTCGGTCTGATTTAGGTCGACCAAAAAACAGCCCTATCCAGAATCGTAATGCATTGATGGGTCGACTTAATATAAAAATGGCCAGCAAATGAAAGAACAATGGGGTTTTTATAATCCAGTTCACGTCCATTATGGACGAGGAGTTAGGAAAGTATTAGTTGATCAATTGACTAATCAAAGTTGTTTAATAGTAACTTCCATAAGAGGTCGTCAGCAGATGTTAGTCGATCCTATATTGAAGCCATTTGTTGAAAGTTCAAATATTCAATGGGTTGATACTGTTAACTCCAACCCAGGGATAGATGAATTGCAAAGTGCTATGAATGAAATATCGGGCCAATCGTTTAATGCAATAATTGGTTTTGGTGGTGGTAGCGCTTTAGATAGCGCAAAAACTTTGTCTATTGCACTATCATCAAGTTTGAAAGACATCGATCTAGTAGAATTGTTGAGTAAGCCGGCATTATACCAATCAATAAAGCCAGTTCCTTTGTTTTCCGTTCCAACTACATCCGGTACTGGAAGTGAAGTAACACCTTTCGCTACCATTTGGGATCATCAGCGAAGAAAAAAACATTCATTGTTTGGTGAGTCAGTATTTTCTACTGCCGCTATTATTGATCCCGAACTAACAGATAACCAACCCCTAGAGGTCACTATATCAACTGGACTAGATGCCATTAACCAATCAGCTGAATCGATTTGGAACAAAAATGCAATGCCCATTACAATTGCATACGCCACAAGAGCACTTCAACTAGGTTTTGAGGCATTGCCCAAGCTTATTGATGGGGGTGAAAATAAACTCGCTCGTGACAAAATGGCAGAATGCAGTATGCTTGCTGGTTTGGCTATTAGCCAGACTCGAACTTCATTATGCCACTCAATTTCATATCCAATAACTGCCCATTTTGGCGTACCACATGGCTTAGCATGTGCCTTTACAATGCCATCCGTATTACAGTTAAATATGGAAGCCGATGATGGTCGATTTGATCAGTTACAAAAAGCATTGGGTACAAAGGACTTATTCCAAAAGTTTTATGACTTAAATGAGTCCATGGAAGTTAATAAAAGAGTAAAAAACTATATATCCGATCTAAAAAAAATAAAAGCCTTGGTTGGTGAAATGTACACACCCGGTAGAGCAGACAATAATCTAGCTAATGTTGACAATAATACTATTGCAGAAATTATTGAGCAATCATGGTGGAATCATAATCGAATTAATACAGCCATTTAAACTTCACCCTTAACTAAACACAGTTTCTAGATTATTAGGTTGATTCATTGCGCACATCAATATAATCAACTTTAAAATAAAAAAATATTTGAAATTAATTGCTATTTGTTACATCAAATACAAACAAGTAAAATATTTTAGATCACTAAACTATTGAAGATCGAATTTGACTTATAACGGAGTGAGTTTCCGGACGTACATTTCGCCATAAATAAAAGGATTCTGCGGCTTGCTCCACTAACATACCCAACCCATCCCAAACAGATTTTGCACCATGTTGTTTAGCCCACGCCATAAATGCTGTATCCTGAACCGCGTACATCATGTCATAACAATCGACACCTGACACAATTGATTCAGGTATGGGCGGCACATCACCTGATAAACTTGCAGCTGTACCGTTAATAATTAAATCAAATTTAGATTGATTTAATTTATCATAAGTCTCACTTGATATATTACCTTCATCACTAAAAAGCTCAGCCAATTCATCCGCTTTTGCTTTTGTTCGATTTGCAATAACAATACTTTTTGGTTGCTTTGTTAATACAGGTCCTAAAACACCACGCACTGCACCACCAGCCCCCAATATAAGAATGTTTTTATTCTCTATTTCAAAGCCCAAATTTTTATTAAGATCTGAGACCAAACCAATGCCATCTGTGTTATCACCAATAAGATATCCATCATCTCGAATAATAATCGTATTTACCGCACCAGCTTTTTCAGCGTGGATGTTTCGCTCGTCTACTAACGCCCAAGCATCTTGCTTAAAAGGAACCGTTACATTCATTCCTTTACCATTATTCTGCATAAACTTTTTAACGGCTTTTTGAAGTTGACCCTCTTCCCCGAGTAAAGCTGAATATTCTAATATTTGGCTTGTTTGTTTGGCAAATAAGGAGTGAATTATCGGTGATTTGCTATGGGAAATGGGATTACCAATTACGGCATACTGATCTAACATTCAATTATCTTCTCAATTTTAATAAACATCCTGAAATTATCCTGTACAAACACTCATTAAGGCAACGATTTTTAATTTTTCAACTTATGTTAAGCTAGATATTTTAGCCTTTTATTGAAGAGCCACAGTTAAAACACTGCCTGCGGCTAAAAAAGCACCAAGCTAATTAGAGCCCCATATACGCATTATTATGTTTAAGAATTTTATAAACAAAGTTTTCAGCATTACTCCACCTGAAGTTCCTATGGAAAAACGCCCCGCGTTGATATTAGAACCCAATGGGGCATCAATTGATATTCGACCAGATCCTGTCGATATGTGTTTTTGCGGTAGCGAGAAATTCTTTAAATCATGTTGTGGCTCTAGAGAATCCAGACGTCCACCACCTTATGGCGTTTTTATTTTCGAAAATTACTTGGACCCAAAAGTGACCAAAGAACTCGTTGATTTTGCTGAAAAACAGCAAAGAGACCGCTTATTGGTAATTGACAAAGAAGCGTCAGATGCTGATCACATTGTAAAAATAGAACATGAGCAAAGAGTATCAGACCGAGTAAATATGGCTGACTATCAAGATAAGGTGATTCAAATTGTAAAATCTACCTTCGTAGATCTCACACAAAAATGTATACAGCGAGAGTTGGATTGGGTTGAGACACCACAAGTATTACGTTACGAAACAGGCGGCACCTACCACGCACATGCAGATAGTGAGAATATGGATGCTAATACTCGAACCTGGTCAAAAGTCATGGACAGGGATATGAGTTTATTAATTTATCTAAATGAAGATTATAAAGGCGGCACACTATATTTCGATAAATTTAATTACCGCTTACAACCCAAACCTGGTATGGCCATTCTATTTCCATCAGACAACCGTTACATGCATGCGGCAGAAGAAGTCACGAGTGGCGTACGCTATGTGATTGTAAGCTGGGCTGCTGTAAAAGGTGTAAAAAAAGTATCATCCAATCCACCAGAAGCGTATATACCCATTAACTCTAAAGCTTAAACTAAGCTTTTTGCCAACCCCTTTTCTGGATATCGATCCTCTAATAAAAGCCTCGCTGTTTTTTCAGCTACTGCCATTTCTTCTGCGTTATCAATTAACAACTGCTGCAAATCATCACGGCGCTTTCTCGGACTATATTCATAAGTTGCATCTTTAGAATACACACCTAATAACCATTTCATTTCATCAGCTGGTTCAATGCCTTTTTGCTGTTCTAAACTAAACAATTCTCCACAAGCCATAACTGCATCAAGTGGTGCTTTTAACATAGTATTGAAATTTAAGCTTTTAATGTTTGATGAATCTTTTTCTAAGGCTGTCATATATAAAGCCATATTATAAGACCAATAAACTCCGGTAACCTGCCCTATAGAGTTTTCATCAATATTTGCTGTAGATAATTTCGATAATTTTTCAGACGCTACTCCAGCAATTGCTCTATAGCGATCTTTTATCCAAACTTTACGATTTGCAGCTTTCACACATCCGGCAAAAAAATCTGCAAGTGGCGTATACATCAATAATACTGGCGTATCTGGCCGCCTCATCTGAGTGTCTCTAATCAAACCATTTCCATAATCATTGGCTTTAATGACAGCTATTTGATCATCTTCATATCGTCGCCCTAATAAATTAAAAATACGCTGAAACCATATTGCTTTTAGTGGCTCTGGCGCATGTGAACGTAGATAAACTTGTAAATTACTTAATGCTTCTGGTTCTCGAATCGGCAAACATTGATATATCGCATCGAGTGCATTAGACATTAATGTAGAACCACAAAATGCCGTGTGAAATATGACTGGAGTAACTGTTGAAGGGATGTCTTGAGTTTTTTCTAACAACCATTGAGCTGAAGATTCAATTGCACAAGTGCCAAGTATACGACCCGGATCAAGAAACACACTTTCACTATACCAGTAAGGAGACATCTTTACGAATTGCACACTATCTCGCAATAGATTAAGTTTTACTGGATATAAATCCGGCGTACTATTTATTGTCTCTATCGCTTGCTTTAAACCATCAGGTATATTACCTTCGATGACACCTTCATTCGAAATTTTCGCTAAAAGATTTAATTCTTTACGGTCAGATGCCCCACAACAACAAGGGTATTCTAACCCACTTTCACACCCACAAGGATTATTGACAGATTCGAAACTCATATGGCCTCAATTTATTTTAAATTAGTCAGAAGTCGTTTTTAAATTTTTTTCCCAGAATAATGCGCTACCGGCTTTTGGGTCAAGTTCATACGCATTAAATCCAAATTTATGATACGATTTTTTTGCTATTTCATTACCGCTAAGCACTTCCAAAGTTATCTTGCAACAATTTCTAGCCAAAGCTTCTACTTCAACAGCTTGTAACAATTGTTGACTTAGCCCATGTCCTCTAAAATTCTTCAGCACGATCACATCATGAATATTTACTAAAGGTTTACATAAAAAGGTTGAAAACAATTCAAAACAATTTACTAACCCAGCGGGTAAACCATCCACATAACAAATTACACTAAAGGCGTGTGGAATTTTTGATAACTCAGCAACAACATTACGCTTTACTTCCTCAGCCAAACGTTTTCCCCCACCCATAGGGTCAGAGGCATATTCGTCCAGTAAATAAGAAAGGTCTTTAGCGTGAGATTCGTTTAAATAATCAACACGCACTAATTCAATATTCATTTATTACTCAAAAGATAAAATGGATGGAAACATTGTGACACATGCAGAATATTAGAAAAACTAACCCGTTTAAAATGAAAATAATTCAGAAGAGTGATTATTCGAAAATGATTAACAAACAAATAAAATTATAAAAATAACTACCAGCTATTACGTTTACGCCATCGAATGCTGGGTAAAATTAGACCAATTACCACACCAAGAATCACCACACCCGCTCCAGCAATAAACCAATCCCGACTTTTAGAATTAAAATTTAAATCTTTTTCTTCACGTAATTCTTTTAATTCACTTTCCATAGCAGCATTTTTAGTCGATAAGGCTTCGTTTTCTTTCGCTAATTCCATAGGATGAGCTGACATTGATTTCATTCTCGAATTTTCAGATTGTAGCTTTTGGCTTTTAGATTCGAGACGTTTTCTTTCTTTTTCTGCCTCTTTGACTTTACGCTTTGCTAAAGAGCTTTTTTCTTTTAAAGCCTGTATTTCTGCTACCAAACTATCGTTTTTCGCCTGCAAGCTTTCTACACGTAATATCGCGACAGGTTCATCTGTTAGATATTTTGTTTTAGCCCAGCCTTCTTCGCCTTTTTCAGTTTTTACCCGACTATACCCATCTGCCCCCACTTCCAAAACTTCCAATTTTGTTCCCGATTTAAGTGCACGTAATACTGTTGCATCTTCTTTTGAGCTGTCACGCAACGTGATGTATAAAACATCGATCACATACTGCTCTTTTGCCCCTGCGACATTAGCAAATAAGCATAGCATTATCATCACAGCCAACTTCTTCATCAGAAATCCTTTAGTCTAACTTCTCTTTCCATAAAATTATCAAGATACATCAATATTTAAATCAAAACTCAATCTATTATCGACAGATAGTAAAATGCACTTTAATCCGAATGAATATCGAAACATGTTCAAATAAAGGCAATTTTCACACCTAGTAAACATGATCGATAATAAAACAAACATACCTACCGTGCAGGACTACCAAATCATAAATAACTTGGCAGAAGCAATCAATAATACAATAGAAAACAACCGTTTAATTAACTTTAAGGGAAAGAGATGTGTGCATTTTGCACCCAGTGGTGCAGAAATTATACTGCCAATAATAATTCCCAACACAGCGGGAAAGTATATAAATTGCCCAGATACATTCGAAAAACTCATACTTTGCATTATGTAAAACGTCAAAGATGAAGCAACAGCAATAGGCAAACCACAGTAAGCGGAAATACCAATCGCTTTAGGTAACTCTACACCTCGTCCTAATAGATATGGCACAGTCATCGTCCCCCCACCCACACCCAACGATGCAGAAATAAAAGCGATAGGCACAGGTACAAGAGAATTTATTTTAACTTTGTCCTGAATTGTCTTAAGCATGTTAACTGGACTAAAAAGCATGTACATCGCAACAAAGATTAAAAAACTAGCAAACGCAAATTGTAAACCTTGACTAGCAACGCTACTCGCCAATAAAGCACCAGAAACACCACCTATAATTAAACCCGGAGTAAATTTTAATGCAATTGGCCAAATAATACCCCGCTGGTGTTGATGCCCGTAGATTGACATTAAAGCCGTCGGAATGATTGCGGCCAATGAACTAGCGACAGCAATATGCATTAGTTCGTGTGCAGGGAAATTGAGATAGGGTAATGCAACGAGCGCCATAACGGGCACGGTAATTATTCCGCCACCAAGCCCTAACAGACCCGCAAAGAAACCAGAAGTAAGGCCAAGTAATATAAACCCAAATAGCTCCATTACTTTACCTAAATGATTAGAGATGCCTTAATTATAGACTAATAGTGTTTTATTTTAGGGGTTCGGTAGTGGAACTTACATACACTTGTGAGAACTGTAGATCTTCATCAATATTCCGGTTCAATAAATAATCGATGACATCACCAGCATTATTGTCTTCAATGTCATCATCGTCTTCATCAGTATAAGTCACTGATACCGCAGACATTTGCCAATTAACTGGTGTAGTGGCTCGAAAACCCCATTCTTTACGCCAAGCATCATCTTTGTCTATAACCCCATCACTCTCCCCATCTTCATAATGGGTAGGAACAACTAGCGTATAATTGGTACCAGTTGCGCCTACAGCACTCAACCATCCTGGGGTAACCGTAATATGCCACTTCACACGTCCAATTTCTTCAGTGGGAACTTTGTCAGGCAGGTGAGCCGCAGACTCCCCCTCAACTTCCCATCGATACATATGCGTATTTCCCGACGCCACATCTTGATATTTATTCCAGTTTAAGCTGATACCTTGCATATCATCGATTTCTTTTAACGCTAGCAATGGAGTGTCTGCGATTGGTGCAGGCAAATTCATGTCATGTACTACGCCCTCTGAAACAGTAAAAAATTTTGAAACCTCACGAGTCACTGAACCATCAGTTGATTGTGCCGAAACATGCAATTCATGACCTTCACCCGGATTGAACTCTGAAGTTCTTACAAAATCGTCTATGGTTTCGGTAAACTCATCAAGCGGTATAGGTAAAAAACTAAAGTTATCCTGACTACTAGATAACATATCCAGCACCGTTTTATTTCGACTTAAAAAACTGATATTTGACTGAACAATATCACCTTGATTTTTACCCGTAATGTTTACTATTGAACGTGAACTCTCACTAAAATTTTTAGTATAAAAACTTATGTCAACACCGCTAAAATCTACATTTTGAGAAAACGGCACTGCCGATGCTGCCAATTGTAATTTGCGCCGAATTAAAAACTTTTCCGGTAAAACGCCACCATCTCCTGCATGCTTACCTTTAATCCCAACAATATCTCGAGTTCCTGAACGAACTATAGCGGCATAGGCTTCCCATGCATCTACAGTTACATCATTTGAAATTGCCAAGCGTGCAAACTCCCCATCAGGATTGGCAGTATCTGCCATCTGAACCCCTGAGACACTACCATAAATTGGTTTTTCAATAATTTCGTCTAACGATTTACGACAATTAAAATTAATTAGTTCCATCTCTGGTTTAGTACTGTAATAAACGTGAACTTCGTGAGGTCGATCAGCTCGGCTTGATGGACAAACAAACACGACACCAAATCCAGCATCAGAATCGTCCAATGTAAATGTAATTGCTTTAAAAATAAAACTAACATTATCGCTGACAATTACTCGCCAATTGTCACCACTATTTTTCTGATAAACAGAATAATATGCATTGGTATCTACAGATATTGCTGAATGATCAAAAGCGTTCTTTATTTGTTCACAAGCAGAAAGCCACATAACAATCATTGAAAAACCGAATAATTTCAATGCAAGTTTCATTTTATATCGTTTTTTATAAATCATATTTCATTCTTAAATGACCATAAATATCCGACTCCGCCGTCCAGTCAGATTTAACAAATGTTGTGGCAATTGGTTCGATGATCAAAGCTGGCCCGTGAATTTGCATGCCCGGCATAATATCTTCTCGCTGCCACACAGGCACAGCATCATCAAAAGCGTACAAAGATACATAAGACATCGGCTTTGTATCATATTTTTCAAGCTTTTGACTCCAATTTAGAGATTGTTTTGGTGCTTTTAGAGATATCCGTATATTTACCAGTTCAATCGACTCATCTAAGTTATGACCATAGCGACGCTTATGGGTTTCATGAAATTGATTAATACTTTGCTGAATATCTTGCCATGGAATATTTAATGTGAAAGATTGCCCACAGTATCGTAAGTCTAAGCTCCAAAGTTGTATAATATCTTGACTGGGCACACCTTCAGCTAACATTTCTCTTATGCCTTGCTCACTTAATTTATCAAACGCTCCGAGAATGTCTGATTCTGATAATTTGTCGAGCAAGCCCATAAAAGTAACCGAAAGTTCCCGACCTACTGGCGCTACCAACATTCCAAAGGCAGAAAAAACACCCGCATTATTTGGCATCACAGCTTTAGACATGCCCATCGATTCAGCCAGTTCACAAACGTGTAATCCACCTGCTCCACCAAAAGACATCAAACTATACTCACGCGGATCAAAACCTTTTTGTACAGAAATAATCCGTAATGCTTGAGCCATGTGTTCATTTGTAATTTTAATAATACCCAATGCTGCCGATTCTATTGAACAGCCTAACTGTTGTGCAACATCAGATATTGCCTCTTTCGCTAAAGACAAATCTAACTCAAGCGAACCGCCCAAACTAACTTCCGCAGGCAATCTCCCTAATACGACGTTAGCATCAGTAACTGTCGCCATCTTACCACCATTTTTATAGCAAGCCGGCCCGGGAGATGCACCTGCTGACTCTGGCCCCACTTGCAACAAACCACCTTCATCAACACGTGCAATAGAACCACCACCGGCACCAATGGTATGCATATCAACCATGGGAACTGCCACCGGTAAATAAGCAATAGTAGACGCACTACTCAATTTAAAATCGCCATCAATCAAAGCAACATCAGTTGAAGTGCCACCCATGTCTATCGTCAACAGTTGATTCTCACTAATTTGCTGGCCAACAAATTTTGCAGCTTGCAATCCACCAGCAGGGCCAGACAACAACATATGCACCGCTTTTTGACCAGCAATTTCGGCATTTGCTGTTCCTCCAGCACTCAACATCACAGAAAGGTCAGCCGGCTTAATTTGATCACTCAGTCTTTTTAAATAACTCTCAACCAATGGACCAACATAAGCATTTAACCATGTTGTCATTCCGCGTTCATATTCTTTATATTCGGGCAAAATATCAGATGAACAAGAAATAAAAATATCTTTAGGCATAGCAGCTTTCAATCGCTGTTCAAACACTGGATTAAGGAAAGAAAAAATTAAATTTATAGCGACGGCTTGTGGTTGCATCTCAATAATTCGATCAATTAAAGTATCAATTTCCTGCGCAGTTAAATCTTCTACAATCTCACCATCAGCCGATAATCGGCCACCAGTTTCTAAACACAGTTCCCGACTCAAGGGATGTTGATACATTTTTGGTTGAAGGTTATATAGTTCCCTACGCGCCTGGCGTCCAATATGCAATACATCCTTTAATCCACAATTGGCGACATAAACTGTTTTTACTCCTTTTGATTCCAACACCGCATTAGTTGCTACAGTGGAACCATGAATAATCTTCAAGCCTGCTAGTTCAACATTAAGCTCGCGCAAACCTTGCAAAATAGACAACTCTGGCGCGTGAGGACTAGATAAAACCTTATGCACTCTAAGCCCGCCATTTTCATATAAAACAAAATCAGTAAAGGTTCCCCCGGTATCAATTCCCAACAATCTCATTCCCACAACCTTTCATTTTTTATTAAAACAATTTATATCCTAATATTGCATTTTCTGCACAATTACATACACTTGTCGTAAATCCAGATTTGGCTTTAACCCGGATAACTTAAATGACAAGCATTGCTGAAACATTAGTCAGTGTAAATCAGGTTTCTCGTTACTATGGCAACCTGCTTGCGGTAAACAATATCAGTTTTGAGATGCAGCGCGGAGAAATTCTTGGGCTACTCGGGCCAAATGGCGCCGGCAAATCAACCACTATGCAAATGATTACAGGTAATCTTGCGCCAAGCAATGGTCAGATAAGTATTAATCAATTTGACATTCTCGATCACCCCAAACAAGCTAAGCTTGAATTGGGTTATTTACCTGAAACACCGCCAGTATATACTGACTTTAAAGTAGATGAGTTTCTATTATATTGCGCTAAACTGCATCGTATTAGCAAAGCACATCAACGCAAAGCTGTTGAAACAGCCAAACAACGATGCGTACTAGAAAATGTTGGGCATCGATTAATTGGCAATTTATCAAAAGGCTTCCAACAACGCGTAGGCATTGCACAAGCTATTATTCATCAACCAGCGGTCATCATTCTTGATGAACCCACGGTCGGCCTTGATCCCATTCAAATTCGAGAGATTCGCCAATTAATTGGTGAATTAGGAAAAGAACACGCCATTATACTATCAACACATATTTTGCCTGAGGTAACGAGTACATGTGATCGCGTGCTTATTATCAGCAATGGAGAATTGGTATTAACAGAAACAACAGCCGGATTACAAAAACGAATGTTTTCTTCTAGCTTACTTGTTGGCTTTCATCAACCACCAGATGTTAAAACACTACTTCAATTCCCTGGCGTATCAGAAGTTGAAAATCTCGAAGACAATAAATTTCGCCTACATCACGAACCTGACACTGATCCAGTGGAAAAAATTGTAAGTACATCAATCACCGAAAATTGGCGTTTATTCGAATTAACACCTGAGCAATTATCACTCGAAGAAATTTTTGTTGATATTACATGTACTGAAAGTCATGAATCAGAGCCAACTTCTGTAGAGATTTCCACTTGATTTTCAATATCGCAATAAAAGAATTACGCAGTTTATTTTTATCACCTTTAGCGTGGTCCATATTGGCGGTACTACAATTTATATTCGGTTATTTATTTTTGGGGCAATTAGATTTATTTCTTCAAGTTCAACCTCGTCTAGCCACAATGAGTCAAGCACCTGGCTTAACAGAAATTGTCGTCGCACCGATGTTCACCAACGCCGCAATCATGTTACTACTCGTTATGCCATTGCTTACCATGCGACTAATCAGCGAGGAAAAACGCTCAGGCACATTAACATTACTAATTAGTGCTCCTATTTCTATGACAGAAATCGTTTTCGGGAAATATCTTGGTATCATTGGTTTTATCCTTCTCATGCTAATTATCATGGCGCTAATGCCATTATCTTTATTATTAGGGGGGAATGTAGATTTTGGTATGGTTGCCTCAGGTTTTCTCGCCCTATTCTTATTGCTTGCTAGCTTTACAGCTGTCGGTCTTTATATGTCTACACTTACTTCTCAGCCCACCATTGCAGCGATAAGTAGTTTCGGCCTAATACTTTTATTATGGGTAATAGACTGGGCTTCTGGTATGACTAGCGATACGTCGAGCACGGTGATGAGCTATCTTTCAATGCTCCAACATTACCAACCTCTCATCAGTGGAATTTTTAAATCCAGCGATATAACCTATTATTTACTATTTATAAGTACTTTCCTTGTCTTAAGCATTCGCCGTCTAGATGCTGATCGCTTACAACATTAATCTTATGCAAATTAGTCCAAAAATTAAAAAACAACTACGCTGGCAAAACAATTTATTTGTTTTATTATTTCTTATCATCGTTGGTTTACTCGCCTGGCTGAGTCTAGAATATGATTTCGAGTCAGATTGGACCAATAACAAACGAAACACACCAAACGAAGTCAGTCTTGCTTTACTTGAAAAAATCGAAGAACCTATCACTATCCAAGCATTTGTCTCAAATACCAACCAAGCTTTAACTGCGGACATCAAGCATTTAATAAACGGCTATCAACGTTACAAATCAAATATTACATTGACATTTATCGATCCAACTAGAGAGCCAACTTTAATCAGAAAAATTGGCGTTCGTAATGAAGGTGAGCTTCTGGTGGAAATTTTAGATCGACAGGAGCATATATTAGCACCATCAGAGCAAAACCTTACCAATGCAATTCAACGCTTAGCCCGAACCCAAGAAAATTGGATATTGTTCCTTGAAGGTCATGATGAACGTAGTCCCTATGGTGACAGTAATTTTGACTATAGTAGCTGGAATGCCATGATGAAAAGCAAAGGCTTGCTTACACGAACTTATAATTTAGCAAGCAACCCAAATATCCCTGTTAACACGGCAGCACTGGTAATTGCAGATCCTCAAAAACCATTATTAGTCGGTGAGATCGAAATAATTCAAGAGTTTTTGGATGGTGGCGGTAATTTATTATGGCTGCTAGAACCGGGTGATCTTCAAAACATGGATACAATAGCAGAAATGCTGGGCGTGGAAACAATACAAGGCATGGTGGTTGACCCAAATACGCAATTACTGGGCATAAATGATCCCAGGTTTACCCTTATTCCAGAATATCCACGCAACGATATTACTCAAGGCCTAGATAGCCTAACTGTATTTCCAACATCACAAGCTATAGAATTCTTTGGCAATGAAGAGTGGGATGCAGAAACTTTACTTGAAACATTACCTCGCACATGGTCAGAAACAGATGAAGTGTCCTCAGAAATGACTCTAGATTCCGCACAAGACATACCGGGACCACTTGTCATTGGCCTCAGCCTAACTCGCTCACCACAATCAGCTGATATTGACAATATTGAACTAGATACAAATGAACAAGACGATTTACCTGAATTTGAAAATGATAATACTGAAGAAGTTCAAAATCAACAACGTGTCGTCATCATAGGTGACAGTGATTTCAATTCTGACGCATATATAGGCCAAGCTGGAAACCTAGATTTTGCCATGAGTATAATAAATTGGCTGGTAAAAAATGATTCCTTTATCAGCATTCCACACAGAGTTAATACAGATATATCCTTAGAACTAAATAAGTCCGAACAACTGTTTATCGGTCTTAGCTTTTTATTATTCATCCCTCTTGGGCTACTACTCACTGGCTTATTCATCTGGTTTAGAAGAAGAAAAAGCTAATGAAAAAAATCAATAAAGGCGGCATTCGACTAAATTTATTCTTATTCCTAATTATCTCAGCGCTGACCTTTATTGCTATTCAAAAACCTGGGCTTAATAAGAAGGTAATCTACCAAAAAATCAGCAATATCAATAAAGATAAAATAGAACACATAGAGATTGTAAGTGCAGACCAAAACACAATTCAATTTTTTAAAAAAGATCAAAATTGGTTTATTAGAAATACCAACGGTGAACTACCCGTAAATCAAGAAAAAATTCAATATTTATTTCAACTCTTAAACACTGAAAGTTTTGAAAGTTTTCAATCTTCTCAAGACCAACTAGCAAAATATCGCTTATCAATTCCTCGCATCAGTGTTAACTTTGACGATTTCACTATCGCTTTTGGTGATAGCGAACCACTAAAGCGTCGACGATATGTACTCATCGATAAACAAATACATTTGATTAATGATTTGTATTATCATTTCTTACTACAACCCGCTAACACTTATTTGCTTAAAACTAAATAGCCATGCCTGAATTACCTGAAGTCGAAACGACACTACGTGGCATTGAACCACATATAAATAAAAATATCGTGAAAACAGTGCTTATTCACCAAGCTAAACTACGCTGGCCTGTTGAAAAAAAGCTTCATTCGATATTATCAGGAAAACAATTATTAAATCTACAGCGTCGTGGAAAATATCTCATATTGGAATTCAACAACGGCTCATTGTTAATACATCTTGGTATGTCTGGTAGCTTAAGAATATTAAGTCTAAAAACACCGCTGGAGAAACATGATCATTTTGAAATTGTATTTGATAATAATAAAATACTGAGACTTCGTGACCCTCGACGCTTTGGGGCTGTACTATGGACAGAGGAAATATGGCAAGATCATAAACTCATTAAATTACTTGGACCTGAACCTCTGATGGATGAATTCAACACGGAATATTTATTTGCAAAATCCAACAATAAGTCTCTCGCAGTAAAATCATTTATTATGAATAGTCATATTGTTGTTGGCGTCGGAAACATCTACGCAAGTGAAGCTCTATTTCGAGCAGGCATACACCCTACAAGATCGACAAAACGAATATCCAAAAAACGTTTTGATATATTGGTATCTGCTATAAAAGTTGTATTAGATAAAGCAATAAATGAAGGCGGCACAACATTAAAAGACTTCACTAATGCTGAAGGCAAACCCGGCTATTTTGCTCAGCAACTCAATGTATATGGCAAAGCAGGTCAACCTTGCCCTACTTGCTCAGCAGCCATTAAAACTAAAGTCATCGCTCAACGAGCGACCTATTATTGCTCCAATTGCCAGCACTAACTTTAAATCAGTCTAAATGGCTAATTAAATACTATCAATTTCTCGCACGGGAATGCGCCACAGAAAGACTAGCATCATCAAACAAAATACAGCTAACATAATTTGAACCCATAATATGGGAACAAAGAAAAAAATAGAAATTGCAAAAGTTCCAGGCATAAGAATCATTGCTGTGCGTTTTGCACGCTTAGGTATGCTGCGATGCTGACGCCACTCCCAAATAATTGGACCAAACACCTTATTATTCATTATCCAATTGTAAAACCGAGATGAGCTTCGCGCATAACACCATGCAGCTAGTAACATAAATGGAGTTGTTGGCAAAATAGGTAAAAAAATACCAATTACACCGATAATAACAAATGCACTACCTAGAAATACCAAAACCACACGTAAAGTGGCTGAGGAATGAAATTCAACCTCGTGACTGAAGTCCTGCTGTTCCATAATGTGTCTATATGCTTTTTTGGTGTGTTTCTTTATTTTGCCAAAATCAAGCCAGGCAATAATACACATTTATATTAGGTATTATTTTTAAACTAAATTTGCCATTAAAAATAAATACCCTAGTATTAGACTAGTTTCTGAATCTGTTTTATCAACAACGAGTGAAGCGCCTGAGTCTTTTTTAATTATTATTGACATTACCATATCATTCACAGCCTACATATTTACCACAACAGTAGATTCTGTAGTAGAACCCATGGAGAGTATAGTCATAATACAATATTTCAAAACTGCCAAAATCAACTATTTATGCAATAAACCAATAAAACCTTCCCAAGCATTTGATATTAATTGGTATCTTTAATACTTGAATTTAACAGAAGACAAAATATTTCATCTAGAAAAGTCTAAAAATCCATCGAAAACCAAATTAAATACTCTACAAGATATGAAAGAAAATACACTAACAAAAAGACAAAAGTGCTAGTAGGACGCTTTATTATAAAAATTGCAGCTTCAATTCAGCAAAATAACCTAAAATCAGAGTGACTACCTCAAACCTTTTTGAAGTGGTAATGATACTCAAACAGAACTAAGTCACACTTTTTCTTTCTAATTACAGGGACAGTGCAAATAAAATAAGCTCTTAACCCCCTTGTTTTCACAGGAAATATAATTATAATTCAGCCTCAGATTCAAACTTACATTGATTTCTCACAATATTGACCTAAACTATTAAAAATAATGAGTTTTAGTCGATACATAGATATAAGCAAACACGAGAATAGTAACCAATTTAAATGCATAAGATAATTCTTTCTACAATTTGCATCACTTTAACCAGTTATCACACAGTTGTGAATGCTGCGTATTATCCTTCTGACTTCTCCTACACAGAGGCGGGGTTTAATCACTCTCAACCCTTACAAGAAAAACTCAACACCACTCGTGGCGAAGTGAGATTTCAAAAAACTGGCCTGTATATTGGCGCATCAGACGCGATATACAAAGAACGTATTGTTGATGAAGAACATTATGAAATGGACGCTTATGCCGGCATAAAACAGAATTACGGTAGTTTTGGCTACCACCTTGGCATTAAGTCATACAATCGATCTGTAGAAAAAGACATAGAGCTTCAGGAGTACTATATTGGCGGGAATTTCCGCAATCTCGGATTAGCTTATGCAACCAATGAAGATGGTGAATATACACAAATCAACTACAAGCATAAGCTACCAATGGCCACCATTGTAGGTTTCCATATTGGCAAAACAACATTACCATTATTGGGCGAAGAGTATTCTGACTGGAGCGTTCATGCAAGTAAAATGTATAAAAATATGAGATTCAATGCAGTCATGACCAAAAGTGACGACCCGCAAAATAATGACGCACAATTTAATTTTGGTGTAGAACGCTCACTTTCTCTGTTCTAATCTTTCGATTGGCTTCATCAATAGCCTCATCTAAATAAGCTCCAAAAAAGCCAGACCGATTGTAACCAATTATTTTTCTAGTTAATGCATCACCGCGATAATCAACCAATAATAAAGTCGGTGTTACACGTACTTTAAAATATCGTGAAAAATCTTCTGTACTAATATTTTTACCTTGAAAGTCATACACATCTTCATAGGCATCTATCATAACTTTTCGGATAATAACTTTATTATTGTATTCTTCAGCAAGAGACATGGCAGAGAGATAATCTGCTTCTAAAGCGTCGCAAAATTCACAATCTTCAGCAGCAAAAAATATCATTACAGGCAATTTTTTCAGTTTCGCCAATTTTGCAACATTTTGTAAGTTATCAACCACAATAACTTGCCTATTTGCATCATCAGAAAAACTCGAAAAACTTGCTAGTATCGTAGATATAGCTAGTACAACGCTTAATAATATATACTTATACACCCCACACCCAATATTATAGTATTTTCAAAAACCAACCACCAAGTCCATTAAGTTATTGATTTTAAGTATAAACTTATTCAGAAAAATTGAGCACCTTACTGAATCAAATCGCCTAATACTAGTATCGTCCGAGACAACAGGTTTATATAGTAGTAAACGCTTATTTACATAACTATGAGACAACAAACTACATTAAAAATTACACTTTATTTACAACATTTTGAGCCATATTAGTGCTTCTAATGTGCACGGCCTCACCCACACTCAAAAGAGGCTTTTTCCTAAGCATCTAAGCGACTCCAAACTCTTTTCATCACCAAATAAAACATAAAGCTTAATAAAACGAAATAAGCAATGACATATTTTCCAAGACTTTCTCGCTCTGCAGCGCGAGGGTCTGCGGCCCAGGTTAAGAATTCAGTCACATCTTTCACTTTTGCTTCAATCTCTGCTTTGGCTGCGTTATCAGTTGCGATTGATATATCAAAAATATCTGGCATTTTTATTCCTGGGAAAAAACTATTGTCATAAACATTATTTTTTTCAGTAAAACTTGTCATTAATGTATATATGTATTGAGGTCCATGTTTACGAGCTTTTGCCATCACTGATAGATCAGGTGGCGTCATTCCATAGTATTCTAAGCTAACTTCTTCAGACATACGACTCACCATTGCCTCAGTTACTAAGTTGTCACCTCGTAATTTATCTATTTCTGAAGCATTAAAACCAATCTCTTGTAAGCTTTGATATTTAATGTATTTCATACCATGACAAAGTCGGCAAGTGTTGTAATAAACCATCGCACCGCGTTTGATACTCTCAAAATCCTGAGACATTTGAATATCAACTAATGGCGAAGCTGTGCTTGACGCAAAAACTGTTTTTGCAAATAATAAAGAAACAACTGCTATGAACCTAAACATCTTCAGTTGTCTCCTTTCTGTGTCTTCTATCTTTCTTCCTGCGTCGATCAGCTTTCTGCACTTCCTCGCCTGCAATTAAAGCCTCAACTTCAGCGGGTAAACCTTTTTGTCTCAACCATTTTTCTTCCATCTTCGACCCAAAAGGTAAGAGAATAAACGATGCAAAATAAAAAAATGTCGCAATTTGCCCTAAGGGTACCAAATAACCCTCTGGAGGCTTTGCACCGACATAACCTAAAACAAGAACATTCAATACAAATAGATAAAACATCACACGATAGAAGGGACGATACCGTGCTCCACCTGGGATCTTCGACCTATCCAAGTAAGGCATAGCAGCAAATATCATAACGGAAATTGCCATTGCGATTACACCGCCCAACAAATCCGGCACTGACCTCAAAATGGCATAGAATGGTAAGAAATACCATTCAGGCACAATGTGCACGGGAGTTTGCATTGGATTTGCCGGAATATAATTATCCGCCTCTATAAACAAATTCGGATTATAAAAAACAAAATAACTATATATTGTTAAAAAGATACTAAGACCAAACAAATCCTTAACAGTGAAATACGGATGAAATGGAATATTGTCTTTATCGGCAAGATTAATACCTGAAGGATTACTACTTCTCACCTGATGTAAGGCAACTAAATGAATAAGTACTGCACCTACAATAATAAATGGCACCAAATAATGTAATGCGAAAAATCGTGTAAGTGTGGCATCGCCCACTGTAAAATCACCGCGCAACCATATAACCAACTCATCACCTAAAAAGGGAACTGCTCCAAATAAACTGGTGATGACTTGCGCTCCCCAGTAAGACATTTGCCCCCAAGGAAGTAAGTAACCCATAAATGCTGTTGCCATTAGTAACAACAATAAGAGCTGACCTGTCCACCACATAATTTCTCGAGGCGCTCGATAAGAGCCATAATATAAAGTTCGCGCCATGTGTATAAAAATCACGGCAAAAAATGCAGTAGCTCCCGTTGAATGCATGAAGCGAATTAACCAACCATAGTTAACATCTCTCATAATGTGTTCAACAGAATCAAACGCCATGGCTGCATCCGCCTTGTAATGCATGGCGAGAAAAATTCCGGTGATTATTTGAATGACAAGCACCACACCTGCTAGCGAACCAAAGTTCCACCAATAACTTAAATTCCGCGGTGTAGGATATTCCGTCAATTCATGTTTGATAAATGAGGTTAAAGGAAAACGTTGATCTATCCAACCTACAACTTTTTTCATATAATTTTCCTTTTATGATTTTGCTCGGCCAATAACGATCTTATCAGCTGATACAAATTCGTATGGAGGCAATTCAAGATTACGTGGTGCAGGACCAGAAAGAATACGACCACTGTTATCATAAACACTGCCATGACACGGACACATCCACCCTTCTTTCTTACGCGTAGGTACACAACCTAAGTGAGTACAAATACCAACGACAATCAACCAATCTGGATTTTGCACACGGTCAGAATCAGCTTGTGGATCCTTCCCTTCTCCATTACCTTCCATTGCAGCAATTTGCTTTTCAGTTCGCCGAACAATGAACACTGGTTTACCTTGCCATTCGACCGTTTTAGATTCGCCAGGTCGTAGCCCTTTCAAACTCGCTTCCGATGTCGCCTTAGAAAGCACATCTGAACTCGGGTTCATACTACTTATAAACGGCCAGCAAGCGGTTACGACACCTGCTCCTGCTACTACGCCAGTTGCGGAATTTAAGAGAAAATCCCGACGTTGAGGGTCATCAGGAGAATTTTTATCATCTGCCACGCTTCAATACCTCGGTTGGAAAACAATGAGAATTAATAAAAATAGAACAATGCACGTTACTTAAGCCCAACTACACAAGCATTCCAGATATTCTGAAAACATTTAGATTCGAATTGTTATCAAATTATTAATAGCATTATTTTAAACTAGCAAAGTAAGCAGCAATGTTTTCTATATCTTCATCTGCAATCATGGGAACAACAGAAGCCATCATGCCATTCTTTCGTGCACCGCTTTTAAAGTCACGAATAGCTTTAGCAAGGTACCCCGCTTTTTGTCCAGCAAGATTAGGAATATCGTTACTCGCACTAATACCATTTGAACCATGACACGCAGCGCACAACATGGCTTTTGTTTTACCAGCTTCAATGTCTGCAGCAATTACTGATAGTGAAAATGTTGTTAAAGAAAAAAACACCAGACCTTTGAAAAAATTTGCAATTTTTCTATTCATTAGTTTACTCCCAGTTAGAAAATAAGACACTTAATATTGTAGACGCAATTACACAATAAGCAACTAATAATATTAATGACTTCTAATATATCTGATATCAATACTGGGTTATTATTTTGGCACAAAAAAGGCCGCAATCATGCGGCCAACAACGGAGAGAAACCTTATTAAATTAATCACTTATCAATTTTAATTTTTTTCAAATCAGGCACTCTTTTGACACCACCCCAAATTGTTAATATTCCTAACATAACAGCAACGCCTAACATGGGATTATTTACAAAACTAATTATTGCACCAGAAATAAATGCACCCAACATAACCAATAAATCAAATTTTTCACTTACCATCGTTATACCTCGACATATAATGTCATACTTAAACATTGCGAAATCATCTACATTTTTATTAACGGCTTTAATGGCTGCATTTCAAATGCATAAGAAACAAATCAATGTTTTAAGAATATGAACTGTGACAGGATAGACAAAACCGCGGGAACAAACCGATTGTCTACTCAATAAAACAAGTATAAAAAACTAAAAATAAAATAATATATGAAACTAATCACACATTTGATCGGCGAAAACTACCGCTCGGCGATGCTTGTTAGCATAGTGCGCTGCGAGTGCATTAATATCTACATCTCTTAACGGCTCCAGCATCGCTACCATCATAGAGTTCGACCGTAATCCTTTCTTGTATGCTGTCAAGGTTGATATAAGATAACGCTCACTCTGCGCCGAAATAGACGGAATAAACCTATCCAGACTATTACCATTAATGCCATGGCAACGATCACATTTTTCAGCTATTTGAACGGCGGTTAAAGGTTGTGTTACTTTTGGCGCTTTTGGTGCTTGAGCAGCAAAATATGCAGAAATATCTGCAATATTTTTATCCGTCAAAGCTTCTACTGCGGCACGCATAATTGCATGATCTCTAAGTCCTGCTTTATATGCATTTACTGCTTTAATTAAATAAGCTGGATCTTGTCCTGCCAAACTCGGCACTGTAGACGAGGGACTATGCCCAACTTCACCATGACAGCCACCACAACCAGCAGCTAACTCTCGGCCCTTTTCAGCATCGCCATTAACTTTAAAATCACTACCTTCAGGCTTTTGCATAGCATAATATAACGATATATTTTCAATATCTAGCGGGCTTAATGAAGCTGTTGCCATTTTCATCATGGCATCGTCTCTCTCACCCGTTTTGTATGCATTAATCGCTGTAACCAAGTAGGTCTGATGCTTCCCTGTTAAACGAGGCATACCCGAAAAAGTCCCATTGCCTGTCTCACCATGACAACTTGCACACACAGTGGCCGCGGCTTTTCCAGCTTCCATTGGACTCATTTTACTCGCAGCTTTATCTTTTGTTACGTCTCTTACTATCAGATCTTGCATTGAGTAATAAATTGAAGCATTTTTTAATGCTTCTTCACTCAGCGACCTCAATGAATGTTCTTTTGTCTCTGGCACTCTGACACCGGATTGAAATAACTTCAGTTGAGCAAAAAGGTAATCTGCATGTTGAGCAGCCAAACGAGGTATATGATTTTTATCTTCGCTGCCAGACATCCCATGACAGCTAGCACAACTACTTTCTGCTACTAAACGACCTGCTTTTATTTCAGCAGGAGAAATGAATAATACATCTTGCTTTGTTTTTGCGGCGACATCAGCAACTAGCAACACAAAAAAAACCAAAAAACAAAGTAATGCATTCCCCATCTTCAACACGTTAATAAACCTCTTTTTAATTTGATCACTTTGATTAACTATTAGTTAATATACGTATCCTCACGTTCGAGATACTCTTTCGGTAATTTATAAAACCACATTTGATAAAAAGAGACTACCCACATATATGCAAACGCAACCCCCATGAAGGCACCACTTATCATGACAACCCATGCAAATGGTTCATATATTTTTGTGAGGTACCACGAAAAAACATCCAAGATAATACTCAAAAATGGAATAGCAACGACGACACACTTAAGCCAATAGGGACTAACCAACGCATGTGTAAAAATAAAACACATAATAAAAAATATAAACGTCATACCAAATAGATGAATATGTGATACTCGAACAAGTGTAGATATAGTTACACCACTATCTGATTCAGACATTTTTACAATATTATCAAAACCATTTAAGTTGGGCAGATGTGGGTTACTCCCATCATGACAACTCATACAACGTTTATCTACAATCGCTTTCACTTTTTCTTCATAAGCCGTTCTATCAGCACCTTCTGCTGCCCATTGGCTAATGACTCCTGCCTCACTCGCAGGTAACATCTTCGCCATAGGCCCCAAAAGTGCGGCCTCAATTCGACTACCTTCTTTACTTCCACTATAAGCTATTATCAAGTCTTGTACGGTTAACGACGGATCACCATCACGACCCGCGTGGGACTCGTATATATAAATCATCGCGAACATGTAACCGCAACCCAGTACAATCAAAGTACCCGTGAATAACATGCGCATACTAGGCGGCAACTCCAGAAAATGGAGATACGTGGGATGCACGGATTGCTGTTTCATTTAAACTTCTCCTGAACCTATTGAATCTACTGCTTTAAAATATAAGTAATTCTTGAATTTAATAATCTAAATTTAAAAACTTACTTTAACGATGAATAGTATGCAGCTAAATCGGCCATATCCATGTGATCTAATGTACCCGCGAACATACCCATCATCATACTTTTACGAGCGCCAGATTTAAAATCTTCTAGCTGTTTAACAATATATGCCGCTTCTAAACCAGCCAACTTTGGATTAGCATCTTTGCCTTCACCGGCAGCACCATGACAATTACTACATGACGCCGCTTTTACTTTCCCAGCTTTCGCATTCCCAGCTGCCATAGATCCACCTGCAAATACCAACATCACACTCACGGCCAAAATTACTAACAATCGCTTTTTCATCATGATCTCCTAAATTTTATTATGCTCGACTAATTGTTTTTAGCGCCTTGATCAATCCATTTACCAATAATCTCGATTTTCTCTTGCGCCAATTTAATACCCCCCTTGGGCATATTAATCTCTTTACCAGCCTTGTGATCAACTAACACTTGCAAAGTACTCGCATAACTTTGACCCGGCTGTATCACAGGTCCAAGTTTTGTACCTTGCATTAGACTTTCATAATTCTCTACACTCAACCCACTTGCCAACTCTCCCGCACCACCTACTTGGTGACAGGGATAACAATTCTCCTTCAATATAGGATGTATATCTTGACTAAAACTCACAGCAGATTCATTTGAGCATCCTGCAACAAAAAAGCAAAGTAATAAAAATGCAAATGCATGAATAGATTTTTTCATATTAATTACTCCAGAGGGTGCAGAATAAATACATAATATAATTATATACTAAAAACAGCTTCCACAAGAATTCTTAAAAAAATATTTTTTGGAATAACCGAGTTATTTACTGGGGAGTATAAGGCTTAGTTATGACAAGCGTATGCCATCGACATATTGGAATTTTAACTAACAAATCTCAAAATAAAATTTTCAGCATTCGCAGCTAAATGAAGAAATTCTACACCATGATGAAAGCTGATGTTTTTGCTGTGATTTATGGAATCAATTTCGGTGCGCACATATCGAATTTTGCAAGGCAATCGAACACTACTTAAAGCCTCTGATATCGCCAACTCAATATTAAATTCTTCATTGATTTTACCCAGACGGGTATTTGAAACCAAACAAGCACCGTTAACACTAATATCAGCGACAGACACAGGTATCTCTTGTTTACCATCTTGCAAAGTTATTTTTATTTCTTTTTTCTCTATTTTTACACGAGGTTCTCTGTTCAAGCCATCTTGCACATCAGCTCCAGGAACTAACACTTGTAAACAAAATTGAGCATTATTACAAAATCTAACAATTTTTGTGTGATAGCAAAATATGATGTTATTGAATTTAAAGCGAATTTGAAAATTTTGCCCAATTTGAATCTGAGCTTGCCCTAAGCTGGAGGTAGACTGAGAAATAAGCAATACATTATTTCTAAAACACTCTACCAATTCCACATTAAAAACTTGTGAGGTAGAAGTTAACGATACTAAATTCGCCTTACTACCAATTAATTGCTCCAAATCGATCACTTTGCCACCGCTTTTAATTCAATTTTTCATCTCTATACCATCTCGTGACTCAAACAATCATTCTGCACATAATTTTGAGCACAATGATTAAAACGACTCATTATCAAATAACTTTATATCCAATTAAAAACTGCCAACTAACCCACACGGCTTGCATGCAAAACAGGCATAACGATGATAAAGTGTCGCCAAACAGAATTAACAACAAAGAGGTTGAATTGAATCAATTGGAGGCTCGAATAAACAACTCAGTCGCTTTGGCATGGAGATGCCTAGTCATTGCGGTACTTAACTTAAGTCAGCACAAAATACGCACAGCCACTGCATCGTTCGGCATTATTTTCGCCATTTTTCTAATATTCCTTCAACTGGGCTTTTTACAATCGGTAAAAAAGGAAGCAACATTACTGTACGAATATTTTGACTTTGATTTAGCCATGATCTCTAAGGACTATCAATTTCTGTATTCACCACCGAGTTTCGATCGCATTCGCCTAACTCAAGCTCGAAGCAACCCCGAGGTAACAGACAGCTTTAATTTGAATGTTCGAATTACTTCATGGACAAATCCAGAAAGTCAAATTACCTCGTCTCTCCTACTCCTTGGGCTAGATCAAAAACCCGCCTTTATTACCGACACTGCAATCAAGAAAGGCATTAGTGCGCTAACAGATCAACGGTCCATTCTTTTGGACAGCTATTCACACTCAGACCTTGGTGCAAGAAAAATAAATGACAAAGGGGAAATAAGTAATCACGATGTAACCGTCAGTAATTTATTTCAATTAGGCTTATTTTTCTATGCTGAAGGAGCTGCAATTGTGAATAACCAGCACTTCAACTATTACGCCAAACGCTCGTCCAGAGATACCAGTATTGGTTTTTTGCGTGTAAAACCTGACAGTGACATACAGAAAATTAAATCTCAGCTCAATGCTATGCTACCTGATGACGTTCAGCTACTCACAAAAGCAGAGTTGATCCAACAAGAACAAAATTACTTTGTTAACACAAAACCCATCGGAATAATTTTTAAAGCCGGTGTATTTATCGCCCTAGTTATAGGCAGTGTCATATTGTTTCAAGTTCTATCTGCAGAAATTAACAATCGCATGCGAGAATTTGCCACCCTTAAAGCCATTGGATTCAGCGATTCTTTTGTCTATGGTATAGGTGCAACTCAAACATTAATTTTTACACTACTAGGCTATATTCCCGCTCTCATACTCGCCAATCTGGTCTTTAATTTGGTTTACAATTTGACACATCTACCCACGATGGTTAGTTTTTATCTCATGTCAGTAGTGTTTTTTCTCGTTTTAGGAATGAGTTTGTTTGCCGGCGTTACAACCCTATACAAAGTTCGTCGAGCAGATCCAGTGGAGTTATTTTAACAATGCCACTTTTGGGTACGGGAACACGCATACTGCTATTTCACAAGTGGCGATTTACCGTCGCCAGCTGCGCTATAGCAGTTGCAGTTACGATTATGTTCACTGAAATGGGTTTTTTCTTTGGCATATTAGACTCACAGACCAACATCACGGGATTGGTAAACGGCGATTTAGTTGTTATGCACCGTACACGAACTCATCTCAACAAATGGGATTCATTGGAAAGAATACGCTTACAACAAATTCAAGCCTTACCCGGCGTAAAGGAAGTACTGCCAATTTATTCAGGTGGTATTGCTTTAACTAATCCGAAAACTGGCAAAACAACTCGAATCATTGGCTTTGCTTTTCCACCTGATTCTATGCCGTTAAAACTGGGCCAAACAGATATCGCAATACGCCAATTAAAACAATCACATACCGTATTATTTGATCGAGAGTCACGGAGTATCTATGGAGATATAAAAACTGGTCAACAAATAGAACTCGATGGCATCCAATATCGTGTTGGAGGTTTCATCAGTATGGGCCCCAATATTATTAATGATGGGGCTGTTGTTATGAGTGATGGAAACTGGTTTCGCGATCGGCGCAGCAACAAACCAATCATGGGCATCATTCGCCTAAAAAACAAATCGAATACCCACCAAATTAAAGAAAAGATTCACGAAATATTTAATCGTGAATTATTAGTTTTTACACCTGATGATTTGCGTCAAAGAGAACTGCACTACACCATCAAAGCTGCACCAATTGGTATTATATTTGGTATTGGCATGCTCGCCGGCCTAGTGATAGGTATTAGCATTTGTTATCAAGTTTTATTTACGACAATTAGTGACAACACTCGTCAATTCGCAACATTAAAAGCCATTGGTTTCAGCAATTTTTACCTTTTGAAAATTATCCTAGAACAAGCAATATTATTGTCTTTTTTCGGTTTTTTCATTGGATTCTTCATAACCTCTCAAATATACGACATCATCGGAACACAAACCGCCTTAATCATGCAACTTACTTCTGCGCGAAGTATTTTTATTTTACTTCTCACCTGCATTATGTGCGTATTAGCTGGATTGATCGCAATGCGTAAAGTGATTCGAATGGAACCCGCAGAATTGTTTTAATGTAACAATGTAAGTATAATCGCCCGCAATGGGCGCAACTAACATTAAACAAGAAAACTTTGAAGCAATTAATAAAAATGCGTCAATTGCTGTAGAGGCGCTAGATGTAGACTACACTTACGGTAGTGGCTCTGCACAAAGGCAAGTTTTAACTGGAAACAATTTTACACTCAACGCTAGTGAGATTGTTGTAATGACAGGACCCTCAGGATCAGGAAAAACAACATTACTCACGTTGATCGGCGCGTTACGAGCAATTCAAGGCGGCAGCATCCAAGTTCTGGGGCAGTCATTGAGTGGCCTCTCCTCCAAACAAAGACAGCAACTAAGAAAAAATATCGGTTTTATATTCCAAGATCACAATTTATTCGAGTCAATGACCGCTCGCCAAACTTTAGCGCTTGCCATGCAATTATTTAGGGATCGATATACCACAGATGATAAAATAAACCGCCCATTAGAGATGCTTGAGACTCTTGGCCTCGGTGAACGAATTGAATCACAACCTGGTAATTTATCCACGGGCCAGAAACAACGTGTCGCGATTGGTAGAGCACTTATCAACAACCCTAAACTTATCCTTGCAGACGAACCTACCGCTGCCCTCGACAAAGGTTCGGGGCAAAAAGTCATGGAACTGTTGAGACTAAGAGCAGAAAAAGACCAGGCCAGCATATTAATCGTTACTCACGATCAACGCATACTTGAATTTGCAGATCGAATTATCGAAATGATGGATGGACGGATCATAAACGCTACATGTTAAGGATAATTGTATATGCATCTTTTTTTTGGCTTACCATCAGTAACTCCAACGCCAACCAAGTCATTACATTGGAGGATGTAGTGCGTAGTGTACTAAACTCCAACTTAGAAATTGACAAACAACAAACCTTAGTTGACGGCAGCAACGCAGCTGCACAACAAGTAAGCTCAGAATTCGACTGGAATCTAGCGGCAGAAGGTGGTTTACGTCGACCAAGAGTACCAAAAGCCAATTCAGAAGGACTGCTCACAAATGAAACTGAGTTTAATTACGTATCTAAAGTTTCCGTCGGCATGGAGAAACGCTTTCGAAACGGAATTACTTTTGCCCCAGGCGGCTCATACTCTCAAAATTTGAACAGTAATCGATCAGATGTATTGGCTGACTCGGTCAGCGCACCAAGTCTTGCGGTAACAATACCCTTACTACGCGGCAGGGGCACCAAAGCAACAACCGCCAATGAGCAAGCCGCAAAACAAACACAAAAAGCAAGCGAACTAAATAAAGATCGCACCACTGCAAAGATAATTGTTAACGCAACTCACCAATATTGGCAAAGTGTTGCAGCTAAAAGGAACCTTGAGGCGGAACAAAAAGCAGGTGAAGAAGCAGCCGATATCACAGAAAATCTTAAAAAACTTAGTGAACAAGGTGAATTATCCATCCTGGAGTACCAAAGTAGTGTCGCAAACCTTAATTTAAGGCGATTAAAGATTGAAAAAAGTGCCGCGACATGGAATAGTACGCGTCGCAAATTAGCGCGTATAATGGAAAGCGGCCACAGAATCAAAAATTTACCGGTTTCCGATAACCAATTTCCGAACTTTGGCGAGGAAGAACATCTAATACTGGACGAAAATGTATTGATCGATATTGCATTTGAACAACGACGGGACTTATTGGCACTGCAGAGAAAATTGCAATCCAAAAAGTTAAATTTAGTTAAGTTTCGTAATGATATGCAGCCACAGTTGGATTTAAACCTTGATTTAGATAAAATAACCCTAAGCTACGCTCAGAGTTTAGGACGAAATTTGAGCAAGGGGCGCAAAAGAGCGTCTTCTGCTGAACTTAAAGCGCAAGAAATTGAGCTGCAAATGCTAAAGCAAGCAATTAGCGACGAAGTCTACGAAACCGTAGACAATCTGCAACTTAGCTTTAAAAGCTATAAACGAGCACATAAGGCATATAGATTGCTTGATCAAATTGCAAACACTACACGTGACAAAGTGGTACAAGGTACAGCAGCGCGGAATGAATACCTATCCGCACTAGATAAACTATCGGAAGTAGAACAAATTATAAATGCTGCCAGTGTGGATTACGCAACAGCTTTAGCAAAACTAAGACTGGCAACAGGCACTCTACCGATAGGTAGCACAAAAATACAAGATACATTGAAAACACTATTAACTGTACCGACTAACGGGTAATTTGGTAAGGAAAATCCGTGAAAAATTTAAGAAAAGATGCTGTGGATAAAATTGATACCCGACAAAATACGGTAGCTCAAGAACTGGTAAACGGCGAAACTGAACGCCGACCTAGTCCGTTCGCAAAATTTCCTGGTTATCAAAAACTCCTTAAACGTAAGGCTGAGGCGGAAGCATCAGGCATTGACGTGACGTTTTTTGCGGCTCACGAGGGCGTAAATGCCAATATCGTCAGCTATGCTGGACGCGAATACGTAAACTTTTCCAGTTACAATTACCTGGGACTATCAGGACATCCTCAAGTTTCTGAAGCATCTAAAGCTGCCATTGACCGATATGGCACTTCGGTTTCAGCTAGCCGAATCGTTGCAGGTGAAATACCTCTGCACGGTGAACTAGAACGATCTATTGCCGACTTCATAGGCACTGAAGAATCTATTGTTTTTATCAGCGGCTATGGCACTAACGTAGCGGCTATCAGTCATTTATTTGGCCGTCGTGACCTAGTCGTTCACGACTCTTTGGCGCATAACAGCATTATAACTGGCTGTCGACTTTCTGGCGCCAAACGCATGAGTTTCCCACACAATGATTGGGAAGCACTCGATAAACTACTCTCAAAGCACCGAGGTGAATACCAACGCGTATTAATTGCTATCGAATCCGTTTATAGCATGGATGGCGATATTGCTGACTTAAATAGAGCCATCGAGATCAAGAAAAAACACGATACCTTGCTTATGGTTGACGAAGCACATTCTTTAGGCATCCTTGGCGAACATGGCAAAGGCATTGGCGAGATGTTTGACATAGACAAACGCGATGTCGATATTTGGATGGGCACTTTAAGTAAATCACTAGCGAGCTGTGGTGGATATATAGCTGGCGATCATGAATTATGCGATTACTTACGATACTTAGCATCTGGCTTTATTTTTAGCGTTGGACTTGCACCTGCTGATACAGCTGCTGGCTTAGCCGCTCTGGAAGTATTAAAACGAGAGCCTCAGCGAGTTGCTCGCTTAAAACAACGCTCTGAACTATTTATGCGCCTCGCTCACGAGAAAGGCTTCAATACCGGTCTATGCATGGGAACACCTGTCGTTCCATTAATCATCGGTAATTCCATTAAAGCAATGAAATTGTCCGAACGACTATTTGCTCGCGGATATGCTGTACAACCAGTCATTTATCCTGCAGTAAGCGAGGATGAAGGACGCTTGCGTTTCTTTATCACCGCATTACACACTGAAGAACAAATAACGAATACAATTAACACAGTTGCAGAAGAACTCGAAAAACTCGAAAAAGAGATGGCTTAAAATCATTCTATAGATGCTGTGACAGCTAAACATGCAATAATTACGGGTGGCTCAAGTGGTATTGGATTGGCAATCGCTAAATGTCTTGCTAATACCGGCTGGCAGATTACATTAATCGCCCGCAACACAGAACGCTTAAATCAAGCAACGTTATCCCTCAACATCCCAGATGAACGTATTCAGCATTTCACTGCTGACGTTACAGATCAAAATACCCTCAATCAAAGCATTACGCAAAGTATAGAATCCTTTGGCGCACCCGAATTGTTGGTGACTAGCGCTGGGATCGCCCACCCTGGACACTTCCAAGAATTGGAGTCCAACGTATTTCAAGAAGCCATGGCAATTAACTACTTCGGCACTTTATACGCGATACAAGCTGTCGCACCGACCATGCGTAAAGCAAGGAAAGGCCACATTGTCATGATTTCATCAGGTGCTGCACTAATAGGTGTCTACGGATACAGTGCATATTGTCCCAGTAAATTTGCCGTTCGCGGCCTTGCTGAGGTCCTTCGTGCTGAGTTCAAACCTGACGATGTTAATGTATCTATTGTTTATCCACCAGATACTCAAACACCTCAACTTGAACAAGAAAACAAAACCAAACCAAAAGAAACATTTGCTATCTCCGGCAATGCAAAAACCTGGCAAGCAGACAATGTTGCCAAAATAATAATGAAAGGTATTGAAAAAAATCAGTTTAGTATCACCCCCGGCCTAGAAATGACAGCACTAGAACGCTTAGGCAGCTTAATCAACCCTTTGCTACGGCGTTACTTTGACTCTTTAGTCCTTAAAGTACGCAAATCATAAATGAACAATCTTGAATCACAAGTAATGCTGATTGTCGCATCCCTTTTTTTGTGCGGTGCGATTATTATAAGCATCGCCTCAACACGCTTACAAAACAGAGAAACCATTAAAGAACTTTGGCAATTATACTGGGTGGAATTTGCTTTAGTCAGCATGGTCTTAATCCCAATTTACATTGGCGGCATTGTTTTATTACTTGCAAGCCTAATTCTAACCTGGCGTGGCCTATGGGAACTTTATCGGATTTACAATAAACCTGGGTTTGGTTTAATACAATGGTCTAGCTATAGCGGCTCAGCTATTGCGTTAATCATTGTCTTTATTAACAACCAATTGGCAGTTAGCCTCGCACTCTTCACTGCAATCTTAATAATATTCTTCGCATCCTTGCTTCACAAAGATAAAGACGAACCATTAACAATTGCTTTTACTGGACTCCTACTTCCTCTATTGCCAATACTTTTTTTAATTACGCTCGCCAACGAAGCCCAAGGTTTTCTCTGGTTGTTTTTCATCTATCTCATCGTTGAATTAAACGATTCTTTTGCCTACTTAACCGGAAAAATATTCGGCAAGCACCACCCTTTCCCTTATCTAAGCCCACGCAAAAGCACAGAAGGCCTACTTGGTGGATTAGTTATTGCCGGCATATTCGGAATAATACTAGGAACTTTCTTACTGGATTTGACATTATTAACTGCCACTGGTGCAACAACAGTGATAATACTTGGCGGCTTGTTAGGAGACTTCGCAACATCGGCTTTAAAACGCAAGCTTGATGTAAAAGACTTCCCGCCTATTCATGGCTTTCATGGCGGCGTACTCGATATACACGATGCCTATCTATTTGCAATCCCCAGTTTTTATTTATACTTCCACTGGGTAATCAAATAAGCTTAATGCAATAATCCCTCAGGTGCGCCATCATAAGCGATTCGCCCATAATCGACTTTCACAATGCGATCACAAGCGTCAAAATAATTATCATCATGACTTATTGCGATAACTGTCTTACCCTGCTTCTTAAGCTCAGGTAGTAACGTTTTGTAAAACAGTTGACGGAATGACGGATCCTGATCTGCCGCAAACTCATCAAAAATAAAGATTTGTTTATTTTCTAAATAACTTGTTATGTATGCTAAACGTTTTCGCTGACCAGTTGACAAGTTGACAGCTGTGAACCCTTCACCATCATAATGTGTCTTGCTATCTAAGTGCATTTTTTCAAGCAAGTCACTCAATATGACTTCATTTAGATTTTCGATACCATAAAGACGCTTGAATAAATGAAAGTCTCCAAATATCGCGCTAAACATTTCCCGGTATGCTTGGTAATCATGAATTGCCAGAGGCTGGCCATTAACATTCAATTCACCACCACTTGGTATGTACAAACCCGACAACAACTTAACCAACGTAGTTTTGCCTGAGCCATTTCCACCAACAATAAAAAGCACTTCACCCTGATTTAACGAAAAATTTAATGGCCCTACGCCAAACGCATCATCACTCTGCAAACCATGATAATGAAACGTCAATTCTTTTAACTCAATTTTATTCAAGCTTAATGGCTCTACATCACGCTTTAAATTCTCTTCCGCTGCCGTTGCACTATCTGCCTTCGCCTCTAGTTCACGTACATTTTCCATAGCAACATTTGCATTAATAAGCTTAGGTACAGCAGACACAACAGCGTCCAAAGGCCCTATAAGAAACAATAATGCTGCCAAAAACTGAAAAATTTCAATTGATCCAGTACCAAAAAACTGAGGAACCACAAATACCAAAGCACCCATCAACATAAAAATAAATGTCTCTGTAGTTAAATAACTCACAACAAACATTCGTTCAGTTTTATAAGTTAAATCACGATAAACATCAGACACATCTGCAACATGATCATTAACCGCATTATTTTTCTTACGATTTAATTTTAATTCTTTAAAGCCATTTAAAAAATCACCAATTGCACCAAAAAATTCAACTTCCTTATTCCTAACTCTTCGTACATTATCTTTCGCTCGTTTTTGCTGGCGTATATAAACCGACATTCCGGCAATAACAACCAAAAAGGTTACCAACAATGCCACAGGGGATAACCAGCCGATATAAATTAACGTAAATAATAATAAAACTGCATTTTCAAACGTACTAACTAAAACAATACCCGCTTGCGATAAAATATTAATTTCTTGAGTTAAGCGCGCATAAATCTTATTGTCACCTTCGGTTTCTATGAAACCCAAATCAGCAAACAATAACTTATTCACCAAACGCAAACGTAACTTCTGCGTCATCATACCAACCATGGCATAAGTTCTTGTTTTGGCGAAATAATGACAACCTAGATATAACGCTAAAATTGCAATAAACAATAAAATGGAATTGAGCAGCGGCTCATTGTTAACAGATTTTTCAACAGAAGCATTAACAACCGCGATCAACATCCCACGACTAATGCCCGAGGCAAGAAAACTACCCGCTAATAAATTTTGCGGTCCAGGTGCTTCACGACGATAAAAACGAACTAATTCAAATGACATGGATAATTAAACAACTAATTTATGAATATAAAAACTATTTATCAGCAGAGTAAGAGTTAATCATTTCTCTTGCTCTATAAAATCTTTGTACTGCGGTAAAGTGTGTCAGCAAACCTAGAATTAAAATTGTTGCATACAACAAACTAACCCCCAGAAAATCAGGTAAAGATATAACGGAGTCTAACATTAACGCCATACATAAAATAACCACACGCTCCATTCGCTCCAATAAGTCTGGCCATTTGTCATTGTCTATTGGCATTTCTAATGCCGTTCTTGCTTTATTGTAAGAAATTAACAATGAACCTGTAATTGCTAAAAAACATATTGCCCACCAATCCCAAACCCAGGCTAAAACAAAATACACGGCCAATTCCTGGTAGCGATCAACCACCGCATCTAAATAACCACCAAATTTTGTTGACGTGTTAGTAATTCGTGCCACTGCACCATCCAATGCGTCAAGCGCAAAGGTAATCAGCAAACCAAAACCGAAAATAAAATTATTTTCATGCAATGGATAAACTGCGCATTGGAGCATAATCAACCCTAAACCTGCCCAAGTAATCTGATTTGGAGTCAATCCAATTCGCACCAAACCCTTTGCCAGGTAATTCCAGAATAGATTAATATTTCCCTTAAAATGTCCGTCTATCATAATAATTAATTCAAATTTACCTTTTTATACCAACCATTGATGCTTTGATAATTTTTCACAAACGCATCAAATTTTTCATCATATAGGCCAGCAAGTTTTTTGTTGGGCTCAAATGTCTTCTTCACTTGAACCATTACAGTTGCTGACGCTAAGTCTTTATACCAACCAGCGCCAACCGCAGCAGCCATAGCTGCACCACGACATCCACCAAATTCAGGCTGAAATACTTGCTCAATTGGCCTTTGCAATACATCCGCAAATATCTGACACCATAAATCACTCACAGCCCCACCACCCATGAGGCGAATATTGCCTTTTGAAGCGGTTATTTTTTCTACTGGCTTTAGCGCCCAGCGAGTATTCAAAGCCACACCTTCAAGAACAGCCCTCGCTAGCTCAGAACGACCATGCTCAAGTGACAGATTTAGAAATCCGCCGCGTATTTTATCATCATCTACGGGAACGCGCTCACCAAACATCCATGGAAAAAAGAATAAACCTTTCGCGCCAGCTGGTGATTGTTTCGCCAACACATCAAAAGCCACATAATCAGCCTGCCCATCTTTCAACACCGCCAAGTTTTTAACAGCCCACTCAACACTGGCACCTGCCGTTTCTTGCGCCGCCACTAATAAATAACGATTTGCTTCAGGCGCGCAAATAGTGCCAATGCTACTAAAAATATCGACTGCCCTATGATCCAAATGCGCAGCAATCCATCCACCTGTGCCACAGTGTATATGTACCGCACCATCTTGTAATTGACCGCTACCTATTGCGTAAGCGCCAACATCACCAGCTCCGCCAACAATTGGTATATCCGCTTTTAGACCAAGCTCTTTTGCTGCATTCTCAACTAAAGTACCAACAACCTGAGTTCCACTCGCTATCTCTGGAAGACGCTCTAAATTAACGCCTACTTTTTTCAATAAACTTGACGACCAGCAACGCTTATTTGGTCGAGTATCCATTAACCAACTAACATGAGCACAATCTTGCGTTGTCACAAATTTATGACTCAAACGAAATAGCAAATAGTCTTTTACATCCAATAACTTATATGATTTTTCCCAGATTTCACTGCGCTGTTCTTTAAACCAAAGAATTTTGGAAATTGGGTCCTTTCCCGCCAAATTTGGCGCACCATTGGTCAACCACAACCAATGTAATAATTTGCTAACACCATAACCACTAATCTTCAAAAGACCTGACGTAATACGGCGAGCAATAGTCGCCGAACGAGTATCTAACCAGATTAATGCGTTATGCAAGGCTTTCCCTTGCTTATCAACAATAACAGTGCCACACATCTGTGCACACAAACCAATAGCACAAATCGATGACGGATCTATTTGAGTTTTGGAAAGTAATGTTTGCGTGGCCAAAATCATAGATTGCCACCAGTCTTCAGGACGCTGTTCAGCCCAGCCCTGCTCTGGTAAAATTAAGGGATAAGATTCATCAGAATGCCCAATTAGCTTACCATTTTGATTAAACAACGCTGCCTTGACAGCGGATGTACCAAAATCGTAACCTAAAATAAATTGGTCGCTCACAATTTTACTGGATAGCCTCAGATCACAAAACAACGAACACTAACATGCAGGCTATATTACTATCAAGTAAGGATAGCTTCCCCACACTTTACAGACAAAAAACACCTAATTCCCGAAATAACGAGACATAAATGAATTTTCTGATAATCGGCATCATACTGGCGTTAATAGCAACAGCAGCATATTTCATCTTAAATTATCACCCGCTTCGAAAAGGCATTTACATTCGATTGCACCCTCACTGGAAGAAAATGGCCAGAATATATGAGTTTTCAAACGAAGCAGAACTAGCAGAAGAAAAAAAACCGCTTATATCTGCAACCGTCCTTCGAGACTTGGCTGACATCATATGGCACGAAAAAATTCTCGAACCACCTAAAGAACTATTTACCGATTTACCCCATGGGACGGTGGTCCACATTAATTCAAAACACGTATCTCGATTTATTGATTTAGCACTACCACATTTGAAATCTAAAATAGTATTGCTCACTGGTTATGACACTGTAAGCCCGGCAGTCCCCGGTTATGAAAAAATAATTGAAAGTCCAAATATTCTACATTGGTTTTTACAGAATTATGACCTCGACCCAAAATATCGTTTAAATGGTCAAGCTTCCATAATGCCGTTAGGGTTCAACTTTCATAAACTTGACCCAAGAAGTGATAACACCAGCACCGACATGGGACTGCCATCCATACTAGGCAACCAACAATTAACCATGAAAGCCATACGAGACGACTTGCCAAAACTCAAAGATCGCCCTTGCCAAGCTTATGCAAATTTTCATCTAAATATGGATACCTTCTTACGAGACCCAATGGCAATAACCCGCGCTAATGCACGCCAAGATGCTCTCGATGAATTAAAACCAAAGCCTTACGTAACTTTTGAATCCAAACAAATCCCCAGAAACGAAGTTTGGCGAAATTTAAAAAATTATGCCTTTGAAGTTTCACCCCGAGGCAATGGTATTGATTGCCACAGAACCTATGAAGGCATATTTTTCAATACCATCCCGATTATTAAAACTACTTCTATTGATTCATTGTTTGAAGATTTACCAGTAGTTATCGTTAATGACTGGAATGAAATAACAGAAGAAAATTTAAAGCTTTGGAAAGAAAAATACCAAGGCATGGTAGATGGTGAAATTCCTGAGGAGCTTTATGCCAGTTATTGGGAAAAGAAATTTAGGAGCTTCGCAAAATAATATTTTTCATTACCTATTATCATTTTACTCTCGCCTTTCAGAAAAACCAGTGAACAAAGAGTTTTTTAGACTTTAAAACTGAGCAGAGCAATAAATATACATTTACACAAACTTATCAATCACCTAAAATTTAAACCGATATTTTCATTATTCTGAAAATCAATTAGCTCCCTGACTGTTCGATTGTGTTTTATCAATGACTATATGGGTTGACTTTTCTCGCAAATAAGAAGGATAATTTTCGTCATCCCAATCGTTATGAAGGTCTCTATAAACATTTTTAGATACCCCATCACCCATATTGGTTATTTCATTTGAAACAACCCTATCTACTTGATAATTTTCCAACTCTTTTTCGTTTATAGAAAATAGGTCTAAAGCAGTTAAATCGACAAATACAGGGCCAGATTCTAATTCAACATCATTAAACGTTTGCGTATAAGCATCCGCATTATAGTACTCAACTTTTCTATAAATGCCATCCTCGGAAGTTTTATCTATATAACGCATACCTTGCATGAAAAAGGTGTAAGTCACCTCACTTCCATTAAAGTTCGAATTATAACCACCACCAATTAACTTAGCACTCAGCAATTTCCTATTAACACTCAATCGAGGTAAAGGGCCATTATCTGAAAATTCTCGCAAATAGTTTAATGTGTCATTATAATTTTGAACCCTATATAAAACTGAAAACATTAAGTCTTCATCTGAAGTTAATTCATATCTTTCAACATACATATTATCTGTATAAACATCATAAAAGGAGTGATTTGAAGTTGGGCTTTTTTGAACCGTTGTTATTTCCAACAATTCTTCAGTCAATATTTTAACTTCAAATTCGTATACCCACCTATTACTGATATCTGCACCAGCCAAATCCAGCAGTGTACTATTTAAATAAACCTCCTCAATTTTCGATGGTAAATTAGAACTATCATATTCATAAGTTTCAATTCGATATATCAAATCATCATCACTAAACCAGACCCCATCATCGCCGACTTCAAAATATTTCACTTCCAACAATAAATCACTATCAGTATAAGTGCTTACTACATAAGCTGAGACTACGTCATCATCAGTCATCCAAAGACTATCATCACCGGAAGCATCATAAGTTATTACCGTTTTATCATTTCCATTTGATAGTGTTTTTGTATAACTTAAAAATTCATCATCTATTGTTTTTGGCAGTCCATCTTTACCATAATTTTTAACGCTTATAAGCAAATTATCTTTTTCATATATCGGATCCAATGCCAACCTTTCACTCTCATCCGATGAATCATCGGCAGTAAACCAAATACCATCTACTCCCTGCCCGTAGTATCTGGTAGAAACACTTTCTAAGTCATCATAACTTGTCACTGTATACTCAGAAACACCATCATCTTCAGTACCATAAACTCCATCCTGTCCAACACCTACTCCCAGGTCAATATATCGAATAAAAGTATTGACCCTACGACCTGACTCATCAATGCTTTCAATTTCAGCTGTTAACTGAATTACATTCTCCCTTTCCAAGGACCCCATACAGGCCTGTATCAAAATTAAGCTAAAAAGAATTCCACAAGTAGTCATATTATTAATTTTCACTTTTCCAACCCCAACACTTTATAATGAATAACCAACGACAAGCCCAATACTTGGCAACCAATCCGTTGTACTCTTAGGGTTATATCGCTCCCTAATTCTTTTATTCAGCGCAATATCAAAATAAGTATTTTTACGTATTAATTTGATACCAACTGGAATTTCCAAACCAGAATATGCTTTATCCAAATCATCAGGATCTTCATCAATGGTTAACAACATTTCCCGCGGGACGTTATGTAATTTTTCCGTAAAAGCAAAAATCCCCAAGTGTACTTCAATCTTTTCTCTACCTTTATTTACTAACGTTAAAACATCCATATCAATTCCCAACGCAACACCTCGGATTACACCTTGACCTGCTGCCTCATAAAATTTGAATTGAATTCGACTGCTTTCGCTAATATCCCTAGCAAAGTTGATTTGATACCCGGCATAGCTCTCAACTTGCTCAGGATAAAAATCATCATAATCCATATCAAAGTTCCATTTACCCCTATATTGGTTGCTTATCGTATACACACCCACCGACAAATGATTTAATTTCTTCCTTCGTTTAAATTTGCTCATCTTCCGATCTACAGCACCTCGCTCTTGATAAGCAATCTTATCTGAAGCAACAAAATCCGAGGCTAGCAATATTTTACTTTCTCCCGAAGACAAACTTACAGAGTTAGAATAAAGTGAAGGCTTTTGCTGCCAAAGCACCTCATATAAATTAGGCCGCAAAGCTATGCTAATTTCTTTATTAGTCAGTTTATTTAGCTCAGCAACAAGACTTCCATTTCTATCTCGGATATAAAGTCGGCCCATCAAATTTTCAGGCACAATCAACGTTGAATTCGACGCCTCTATATTTGTCAATACGAGATCACCAGCACCTGCAATTTGAATATTGTAAGCGGGATGTTGTGCTCCTGCCTGCGTATTTTCTGTCTGTGATAATGTTTCCTGAAAGGCGTATTGATAAGCCTCATTTAATGTTATTTGCTTATCACCACTGACATCAGATGCCCCTCTCAGTGCTGATACCAAATAATGTGTAAAAAAAGAAGCTCCAATGGTATCTGACTCTTGCGACGCCTCACTAGCAGAGCTTGCTGTTAAATAAACATTTCCTTTCAATTGATTCGCCGCATTTATTAAAAAGGGCGAAGTTCTCTGCCCACCTTTTAATCGAGTAAATGCTCCAGACTGACAGGAGTCTAGTATCGCGATTTTTACATCCGCATTAACTTCACCTAATGCTTTATGTAATTTCTTATATTCGTATTTCCCATCCTCAAGTAATAAACCATTCTCATCAGAATGCCCTGAATAATAAAAAATGAATTCAACTCGCTCACGCTTGCTTTTAGCCTCCTTTAGGCCATTCAACAAATCTTCGATTGTTTCTGTTAACTGATGCATTCCTGGTGAAAGCAAAATCGTACTGTTTTTTGAACTAAGACCGCCTAATTCTTGAAACACCTTTGCTAATGACATCGCATCAGACTCTGCATAACGTAATTGAGCACGATCTGCACCACCGTTATTTGACGCAACAAATAACGCGTAACGTGTTACCGATGTCTTATTGTCAACAATTGCATATGCAGAAACACTAAAATAACACAATCCCACCCACAAAAATAAGCTCACAATTTTCATTTTATTTTTCCTTGGAGAGCAAAAAAGACGTTTGATAAATTTGGCTGGCTTTTTTATTATTAACCAGCTAAAGAGCTAGTATAGTTTTGTTATCTTCTGTCATTCTGATTCACCTTCAATTTCTTTATAGCTGAGAAGTTAATTTCTTAAGGCTTTTTCTTATCCCAGATAAAAACAAATTGACAACCACTGCAACTTGAACCAAAGTTAAACCATCCACATAATGTAATACCGCAATTATTTTTGAAGACACTAGCGCTCTAATAAACAAATGTACTAAAACTCCAGAAAAATAACTTAAAACTCTAAATCCTCAGCACTCGCGGTATTCACAAATATATCCTGCATAACACCAAACGCAGGCGAACAATTTTTAACCAACTTATGACATCTTCTTAATACCATCACCCCAAATTCACGATATAATCCCGCTACTCTATTATTCATTTATTGCCTTTTATTATTAAACACCGCAGCAACAGTAAAGTGTTACTTCAATAATGAAATAAATTCTCTGAGACAATCATCTAAATTATAGATATTATTATCATACGGTTACATAAAACCCAGACACCATCAGTCGATCGTATAAACATAAGGATATAGAAATTTGACGAAGAATAATGCGACTTCAATTAAACACGAACCCATAGATGTCGTCTATACCTGGGTCGATGACTCATTTCCAGGGTATTTGGATTTACTCAACCAATACGCCGAAACCAAACATGATTTAAATCCCAATCGCACACGCGATAACATGGATCTCTTAAAATATAGCTTACGCTCTTTACAAGAACACTTACCTTGGATACGTAATGTTTATTTATTTACATGCCGACCGCAAGTCCCCCAATGGATGAATCAGGCAGCGAAGGGATTGAAAATAGTTCATCACGACGAAGTCATTGATGAACAATATTTACCTACATTCAGCTCTCACACTATTATTTCACACATTCATAAACTGCCAGGTTTATCTGACCAATTTTTATATGTTGAAGATGATATGTTATTTGACAATACAGTGAAGTATTCAGATTTAACCGACGAACAAGGGCGAATTATATTTTATCCACAAAAAAACTATACAACCGATGCAAAACTGAGAAACTCAAAAGATCAATCCCCTTGGAATCTCGCACAATCCGAATGTAATCATTTATTAAATGAAGCATTCACATCAGAAAATCGCCATGATGTTAATCATATACCACTGTTTATAGATCGGGAAGTTTGGAGCGAAATGGAACAACGTTGGCCAGAAGAAATACATCAAACACGTACTTGTCGATTTCGATCACCGCATAATATTGCGTGTGAGTACCTTTATCCTTACTACGCCATATACAGTAAAAAAGGCATTTTAACATCACGCGCTAACACTAAGCGATTTATGCATTATCACCCAATGGAAAACTATCAATTATGGGCTTGGTATGGCATCTGGCGCATTAACCGAAAACGCCCTAAATTTCTGGCACTTAATGATAACTTTGACGACAAGCCACATGATGGTGTAGTTAAAACCATGAAGAAGTTTCTGGCAGAGCGTTATCCAACACCTTCTCGCTTTGAACGTTCTGATAGTGCAGACGTGTAAACTTTTTCAAACTTTGGGACTAAGGTGGCGATATCATATTTTTTCGCTTCTTTATACCCCCACTCACCAAGATCCATACGCAACTTAGGTTGATCAACCAAATTCTTTAGCTTTTCATACAATACTTCTGAATTCCCGGGAGGGGTTAGAAAGTCTGCACCTTTATCACGCAATACCGTGCTATAACCACTGTTAGCCGCAGCGACAACGGCTTTGCCACTTGCCATTGCCTCTACCAAAACGATTCCAAAACTTTCACCATATTTAGCTGGAGAACAAAAAATATCACAGGTCGCATACCAGCACGCTTTATCTTCTTCCGTGATACGTCCCAGCAAGACAACATTATTCAATTTGTGGTGATCAATAAAATCTAATACCTCTTGTTTTTGCTCACCATCACCTGCCACAAGTAAACGAACTTTTTTCCCAGCATCGCAAAGCTTTGAGTATGCTTCAAGTAAAACCATAATGCCTTTTCGATCTTCTAATCGACCTAAAAATAGAATATTAACCAAATCATCTTTATATTGATCAAAAACATCTTCATTATTAAAAAAGGTCGAATAATCTGCACTGGGGGGTAATATATTTGGCTGTCGATTCGGAATAGATGCTAAATGGCCCGCTGGAGAACTTGATACCGCAATAACCCCATCCAGTCTTGGTAATAATCGGCGGCTAATTTTGCGAAATATGGCTCTTGTAACTTTTCCACTAAAAGTATCTGGTGGCGTATCGTGAAAAGTTGCTACATCTGCTGCTTTTGATATTCGTAATACCTGAAATGGCAACAGCGGTGTCCATATAGTATGGTAATGAATAATGTCGAATTTTTCTCGAATTAAATACTCTTTTAACCGTCGGTATTCCTCTCCTAACGCAATACTAATTTCAAAATTAGTTTTATTAAAATTTAGCCGACGTTTTTTACCAGCATGGAAAACACTTTCAACATCATTGTTTAGCGTTGCGTTACCCGGCGCAATAATTTTTACCTCATGCCCTGCCTGTTTCAATGCGAAACTTAAATCTCGGATGTGCGTCTGCACACCACCAGGCTGATAAATATCATAGGGACAGACCTGTGCAATTTTCATAAGTAGAGAAATAATTAAAATTTAGAAAAAATTGAGTATTGGGTATACAGAAAATCCAGCAATGAATATAACAGCAACCAAATTAACACCCAATGGAGTAAGCCAAAATAACCAAAAATTATGACTATGATCGGTAAAGCCCAATCAAGACCACTAAAAAATGGAAAAAAATATTTATCAAGCCAACTTGAAGTAGGTTGCTCATTTTTATCTTCTACTGGTGACTCATCACTGAATTGCAATTCACTATCTGCATACACCCGACACATACGAGCAACAATTGCTAGCAATGCTGCTATCAATAAACATTCAGTTGCTAAGCCTGTATAAGTTTCAGAAAGCCAATCAGTGTGACTTATGATAATACCAATTGCTAAATACAACAAAACACGATGAAGTATATCTGCTAAAAAATCGAAATAACCACCCTTTTGAGAAGTTTGACCAGTGACTCGAGCAATATTCCCATCAACACAATCGAACACTGAAAAAATTACACCAATTATTCCAACAAACAGATACGGAGCGGGAAACCACAAAGCGACAAAAGGTAAACTAATCGCAAGAAGCAAAGAAATAAAAGTAACGTTTGACGGAGTAAGGCCTAAATGTAAAAAAAATGGTGTTATATGAAAAGACAACGGTCGATAAATATAATAAGCCGCCCATTCAGTATATTTCTCTTCCTCCGCTTTTGCGGTATCATAAGATTCCCGAATATCCTTTGCTGAATATTGCGACTTAACCCCCTCTAAACTCATTTTCAATCTTCTTTCTTTTACTTAAAATAGATCCGACTCAACGTTCGGATTAAAACGTTCCGTAATGACTTTATTATTACTTAAATCAATGCCCGATAACTCAATGTAATTAACGGAAGACCAGAAACCTGATCCATCTACATCAATATATATACGCTTCAATTGTGCTCGTTTACCATTTATTTTTATCTCCGCAATCGCTTTACCAGCTGGATCAATATAGACCTTTATGCCCCGCCCAGAATAAGCCATCAAGGATATTGAATATGCATCGCTATTGGCAATTGGATCAAAATTCAAACCATAAGCAAAATTGCGCTCAGAAAAGTTTAAATTCCGTCGTTTTCCATTCGTATTATATCGCAACCAGTATATTTCTACGGGTTGATCTGCATTTAATTTCGTATTGGCCAATAAATTGGCATCATAAACGACTGTATTGGGATTTGTTGAACGTTGAAGATAAAAAAGCCGAATATCAGAATCAGGCGGTATGGGATAATTTGCGGGAGGACCTGCATTTACTTGTGTACTAAGAAAACATAATAACAATAATATTTTTAACACTAAATACGCATAAGCCGAGCTATCAGTTTTTTTCACTGTCTATTTTCACTTCAATAATTGAGGAAAGTACTTCACATATCGTTTGACAACCAAATTTAAGCAATATTGCATCCGATTTCATCGCAATACACTGATTTAACGGTATTTTCAAAGGCAATGCCATTATAAACGCTATTTTTTAGTCTTTTTATTACCCATAATATCAAAACCAAATAATAGAAATTTGAGATACAACAAATAAAACCAACTTTACCATTTCTATATTTTCGATAAGCACACCAACAAACAAAAAACTCACTGACGTTTTAAACCCAGTAGTGATATAATTCGCGCCGAAAACGGTCAATTAATAACTAATGTGATAAATAATTCTATATTTAAGTGTTATTCCAATTTAATCGAAATTCACAGCAAAATTGAACCAATGCCAATAATTTTGAATATTTTAGACCCATCTAAGCTATGAAACCTCAAATAATCAGATATGTACACCCTCGTTTTTGGTTGTTTTTACCACTATTCATAACCATCTCTGGCATAAGCATTATTATACTTACTCGTTATGTTGCGTACATTTATCATCCAGAAGAATTCGCTCGTTCCCTGCCTACGATTAGCAAAACTGCTTCGCTTGATATCGCAACCCAGTTGTTTGCCTACACCATTCCTGTCATCGCAGTATGTGTATTATTCGCATGGTATCTCGGCTATATGGCCACTAAAGAACGAATAACTGCATTAGTCCAAGAAGATTATGCTCCTCGCTTACATTTACTTAACCGAATTGCACTAACACTAGGCTTAACGTCGGGAATCGCTTTAGCACTATTGGCAATTGTCAGCCTCGAAGACAACAATGATTGGCATATCTATTTTTCTTACATATTTTTCATCAGCCAAACACTTTCATTTGCCTTTGACTCATCAGTGCTTTTGCAAATTCGCAAGCATGTTGGAAAAGATAGAGCAAAACATGGATTAGGCTTTGATGTTCGCCCCTGGCTAAGTATTGCCTTGATCATAAATGCACTATTCTTCTACTTTATGTACTTATATAAAGAAGACCCTTTATTGGCGAATTTTGCACTAACGCGACCCATTTATGTTGGATCAGAATACCTGTCTGTCTTTATTGGCCTTTCATATGCGGCAGCTTACTTACCCGAAATAAGGCGATATATTAACAGTATCTTTGGAACTAATTATAAATAAACTTAAAACCCATTTTGATTTATTCAATTCGTGAAAGAAATGGATTAACAAAACTCAATGAGTCAAACTAACACAATGAATAAAAAAGAAATTTTACTAAATCCTGGACCGGTCACTTTGACAGCTCGGGTACGTTCCGCCTTAAGTCGACAGGATATGTGTCATCGTGAACAGGAATTTGCAGATCTTTGCTTATCTATAAAAGAACGCATTACAGGAATTTATGATGATGCTCAAGGTAATTACCAGACTGTCATCCTAAGTGGTTCAGGCACATGTGCCGTTGAAGCCATGCTAAATACATTAGCGCCTCAAAATTCCACGACATTAGTGGTGGCAAATGGTGTATATGGGGAACGTATGGCAAATATGCTTCGTGTTGCTAATCGACCCATGATCGAATTAAAAGGTAATTGGGAAGAAGCAATAAACCTGGAGATGGTCGAGCAACATTTACAAAATAATAAAGAAATCACTCATGTAGTCACTGTTCATAATGAAACAACGACTGGTCGTCTAAATGATATGTCGCCACTTGCGGAGTTGTGCAAAAAATACAATAAAGCATTTATGATTGACGCTGTATCAAGCTTTGCTGGTGAAGAAATTTTATTCGATCAATGGAAACCATTAGCAGTGGCTGCCACCGCAAATAAATGCATTCATGCAATTCCTGGCATGGCTTTCGTTCTAGTTAAAACTAGCTACTTAGAAAATGAAGCAAGCCAGTCACAAACACTGTACCTTGACCTGTTTCGTTATTACAAAGAACAACTCAATGGCTTCTCTCCTTTTACTCAAGCTGTTCATGCAGCATTTGCTTTAGATGAGGCATTGAATGAACTTGCAGACAGCGGCGGCTGGCAAGCTCGACACAAAAGATACCAATCACTATCTCAGGAACTACAAGAAGTCTTCCCATCGTTGGGTATGCCGTTATACTTAGCTAAAGAAGATTACAGCTCGATGATTACCGCATTTCACTTACCCAAAGACTGGAGTTATCCCCAGCTTCATGATTTATTAAAATCAGAAGGGTTTGTAATATATGCAGGCCAAGGAAACCTGCAATCGGTTTTATTTCGCATTGCAAATATGGGAGATATATCTGACTCAGACTGGAAACGCCTAATCGATATATTCCGCAATAAGGTCTGCAACAATGACTAATGTTAAACACGCCGTCATACTTGCAGCGGGCCGAGGTACACGATTGGGTGAACAAGGTATAGTAAAACCTAAAGGATTTATTCAAATTGGCCAAAAAACAATAATTGAAGAGTCTCTAATTCGCTTACGCCGCGCAGGTATAGAAAAAGTCACTTTGGTAACTGGACACAAATCCGAATTTTACCAACAACTAGCTGCAGAAACTGGCGATTGGATTGAAACAATTGAAAACCCGGTTTATGCTGATTCTGGTAGCTTTTACTCCTTATCTATGCTGGATGGAAAAATTAACGATGGATTTCTGTTGTTAGAATCTGATCTTATATACGAACAACTTGCGTTAGATACTCTACAAGAAGATCCAAGAAACAATGTCATCTTATTGTCCGGCCAAACAAATTCAGGCGATGAAATTTACGTAGAAACCAACAATAACAATTCAACGTTAAAATCCATGTCCAAAAAACGCTCACAACTGGGCGAAACAATCGCTGGAGAACTAGTAGGTATCACTAAAGTCTCTTTACCTTTGTTTCAAAGCATGATGAAAATAGCTAAACCCTTATTTAAGGAAACACTTCATTATGAGTACGAAGCCGAAGGGTTTGTTCAGGCAGCTAAAATACAGCCTATCTATTGTCATTGTGTAAAAGACTTAGCTTGGTCTGAGATTGATGACGCCAATCATTTAGAACGTGCTAAAAAAATCATTTACCCTCAACTAGAACCGCTAACAGATGCTAATAACAACGGATAATTAAGCTGCCATGCATACAACACTTAAAAATTTTAAATTTGCAATGTCAAAAAAAAATCATCTACTCATAACAAGCCTTTTCATCGCACTCACCCTTTGCCTTACAAACAATACGATTGCTGGAGAAATTGGGGCATTAGGCTATATTGCACCAAAAGATAAAATTGTTTTTCTTGTCGGCACCCCCGGTGTAGAAATTTCTGAAATAAAAGTAGAACCCCATCAAAGAGTTGAAAAAAACCAAGTACTGATGATATTTAGCAATTATAGCCAACTAAATACTAATAAATTACTTGCAGAGCTTGAACTAAAAAATCAATCTGCCCTTGGCCCTGAACGCATAAAAATACAAGAAGAAAAATTGATGGACGCACAACGATTGCTAGATCGCGCCGAAAAACATCTTGAGAATTATAAAACACTTGGCCCGAAAGCGCAGGTCGCAACGGAACTAACACGACGCAAAGAAAGCCTAAGCGACGCACGGCATCAACTGGACTTACAAAACCTACTTTTACTTCAAGTTAACCGAGAGAGCGAGCTAGGAATTTCTCAAGCAAGGTTAAAATTAAAACTCGCAAAATCCCAACTGGAGAAAGGCCAACTAGTCGCACCTCGTAATGGCATCATCCTAGAAATTAGAAAACAAGTCGGAGAAACCATTGGTGGAGGACCAGCCATTTTGCTCGCCGACGACAGTGATATGTATGCAGTATGTGATGTATATGAAAGTGACTTACTCAAAATCAAACCCAACATGAATGTCACCATATCCAGTAATTCTCTACCAAATGATCTAACAGGCAAAGTTGAACGAGTCAATCAAGTGGTAGACACCGCTAGTCGACTTGGAAAAGTTTTAGTAAAACTAGACGACACTGAAATAGCCAGTCAATTGATCGGATTAGAAGTACACGTGGTCATTCACAATTAAAACATAAGAAATTTTAAGCAACTTAATTAATGCAAAAAGCATATTAGAAAGCACACTTTAAAATGAAAGAAGTAAAAATCTCAGAAGAACCTATCGAACTTTATAAAATCCTCAAATTTGAAAGCCTAGTAACAAGTGGCGGTGAAGCAAAATCTGTCATTGCTAACGGCCAAGTTATCGTCAATGGGGAAATTGAAACCAGAAAACGGAAGAAAATTGTTTCAGGTGATATAATCGAGTATGCAAACAATAAATTTCACATACAAATAAAATAAATCTTTCAAATTTTTGGTCTATTCCTTAACATGCAAATAATACGAATTCACTATAATTAACAACAATAATTTCCGAGCATTTTACTCTACAAATTTTCATTCTAACCATAAATACAAAAATAAATAATACTTCTAGAAAGAGGACGATTACATATGACACTTACTACACAGCAAATCAATGACTTCCACAATCGAGGGGTTCTAGTTATAAAAGGACTGTTCGATAAAAGCTCAGTCGATAAACTATCTATTTGGCTCGAAGAACTCAAAAAAAAACAGCCCGCTTATGGTCATGAAGCTAAATACTATGAAAAAAGCGACATTACTGGCAAAAGTTTTTTGGCCAGAGTAGAAAACATTGTAGGCGAATATAATCCTGAGCTATCGGATTTAATTTTACAAAAACAGGCCATGGAATATTTAACTCAATTATTTGGCGATTCTCCTGTTTTATTTAAAGATAAGGTAAATTACAAACTTCCCGGCTGCCGACCTGACATGATGCACCAGGATCAGGCTGCTGGATGGGGTAAATACGCTGATTTCTTTATTACCATGGTCGTGGCTATCGATGAAAATCGCAAGGACAATGCTGCAGTAAGCTTCATGAAAACAGGCAATTACGTTAAAAGTCTAATGACCGATGAGTGGACACCCTTAGCAGACAAAGACCCAGCTAACCTACCTCAAGATGAATATGAAATGATTGAACTTGATCCTGGCGACGTTGTGTTTTTTGACTCATTTGTGCCACATGGTTCAGCAGCCAATTTTAGTAATCATCAACGTCGAAATTTATTCTTAACCTTCAATGCAGCTTCTGCGGGAGATCACAAGCAGGAATATTACGAGGATAAATGGAAAAATTATCCACCTAATGCCGAAGAAGAAGCTAGAAGTGCAGATACCTTTCTTGTATAGAAATACATCCGTCCACAATCCATACAAAAACTTACCCTACATAAAGAAAAAGGCCTAGCTAATAAGCTAGGCCTTTGAATATATGGTGCCCAGTCGCGGAATCGAACCACGGACACGAGGATTTTCAGTCCTCTGCTCTACCGACTGAGCTAACTGGGCATTAATAAGATGCTTTACTCGGCTAGGTTTAATTCACCCTGCCGCGAAAGACGCGTATTAAAGCTTTTGTGAGATAAATAGTCAAGCAATAATGAGGAAAATGCTACATATCAAGCACTTGGCGGAACAAAACCCTCTGGTGCGGTAGATTCATCTGTAAACAAGAATTTTTCCATTTCATCTTCAAGAAATTTTCGCGCTTTAGGGTCCATAGGGCTCAAACGATACTCATTTAATAATATAGTTTGGCGTTGCACCCAGCTTGCCCAGGCTTCTTTTGAAATATTTTCAAAAATACGCTTTCCTAGGTCGCCAGGATAAGTCGGCCTATCCAAACCTTCCGCTTCTTTACCCAATTTTATGCATTGTACCATTCGGCTCATTTCAAACTCCTAATTCTATCTTTAAAGTATCGAGTAACTTCATTACAGGTGTTGCATAGCCTCGATCTTTTTCTTGGCCAAGTTTATACCAGACTGACATTTTTTCTTCCATCACAATGTTTTTAGGGTTTCCCAAATTCACTAAAACAGGGGTAATATCTAAATGAAAATGACTAAACGTATGGCGCATTTTCTGCCACTTTTCCATAGTTTTCACATCATAATTCAATTTCTCTGTACACCAGCTAGTCAATTGCTCTTCATTTTCGTATTGGGGAAAAGACCACAAACCACCCCATATTCCCACGGATGGCCTTTTTTCTAAATATATTCCATGATCTTCATGATAAATCATCAACATATGCGTTTTTCGCACTGGAATTTGTTTTTTAGGTTTACTTTGTGGAAATTTAGCAACAGAACCTGCTTTAAAAGCTGCACAGTCTTTAGACAAGGGGCACAATTCACATTGTACATTTTTCCCTCGAGCACATAAGCTTGCCCCCAAGTCCATCATAGCCTGATTGTAGTCAGCAACCCGTTTTTTAGGCGTATGTTTTTCAGCCAGCAACCAATACTTATCCAAGACAGCAGTATGCCCAGCCCAGCCTTCCACTTCATATAATCGACTTAAAACGCGCTTCACATTGCCGTCCAAAATCACATGATGCTGGTTTAACGCGAGTGATAAAATGGCCCCTGCTGTTGATCGACCAATACCAGGTAAGGCTATGACATCCGCAAAATTCTCTGGGAATTGCCCCGAATATTCATCTCGAATAATTCGTGCAGTTTTATGTAAGTTTCTAGCTCTGGCGTAATACCCTAGTCCCGACCAATAACTTAAAACCTCATCCTGCTCAGCATCGGCCAAATCCAAAATATTTGGAAATCGTTTCATGAATTTTTCATAATATGGGATAACTGTCGCAACTTGAGTTTGCTGCAACATAATTTCCGAAATCCACACACGGTATGGCGTTTTGTCGATTTGCCAAGGTAAATTCTTTCTTCCGTGCTGATCAAACCATTTAAGCAATTTATTTGATAACTTTGGCAATATTGATCCTGTTGATATATGTGTTAGGCTAAATAAACTAAACATTTTAACACAAGAGAAGAATATGGCTTCCAATACACAGCTCGCAGTAATCATCAAGGATGATGAAGGGAATCAAAAAGATGGCACGATGTACTACACAGTATTTTCTGCCGCTGACCGGACTAAACGGGCAATATTTGCACTAGTTGGTTGTTGGATAATCGCTGCGGTTGCCCTTCCTATTCCTGTTGCTCACTTAGCATTAGTACCAGGCTTTTTAATTGCTGGCCCTGTATTAGCCTACTTCCGTTTAAAAATGTCCGAATCAAAAGAAAAAGTGCTAGGCACTTGCCCCAGACATAACGGCGAAATAAACATCAAACTAGAGAATACCGACACTATTCCCAAGTACACATACTGTCCAGAATGCGATGGTGCAATCCAAATCGTGGAAAAAAACGCCTAAACAATCAATTCTACTAAGCGCAGGGACTTTTTTTTGATTATAATGGCGCTTTGAAAACAACATGAAAAAAATATCATGAAACTAGCAATGGCCTTAATAATTTTAGGAATTATGTTCAGCTCCGCTGCCGTAAGCATCGGCTTGTTCTTATTCCAAACCGGCGTGATTGGATAAACACCCTTCGCCTCATCCCATATATAAAGAACGACTATGATCATTAACATTAATGGCAAATCCCGCGATGTTCCAAATAATTGCAGCGCGCAAAATTTAATTGAATTGCTCAATATGCAAAACGATAAAATCGCCATGGAAGTTAATATGGAAATTGTGCCTCGCAGCACATACACAAACTTCACCTTTAAAGAAGGTGACAAAATCGAAATCGTCCGCGCCATTGGCGGCGGATCATTATAGAAATACCTAGAGATACTCAAATGACTGATACATTTACAATTGCAGGCAAAACCTACCAATCCCGATTACTCGTTGGCTCTGGAAAATACAAAGACCTTGAAGAAACCAAGCTCGCAACAGATGCTAGCAGCGCTGAAATTATGACGGTTGCTATTCGCCGAACAAATATCGGTCAAAATCCTGGCGAGCCTAATTTGTTAGATGTATTACCACCAAGTCAAATTACCTATTTACCAAACACAGCTGGTTGCTACAGTGCAGATGATGCAGTACGTACCTGCCGACTTGCTCGCGAATTGCTAGATGGACACAAACTGGTAAAACTCGAAGTATTGGGTGATGAAAAAACCTTGTATCCAAACGTAGATCAAACTTACGTTGCCGCAGAAATTTTGATTAAAGACGGATTCGACGTTATGGTCTACACCAATGATGACCCTATCGCAGCCAAACGATTAGAAGAAATGGGTTGCGTCGCTGTTATGCCCTTGGCCGCACCAATTGGCTCAGGACTTGGCATTCGAAACCCTTACAACATTCGCACAATTGTTGAAAACGCTAATGTACCCATATTAGTCGACGCAGGCGTAGGAACAGCGTCAGACGCAGCCATTGCAATGGAACTCGGATGTGATGGCGTACTAATGAATACCGCTATTGCCGGCGCAAAAAATCCTGTACTAATGGCATCAGCAATGAAAAAAGCCATTCAAGCAGGCAGAGAAGCTTTCCTCGCCGGACGTATACCAAGAAAACAATATGCATCTGCATCGTCACCAATAGATGGCACATTTTTCTAAACTCAATGTCTGAAAAAGCACATCGCCCTATACGCAGCTTTTCACGCCGCATAGGACGCATTACAGAACGACAAAAATATGCACTTGATAATCTCTTGCCATTATACGGCATAGAGTTTACACCAGAGTTACTCGACTTTGAGATACTCTTTCAAAACTCAGCGCCAGTGAATATTGAAATTGGCTTCGGAATGGGTGAAGTCCTAATCGCGATGGCCAAACAAAACCCTCACGAAAACTATCTTGGAATTGATGTACACACACCCGGTGTCGGCAATTTGTTAAGCGAGGTTGCTGCCTTACAGTTAAGCAATGTTCGCGTCATTGCGTATGATGCAGTTGAAGTATTAAAACATCAAATTGCAGATCATAGTGTAAATAGTTTTTGTATATTCTTTTCAGATCCCTGGCATAAAAACAAACATCATAAACGACGTTTAATAAATGAATCGATTAGCAAACTATTGGCAAAAAAAACGAAACCTAAAGGTAAAGTTTTTCTGGCTACAGACTGGGAACATTACGCCAATCAAATGTTAGAAGTTTTCAATACAAATAAATCATTTAAAAACCTAAGCCCCACCAACGAATACTGCGAACGTATAAACTTCAGACCATTAACAAAATTCGAGAAACGTGGTCACAGACTAGGCCACGGAGTATGGGATTTAATTTTCGAAAAGAAAGTTTAAACCTACTAGGAGATTACCAACGCGTTTAGATTTTGTTTCAAGCGCAGTGTTATTACGCGCACAGGGAAAGAGCATATAACAATATGTGACTGAACGAGCACGACCAGAACGAACAAAAGTGAGTGCAGGAAGTACTTAATGAAGCACTACGGGTTTCTAAGTACGGAATTACACTGTGCCTGAGACAAAAGATGAGTGCACTTAGGGCATCATGGCGTAGACGGTGATCAATCCTGCCACCACTGCAATACTGCCAAATAACTTCTGCCCATCTTTATATAATGCATAAGCAGAAGCAAAAATCGCTGGCGTCACACTAAACACACCAATAGCGATACCTGCCATAGTCAAACCATTTCCCGTTGAAAACTGATTTAAATACCAATGACCATTAGGCAATTGATTCACCCCCTCGGCTCCCTTCCAGATTTCTTCAACCGTCGCACCTTCAAGAATGGCTGATAACATATAAGCAGGATCGAGAAAATTATTTGTTGTAGTAAAGGTAACAACAGATCCGATCATCACCAGAAAAGTACCCGCTATCGTTCCCCAATAAATGATATCACCATAAATAATGCCCGCTCGAGGAACCAGTGGTCGGTCATCTACATCGTTTTCTATATCACTCTGATTATCTTCTTGCATAATTTTGACCTTAAAGAATAGGAATAGCAATTCCGAAGTATCCTTCGACACCGCGTGATATTAATTTAATACTGGTTAGCAATAAAAGTACGATCAATATATTTCGAACAAAGCCAGCATTAATTTTTGATAGAATATGTGCACCCAAAATGCCACCAATCACTTGCCCGATCATCCAAGGCGCTGCAAACACTGCGATCAATGCGCCTTTCATTATGTAAGGCCAAATCGCTGCGGCATTACCCATAGCCAACAGCACGCCACTGGATGCTGCGGAAACTTTTAAAGGTACAGCCATTACAAGATTTAAAACAGGCACTACTGCCCAACCACCACCAAGACCAAAAAAACCACCAGTAAAACCAACCAACAAAAATAAAATCCCACCAGGTAGCGCACGGACAGCTTTGTAATGAATTGTTTTACCTAATGACTCCTCATGATAAGAAGATTGAAGATTTAGTTTTTTACTTAGTGCATCCATATGCTTTGGTTTAGGGTATTCATTTTTAGAACCGCCCATAATGAACATGACGGCAATAAACACCAAGATCAAACCTAATAATAATCGTACGAGTGCGTCACCCTCCTCACCCATAGACTCTGCCATACCTATGGCGACTTGAGCGCCAGCCATAGCACCAATAATAATAGGAATTGCGCAATAAAAAACAATTCGAATATCTGCAAGGCCTTTGCGCATGAATGGTCCCGACGACACTAGTCCACTAAACATAGCGACAACCAATCCAGTAGATCGAACTAGTAATGAATCAATAGAGGTAAAACCTAACATCACTGGCGTGTAGAGAACACCACCACCCACACCGCCAAGTACAGCAACAATCGCTATGACTAGACTCATTAAAAAAGAACCAACGACTAATGCCCAAGCACCGTTTGAAGTGAGCACATTAGTATCGGTTACTTGAGAAAGTAATCCCATGGCAATGTAAATAACAATAGTGCCCACGATCAGTAAGGTCAGCTCAGGGATACGCTTTAACAGCGAGGTCATAATGTGTTCTCTTTATATTTAATTGAAAAAAGGCGTGCAAATATTAGCATATATTAATGTTTAAATATGGTAATAACACCCAATTTTAGGCCGAAATTAGATAGAAATATCTAATACTGATATCAATCAATTAACAATAAAGATGATAATCCTTCAAGACCACTGTAATTTAACGAGCAATCTGCAATTTCCTGAACCTTTGGTTTTGCATGATAAGCAATTCCCAGCCCGGCAACAGCCATCATTTTTAGATCATTTGCACCATCACCAATAGCCACAGCTTGGCTTGGTGAAATTTTTAACTCTTTACATTTTTCTAATAAAAACGCCGCCTTTGCTTCAGCGCCAATAATGTCTCCAACCACAGATCCCGATAACTTTCCATTCTCACGCTCTAAGGTATTAGAGAGGGTATAATCTAATTCCAGACGATCTTTTAATCGATCGGTAAAAAAAGTGAACCCTCCTGAAACCAATGCAAACTTAATATTTTTTTCTTTTAAATCGCGTAACATTTGTTCCGCACCTGGATTTAGTTTCAAACGCTCATCATAAACACGTTGCAGAGCAGACTCATCCAACCCAGTAAGTAACTTGACACGCTCGACCAAAGATCCAGCAAAGTCTAATTCACCTCGCATAGCTGCTTCAGTGACCTTAGAGACTTCTGCCTTCACGCCTGCGAAATCTGCAATTTCATCCACACACTCAATATTGATTAACGTGGAATCCATATCAGAAACGACTAATTTGACATTCTCTGGCTCAAAACCTTCTGGCAAGACATTCACATCCGCCTTAAGTATCGTACAAATTTGCGAAACTTCATCTGAACTGGGAAATTTTTTCAGCAGCATTTCAGACCAAGTTGTATATTCTTTAATCTGTGTTTCAAATTTTTCTTCAAGAAATTGCTTTTCTTTATTAGCAAAGACTGTTTTTTGTAGAATTAATTTATGCATCAATAAAACCTGTTAGTGCTGTTAGATAAAAACCAAAAATATTCGTGTTTATGGTTGCCCTTCGCTTACAGTGATGTTAAAAAGTTAAGCGAACACAAAAGATACTCACCACACTCTATTATACGGGAAATTAAGAAATATACAGAGGACGAGGTGCTGGGTAAGCCTGTTTTAACACCTATTCCTGAGGGGGATTTATGAGAAGTTTATTAAAAACGCTTGGTACGGCAACACTAGTAGTTGGCTTGGCTGCTGGTTGTGCAACTGCTGGTAGCGACATGAAAAAAGATGGTATGACAAAAGCTGCTGAACATGCGAAAGCAAGTAAGAAGAATGCAGGACATGATCATGATTACCGTACATTCATGACTGGTGGCGACATTAAATATGGCCAAATTGGTGATTCATACACAGCTGAGTTAGTTATGTATCTTGCTGGTAACCAATTTATGGTTATGGAAGAGTTAATTCAAGATTTCCAGAAAAAGAACCCTGATATTAAATCAATCTATGTAGAAACTATTCCACCAGGTCAAATTTTAAAAGGTCAAATTCTTAAGCAAGGTCAAATCAATGGCCAAGATACTGCTATGAATCCAGACTTATTTGCCAGTGTTCGTGACGCTCACCTGAAAAAACTTAATAAAAAAGGTAAAATGAAAGGCGACCACATCATCTACACTCATAATAAACTTGAGTTAATGGTAGCTAAAGGCAACCCTAAAAATATTAAAGGTGCCGCAGACTTAGGTCGTGATGATCTTGTTCAGTCTCATCCAAACCCTAAAACAGAAGGCATCTTCAAGTTCTACGGCTCTGAAATGCTAAAAGATCTTGGTATTCATGACAAAGTAACAGGCAATGATACAAAATGTCGTGGCTGCTGGGCTGTTGAAGGTAAAACTTGGTTTACCAAACGTCATCACCGCGAAACACCTCATCGCATTGAGAACGGTAAAGCTGACGTAGGTATTGTATGGACGACTGAAATCATCGAAGCAAAAAGAGAAAATCGCGATGTTGAAGGTGTAGCTATTTCAGACAAATACAACAAAGGCGACAAAGTGGGTTATGCAATTGGCGCATTGAAAGATGGCCGAAATCAAGAAAATGCACAACGCTACTTAGACTATCTTAAAACTGATGATGCTCAAAACATCTATGCAAGCTATGGCTTTGTAAAAGCTTCAGCTGATGATTTGAAACAGCGTCCTTTATAAGCTTAGTTATTTAAATATCTTTAACGGGGCTATATGCCCCGTTTTTTTATGCAAAAATAAATTCCCTCAACATAATTAACCCACCCAAAAAACCTCATTTAACGAACTCATCATCAAAAACCTTCAAAACAGGTATAATAAGAAAATTATTGTGCATTGTGCGTTTTTTAGCCTAGATTGAGTTTAGAGGGAGATATAATTTAAATGAGCACCAATTCCGCAACCTTAAGAGATCGATTTGTTGCGATTCGCAGTAATAAAATATTTGAGATAACCGTAATTTCAATTATCATTTTCTCTGCTATGGTAATTGGCGCGAGCACTTATGACATCGGGCCAAATTGGTTGGCTGTCGTAAAGTTCTTAGATATAGCAATCACTATATTTTTTCTCGTTGAAATCGTTATTCGTATTATTGCCGAAGAAAAATTTCGTAATTTCTTTCGCAATGCATGGAATGTGTTTGACTTTACCATCGTAACCTTAAGTTTGATTCCTATTGATGAAAGCGAAATGGTTTTAATAGCACGCCTACTTCGAATTTTTCGGGTTTTACGCTTAGTCTCCATCATTCCTGAACTCCGCTTACTAATGAACGCTCTCGCAAAAGCAATTCCGCGCATCGGTTATGTCACTTTATTAATGTTTATCATATTTTATATATATGGCGCTATCGGAAGCTTCTTTTATGAAAAAATCAATCCGGTACTTTGGGGTGATATTTCAATAGCCATGTTAACGTTGTTTCGTGTGGCCACATTTGAAGACTGGACAGACGTCATGTATGAAACTATGGCTGTTTATCCCTTTAGTTGGGTGTATTATCTATCTTTTATCTTTTTAACAGCATTTGTATTTTTAAATATGATGATTGGTGTGGTATTAGATGTCATGCAAAAAGAACATGAAGAATTTGATCGTTTAGAAGGTGAAGGTGAGGCTGGTGAAGTTCATTGGATTAAAGAACACACCAAAGAAATGGAAATACGCCTGGAGCGAATGGAAAAATTACTAAATGATATTGCAAAAGATAAAACAAACTAACAATCCAGCCATGATGGACACGAATATAAATTAAAACATACATTGATTATTAATCACTGTATATAAATAGAGCCTTAACAGCTCAAAACAAACAATGCCAAAAAAAAATAACTCCTACATATTTGCAGCATTTTGCTTAATTAGCATTGTATTTATTCTATGGCTAATAAGCATTGATACCGCTCAGTTTTATCCTGAAAAACTTCACGTCACAAACAATACTCATTCAATTGAAATAAAAACAACACGCGAACTAATCAACATTTTCAATGAACAAAATTACTCACTCTCAAGCGAAAACAAAGAAACATCTGACTTTTTTTTATCTGCCATACCGCCAGACTTTAAAAATATTAAAGACATAAAAAAGAAAAAATCTATTTTCATCCGATTAATGATTCCTTTAATTATTGCCGAACAAAAAAACATTCGACAAAAACGCGTTATTGCACAGATTATCCTGAAAGATGTAAAACAACTAACGCAACCAGATTCAATTGCATGGTTTAATCGTGCAACAAAAGAATACAAAATAAACTCAAAACAATCTTTTTTAGAACAAAAAAACGAACTAATGAAACGACTTGATGAGCTACCGCTCACCCTAATTCTCGCCCAAGCTGCCATTGAAAGTGCCTGGGGCACTTCTCGATTTGCTATTGAAGGTAACAGCTTATTTGGACAATGGACATTTAGTGGTAAAAACGGCTTAACACCAAAAAATCGTAGTAAAGGAAAAACACATCAAATCAAAGCTTTCCCGTCCCTACAAGCATCGATCCGATCATATTTAAAAAACATCAATCGAAACAATGCATATAAAGAACTTAGGGATGATCGTAAAAGAATGAGATTAAAAAATGAAAAACTTAACGCCTATAAATTAGCCGAAGGCTTACATCGCTATTCTCAGAAAGGCACTGAATACGTGAAAATTATTCATCGTTTATTGAACACATCTGAATTTAAAGCCTTGGAACATATTTAAAACCTTACTGGAATTCTGTTTTACTAATGAGCAAGCTCATCTATACTGGTTTGCACCCACAAATGACTGTACCAATAATAGCGCCCTTCTTTTGGTAGCGTACAATTATATCGACCACGACGAGTTTTTATAGGTTTTGCCGCTTGAATTGCTACATGGCCTTCTCCTTTCCAAGTCATTTCCAACAAACCCTGATTAGCCGCATAACATCGCAGGCCAAGCGCTTTCACAATATTAGTATCCAGCTTTATTTCAAGTTCTGGCCTACTAGATAGCGTAACAACTTCCACTGGTTTAACTTCAAGTATTGGCAAAGGCAAACTTAACACTTTGTCTTTAAAGTTGTCTAGGTCAGCATACGATTCTGAAATAGGATAACGGGGTAAAAAATTAGTGTTATTTTTTTCACCTACTGCTCCCGAATGCTGCCCAAATGAAATGTAACCCAAGTCTTCCATCAATGATGCAATTGATAAATTATATTCTCCATAGGGATAAGCAAAAAAATTTGTTTTGATTTCTAATTCAGCTTCTATACGGGAACTGGCAAACAACACATCATTTTTTATCCGCAGCAGCCAATTAGCCTTACTCTCAGCTTTCCTTTGATTTATAAAATGCATATGTGTACGAGAGTGATTTCCAATATCAACGCCTGACTTGACCATTTCTCTTAATTGGTCCCAGCTCATGTAACCAGGATTTTTATTGTCAACAGGATCACTAGCAACAAAAACAGTAAAGGGTAATTTACGATTTTTTAAAATGGGGAATGCCACTTGATAAACTGATACATATGCATCGTCTATGGTAATTCCAACTGTCTTATCGGGAATCTGTGATTGTGATTGCAAATGCCGAACAATTTTATGCAAGGGCCAAACTTGAAAACCATTTTTTTCAAGAAAATCCAACTGCGCAACAAACTCTTCCGACTGTATATTCGTTGAGGGGTATTTACTTTCATCGAAGCGGTGATACATTAGCACTACTGCATGTGATTCTATTGCACTAGCTACATTAATCAAGCTAACGCAAAACGCGATAAAACATAAATAAAAAAGAATCTTACGTCTTTTTGTCACATGAGCCTTTGATTTTTATAATGGAGCAAAAATCCCATGGATTTTTTGTATGCTGAAACAACAATTGCTGCAACAATAACATATATATTAATGATAATTGCCTTCAAATTATCACACATTCGTAAATTTCACATCACCGTGATGTCCGGCTGTATTATATTTGACCTACTCATGCCGTTTTACTTATACCTAAACAGAGATTGGTATGGTCGACTAATTGAAGGTGGAGAGATTCTTAACTTTTTAATTTGGATGCATCTTGGCCTAGTTATCACCGTTTTCATTTTATACTATATGCAAGTCATTGAAGGCCGAAAAATACTTGCCGGGGAACAAAACCGAGAGGCACACTCTGCTCAAGGCAAAGGCATTTTACTTGCCCGTGGTTTAATGATTTTCACAGGAGCAATCTTGTATGAAGCAGAAAAAGTTGTGACTTAAAAATTAATTCAATTCATAAAAAAAACCCGCAATTGAGCGGGTTTTTTGTTTTATACAAGCGATTATTATTTACGTTTATTTTGAATCATCTCATGCACCATAGGTGTTAAGATTATCTCCATAGCAAAACCCATTTTCGCTGCTGGCACAACGATCGTATTTGGACGAGACATGAAAGAGTCATGAATCATATTTAGCAAATACGGAAAATCAACATCGTTTTTATCACGAAAACGAATGACAACAAAACTCTCATCAGGCGTTGGAATATCACGCGCAATAAACGGGTTAGATGTATCAACAGTAGGTACGCGCTGGAAATTGATATGTGTCCGAGAAAACTGAGGTGTTAAATAATGAACATAATCTGCCATTCGACGTAAAATTGTATCTGTTACTGCTTCAGCAGAGTAACCACGCTGAGCTGTATCACGATGAATCTTCTGAATCCACTCAAGATTCACAATTGGCACTACACCAATCAACATATCTACATAACGGGCAACATCTACGTCGCCAGAAACAACACCGCCGTGCAAACCTTCATAAAACAATAAATCACTGCCATCCGGAATTCCTTCCCAAGGTGTAAATTCACCTGGCTCTTGGCCATATGGCTCGGCTTCTTCTACTGAATGTAGGTATTTACGCGTCTGACCACCACCAGTTTCACCATACACTCGAAACAACTCTTCAATTTTTTCAAATTCGTTGCCTTCAGCGCCAAAGTGACTCAAGTTTTTGCCTTTTGCCTGGGCTTCAGCTATAGCTGCTTTCATTTCCACTCGGTTATATCGATGAAAACTATCGCCTTCAACAACAATAGGGTTAATACCCTCTCTACGGAAAATATGCTCAAATGCATTTTTTACTGTTGTAGTACCCGCACCCGATGAACCGGTAACCGCAATTGTTGGGTGTTTTACTGACATAAATTTCTCCTTAGAAACTCTTTATATAGAATTCTGTTTTACTAAATCAAGCTAGCGGGCGTAATGAGTCTTTATGGTATCCCATTGATTTTAATATCTTTATTCTTCAATCAACGAAATTTGCTTATGGAATTCGCCCACAAAAGAGCGGAATTATAAACAAAAAACACCTTCCTTGTCCTGATTTTTTACAGCTTGATCAATTTTTAAACAGAACGCATTATTTTTTTAGGTGGTAATCAGCACCGCAATAAGGGCATTTTGCCGATCCTGTTTTTTCTACAGGCAAATAGACCTTCGGGTGGGAATTCCACAAACTCATTCCATCCATTGGGCAATGTAATGGCAAGTCTGCTTCTGTTATTTCATATTTGTTTTCTGCATTTGATTGAATCTGGGCGTTTGAGCTCATCATTATCTACCTTATATAACTCAGCCATGGTGCTTTCTCTGCCACACGACCATGAACAATATCAAAATATAGTGTTTGTAATCTTTCAGTTATTGGGCCGCGTTTGCCATCACCAATCTGACGATTATCAACCTCTCTTATCGGTGTAACTTCTGCTGCGGTTCCTGTAAAAAAGACTTCATCGGCAATGTATACTTCATCACGTGTAATCTGTTTTTCTTTGACGGGAATATTTAACTCCTCAGCTAACTCTATAATGGTTGAACGAGTGATGCCATCCAATGCCGATGTCAATGTTGGCGTATATATCACTCCATCACGTACCAAAAAGATATTCTCACCACTGCCTTCGGCTACATAACCCTCATTATCTAAAAGCATCGCCTCATCATAGCCACAAGTGAGTGCTTCCTGCAACGCAAGCATGGAATTCATGTAATTACCATTTGCTTTCGCCTTACACAATGTAATGTTGACATGATGTCGTGTATAAGAAGAAGTCCGTATACGTATGCCTTTTTCCAAACCTTCTGCACCAAGGTAGCTTCCCCAATGCCAGGCAGCAATAATAACGTGGACCTTCAAGTTATCAGCCCTTAACCCCATACCTTCTGACCCATAAAAACACATTGGTCGAATATAAGCAGAATCAAGTTTATTTTTCGCTACTGCATCAATAGTAGCTTGATTTAATTGATCTTTACCAAAGGGCATTGGCATTTGTAATATATGCGCAGAACGGAACAATCGATCAGTATGTTCTTGCAAACGAAAAATTGCTGCGCCGTTGTCTGTTTCATATGCTCTTACACCCTCAAAAACACCCATACCATAATGCAAAGTATGTGTTAACACATGTACTTTTGCTTCACGCCAGGGAACAAATTCCCCATCCATCCAGATGACGCCATCACGATCATCCATTGTTAACATTGACACTTATATAAACCTCTTTTTTTTAATTTAATCTAATTCCCCGGTCGCTTGCAATAAGCGCAAACTATATAGGGTTTCCAAGCGCAGAACCAAGCTCTCCTCTTTGGTCGTCAGCGGGACATATCGCCCACTAAAGATATAAATTTCCATTTCACTCAGCAATGCCCATAATTTTATTCCATATTTTGATGACACTTTCGGAGTAATCATTAAAACCAGATTCAGGCACATTTGATGTACTTTTACCTTGCAGCGTAAGTTGATGCACATTTTGCCGGTATGTTAAATAGGCATTGCTCAGTATTTTAGCATCATCTTCTTCTATGAGTGCATTTTTTACCAAGGCTTCGAGCAAACGAAGATTATCGCTAAATTCAATAATATCAGGATATTCATGAGCCCAACGCAGAATCAAATATTGAATGATAAACTCAATATCCGTAATACCACCTGCACTCTGTTTTAGATCAAAATATCCCGTCTTAGCCTTAATCAATTCTGCTCGCATTCGAATTCGCATATCACAAACATCTTTACGCAATACAGAATCATCTCGTTGCTGACACAAAATCATTTTACGCATTGCATTAAATGATTGCTTTAAATTTTCGCTGCCACTCACAAACCGGGCGCGTACTAACGCCTGATGCTCCCACGTCCACGCTTTTGTCTGTTGATAATCTAAAAAACTTTTAATGCTACTTACCAATATGCCAGAGCCACCACTGGGGCGCAAACGCATATCAACCTCATATAATTTCCCACTTTGTGTTTGTGTATTAAGAAACAAAATAATTCGTTGACCCAGCTTAGCGTAAAACACTGAATTATCCACTGACTTTTCACCGCCCGTCACTTGCTGCTCAGCATGACTATCATGCAAAAAAACCAGATCCAAGTCAGAACCAAAGCCCAACTCTAGACCACCGAGCTTGCCATAAGCGATAACACAAAACCCTGCTTCATTTTCAGATCCATTTTCAAAATAACAGGGAACGCCATAACGCTTAGTAAGTTCATTTTTTGCCAACTCTGATACAGCATCAACCGAAATCTCTGCTATATAAGTTAGATGATCACTAATTTTTTCAACAGGCATAAATCCCATCAATTCAGATGCCGCAACACGTAAAAAATTAGACTGTTTAAAATCTATCAAACGTTGAACTTGCCGTTCCACATCTTCCGATTCAACGTCAAAAACGTAACTTAATTCTTTTTCTAATTCTGACTTTGACACGGGTTCGTACAACCGACGTGGATCAATCAGCTCATCCATTAATAAAGGATGACTTATCAGCAAATCTGCTACCCATTGGCTTTTATCAAACAACTGAACCAATTGTGATAATCCCAATGGATGTTCTACAAGCAATGCAATATAAGCCGTACGCTTGGCTATGGCTTCTAGCAAACGTACGATACGCAGCAAACAGACGTCAGGGTTTTCACTTTTCCCTACCATGGGTATTAGCAAAGGCATGAGCTTATCAAAACGAGACTTTCCACTTGGGCCCATGGTTTTGTATTTTGAACTTGATGCCAAACCACGAATTTTTTCTAACGCAAGTTTAGGCTCTGAATAGCCAGATTTCATTAATACCGATTCTGCTTCCGACCTCTCTAATACATCAAACCATATATTAGAAAAATCAGCATCATCTGTTTTCCCTTCCGCCATAACATCCAACTGTGGCGCAGAAAATATTTGTTCAAAGTGCTCATGCACTGTTTCCATGTGCGAACGCAAAACTTCCCGAAAACCTTCCCAACTTTCAAATCCCACGGCATAAGCTAAACGTTTTTGTTGCAACTTATCATCAGGTAAAACATGTGTTTGTTGTTCTGCGAAAGCTTGAATGGCATTTTCTGTTTTTCGCAAAAATAAATATGCATCGTACAAACTAGAAAAAACAAATTCGGGGATCAAATTCATTTCATGCAAGGTAGTTAAGATAAAAAGTATGCTGCGCTTTTGTAACAATGGTGATCGCCCACCACGTATCAATTGAAAGGCTTGACCAATAAATTCAATTTCACGAATTCCTCCCGGCCCCAGCTTTACATTCTTATTTGCACCTTTGCGCCCAACTTCCGCATCTATCATTTTCTTCATTTCACGCAATGAAGCAAATGCACTAAAATCAAAATAGCGTCGATAGACAAATGGTTGTAATATCTTCGACAGTTCAGTTGAAGCACTTTGGTCTGCGGATATAGGGCGAGCTTTTACCATGGCGTAACGTTCCCATTCACGACCATGTCGCTCATAGTATGTTTCCATAGCATCAAAACTCAGTGCCAGTTGTCCGCTATTTCCAAATGGCCTTAATCGAGTATCTACTCGATAAACAAAACCATAAGCTGTGACTTCAGAAAGCAATCGCACTAATTGCTGACAAAGCCGGACAAAAAACTCACTATGACTTAGAGACTTAGTTTCATGCGCAATTGAACCTTCTTCTTGATAACAGAAAATTAAATCAATATCAGATGAAAAATTCAACTCATCTGCACCCATTTTCCCCATCGCTAATATAACAAGGTGCATAGGCTGCTTTAAACTATTAACGGGTTGCCCATGTTTTTCAACTGACCAAGCCATTAACTTAGCGACAGATACTTCAACACAAGCATCCGCCAACCAAGTTATTTCCTTCAAAGTCTGCTCAACAGAAATTTTTTCGACCAAATCTCGCCAAGTTATACGCAATGTTTTTTCATACCGAAACTGGCGTAACTCGCGGCTCAACTCATCAAAAGACTCAATGGCTTGTACTTTATTTTCCAACTCTTGCTGATATTCTTTACGAGAGACATTTTCAGTGCAACCATGGGTTTTTATTAACTCTTTCGCAGCAGCAGGAAATTTTGAACAAAGTTGAAAACCAAATTCACTGCAACGAAACAACGTAGCTACAGCATCTCGCTGAGCAGCATTGGATATAAAATCACCAAAAACTTCCTCTGAGAATAATTGCTCGACTTTTTCTTGTACGGAATTTTCAAAATCTTGATCAAACATAAGGCAACACAAATCTAAATAAGAATTCCCAGCTTACGATTAATCTTTTACGCATACAAGCACCCAAGTTGCTTCATTATCCACCAAGTTAAACCAGCTATGTGTGTAAAGTTTTTAATGAAATAGGTCGATAAATTGGCAAATAATCATGCCGGATAGATTTGTAACAATGCAACTTTCTCAATTCTTTAAACAAATGGTTAAACATGAAGCGTCTGATCTTTATTTAACCACCGGTGCCCCTCCAAGCGCCAAAATCCAAGGCAATCTAAAAATATTTAGTCAGGAAAAATTCGCCCCAAATCAAGTTAAAGAATTGGCTTATGGCATAATGACTTCAGAACAAATCCAAGAATTTGAAGCTAAACCAGAAATGAACCTAGCAGTATCTGAACCCAAAGTAGGTCGATTCAGGGTCAATATTTTTCGTCAACGCAACCAAATTGCGATGGTTGTCCGTCGAATAGAAGTAGAAATACCAAACCCGGAAGCTTTAAACCTCCCTCCTGTATTGAAACAAATAATTATGAGCAAGCGAGGCCTTATTCTATTTGTTGGCGGCACCGGATCAGGTAAATCAACTTCCTTAGCATCATTAATAGATTACCGAAACTCTCATTCCTCCGGCCACATCATCACTATTGAAGATCCCATTGAATTTATGCATCAGCATAAAAAGTGCATTGTGAATCAAAGGGAAGTAGGAATTGATACTGATAGCTACGAAGATGCTTTGAAAAACACATTACGTCAGGCACCTGATGTAATCATGATAGGAGAAATTCGTGATCAGCAAACAATGGAACACGCAATGGCATTTGCAGAAACAGGCCATCTTGCCATAAGTACTTTACATGCAAATAATGCCAATCAAGCATTTGATCGAATTATTAATTTCTTTCCCGATGAACGTCGTAAACAAGCTTTAATGGATCTATCTCTAAACACTTGCGCTATCGTTTCACAGAGGTTAATACCGGGAATCAACGGAAAACGTGTAGCGGCCATTGAAATACTCACAGGCACACCTATGATAAAAGATTTAATACTCAAAGGTGAATTTCATTCGCTTAAGGACATCATGGACAAATCTGCCAATGCTGGCATGCAAACTTTTGATGGCGCATTACTTCAACTTTATGTACAGGGCCAAATCGAAGAAGAAGAAGCTATTAAAAATGCAGATTCTCAAAACAACGTAAGATTAAAAATTAGTTTACATAACGACGGACAAAGTTCCAGCTCATTTTCTCATTCTACTCTGATCAGAGAAGTTAACTTAGAAGACTTAGCAAACAACCCGACGGTAATTGACCTGGCCACAAAAGGTGAATACCACAAAATCAAAGCCGTTGCGGAAAAATCATTAAGTGGTAGCGCTAAAAATTACGACGATTTACTAATAGAGTTATATAAACGAAAACATATTACCATTAGCGACATGATGATCAATGCAATTGACGAAGATAGAATAAAACAACGTCTTTCAAATTTAGAAAATAAAAACCATCATGCTTCTTTAACACTAACACCATTGGATGACAAGAAAAAATAGGACACTAAGTCTATTTGCTTTTTTGGCCTATATACATAATTTCGTTACGGAAGCCACGTTGTAAATCACCAAGCAATCCCTCCTCCCGATACACAATCAGCTGTAAATCACTAAACAAATCCAGCAATTCATTTTCATCCAGACGGAATGCCATATTCTTTGGGCCGGTATAAGTTGATGTTACGACTTTCGAAAACGTTTGATAAAAAATCAAACCACCCGGTTTTAAACTTTGAATTAGAATTGGCATTAATTCTCGATCTAGAAAATGAGCCACAACAATTACATCATAAGTATTTTCAGCAGGTGGGTGTTCTTTGATATCATGTGTCTCTGCATTTATAGGCAAAGCCTTCTCTAATGCATAAAACCCAAGCTTTTCAATCACCGCATCTGAAATATCCCACGCATCGACCAACAATCCATGATTTGCCAAATAAATGGCATCACCTCCTGTACCACATGCTAAGTCTAATGCACGACCTTGCATTGGCAGCAAATGACCATTGTCTTCAACAACTCTAGAAACAGACTGTCGATTGATATCAACATCCGCATAAATATTATTCCATTTACTTTGAGCTTGCTCATCCATATTATTTACGCCAAAAAGCTGGAGTCAATAAAACCAAGACTGTGAAAATTTCTAAGCGACCCAATATCATGGCAAAACATAAAATCCATTTTGCAGGATCATTGATTTCGCCATAATGAGACCCAACATCACCTAGACCAGGACCTAAGTTATTCATGCATGCAGCTACAGCTGAAAAGGCAGTTATCAAATCCAATCCAGATGCTGCTAAAAGCAATGCCATAATAATGAAACTACCAACGTACAGAGAGAAAAAACCCCAAACAGCATCAACAACTCGCTCCTCTAATACATTGCCACCAATTTTTACGGGCACTAATGCGTTAGGATGAATTAGACGAATAACTTCACGCATTCCTTGCCTTACCAACAGTAAAACTCGAATTACTTTCATTCCACCACCGGTAGATCCAGCGCAACCACCAATAAAACTACTTAACAAAAGCAAAGCCGGTAAAAAGCCAGGCCAATTATGATATTCAGCCGTGGTAAAACCAGTTGTAGTACCAATCGAAACGGCTTGAAACAATCCATTGTGGATGGCACCACCTGCTTCAAATGTACCAGTAATATATAGGTACATCATACTAATCAATGCTACAAAACCAAGCACTTTTAAATACACTTTAAATTCAGCATCTGCAAAATAAGGGTTTATAGAAAAGCTTCGCCATGACAAAAAATGCAATGAAAAATTCACTCCAGCCATTAACATAAAAACTATTGCGACACTTTCTATCAATGCACTATCGAAATAGCCAATGCTTTCATCATGCGTCGAGAAACCACCAATTGCTACCGTAGAAAAACTATGACAAATTGCATCAAATGCAGTCATGCCAGCCGCCCAATAAGCAGATGCACAAGCGATTGTTAAACCTAAATAAATATACCAAAGCGCTTTTGCTGTCTCTGCAATTCGAGGAGTAAGCTTATTATCTTTCATTGGTCCAGGAGTCTCTGCACGATATAACTGCATACCACCAATACCAAGCATTGGTAATACAGCCACTGCTAATACGATAATCCCCATACCGCCCAACCATTGCAATTGATGACGATAGTACAAAATCGACCGGGGTAACTCGTCCAGACCAGTAATAACCGTCGCGCCAGTTGTTGTTAAGCCAGAAATTGATTCGAAAATAGAGTCCGTAATCGTTAAATCTGGTGCTGCCGACAACATAAGTGGTAAGGAGCCAGACAAACCCAATACCAACCAAAACATCGCTACAATAATGAAACCATCTCGAGTCCGCATTTCTTTTTGAAAACCCTTAACTGGCCACCACATTATTAAACCAGCAATTAAGGTTGTAAAAAAAGCAATAATAAATGGTGTCGTCGCACCATCGTCATACCATAAAGAAACAAGAACAGGAGGAAACATGCTTATACTGATAATCATCAGCAACAAGCCTAATATTTTTTGAATTGCGGAACGCTGCATATAAAACGTCTACAGAAAGGTTACGCCGACCTGAAACAGATGTTCAACATCTTTTATCCGTTTCTTGTCAACCACAAATAAAATAACATGATCTTCTGATTCAATAACCAACCGACTACTAGCAATGATGACTTCATCATATCTCACCACCGCACCAATAGTTGTACCAGGTGGTAATTTTATATCCTCAATTGATTTACCCACTACTTTAGAAGACTTCGAATCACCATGAGCAACGGCTTCAATTGCTTCAGCCGCCCCACGCCTTAAAGAATGAACCACAGCAACATCACCTCGGCGCACATGGGTCAGCAAACTACCAATAGTCACTTGCTGCGGTGATATGGCGATATCAACTAAATCACTTTGAACCAAATCAACATATTCAGGCCGATTTATGACAGCCATGACTTTCTTTGCACCTAGCCTTTTAGCCAGCATAGACGAAAGTATATTAGCCTCATCATCATTGGTCATAGCGCAAAAAATATCAGTGCCTTCGATATTTTCTTCTAACAACAAATTAGAATCTGCCACGTCACCTTTCAACACAATGGTTTTTTCCAACTCTGCCGCTAGTTCGCTAGAGTTTTTCGAATTATGATCAATCAACTTAACTTGATATTGGTTTTCCAGCGCTTTGGCTAATCTTTTTCCAATATTACCACCACCGGCAATCATAACCCGTTTCACAGGTTTATCTACTCGCCTTAATTCTGACATCACTATCCGGGTGTGTTTACGAGCAGTAATAAAAAATACTTCATCATCAACCTCTACAACAGTATCGCCCTGCGGAATCATTGGCATTCCGCGACGAAAAATAGCTGCTACTCGAGTTTTAACACCAGGCATATGCTCGCGAAGGGTTTTTAATTCATTTCCAACCAGTGGTCCACCGTGAATCGCTTTTACCGCCACGAGACGCACTTTGCCATTGGCAAAATCCAGCACCTGCAAAGCGCCAGGAAATTCAATTATACGTTGAATATATTCAGTCACTACTTGCTCAGGACTAATCAATACATCGATCGGTAAAGCTTCTTGAGCAAATAACTGAGGATGAATCAAATAGTCTTTGGAACGAACTCGAGCAATCTTTGTAGGCGTGTGAAATAAAGTATAAGCGACCTGACAAGCAACCATGTTAGTTTCATCACTATTAGTTACTGCTAACAACATGTCTGCATCCTCCGCGCCTGCTCGTCGCAAAACGCTTGGATTTGATGCATGCCCATAAACTACTTGAATATCAAATTTATCTTGTAACTCACGAATACGTTGTCGATTGGAATCAACAACCGTAATATCGTTCGCCTCACTAGCCAAAGTTGCAGCAACCGACGCACCAACTTGACCTGCACCTAATATAATAATTTTCATGAAATAAGCTAATGACTCTTTTGAATTTTTGCGTAGTAAAAACCATCCATCTGATGGTCTCCTGGCAACAATTGAATCCCCACTTTACATTTTCGCCCCCAAGAGACATTTAATTCTTTTTCGACTGCGTCGTCATGGATACTAATAAAGTGTTGAATCTGTTTTTCATTCTCATTTTTAATTATAGAACATGTTGCATATAACAATATACCGCCAGGCTTCAACAAAGGCCAAAGCTTATCTAATAATTTTCTCTGTGTTTCCACGACCGCATTAATATCATCAAAGGTTCGATGAATTTTTATATCTGGATTTCGTCGAATAACCCCTGTCGCCGAACACGGCGCATCAAGCAATATACGATCAAACTGTCTACCATCCCACCATTCATCTACTGACGAGGCATCAGCACATTTCACCTCTGCCTTAAGCTGTAATCGTGCCAGGGTATCATTAATCAGCTCAAGTCTTTTAGTACTAAGCTCTAAAGCCAACACATTAACTTCAGGGGCAATCTCCAAAATATGTGCTGTTTTACCACCAGGTGCAGCACAGGCATCCAAAACATAGCAATCTTCGGTCAATTCCAACAAACCAGCAGCCTGTTGAGCAGCAGCATCTTGAACGGACGCTAGCCCCTGATTAAACCCTGGTAATGCATTCACATCACAAGCTTGTTCCAGTATCACGCCATTTTCAGCAACTTGCATGGAGGATGCTGTTATATCTATAGCAGCCAATTGCTGAATATACTCATCAACTGTCACTTTCTGTTGATTTATCCGCAAAACCATTGGCGCATGTAGATTATTCTGATTCGCAATATCTTGCCAATCTTGTGGCCAATCTTTTTGCATTTTCCCCAACAACCATTTGGGATGAGCATACTTTGCTTCTTCCTGAGCTTCAATGAGCTCACTCAATTGATCCTTTTCACGCAAACATGAGCGTAGTACCCCATTGGCAAAACCTTTTGCCCATTTTTTTTTAAGTTTTTGTGTTAATTTAACACTCTCATTAACTGCGGCATGATCAGGAATACGCATAAAGCGTAATTGATAAACCCCCATCATCAATAAACAGCTAATATCGATATCTTTCGCTTTTAATGGTTTATCCAATAGATGATTTTCAATAAAAGACAATTGAAAATAATATCGTAAAACACCAAACACTAATTCGCGTGCTAATGCTCGATCTTTAACATCATCAATTTGTTCATTAATTTGAGTTGCACACTGGTTAAGTGACTTACCATCACCAATTACTTGGACAAGAATTCTTAATGCAACTAATCGTGGATTCACTGCAACTGTACACCAACTACATCATGCGCATTTATAAAACTAGCAGCATCCATTGCTTTTCCACCCGGTAATTGAACACTAGTTACACGAAGCAAATCTTTGCCTGTTGCGATATCGATTCCCTGCTTCGTTGCAGCAACAATAACTCCAGGCTCTGCGTGATGATCAGCGCTAACAACTTCTGACATCCAAAACCTCAAAACCTTTCCGTTAAAATCACATTGCGCTACCGGCCAGGGATTAAATGCGCGAATTTGACAATCAAGCTGCCTTGCAGATTGAGACCAATCTATTTTTGATTCAGACTTTTTGAGCTTTTGCGCATAGATGGCCAGCGAGTCATCTTGTTTCTCCGCTTGAATACGATTACATTGTACATCATCCAATGCTTTTACAATGGCTTTACCACCCATCGATGCAAGTCGGTCATGCAAACTAGCCGACGTATCTTTACCAGATATGACACAAGAAGTCCTCAACATCATGTCACCTGTATCCAGACCTATATCCATCTGCATAATAGTAATCCCAGTTTCTGAATCACCTGCGAGAATTGCACGATGAATTGGCGCAGCACCACGCCATCGAGGTAACAAAGAAGCATGAATATTCACACAACCCAATTTCGGTGCGTCTAAAACTGGCTGCGGAAGCAGCAAACCATAAGCAGCAACCACCATGATATCTGCTCCCAGGTCTGCCAATTTTTGTTGCTCTTGCGTTTCTTTTAATGAGAGTGGCTGATAAACCTCTATACCTGCATCCAACGCTGCTTGCTTTACAGCGCTAGGCGTTAACTTCCTACCACGCCCTGCAGGTCGATCAGGTTGAGTATAAACGGCAACAATTTCATGATCCGTTTGCAACAACGCTTTTAAAGCAACCGCAGCAAATTCAGGAGTTCCCGCAAAAATAATTTTCATATTGTCACTACTCGAAATTAAAATTCTGTTTTTTGCGAGCTATAGTAACTGCACAGATTGCTTTTGAGTTGTTCGAGAACAAGGAAAAAGCGCGGAGTTCACAATCGGTCGCTCTCTTACATCCTTATAATCGCGACACTCGAACGTCCTGTTCATCGTGAATGAGCACTTTTGACGCAGTTATCGAGCAACTCAGAAGTGAGCTGTGTAGTTACGTCGCGTTACATGGTTTCTCGGCGTAGCCTTTCCATTTTTTTGCGTATGCGCTTGCGTTTCATCTCTGTCAAATAATCAACAAACAGCTTGCCTTTCAAATGATCCATTTCATGTTGAATACAAACAGACAATAAACCATCTGCCTCTAACTCAAACCACTCGCCACACTCATCTTGAGCTTTGACTTTAATTCTTTCATATCGATTAACCGGCTCGTAAATGGCTGGCACCGATAAACAACCTTCATCGGTTTTTATTAATCCATCATGCTCCAAAAGCGCTGGATTAACAAAACAACGGGGATCATTTTTGGTCTCTGATATATCAATGACCATCATGCTTTTTAGTTTATTTACCTGAATGGCAGCTAAGCCAATACCTGGGGCGGCATACATAGTATCAAGCATGTCATCTTTAAAGGTTTTCAACTCATCATCAAACACCGTTACCGGTTTGGTTTGTTGACGTAATCGAGGGTCTGGAAAATGTAAAATAGAAAGAATTGTCATATTGTTTAACTGTCTGATAAATATACTTGCAGGCCGAATAAAAACTTCAATCAAAGACGACTACTTGGTCCTTTTGATAAAGAATTTGACTACTAAGAAACAAAATCATTTTAGCACATGTAAAATATTGGATTCATTTTCTTCAATTAAGCATCGTAGAGTACAAAAAACAAACTATTTACGCAATATACACTCTATTCCACTCCATTATAAAAAAAATTTGTCTTATACTTCAGTATATTGCTCATTTAGCCGAAAAAATATAGGCATCCAATGATTGAGTAGCAATCTAAGTTCAGTAAAACGGCCGTAGCGACTAAAAAACCGCCACTCCTTTGAATTTCGATTGAAGAATCAAATATTGATAAATGTAACCAAGCGATCTGCTAACACAGATATCTATAGGTTTTTTATACAGGGATTGAGAAACACGAATATGAGAATGATGATTAGACGCAGTTATTTGTTAGCATTAGCGATTTTTGCGGTATCGTGGGTTCAAGCTGACGAAATCGTATTAAAGAAAGAGCATCCAACCAATTACGTAATCACTGAGGGAGATACTCTATGGGATATTGCCTCTAGATTTCTTCGTGATCCTTGGCGCTGGCCCGACATTTGGCATGTTAATCCTCAAATAAAAAACCCTCACCTCATTTATCCAGGCGATGAAGTCGTACTGACATTTAAAGATGGCAAACCACAACTGATACTCAAAAGAGCAAATGCATCACAAGATAATTTGCGATCAGTGAAATTAAGCCCTTCGATACGAAGACACAAATTACGTAAAGCCATTCCAACCATTCCATTAGATGCCATTCAGCAATTTCTTAGTCGGCCTAATGTCTTAACAAAGGAAGCACTGGATAACTCACCTTATATTGTAGCCATTCAAGGAAACCACTTGGTTTCAGGCGCTGGTAATATCGTTTATTCCCGTGGAATAGTTCCCGGAAGCAATACTCGCTACTCTATAGTCAGAGCTGGTGAAGAATATACTGATATCGTTGATGGTAATGAAGTTTCTTTAGGTCTTGAGGCACTATATGTCGGCGAAGCACTAGTGAATAATTTTGGTGATCCAACAACCATGACCATCACCCATTCAGCTCGCGAATCACTTAAAGGCGATCGACTGGTGCCAGCCACATCTCAAAAGCTGGAATACAATTTCACTCCCCATGCACCAAAAACTCAAATTCTCGGTAAAATAATTTCTGTTGTCGATGGCGTATCAAGAATTGGACAATATCAAATCGTAGTGATCAATCGAGGTTCTGACCATGGAGTAGAAAAAGGCCATGTGTTAGCGGTTTATGAAAAAGGAAATCTAGTAGAAGACAAATTTGGTAAAGATGGCGGTGATGTTTTATTACCAGATGAACAGTCTGGTTACCTTTTATTATTCCGCACTTTTGATAAAGTCAGCTATGCATTGGTTATGAAAGCAACACGGGCCATGCAAGTTACTGATTTAGTAGCAACACCCTAATAATAAATTTTCTGGCAGCAGATAGTCTCTTAGCTGCTGCCGGAATACTTATACTTCAGAATTAAATCGCTTCACATAAATATCGATAGCTTTACCTTCCCATACACGCTAATATTTTGCTAATAAATTGACCTAAACTGGTTAAAAAAACAATAAAAGCACACTAAAATGAATCAACTTCGACATTGGCTGGCTCTCCATCACACGCCTTACATTGGCCCCATGGCTGTACAATCTTTATTTGAGCTCATCGAAAAACCTTCAGATCTATTTGATAATCTGAACGAAATCTCTCGTCAAATGAATTTTAATACCAAGTCATTGGAATATTTACACAATCCAAATTGGGATAAAGTTGACCAAGAGTTATCCTGGGCAGATACCGATAGTAACCACATACTAACTTTAGACAACCCGAATTACCCTCAACTATTAAAGGAAATTCCCGATCCACCAGTACTCTTATATGTGCATGGCGATCAAACATTACTAAGAACAACACAAATTGCAATGGTGGGAAGTCGAAACCCCAGTGCCGCCGGACGAGACACTGCCTACAATTTTGCGCAATATCTCGCTCAACAAGGATTTACTATTACTAGCGGCCTAGCGTTAGGCGTGGATTACGAAAGCCATCGTGGAGCATTGGCTGCATCTGCTAAAACAATTGCTGTAACTGCTACGGGGTTAGACCGAGTCTACCCCGCGCGACACAAAGATATTGCACATGAAATAGCCAATAATGGTGGTGCATTGGTATCTGAATACCCTCTCGGCACAGCCCCCCGAAAAGAAAATTTCCCAAGACGTAATAGAATAATCAGTGGGTTAAGTGTCGGCACTTTAATAGTGGAAGCCGCACAACAAAGTGGATCGTTAATAACAGCACGTTATGCAGGCGAACAAGGACGAGAGGTATTCGCTATTCCTGGCTCCATTCACAACCCACTGGCCAAAGGCTGTCATACACTCATTCGGCAAGGCGCAAAACTGGTTGAAAAGGCTGAACATATCATTGAAGAACTTGGGCATTTAGCGCAACCTGAAAACAATCAAGAATCTACAGATCCCCTGATTGAGCATTCCCAAACTCCAAATTCAGTATATTCTGATATACTAGAACATATAGGCTTCGAACCAACGACCCCTGACACGGTCATAGAACGAAGTGGATTGACTCCGGAAGCAGTTTCGTCCATGCTGGTGGTGCTTGAATTGCAAGGTTATGTTGAAACTTTGCCCGGGGGAACATATTCCCGCACTCGCTAAAGGGTAAAATATGAAAGAAAATGTTCTAGATGTGTTGATGTATCTATTTGATAACTATATGGATGATGACAATGATGTCAAATCTGATAGGGAAACATTGGCCGTTGAACTACAAGAAGCAGGTTTTTCCTTACAGGAAGTTGATAAAGCGCTATCCTGGTTAGAAGGCCTCTCTACACTCCAACAATCTGACGACTTAAATACTCCACGAAGCCAAAAGTCACTACGTGTTTTTTCTGAGCACGAAAAGAAAAAGCTCGATCCAGAGTGCATGGGTTTTATTTTATTTCTCGACAATATCGGTGCATTCGATTTAAACATTCGAGAAATGATTATCGATCGCGTCATGGCGCTTGAGACCAGCGAAATTGACTTGGAACAACTAAAATGGGTAATCTTACTTGTTTTATTTAATCAGCCAGGACAAGAAGCTGCGTTTGCTTGGATCGAAGACGTCGTCTTTGAGGAATTATCAAGCAGCATCCATTAACACTGCCACATTGCCATGACTAAAGCACTAGTAATAGTAGAATCGCCTGCGAAGGCGAAAACCATAAAAAAATACCTAGGTAAAGGTTATGAAGTACTAGCCTCGTACGGTCACGTCCGTGATTTATTACCTAAAGAAGGTGCTGTCGACACTGAAAATGAGTTTGCCATGAAGTATCAAGTGGTGGACAAAAATAAAAAACACGTTGACGAAATCACCAAGGCCATGAAAAAGGCTGACGCTTTATATCTCGCAACTGACCCGGATCGCGAAGGGGAAGCCATTTCATGGCATCTCTATGAATTATTAAAAGCAAAGAAAGCACTCAAAGACAAACCTGTTGAACGCGTTGTCTTTCACGAAATTACTAAACGCGCAATTCGCGACGCTATTGAACATCCTCGCGAACTTTCCATGGATTTAATCAATGCTCAACAAGCTCGTCGCGCTTTAGATTATTTAGTTGGCTTTAATTTATCCCCCTTACTATGGAAAAAAATTCGCAGAGGTTTATCAGCCGGCCGAGTTCAAAGCCCAGCTTTGCGTATGATTGTTGAGCGTGAATTAGAAATAGAAAAATTTGAAGCTAAGGAATACTGGAGTATTGAAGCTGACGTAAATGCGAAAAAACAAGACTTCAGTGCAAAATTAACACACTACGATGATGTAAAACTCACGCAGTTTAGTGTTACCAACGAAGAATTTGCTACTCAAATAGAATCAACCTTGAACAAGGAAGCTCAAGGCGAATTAGTAATCAGCAAAGTTGAGAAAAAGCAACGCAAACGTAATCCTACAGCGCCATTTACAACATCAACATTACAACAAGAAGCGGCAAGGAAACTAGGCTTCACCACTCAACGCACCATGCGAACTGCACAACAACTCTATGAAGGTGTGGATACAGGTGAAGGTGAAATTGGTTTAATCACCTATATGCGTACGGATTCCGTTGCATTAGCCAATGAAGCGATTGAGGAAATACGGGATTTTATAGCGTCTCGCTACGGTGCAGATCAATTGCCTGACGAACCGCGCAGTTATAAAACCAAATCTAAAAATGCACAAGAAGCGCATGAAGCCGTTCGCCCTACTTCAGCACAAATAACGCCTGAAGCGATTCAAAGTAAACTTAGCGCTGATCAATTTAAACTATATTCATTAATTTGGAAACGTACCGTTGCCTGCCAAATGATCCATGCAACTTTGCACACTGTCAGCCTGGACTTAGATGCTAAAAAAGGAATTTTTAGAGCAACAGGTTCCACAATTGCCAACCCTGGCTTTATGTCAGTTTACATGGAAGGCAAAGACGACGCGAAAAAGGACGACGACGAAGGTCGCATTTTACCGCCGTTAGAAAAAGGCGATAAAGTCAACCTGAAGAAAATTCGACCCGAACAACATTTTACTGAGCCACCTCCACGCTATTCGGAAGCAAGTCTCGTTAAATCATTAGAAGAACACGGCATTGGTCGACCTTCAACATATGCTTCAATTATTTCAACTTTGCAAAACCGTGAATACGTTGAATTAACTAAAAAACGATTTTATCCAACGGATGTTGGTCGTGTTGTTAATAAATTTCTCACTCAACACTTCACTCAATATGTAGATTATGATTTTACGGCAAAATTAGAAGATGAGCTTGACGCCATCTCCCGCGGTGAAAAGGAGTGGATACCACTCATGAAAGGCTTTTGGCAACCTTTCACCGATTTAATAAAAGATAAAACTGAATCCGTTGATCGCAAAGATGTTACTCAAGAAGCGATGGACGAAGACTGCCCAAAATGTAGCAAACCACTGTCAATTCGCCTAGGAAGACGCGGCCGTTTTATCGGTTGTACGGATTACCCGGAATGTGACTACACTCGTAATTTGGGTGACGATAAAGATGCCAGTAATGAACCTGAAATTGTAGAAGGTCGCTCCTGCCCAGAATGCAATTCTGACTTAGTCATTAAACAAGGCAAATACGGAAAATTTATTGGCTGCAGCAGCTATCCAAACTGCAAACACATCGAGCCACTAGAAAAACCAGAAGATACTGGTGTTGAATGCCCAGAATGTAAAAAGGGTAATATTTTAAAACGTAAATCACGCTACGGAAAAGTATTCTATTCTTGCGAACGTTACCCTGATTGTACCTATGCGATCTGGAATCCTCCAGTTGCAGAAAAATGCCCAGAATGTGAATGGCCAATTTTGTCGATCAAAACGACTAAACGCAAAGGCACTGAGAAAGTTTGCCCACAGAAAACTTGTAAATTTGCCGAGCCTTACGAACTTCCTGACCAAGACGAAGAATAAACTTACCGGGTTAAACTTATTCTAAAACGTTATGAACACCGGCATATTTATTGATAGACTTAATCTGACCTTCAATTAACCTGCATATAATGCGGGGCACATAAAATAGCTGTTTATCAAATCATATAATTGTGCAAAATCAATTAGATACGTCATAGGTAAATCATGAGTCATTTGAAAAATTATTCATTAAAAGTACTTTTCACAGTATTTATCTGTCTATTTACACTGTGCTTCTCTCAATTGAGTGCAGCTACCTCATCGCTATCCACTACAGAGTTAAAACGCCTCGCAGTTACAAAAAAGGACATCGATGCACAATATTTACTGGGTTACCGTTATGAAATGGGAAAAACAGTAAAACGTAGTCATAAAAAAGCCATTAACTGGTACAAAAAAGCTGCAAATAAAAACCATAAGGATGCTCAATATCGAGTAGGTGTTTTATACTTCAAACAAAAACAATATACAAAAGCCCGATACTGGCTGGCAAAACGAGCTAAAAATGGCCACGCTGACTCTCAATATTTTTTTGCAAAAACTTTCCGATATGGTTTAGGCACTAAAGAACAAACTTCTTTAGCACGGAGATGGTTTACCAAGGCTGCCAACCAAAACCATGCAGCTGCACAATACGAACTAGGCTTACAATATCAAAAAGGAATTGGGGCAAAGAAAAATCAAAAGGTCGCAACTAAGTGGTTTCAGAAATCTGCCAAACAAGGAAATAAAAAAGCAAAAACAATTTTAGCAAAACTTATTCCCACAAAACCAAGACTTAGCCCTGCTAAGCAATTTATGGAAGAAAATATACGTCTAGCAAGAAAGGGTAATGTTACGGCGCAATACAAATTGGGTAAAGCGTATCAAAGTGGGGATAAAACCAAAGTAAATTTAAAAAAATCATATTATTGGTTTAAAAAAGCAGCCAAACAAAATCACACTGATGCACAATATCGACTTGCATTGATTTATATGGAAGGCAGCATAGCAGCCAAAAAAGATACTAAAAAAGCTAAAGAATGGTTTACAAAGGCTGCAAATGAAAAACATAAAAAAGCTGACAGAAAGTTAAGCGAATTAGCAACCATAGCTAAAAACGAACAACGAAAAATCAAACTCCAAGCAATGCTAGAGGAAGCAAATCTCGGAGACGCTGAGCAACAATTTGAACTTGGTATGCGGTACCTATTAGGCTACCAAATTGAAGTTGATAAGCAACAAGCTTTTAATTGGATCAATAAAGCTGCTACTCAAAACCATCCTTTAGCCCAATACCAAATGGCAAATCAATATTTGACAGGAAACTTTCTTAATAAAGATATCCCGCTTTCAATTCATTTATTTTCCAAAGCCGCTAAACAAAATGTGAGAAAAGCACAATTTGCGCTAAAACATATTGCAGAGAATGGTTTTGAACTCATCGTAAAAGCAGAAGATGGCGATAAAGAAGCACAATACCAACTTGCTTCGACATATATAGGTAGCAGTAGCCAAGCAAAAAGAGAAGAAGGACTGAAATGGCTGAATTCATCTGCCCTTCAATCCCATCCACAAGCACTGCTAACACTCGGTAAAATATACCAAAGTGGCAACTTACTTGAAAAAGATGACACGAAAGCATTCGAAGCCTTCGCTAAAGCCGCTGAACTAGAGAATGCAGATGCCCAATTCCAATTAAGCCTAATGTATCAAAACGGCTTAGGCACCCAGCGAGACCTATCATTGGCCGCACGCTGGTTAAGCCGAGCGGCCGGGCAAGGACACCTGGGTGCACAAAAATCATTACAATTTTCTGGAATTTAATCAAAAATATTATAAATCCATTAGTTTTACTCAAGTTTGAGCAAAGATCCCGAGATTCTCGCCGATATACTTTGCTCCAAAACCCTTAACGCTGTAAAATGCGCGCACTTAAAATCTGACTATAAAGCAATCAACCCTCATGAGAGACATACAAAAATTACGCAATATCGCCATTATCGCTCACGTTGACCATGGTAAAACTACCCTTGTCGACCAGCTACTCAAGCAATCTCAAACCCTGGGCGAGCGTACACAATTAGAAGAACGCGCCATGGATTCCAATGACCAGGAACGAGAACGCGGCATTACCATACTAGCCAAACCGACAGCAATCCACTGGGGTGAATATCATATCAATATCGTTGACACACCGGGACATGCGGATTTTGGTGGTGAAGTAGAACGTGTTTTGTCCATGGTTGACTCGGTGCTATTATTGGTTGACTCAGTTGAAGGCCCTATGCCTCAAACACGTTTCGTTACTCAAAAAGCATTGGCACGCGGTTTACACCCTATTGTTGTTATCAATAAAGTTGATCGACCAGGTGCTCGTCCTGAATGGGTTTTGGATCAAACGTTTGATTTATTTGATAAATTGGGCGCTACCGATGAGCAATTAGATTTCCCAATCGTCTATGCATCTGGCTTGAACGGGTTTGCCGGAATGGAATCAGATGTAAGAGAGGGAACCCTAGATCCATTATTACAGACCATTGTAGATAACGTTCATGCACCTCAGGTTGAAATTGAAGATCCATTTCAATTACAAGTATCACAATTAGATTACAACAGCTATGTAGGTGTTATTGGTATTGGTCGAATTTCACGCGGCCGAGTCAAAAAGAACACGCAAGTGACTATTATTGATCAAGAAGGCAAGCGACGTAACGGCCGCATTCTACAACTCATGAGTTTCCTTGGCCTTGAGCGCATCGAAGTAGATGAAGCCCAAGCTGGCGACATTATATGCTTTACTGGAATAGAGGGTTTAGGCATATCAGATACACTTTGTCACCCAGATGCAGTAGAAGCGCTTGCACCATTATCTGTCGACGAACCTACAGTTAGCATGACCTTCCAGGTAAATAACTCTCCTTTCGCTGGTAAAGACGGCAAATACGTCACCTCTCGTCAAATACGCGATCGTTTAAACCAAGAACTGATTCACAATGTTGCATTGCGCGTCGAAGAAACTGAAGATGCTGATAAATTGCGAGTTTCCGGTCGTGGTGAATTACATTTATCCGTACTGATTGAAACTATGCGACGTGAAGGCTTTGAATTAGGTGTATCACGTCCTGAAGTTATTATCCGAGAAATTGATGGCGAAAAACATGAGCCGTTCGAACAATTAACTGTTGATGTTGAAGAAGAACATCAAGGCACCGTCATGGAAAAATTAGGTGAACGTGGCGGCATGATGCAAAATATGGAAATGGATGGCAAAGGCCGAGTGCGTATTGATTTTATCATTCCAGCACGTGGCTTAATTGGTTTCCGCACAGAGTTCCTCACTGCAACACGTGGCTCCGGATTAATGTTTAGTGTTTTTGATCACTATGCACCTTCTAAGGGTGGTGATTTTGGCTCACGCCAAAATGGTGTGCTGGTTTGCAACGCGACAGGTAAAGCACTTACCAATGCTTTATTCTTCTTACAGCAACGCGGCCGTCTGTTTCTAAAACATGGTGATGAAGTTTATGAAGGTATGTTAGCCGGTATTCACTCACGAACTAACGACCTGGTTGTTAACGTATTAAAAGGTAAACAGCTTACCAATGTTCGCGCATCTGGCACCGATGAAGCCCAGGTTTTATCAGTACCGATTATTCATACTCTTGAGCAGGCTTTGGAATTTATCGATGAAGATGAATTAGTTGAAGTAACACCTAATCACATTCGTTTACGTAAGAAATTGTTAACTGAAAACGAACGTAAGCGTGCTGGTCGCGAAGCAAAATAAACGATTAATTTATTATTTGTAATTCAAAAGCACCTTCAGACTGAAGGTGCTTTTTTATTTACGTAGTTAAACTTCCATCTCGATAATCTTGAATCGCTTGTTCAATTTCTTGAACAGTATTCATCACAAATGGTCCGTGTTGAACAACTGATTCTTCTATTGGCTTTCCTGCTAACAATAAAAAACGAGAATTGTTTGCTGATCTAACATTAACATCACCCTGTTTATCCATAACGCCAATTTGCAAGTCATCTATCCGCTTTCCTACCACATTCACGCTTCCATCATAGACATAAAGCAACGCTGTGTGGCCATCTTCAACAGGAATGCTAATTTCTGAATCAGCAGGCATATGTACATCAAGATATAAAGGTTCAGTAGACAATCCTGACACAGCGCCTATTAAATGGTCACCATTAATATCAATTTCACCAGCAATCGCTTTCACTTTAATCCCATTAAAATTCGCCTCAGGAATATCGTTTGCCGGAATGTCACGATAAAAAGGATCTTTCATTTTTTCTGATGCGGGCAAATTCACCCATAGTTGAAAACCACTCATACGCCCTTCTTCCTGTTGCGGCATTTCAGAATGAATGATACCTCGTGCTGCCGTCATCCATTGAACGTCACCATTACTTAGAAGACCTTTATTTCCCATATGATCTTCATGTAACATTTTGCCTTCCAGCATGTAAGTTACCGTTTCAAAACCACGATGCGGATGCGAAGGGAATCCAGCAATATAATCTGTTGCCTCTTCAGAACCAAAAGCATCTAGTAACAAAAAAGGATCATAGACTTCAGGCTTACCACCAAATACGCGATTTAGTTTTACACCAGCGCCATCTGATGCAGGTCTGGCTGTGTTAATTTGCAAAACTTCTCTGTTTTTTTTACTGTTCATTTTCCACCTCCTAAGCAGCCATAAGTGATTGAATGTTATTTCGAGCTTCGTCTATGCTTTGTTGTCGAGATTCACCGCCCATATTCAAACCTTCTGCATAAATAATTTCCACATCATCTAGCCCAACAAATTTTAAAAAGTTTAAAACAAATGGAACTAAAGTATCTGATTCTTTATTTTTATGAACTCCGCCACGTGTTGTTACCAAATAAGTTTTTTTACCTGTGAGTAAACCTTCTGGCCCACCACTAGTATATTTAAAAGTTCTTCCTGCACGCGCCAGATGATCAAACCAAGCTTTTACCACTGAAGGGACGCTAAAATTATACATAGGCAAAGCCAACACAAGAATATCAGCCTGCTCTACTTCCTCAATAATTCCGTCCGAATACGATGCTTTTTCTTTCTGCTCTTCGGTTCGCGTATCTTCATCAGCCATCAAGGCTTGAATCCAAGCAGCATCTAAATGGGGAATAGCATCATCTACCAAATCTCTGGTAACAATTTGATTTATCTCATGTTTAACTTGTAACTTTTCAACCAACTCATCCATTAACACACTGGAAACACCTTGCTCTAAAAACAAGCTAGAATCAATTCTCAGTACATTTTTCATCATAATTCTCCTTTATATTGGCTTTTTCCTAATTGTTAAACTTATAATAGATTATAATATTCGATTGAATAGTGGGATTATCCGATAAATAACATCGAAAAAGTGAATATATGAAGATACCAAAAGTCAATTTAGAACAATGGTTAAGCTTTAAAACTGTAGTGGATGAGGGTTCATTTGCCAAAGCAGCAGAAGCTTTAAACAAAAGCCAATCGAGCATTAGTTACAACATCGCTAAACTGGAAGAAAACCTACCTAGCCCTGTTCTAGAAATCAAAGGCCGAAAGGCTATGCTGACAGCAGAGGGTAAAGTATTATACCGCCGAGCAACTGAGTTATTAGACATGGCTGCAGAAGTAGAAGAAGTTGCTAATTGCCTCGCTCAAGGCTGGGAAACTGAACTCACTATAAACGCTGACTCAATTGTACCAATCAAACCAGTACTAAGCGCTATTGATAAATTTGCCGCCCAAGCACCACAAACGAGAATCACATTATTAGAATCTACGCTTTCAGGTACAACTGAAAACTTATTAGAAAAAAGAGCCAATATTGTAATTTCCGGGACCACTCCACCGGGATTAACTGGCACTCAATTAACCAAAATAACAATGCTGCCTGTAGCACACACTAATCACCCATTAAGTCGCTTGAAAGAGAAAATCAGTAGCCCGGAATTAAGACAATATCGGCAAATAGTCGTAAGAGACTCTGGCACCAAACGCAATCAAGATTCAGGATGGTTAGAAGCAGAACAACGTTTGACTGTCAGCCATTTCGCACAATCCATTCATGCGATTCGTTCAGGATTAGGGTTTGCCTTTGTCCCATTTCATTTTGCGGAAGAGTTTTTAAATAGTGGAGAGTTTAAAATACTTGATTTAGCAATGGATGGAAAGCGAGAAATACCAATTTTTCTAACGCTAAGTAGCAACAATGCAGAAGGCCTCGCGGTGAAAACCATGAAGGACAATTTAATTTCGGCCTTTCAATAAAAAATAGTTACAATTCATAGAAACCCTTCTCACTTTCGAATGATGCACCAATATAATTACATGTGCATTCAATTTATTCCAAAATGGTGCAATTTAAAATAATCTCACCTCAAACCAAAATTTTCGTAAACATAACATACTGATTCCCTAAAATATTTAAAACTTGGCATCCTTCATGCTGATATACATATAACTAATTTTGATTTTGAAGAAATGAATCTGAAAATTTTACTGGTAAATAACAATGTCAGAACTGAAAAACTGATTAAAACTGCTCTCGAAGATACCAGTTACGAAATATCACATCATTTAAAAACTTCAGATGACTTGCTACAGCAAGTAGAAGCTATTAAGCCTGATGCAATAGTCATTGAGATGGAAACCCCGGATAACGCTTATTTAAATCAAATAAAAGCAGTTAACGAGGCGATACCCACGCCAATTGTTATGTTCACCAACAATGGCGGTGGCACTGACACAATTGAAAAAGCCGTTAAAGCGGGAGTTCATGCATACATAATTGATGGATTAGAAAGCGATCGCATTCAACCAATAATTGAAACAGCCATCATTCGCTTTACAGAATTTCAGTCATTACGTTGCGCATTAATCGAAACGAAGGCAACACTTGATGAACGCAAAAAAATTGAGAGAGCAAAAGGTCTCCTCATGGAAAAGCATAACTTGAATGAACCAAAAGCATTTCAAACCTTACGTAAAATGGCCATGGATCAGAATAAAAAAATGGGAGATGTTGCAGAAAACATTATAGCAATGTTTAAGTTTATTAAATAGGGAGCTATAAAATTATTCAATCTAACAATAGTTTTTTCGATATCCCACCTAATTATAAAACGTCTTTTTTATTGAGCACTCAGATCATCACATATAATTTTAACTTACTAGCAACCATCATACAGTGAGTGATAATGAACGATCACTAACACCCTTAGTCTAATATTACCGATTCGTTAGAACTAATAAGAGCTACGTCAATTCTAGTGTTAATCAAGTAAAGACTAGAGAATATTGTTTAACATATATTTCAATTCACTTTATGAAAAATTATTTAATTATATTAAAAATCACATCAAATAGTTTTTTCTTTGAATATTAAGAATATATTCCACTTTGGTGCGCACCTAAAATATCTTACTATTCTGGTGCAATTTAACTAACGCATCATCAACCAAGCCTCTACATAACATTAACTAACTATCCCAAATTCAATGACATATAACAATAATCAACAAATTGGCACACAAGCTGCTCTATCTGTAACATTACTTTGCCAATGGCGGCAAAAACACAAATACACAATATCAAATCAATGTTGATTTGATTCTGGACAAAGGCGTCCACTGAAACAATATGGGAATACCGTATTGCTTGAGTGGGCGCTTTTTTTTGGCTGAAATTTGGAGAAATATAATGACGTATAAAGGTAACAATATTGTGACTGCTTCGATAAAAAATACAAAAAGAATATTTTTGAAGAGATCATTATTGGCATTTGCAACAGCGGCAACGTTAAGCTTTGGCCTAACACAAAACAACGTCAGTTTTGCAGCTGTCGGCGAACCCGAAAAAGAAGATTTGAAATTTGGTTTTATTAAGCTGACGGATATGGCGCCTCTCGCAATTGCTTATGAAAAAGGTTATTTCGAAGATGAAGGATTATTTGTAAAAATTGAAGCACAGGCTAACTGGAAAGTGTTGCTCGACCGCGTTATCGATGGGCAATTAGATGGCGCTCATATGTTAGCAGGACAACCTTTGGGTGCAACAATCGGCTTCGGTACAAAAGCCGATATCATTACCGCTTTTAGTATGGACTTAAATGGTAACGCAATTACGGTTTCTAATAAGATTTGGGAGCAAATGAAACCACACGTACCAAAACAAGCAAACGATAAACCCGTTCACCCTATTAAAGCAGATTCATTAAAACCTGTTGTTGATAAATATAAAGAAGATGGAAAACCATTTAAAATGGGAATGGTATTTCCCGTTTCTACACATAACTATGAGCTACGTTACTGGTTAGCAGCTGGTGGAATTCACCCAGGATATTATGCACCACATAAGGGCGATACTAGCGGGACGCTGCAAGCCGACGCGTTATTATCTGTTACACCACCACCTCAAATGCCATCCACCATGGAAGCTGGCACTATTTATGGTTATTGCGTTGGAGAACCCTGGAATCAGCAGGCAGTATTTAAAAAAATTGGTGTTCCCGTTATTACAGATTACGAAATCTGGAAAAACAATCCTGAAAAAGTTTTTGGCGTAAGTAAAGCATGGGCTGATAAATACCCCAACACTCACATTCGTGTTGTTAAAGCCATGATCCGGGCAGCAAAATGGTTAGATGAAGACAACAATGCTAACCGCCCCGAAGCCGTTAAAATTTTAGCTAAAAGCACTTATGTTGGTGCAGACTATGATGTTATTGCTAACAGTATGACGGGTACTTTTGAATATGAACGTGGCGATAAACGCTCTGTCCCTGATTTCAATGTGTTTTTCCGCTATAACGCAACATATCCTTATTACTCAGATGCTATTTGGTATCTAACTCAGATGCGTCGCTGGGGCCAAATAGCTGAACATAAACCTGACAGCTGGTACATGGATATAGCAAAGAAAGTTTATCGTCCTGATATCTATAAAATTGCTGCAGAGGAACTCATTGCAGAAGGTCATATTAAAGCATCTGAATTTCCTAAATTTTCATCCGAAGATGGATTTAAAGCACCTCAGAAGGATTTCATAGACAACATTACTTATGACGGTAAAAAACCAAATGATTACCTGAAAAAGTTCTCTATCGGTTTAAAAGAAAAAACTGTCCTTTAAATAAAGCGCCCATGCCGGCATATTCATGTCGCTAGTTAATATGCCGGCACATTTAAAAGAGATGGAAAAACATCATGACCGAAATTGCACTAAACTCAATGAGAACATTATACGGATGGAGCATGCCATTTTTTAAGAACTTGAATATTGGTATACCAAAAATGAATACAAAAATCCTTCTAAACAGCTTCGGAATACCAGCAATTGGAATCTTAGTATTTCTTATGTTCTGGTCTGCACTCGCACCAAAAATCGAAACGTCTTTAGGCGCAATACCAGGACCTATGCAAGTCTGGGAGAATTTCGATACCTTAATTGATGAACATTATGAAGAGCGAGACAAAGAACTGGCTTTCTACGAACGCCAGGAAATACGTAATGCGAAAAAGCTGGAGAAAAATCCGGACGCAAAAATTAAAACTCGACCTTATACCGGAAAGCCTACATTTTTCGATCAAATTTGGACGAGCTTATATACGGTGTTAACTGGCTTTGTGCTCGCATCAATGATTGCCATACCTATCGGCATTGTCAGCGGACTAAATAAAACCATTTATGCTGGACTAAATCCAATCATTCAAATTTTCAAGCCAGTATCACCATTAGCCTGGCTTCCGATAGTAACTATTGTTGTCAGCGCACTTTATGTGAGCGACGATCCAATGTTTGAAAAATCTTTCATTACATCGATGATAACCGTTATGTTGTGTTGCTTATGGCCTACATTAATCAATACAGCTGTTGGCGTGGCTGGCATCAGCCAAGATATGAAAAACGTCAGTAAAGTCTTACGATTAAGTTATTATACTCATGTTATAAAAATTGTTCTTCCTTCATCTATACCAATGATGTTTACAGGTTTACGCTTGTCTTTAGGAATCGCATGGATGGTATTAATCGCCGCTGAAATGTTAGCTCAAAACCCTGGACTTGGAAAATTTGTTTGGGATGAGTTTCAAAATGGAAGCTCAAATTCATTAGGGCGCATCATGGTAGCAGTCATTGTTATCGGGCTTATCGGATTTGCATTAGATCGTATTATGCTTAGCTTACAGAAATGGGTAAGTTGGGACAAAAATGCGGAAATACGATAAATTAAATAACAAATTATAAGAGAATATTATGTCAAACGAATATCTTGAACTATCACAGGTTTCCATAGATTTCCCTACACCTAACGGACCATTTAGGGCACTGGATGGCGTTAACCTGAAAATAAAAGAAGGAGAATTTGTTTCTCTGATTGGACACTCCGGCTGCGGGAAGTCAACAGTTTTAAATATTGTTGCTGGATTATACGAAGCTACTGAAGGCGGTGTTATATTAAAAGGTAAGGAAGTTAACGAACCAGGGCCTGAACGAGCCGTCGTTTTTCAGAATCACTCTCTACTACCCTGGTTATCAACTTACCAAAACGTAGAACTCGCGGTAAAACAGGTTTTTGGTAAAACGAAATCCAAGTCAGAAATGAAAGAATGGATTGAGCATAACTTAGAGCTCGTTCATATGAGTCACGCCATCAACAAACGTCCAGATGAGATTTCCGGTGGCATGAAACAACGTGTGGGAATTGCCAGAGCTTTGGCTATGGAACCTGAAGTGTTGTTAATGGATGAACCATTTGGTGCATTGGATGCGCTAACTCGCGCTCATCTTCAGGACTCTCTCATGGAGATTCAAAATGAACTCAACAACACAGTTATCATGATAACTCACGATGTTGATGAAGCTGTTTTACTCTCTGATCGTATTGTCATGATGACAAATGGGCCTGCCGCTACAATTGGCGAAATTCTAGATATTGAACTAGAACGCCCACGTAAACGTTTAGAGCTCGCTGACGATACAACCTATAATCACTATCGTGCTGAAGTTTTGAGATTTTTATATGAACGTCAACGCAAACCTGACGATAAAGTAGCTTGATCAAAAGTCATAAAATTCGCATACGGAATTTCGACTTCTGTTAATAATAAAACATATAATCTATATCATATACTAAATATATTTATTCGAGGAATATAATTATAAATAGCCGAAAGCAAAGGACAATATATACCATACTATGATCCAACCTGAGATAAAATCACGAATTTTACAGCGCTTAACTCGCTTATATGGTCTAGAACAATGTGAGTCTGTTTCTGAAAAAGTCTTTGACTATATTGAACATCATCGTTCAAGTCGAACGCGCAGTGTTACTGGGCCATTTTGGACTCATCAAGATATTGTTTTAATTACCTACGGCGATACTATTCAATCACCCAGCTCACCTGCGCTACAATCCTTAAGGTCTTTTCTGACTAAACATTTGCCCACGGAATTTAGCATGCTTCATATCTTGCCATTTTTCCCATGGAGCTCCGACGATGGTTTCTCAATTACTGATTTTCGCAGTGTAGATTCTACACTTGGTAATTGGGAAGACATAAAAGCCTTGGAAGAAAATTACGATTTGGTTATTGATCTCGTTCTCAATCATTGCTCGCGAGAAAACTTGTGGTTTAACGACTACTTGTTAGGTGACGAAAAAGCCAGTAAATATTTTGTCGAAGTTGACGAAAACACAAATATATCAAGTGTGACCCGCCCCAGAAGCTCTCCACTTATAACCAGAGTTCGTACACGCTCAGGCATGAAATATGTCTGGGCAACGTTTAGCAACGATCAAATTGATTTAAATTACAAAAATCCAGATGTATTAATCGAATTTATTGACATTCTTTTATTTTATTTTCGCCAGGGTGCTCGAATGGTTCGACTCGACGCTGTTGCCTATTTATGGAAAGAGTTAGGTACCACTTGCATTCATTTACCGCAAACACACGAAGTCGTAAAACTCTTTAGGGATATATTGGAAGAACTTGAACCTGGCGCTCTAATCATGACGGAAACTAATGTGCCTCATGAAGAAAATATTACCTATTTTGGTGATGGTGATGAAGCACATGTCATTTATCAGTTTAGTTTACCTCCGTTACTACTTCATGCCATATTCTCTGGATCCACCCAATATCTATTTGATTGGGCAAAAAATCTTGAAGAGCTAGAGGTTCCAGAAGGTTGTACTTTTTTAAATTTTACAGCTTCACACGATGGTGTCGGCTTGCGGCCGCTGGAAGGGCTTGTACCTAATCAAGAAATCAACCAAATGCTGGATGCCATGCGAGAGCGTGGTGGTTATATATCTACTAAGAGTAATTTGGATGGAACAGAAAGCCCCTATGAATTAAACATTAGTTTCTTCGATGCATTTCGTGATTTACACCCTGAAAAACAAACCTGGCATGTCCCCATGTTTTTTCTCGCTCAGATTTTTACTTTGTCATTTAAGGGAATACCAGCTGTCTACATTCTAAATTTATTTGCAACTCCAAATGATCTAATTGGAGTAGAACGAACAGGTGCCACACGCTCTATAAATCGTCGAAAGTGGGATCGTGGGGAGTTGGAAGACCTTATTAACAACCAAGAATCCGAAACTGGACACGTTTTTTTAAAATATAAACAATTTTTGAGAATCCGAAAACTACAAAGCGCATTTCACCCCGATGCAAGTCAACATATTATGAACTTAGATAATGGACTTATGGGATTGGTTAGAACTTCTCTAGACAATTCACAAAAAATAATTGCATTGTACAATTTCACTGATGAAAAACTATTTATCGGCTGGGATAAGATATCATATAGCATTATGGAATGGACAGAATTACTGAAGCTTAGTATTCCTAGCTTTGAAGAAGACGGTATCTATTTACCACCATATGCAGCTTGCTGGTTTACTAATAAACTCAGCAAAATATAAGTTCAACAAAAATTATAATTAATACGATTGTTACTAGATAAAATCACCTGATAGATCATAGGAGGAGCTATGATCTATCAGGACTGGTGCTTTATTATTGGCTGTGCAAGTAGAAAGTAAATCACGCCATGTGAAATTTAAGCTGCGTTATATAAAGAAAAGTCATCTAATTCATATTTATGTACAATTTCACCAAACATTTTTGCAACCAAGCTTAGTACCAATGCATAAGCTTCAAGATCACCATCATGAGTATTATTACAATCTACAGCTAAAATCCCAAAATCACAGCCATCTGCAGTAATCGGAACTGCAATGTAAGAGCTAGAACGAGATCCACTAGATGAAACCGATGATACCTTCCGTTTAAAGTGGGGGGCTTTATCAACATTTTTAACTAGGACGGCACGACCCGCACCAAATGCCTCTCCGGTTACACCTTCCGATATTTCGTATTTTCCAACACTAATTTGTTGTCGAGTAAGACCATATGAATAGCGTATCACTAACTTTGAGGATTGCGTATCCCATAGAAATACTCGTCCATTTCTCAGATTTAGAAAGTGTGAAAGTAACTCAAGCGTTCCATTTAAGACAGACTCAGGATCATTCAACTCATCTAAATTTGATGATTGAGATAATAGTAAATTAATTACTTTTTTATAATACGTTTCTGGAAAAGTATTTCCCATGGTGTTTTCTCCTAACATAAAAAATTTCTCAGATATTTTCCTTTTATAGTAATTTATGAATAGCATATAACTTGCCAATTTTTTATTATTTTAAAATCAGTACTTTATACTTTCGATAATCCTTATTGCTCCAGTATGGTGCTTTAAAAGTGGAAAAAATCCGCGAGTTCCATAAAATGGTGCAATTTTATTTTCCATGTATGTGGTACCAAAAAGTACGATTGATAATTGTATTCCCTATACTCTATCCGCCTTAATTCATCAGCCCTAATATTCCCCAAAATGGATCACAATTTTGATATTTGCTTTTTTATGATGCAAACAATCAGCACCATAGAGCTTGCAAACCAATGAAATCAAAGCTTTAGCCTTTGGCATAAGTCTTGAAATAATTACATTGCATCCTCTACATTATGAAAGGAAGTTTAAAATGAATAATTCTTATAACTACAGCTTTTTAATTAGTAGCAAACCAAGTCTAGAAACACAGCATATCGCTTTTGAAAAAAGCTCATCTGAAGAAAGTAGTAACCTAACATCACCACATAATTTGCCACAAGAAAAATTGAAAAATACAACATTAAACCAGGAGCTTTAAATTGAAAGTGTTATGAATTAACTTCAATCACATCATCCCGAATTTAAAACAATTGGACATTTGGCTATTTGTATGAGCACTACGTCTACCAAATTTATAGCACCACGAAGACCGGCGATACTTGTCATACTAGACGGCGTCGGTATTTCAAGTGAAAAAGATAACTTACTGCGTAAAGCTCATACGCCAAATTTTGATGTATTATTTTCAAAACACCCCCATACCTTGCTTGATGCATCGGGTGCTTCAGTCGGTTTACCAGAGAATCAAATGGGAAACTCAGAAGTGGGGCATATGATAATGGGTGCAGGCAGCATTATTAAACAAGACCTTGTTCTTATAAATGAAAAAATCAAAAATTATTCGTTCTTCAACAATCCTGCACTTATTAAAGCCATAAAAAAAGCATCCGCCAATCAAAAACCCATACATCTGCTCGGTCTGGTTTCAGATGGCGGCGTACATAGTGACATAAATCATCTCCTTGCGTTGATCGAACTTTGCCAAAAACACCACACGATTCCTGCCTTACATATGATAACAGATGGTCGAGATACGGACCCACAGTCTGCGCAAACTTATTTGGAAATTATTGAATCATCAGTGATTCAAGCTGGTGGATATATTGCAACAATCATGGGGCGTTATTACGCCATGGATAGAGACAAACGCTGGGATAGAACTGAACGAGCCTGGCGGGCAATTGTTCTTGCTAAAGGAAATCGGGAAGATACTGCTGAATTAGCTATCAAAAACTCATATGAAATGAACCACAATGATGAGTTTGTACAACCAGTGGTATTACCAAAACATTCTCCATTAAACAACGATGATGAAATAATTTTCTTTAATTTTCGAAAAGATCGACCAAGACAGTTAACAGAAGCCGTTGGAATTCGAGAGTTCACAAGTTTCGACCGAGGTGAAACTGCTATACCTTCATTAACAACTTTTATGCCCTATAATAAAGAATTTCGGCTACCTAGCGCATTTGATCCACAAAAACCAGAAATAACCCTAGCTCAAGTTATTAGTAATGCAGGCCTTGAACAGTTTCACTGTTCTGAGACAGAAAAATTTGCACATGTAACCTTCTTCTTGAACGGTGGTAGAAATTCACCTTTCATAGGTGAAACTCGATTACTCATTCCATCACCAGATGTAGCCACATATGATTTAAAACCTGAAATGAATGCCAAACAAGTTACCAATGCTGTTATAAATGCTATCAATACAAATCGATACGCTTTCCTGGTAGTAAATTTCCCAAATGGAGACATGGTAGGACATACGGCAAATCGAAAGGCAATAATTAGTGCCATTGAAACACTAGATGTACAAGTACGCAGGATAGTTAATGCTGCAGAAAAGCATGGATATTCAGTGATAATAACCGCAGATCATGGCAATTGTGAAACGGCTACAGATCCTAACACAAAGGCACCCTACACCCAGCATACTATTAATCCAGTACCTTTCCTTATAGTGGACAAACAAAAATGGAAACTAGCCAACATGGGCGGCCTGTCCAATGTAGCTCCAACAATACTTCAAGTGTTAGGATTAGAGATCCCAGCAGCGATGCAAAGTACATCATTATTGAAAGAAGTTTTCCATGAACACGAAACCAACCAATCCTTGGATGGTGCTGCCTAAAAAAATAATACTCTACAACCTTCGTTTTACAAAAGTATCTTTATTAACCCTATCACTTCAAGCGGCTTAGTAGTTTCTGGCAGCTGCGTGTAACGCTCTATACTATTTTCCAATGTAATTGTTGATGACGAGAAAACAGTTTAAGATTCAATTGTCTTTAACAATATACATATAGGCAAAAGCGTCATGTTAAAAAATACAACGTCAATAATTGAATTCATATCTCTGACGGCGTATAGATTAGCATGGGAGAAACAAAAACTGCCCAACGATTTACTGTTACTGTAGATGGTATCGTGATAATCCCTAAGAGTTACCAATTTTCGTCCAGAGATATACCACAAATACAACTAAGAATTTTATAATTTCACCGTACCAACCTGGTGCGTTAAGTCTATATTACCGTAGAAGAAAAAACTTATTTTCTAAAGATTAATTATTCTATCTCGTTATTAGTTACTGTATTTATTACCTATTTATAATTTTCAATATGATGTAAGATCATTATTATTCGCATGGCGTACATCTTGCTGACTAAGTATGAGTAACAATAAACTTAATCGCAGACGCTGATGTCAAAACCATTTATAAAAATAATCGAAATTTGGACTCCTTCACCCGATAAACAAAGCCTAACTTTATCTGATGGATATTTTGGAAAATATCATCAGTTTCGACAGGAAGCTGAAAGGCATAATTTCAGCTTTGGCCACGGCTTACCCGGAATATCTTGGGCAACTGCTAAACCCCAAATAATAACGGATCTAGCGCATTCCTATTTTCAACGGAAAAAATTTGCTGCTGATATCGGTCTAAACGCAGGTGTGGCAATTCCAGTTTTCTCCGGTGAATTTTTAATTTCGGTTGTAGTATTTTTATGTGGTGGAGATAACGACGAAGTCGGTGCATTGGAACTATGGGCAAGTGAGAGCACACATAGTGATAAATTATCTTTAGTTGAAGGCTACTACGGCTGTCTTAGCAACCTGGAGACAACGAGTCGAAATATTAAGTTTAGCAAAGGACAGGGGCTACCAGGAGTGATATGGGACTATCATATCCCTATGTTAATTGCCGACCCTGCCAATTCTCCAATATTTAATCGAGCTAGTAATTCAACAATTAATAGCATTAATACCGCACTAGGCTTTCCTTTTAGAAACAGACAAACCGATTACGTCATTAGTTTATTGTCCTCAGATGAAACACCTATCGCTCATCGCTTCGAAATATGGCTTCCAGATAAAAAACATAATCACTTATTTTTATATAGTGGAAAATGTGCATTAGACAGCAACTTCGAAAAAAAGTATAAAGATAAAAAAATAAGACGTGGTGACGGCTTGAAAGGTCGTGTTTGGTTAACAGGGTGTCCGGCAATCAGCGATGATCTTGTTGCAGATGAATTAGTTCGATTCAATATAAAAGATAACTTTGAAACTGGCATGGTAATGCCAATTATTGAGAATGGTTTTATTTCCGCCCTGGTTGTCTTTATTTTTTAATGATGAGTAAGTGGTTAACTTAAAAACATTTTGTTGAAAATTTTTCAAAAGATCCTTAAATCACAACAATGAAGAGCTTACATTGTTGTCATTGTTTACAATGCGCATAGATATAATATTTAAATAGATTACATAATCCAATTATATTTTTTACATTTTCTATCAACTTCATACACTTAGCATTATTCACTCAAATTGGCATAAAGCTTGACATACTATCATTGTCCATTCATCAATATAAAGGAATATGCTATGAAACCATTAACTAATGAAAATTTGAACTTGAAAGATCGTATTACAAGGGTGCTTATCGGCGGTATACTCGCAATGACTCCCTTATATATACCAGAAAATACTGCAATCTTTACTGCCGCGGTTTTTGCCGCAATTTATCCCTTATTAACAGGACTTACTGCAATCGACCCAATATTGAATTCACTTTCAAATATCGAATGGAAATCAAATGCTATTAAGAAAGTATTTCAAACTACACCACATGTCATTAAATAAAACATGAAATAAGAAAGGTTTAGATGATACACGCCAATTAATCCTCCCAAATTTAGACGTGTGTCATCTTTTTCATAATTTCACCTATATTAAACATCTCCCGAGATTGATCATAAGAAGTTAGTTTTTTATGTCATGTTGCGATTTTAAGTTTCAATATTCGATAATGCAATTGCCTAGGTGTCATCCCAAGACTTAGTGCCGCTTGTGTTTTGTTACCGCGACTGGCTTGCAATGAACTAACAATTTGATCCCTCTCATCGGCGCTCACTTTTGAATAGGGGCGACCGAACATATGTGCATCCAACGGCATTCTCGAATTTGCTACTTGTGGTGTAACGAAAACATCACCTTCCAGCATGTTTTTGATCTGTTCTTTGCCTACATTATTTGATTCATTTAGTATCACTATGCGCTCAATAATGTTTTCAAGCTCTCTAATATTACCTGGCCACGAATATTGACCAAAATAGGAAAACACATCTTGTGAAAAGGTAATGTTTTTTCGATGACGTTGATTTGCTCGGTTAAGAAAAAACAAGCTCAGTAACTTAACATCACTGCTTCTATCACGCAGCGGTGGCAACTCAATGGGTAATACTGCTAATCGATAGTACAAATCTAATCGAAATTTTCCTTGATTAACAGAGTCCTTTATATTTTTATGTGTTGCTGTTATGACTCGAACATTAACTGGCACTTCATGATTACTGCCGACTTTTTGAATCAATTTTTCCTGTAAGGCGCGAAGTAACTTGGCTTGTAATTCGCTGGTCATATCCCCTATTTCATCTAAAAATAATGTGCCATTATTTGCCGCTTCAAATTTACCAATTTTATTGCTTGTTGCACCGGTAAAACTTCCTTTAACATGGCCAAAGAATTCAGACTCTAGTAAGTTCTCAGGAATTGCAGCACAATTAACAGTAATAAACGGTTGAGCTTTCTGTGCACTGGAAAAATGAATCATACGAGCAAATTTTTCTTTCCCTGTCCCAGATTCACCATATAACATAACGGTTGCATCACTCATAGCCGCTTGCAAAGCCGTTTTTATTGCTTTCTTTAGTGGCGGGCTATTACCAATTATGTCGTGACTCAAACTTTCATCAAGTAGAGCTTGCCTTAATTCTTTATTTTCAGTTTTTAATGTATCAGTCTTTTTCTCCAATAAATAAGTAATTTGCAAAACCATTTGTATCATCGTTGCGATTATTTGCAGAACCAACAGATCATCATGCAGTGTATTATCATCTGGCCTGGATCGATAAACAGCCAAGACACCAATGGGTTTATTTTCTTTAAGAATGGGAACCGCTATATAAGCAACTTTATGATTGGAAAAATCTTCTGCTTGAGTTATCTTATTTAAGTAGCTTGGCTCTTCACGTATATCAGGAACTAAGGCAATTTTTCCAGACTCCACAACTTTCCCTGTAACGCCCTCTCCAAGTAAATACTTACCTCTCTCTATTTCGCTAACAGTATGCCCATACGAATATTTTATTTCGAGTATATTATCTTGACTTAATAATAAGACACGTGCTTTTGATAGGCCGTTCACTTTATCAAGTAACTGCAAAAGTGCAGTAACTGCAAAAGTGCAGTAACTGCAGCTTTCGAATTCAAGTTGCTTGAAATAATCTTTGACGCCGAAAGTAATAGAGAAATGTTGTTTTTCATGCAAATTCAATAAACCAATTAGGAACACACATAAATCGAATCAACTACTGTGCCACTTAATTAACTCCAAATATAACAAATGGTTATCTTTCACAACAAAGCTTTCCGTTGCCTAGTCGGACCAAAATGATGCACAAAAAACCGATATGCACTTATACTATGCATACCGGTAGAATCTTCTGCCTAATGTTAATTTTATATTTTTTGCTTATGTTGCATTACTTGTATTTATATTATTTGAATACTCAATTTCTGGTATAATATTTTCGGCGAGTGCAAATACAGGATCAATCGCAGTCATTCCTGATAGCAAGGGATACATCGCTGCAAACGAAAATACTGCGATCCAGGTTGATTCCAATGGCGCTAAAAGAACTGATAAACATATACCAACACCTGCAATAACCCTCACAACACGATCAATAGAGTTTAAGTTTTCATTTAATTCAATTTTCATGGTACATCTCCTAATAATTTAATGAGCCTACAGTAGGAGATATTACAAGCGCCGTGCCATTGTATGCCAACAACTTAAACCCTTGATTACATTGTTTATATTTAAAAGAATAAAAACTAAATATTGATTTTTAGTATTACATTATCGACATTGTCAACAATGTTCATTTTACAAATAAACACTTAGAGATAATTTTTTCTACTGCGATCTTTTATCATCTTCCACAGCATGTAATAACATTTCACCAATATTCGGAATGGCGCTCGTTACACGATTCCAATTTGGAATAAATGGCGCCTGCATTGGATTTTTCAAAAACGAATCACCTGCATGCATAATCGACTGCGCAAACAATTCAATACTGGTCTCTTCAGTATGCCGGTCATAGGCTAAACCATTTATTTTTGCATCATAATAATACTGCTCCGCACAATCCAAAGCAGCTCGAAAGTAGCTTGCTTTAACCGCTCGAACATTTTCAGAAGAAATCGAATGCCCTTGTGTTGCCAATTTCCGAAAAAAAGCCTTGGCAATTTCGACACTCATTTTCTCCAATCCACCTTGTCCTTCTTGAGTAGTAAGAGTTTGATGCTTGTGATCATATTGATCAGCAATATCAACCTGACAGATTTGGTTTTTTGATAAATCCCTATAAACCTCTGAAAGTACCCCAACCTCCAATCCCCAATCTGTTGGCATTCTTAATGTCTTAATCATATCCTTGCTCATACTAAATTCGCCAGACAAGGGATAACGAAAGCTATCCATATATTCTAAATAATCAACGGGACCCACTACCATTTTTAGTGCGCGAATTAAAGGAGTAACAAATAGCCTGGTCATTCGCCCACTCAATTTATTATTATGGATTCTTGCATAATACCCCTTACAAAATTCAAAACTAAATGTCGGGTTAACTAGAGGATAGAATAGTCGCGCCACCATACTTCGATCATAAGTTAAAATATCACAATCATGCAAAGCGATCGCTTGTGGCGATTCTAGGGCTAAAGCATAACCAAAACAATACCAAACGTTCCGACCTTTCCCAGCTTCTAACGGTGACAAATTCTCTCTACTAAGCTTTTCATCTATAGCACGAAGCTTGTCACCATCATTCCAAAGTATATGAACATTTTGAGGTAATTCGTTAAAAAAGGATTTCGCGTGCTCAAACTGAGACTTAGTTGCCTGATCAAGCCCTACAATTATATCCTTTATATATGTTGCTTTTGCCAAGTCTCTGATAATAATGGGCAGAGCTTCTCCCTCTAACTCTGAATACAAACTCGGCAATATAAGCGCCATAGGTTTTTCACGACTAAACTCACTTAATTCCGCCTCTAATGACTTTATAGGTCTATTTTGCAGACGATGTAGCGTGGTAATGACGCCATTTTGGAAAAAATCAGCCATTATTATCTACCTTTATATTTATAAATTCGTTATTTTCTTTGTTTACAAAATTTTTGAAAAAGTAATCAAAGAATTCTTGCCAACCACTTGGCCCACTAGCTACCGATTCATACAAAAATTCTGGCCTTTTATCTAACACTAGCGGTATATTATTTTTTCGATTTATCACCGCTGAAAAATCAGCAGCACTTAACATTGAAATATCATTAGGGCTATCTCCTAAAGCTATATTTAAATTATTTCCTGGATATAAACCTGATAATTTTAGCATGGACTTTCCTTTATCTGTTTTACCCATAACGTGATAAAATCGCCCGCCACGCGTTAAACTAAAATCCATTTCATTAAGAATTTTTTCAAATCGTAATAAATTTTCTGGACTATCTTGCCAAACAAGCGGCTCTGAACACAATCTTTCTTTTGCTTGAAATGACTGAATAATAGTAAGTCCAGTAAGCTCTGCAACAGTCTTTACTGTCAAATCATTAAAGCCAGTGAAATGTAATTTATATTTTTCTCTAATTTCTCGTAGCGTATGATTTATTACCGAATACACGGGTGATAATTGCAATACATCAAAATTTTTATAGCTGATATCGCTCTTAAACCCTTTAAATTTTCCTTTTGGAGTTGCTATTATTCCACCATTCTCTGCGATTACTGGAGAATCTAAATCAAGCGCGTTAAGCAGCGCTTCTAACTCAGATAGTGTCTTGCTCGTTACGGGTATAATTGGAATATTTAGCGATTTAAGTTTGTTTATTGCCTTATTTGCCGCAGAAAAGGAATAACTATCATGATCTAGCAACGTCCCATCAAGATCAGTAAAAACGAGTATTGGTAATTTAAGGTCCGACATATTTTGATTAACTAAGCTTAAAATCAGCTATGCTTTTTTTCATTAATTTTTCAGCCGTTTTTTGCAATAGTTCAGCAGCATGCTCAATGGCGTATTGACTCGAAATTTCTTTTGTAGTTAATGTATACACCTCATCAAACATTAAAAAGTTATCTGGATCATTCGTTTCAACTTGACCAGCAATTACACAAACTGGAACATTATATTTTTTCGCAACCTCCGCAGCCACATATGGTGCTTTTCCATATACTGTTTGGGAGTCTAATTTTCCTTCTGCGGTAATAAGTAGATCAGCATCCCTAACCTGATCATCAAACGAAAGTAATTTTAATACTAGCTCAGAACCTTTGCATAAATTCGCGTTAAATAGAGCTTTTAAGCCCGCTCCCACACCTCCAGCAGCACCTCCACCTTCGATGTTACGAACATCCAGTCGAAATTTATTTTCAATCACATCCGCAAAATGCGATAAGCTTTTCTCTAAAAACGCTGCGCACTCCGAATCAGCGCCTTTCTGTTGTGAGAAGACAGCAACCGCTCCTTCTTTACCCAACAAAGGGTTTGTCACGTCACAAATAACATCAAAATCTATCGCTTCAATTTTTCTACTTCCATGAGTTAAATTAATGGCACTAATATTTATTAAGTTATTCGCACTAGGCTGCAATTTGCTACCATTATCATCCAAAAACTCTACCCCAAGTGCCGAGGCAATTCCCATTGCGGCATCGTTAGTTGCACTACCACCAATCCCTAAAATTAAATGATTAATATCTAACTCAAGTGCCGCATCAATCAATTGCCCAACACCGTATGTCGATGCATTTCGAATATCATAATCCTGCTCATCAAGGAGAGCCAATCCTGCTGCAGAAGCTAACTCGACAACAGCCAACTTTTTTTCTGCGCAATATAAAAATGATGCTTGCACCATACTCCCCAATGGACCTTGCACAGTTATTTTTTTGTATTCGCCATTTAATGCGTGTTTTAAAACTTGTAATAAACCATCACCACCATCTGCAATTGGAATACATACCGTTTCAACTTCAGGAGCAATACGCGTTATTCCAATCTGTATAGCGTGTGCAGCATCCATAGCAGATAAACTATCCTTCAGAGCATTTGGAGCAATAATAATTTTCATTTTACACCTCAAAAAACCACTTCTATATTATAGAAAGCAAAACCTATACCTAGAGTAAATGTACAATAGAAACATATAGTTACACTCACTCTACATTATTTTATACTATGATAATAAATTTCTGCTCAGTATTGGTGCAAAAGATAGTTGTTGCTGTTGACGAATGTTTAACTTTACTCACTAAGGATAAAGTCAACGGCCTTGCCATAGCATACATTTAAGAAATTAAATCTGGAATACATAGCAGAACTCGTGGCGAGCTTACCAAACAACAGGAATGACAGAAGAAAGAAACGAGATAACTCCCTTTCAATTCTCAATTACATTTAAGGTTTATTGGATTTGAAATAAAACCACAACCATATTATATGCTTGTGGTTTTAATTTATTTACGGTTTATTTGTTACTTGCCTAATACATCATTACGTGTGCTTTCAGCGATTGCGGCAGCTTCTGCAATCAAATCACCAGGTACATTTAATTCAGTCAATGTCGCACCTAGATTTTCCATAACAGCGTCAAAATGGCTATCGTTCAAACCACGCTCAACTAAATGTGCATGGCCTTTACGCATATCTTCACCAGTGTAATTATGCGGTCCACCAAATGCCATAGTTAAAAACGCTTTTTGTTTAGCAGCTTGCTTTTCCATATCCACACCTTCAAAGAATTTGTTGATACGCTCATCAGCTAAAACTTTTCGGTAAAAAATATCTACTGCGGCATCTACTGCAGCTTCGCCACCAATTTTTTCAAACAATGACTTTTCACCACCCATTGCAGCTTTTTCTTCGTCAGTATAGCCAGCCAATACATCGGCACGCGTGCTTTCGGCAATAGCTGCGGCTTCTGCAATCAAATCACCTAGAACATTTAGCTCAGTTAAGGTCGCGCCGAGATGGCCCATAATTGCATCAAAATGACTAGAGTTTAATCCTTTTTCAACTAAATGAGCATGACCTTTACGCATATCTTCACCGGTATAGTTATTTGGACCACCGAATGCCATGGTTAAGAAAGCTTTTTGCTTTTGCGCTTGTTTTTCCATATCTACGGTTTCAAAAAAATGGTTTACCGTATCATCAGCTAAAACTTTTCGATAAAAAATATCTACTGCTGCGTCAACGGCACCCTCACCACCAATTTTTTCGAATAATGTTTGTTCCTTTACAGGCTCACTTGAACCACCGCCAAACAACTTTGAAAGAAAACCCATTCTTATTTCTCCTAATTAAATAAAACATTAAATTTGTACGGTAATTGTACCGCTCGTATGTTATATTGTAAATACATTTTATAGCGTAGTACTCATATACTGCCCAATAAACAAATTAACACGGGGCATCACAATTTCTTACTATTTTACTAAGTTACTAAGTTACTACAGAGTTATTGCTAATAGGATAAGATTATATTAAAAAGAAATAAAAATAAAGTTATAAGTCTTGATAATATAAGTAGTTTTTTTAATCTACTTTTGAATGGGGGACCACAAAATATTTAAACTTCACTAAAAACAATTTTTTAACATTGTCTGATTGGCAAAGCGACTAAGCTAGTTATACATTATTGGTAATAACAGACAACGAGTTAAAGGGATTTTAAATCGTATTTAAAGTCATTTAATTCGATCGCGCCTAACATACTCGCCAAATCATTAGATGACATTGGTTTGGCAATTAAAAATCCCTGCACAATATCAGCACCCAATTTTTCGAGTCGAAGCAATGTAAGTTCTGTCTCTACACCTTCTGCAACAACACGCATTCCCATAGCATGAGCCAATTCTATTGTAGCTTTAACTATTGCAGCATCATTTTCGTTTTCCATCATATCCATGACAAATGACTTGTCGATTTTCAACTCGTCAACAGGCAACTGCTTCAAATATGCCAGAGAAGAATAGCCTGTACCGAAATCATCAATTGATAATTCAAAACCCATCTCATCCAGCTGGTTAAGAATTTTCTTCGCTCGATCAGCATCTTTCATGAAAATGCTTTCAGTTAGCTCAAGCACACAGCGATTTGCAGGAACACCACTATTTTTTAAAATTTCATCGATAGTTCCAGCCAGGTCTGTAAACTGCAAACAATATACAGACATATTTATAGCAAGACTTACATTATAACCCAGCTCTTCCCATTTTTTCCATTCGGCAGTCGCCCGCTTTAAAACCCAAATAGTTAATGGCAAAATCAAACCGGTTTGTTCTGCCAGAGGCACAAACTCCTCTGGTGACACATAACCTCGAGTTGGATGTTTCCATCGCAATAAAGCTTCTGCACTAATAATTTTACGCGAGCGGACATCCATTTTTGGCTGATAAAACAAAAACAACTCATCATTCTCTAGAGCATCACGAAAATCAGTCATTAATGCAAGACGACTTAAGGTATTTTGATCTTCTTCAGCTTTATAAACAGAATAACCCAGTTTATTCTGTTTAGCATGATACATGGCAACATCAGCTCGCTGCATAAGCACTGTTTGATCATCACCATGCAAAGGAAATTCAACCACGCCTATGCTAATACCAATATTTAGACTTTGCCCTTCTATAATAAATGGTTCGTTAAACTTTTCTACAATTTTCTGAGCGATTTTAAAAGAGAATTCAACACTGGTACTAGGCAACAGCATACCAAACTCATCACCCCCTAAACGTGCAACCGTATCATTATTCCTCAATGACGATATCAATCGATCGCCAGCTTCTTTTAATACTTCATCACCAATATGATGTCCTAGAGTGTCATTGATTTCTTTAAAGCGATCCAAATCTGTCAACATCAAAATAAATTTGTTCTCTTTAAATTCACTCTTCATCAACTCCAGTTTAACTCTGTCATTTAATAATTTTCTATTTGGCAAATCAGTCAAGGGATCATGTAGGGCTTGGTGTTCCAACGCCTTAGTTTCTGTTTGAACTGCATTAGCCATTAACTCAAACCGGCCTTCTAACTCCAACAATTCATCATGTGTTTTAAAATCAGGCTGCTGAATTTCCATCGCCGTAGAAAACTCAACCACCCTTTTTGTCAAACGTTGAATGCGTGAAGTAACCCAATACATAACTAGAGCAAATGCCAAGAAATAGGCTATCGCCGTGATGGCACGTATTTGTCTATCTTTCGCTAATATTTCCCTTGTTTGCTCTTCTACATCAGCTGTTGAAACAAATGATGCAAATTGAACAAGCAAATCAGAAGAACCTGATCCTAAATGCCCCGCAACAGTAGATAAATACTTACCTTCCAACTGATCCATTGTCGCACCAGAAGGAATATTTTCATGATCACTACTGATAATTACACTCATATCATCGTTGTTCAAAAGCGCAATATTTTTGTTACTTGACACACCTTGAGATTCAAGCAAAAACTCTTCATCAACTGGTGATAGAATAAGTAAACGAGGACTTTCATCCTCCTCACCTATAAAGGACGATGACATAATATAAAGCTTACCTTCCACTTCACCGAGGTAACTTTGTTGATATGAATTATCAAGCAAATCTTCTGAAATATGCAATAAGGGAGTAGGCAACATAGGGTTTTTATAGCGATACAACTCCCGCACAGCGCCATCCACATCAAGAAGCAACGCGTAACGCGGCATAATAAATCGCCGCATCATAGATAATTTTGGTAACCACTTTGGAGTATCTTTATAATCAACAACAGCTTGCTCTGAATCCCAATTTTCACTTTCCTTTTCAATATAATCACGGGCATTACTCAGCTGAGCATATGTTCTAACTGCCGGGTAATATGCTTTTACATGACGATCAAATCGAATTCGCTGCTCTGTCGCTTCATCCTTAAAACGATCAGTGAGCTTAACATAAAATATATCATTTAAAGCACGGTGCTGATAATTATCAGACACAGCCCATACCACAAGGCCAACGGAAGCCGTTAACAATAACATCGATATTGTTAACGACAAACGTGACATCATGGATACAAAGTCCCCAACATATTATTTTATCTTTATTATTGTCCTATGAATGATCGTGCGATGCCGCAGAATCTTTCGCCACAGGATGTTCATGAATAACTGGCATACCATCGGGCTCAGCAATTAACTCATCACCGTCAAATACCCAACCTGCTTTTTTAAGTTTTGATGGTGAAATAAACCCATATTCCTCGCCATTTTTTTCAACATGACTTTTCAATTCGGCAACGAACTCTTTAGCTAAATCATAGTTTTTTCCCTCACCAACCCAAGTAGTTAGGTTATAAGTTCGATAAATGGGGTATTGACCATTTAATACATATTTTTCTTGTTGAGGTTCATGGCCATCAACAGTTAGAACATTTAACTTACCGTGCTTTTTGTGAACATCAAGCATGTACATAGTCTCAATACCAATGGCCGCTTCATTTTTGGAAACTTGCTTAATCATGTCAGGAATAACACCAACTTCAAAAGTACGAGGACTAAACAAATCTTCATTTTTCAATAAATGCCGCCAATGACCCGGGCGTTTTTTACAATGCAAACGAACAACGGGCTGAATTTTCTCACTGGTTAAATTTAGCTTTTTCGCAGAAGGCACTTCAGACCACTGCACATATTCACCACGATAAATATCTTGCGCTTCAACACTAGTAATATTTTTTAACGGGTTGGACTCATGTGTCACAAATGCAATTGCTGCAATTCCAACAGTGTGAAACTCTAAACCAGGTAATCTATCTTTTTTCATGGGCGGACAACAATATGCACCGACGTCCACTGCTTTACGATTAAGTTTTTTCGCTGTTTTACCGCAGCTACCTTGCTGGATAACCACATTGATACCGCGCTCCTTCGCCATTTTCTTCACTATAGGACTTAAAGCCGGATATGTTTGTTGGCCAAGCGATAAGACAAGATCAGCATTTTGAATTTTTTTATCATAGGTTACTGATTTATCAACCCACTCCTGCTTCATTTTTTTTACATATTTGTGGTCAAGAAAAGCATCACCTTGAAGTGAAGCAGCTTCTCCACCTGCCGCACTAGCCAATGGACTTATAGCCGCCAACATAAATGTAATTAAGCAATTGCGGGTAAACAAGCATCCATTCTTTGTTTGTGATAAATATTTCACGTGTAACCTCCGAGTAATTAGTGAGAACCTTCTGTATCAATTGAAATTATCGGCTTTTAATCACAAAATCTTAGGTTAGTTATGGAATTAAATTAAGTTTGGTAAACTAGAATTGCTCCAATTCTACACTCAATAAAAATCACAGGAATTTTCAATAAATACAATAAGTTAACGAACTTTGTAAAATAATTACCCGGATTTCTCGTCTGTACGCAAATCAACCAAAACTGCTAGATAAAGCAATATAAAATTCTTAAAGGATAATCTAGTGATTTAGTCAATTAACCGAGTTAAACTAAACTCATTCTAAAAAATAATGGAGATTGGGATGATAGGTAAGAAAAACATCGTTTTTGGCTTTTTATTTCTTGTTTTCACTGCTGGACTGGGGCCATATATGGTGTTGATGTATGAAGACCAAGAGCCGGGGTCATTTATCGATTCTTCAGCAAAAAAACAACAACATGTCGGACGACTTCAAGAGCTAAGAACCAATGATTTCGAAGAAGATTTGGAGGAATTAGATGCAAGCGCTATAGCTAAAGCCAATACCGATGGCGTTCTAGCAATCAATCAACTAAATAATGCCGAGTTTGCAATCGACTTTATTAAGGGTGGTCCACATGCACATGGCAACCTAGAAGCACTAATAAATATCGTAGTAGGTGTTGTTTTATGTTTTATTGCAGTGGCTCCATTACTAAAAAATATTGTTAGCTGGATGTTTATCATAGGTACAATTATGCATTCAGGTATGTTGTATCTGCAGCGAGTCTTTGAGTTAAGCTGGGCTACGACACTTTTGGAAACAGGGATTGGACCAATTTTGATTCTTGCTGGCTTTTTATTTATGGCTATACTCGCTCTCATGGGATTTGAAAATCGCTTTGCTGACGAATAGGATTGGCAATGATTGGATTATTGCAACGAGTAACATCTGCAAATGTTATTGTCGAAAACAAAGTTCTTGGTGAAATAAACCAAGGACTTTTGGTTATGCTTGGTGTAGAGCGTGATGACAATGAGAAAAAGGCAACTCGATTAGTCGAACGTATCTTAACTTATCGCGTGTTTTCAGATGACCAAGACAAAATGAATCTTAGCCTCAGCGACATTAACGGGGGATTACTATTAGTGCCTCAATTTACTTTAGCTGCTGATACGAAGAAAGGCACACGCCCTGGATTTTCTCATGCGGCTTCTCCTCAGACAGCAGAATCCTTGTTTAATTTTTGTGTAGATATCGCTAAAACTCAACATAGCAATGTGAATCAAGGGGTTTTTGGTGCTGACATGAAAGTTAGCCTAACAAATGATGGACCCGTAACCTTCTGGCTAAACACTTAAATATGAAAAAAATTCTATACACATTCATCTTATTTGCAATTATTGGCTTTAAAAATGTTAGCGCTGAACCCTTACCGGATTTTGTCTCAATCGTTAAAAAAAACTACACGTCTGTTGTTAATATTAGCTCAACAAAAAGAATTAGTAGAAAACCAACAAATGCTCCTCCACCTCAAATTCCCGGTGTAGACGAAAACACCCCACTTTATGAATTTTTAAATTACCTGCTTAATCCCAGCAAACCAAAAAAGAACAAAAAGAAAGGATTTAGCGATCAATCACTGGGTTCTGGTTTTTTTATTTCAAGCGACGGTTATATTCTGACTAACGCACATGTTGTAAAAGATGCAACGCAAATAATCGTCACACTAAGTGACCACCGAGAGTTTCCTGCTGAACTTGTTGGGCAAGACTCATTGACCGACGTAGCACTATTAAAAATTGATGAAAATAATTTGCCAATTGTTACAACAAACGATTCAGACACATTGGAAATTGGTCAATGGGTTCTCGCCATTGGTTCTCCATTTGGTCTAGACCATACAGCAAGCCAAGGCATTGTTAGTGGCTTAGGTCGGAGTCTTCCTCACGAATCTTATGTACCTTTCATACAAACCGATGTTGCTATCAACCCTGGAAATTCAGGTGGACCACTATTCAATGTTGAAGGCAAAGTCGTTGGAATCAATTCTCAAATCTACACGAAAACTGGCGGATCAATTGGCCTATCCTTCGCCATTCCAATCAATGTTGCGTTAGATATTGCAAAACAAATTAAACAACAAGGTAAGGTTCGCCGTGGTTGGTTAGGAGTCACTACCCAAGACCTTACACAAGAACTTGCACTTTCCTTTGGTTTAAAAACACCCATGGGTACACTAGTATCTGGCATTATTCACGGCAGCCCATCTGAAGCAGCAGGCATATTACCCGGAGATATTATAACTGAGTACAACAACAATAAAATTGAACGATCAGCAAACCTAATACATTTACTTGGCTTAACAAAAATAAATACCATTGTACCAATAAAACTCATTCGCAATGGTGAAAGCATTGTTGTTAATGCAAAAATAACGGAGCTCAATCAAACGGTGGCCACAAAACTCGCACTTGCTGAAAGTGGCGATATAATTATCAAAGCTTTGAATATAAAAGTTGGTGACTTAACACAAGAACAACGTGAATATATGAAAATTCCAAAAAATGGTATATTGGTCAAATCAATTCATAAAGGACTAGCAACTAAATCTGGCATTCACAAAGCAGACGTTATTATAAAACTCAACAATCAAAGCATTGAAAACACACGACATTTTGAACAAATGATCCAGTCATTACCAAAACAAAGACCTATTTCAGTATTAATACAAAGAAGAACTGGACCGGTATTTCTTACAATCAATCTTCCAAATTAAATTATAAATATGCAATACCAACAACTAGGAAATTCAGATCTCAATGTTAGTCTTTTATGTCTTGGAACAATGACATGGGGTGAACAAAATAATGAATCCGAAGCTTTTACGCAAATGGATGTGGCAATAGACGCTGGCATCAACTTTTTTGATACTGCGGAAATGTACCCAGTGCCCCCCAAAGCTGAAACCTATACATTTACCGAAAGCATAATTGGAAATTGGTTTACAAAACATAATAATCGCGACAAGATCATTTTAGCTAGCAAAGTCGCCAGCCGAGGCGATTGGCTGAACTATATACGTGATGGAAAAATTTGCTTAGACAAAAAAAATATTCAGCAAGCACTAGACGCCAGTTTAAAACGTTTAAATACCGACTACATTGACCTCTATCAACTACATTGGCCAGACCGTAAAACAAATTTTTTCGGCGAACTTGGCTTTGTTTATGACGAAAAAGATCAATCAATTAGCATTGAAGAAACACTTCTCGCGTTAGCCGATTTCGTTAAAGAAGGAAAAATACGCTATGTTGGATTATCAAATGAAACTCCGTGGGGAGCAATGAAATTCCTCCAAGTAGCAGACAAATTAAACTTACCCAAGGTGGTTAGCATACAAAACCCCTACAACTTGTTAAACAGAAGTTATGAAATTGGTTTGTCGGAAATTTCACACCGCGAAAATATCCCTTTGCTAGCTTATTCTCCTCTCGCATTTGGTGTATTATCTGGAAAATATTTGAACAATCAATCGCCAAATAATGCTCGCATCACATTATTTGAACGATTTAGCCGTTATAGCAATGAACTCGGCATACTGGCCACTCAGTCTTATGTTAATATTGCAAGAAAATATGATATCGATCCGTCGCAAATGGCATTGGCTTATGTCAATTCAAGAAGTTTCTTGTCCAGCAATATTATAGGCGCGACCTCGTTAGAGCAATTAAAAACAAATATTGAAAGTATTAACATCACATTATCAACAGAAATTCTGGATGAGATTGAATCAATTCACAAGTTGTATCCCAATCCTTGCCCATAACACGATAGAGAAGATTATGAAAAAACCAATATGGCAAACGCTTTTAACAATTTGTATTGGCACACTTTTAATAGGCGGCTGCACAACATCCGTAATCATGCCAAGCAATCCACAATTTGCGAAACCAAGTAGCGCCAACTATGCGACGGTATATGTCATGCGTCCGACTCTGCAACGAACACGAGGAATTGCTGATAACGATTTAACCGTAGAATTTGGAGAAAAGCAGCTGGTCACTTTATTAAGCGCAGGTGAATACGTTGCCTTCAAAGTTCAACCCGGCGCATTAGATATTATCACTCGGAACGAGACTTACCTTACTGGAAAGCCAGATCCAGAACTTGTATGGCGTGCAAGAAATTTTACCTTTGATTCAGGGAAAACCTATTTTATTGAAGCGAAATTTACACAGGAAGAATTCCGGGGAATATATTTTATTCCAAAAGAAGTTGATTTAAAAACAGCAAAATCATATCAAAAACGACTCAAAGCTGCCGGAAAACTAGCCAAGGCAAACCCAATCAATAGACTTTGAACAAACACTTATTTGACCAGCGCCGCCATTAGGCGGCGTTGTTATTTCAGAAAGATAATATGAAAATAATTTTACTCATACTGAGCATTATGCTCTTCACTTCTACTTCCAACATTTACGCAAATGGCGAAAAAACAACTGAAATAGTCTCGGTAATACCAAGCACAATAAAAATGAGGCACGCTCAAGACATTAATATCGATATAAAAAACTGGCAACCCAACACTCAAATAAGCATAACACCAGGTGGTGCTTACATTAAGTCACAAATAGAAATTGATCCTATACAAACGGTATTTACAAATTCAGGTTTTATTTGGATTCAAGAAAACAATCAATTAAACATTTATAATAAAGACCTGTTATTGGTTAAATCTCACAAACTTCAAAATAATATTCAACAATTTTCTATCCGTGAAAAAATATTAATAACAAGCACTCAAAAACATCTGGAAATATTTCAAATTGATGAAAATCTCAATATTCACAAGAAAACAACCAAAATATTCCAGAGTTTAAATTTAAAAACGAGCCTCGCTAAAAAGCACGCTTGCTTACTGATAAATAATAACCAAATATTTCAACTAAATTTGGAGTCAGGCGAAATATTTCAATCGCCCATTCAAAACAAAATTATTGAAAAAATTCAATCAAGCAATACATCTTGTGTGAGCATAAGCAAACACAACCAAATTACTTTATGGGGAAAAAATAAAGAAGAACTGGTGGTCAAATCAAGTTATCGCTCCAACAATGAAATTAACGAAGCAGTAGTTAAAAATAACCACATAATACTCGCAAATGGAAACAACGGATTCACCATCCTCACTATTAATAACAATTCCCTGCAATGGTTAGGCAGTTACAATAAATTAGGGAACATTACACATGCCAGTAATCATGACCAGCAACTTCTTGTTAGTGATGATCGAGGAGTGATCTCTCTATTTAACATCAACAATCCACAAAACCCGTTATTGATTGCCGATTTTCATTCACACAATCACATCATAGAATTGAATTTTAAAAATAACATTGCTTATGTTGTAACTCAAAAAAACCTATTAAAAGTCGACTTCAGCTCAAAAAGTACGCCAATTATTAGCACATTAGGCGTAAACCAAGGTGGTAGCCGTCGCTCATTCATTAAAGATAATATTCTTTATGTAGCGGACTGGTTTTCTGGAATGCATTTATATGACATCAGCATACCTCATGCGCCACGCTTATTGTCCAGCTTTCAGACCCCTGGATCTCCGAAAGGTGTTGTTGTTAGAAAGAACACCGCATTTATTGCGGACGATGATCATGGCTTGCAAGTAATTGATGTCAGTGATCCACACAATCCAGAGTTCATCACAGAACTGCCGCTATCTGGCCTGGCATATACAATGAAACTGATAGACGACTTACTTTACATTGCAGCACATCGAGGCGGTTTTCATATCGTTGACGTTAGTAATCATAAGCAACCAAAATTACTTAGCACCTACGATACACCCAGCAAGGCTTGGGCACTAGAATATCAATCCGGATTGCTTTATGTTGCTGATGATAGCTCAGGCTTAATGATCTTCGATGTAACAAAACCTGAAACACCTAAATTAATTAACCAATTTAATCCTGGTGGTTTTGCAGAAGATGTCTTAGTTAGAGATAACAAAGCCTACATCGCATTTTTTGATCTTGGACTAATGATACTGGATATCAGCAATCCGTTTAACTTAAAAGTATTATCTCAATTGCCCACGCCAGGTAACGCTCGTGGCATCGATATTAAGAACAATTTACTTTACCTAGCTAGTTGGGAGGCGGGTGTACTTATCATAGATATTTCCAACGACCTACAACCTCGAGTCATCGGTCACTATGACACCAAAGGAGCAACCTGGGGATTGAGCGTCGACAAACATAATTTATATGCAATGGACTGGTGGGGTGGCATAAAAATCTTAGATATTAGCAATTCACAACAACCAAAATTTCTTGCTCAATATCAAACTGCGGGAAAAATCAAAGATATCGTTTATCATAATAATTTCATTTATACCGCTCACGGCTCTCGAGGTTTACAAGTTTATGATGCCAACAACAGCTTAAATCCCGTTTGGGCTACTGGGCTCGATTTTGATGGTGATGCACGCAATGTCACATTAATTAACAAAATCGCTTTAGTTGCAGCAGGCGATGGTGGATTAGTTGTTGCCGATGTCAGTAATCCTTTTCAAATAAAATGGCTATCTCAATTAGCAATTCCAACATCAGCAGACTTAGTTCAAGCCATCAAAGATATGGCATTTATTGCCACCACTGATGGTGATCTATATGTTGTTGACATATCCACTCCAACACAACCAAAAATGATCAGAAGATATACATCAAAAACACAATCAATACAGCTCGCTGATGGAATACTGCACCATTTGGACAACAATCGAACTGTAAAAAAATATTTCGTCAATAAGTTGACTGGAGATATTAAAACCGACCATTTTAAAATCGATTCAAACATGCATGTTATGGCAATAAATAACCGCCACCTTTACCTAGCGAACATTAATGGTGAAATCAATCACTACGATTTGGATTCTAAAAAACCTCAAGCATCAAAAAATATCAAATTACCTGAATACATAATCGCACTTTATTCAGACAAAGTAAGTCTCTATGTCACAACACAATCTAACAAGCTCTATGTGTTTAATATCAAGAATAGTGACTCATTTAAGTTACAAAGCATTTATCCTACAACACATAAAATTGAACAGATAAGTGCTTCAAATGACGGTATATTTTTTAGCGGCGAGAATACTATCGCGTCAGCAAAACTTCTTCCCAGAGTGTCAATTGAACAAAATAACAACTCATATGTTGCAAGAATTCCTAAGAACATGCCTTTAGGCGCATATAATTTGAACATCTCCACCGCAAGTGGCCAACAAAAGACCTATATTAACGCTTTCGAAGTTGCCTTTCCAAAATTGAAATCTAAGTTTTCTATGGAAGATTTGAAACGAAAAATGAATCAAAAAAACCTGCCTGGCAAAGCTGACTCCCAGCTTTAATCGTAGTAATCACGCCGTTTTTTATACCGCTCATTAATCATCCATTTGTGGCATATATAGTGCAATTACCCCACTAACTCGGAGATTTATGAGTTTTTTTTATGCTTGTTTCAATTGAGAAATTAATTAATAGAAGATATGTCAGCGTTGCAAAAAGATAGACTGGAAGTTAACAAGTTCAATTCAACCGCTATTGGTTCCGACTTTCAAGATAGCGACAGAACTCAGCTCATCCAGGAAAACCGCCAACTTCAAAAGCAATTACGTGCTTTATTATCCAACGTTCGCCAAAATGAAGACAAACTCAAACGTTTTCAAGAATTAGAACTTCGATTGATTGCTTGTAGTGAATTGTTTGAATTGCTACAAACCGTCATCTATGAATACCGAGTCACCTCAGGCCTTGAGCATGTTAGCTTGGTTTTATACGACCCAGAATATGAACTACAACGAATTTTAGAAGACGAAGGCCTACGGATTAGCGAACACCCTGATATTATGTTCACAGATAACATCAGCGAAATCGATGCATTTTACGGCTTTTCATTAAATCCTTACTTGGGTAATTATCGACAGAAAAAGCATCAACAATTTTTCTCAAGGACAATGCGCTCCGTTTCCAGTGTCGCATTATTACCATTATCCAGAAACATGGAATTAGTTGGCAGCTTAAACCTTGCCAGCCATCATCAGGATCGATTTTCTGAAAATAGCGCAAGTGATTTTTTACAACGTTTAGCTGCCATCGTAACCGTTTGCCTTGAAAATGTATGCAACCAAGAGAGACTCAAAAAGCTTGGTCTGACAGATATGTTAACAGGCGTTAACAATCGACGTTTCTTCGACCAACGCTTATTGGAAGAAGTTGGCCGTGCACAACGAGATGATTTGGTCATTAGCTGTCTATTTTTCGATGTGGATTTTTTCAAAAAAGTAAACGATAGCTACGGCCACAACGAAGGCGATATGGTGCTTAGAGAAGTTGCTGCATTAATTCGTATGAATTTACGCAGCAGTGATGTGCTCGCTCGTTATGGTGGTGAAGAGTTTTCCGCAATACTAAACAATACTGATACAGAAAAAGCCATTGAAATCTCAGAACGAATCCGACAAAGCATTGAAGATAGAGAGTTCGAAATGAGCAATGGAAACACTTTGCATGTTACAACTTCCATAGGCGTTGCCACTATGCATGCAGGGCGGTACTCCATAAATATTAGTGGGCTAGGTCAAACTCTAGTACAAAAAGCCGATCAATGTTTATATGAAGCCAAAAGAAGTGGTCGAAATAGAATTATAAGTACAACTGATGAGACAATATCAAACAAGAAAAAACAATTAGAAATGTTTCAAGAATAGAACAATTAGTATTGCCATTGGCGCATTAAAGCCCCAATGGCAATTAAGGTATTTTATACAGCCATATCCTTCAGGCCTTTCAGCGCCAACACTTTTACAACGTTACGTGCTGGCTTAGCTTTAAACATCATTTCTTCACCAGTAAAAGGATTTGTTCCTTTTCTCGCTTTCACAGCTGGTTTTTTCACAACTTTGATTTTTAACAAACCAGGTAATTTGAATTCACCACATGCTTTCTTTTTAACATGGCGATTGATCACTACACCCAATTCGTCAAGTACTGCTGCTACATCTTTTTTACTTAACTCAGTTACTTCTGCGATATGCGTTAACATCGCAGTTTTTGTCATGGGTTCAGCAATTGCTGTCATTACAGTTTTTTTTGCTGAAGTTGCCTTTTTCGCTACAACTTTTTTCTTTGCCACAGATTTTTTCTTCGCCGCCATATTTAATCCTATATAAAAAAGTTAACAAGATCCGAATAAATTGGATTCGCATGCGTACAGATAAATTCAAGTTACTGCGATTATTCTTCCATATTCACAATCGCATAAACACTGTAAAAATAGCACATTTGTAAAATAAGAGAAGTAGAAAGATTGAAAATAAACTCTTTTTTTAGTTTTTTTTTTGATTTTTGATTAAAGCATAAACGAAAGTAACGAATTTTTATTTTTTTTCGTGATTCATTAATTTTTTCTCATGAATACAGCTTTCTGTGAACAAGCCCATCCATTACGATCAAATTCGGTTATTTTAATTAAATTCCGTTGAGAATTCGTTAGATCTGTATATATAAGATATATCAGTGCATAAAAAAACTATCAAATTTGCTTGGATTTTAACTACGTTACCGTTATTATTATAGTCTTCAACAATACGTTACCTAGGAGAGACTTCTTTTTTACGTCAAAGTCGACAATGTTTATTGTGCCTTTGCAGTTAAAAAGAAGCGCCGAAGGCGCAACTACCCGGAATCGCTCAGGCAAAAGGACTAGGTAACGGCAAGTAGTACAATTGTAACTACTTTTGTTGGCTCTGGAGAGAGGTAGGGGCTTAAACACTATATAATATCAGTGTTTTCAAGCACTCAAACCCACCGAAGGGGAAAATTCAAGGCGCAAACCTTTGAATTTAAACTCTCAGGTTCGTGGACAGAGGGGTTAGCTGTTTATAAAAAACAGACTCTAATTCTAATGTTGGGCTTACCGGAGCGACAAAATGGGTAATAATAAAACCGCACTATACGACTGCCATACTAGCATGAATGGGAAGATGGTTGATTTTTCCGGTTGGGATATGCCAATCCATTATGGATCCCAAATTGAAGAACATAAGCAAGTTCGAACCGATGCGGGCATGTTTGATGTTTCACACATGACTGTACTCGACATGAAAGGTAAAAACGTCAAAGCCTTTCTATCCAAACTTTTCGCAAATGATATCTCCCGATTAAAATTACCAGGCAAAGCGCTGTACAGCTGTATGCTCAACGAAAACGGCGGCATTATTGACGATCTCATCACTTATTACATGAATGATGAGTACTACCGAACTGTCGTTAATGCGGGAACTCGAGACAAAGATATCGCCTGGATTAACAAACAAGCTGCTCCATTTGAAGTTGATATTATTGAGCGCACTGATTTATCCATGATTGCGGTACAAGGTCCAAATGCCAGAAAAATTGCCGCTTCCTGTTTACCGAGCAACATCCAACAAGCATCCCTCGAACTAAAGCCTTTTTTTGCATTAGAAGACAATGATTATTTTATTGCACGTACAGGTTATACCGGCGAGGATGGCTTTGAAATCATGCTCCCTAATGACAATGCCGCTAACTTATGGAATGCTTTGTCAGCCGGTGGCGTAAAACCTTGCGGCCTAGGTGCACGAGACACATTACGTCTAGAAGCGGGCATGAATTTATACGGTACTGATATGAATGAGTCTATCACCCCTATGGAGTGTGGGTTAAACTGGACAGTAGCCTGGGAGCCAAAAGAACGTGATTTCATAGGCCAAAAAGCCATACTTAATAAGAAAGACGACATTAATGTTCGTTTTATCGGTATTGTACTTGAGGGTAAAGGCGTTATCCGAAATCACCAAAAAGTTACTGTAGAAGGCAAGGGCGAAGGTGAAGTCACCAGCGGTAGTTTTTCACCAAGCTTAGGCAAAGCCATTGCTATGGCGCGCATCCCAAAAGGTGATGAAATAAATTGTACCATTGAAATACGCGGTAAACAGATACCGGCGAAAATTGTTAAACCAGTCTTTGTTCGCAATGGCAAAGCCTGCTGATTTATTTATAACGAGCGACGACTTAGATTGCCTTTGATTTGTTCGAGAACAAATCAAAATTGAGCTAAACAATTGCAAAATTTGGAGAAGAAAATGAGCGAGATACCTAAAGAGTTAAAATATTCGCAAACACATGAATGGGTTGAGATTGCCCATGACGGCACAGCTACTGTTGGCATTACCGATCATGCGCAGGAGTTACTCGGTGACATCGTATTTGTTGAAGCACCTGAAGTCGATTCCAGCATCACTATTGAAGAGCCTTGTGGTGTAGTTGAATCCGTTAAAGCAGCTTCTGATCTATATGCACCAATTTCAGGTCAAGTGACTGAAATCAATGAAGACCTCGCAGATACCCCAGAATCTATTAATACCGGCCCATTTGCAGATGGCTGGATTTACCGTATAAAAATTTCTGATACTTCTGAGCTAGATCAGCTAATGAACGCAGAAGAATACGCCGAATTTATTGAAACTGAAGAACACTAAACAGACCATGCCTTATATTCCACACACTGAAGATGATATTCAGCAAATGCTTAACAGCATTGGCGCCAAGAACATTGAAGAATTATTTGATGAGATCCCTGCTGCATTAAAAGACACAACATTGAATGAAGTGCCTGCTCGCTTAAGCGAAATGGACGTCCAACGATTGATGAAACAACGGGCCTCACAAGACGGGACACCGATGTGTTTTGCTGGTGCCGGAGCCTATGAGCACCACATTCCATCGGCAGTTTGGGAAATTACGACTCGAGGTGAGTTTTACAGCGCATATACGCCTTATCAAGCGGAAGCTAGCCAAGGTACACTGCAACTCATCTACGAATACCAAACAATGATTGCATCATTAACGGGCATGGACGTTTCAAATGCTTCTTTATACGAAGCAGCTTCTGGGCTTGCTGAAGCGGTTCTGATGTCGGTACGTGCAAATCGAAAGTCCAAAACAAAACGAATCTTAATGCCTGCAACAGTAAACCCCAGTTACCGTCGCACGACACACACTATTGTCAGAAATCAGGGGATTACTTTAGAAACTCTGGATTACGATAAAGAAGGTGGTTTTATCGATCCCGCATCTTTACCTGCTGACCCAGGTGACTTTGCTGCGTTAGTTATTCCCCAACCTAATTTTTTCGGAAACCTTGAAGAAGTTGATGCGCTAACCGATTGGGCACACAAACATAATGCTTTAGTCATTGCTGTTGTTAATCCCATGAGCCTGGCAATATTAAAAGCACCTGGAGAATGGGGCACCAATGGCGCCGATATCGCTTGCGGTGAAGGGCAACCTTTTGGTATTCCATTGGCTTCCGGTGGACCCTATTTTGGTTTTATGTGTTGTAAAAAAGCCCAGGCCAGACAATTGCCAGGTCGAATTGTCGGACGAACAGTGGATCTCGACGGCAAAGAAGGTTTTACATTAACACTTCAAGCACGGGAACAACATATTCGCCGCTCCAAAGCGACCTCTAATATCTGTACAAATCAAGGTCTGCTAGTCACTGCGGCAACTATTTATTTATCAATAATGGGGTTTGAAGGTATTCGACAAACTGCTTTAGCTTCACATAAAAATACAACAAGGCTCGCAGGATTGTTAGAAAAAATAGATGGGGTTAGCAAAATTTTCAATCGCCCTTTTTTCCACGAAATCATCATTCAAACAACCAGGCCTGCCACCGAAATAATTGAGAAACTAGCTGAGCAAAAAATCTTGGCGGGTGTTAGCTTGGTGAATGATTACCCAGAATTAGAGAACAGTTTATTGATCTGTGCTACAGAAACAAAAACAGAACAAGATATGTCGTTTTTTGTCGCTCAGCTCGATAAATGCTTGAATCAATAAATGGCAACGGTTTATTTACAAGGCAAAGCGTGCAACACCAATGGTGATTTACCCGAAATTGAAAAACCAGCACCCGATTTTGTTCTAACCACAACAAAACTAAAGGATAAAACGCTAACTAACTTTTCAGGCTCACTCAAACTTATATATACAGTTTCTAGCTTGGATAGCATGGTCTGCGCTAATACAACTAAAACATTAAATGAACTTACAGGTCAACTAGAAAACACTCAAGTCTTTGTTATATCAGCAGACTTACCGTTTGCCTTACAGAAATTTTGCAAACAAAATAAACTAAAAAACATAACAACTTTATCCATGATGCGAGATAAAAAATTTGCAGAGGATTATGGCGTTTTACTTATTGATGGACCATTAGCCGGCCTATGTGCTCGAGCCGTTTTTATTTTGGATGAAAACAACAACTTAATTTATAAAGAACTGGTAAGTGATATCACTCACTCGCCCGATTTTAACTTAGCAATGAAAAAATTAGACAATTATGCTTATCTTTGAAGAATCAAAAACAGATCGAATTAACCTGGCCCAGCTAAAAAGTACTTCTGCAACAGACGCTGAAGATATACCTACGAATCTAATGCGCGAAGCACCCGCATTATTACCTGCGGTATCTGAATTACAAGCTGTTCGTCATTACACTCGATTGTCTCAAAAGAACTTTTCTATCGACACGCATTTTTACCCACTGGGTTCATGCACCATGAAGTACAACCCACGACCATGTAATAGCTTAGCAATGCTACCAGGCTTTTTAGCGAGACATCCTTTAAGCCCGCCGTCATTAAGCCAGGGGTTTTTAAGCTGCATGTTTGATTTGCAAAACATTTTAAAAGACGTCACTGGTATGACAGCGGTGTCTCTTGCACCCATGGCTGGTGCGCAAGGTGAATTTGCCGGTATCGCCATGATTCGCGCCTATCACGATAAAAATCAAGATAGTGAACGTTGTGAAATTTTAGTACCGGACGCAGCACATGGAACCAACCCTGCCACCGCGGTTATGTGCGGCTATAAAGTTAAAGAAATCCCAACAGATTCGAACGGTGATGTAGATATTGAAAGCTTGAAACAAGCAGTAGGCCCACAGACTGCAGGCCTAATGTTAACCAATCCATCAACACTCGGTGTATTTGAGAGAGAGATTGTCAACATTGCTAAAATTGTTCACGATGCTGGCGGCCTACTTTATTATGATGGCGCAAACCTCAATGCCATCCTCGGCAAAGTTAAACCTGGTGATATGGGTTTCGATGTCATTCACATGAATTTGCACAAAACATTTTCCACACCTCATGGTGGCGGTGGACCAGGCGCCGGACCTGTAGGCGTTAATGAACGCTTACTACCATATTTGCCCGTGCCATTAGTAGCAGAAAATGATCAAGGATACTATTTAAAAGACAAAGATGAATGCCCTAATAGCATGGGACAATTATCCACCTTCATGGGCAACGCTGGCATTCTTATGAGAGCCTATATATATGCTCGCCTGCTAGGCAAAGAAGGCATGGTACGTGTTGCTGAATTTGCCACACTAAATGCAAACTATTTAATGACAGAATTGCGTAAACGTGGATTCAATATCGCGTTTGAGAATCGCCGCGCAACCCACGAATTTATTGTAACCTTGAAAAAAGAAAGCAAAGAATATGGCGTCAATACCATGGACTTTGCAAAACGATTGTTAGATTATGGATTTCATGCGCCAACAACTTATTTTCCATTGTTGGTACCAGAGTGCTTACTCATTGAACCCACAGAAACTGAACCGAAGGAATTGTTGGATGCCTTTGTTGGTGCAATGGAAAAAATTCTTCAAGAAGCGCAAAACGATCCAGAACTTGTGAAAATGGCTCCTCACACCATGCCAGTGAAACGCTTGGATGATGTTCGTGCAGCACGCCAACTTGACTTAACCTGGTCAGCAATCGAGGTTTAAAAATGACAGCTGAAAACCGTGGCTTTTTACGCTTTATAAAAGCTGCGGAATATAGCTGGCAAGGTATAAAAGCCACCTATCGATTTGAAGAAGCTTTTCGCCAAGAAGTTTGGTTGGCAATTGTGCTTGCTCCCGTTGCAATTTACATCGCAAAAAATGGCATTGAACTCGCGTTATTGTTAGGTAGTTTAATACTGGTTCTTATTGTCGAATTACTCAATTCAGGCCTTGAAGCTATCGTCGACAGAATTGGAACAGAACATCATGAATTATCTGGCAGGGCAAAAGATATTGGCTCTGCAGCGGTCATGATCGCATTAATTAACTTAGCCATAATATGGGCCTGCATTATATTTGGCTAAATAAACACATCTTTATTTTTGGAGTAGAAAAATGACAGCACTAATATGTGGATCTTATGCATACGACACGGTAATGACTTTTCCCGATCAGTTTAAAAATCATATTCTCCCCGACAAAGTTCATATGTTAAATGTTTCTTTTCTCGTGCCTCAAATGCGTCGAGAATTCGGTGGCTGTGCAGGTAATATTGCGTATAACTTGAACTTACTCGGTGGTGACGCATTACCCATGGCAACTGTCGGTAAAGACTTTGCTCCCTATGCAGAATGGATGGATAAATGTGGAATCAATCGCACTCATTTAAAAACCATAGATAGTGAATTTACCGGACAAGCCTATATCACAACAGATCTGGATGATAACCAAATAACCGCTTTTCACCCTGGTGCAATGAGCTTGGCTCATGAAAAATCCGTCAGCGAAGCAGACAATGTCAAAATCGGGATTGTTTCTCCAGATGGCAGAGATGGGATGATCCAACACGCGCGAGAATTTAAAGAAGCAAATATTCCATTTATTTTTGACCCTGGCCAAGGTATGCCCATGTTTAACGGAGAAGACCTATTAGCATTTATTGATCAAGCTACTTGGGTTACCGTTAACGATTATGAAGCAGAACTATTACAGCAGCGCACAGGATTAAGTGCTCATGAAATTGCTGAAAAAGTTGAGGCATATATCGTCACTTTAGGTTCCAAGGGCTCCCATATTTACACCAACAAACATCGACATGAAATCCCCTGTGCTAAAGCAGAAGCCTTATCAGACCCAACAGGTTGTGGCGATGCTTATCGCGCAGGATTACTGTATGGCCTTACACATGATATGGACTGGGAAACAACCGGAAGAATTGCATCATTAATTGGTGCAATCAAAATGGCAAAACATGGCCCACAAAATCATCACTTTAGTCGAAAAGAGTTTGCTGACTTATATGAAAGCAATTTTGGCAACAAACTAGAAAGCTTTCTGGATTAATACTTTAATATTCATCTTTTACATCCCTTATTCTTAACAACAAAATTACACCTCAAAGATCAAATGATCTTTGAGGTCAATACATAAAAAATTAGCAATTTTTCAAATCACACAAGTCAGCCAATTCTCCCCAATTACAACCACTCCTCCCAGAACATAAACACCGACTACATGGCACGTTACTTTCATCACATATACTAATGTCGCCTCAAACATGCATTAAAACTCATATTCAGTGCAATTTCACTGAATGCAAAATTCAAACGCACTCATGTTGTGCAACTTATACCATTGAATTTAATGTCTATGAGTGTTAATGGAGAACTACTAATTCTCCATTCAACAGGACAAATTACTTGATAAAAATAAAACCACTTAAGTATCAAATTATTTATGAACGCCAAGAATGATTCAAAAAAAATAAACTCTGCTTTATTAATTGAAGTATCAAAACTTATAAGCACATCCTCATCTTCCAGTCAGAAAATTACAGCAATTTTAAGTTTATTATCCAAGTGGAGTAAGTTGTATTACGGTCGTATATTACTTCCAAATAATCAGACGATGAACCTCGAGATAGCTTATTCATACGGATTACCAAAAGATAAAATTGATGCAGGACAATACTCTGTTAGCTTTTCCCAGGGTTTGACAGGTTATGTCTGGCGTAGCGGACAAGTATCTTTAGTAACAAATGTTGTCACGGAGCCAGTCTTTCTAACTCGCATTGCTGAACCAATTGAAGGTAGTATTGATCATGTTGGTTTCATAAGTGTTCCCATCATCGTAGACGGCAAAACTATTGGCGTTTTTTCTGCTCAACGTCGCGCCAATCCTCGTCGCCGATATTCAGACGATGTAGATTTGTTAAGAGTTATGGCAACGATGATCGGCCCCATATTACAACGGATGCAAAATAGAGCAGCAACCATTAGTTACAACCCACATCAGTTAGATCGAGATAGTGGTCGCTGGGTCGAGCTTTGCGATTCCCATGGAATTATTGGTTCAAGTAAAGCATTGCTATCCGCAGTTAAAATGATTGATAAAGCAAAAAATAGTAATGCCCCGGTCATGATACTAGGCGAATCAGGCACAGGCAAAGAACTTTTCGCTCAAATGGCTCACAAAGAAAGCAAAAGAAATAAAAAACCTTTTGTCTGTATTAACTGCACATCTATCCCAGCAACACTTTTAGAATCTGAATTATTCGGTCATGAGAAAGGGAGTTTTACTGGAGCTTATCAACGACAAGTTGGTAAAATAGAACAAGCTCACGAAGGCACTTTATTTTTGGATGAAATAGGCGATATGCCTCTAGAATTACAATCCAAATTACTACGTGTCCTACAAGACAAACAAGTCCAACCCATAGGAAGCAGTAAAGCAAAACATGTTGATTTTAGACTAATAACAGCAACCCATGTCAACCTTAGTGAAGCCGTAATGAACGGGGGCTTTCGACTAGATTTATATTACCGATTAAATGTAATCCCCATTGTGCTGCCATCACTCAAAGAAAGAAAAGATGACATTACTCGATTAGCAGAGTATTTTCTTGATCATTTTTGCCAAGTCCATGACAACAACGTTAATTTCACCCAAGGTGTCTATGAAGAATTGCACCAATATGCCTGGCCCGGAAATATACGACAACTACAAAATGTCATCGAACGTGCAATCCTTCAATGCGAAAATCATTGGATTACAACTGAACAAATTCAGCAATCACTGCAAACCGAAAGTATGGTCAATCCTGAATCTTGGGATACAAAAAAACAGTATGAAGCTACTATTATACCAAGCCATAATAATCAAAGCACTGCATATGAAACCCCTACCTTTACCAACCGCACTTATTCTTATGTCAACGAATCTGAGAGTGAAGATATTCTTAGAACACTAAAACAAACAAGAGGTAATCAGGCTCAAGCATCAAGAGTATTAGGAATGACTGTCAGACAGTTACGTTATCGAATCAAAAAACTCAATTTAACCAACCCATATCCTACAAAAAACACGTGATTTTTGAAAATATATTGCCTTCAAATTCCTAATCTGACGATACATTCCTCTATTTATTATGTGCAGTCCAGATAATCCATGCAGAATAAAATAGTCATATCAACCAACATCATCAAGCAATTCTAATTTCGTATATCACCATGGAATTTAGCAATGCACTATGAACACTGCAACATCATTATCGATTGAGGATATATCACCATATTAAACCTTAAATATACCTCATATAACTTTTTTAATTACCTAAACTGATAAGTATTTACTGATCTGCTCAGTATCGACATCTTCACGAAGATCCTCGTGAATAAAATTACCTTTATCTATGACGATGAGTCTATCAGCAATCGCCATTGTGAAACTTAACACCTGCTCTGAAACGATAATGGTTATATCTCTTAACTGCTGTATCTCGTTTAATATTTTTGCAATATCTTTAATGATTGATGGCTGTATGCCTTCAGTCGGCTCATCAAGCAGCAGGACTTTTGGATTTGTGACTAATGCCCGGGCAATAGCTAACTGTTGTTGCTGCCCTCCCGACAAATTGCCACCCTTGCGATGCCGCATCTCATGCAGCACAGGGAACAACGCGAAGATATCATCAGGAATCTTCTTCAATTTTGAAACTTCCATCCCTGTTTCAATATTTTCCTGGACTGTTAACGTTGGAAATATCATTCGCCCCTGAGGTACATACGCAATACCATTTTCTACGCGTTGAAAACTTTCATTACTTGTAACATCTAAGCCATCAATTTTTATTGTTCCTTTACCAGCCTCTAAAATACCAATAAGTGATTTAAATAGCGTTGTTTTGCCCATGCCGTTACGGCCCATAATCGCCAGAGTCTCATTTTTTTTCGCTTCGAAACTGATACCGTGAATTACCTCACTCTGACCATAACTCACATGTAAACCTGAAACTTCAAGCATAATATTTACCTCTTCAATTAGTGCCCTAAATATACTTCAATAACATTGGGATCATTTTGAACAGTCTGCATATCACCTTCTGCAAGAATTTTTCCTTGATGTAGCACTGTCACCTTATGGGCAATTTTCGCAACAAAATCCATGTCATGCTCAATAACAAGAACAGATCGACCCTTACAAATTCTGTTCAATAAATCTGCCGTTAACTCACGTTCTTTCACGCTCATGCCAGCCACAGGCTCATCCAACATCAATAGTTCCGGCTCCTGTATCAACAACATACCAATTTCTAACCACTGCTTTTGGCCATGACTTAACAGCGCGGACTCCATCTCGAGAAATTCTTCTAGAAAAATATCCTTTGCTACTTCTCTTATACGCGAATCGACTTCTTCATCGCATTTAAATGCTAACGATCCAAACACGCTTCGACCTCTTGGAAAAGAAACTTCCAAGTTGTCGTAAACACTAAGATTTTCATAAATTGAAGGGGTTTGAAATTTACGCCCAACGCCTGCATGAACAATTTCGTGTTCTGCTAACTTGGTTAACTCTTTATTTTTAAACTTTATACTTCCCGATGTTGATTTCGTCTTTCCACAAATCAAATCCAATACGGTTGTTTTTCCCGCCCCGTTTGGACCTATAACGACTCGAAGCTCGTCTTTATCAATATAAAGATTCAAACTATCTACTGCTTTAAAGCCATCAAACGATACTGTCAAGTCTTCAATGGCTAATGTAAAATCTGTATTACTCATGATCAATATTCCTTGAAGTATCTTTATTCATTTGAAGCTTTAGCTTTCGCTAAACGTTTATTTTCAATCGTTGATTTAATTGTAGAAAAAACTTTCATATTCTTTATAGGTGTAACTATTTTGTTTCCGTACTTTTCCCATAAACCAGCCAGACCATTTGGAAAATACATAACAACAGCGATAAATAAGGCGCCCATTAAATACAACCACAATTCTGGAAATGTTTCAGAAAACATCGTTTTACCAAAGTTAACCATCAATGTTCCATAAACGACACCAATAAGCGACATGCGGCCACCAACAGCTGCAAAAATTACCATTTCAATCGATGGCACTATGCCGACAAATGATGGCGACATAAAACCAACCTGTAACGTAAACATTGCCCCACCAATGGCAGAGATCATTGCGGATACGCAGAATATAAAAATTTTGAAATTAGACACGTCATATCCAGAAAATCTAACACGGTCCTCTTTGTCTCTCATCGCGAGTAATAAGCGGCCAAACTTACTCGTTAAAATAAATCGACATAGCAGAATTACACCAAATAAAAGAAAAGCATTAATGAAATATAGAATGTATTTCGATGAGTCATCACGAATATCCCAACCATTTAGGGTTTTCAGATCTGTAATGCCATTTATGCCACCGGTATAACCCTGCTGGCCAACAATAAGAACCGTCAATATCAACGCAATTATCTGAGTAATAATGGCAAAATACACACCACCAACTCTACGCTTAAACATGGAGTAACCAATAATAAAGGCAAATATAGAAGGCACCAGAATTACCGCTAATAAAGTGAACCCAAAACTCTCAAACGGTTCCCAAAACCATGGAAGCTCTGTTAATTGATTCCAGTCCATAAAATCTGGAATACCAGGTGTAGATTGTATTTTAGTAGCCTCGGGATCGGATGCCTCCAATTTAAGGAACATCGCCATACAGTAACCACCCAAACCAAAAAACACACCTTGCCCCAGACTCAAAATACCGCCGTAACCCCAGAGTAAAACAAGACTTACTGCTGCAAATGCGTACGTAAGATACTTGCCAACAAGATTCAATCGAAACAGGTCTAGCACCAGTGGCAGAACTATTAATATCAATGCAGCAAGGATTGCTAGTCCTATTGCTCCATTTTTCCCACCTAATAATCTGTCATATACGAAATTCATTTTTATCTCCTGATCCGTTACTTACGCACTTTGCTTGCGAATAAACCTTCTGGACGCATCATTAAAAATATAACGATTGTGAGTAAGGTAATTACCTTCGCCATAGATCCACTAATAAAGAATTCCAAAATAGATTGCGCCTGTGCAATAGAGAATGCCGAGGCAATTGTGCCAAACAAACTTGCTGCCCCACCAAACACAACAACCATAAAAGTATCCACAATATATAAAGAACCTGTTGTGGGTCCTGTAGAAGCAATGGTGGTAAATGCCGCACCAGCAATACCGGCGATACCGCAACCTAAGGCAAATGTTAAGCGATCAATTTTTTTCGTATTAATACCAACAGCACCACTCATTATCCGATTTTGTGTTGTCGCTCTAACACACAAACCCCAACTTGATCTGTACATAAGAATATAGACACCTAAGGTAACAACTACTGTCAAACCTAATACAAACAAACCGTTCAAAGGAATATCAATCGTCTCCGTCGGCTGATATGAACCCATAAGCCAATCAGGTAGTGTTGGGCTAACCTCTCGTGCACCAAAGATTGAACGAAAACTTTGCTGCATGATTAAACTTAATCCCCAGGTCGCTAATAAAGTATCAAGAGGCCGTTTATACAAATGTCTTATGAGTGCGAACTCTGCCAAGTACCCCAACGCCCCGGCAATAAAAAATGAAACTACAATGGCAAAAATAAAATAGTAATCCATTAATCCTGGAAAATATTGTTCTGTTAATACTGACAACAGGTAAGTGGTATATGCACCTACTGCCATGAATTCTCCATGAGCCATGTTTATCACGCCCATTTGACCAAATATAATCGCCAAGCCCAGTGCCATAAGCAAAAGCACACTAAACAAACTGAAGCCAGCGAAGCCCTGCATCGCAAAAATTGAAATCAATTCTTGGCTTGTATACTCACTCATGACTACTCCGCATAAATTTAAAAAATTTAATTATCATTTAACTCATTCTTTAACCTTGATAGACGAGCTAGCTAAAACCAACTCGCCATCAAAGTACTAACTAAATAAAAACTTATTGATAACCTGCTGGAAATGGATCCGGCTCAATAAGATCAGATGTATAGACAACTGTTGCCTGGCCATCTTTATTCCACTTACCAACGCGCGCTTTACTCCACAAGTGGTGATTTTTGTGTAACTTAACGTATCCTTCTGGTGCAGTTGTTAATTCGATATCACCCTTTTCAGATTCTGCAACAACTTTGTCCACATCAAAAGAACCAGCTCTTTCAACAGCTGCTTTCCATAGCCATGGTCCAAGATAAGCAGCTTGGGTTACGTCACCAATTACACTGTCTTCACCATGCATTGCTTTAAAGGCTTTAACGAAGGCTTTATTGTTAGCATTATCCTGACTTTGGAAGTACTTCATAATTGAATAAAAACCTTCAAGGTTTTCACCACCAATGCCTAATACTTCATCTTCAGTAACCGAAATAGTCAACAGCGTCTGTTTCTTTGAAGTAATACCCGCCGCTTTAAGCTGCTTAAACCAGGCAACATTACTTCCACCTACAACCGCCGCATAAATAACGTCTGGTTTTTTGAGGCGTATTTTATTGATAGTAGAACCGAACTGTGTGTTACCTAGCGGTTTATATTCTTCACCTACTACCTTTCCGCCTAACACTTTTTCAATATGCTTGCGTGCGATCTTCATAGAAGTACGTGGCCAGATGTAATCAGAACCAATGAGATAAAAAGTTTTTGCCTTTTTCTCTTTCTTAACCCAATCTAAACCAGCAAGAATCTGCTGTGTCGCCTCTTGACCTGTATAGATAACATTATGAGACTGCTCTAGACCTTCGTAGAATGTTGGGTAGTACAACAAGCCATTTTCTTTTTCAAAAACCGGCAATGCTGCTTTACGAGATGCAGAAGTCCAGCAACCAAACACAGCTGCTACTTTATCTTTAACTAAAAGCTTTCTTGACTTCTCCGCAAAAGTAGGCCAATCACTCGCACCATCTTCTTGAATGATCTTAATCTGGCGACCTAAAATACCACCCATATCATTAATTTGTTTTATTGCAAGCTTCTCCGCTTCCTGGGCTCCCGTTTCACTAATTGCCATAGTCCCTGTTAAAGAATGCAAAATCCCTACTGTCACAGTGTCATCTGTCACTGCCAGGCCTGTTGTGTTCACAGATGACGCAACACTTGCAGAGACTGACAACGCCAGCCCTACACCAAGCCATAAACTTCTTAATCTTGTTTTATCAAGTATTAAATTACTCATCTTCTCTTTCATAACATCTCCAAATATCATTGTGATTAACTGCTATTTATAAATTCATCAGCGACTATCAATCGGAAAGTAAATTGATTTTACTTACAGGTAGCTCTGCAGCAGATATGCCACAAAAAAAATCAATATAATTTTTCACAACGAATTATTTCGAAACAGATATTTTTGGAAAGTGTATATCTAAATATTTTTAACTATTGCAAGTGATGGAAAAACAGTTATTCCTTCGACGCCTTAATGACTTATAAAAATATTCACAAAATTACAATTGAATAATCTTTAGTGTTTAATTATTCGTTTAATATAAAAAATACATTTTTATTTACTTTAAAAAATGACATTGGAGATACAATAAACCTAGTTCCAGCATGACAAATAAAGACAATCACAACAACAAAGATGACATTGTCATATGACAATGTCATCTTTGTTGTGACAATTCGTTTTCCAGCTCAAGATTTAGCAAACAATACTTGGTTAATACACCGAAATACATCAACTTACCAAAAAAACCTCTATTGGCACACAATCTGCCATTCTACTAATCACACATGGCAAGAAACTAAAAATATAAAAGTATTAATTCCGAGTGTAAAAAATATTACCAATGAATTTTTTTAAGAAATCACGGAGAAATTAGGATGGCAGATACACTGATAAAAATAGATTTTTCTAAGGCACCAGAAGAACATGAAAGCATACATAACAGGTGGCACCCAGATATACCGATGTACGCATGGGTCAAACCTGGAGATGACTTCATTCTGGAGTGCATGGATTGGACAGGCGGGCAAATTGCTAACAGCGATAGTGCAGACGATGTGCGCGATGTTGACTTAACAAAAGTCCATTATTTAAGTGGACCCATCGGTGTTGAAGGTGTTGAACCAGGCGACTTATTAGAAGTCGACATACTTGATATTGGAACATTATCCGAATTTCAATGGGGCTTTAACGGCATGTTCGCCAGAGAAAACGGCGGAGGATTTTTAACTGAACATTTTCCTGAAGCCCGAAAATCCATTTGGGATTTTAATGGGATCTACACTAAATCCCGACATGTACCTGGAGTTAATTTTGCCGGCATTATGCACCCTGGACTGATCGGCTGCTTACCTTCCAAAGAATTATTGGCAGAATGGAACAAACGTGAGTTAGGATTAATCGCCACAGACCCTGAAAGAGTTCCTCCTCTCGCCGCACCTCCTTATGCGGAAACTGCACATATGGGTAAAATGAAGACAGAAGATGCAAAAGAAGCAGCAAAAGAAGCAGCTCGTACCGTGCCTCCAAGAGAACACGGCGGCAATTGTGACATCAAAGATTTAACTAAAGGCTCAAAAGTATTCTTCCCCGTTTATGTAAAAGGCGGCGGCCTATCAATGGGTGATTTACATTTTTCACAGGGTGATGGAGAAATTACATTTTGTGGCGCAATAGAAATGGCTGGCTGGATTCATATTCGTGTCAATGTGATTAAAGATGGCGTTGCGAAATATGGAATTAAAAACCCCGTTTTTAAAACCAGCCCTCTTCAACCTGATTACAAACAACATCTGATATTTGAGGGAATTTCAGTTGATGAATCAGGGAAGCAGCATTATCTAGACGCACATGTCTCTTATCGAATGGCATGTTTAAATGCAATTGAGTATCTAAAAAAATTCGGTTATAGCGGCGCTCAAGCATACGCCATTCTCGGCACTGCTCCTGTGCAGGGACATATCAGCGGTATTGTAGATATACCAAACGTTTGTGCGACAGTATTTTTACCCACTGAAATATTTGAATTTGATATTAATCCCAACGCTGAGGGCCCTACTAAGTTTATTAAAGGAGGTTCTGATATACCAATATCCTTGTGGGATAAATAACACTCTCATCAAATCAAAAATCACATATGGATCGACAAAGCGTCGATCCATATTTATCTTTTAATATTAAAGAACTAGCAGAGAACTAAGCCATGCCACTCTATGAATATTTTTGCACTAAATGCGATGACGCTTTTACTCAATTTAATACAATTCTAAATTACAAGCGATCTTCCCCATGCCCCGACTGCGGACAATCATCCAAACGTAAAATCTTTTCAGCGCCTAATGTAAATGCGATGAACCCAATAACAAGGAAGGCTCATCAAACTAATGAGAAAAGTGCTCATGAACCAAAAGTGAGAAATAAACGTGAACACGTATGTAATTCAAGCTGCAACCATAATCACTCGAAGACTCAAAAATCCGCCAATGATCTTAAACAACAAAGTGGCAGAAGACCGTGGATGCTTGGCCACTAAAACATCGACACTTTCTGGGCCGATATAACCAGGAATTCAATATATTGTAAATATAGGAAATGTTATGGATACATCTAAAAATTACGTATCTTGTTTCGTTTTTACAACAATATTGTGTTTATCTTATTCAACTCAACTAATGGCATCTTCGATTGGAGAAATAGTTACCGTTGATGGAAAAAAATACGAAATCAGTCAATTCGGCTCCGTACAATTTAAAAAAGACTATTATGTACGGACGTCAAAGGGTTTTATAACAATCACAAAAGTAAAAAATATTGTACGAATTAATGCCAGCGCAACACGTTTTTCTTACCTAATCATACTTAACAATGGAAATCTGGAGACAGGCCGACAAGGATTTTTACTTTATGAAAGTATTTCATTTACAAACCCCGTTAGTGGAGAGTTCAAAATAGCTTATACTCCAGTGATAAAAGATCGCGAACAAAAAGGCTTAGTTTTTACAACTTTGAATACGTTTGACAATTCGAAAAAGGTCATTGAAATCACTCATCTTAGCAATATTGATAGCATATCTCTAAATTACTAACCGTACTCTTTGTAACAAATTCTAACCTTATTTAAAGAATGTTAGATTTTTTATGATCATGCTTAAAAACTTCTATTTGCCTGAAAATTACAGCGATGCAATAATACATATTCAGACTAAAAAATAATAACAGGGAATGATCATTGCTAATGGAAAAGCATTATACTAGATATATCTTTTTATCGTTCATTTGTCTTATTGTATTTTTACTTTGCCCAATAAATAGCATTGCTGCATCACTATACAACATCACTGACATAGGCTCTTTAAAATTAAAGGGCAACGATTATCAAAACCTAAAAATTAAAATAAATGACAACAATAAAGTTGTCGGCTGGCACCGTGAAAACTCATTAAATAATAGCCCTAGTATTGGTTTCACCTGGGATGTTACTAACGGATTTCAAGAACCAATTACTAACAATCTTGAACATCAATTTCTTAGCAACAACATTTCAGATTTTACGGTTGGTTTTACATACGACTCAAACAATACCCAAGTTGCCAGTATGTGGGATACAACTTATAACACTCAAACTACATTAAATTCACTTGGTGGAATTATCAACCAAGCAAATGATATCAATACAAGCAATCGAATTGCGGGAGATGCTATTGATACCAATGGCAAAACACAAGCTGTTTATTGGGACAACAATGTTCTAACTCTTGTACCCATAGATCATCCCAATGGGGATTCAGCCGACGTCATAAATAATAACAATTGGATTGCTGGATTAATCAAAAGCGAACCATTCCAAGCATATGTTTGGGATGGAACTGAAACCCATATTTTAAATACAATAAACACCGACATCTCAAAAAGCTGGGCAAGTGATCTAAATAATTTAAATCAACTAGTTGGTGGCATGGAGCTATATCAAACACCCGGCTCAACTAACCAACGTTTTTTACGAACTCAAGCTTATTCCTGGGATAAAACCAACGGTTTTACAAATCTCGGAAAAAACATCATAGGATCAAGTACAGCAAGTGCTATCAATGATAAGCAACATATCGTTGGAAGAAGAACAATAGACATTCTGGATAGACAAGCCGTTCTGTGGGAAAACTCCATTGCATTAAATTTAAGGGAGATCACATTAAATAATGAAAATTGGAAACTAGAAGATGCAACGGATATTAATATTAACGGAAATATCGTCGGCATAGGTAAATATAATGATGTTTATCATGCTTTTTTGCTCGAGCCTTCCGGAGGTACAACAACTACATCAGACTTAGAAATTAACCTCTCAACAAGCAATGCAAGTAACAAAGCAAGAGCAGTAAACGCCGCTGAAAATCAAGCACTAAAATTTTCAATTACCAATCATGGCCCTGATGACGCGAATAACGTTATTTTTGAAAGCACCCTAGACACATTGCTTTCGGTGTCAGAAATATCAATTGCTAAAGGTGAATGTACAATAAACAATGAAGTAATCAACTGCGTCATTCCCTCTTTAGTTTTAAATGAATCAGTGGACTTGTTATTAAAATTAAATACCGATGCCCCTAATGATTACCAAATAGAAGCTCACATCGTTGCGAACGAAATTGACGCCGGAATTAATTCAAACAATTATGTAACAAAAACAGTAAATGTTATATCTCAAGCCCACATACAACAATCCCCTGCGCCAGGCCAAGGCACATCTACTGATGAATCATCTGAATCACCAGATTCAGATGAAAATAACGCCATCACTCCACAAGACATTAGCTCAGCGGGTGGGTGCAGTCTGGGTCGCAATCAAGTTTTTGACCCACTTCTCTACTTACTTTTAATTATATCTATTCTAAAAATTTCTCACACTTCACTCTTCAGGAAACGAAACACCAAAACCACAGTCATCAATTAACCCTAAAAATCAACTGATTTTGGGTAAAGTGTTCGTCACAATGTCGTTATCATATTGATTTTAAATTAAAAAACCGCACATAAAATTTTAAAGAAATTTGGCTAAATACTTCATATTTATCTATATATGCCGTCATATATAGTGTTCTCGCATATATTTTAAAGATTGCCATGAAATCAAAGCCCCTTACAATTTATCTGCTTCTTATTCTTATCATAGGTTTTGCAACTCCAAGCATCAGCTTTGCAGCAAATATCGGTAAAGCAAAAATGGTATTGGGCAAAGTCATGATCGTTAATGCTCAAGGCGCTAAAAAGCGCTTACGTAGAGGCAGTAAAATTAGCGTAGGTGATACGATTATCACTAGCCAACGTGGACAGGCTCAATTAACCATGATTGATGGAACAAAAATTTCCGTTCGCCCCGCTTCATCATTTAAAATTGACGAATTTATAGCAACTGGTAAGAAAGAAGATCAAAAAACTTACTACAATTTAATAAAAGGTGGATTTCGCTCAGTAACAGGAAAGATCGGTAAGAACAACAAAACTTCATTTAAGTTGAACACCCCCGTAGCAACAATGGGTATTAGAGGTACAGATTTTACTGGAAAATTCTGTGCAAATGACTGCCCTGCTTCTGCTGGAAAAAATGGTTTATTTGTTGACGTTATTAGCGGTGGCATTTCCATGACAAATAATGGTGGTACATTTAATTTCAACAAAGACTCAAATGGATATGTTTCTGATTCTAGTCAATCTCCGCGCGTCATTCCCGAACTACCTGATAATTTGCTCTCTCCTAAAGCTAAAAAATCTAAAAATGGACGAAAGAGAAATAAAAACAGATATCCATCTCCAGAAGAAGAAACAATTCAAATTGGCCTTTTTATAGCCCCCAACAATAAAAAAGAAATACTTTCAGAAGCCATGGAAGCTGGAGTGCCTCCCGCACAAATCATGCGCGGCGCCGATAGTGCAGGCTTAAACGCAAAAGACTTTGTTCCAGACCTTATTAAGAAAGGAAAAGAACTCGGCATGGAGCCTAGCGAATTTGTAGCACCAATATTAGACTCGGGCATGAATGGAGAAAACATAATTGGCAGAATGATGCGAGCTTACCCAAATTCTGCTTCAGACATTTTAACTGCTGCATTTGCAACAGGAGACATGGACAATAAACGACTTAAGCAATCTGCCTTAAACGCAGGAATCAGTTCCACCGATATTGAATCGGCTGACACTGTTGGAAATCTCTTCGCTCTTCCACCAGAAGTTAAAAAATTACTCGATACCCCAAAAAGCGAAAAATCAAACAACAACCCTTCTGAAGAAAAACGAAATATTCGCTCTCGTGAACTGAACCCTGGGACCGACTCAGGCGAAGTCGCCAGCCCATCGTAAGCTAAGAGATAGATTGATAATATAAATTTTGCGGATGATTAGACTGCGCAAAGAAAAACCAGCGCTCCGCAAGCAAACCCACATATTGCACAAGAAAAGCAATAGAAAATAATATAAAACTTTCAGAAGATGAAAAAGCTACCAGCATTAAAAATGGAATAGCGAAGGCTGCAATCAGAAAAAACCATTTTACAGCCTGAAAAAACTCAGGCGGCTTACCATGAAAAAACTCACGTGTATTAAATGATCCACCCATTCCACCTGTCGTTTTTTGTGTGATTTTATTGTGTCGAACGCCCAATGCTGTTTTCAAGTTTGATTTATATTTCAAGTGTTTGTTGCGAACTAAAGATGCCAATCGAAAAACAAAAGCCGTTATCGTAAGCATTAACGCCCAACCTGCATAAAATTTTGCAAGCTCAGGTGAGCTAACACTGGCATATACTGCGGCCAATGTAAATCCTGACATAGTTCCTAACAATATATAATTAATCGGTGTAAACGGCGTATGCCATTCTTGTAAAAACTTCAAACAGGCATATATCATTCCCGTACAAATAAACAAAGCAAAACAAAGGATCACACCCGTAATACCAAGCAACACCGTAACTTGCGCTTCGCCACCTACTGATGCACTGGAAACATCACCTAAGGAATAATGATTCATCGCATATAAAAATAGAACTATCATAAATGCAGGCAACATAATCACTTCACGCGATAACCAGGATGTTCTCCACATAGTAGCAGAACGCCAAGCTCGCTCAGGACGACCTAAATGAAAAAACGAAGCAACCAACCCTCCAACTAATAACACTAGCGCGAACAAACTACCATTAGCATAAAAAGATGCCGATTGAACTGGCAACACTTCAACTATTGATAGAGATTCAACCAGAAACAAAGCCAAAAACAAACCTTGACCTGCGCCAATAAGCGTTGTTAAAAAAATAACTGAAAAAGCAGGATGCATAGTCTTTCCTATATATTACTAATTATTTAAACATTCGAACTCAATAAAACCCAGATCACTTTTAAGTCGTTTTACCAACTTGATGCATCTTCTAATGAAGGGTCATCTCGATTTGGTTGAGGAATACCTTCTTTCTTAAGTGGATTATCAACTCGAATCAATTCGTCTTCATGAATATGGGAATGATTTTTACGACGCGGTAAATAATGATTTGATGGCTGCGTACCCCACTCCGGCATCAACTGATAACCACCTGCTTCTCGAATGGTTACCGAAATGTCTGACTCTGAGTCATGCACATCACCAAACAAGCGCGCACCAGTCGGACAGGCCATTACACATGCGGGTTTACGCTCAGCCTCAGGAAGTTCTTCATCATAAATACGATCTACACACAAAGTACATTTCTTCATGACCTTTTGGTGTTCATCAAATTCCCTTACCCCATAAGGGCACGCCCAAGAACAATATTTACAACCAATACATTTATCATAGTCCACTAAAACTATGCCGTCGCTTTCACGCTTATGACTCGCACCTGTTGGGCAAACAGGCACACATGGTGGCTCTTCACAATGCAAACAACTTTTTGGAAAATGTAAGGTTTCCGTTTTTGGGTATTCGCCTATTTCGTATGTCTGCACACGATTAAAAAAAGTACCTGTTGGATCAGCGCCATAGGGGTTTTCATCCACTAACGGACCAGCTAAGCCTGAAGTATTCCATTGTTTACAACTGGTCACACAAGCAGAGCAACCCACGCAAATATTTAAATCAATGACTAACGCTAATTGTGTCATGATTTACCTCCTGCTCGTCCCGCGAAATAGGCAAGTATCGATTTTCGTTCTTTTTGTCCCGGCACGGTTTTCATCGGGCTGAATTGTGGCCACGTCACCTTATGATCTTTCTCGTCAGCTTTATACACTTTAACTTGCACATCATACCAACCTGCCTGACCTGTTACCGGATCTGAATTTGAATATGTTTCCCCATTTGCATCTTTAGGCAGTTCTTCAGAAATTAAATGATTCAACAAAAAACCTTTTCGGGATTCATTTGCATCAGACTCCAAATTCCAAGCACCCGATGCTTTACCAATTGCATTCCACGTCCAAACCGTATTGGGTTCCACAGCTTCACTAAATGCACACATACATCTTACCTTGCCATGCATAGATTCAACCCATACCCAATCACCATCTTTAAAACCACCTTGGGCGCCAAGTTTAGGACTCATATAAAGATAATTATGCGCATGAATTTGACGCAACCAAGCATTTTGTGAATCCCAAGAATGATACATCGCCATGGGACGTTGAGTAATCGCGTTTAATGGAAATTCTTTTTTATCACTTATTTGGCCTTCAAGAGAATCGTAATAAAAAGGTAGCGGATCAAAGTACGTACTTATACGCTCACGAAATCGCTCAGGCGGTTGCTTACCGGGGTATTTACCTTGGGCTGACAAACGAAATTTTTGTAACACTTCAGAATAAATATGAATATTGATTGGATCCGCGTAACGCGTCAAACGATGGTGCCGCGCCCACTCCAAGTAACCTTGGTTCCAATTACGCATATACTGATAAGATTTAGGCAATTCATAATGATAAACACAATTATTGTTTTCGTACATTTCCCATTGCTTTGGATTCGGCTCACCTTTCATGAATTTTTCACCCTCTTTACCACGCCATCCAGCAAGGAAACCTATCCCTGAACCAGGTTCAGTTTCGAAATTAGTGACAAAATCAGGATAATCTTTAAATTTTCGACTCCCATCTTCTTTAACAAATGCAGGTAATCCTAAGCGGCCACCGAGTTCAATAATAACTTCCTGAAATGGACGACAATCGCCAGTTGGTGGCAGCACTGGAACACGTACTGAATCAGCTGGACCATCAAACTCAGAAATAGGACGATCAAGCATCGACATAACATCATGTCGCTCTAGATACGTTGTATCTGGTAAAACAAGATCTGCGTAAGCTACCATTTCAGACTGGAAAGCATCAGCGACAATGAGGAACGGTATTTTAAATTCTCCATCCTCATTTTTATCATTCAACATTTTGCGAACTTCTGTGGTATTCATGGTGGAATTCCAAGCCATATTCGCCATGAAAATAAATAAAGTATCTATAGGATAAGGATCAGCTTTCCAAGCATTAGTTATGACATTGTGCATCATGCCATGTACAGACAGCGGATATTCCCATGAAAAAGCTTTATCCAGTCGTATTGCTTCACCTTTTTCATCTACAAATAAATCATTCGGATCCGCTGGCCAACCCAATGGCATACCACCCAGCGGTGTTTCTGGTTTAACACCATGCGGTCCATTAGGCGTTTTAGGGCAAGGTGGAATTGGACGAGGAAAAGGCGCTTTATGCCTAAATCCACCTGGACGATCAATCGTACCCAATAAAGACATTAAAATGGATAAGGCACGAATAGAATGAAAACCATTGGAGTGCGCAGCCAAACCACGCATAGCATGAAACGATACAGGATTACCCGTTACTGCTTCATGATCTTTGCCCCAACAATCTGTCCAGGCAATCGGTAACTCAATTTTTTCATCGCGCGCGATAATCCCCATTTCATGCGCCAATCGTCGAATCGTAGTAGCAGGAATACCTGTAATCTCTTCAGCCCATTCAGGTGTGTTCTCTTCAACGCGATCAGCCAACATTTGAAATGCCGGTTTGACTGGCGTACCATCTTCAAGCTTAAACTCACCAAATAAATAAGGGTCCGCGCCTTCAGTATGCGTTCTTACACATTGATTTGTTTTTCTGTCCCACCACAGTTCATCTTGAGGGTGAATAACACCTTCGTCCTGTTTTTCATAAGGACTACGAATAAACATGCCAAATTCGTCTGATGCTTCATCCAAATTAATCAACTGTGCCGAGTTACTATATTGAATCAAAAACTCTCTGTCGTATAAACCTTGTTTGATATTCTCATGAATCAGCGCTAGCAATAACGCGCCATCAGTTCCTGGCTTTATGGGTATCCATTCATCAGCGATCGCTGAATATCCTGTACAAACCGGATTGATGGAAATAAAACGGCCGCCATCATTTTTGAATTTGCCAAGTGCGGTTTTTAAGGGATTAGAATGATGGTCTTCTGCAGTACCAATCATAATAAACAACTTAGAACGCTCAAGGTCCGGGCCGCCAAACTCCCAAAAAGAACCACCGATGGTATAAATCATTCCAGCAGCCATATTCACAGAACAAAAGCCGCCGTGCGCAGCATAGTTTGGCGTGCCATACTGCTTGGCAAACAATCCTGTTAACGCCTGCATTTGGTCTCGACCAGTAAACAATGCAAATTTTTTCGGGTCTGTTTTGCGTAAATGAGATAAACGTTTTTCCATAACATCAAACGCTTCATCCCAAGAAATCTCCTCAAATTCAGCCTCACCACGATCTGCGCCTGCTTTTCGTCGTAAAGGTTTAGTAATTCGAGCAGGGGAATATTGCTTCATGATACCTGAGGAACCCTTGGCGCAAATCACACCTTTATTCAAAGGATGATCAGGATTACCCTGAATATACCTGACCTCACCATCCAGGAGCGTAACGCGAATACCGCAACGGCAAGCACACATATAACATGTGGTATTTTTGTGTTCTATTTTGGCATCAGGTGAAGTCATTGGGTCTTGTTGCATAAAAATCCCTATTTGAGATAAATAAAATTCCGTTATTGGTCGAAAATCGATCTATATTAACAGTTAATGTTATACTGTAATAGATTATAAGCCAGCTATCAAATTAAGCGTATTAACCGGCTTATAAATTTTTTCCCAACCGCACAATCGCGATGATAAATTTTATCTGTGCAAAACCATGGCCGAATTCTATATTTAGCACTTTGCATTAGTTCACAATTATTGAACCAGCAAAAACAAGGCCCCATCTCCACGACGAATATTAATCAGCAAACTGCGACGACTACGTTTCAATGCTTGCTTTAATTCAATAAAATTCCTTACCAATATCCGATTCACTGAAATAAAAACATCATGTTCACGTAAACCCGCTTGCCATGCGAGAGAATCTGGCTCTACAGACAAAACCTCAACGCCCTCCACACGCTCAGACCAGTTTCCATCCTCACTAACAACGCCAAGTACTGCGCCAGTCAATCGTTTCGATAGCTTTGCACCATCAATTGTAGCTTGCTCTTGCTCAGTCACAACCACCGATAAATGTTCTTCTCGACCATTTCGAACAATTATTAGCTCAACTTTTCGCCCTATACGCAATAATCCAATAATATTTTTTAAATCCGACGAATTATCTACATCACGACCATTAACCGAAGTGATCACATCACCTGCTTTTAATCCAACTTTCTCTGCGGGAGATTCAGGCATAATTTGGGACACAACAACACCTCGAAGATTTTTCATATCAAACGCTTTTGCTAATTGAGGCGTTAAGTCCTGAATATAAACACCCAATCGACCGCGCTTAACAACACCAAACTCAATCAACTGTTGCATAACATCTTTAATTAATGCGGTTGGAATCGCAAACCCAATCCCAACATTACCGCCACCCCGAGAAGATAATATGGCAGTATTTACGCCAATTAATTGCCCACGGAGATTAACCAATGCACCACCAGAATTTCCTGGATTTATCGATGCATCCGTTTGAATAAAGTCCTCATAACCTTCAATACCAAGCCCACTGCGGCTCAGCGCACTCACAATGCCTGATGTTACGGTTTGACCTAAACCAAAAGGATTCCCAATAGCGACAACAAAATCCCCTACTCTTAATTTGCCTGAATCTGCAAAAGTCAAAGCGGTTAAGTTATCTGCTGCCACTTGAATCACTGCTATATCCGTATCCGGATCACGACCGATAAGTTTCGCTTTGAGCTTTCGCTTATCTCGCAATGTCACTGTAATCTCATCTGCTTTATCAACAACATGATGATTCGTAATGATGTAACCCTTGGCTGCATCCACAACAACACCAGAACCGAGACTTTGTGATTCTCGCTTTCTAGCACGCTCTGGCAAGTTAAAAAATTGGCGAAAAAAGGGATCCTGTAAAAGTGGATTATCAGCTTCTTGAACAAAACTACGAGTGGATATATTGACTACAGCGGGGGTAACGCGCTCCAACATGGGAGCCAAGGAAGGCATACTCTGGCCATTTAACTCTGCCAATGCCTGCACTGGAATGCCAGCTTGTACCATATTATTCGCAAAAAACATTAAAAACAGGGAAAAAAATAAGCGTTTTTTAATCATCGTTGTCATATACCTTGAGAATACGCTATGCTAAATATCAAAATATAACCACAAACAACACATCGCATGAAAAATATCATTTTAGCCTATGCGTCACTCATTGTCGGAATATTACTCGCCGACATGGAAATATTAAATACCTTCTTTATAGAAAATGGACTCCACTTTCTAACGCAAAAGATTTATATTTTACCCATATTTTTTACTCTAGTTCTATTAACAATCAAGGGTATTTATGACATATCTCTATATACTGACGAAACCATTCCATTAAAAATCAGTATTCTTTCTCTTATTATGGCGATAATTGGCTTGCTCGTATTCTTCAGAATTCTCGCTCTTGGCATGCTCTTTTTAATTGCTGCAGCATACTGGAATCGAGGAATTGTAAGGTCCTACTACCCTCGAAATCAACGAACTTAAATGGCGTCTTTCACACATCGAAAACCAATATCCTCAGCCATAGTATCCGGAGGAGCATATTGACGAGTGGCGTTGCGGTAAAAATAACTGATTGCATAATGCCCCATACCGCCACTACCACCACGAATTACTTTATTCTTTTTACCATATTCAACATCAGTGTAATCTGAACCTGGAATCGCTTCGTACCAATCCAACACCCACTCCCAAACATTCCCCGACATATCATATGCGCCATAAGGTGAAGCATTACCTTTAAATGCACCAACCTGTGCAATACCTTCCTCTTCCTCAGCATCGTCACCGGTATTTGTAATTTTTGGATCCCAGTCATTGCCCCAGGGAAATTCACGTGCATCAGATCCTCGCGCTGCTTTTTCCCACTCTTGCTCAGTGGGCAAACGCGCATCTCGCCAACGACAATATTTATCAGCATCTAACCAAGTCACGGCAGCAACTGGCTTCTTATCTTCAATTGACTGCTGGGCTATCATTGCAGCAACTAATGCTTCACGCTCCATGGCCCGAGTATCCATATCCAATTTAAAATGTTCAGCGCCAATTTCACGTAATGTTTTTAATTCCATACTTTTCATTTGGCTTACTGCTAAGCCATAACCATTTTGACCCCACGCCACAGGAACCTGACCACGATCTTGACCTTTTGCCTTAAGTAAAAACTCTTTATATTGACGATTCGTCGTTTCAAACTCATCAATATAAAATTCCTTCAACGTAACTTTTCGCTCTGGATGTTCGTTCAAATAAAGTGGCGCAGGAAAACCATAACGCTCCTGCATCCCTTCCGAATCTACTTTGTTACTACCCATCGTAAATTCACCTGCAGGAACATGCTTCATTGACACATCCAAAGTTGCAGCTTCAGGTTTTTGAGTCTTAGGCGTAGATGTCGTTGTATTCTTGCTACAAGCAAAAACACTGAAACAGATTATTGTGAAGCTTATTATTTTTTTCATAAATCTTTTGCACACCGAAAACCAAAGGTATCATTTTTAACTTTTTTAGCAAAAAACGCTCTATTGTATACTGGAGCCGAAATACCACATTTATAAAACGAACAATCAAACCATGAACCACCTTTCAAAGTTTTGTATCGTTCACCATAACTTTCAGAATTTGTTTTATTTTCTGGATAAGCTTTATACCAGGAAGATGTCCACTCCCAAACATTACCCGACATATCGTGCAACCCATGAGGACTTTGACCTTTTGGAAACAGACCTACAGGTGTTGTATCGCCAAATTTACCCAAACTTTTCCAACGTAGAGGTGTGTTTGCATTTTCTTCCGCAAACTTGTCACCCCAGGGATATGTTCTAGCATCATTTCCTCTAGCTGCCTTTTCCCATTCTTGGTCCGTAGGCAATCGTTTACCCACCCATTTACAATAGGCGCCTGCATCTTCCCAATTGACAAATGTTACGGGATGATCCACTTTACCTTCAGGATAAGTGCGGTTACGATAATGCGAAGGTGAGCGTCGACCTGTTGCATCAATAAATTGTTTGTATTGACCATTGGTCACTTCATAAATATCAATAGCAAAAGCTGACAAATTCACTTTATGCTGCGGACCTTCATCTGATAACCGCTCATCGCTACCCATGGTAAAAATGCCCGCCTCAATTGTCACCATTTTGTTTGGCTCCACACCAATTTTGGTTTGTGTGTAATACATATCAGTATTATTTAATAAAGAAGCATCTTCTAATTTCTCTGATTTATTTTTTGACGCGTATTCACCACTAGCCAATTTTTTTACAAACGTTTTTAACTCATCAGTTTTATGGCAGGTCAAACATGATTGGTCTGCAAGCAATATTTTTGAAATATCCACACCATCTACATGACACTGAGCACAATCACCCAGTCCATGAAGATGATCTTCTGGTACAGATTCAGTCTTTGCTAAAACAGAAAAGTTGCTACAATAAAAGAGCAACAAGAAAAGAATTATTTTTAATCTAAACATATAATAAAATTCAAATTGTGAAACAAATGATTAAACACAATAACTTCAACAAATTGCCAAACTGGACCCAATGGCTTGCTCGCGACAGTAACGGCAGTTGGTGGGCTTATGAAGCTGAACCCCATCTACACGATAACGGCTGGTATGAAAACGAAGTGGGGAGAATACAAAAAGCACCTAGTGTCACACTTGATATCCAATGGCAAAATTCGCTTACACCAATTAAATTGCTGGATTCTCTGGCGCAGCCTCCCAAGCCTTAATAAATTCTTGAGCATGCGTAGAGTTATGCAAAGTAGCAAATCGCGCCACTTGTAATCCCAAACCAATCAATCTTTGATTAGTTGCATCATTAAGCACTTTTCCGTCTTCATCAAATGCACTGTCTACAAACGGGATTGATACTTGCTCTGGCACTACCCATGCGTGCAGTGATCGACCTACCGATCGTAAAGAATTAATTGCTGTATTAGCACCCAACGCACCTGAAGATACACCAACCAAGCCAACCATCTTACCTTCAAACTGTTCACACGCCATAAGATCTAACGCATTTTTCAAAACACCACTATAACTTGAATGATATTCTGGCGTACCTAATATGATGCCATCGGCCGCCTTCACTTTCGCACGCAAATTTAATATGTCCTGTGGATACTCAACTTCATTGCCTTGATCGTCGATATTGGAACCACAAAAAACCATCTGATAGTCTTTCAAATCCAATAACTCAATTTCAGCGCCCGCTTCTTTCGCTCCACATAACACTATATTAAGCGCCATTCGAGTAAAACTTCCGGGCCGTAGACTGCCACAAATGGCAACTATTTTTACTGGCGACTGCATTCAATACCTTTTAAATCATTAAAAAAATAGGGACTATATAACCGCATTCTAGCAGTTTTTCGCAATACAAGCAGGGTGCTATCAATAGCGACAAAGATAAGCACCCATAAGTCTGTTCATATAATTAACGAAGACCCAAATAACTTGAACATAGCTTGAGCATCGATTTTCCAAATTTTTGCATAAATATTTTTACTTCATACCCAACCCATTCGCAATAAAACATTAAGTAATCAAGAAAATCACCAACCACAACATATAGTGTTTACTAATCCAGCAAATAGATCCTTCGTAAGTTACTGATTTTTAAATGAGTAAGCTCTAACTACCTGAAATATATGAACAATAAAATATATCCAGTTAACCCATATTGCCTTGACAGACAGCTAATTTAGACATAATCTTACCCCACAACTACAAGATGTAGTGTTTAGGAAAAGTAAGCATACATTGAGTAGGGGCGAAAAATTTCCTTTAAACCGGATAATGAAGTACCCATCCGAATTATCGATTGACTCAACCTAAAGGATGCAGCATGAGCGCTAACACACGATCGGCACACCTAAAAGCAGTACCCAACCAAGTAACAGACATTGAATACCAACCCGCTTCACTAGATATCTGGGAAAAAAAATACCGTTTATGTACCAAAGAAGGTGTTGCCGTCGACAAAACCATTGATGAAACTTATCAACGTGTTGCAAAAGCATTAGCAGAAGTTGAGGAAACCAAAGATAAACGTACCGAATGGGAAGAGAAATTTCTCTGGGCACTAAGAAAAGGTGTCATTCCAGCAGGTCGCATTATGTCCAATGCCGGTGCATTAGCCTACAAACCAGCGACATCTACGATTAACTGTACTGTTTCTGGCACAGTACGCGATTCCATGAATGACATTTTAAATAAAGTTCACGAAGCAGGGCTGACATTAAAAGCCGGTTGCGGCATTGGTTATGAGTTTTCAACATTACGCCCTAAAGGCGCTTATGTTTCTGGAGCAGGTGCTTATACTTCAGGCCCTCTATCCTTCATGGATATTTACGACAAAATGTGTTTCACCGTTTCATCTGCCGGCGGTAGACGTGGCGCACAAATGGCCACATTCGATATCGGCCACCCAGATGTCATGGAATTTATTCGTGCTAAACGTGAAGATGGTCGACTTCGCCAATTTAATTTATCACTACTCATCACTCAAGAATTTATGGAAGCTGTAAAAACTGACAGCGACTGGGCATTGGCATTTCCATTAACCGCCGACGAAGCAAAAGCTGATAAAATTGATTTACGCAGCAAAGATCAGGTTGTTTGGCGCGACTGGCCTGAAAGCGAACCTTACATTACAAATGACAGTGGACAAGTTGCTTGTAAAGTATATCGTCAAATTAGAGCTCGACGTTTATGGGATATGATCATGACGTCTACCTATGATTTCGCAGAGCCAGGTTTTATACTCATAGACAAAGTTAACGAACAAAACAACAACTGGTTTTGTGAAAACATTCGCGCAACAAACCCTTGTGGCGAACAGCCTCTTCCACCTTACGGATCATGTTTATTAGGCTCCATCAACTTAACACGTTATGTTTGCAAACCATTTACCGATGCTGCTTATTTTGATTGGGAAGAATATCGCAAAGCTGTTGATGTGTTTACTCGCATGCTCGATAACGTCGTTGAAATTAACGGCCTACCATTAGAAGGACAGGAAAAAGAAATTCTTCGTAAACGCCGCCACGGCATGGGTTATCTTGGTCTTGGTTCGACTATTACTATGATGGGCATGAAATACGGATCTAAAGAGTCTTTAGCTTTTACTGAAGAAGTGACTCGCGAATTAGCCATGCAAGGCTGGAGGTCTGGTTTAGCACTTGCGAAAGAAAAATCACCCGCACCTATTATGGAAGAAGAATTTACCGTAAATGCAGAAATGTTACGTAAACGCCCAGAAATGAAAGAAGATGGCTATAAAGTTGGCGATAAATTAATGGGTAAAGTTCTGCATGCAAAATACAGCCGTTATATGCAAAAAATTGCAAAAATTGATCCTAAATTAGTAGAAGAGCTTGCTGAGGTTGGCGCTAGATTCAGTCATCACAGCTCTATCGCACCAACAGGCACAATTTCTTTATCTTTGGCCAATAATGCTAGTAACGGAATAGAACCCAGTTTTGCACATCATTATTTTCGCAATGTCATACGTGAAGGCAAAAAATCCAAAGAAAAAGTTGATGTCTGTTCATTTGAACTTCTCGCTTATCGAGAAATGATTAATCCCGAAGCAAAACCTTATGCTGAAATTGAAAGCGAAAAACTGCCAGATTACTTTATAACTGCAGAAGATATTTCACCAACAGCACATGTTGATATTCAAGCTGCTGCACAGAAATGGATAGATTCATCGATTTCGAAAACAGCCAACGTACCAACGGATTATGATTTTGAAGATTTCAAAAATATTTATCTATACGCTTATGAGCAAGGACTAAAAGGTTGCACTACTTTCAGGTTCAATCCAGAAGCTTTCCAAGGCGTATTAGTTAAAGAAAAAGACCTGCAAAACACCATGTATAAATTTACGCTCGATGATGGCAGCACTGTCGAAGTTAAAGGTGATGAAGAAATTGATTACGATGGTGAAACGCATACCGCGGCAAACTTATACGATGCTATGAAAGAAGGTTATTACGGAAAATTCTAGTACCACTACACAGTTCACCTTTGGTTGCTCGATTGCTGCGCCAAAAGTGAGCTATGAGCAGAATATAAAATTAACACATACCCAGCTTTTTAGGAGATAACAAGTGGGAATCCAAATACAAAAAAAAATCGTCGCATACAGTGTCATAAACGATGAAAAAGAAGAAGCTGCTACCTCGGAAGAAGTGGCAATCGCCCAAGAGCCTAAAATTGAAGTTGAACACATGCATGAAAAGGTCGCCAGACCAGAAATGCTGTTAGGCTCGACTTATAAAGTAAAAACCCCTCTATCTGAACACTCGCTTTATGTCACGATAAACGACATGATTCTAAATCAAGATACGGAACATGAAATTCGCAGACCTTTTGAAGTTTTCATAAATTCAAAAAATATGGACCATTTTCAGTGGATAGTCGCATTGACTCGAATCATTTCAGCTGTTTTTCGAAAAGGTGGAGATTCAACCTTTTTAGTTGAAGAATTAAAAGCGGTATTTGACCCACGCGGTGGTTACTTTAAGAAAGGCGGGAAATACATGCCTTCCTTAGTTGCTGAAATTGGCGATGTTATCGAAACACACATGAAAACCATTGGCATGATCGAAAGCGAAGGCTTGGATGAGCATCAGAAAAAATTCATTGCTGCGAAAAAAGCGGAAATTGAAGGCAAACAAAACAAAGAAGATGAACCAGATAGTAACTTTCCAACTAATGCCGAGTTATGCAACAAATGCCAAACTAAAGCCATGATTAAAATGGACGGCTGTTTAACTTGTCTAAATTGTGGCGATTCCAAATGCGGTTAATGTAAAAAGGCAACTAACCCCGTATTTAACCTCCTCCCGGGTTAAATACACCCCCAAAACCGCAATGGTTTCAAACTGTTGCGGTTTTATTTTTTCTAGCATCAGGGAACTATCAAGCCAACCTAGTTTCAAACCGAACAGGCATAAAAAAATACCAATAAATGTCGCAATTTATAAAACATTCGTCGATTTACGGTTAATTAATGTGCAAAAGTGGCTAATTACTCACTTTTTTGCACAAAATGTATAAATATAAATATTTTAGCCGAAATAGAAATAACGTTAGACTTTATAAATACTGTTAATTCTCTATATGACATTAAAAACACCGTCAAAATATCTGCATTCCTTACGCACAAGGATAATTATCAGTGTGCTGGTAATGGTGCTACCTGCTGCACTACTCATGTTCAGTGCATACAATTCCATCCGCGGTAGCAATGACTCCCTAACACAAATCGTCGATTCACCTTTAGACGAATTGTTAAAAATACAAAAAGCCCAAAGTAAAATTTTAAAAACAGAACTACCCTTTCACCTTTACTTAAATCGTGGAGAATCTGCCGACCGAGAAGCATTTATTCGCTTAACTGTGGACATAGACTTCCTACTTGAAAACATCGCTAAACAAGAAGGGCTTACAGATCAAGACCGAGGCATTATCACACTCGCTCAAAACGAGTGGCACGAAGCAAAAACCATGGGCGAGAGTTTACTTTCAACGACAAACATACCAACTGCTGATATCTTAACAGCAAAGGTTGATCAATTTGGTCGCCACTTAGAAAGATGTGCTTCATTACTTGATGAAATTAATTTAAGCGCACTCGAAAAAATTAAACAACTTCGCTTTACTGCACAAGAAAATGAATGGAAGTCCATCGGCATGCTTTCTCTGGTTTTTGGTTTAGGCTTGTTGCTTGCTATTCTTGCGGCACTTTCTTTGGGACAATCTGTTATCGAGCCAATTAAACGTTTGGAAAAAACTGTGAGTCTTTTTGGAAAAGGCGAAACTAGCACAAGAATTAGTTTACAGTCTAATAATGAACTGGACGGACTCGCTACGGCATTTAACGCAATGGCAGAACGCTTTGAACATATAAAAAACGAATTAAATTATTTATCAGTACACGACAACCTCACGGGTTTATATGACCGAACAAAATTACAAGAAGAAGTTTCTTCTGAAATAGTTCGCTCAAAACGTTATGACCGATCTTTTTCTCTACTCTTAATGAACATTGATAATTTCAAAGAAGTTAATCGCGTTTATGGCCGATTAGTTGGTGATTCCGTCTTATGCTCGGTAGCCAACAAAATTACCGCCACTGTCCGACCTACTGACATCTCTTCTCGATATGATGGAGATGAATTTGCAGTAATACTGTCAGAAACTGACGCAAAAGGTGCCGCTGAAACAACGCAGCGTTTAATTGAAGCTATTGAAGAAAACCCTTTAAATATTGGCGATGGGAAATTACTACCAATTTCTGTCACTATTGTTACAGCAACTTATCCGGCTGATGCTGACACGGACATTGGTCTTTTTGCTTTAACAGATAACTCCTTAGTAAACACCAGGTCAGAAAAGAAAAATTTCATAAACAACTAATCTTAGCGCCAGCAAATAATTGCCGGCGCTAACACTTTCCATCTATTTAAACATGCCCAACATCATGACGACTATGCGCTAATGTATGTTCGGTATCATCTTCTGGAATTGGGTTATGCCCCAAAAACGCATCTACTTCGAATGGAAAACTGCCACATCGATTGCGATTAGACAAATCACATGACTTCACATGAAAAAAATTGTATAAAACATCGCAACCAATAATTGAGGTTAAAAATGGATAAACAGATATTACCATGCTCCAACCATACCAAGCTTCAACCATCTTCCCAGTTTGAGTCATATAATAATAGGGTACTGCCAACATAATACAACCCAAAATAAACCTAAAAATTCGATCCCACATTCCAAGGTTTTGCTCAACAACATTAATCCTTGACTTACCCATATTGTCTCTCCTTATTAGCGAATATTCGTCTTTTCATTAAGTCATTAACACACAGTAAAGCTTTTATTAACAAACAACTGAAAGCCGACCATTAATACGCAAATGATTCAACGTAACGATATTTTGTGAGCTAATAGGATGTACTTCGGTGACTTAGTCACGAATCATGATTATTGTTGAAATTTTCGAGAAAAATATGGGGAGCATAAAAAATTAAGCCAAACTTAAAATATGAAATCACTAGCAATAGTCTAAAACTACCCTAATGTCTCCGCTAAACTAGATATTGCTTGAGGATTTAAAATAACTATTTTCCCGCGCTGCAATTTAACCCAGGATTTTTTTTCGAATCTTTTTAACACACGACTCACTACTTCTCTAGCGGTACCAAGATTCGAGGCAATTTCATGATGCGTTGTTAAAACTTCATTGTTTCTGTTTTTATTTAAAATTAAATCTTTTGCTAATCGAGTATCAACCGGACCAAATGCAACATCTTCGATTAAACCAAGCAAAATATTTATTCCACCCTCAACCCCTTTATATACGTAATCCCGAAACTCCGGGGATTCAACTAAAGCAGCTTGAAAATATTTTTTCGGAATTAGCACCGCAGTAACATCAGACTCCGCAACAGCTTCTGCGTGATAATAATCATTCGCCAATAAACAAGTCGTTGTAATTTCACATGCTTCACCTGTCCTCAATCGGTAAAGGGTAATTTCATGACCGTCTTGAGAGATTTTTTGGACACGTACGATGCCGCTTAACACTAACAAATAGTTTTGACATGATTCACCATCTCGAAAAACCATTTGGCCAGCACTGATGTTTAAGTGTATTACATTTTCCAGCATTTTATTCCGAGTAGATGTATGGATGGAATTTAAAATAGGAAAAAAACACAACCACTGACGTTCAATCGCCTGTAACATTCAAAACTCCTGATAACTCGCAAATTAAGTTAAAAGCTTTTGAAATTAACTTTACTTAAACTTAAAAAAATCAGTTGAACGCCAGCTTAGAGTGCAAGAAATTGATTCCAGTGGTACTTCAAAAAACCTTAACTCCATTTCTCGACTATTCGGAAGATTATTTGAAGCCATACTTGGATCAAGAGGTTGTATTCTAAATCGTGAGCCAACTAATGTGTCTATGCTGGTGCAACTAGAAGCAAGAATACTTTATAAAAATCCTAGGACTTTAATTAATATTTAAGCACATATTTTTTAAAACACCAGCTCCTATTTTGTCTTTTTTTTAGTAAAAATAATACCAGCAATATTTAAGGCTATTCCACGTATTTCTAAGCTATGGATGCATATAGGGTTTACGTTTTTCAAGCAAATTATTATCAGAATAACTTATCATTGGTATATAAAATCTCTAGTGAAATAATTCACAAAACCAGAAATATGCTACAACATGTATAATAAATTGCTGGCCAAATTTATGCATAATATATTCTTTCAATATTTTGAATGTTAATTTATTGACGAAAGAATATTTCATTTAGAACACACAATAGAATTCAAACAAAAAACGTTTAAATAATTTACTGGGGAAATTATGGAAAACCAAAATATTGCAATTATTGGTTTGAATAGCGTTGGTACTGAACTATTTAAAGCAATGATAGAATTAAAAAACAAAGGTATTAATGTACTTGGCGTTTCTGAAAGCATTTTTACTGAAGGAAGCCAGCTCGCTCAACAATTGGGCATCACAAATATGTCCATTGATCAAATTATTGAAATGGGAGATAAGATTGATGTTATTTTTGATCTATCAGGCAACCGAGAGATTCGAAAAGAACTTAGAACAACCTTGTTCAGCTCAAAAAACCAACATACTGTCATTGCACCTGAATGCGTAGCACGCATAATGCACACAATGATAAGTGATCAACAATTACCTGGCACTAGTAGTGAAAATATTGGCTATTAATTTTATCGAATTACGAGGCATCACGCTCAGCGCCACATTTCCAACAACAAGTAAACTGTGCTTCAATTAGCTCATTGCATTTTAAGCATTTCCATACATTGTTGTAGATTTGATCATCAGGCCGTTGAGCCTCATAGTTCTTAATTCGCTCTTCCGCTCTTTCTAGGTCATCATCATTTAATATCCACACGGTAGGATAACTATTGGCGGGGATTTCCCCAACTGCCCCAATCAACAAATCGCCCTGAACAAAGGCATCAATACCAAAAGACACTAGATAGTCTTTCATCATTTGCACACTGACCAAATCTGAAGCGCTATAAACTTGTTTCATATTACCCCCAAGAGGCAATAGACGGTGTAAATGTTGCTATCATCCCGAGACTTACAAATGGATCACACACGCCTAATTAATGGTAAAACAATGAAATTACAGAAAAAACAATAACACCATTATTAATGTTCCACTGAATTCATTATAATAAATTTTCTTTCAATTCAATTATGACTAAAAGCAGCTCTTAAATTAGATCAAATATGCCAGACACAAATCAAAATAATACTAAACCGCTAGAAAATGATCAAAATCAATCAGAACCTATCATTACATTAGATATAAATGGCAGCAAAGTCACTATATTAGGTACTGCACACGTATCACGAGCTAGTGCGGATAAAGTACAGGAACTTATTGCGACAGGCGAATACGATGCGGTCGCGGTAGAACTTTGTCCAAGCCGACACAATGCGATTGTGAATCCTGATTCCTTAGCTAAAATGGATCTGTTTCAAGTCATCAAAAAAGGCCAAGCAAGCATGGTTGCTGCCAGCCTTGCATTGGGCGCCTATCAACAACGCATGGCTGAACAATTTGACATCGAACCTGGTGCAGAAATGCGCGTTGCAATAAATGATGCCAAAGAAGCCAAATTACCTGTACTCCTCATCGATAGAGAAATTGGTACAACTCTTAAGCGCATTTACCGAAACGTACCCTGGTGGAAACGCTTCCATCTATTCAGTGGCTTATTTGCAAGCATCATTAGTAAAGAAAAAGTCAGCGAAGCAGAAATCGAAAACTTAAAAGAAGGCGATATGCTGGAAACGACGTTTTCACAATTTGCTGAAGAGGAAAGAGACTTATTCCGACCTTTAATCAGCGAACGTGACGAATATATGTCAGCACGCCTACAATCCGAACTTGCTAAAAATGACTTCAAGCATGTTCTGGCGGTCGTTGGCGCCGGTCATATGAACGGCATGGAAAAGGTCTTAAAAGAGAAACAAATAACAGACGCAGACCAAGCACTCATTGAACTCGATACAATTCCGCCAGGCTCAACATGGCTTAAATACATACCATGGGCTATTGTAGCACTGATTATTTCAGGATTTATTATTGGATTCTCACGCAGTTCTGATTTGGGTATAGAACTGGTAATCGACTGGATTGTTATTAACGGCGGCTTAGCCGCACTAGGCGCTTTAATCGCGATGGCACACCCTCTCACCGTTATAACCGCATTTTTCGCTGCGCCACTCACCTCATTAAACCCGATGATTGGTGCAGGTATGGTCACAGCAGGAATGGAAATCTATTTGCGAAAACCCCAAGTGGGTGATTTTAGTCGATTAAGGAAAGATGCCAGTAGCTTAAAAGGTTGGTGGTCAAATCAAGTAACACGAATTCTATTGATCTTCCTATTAAGTTCATTTGGTTCTGCTATTGGGACTTATCTCGCTGGTTTTAGAATATACGGCCGCTTAACAGGCGTTTAAGTCTAAATATTCGTCTGCTTGCGTTGGGCGCAAACTCAATGAGGTTAGCGAAACTCCCCTCTTCGGTCGTCAACGGATCGTTGACGGGAAAAATAATTAACGAAACTCAACCATTAAACCTGATTTAAAACTGTATCCACCCATTTGGAATTTCGGATCACCTGAAATTGCAGAATTAACTTCGGCACGAGAACGTTTGACTTCAAAATAAAGATAGGAGTTTATAGCCCCAAAAGAACTATACATTTCTTTTGCTGCACTTTTATCTAAAGGATCCAATAATAACTGCAAACCAGCACGCGCATGATATCCATTCACCGAACCACGCGTAGTATCTTGACCAGAAACAGTGAGATGATATGCAAAACGCGTGTAGCCACCACCAGCATAGGGCACTAACCATTGTCCTTCAGTAAATCTCAATCGCAATACAGCAAATAAATCTACCGGCAATTTTCGATAAGTAACTCTACCAGATTGCAATCCACTGATGGGTAAATTCCCAGTACCTCGGTCTTGAGCATAATCAACACTCATACCCAAATCTAAAACATATAACAATCGATAAGCTACTGAGCCACCAACAGCGATCATACGCTCACTGCCATAATACGTTGACCAATTCTTATCCTCAGGTTCAAATAAACCTGCGTTCATCTCCAATGTCCAACGTGGTTGATCCTGCGCTGCTTGGGTAACTAACGGCGTCAGCAATAACATAAATAGGCTGCAACCAAATATAACTCGAATCATATGACACTTACTCTTCTACGAAATTGACAATATACGGCGTTTATCACCCAAAGTGTTAACATAAAACAAAAACCAATAAATAAGAAAAAACCTATAATCGACTTTTCAAGCAATTCTGCCGCCAGTATTAATGGGTATAAAAAACCTCTTGTAATTGGCTTTAAGAAGCTATATTCATTAATTATCGCTGCGGCAAACGGGCCATAGTGATAATACCAGCCCACAAAAGCACGTCCAGCATCATTTGTTAACAAATGACTATCTCGAAAGTCTCTTAAAACCTGAACTTGTTGAGCAGAGTAATAACCAAATGCCGCTGTTGCAATAAAACAACCTTCGCTAGCCAAATTTGGATAGGGAACTATTGTTTCAGGCTGAGCAGATATTTTATCGGAAATTGCACTGATTACGGGATCGCCAATGTCTAGCTTTTCATCCTCTTTAACAAAATAACTTTCTGTAAACTCTGCATCTTCAGAATCGTCAGAGTCATCAATATAGGCAGCAACTTGAAAATAATAACTGAGTTGATTTTTAGCTTCTAACCAAACGGTGTAAACAAGATTATTGCTTAAACCACTAATCACATAACTTGTCACATTACCCACATCAATCTCTGTTGGTGTATCCTCTCCAACTGCATAATGAACTACATAGGACGTTGCATTTCCTATGGCATTCCACGACAACGAAAGTTTATTATTCGCTGGTGTTATTGGATTTAATACCGGTGCAACTGGGGTAGTAGGCACAACGACTAAGTCAGCAGGAAGCGTGACAGTTAATGCTTCGTTGGCATCTATAACCTTTAAAGATTGCGTTCTACTGTTGATCGTTAAATAATTATCTTGTGATTCAGAATAAATGGGCTCGTCATCATAATACAATTTATATCCAGCCACGAAGTAATCATTACTCGCCGACCAACTAATTGATATTGCAGAAAGGACATCATCATTAATAGAATCGATTATTAAAGAGTCTGGAATTTTGTCATACCCACTGCCACCATAAGCACCAATATCCGTTTCTGAATCATCAAAATCTTCTGCGAACTCACCTTTGTCAATACATGAAGAATCTTTCTGTAAATGAAAATCATTAACTTCAATATCAGTATCTACAAAATCAGCTTGAGTATTAATTTCATTATTAGAATCAAACTCACTAGCATTTCCCGATATACAATTAAAAGAAACAGCGTCAGGAGTCGTAGTAAATAATAAATCATAGTCGTCAAATATATTATTCTTTACAACAATATTTGTACTGAGATTTTCAATATTTATCAAATTTCCATAAAAAGTATTATTGGTGATATTCACAGAAGATGCTTCACCGATATTCAAAGCAGTATTATTTTCACCTAATCGAAATATATTATTACTAATGGTTACGCCTGACATTGTATCAGCAACTAAAATTCCTATATTTGACTCTAAAAACGTAAAGTTTTGTATCACTGTAGATGTGGCTGAACCATTTATTGTAATGGTAGGTTTTGTGGTATCGAGGCTTTTTAATATTGTGTTTTTGGTATCAGCACCTTCAAATCGAAGGTTTTTGTCTGCAATTGAAATATTAACCGAATAGGTACCTGGGAAAAAACGAATTGTGTCATCTGTTTCGGCGTTAGCAATTTTACTATCTACATCATCATCTTGTGTAATTTCATGTACTTCTGCAAAAACATTCAATGAAAAGAGAAAACTAAACATCAACAAGAAACTCAAACTTTTATTTTTCATTATGTTCCAAATTATAATATTTTTTTAACTTATTTATTTCCATTTGATGCCAATGAATTGCTTCAGCTCCAAACTCTTCGCCTTGATATAATTTCAAATTGTTCAATATTTGATAAAAGCCCAAACGCGGTATCCCCAATGATCCTTGCTGAATCACCATAGCACTCAGCATTGGTCGCTGATTATCTGCATCCTCGTACATCAGCTTTTCAAGAATATCCGTGCACTTATTGATCACTGGTGCTTCGGTTATACCTAGTGATGATGCAAACTCTCGATAAGTTAACGTTTGACTGTTTAATACCTGCTTTACCAATAAGTCTCGCGCTAAATCTAAATCCTTCGACTTCATACTGAACCAATTACACCATTTTCCACTCTAATCTCGACAAATCAGGCACAGTTCGACCGCATTAATCACCTTAAAACTCACTATGTACTATACCGCGACAACCCGTTAATTACATTTAAAATTAGCGCTAGCCGACATCGTATATGCATTGATATAATTAGGCCTGATAGAGGCATAAAAATAGCGCTAACGATTCATATAATAACAACGATAACAACACTAAGACATTACACAGCCCTTTATCCGACCAAACAAGCATGCGTATCAAATCATTAATTTCATTAGTTTTATTCATTTTACCGCTGATGTTTAGCAGTTATCTTCTCGCTGGATCCAGCAAAGCGTTCACATCTTTACTTCATGCAGCAAAAGAATTGGAGTCAGCAAGTGCCCAATACTTACTGGGCCGAATGTATGAAAACGGACAGGGAACTGAAAAAAATGATAATAAAGCTTATGAATGGTACTTAGCTTCTGCAAAGCAAAATTTTGCAAAAGCACAACTAAAACTTGGCCAAGCATATGAAAATGGCTCATTAGGACAGAAAAAAAATCTCAGTAAAGCTCAGCTCTGGTACGAAAAAGCAGCTCTCCAAAATTCAATTAATGCTCAATTTCATTTAGGGACACTGCTCCACGATAAAAGCAAAGGTGAAAGCACTTCAAATAAAAAAGCAATTAAATGGATTTTGAAGGCTGCCACTAAAGGCCACCCAGATGCTCAAACAAAACTCGGAGACATTTTTCTTAATGGGCAAGGCATAGAAAAAAGTCCTGTTGATGCCGCACACTGGTACCAAGAAGCAGCTGAACAAGACCACATTGAAGCATCAGTAAGTCTTGCAGATCTTTATGTCATTGGTGAAGGTGTTAAAAAAGATTTGAAGAAGGCTATTAATTTGTATTCCTGGGCTGCAGATCAAGATAACGAAGACGCTAAATTAAAATTATCAAAGATAAAACTCAATAGTAAAGATATTCCTAGTGAACCCGAAGCTGCAATCAAATGGTACACTGACTCTGCAAAGAATGACAATCCCACGGCACAGTTTGAACTAGGTAATTTATTAGTAAACCAGCCTACACTAAAAGAAAAAGAAGATGGAATAAATTGGCTAAATAAGTCAGCAAAACAAAATAACATCCAAGCACAAATAAAATTGGCAACCATCTATTATGAAGGAATTATTGACAGGAAGGATTTAAAAAAATCTTTTTTGTGGCGAGAAAAAGCCGCTAACCTGGGACATACAAAATCTCAATATCTACTTAGCTATATGTATCAGAATGGTTATGGTACCGAGATCGATAACAAGAAAAGAATATTTTGGTTACAAAAAGCGGCTAACAATGAAGTTGCCGAAGCGCAATATCAATTAAGCAAACTCCATTTTAAAGGTAAGGATGTTGAACGAAATACACGAACCGCTTTTAAATGGCTCAAAAAATCAAGTGACAACAATTATGCACAAGCATCATTACAACTTGGTAAATTATACTTAAACGGTATTGGCATTGATCAAAACATTGAGTACGGTATAAAACTCATACATAAAGCAGCAGATCAAAACGATGCAGCCGCGCAACTGAACCTTGCTCAACTCTATGAAAACGGTATTTTTATTGATGCTGATTTGGTAAAGGCTGAGCAATGGTATCTAAAAGCTGCTGAAAATGGGAATGCAATAGCACAAACTCGATTAGAAGATCAATAACTAGATACGCTATAATCCCCTATTTATTTTGAATCGTATAGTTCACAATAATAAAGTAAAATACATTAAATAAAAAAAACACTACACTATTTTGAATTGGAATAATTAAAAATGAAGGGATCAGCTCTATTAAACTTTTTTCTGCCAGTATTAATTTTACTAACAATACTGCTATTTATGGGATTTGATGAAGAATCTGATGGAGAGAAGTCTGAAAAAGATGTTGTAATGGAATTATTAGAAGATATCACCTTCAACACGCCACCAAGGGTGAGTATACTATTTAACGAACAATTTGTGGACAAAAAATCACGTGTCCGTTACAACACACTAATTGTCAAAACAGATGAAGAATATTTACCAAAATCACCTAAAAATCCTGACAATGCAACTAATGCTTTAGAAATACTTAAAGAGAGTTTGCCCGAATACAATTTTGGTAAACCGATGTCTGAAAAAGCACACTATTCTCATTTACTCATTGGTAACGCGGAATGGACCATTTCATTATTACACACCGATCGTGGACACTTTTCGAAATGGGTTAAAAAAGTTGATGTACACCAACTACTCAATGAACCTTTATAAACACACAAATTAAACCTATTTTTAATATACCGCCTGGACTCGATAACCTTGCTGCTTTAACAACGTTAAAATGCCTTCTTCACCCGGTAAGTGCAATGCACCAACAGCAACAAAGCAGTTGCCAGCTTTTAACAAAGGCGTCATACGTTTTACCATGCGATAATTTCTATCAGTCACTAGCCGCTGTGTAAATTCTTTCGCAAGCTTTTCATCAATTAGTGATTCATATTTATCGTTTAAAGCTAAAATCTTATTTAGATCGCGAGTAAGATACACATCGATAGCTTCGTCCTGCAATTTATCCATATCGAGCATATTCTCCAACGTACTCTTCAACAGCGCAATTTGTGAATCAAGTGACATTTCATCGAACACTGCAGTTTGTTCCTGTTGTGTTTCTAAACCGTGGATAGTTTTTCCTTGCTGTTTAGCAGTTTGAAACAAAATTGCGTCAAGAAATAATCCAGTTCTCTGTTCAGGCATATTTAACACAGTAAAAACCGCCCAAGGTTTCATTTTATTAACAATTCTTTCTGGCAGCCCTTTTTTGACCATAGCTTTTACCGATTGAAAATAAAGATCGTCACCAATAATGGGTTTCAAATGCCGCCCATCCGTGAAATAAAGACTCTTCATCACTTCTCGAGCCGTGTCTTTATCCAACTGCATTTCCAAGGCAAGTGTATTGGCGCTGTTAAATGCCGTATTCACTGGCTCTGGTAATTCGGTAACACGAGCATCTTCTGAATGAATTGTGCCAAACAGATAACACGAAATCACTTCTGATTGACTAACTTCCCATAAAATACCGAAATTGTCGGCTTTTGTACCCGTTTCATTTACAGGATTACTCGAGCAGGCGGTAGCGAGAAACAGCGTTATAATTAAAACAAAGAAAAAATATCGTGACTTAATATTCATTAATTTTAATTACCTCTAAATAAATTTGACTCCATTCTCTGGTAGTTCTCTTTAGAAATCAATCACAAACTAATCCAACATCAATCTGGACATATCTAAACTTCAATATTTGTATCAATTTTCGCGCTATATTACCCAAGAAAAATAGAACATGTTATGAGTATTTAAAAAATTAAATTTATATATTCACCCACCGATAAAGTAAAAAAAGTGAGATGAAGCTTGATTTTCAAAAAATAATCTTCACATACTTAAGTAAATATCTTCAATATATTGATTTTCCTTATAATTAATGACTATCAATGTTAAAATTCTCAATAGAAAATAAACACCACTTATACGGATTTAATTATGCTGAAACCTTGCCTTATGTTAATCGGTACTTTATTAAGCATGAATGTTTTCGCTGAAACCGCGATCACTCAATCCACCCTTGCAAATGTCGCAATATACCCAGAAGTCAGCATTCCTGCTTCGGCAATTAGTCTTAATGATGCAAAAATTAGCTCGGAGATTCGCGCTCGAGTAAAAAGCATTCCCGTTTTAGTTGGTGACAAAGTAAAAAAGGGTGAAATTCTTGTTGAGCTTAATACAAAAGACGCCAAACTCAATTTACGCCGATCTAAGGTCGCTCTAAAAGGAATTGAGTCACGCTTAGAGCTGGCTGCATATCAATTCGAACAAGCAAAAGCCTTATTTAAAGACAAAGCAATTACAGATGAACTGCTACGCAAACGCCAAGCTGATCTAACCACTTTGCAGGCAGAAAAAGAATCTCAAAAAGTTAATGTCGAAATTGCACAACAAGAACTCGATAAATGCATTGTTCGGGCCCCTTTTAATGCTGTAGTAACTGAACGTCTTGCTCAAGAAGGCGAATTAGCAAACCCTGGCACTCAACTAATAAGAGTAATTGATATTTCTCATATAGAAGTCAGCGCTAAAATCCAACCGCAAGACATCTATTCTTTTGAAAATGCTGGTCAGCTTGAATTTAACACCACCAATTCAGTTTTTACACTTAAACTCAGAAAATTAACTGAAACAATTGACCCAATACAACGAAACCGAGAAGCCCGCTTAGTTTTTACAGAAAAAATTGCCCTTCCCGGCTCTACAGGCACACTTCGATGGAAACAATCCACTCCACACATACCTGCCAACCTGATTGTTCGTCGTGACAATAAACTCGGTGTTTTTATCAATCAAAATGGCAAAGCCAAATTTATTGAAATAAAAAACACTACTGAAGGCCGCCCTGGCCCTGTGGATTTAGCATTGGATAGTAAGATTATTGTCAATGGTCGATTCTCCACACAAAATGGCGATAACTTAACTATCAAATAATTATGTTAAAAAGTTTCCTTCAAAATCATGTATTAGCGAATTCCACATTCGTCGTAATATTAATTATCGGTAGTTTGATTTATACTCAAATGCCAAGATCCAAAGATCCAGAAATTAATTTCAACTGGATAAACGTGACGACATCCTTACCTGGTGCTTCCACTGAAGATGTGGAAAAGTTGATTACTGACCCTCTGGAAAACGCAATACAACAAGTATCTGATGTGAAATATGTCAACTCAGAGAGTCGAGAAGGCATATCCAGTATTACTGTCCGATTTGAGGAATTGAGTGACCGCAATTTTGATAAGCGACTGAATGACTTTCGTCGCGAAATCCAAAATAAAGCTAACCAAGAATTACCCAAGGAAGCCGAAGACCCTCTAATTCTTGAAATTACCACAGCAAATTCATTTCCTACTGCTATGTTAGCCATTCGAGGAGCTGCCGATGATGAAATATTACGAAAATATGCCGCATCAATTGAACAAGATATTGAAAGTATCAAAGGCGTAGATGGCGTTCGTTCCGCAGGACTTCACCCACCCGAAATACATATCGATTTTGACCCAGATAAACTACAAGCTTATGGCATAAAATCCACTGACCTTGTACAAACCATTAGCGCTAACTTTCGCGATGTTGCTGCAGGCTCGGCTAACATCGGTAATAAAGAGTGGCTAATTCGCATGGTCGGTACAGATACTAATCCCGAGCATATTGCACGTTTTCCTTTAAGTGCAACGCAAGGGATTATCCCAGTTTCTTCTGTAGCCGACGTATCAATAGGACGTAAAAAGCCAGAAAAACTTGCCTTACATAAAGGTCAGCCCGCTGTATTGATGGCCATCACTAAAAAACCAATGACAAATACTTTGGCACTGGTAGATCGATTGAACCAATATGTTGAAGCTAAAAATCCATTAATTGCCGACCAAGGTTTGGAAATTGTCGTCGTTGATGACCAAACATTACCAACACGTACTGCGTTAGACATCATGCAAACTAATGCTGCATTGGGATTGTTTCTTGTCATTATTGTTACCTGGCTATTCCTTGGCGGGCATATAGCCATGTTTATTGGTATTGGCATCCCATTCACGCTTGCGGCAACTTTTTGGATTCTTGATGCAACCGGCTCAACGTTAAATCAATCCGTTCTCTTAGGTATCGTAATCGTATTAGGTATGTTGGTAGATGATGCTGTTGTTGTCGTTGAAGCCATTTATTACCGCATAGAACGAGGCGCAAAGGCACTAGATGCTTCCATAGATTCACTTGCAGAGGTTTTCAAACCTGTCAGCGCATCAGTTATGACAACTATTGCTGCGTTTCTGCCATTAATGTTGCTACCAGGCATTGTTGGTGATTTTATGTTTGTCATTCCCTTTGTTGTTACAGTCGCATTAGCGGTAAGCCTAATAGAAGCCTATTGGATGCTACCCGTCCATGTTTCCGCAGCAAATGTAAAATTTAGCAAACATAAAATTAGTCAACGATTCAGAAAAAAATTAACACATTGGGTTCGTCTCAGATATACCAAAATTTTAATTCACGTACTTCGCCGACCCATAATAGCGCTGACCACAGTCATATTATTATTTTTATCTGCAATTGCCTTGGTTGCTTCAGACCACATTCGTGTTAAGTTTTTTGCTTTCGATCCACTGCAAATATATTACATTAATGTCGTAATGCAACCAGGAACGGAACTGGAAGAAACTTTAGACTTTGTGCATAGTATTGAAAATAAAGTCTACAAATATGTTAACGAAGATGAACTACGCGAAACAGTGTCTGTTGCTGGCCAAATGTTTACTCAACAAGCTCCCTACTTTGGCGCTCGATATGGGCAGGTTACTGTTAGCTTAAAACCTAAAATCGCGGAAGGGCGTGGTGTCGAAGAAATTGTTGATTCCATGCGTCACGAAATCTTGTCCACTCCCGGTGCAGCTAACATCTCATTTCTTGTTTTATCTGGCGGACCACCATCTGCGAAACCTATCAGCGTCAAAGTTCGTGGCAATAATTTTGATGACTTAGAAAGTGCTGTAGAAGGCCTGAAAACTATTCTACGCAGCAATGAAGCCGTACTAGACATTACTGATGATAATAGCCCTGGAAAACCCGAGTTAAAATTAAAACTTGATACTGCCTCTGTTAAACGCGCCGGCTTAAACCCAAGTGATGTTGCCCGTATCGTTCGACTAATGTTTGATGGCGAAATTGTCACCAGCATGCAAAGTAAAGGCGAGAAAGTTGAAGTTCGCGTACGCGCAAAACCCAAAGATATCGATGATGTGAATGACGTACTACGCCAAGCAATTGCACTTCCAAATGGCGGACAAATTACATTAGGTCAACTCGCAACATTTGAAACAGCTCCCAGTCGCGCAATTACACGTCATTATGATTTTCGTAGAACTATCACTGTCGATGCAGACCTAGACAAAGATATTATGGATACGCTTGAAGCAAACAAATTCATTAAAGCAGAATGGACTAAAATTCAAGCCAAGCATCCTAATGTTAATTTAGATTTTACTGGCGAACTTGATGACATTCAGGAAAGTTTGGGCGCGATGGGAATTTTATTTATCTTCGGTATTGGGCTAATCTATCTAATACTTGGATCACAATTCAAAAGCTATTTTCAACCTTTCATGATTCTCGCAACCGTTCCCATGGCTTTTACTGGCGTTGCATATGGGCTTGCAGTCACTGGTAACCCTTTAAGTATGTTTACCATGTATGGCATTGTTGCGTTGGCAGGTATATCTGTCAATGCAGCAATTGTAATGATTGACGCAGCTAATACTCGATTAAACAATGGCATGTCTGTATTACACGCAACGATTTTTGCCGCGCGACGACGTGTTATTCCAATATTAATCACTTCACTAACGACAATTGCTGGTCTTTTTTCTTTAGCAACGGGTCTTGGCGGGCATTCACTAATTTGGGGGCCAGTCGCTGCCTCTATTGTTTGGGGACTTGCCTTTTCAACAATACTGACCTTGTTTGCTATTCCACTCCTTTACAGAACATTTATGAGAAAAGCTCACGTTAAATAGATGACTGAGTTAAATTCTTAAACAAAATAATTTTGCATCAATAGCTTCGCCACGCTCTTTACGTAATTCAACCTGTTCTTCAAGTAATATCTGATAATTATATTTTTCTGCTAGCGAATGAATGTAACTGGCATTATGTTGATAACGGCCCGTGTTTGATAATTTATAATCCACTTCATAGGTATTCTCTATGGTAAAAATAAAAATTCCATTTTCCTGTAAATTTTTACGGACTAGTGCGAATAAAGAAGACAATTCACCAAGATAATTTAACACATCAGACGCCGTTACAAGATCAAAGCCTTCCGTACTTTCTTCCAAGAAATGTAAACAATCGTTTTTAACAAGTTTGCTATAACAATCACGTTTAGCTGCTTTTTCCAACATCAAACCAGATAAGTCTACACCTGTTAGGGATTTAGCAAACGGTCGCAACACCTCACCAATTAAACCGGTACCACAACCGAGATCCAATATCCGAAGATTATCCTCCTGAGATGTGAAGTTTGAACTTACAACTTGATGAACTAATTTTGGCCCCTGATATTTCAAATCTTCAACAATGCTTGCATCAAATTTCTCAGAATATTTATCAAAATGAGCGGAAACAAACTCTTCAGGAACTCGAGCTGGCATTGCTGCCTCACCTGTTTTAGCCAATAAATACTCTACTACTTCAGGAAGCTCATTTTCATTTACGCCATATTCTTTAGCTTCAATTTCTTTTAGCTTTCGTCGAAAATATTGAGCATGAGAATGATGACCCAATAATTGATGAAGATAAGCCAACCCTTCTAATGCTGACTTACTTTCTTGTTCTTGATCAAGCAAGGCTTGATAAGCATCTATTGCAGCTTGCTTTTCACCATAGGGATTTATTAATTGAGACCAGTGGAAGGAAACAGGATCGCCAAATGCAAAACCTGCATCAGCCAGAGCTTTACGACAAGCTTTTTCAGCTGGAGAATTTGTTTCATTTAGATTGTTTTCTTTTTCAACAAACACGATTTTTAACCTATATTGACTTTCTCATTATTTAATAATATGACTTACATAAGAATAAATATAGTCTGTAATTCAAGATTTAACTGTGATGTAAATTACAGTTTAAGTCTAATAGGTCAAACCTCGCCTGTCATAATCCCTACTTGACCTGACAACGCAACCTAAAAATGAATGATAAAAAAACACTCTCGTGCAGAAGTTCGTGGAAAATCTGTGAACTAGTGCTTTGTTGACATTCGTAATTTTTCAAAAGAAATTTTTTTTGAATTTATGAAAAGTTGGCTAACAAGCTAAATTCTTAGAAGCAGACATTAACAACCTGGCTTTATTTATCACAACCACTAGAAAAAAATCGCCAATATCTACCCACTACGCTGGATAAATATAAAATTCCGTGCTCACTATACTCCACCCATTCAGTGTGTTCCCAACAAAATAGTAAGTTGCTGTAATTTTTCGATTGTCCCAACAATTCAATAATATGATTGACCGAAATTATCAACCTTGCTCACCTGTCTAATTTGCTAATTCAATATAATCCGAGAATGAAAATTGAATGTCTATTTACATTTAAGTGGTATGAAATTCATTCTATTTAACACCCACTGATAAGTGTTTTTTTCCTAAAACAAATTTCTTTGGGACTTCCTGACATATGACAGGCATAGCAGCGTTATAAAGTCTGTTAACCAAATCACATGTAAGAAAAAGCTGCCTATATATACTTTGATACATAAAATGCTCAACTCATTAACAACAAAAACCGTTAGTAATACAAAGAACTTTACAGGGAATAAAAAATGAACAATGTGCTGTCTACCTTGAATAATGTTAAAGTACCACTTCTTAAAAACTTTTCATCAATAAAAATACTATTATTTCTAGCTATAGCTCAATTATTAGGATTAGTAACTACAACCGTTTTTGCTGAAGAAGATCCATTTGATTCGCTAGCTGCAAGAGTTGAAGTTGACTTAGTAGACCCTAATGGGTGGCAAATTTTTGAAGTTCGTGTGAAGAATAAATCATCAATCGCAAGCATAACTAAAATACACTTTAACGCAACGAGTGAAATTTTCGATACACTTATTTCTCGAAATAATAATCAACTATTTCCCGATGTAGGCATAAATAATGATGGTAAACGGGCAAAATTTGTTACTGCACAATTCTTTCCTAATTTGTCCTCAGGTGAAGCGGAAATCAGTTTCAGTGGTGATATAGATGGCGATATTTCTGGCATGAGTGTTAGCGTAGGATTTAATATTAGTGGAGATGGTGAAGGAAGTAATTTGTTTCTCAGAGGCGAGTTAAAGAACATTGGAGATACAGACGATGGTGATCAGTCATTGTGGGTCGTTGAACTAAATAAATCGGCACCAGATTCCCCTTTAATTAATTCCCCACCTTTAAGGGATACATTTACACCGGGTCAAGAGGTAGTAGTTTCAGGCTCAGGTGATAATCTAAATTGGGCGGTTGATCGACTGAACGATGGACTTGGTGATATAGCCAATGGATCTGGGCCTTACATCCGCTTCACAGTTCCTGAAGATTCAACAGAAGATCAAACAATTGAAATTACCCTTTCAGGTGGAGAACAAGAACAAGTTCAACATGTGCATAACATTCAATACGCTTATCATTCAAATTATGCGGCGCGCATTGAGATAGATTTGGTTGATGCTCACAACTTACAAAACTTTGTTTATCGCATAACCAACAACTCCACATCGGCAAAAATTAGAGGCGTAACCTTTAATGCAACGTCTCCAATATTTGATGTTTTTCCAACATCTCTCATGATTCTTGGTGGAGATGATGACGGAGCTGCTACGAGAACTCTTCCTATTCCTTATTATAGTAGCTTAGCTGCAGGTGATTCAGGAACTCCAATTGAAGGTGATATAGATGGTGATATCTCGGGAACTACAGTAACTGTGGAATTTAGAGATGGTGTTGAGTTAACAGGTAAATTAGTTAACGAGGGTGATTCTGATGACGGAGACTCAGCACTCTGGGCCGTTGAATTAGATAGATTAATAATTAACAAACGTTATGTTGAAAAAGATGGCATTGTTATTGAAATGCACACTGACTTAATGTGGCAACGATGCGCTGTTGGGCAAACTTGGAATGGATCGACTTGTGAAGGTACTGCAGAATTACTTCATTGGAATGATGCGATGTTATTAACAAGTACCCTTGGTGGATATAAAAACTGGCGATTACCCACAATAGCTGAATTAAGGTCAATTCAATCTTGCAGCGATGGCTCTGTTCCTCTCGAAGGATTCAGTGGTTGTGGACTGCTAGAGTACAGTAGCCCAACAGCTGATGAATATGCTTTCGCTCAAAGCCTCGAATCTAGTTATTGGGGGTCTAAACTTTCAACTTACGTAACGGACTATAGTTATCAAATAGATTTTCAAACTGGATACCTATCGGGTGACTTCAAGGCATTATTTCCAGCAGCCTCCAGACTTGTCAGAAATCGGCATGATATGTGAGGTCAGGTAATTTAATTACCACAGTGAATCAATAGCATAATAACGTGTATTTAGGGTTAAGAATTATGAGGTGCCCAATAATGGAAAGGGGACAGTTTGAACCTCCCATATTTTATTTTGGATTCAATTTTGAGTTAAGAGAGAAAAAATCGTAATAATTGCTAGGCTTGAAATCGATAATTTCTCTATACGAAGATATTAAGAGGCTATATTTGCTAACACGCATTGGAATTTGAAAACCTTGGGTTATAGTCAAGTGAGAATCTTCGTTACCAAGACCAACTTCTAGTTGCTTGTTCTTGTGATTAACTGAATTGATATTAAATATAACTTCATCTAAAGACAAATTGTTTTCTTTTGAGAGGTATGACAAATGGCGATACAGGGAATAGGTAGTATAAACCATTTTTTTGTAAAAAAAGTGAAAGTACTTATTTGGTTCGGGAGTTCTCACACATAATGGTTTTGGGCGATTAACAAAAAAACCCGCTACTAGAGCGGGCGTTTTGTCTGATATAAGGATATCAGAAACGATTTACAGAGTCTTGTATTCTGACCGATGTGAAGAGCATGTGGTGAATATTAAGCTCGGGAGAGACAAAATAAATTCGCGACATGTCGTTCGAGGGGTAAAGTAAGTCAGTCTACTTTCTGTAATTATCTTATGGCATTGCAGTCAGGTGTTTTGCAATTTGAGCAATTTCATTATCAGTAACGCTTTTAACAGCACCAACCATAATACCTGATTTACCTGAAGTACGCTTTCCATCACGGATCAATTTAAATTGATCAACAAGATAATTTTCTTGTTGACCAGCTAAGCGAGGCCCAACGGCTCCCATAGCTTTTTGACCGTGACAACCCGCACATCCTTTAGATTTGAATAGTGATGCGCCATCAGCAAGAATAGCTTGAGAAAATAACAATGATGTCGCGAAAACTGCTGCAGTCGCAGCGCTTGATGAGAATTTCATATTTTTTTACCTCTTACAACTTTTTATAATGTTAAGTAGTCTTAAGACCGAGAAAAATGGTTAGCATAAAAGTATATTTAATATGCGTTATATTTTTCGAGGCCAGATTTTGCCCAAGATTCGGTTGTTTGTAAATAGCCGATCCAGAAATATTACAAAATTTTACTATTGCTATTTGACTTGAAATATGGCGAGCTTTTTCAGAATTTTCTCTGTGTATTTCCCCCCTGTGTCAGGATAGTTGTCCCGTTTATATTTCAATCAATTCAGGGCGCGGAAAGATAAATGATAAATGAAACACTATTCACCCGAACGCAAAGAGGCTGTTATTAAAAAAATGATGCCGCCG